>JAESFT010000006.1_pt1 | contig 688983 bp, 688 predicted proteins | sample 9269451 | NCBI WGS metagenome assembly JAESFT01 (sample SAMN14502557, study PRJNA617106) | algae metagenome | isolation source: Scytonema hyalinum WJT4-NPBG1 and co-occurring heterotrophs from well... | place: USA: Mojave Desert, Joshua Tree National Park, California | collected 2006-05-25
CCATGCCAGACCAGATCCTGGACAACATCCTGGCCTGCTATAACCATACACCCAGAAAATGCCTCGGCTTCCAGACACCCGCCGAGGCCTTCCTGAACCCGTTGCACTTCAAATGTGAATCCACACCGCTTCCGTATCGAGGATGAAATCGTTTAGCTCGCCGGCATGTCCTTTTTCATCGCCGTTCTACTCATAGGTGGTGACGTCGACACGACGGCTCCAAAAGACCTATGCTGCCAGCGGCTCAAAGAGGACGTAACAACCAGCACCTTCGAGATGATCCGCGGTGGAATGAACACTACACGTTCCTACCGGAAGGTAGCGGCAAAGGACGGGCGGTGGCTCCGGAGCTGTTCGAAGATGCACCAGGGCTGGATCGCTCACCCGTTCATGACCGTGTGGCCGACATGATTGAGGAACATGACGCTTGTGTCCGCTTTCGGGCAGCCCCCTTCTTTGCCTGAAGGTCTCGTATGGGGTCGAAAGCCGACCGGCATCTTAGTGTCGGGATGCAGCCTGGCGGCTTTCAGCTCTTCAGTGCTTGGATAGATGCCCACGAGACTGAGTACGATGAGCAATTTTACGCTTTGTATTTCGACCATTTCAGACGCAGGGGGTGCTAGGCGCTTTGCATGTCACATCTTGGAAAGGGACATACGCCGGCATTGCTCCAGACAGCATTCCGGCAACGGTTATCCGTCGATCCGAAGACTGAGACATGGGCGAGGATACTGGAAGATCCGCCTCTATCCGACCATCAGCCGCAGGCCAGCACCAACCGCACCAAGTCTGTATCTTCGCCGAATTCGTAGATGCTCATGAACTCGAGACTCGCGCGAAGGACCTATTCGTCGAGGCCGTGCTTTCCGGCGATTTCCGCGATCGACATGGTAAGCACGTCCCGATCTATGATTTTCTTGGGTGGCAAGACCCAACGCTGCAACGGTGCCAGCCGCAGCGCCATCCCTCTTCAATTGCTCCTTCGTATTCGGCTTCCGCCGTTGTCATGTGTGTCCCTTTCTTCATGTGCCTGAGTGAAGGCTTGAGGTCCCCATTTCGTCTCCCGGAAGCTGCGGATCGAGGCGGGGGGATCCGGGATCGAGGAATGCTTTGAAGGATCCGATGTCCCTCGTCATGCGCACAACCACGACGGCGGTTCAATCCGCAGTCTCCGCCGATGGGGCGGTCGCTGGCGAGAGCGCAGCGTCCTCCGTCGTTGCGCTACGTATCAGGCTGCCGCCGTCGAGTGGATGCACGAGGCCGTGTCCGGCGCAGATCTCGTCGATGGTCCCCCTCCTCGACCGCAGGCTCGCCAGTGACGAACGCGCAACGTTTCAGCAACACGACGGACTCCTCGAGCGTCGGGGCGTTGACCACGGCCGTCATCCGCCCGTTGCCCGTGTCCCAGAGCATGTACCAGACGTCGAAGGCGGTCGGGTCGAGCCTACCCCCGAACCGCATCAGAAAGCGCCGCTTATCCGGGGCAGGCGGCAAACCGTAGATACCCATCCTGCGGCCCAGGCTTGCGAAGGAGACCTCCAGCTCCTCACGGTACACCTGCCGGCATTCCTGGCGATCCATCCAAAGTCCGTTCCATCCGGGTTCGCCGGGTATCGAATAATACATGCCGTCGCCGAACCTGTCCGGGTCTCCGTCTGGGTCGTGCAAGAAGTACTGGATGGTCATGGCCCCCAGGCGGGCTCGGATCGCATTCTCGAAACGCACGTGTCGCTACCTTTCCTTGTCGCACCTGAGCCACCCCGGCTTGGCCAGGTGTCGCAGGCGGTTCTGCATAGCTGCCGATGGTCCCAACGACAACACGCCGTGCTGATATTGACAACAAGCTGAATGTTGTCGGGTAAATCGACGCTAACCGGTTGATTGTTCAACGTTCTGAACATGAGACACGTGTTCGTGGGCGGTGCGGAAATGAAGGGAGTTCCCAGGAAATCCGGGTGTTCGGCCGCGCCGTAACCCGTATCGACAGATTCCGTCTGTTACTCACCAAACCCACGTTTCCCGGGCATCGCCGGTCGCTGCCGGGCGGTCCGCCGAAAGCTTTTGCGATTATTTCAGAGCGGAGCAGACCTCGAGGTCGATTAACCACGGGCACTGCGGAGACTCGCTTTAATGCGATAATTCCGTCATAAGTGTCATGAAGGAGTGACAGACATGCCAATCGAGGACGCGCCCAACGCCAAGAACCGGGACCGCAAGCGGGTCACCTACTACGATCGGGAGGGCAAGCTGTGCGTGCTCGTGCGCAGGAACCGCCGCCTCGCCGAGATCGAGATCGCGGCGAACGCGGGGGCGAAGTCCGCAGCCGACCGCCTGGAGCTCTCGACCGCCGTGGTCGTCGATTGGTGGTTCAGGGACCAGGAGCGCCGGCTGGTCAAGCCCGAGACACTGAAGCAGCAGAGGAGGCAGATCGAGAGGTTCCTGGTGAAGGAGCACGGGGGGCGGACGTTCTCGACCCTTGCCGTGGAGGACATCACGAAGATCCACGACGACATGCTGCCGGGGTATGTTGACACGACCATCTACGGGGTAGCCCAGCTCATCGCCCAATTGTTCCGCGAGGGGGTGCGGCAGGGCTTCATCTCGTGGAACCCGGCGGCCGTCGCGCTGTCGGGTCTCGACGGCCCCGAGAGGTTGGAGCAGCGTCCGTTCCATCCGGACGAGGACGAGCTCGGACGCATCCGGAAAGCCGCCTACCCGCTGGCCCTCGCCGCGGTGGACTGCATGGCCGAGGCCGGCGCGACCCCTTCCGAGATCTGCCGTATCCGGCGCGGCGATTGCGACTACCGCGGCAGGACCCTGCTTCTGCGCGGGTCACCTACGAGCTACGATCCGGACGGCATCAAGCTAGCACGCACGGTGCCGATGTCGGACCGGTTGGCCGGCAGCCTTGTCCGTCTCGCCGCCACGCGCCTCCCGCGCCTCCTTTTGTTCGGCGTGGAGGACGGCAGCCAGCGGGCCATCGGGGACCTGCGCCGGCATGTGGAGGCCGCCCAGATCCGTGCGGACGTGGTCCGGCCGGCAGGCGACCCGAACGGCCGCACCGGGCGCGACAAGGCCCGCAAGGGGCCGGAGGAGGGACATGGCTCGTTGCCGTTCGCCAAGTACGAGGCCGTGGCCTTCCGCCACGTCGCGGCCGTTCGCTGGTCCGCGAACACGGGCATCAAGGGGTTGTCCGAGCTGCTGGGCATCTCGGCGACCAACGCCGAACTGGTCTACGGCTACATCTATGACAACAAGTACATGCTCAAGTGGGTCCTAGAGAACCCGCCGGGGCTTTGAGCATGGCCGGATCACTCGCTCCACGCGCCCACCACGACCGAGATGCGCCTCACTTCACCTGCGGGGAGCGTCAACGCGTCTGCCGCTCCCGGGGGCGCCAGGCGTACTTCGTCCCGGTCGACCTTCGTGGCCATGCCGATCACCGAGCGCCCGTCGGCGATGTCGCACATAGCCCAGCGACCCTCGAGGAGGGGCTTGCCGGGATGCAGGAAGAGGACCTCGCCGCCGTACCAGCGCGGCGCGAGGCCGTCCTCGCCGACGAAGATACCAAAGGCATCGGGAACCCCCGCGAGCGGCGGAGGAACGTCACGGATCTCGGCGACGATGCGGCGTACCTTGAGGTAGCCATCACCCAGGGCGACCGCCGCGGGAAGGATCGGAATGCGACCGTCCAGGACCGAGGGATCGCGCAGCTGGCCCCGCACCGGCGGGTTGCCGCCGTTCCCCTGCGGGAGTACCGGAGGAAAGGACGCCCCTTCACCTGCGTCGTCGAAAGCCGCCGCGAGCCGCTCCGCTTCCTCGGCGGTCGGGGGGTCGCCCCGGCCCCGCAGGATGGCGATCACCCGCGGCACCCCGATCCCGCTCAGCGCCGAGATTTCGGACGCCGGGAGGCGTGCGTCCCAGGCCGCGCGGGCAAATGGGTTGTCGGCGAGGTCAAGCAAGCCCTCGAGCACGCCTACCACGGCGAGGAACTCGTCGCGGCGCATGCTCCTGCTGCCCCGCAAACCGCGGCTGAGGGAGGACGGGTCGACGCCGATGGCGCGGGCGACGCTGCTTTGCGGCAAGCGGTGATGTGCCAACTGCTCGCCCAGCCAGGCCACCTCCCTCTCACCCGCATACTTAGAAGTCGCGAATCCCATCCATCGCTCCAAGCATCAACGCATCGTGCCACCCTGGCACGACGGGCGACGCCAGAAAGGGCTACCAGATGATGATATACAGAGAAGACGTCAAGGAACGCAAGAAGCCGGGCCGGAAAGCCCGTCCGGTCAAGATCGACCTGGAAGGGGCCCGAGGCAATCGGATCGTGCGGCGCTATCCGGACGAGGCAACACGCGACCGGGAGGTCGAGAAGCTTCGCCTCGCCGGCGAGTTGAAGGACAAAGTGGAGTGGAAATCGTTCGACGAGGTGGCTCGGCTGCTGTTCGCCCGGATCGCGGCTCAGGACAAGCCCGGGAACGGCGCCAAGGCGATGACCCGCACCTACGAGGCGGACCTCGAGAAGTGGTTCCGCGGTAAATCCATCCGCGCGGCTACCGCCGAATCAATATCGGCCTTGCACGACCACATCGTGGCGACGCGGCCCAAGTCGACTTGGCATAGGGTCTATGCCGTTCTCCGAGCCGTGGTGAAACTGGCGATCGCGCGGCGCTACATTCCCAGGGAGGACAACCCACTGCTCCGGCTCAGCCTGAAGAGGCCCGACGTAACCCCGTTGGTGCTGCGCCAACAGGAAAAGTCGCGCGAGCTGCCACTCCCCGCACTGGGAGACTGCCTGGCGATCCTCGAGCACGCAGTCGGCTGGTTGCGAGTCGCCCTACACCTGATCCTGTTGGCCGGGCTCCGCACCGGCGAGGTCAGGGCGCTCCGCTGGGAGCACGTGGAACTGGACATCGAACTGGAGCTGGTATGGATCCACGTCAGGGAAGCGGTGAAGTGGGACGGACGAATTGGCCCACCCAAGACAAAAGCGGGCATACGGGACATCTGTGTCCGCGGGGCCCTATTCGAGCTGCTGAGGGATAGGCACCCCGGCAAGGGGGGCGCCAAGCGGCTCGTTGTCACCGCTCGCGGCACCAGGCTGGCGAGCAACGCGATCTACCTGGGATCGCGGGCGCTGCAGGTGCGGATCGGAATCGGTCACGTGGCCGCTTCGGGCGTGAAACCTTCCCACCCGGGCACATACCGTCCCCACCTCCTCCGCCACGCGGCGGTCGCATGGTGGATCTGGCGACGTGTTCCCGACGTGATCATACGGACCTGGATCGGCCACGTGCATACGCAGACGACGTTGGACACCTACGGATACATCATCGACGCCCGAGACTGCGGAAGGGTGGAATGGCCGCGGGGCGATACGCCCACGGGCGATGAGATCGACGAAGAGGAGGTAGCGGGATGAGGAAAAGCGAAGGCGACCCTATCCGGAAGTACAGGCTCGAGGAGGAAGCACTGCACGGCGCGGTGAACGCGCTTGTTGTCCTTGCCGAGGGGTTGGGGGGCGCGCCGCTGGCGATGTTCCGGCCCGACGACCCCGAAACGGAGCCCGTCCCGATCGAGCCGTCGCTGCTGGGTCCGCTGGTCGACCTTGTCTCGCTGCTCGTCTGCAAGGGCGAGGCGAGCGTGCTGGTGCTCGACGGAAATGACGAGATCTCCGTCAAGGAAGCCCAACAACTGCTTAGGTGCCGTCACGCCAAGGTAGCTGAGATATTGGGGGACGAGGCTCGTACCGGTCGTCGGCACATGCAGCGGTCGCGCATCAAGCTCGGCGATGTCCTGGCAGCCATGTCCCGCTGACCCCGACACGACGGCGTGGGGGATCCTCGCACACATATAGCCGTACCGGTCCTACATCTGCTTGTCGAGTGACTCGGCCGGGGCCCGCGAATCCCCACAATGCACACCATCACGGACTGGAGTTCAGCCCGTGGCAAGGCGACAGCCGTCCGAGCACATCCTCCGCTGCATCGTCAGCGCCGCCTCGCCCGCAAGTTCACCCTTGCACAGGGGAGGCAAAGGCAAGACCCGACATAGCCGCAGGTTACAGGAGAAGTACCTTGAAGTTCAGCGTCCCGTTCGTCTACACGGCCCGGTATCGTCACCATCGCCACCGCCTACACCAGTACGTGCGACTGCAATCGAGCACGCTCATCGAGATCGCCGAAGTGCCGACGCCCGGGCGTCCCGCCTTCGAGCTGGGTCACGCAATGTACTTGGACGCCACGCGGCGACCTTGGCAACGGTTCCGTCTCTTCGAGGGTCGACCCGCACGGGTATGGCGGCTCGAGGACGGTTGTTTCGCCGAGTACTGTCCCGCAGGGGATTTCGAGAACAGGGTCCGCGATCCGCACGACAATTGTTTCGATGCCAGGGACGACGGCAGATCGGCCATGCCCTTCAAGGCGCAAGACATGCAACTCGGTTCATTTGCCGAACTGTCGCGCCAGAAACGGGTGATGGAATGGGACGACGACGGCGGTTCGGCCAAGGCGGCCTGCATAGCGCGCAGGGCCGCGGCGATGAGGATCATCGACGGGATGGTCTGCGTCTCGGTGAGTGAACCTGTCGTGGTGGTCAAGGTCGGGAGAGAGGTAAGCGTGGGCCTGGCGGAGCTGGCCGGGCCCTATCGCCATGGCTTCTATGTCGACCCGGACCATTTCCCGCCTTACCGCCGCTACCGAATTGGCAACCTCGAAGAGGCCGAGCGGTACGCCCGACGTGTCGCGCGCGAGAAAGGGCTGAGCCTGCATTCGGAGGTCGTCGTCCACCACGCGGAACCAAGCTCGCCATCGCTGTGCGAGGAGGGCGAACACCTTTGGCAGACAGCAGAGGAGCTTGGGTCGAGGATCCGCTACTGGGGTTTCGACGCGTTCGTCGGCGAGTCCACGCGCGCCCGATTGCACAAGGCCTTAGCCGAAACTCCCAAGAATCACGCCACCACGCACCTGGCGGAAGCGGCGAAGGCTGTGCTCGAGGAGCTGCAGGCGGTGAGCAAGGACGACCTTCCCTTCCCCGAGTTCCTCCTGCTGGTGGAAACCATCCGCGCGCTGGAGTCGGACCTATGCTCGTGGCAACGACGCGACCGGAGCGACGACGACTTCTCCGACCGCGCCCTGCCCATGCCTGTCTTCGACAGGGGACTCGAGCAGATCCTTTCGAGGACGACCCTACATGATGTCGCCGAATCGATGCGGATACCACCCGGCCTCTTGGACCGGGAAAGCGGTCTGGGGAACATCCTCGTCCGGTATGCAACCAAGGTCCCCATGGTAGCGGTCCTGACACCCGAACTGGCGGTGAAGTGCCTCTACGGCAGCTACGGCCGGGTCGTTCCCTTGGACGAGGAGGAAGAGCGCTTCGCTTCGTTCCTAGCCGAGAATCGTTCCCGGTTTACCTGCGAGGAAGACGACCTGGATGCGTTTGCCGGATTGCAGTTCGACTGACGGCCCTGACTTCTCGCCTGGGCCCTTCCACGGGCGGTCGTCCAGCACCAACCACACCGTACCGTACTGTACTGTACCGTACTGTATCGGCTAAATGAGGTAGACGACACTTTCCGCTACCGCAGGTGCGTTCCGTTTTCGGCCGAGTAATTCGATATCGGCCGACCTGCCGCTGGCAATAGTTCCATGATCATCGCACATGCCGCATGCACAATATCGCGGGCGGTCACATTCGCCAGGATAACTTCGATACCGAAGCCTTGAGGAATAAGCTGGGGGAGTTCGGGACGACACAGGCGATGCTCGCGGAGCGCCGCGCGAGCCCACCCTGGTGGGGCAGCGTGCCGGACGCCTACGGCATCTTCTGCCCGGCCTACGGATTGGCGCCCAAGTTCGCGTCCGGCGAGATCCTGTTCGTCCACCCGGGCCGCACCACTGGCTTGGGCTCCTACGCCTTGGCATGGCTCAAGGGCGGGGAAGCCGGCGTCGCCCATTTCATCGAGAACGACGCGGCCGGCCTAGTCCTCTCCGGTACGGAAACAGTCCGGCTGGAGCGCAGCCGCATCCAAAAAGTCCGCCGCATAGCCGGAACGTGGTTCGACTGACGCCGTCCGATTGGGACGTTCCATCCGTGCCGGCGCTTCCTTGCGGTGTTACCCTTCCCTCAGCCACCTGACCTCAGTCTGTCGGTTATCGCGGCTTGCGTGTCCTTCGCCACCTCCTCTGTCCGCCGCCTTTCCGCAGCGACCTCTCCTTCACTTCCTGCCGCCCTGTCGACCTTCAAGCTTACCAATCCATCATCGTCGTTGGCGTCTTCCGCTTTCACGGCATGCCAACGCGCCTTCTGTGCGGCAGCGTTGGAAAGCCCCTTCTCCTCCAGACGGCGGTACAGCTCTTCGCGCGCCAGCGGCGCGCCTGCTTCGGCAAGGATGCCCGCCACCAATTGGCGGTCGCTTCCAGTACGGCCCCGCCGCTTGGTGGATAAGGCCTCCACCATCGTGGCAAGGGCACGCATCTGCTCTTCCATCGCGTTCCTCGATTTCAGCTCTGCTTCGAGCGCCTCCAGTCTTCGCTCCGCCTCCTCGGCCCTCGCCGATGCGGCTTCCTCCGCCTTCTGCAAGGCCTCGTTGTCTTCCTCGAGTCCGGCCTTGACCGCCATCAGCTCCTGTATGCGCCGCTCCAGGGGATGCCGCGCGTGGGACTGTGCCGCCGACCAGAGCTTTGGCAGCATTTGGTCCGCAAGCTTCTGCAGGAAGACGATGTCGCCGGACGGAACACTTCCTTCCGCAGCCATCTCGTCGCGCACGGTCTTGAGGTGCTTGAGCACAGTCGACTTGGAGCCTCCGGTGATGCCCAACACGTTCGAGAGCGACAGCGTCTGCCCTGATGCCTGCAACAGGGTACATGCCTCGCGGACGCGCTCGAGGGTGGCGATTATCGTGGACATGTCCCTGCTCCGGTATGGTCCCGGTACGGTACGGTACAGATGTTTAGTTTTCGTTTGCCGCCGTAAGAGCCCTATCCGAACACCGGGTCGGACGGCTCACCGTCAGCGATGGAAGCGGCTGCCCGGCCAATCCTCTCGAGACAGGATGTGTCCCCAACGCCCAAGATGTACTGCGGCGCTCAAGATATGTCCCGTGCTCTCGACCTTCGACGATCGGGCAGACGCAATCCACGGGCGATGCCAGGCTGGACCGACTACACGGCGCTGCGGGAATCGGCACAGGCCACGACTATGGCGGAATCGAATTATCGGAACCCGCTAGGGACGCAGCAGTAACCTTTCCAGAATCGGACCTATGTGCGAGATGCAAGATGGGAGATGTTACGCGCGAGAGACAACGGCAGGAGGCCTGGGGGATTCAGTTTCACCGGGGCGAGCTATAGGGAGAGTAGTGGGCGGGTAAGTTCCTCGAACAAGGCCCGACCATTGACGAAGGCGGATGAGTAATCATCAAAGACAGAACGAGAGCGCTGGATATTCTCATTCGAACTTCGATATCGGGATCGCGATGGTCATAGCTATTACCAGCACCTGTACATGTGCCGACGCCTGGTTTGAACACGCCCTGATCGTCAAGGCTCGCATGCATGACAATTAGCACCTCAGGCATGGTCGGAAACGCCGAGAGAATTGGAGAGCCGCAGGTTGGACGGAAGCCGCAGCGCTTGACGGAGCCATCGTTACCCGTGCTCTGCCACTGGGATGCGGATCCGAACAACGTCATTGCGGTACCAAAAAAGTGTCACGTGTGACCGAAGCCGGATGGAACGTCATTGTCTGGCCTTTTCCGTCTGGCTGTTTGGCCGGCGACGAATCCACGCGCCGCGCAACCTCAACCATCAGACCCGACGTCTCTCCAGCTAACGGTGCCCTCAAGAGCGAGTACGAAACAGGTCCGACTAGACCATGAAATCCGCCCTCCCCCGTCCAAGCAAACACCATTACGTGCCTCGTTTCTACCTGAAGCGCTGGACCGGGGAGGATGGAAAGCTCTGCGAGTTCAGCAAACCCAACGGGCGGGTGGTGCCCCGCCGCGTCTACCCTGCGGAGACCGGTTTCACCAAACGCCTCTACTCGATGCCCGAGGGCTCCGACGACGCAGCCGCCGACCTGGAAACCATGCTGTTCAGCCCCATCGACGGCGGTGCCGCCGCAGCACGGGACGCCATGTTAAACACGGGCGCCACGGACGCGCTGAGCGACCACCATCGGCTGGCCTGGTCGAGGTTCATGCACTCCATGCTCCTCCGCTGTCCACAGGACCTCCAATTGGTCCGAGGCAAGTGGATCGACATCCTCCTGAGCGGAGACGAGGAGTACGAGCGCCGATTTGCCCGGGACAGTCCGTCGGGTAGCGACATGACCTTGAAGGAGGCGGCCTCGACGCTCTCCCGATCCGAGCTCGAACAATCGGCGCTGGATCACCTCGCCCAGATAATAGCGAACCCCAAGGTGGTCGGGGTCATGGCCGAGATGGAATGGCATATTGTCGCCACCAGACCGCAAGACCGGCTGCTGCTCACCTCGGATTGTCCCGTGATCCGCACGAACGGGATATTTGCCAAGCACGGGCACCTCGCAGTGCCGATCTCTCCCCGGCACGTCTTCCTAGCGTGTTCGGACCGGCGGACCCTGGATACAATCCTCGGGCTAGGAACCGCGTCGATCGTCCGGGCGGTAAACACGCTCGTCATCGAGGGGGCTCACACCTTCGCCTACGGGACCGATGACCTGCAGCGACGTTTTGTCGAGAACCGGATGTCGAAGTCACCCGCGCCCCGCCTCGCGGAAGTTGTCTTGCGCGGGGGCTAGGGCTTTTCCACGAGAGCGAGCAAGGCCGCGTCATGGAGAGGATCCAGCGAGATCTGCCTGCACTCGCCGCGGCGCTCCCAAGCCACCGCCGTTTGGCTGTCGCGGCCGTCCAAAGTGCTTTCGGTGGTCGGGGTTCCCTTCAAGGTGAGCACCACGGCATGGGCCCCCGGCTGGCACTCTATCGGGTATGCCGCCGAGTTCGCGTCCTTCCAGAGACCCACGGTCCAATTCGCCGAAAGGCTTCCCCGATCGACTGGCGGCATGGCCGCGATCCGCTCGTTGGCCCGGGCCATCAAGCCTCGGGAGGTCAACGTCAAGACCGATGAACCCGGATCGTCAGAAAGTCCGTTGGCGTAACGCGCCGACCAGCGATAGTTGAGCTGGGGCCCGTCCATCAGCAGGACGAACACAAGGTTGGGTCCCAATGCCTTGAGCACCTCGTGGGCGGGATCGCTGCGCGCCAGGTCCTCGCAGATCATGGTCGTGAAGACCGAAGCCTTGCGGAAGACGTTGACGTGGATCTCGCGCTGCGGAAGCGGGATCTTCTCCCACCACACGAACTTGCGATCCAGCGCGTCGTTGAGCACGTAACTGTCGCTCTGGCTGCCTTCGATGCGCCACCGATGGTGCTTGGCGCGGCTCGACGTGGACACCATCCGGACAGGCTTGCCGTCCCTATCCTCCGGATAGAAGTGGCTCGACAAGGCGAAGTTGCCTTTTTCGGAGGCGCAGTTGTCGCTCGATCCCGAAACAAGGAACTCGATCTCGGGGTGTTTGTCGCGCAGGTGGTCGGCGAGTTCCTTGTAGGTTGCCCAATCAAGGGCGTACTCGGGGAACACTATGCCGTTGATCAAGTCGGAAGCCTGGGCCTTCTTCAGCAGGGTCTCCACAAGCTGGATGACCATCTCAGGTCCCTTGAGCCACCTTTGCCGAAGTTCGAACCAGCCCCACGGCTTTGCCCCGCTAGCTCGTGCCTGGGCTTCGTCGAGGACTTCCTCGCCGGAGAACCAGGTGTCCTTCGTGACATACGGGAAGGGGATCAACAGCAGGCGGAGGTCGGTCTTGCTCTCCGGCAAGAGGTCTTGAGGAGGCCTCTGCCAATGTGCCCGCATCGCACCGCGCGGAGGAAGCAGGGAAAGGTTGTGGACCAGCGTCCTCGGGGTGCAACCCACCTCCGGCGTGTGGGACTTGGGTTGGACACACACGACGTCCCGGTCGACGCGCATCGTGATGCTGGCGATCTGGCGATACACCCTGCGGTGGTTGTCCGCCGGAAGCCGGGCCTCGTCGCTCTCGTGCAGGTTTGCGTTTACGGCGACCGCGACCCAGTTGACGTCGTTGGAGCGAGGGTCGGAATGGATGGTGGCGGATGGATAGCCGGAGTCGGCGCTTGCTTCGTCCGCGATGATCATCAGCGCGTATGCCACCAACCACCATTCTGGCGGGGACGCCTTGTGCTCCGGCTCCCGGAAGACGTGCTCGCCGGCGGAGGCCCGCAACGTGGACCATAGCCCGTCCACCACCGCAGGTGTCTTCGGATAGCTGTTGCGCCATTCCGAACCGGCATCGCGCCAGGCGGCGAGGTCAGCCGGGTCGATGCAGACGCTCGACGAGGGCCAATCGGTCTTCTTACCCGACGGCACCAGGTAGTGGTAAGCCCCACCCGTCTGCAGCAGCAAGGCCGCGATCGCGAACAAGTCGGGAGGGAAGTCAGGCGCCTTGGCGTAGGCGTCCCCGGAGTCCACGGGCTCGGCGGACGTTCCGGTGGGGAACACTCGCGTCATGATGTCCGCGATCGTCAATTGTCTGGAAACGGTCATGTGGGAGAATGGTATCCTGGAACGGGTCCGGGGAACGGAACTGTCTATGGGTTCGTTCTTCCGGCCTCAAGTCGAACGGCTGCCACCGGAGGAATATATCCCTCGTGCAGGTTGCATTTTGCGTCATTCTTCGCCAAATGTATCTGGAACCTTGGATTTCCCTCCAAGATCGGAAAGACCCATGACAATCCTGGTTGACGAAAACTACGCACGTGCGGACCAGCGCGAGGCCCGCAGGCTCGAGGAGCTACTGACCGCGCGGTTCGTCGCGGTACTGGGCGAGCGCGACGGCCGCGCCAAGGCCGACGAGATGTTCCAGCGTCGGGACGAGAACATCCGGAGTGACGGGCGGCAGCCGTTCCTCGCCGAGGACCTCTAGTCCTCGGCTGGAACACGGGTCGCCGGGGCGCGACACCTCCGGCGACTGACTCCCACCCGGGACGCCATCCCGCATGGGCGACGATGTCGGGAGATCGCGTTCGCGGGGCGAACCCGGCGGCAGGATACATATCCACCGTCGACTCGCCGACGAAGCACATCTTCCTGCCAACGGAACGGCTCATCCTCATCTCCGCCACTGCCAACCGTTGTCGTCATGTTCGACGAGACCGGCTTTCTTGAGCTTGGCGAGAACAGGCGAGATCGAGGTACGGCTCACCGCCTGACCGGATTTCTCGGCGACTGCGTTCGTGATCTCGGTGACAGACAAGGCGTCGTCGGAAGCCATCAACGTTTCAACGATAAGCTCCCTCTGGGATCCCCGGCCGACAGTCCCGGGCACCGTCCCTTCGTCGCTCGCGTTTTCCACGAACGAGCCCGTGTCGAATAGCTCCAGAGCCGACATCAACTGGCCCTCGAGGATACGGTATCGCGCCAGCTGCGCGCGGACTTCGGCGAGCTGGGCCCTCACCTCTCTCTCGTCGAGGACCAACGTTCGCGATTTCTGGTTTTCCGATGCGGCCATGGTCGCAACCTAGCCAACGGATTTGTAGTCGTCAACCCGCCGCGCCGTGGATTGACTACATAGTCTTTACCTGCTTTGACTACTCCTAGTCATCGACCAAGTCCGTGGGGCCACAATGAACGACCTTACACCAGAAGGCGTGCGCGAAGAGTTCGATTTGCAGCCCGATCCCCGCGTGCTCCAGATGCTGGGCGAGATCGACCTGGACCCGTGGCGTTGTCTCGCCGAATTGATCGACAACGGTATCGACGGCTTCTTGCACGCGATCCGCGGCGGCGGCGTGCTGGAGAACCCCGAGATAAGGGTGACCTTGCCGAACCGCGATGACGAAAGCGCGAAGGTCCAGATATTCGACAACGGGCCTGGCATGGACGCGAACTCGCTCGAAAGGGCCGTACGCGCCGGCTACTCCGGAAACAATCCCACGGACAATCTCGGACTGTTCGGCATGGGCTTCAATATCGCGACGGCACGCCTCGGCGCCACCACCACGGTGTGGTCGACGCGGGCCGGCGATCCCGTGGTTCATGGTGTCCGGATCGATTTCGCGGATCTCAGGGCCCGGCGTTCGTTCCGGACACCCCATCTCACACAGTCCAAAAGCGATCCTTCGCAGCACTTCACAAGAATCGAGATATCGAATCTCAAGCCCGACCAGCGCCAGTTCCTCGTAAAGGCCTCCAACCAGCGGTCCATACGCAACAACCTGGCCAACAGCTATGCGTCGATGTTGAGGCAGGGCGGAGCGCCAATCACGTTCAGCCTGAGGGTGAACGATCTCGCGCTGCAGGGTCGCCGCCATTGCGTGTGGGGAGAAGCGAGGGCGGTCGAGGTCCCCGGTGTCGGTCGGGTCGAGGCGTTCAAGCAATTCGACCACCGGTTGATGGCCGATAGCATCACCTGCAGCCACTGCCTCAATTCCATGCTGGCCACTGATTTCGACGAGGAGGTCACTTGCCTGAACTGCGGTCGTTCCGACGGGCTGGTGCGCAAGGAGCGGCGCCTCCGCGGCTGGATCGGCCTGCAGCGCTATCAACACACCAGCGACTACGGCATCGACTTCATCCGCAACGGCCGCAAGATCGAGATCGCCAGCAAGGACTTGTTCTATTGGGTGGACGACGAGGGATCTTCCCTGGAGTACCCGGTCGATGACCAGCGGAGCCGCGGCCGTATAGTAGGGGAGATACATCTCGACCACTGTCCCGTGGACTTCTCCAAGCAGCGTTTCGACCGGAGTCACAAGGCCTGGGGCGAAATGCTCCGCTTCATCCGCGGCGAAGGCCCTCTCTTGCCGCAAAAGGCCGAGAAGCTCGGGTTCGGCCGGAATGACTCCATCCTGTTCAACCACTTCAAGGCCTTCCGCCGGTCGTCCCCGACCAACGCGGTGGCTGGCGGGTGGCAGCGGATCGTCGCCGTCCCGGACAACGACATGGCGACGCAGATGGCGGAACTGTTCCACGAGGGCAGGGTCGAATACCAGGATGACACCAAATGGTGGAACCTCGCCGTGGAGGAAGACCAGCGTAGGTTGACAGCCACCACGCGTACAAGCCCATCCGGGAACAACGGAAACACGGCCGCGGCGGCAGTGGCGGATGCGGTGGCCGACATATTCGGCGAGGTGCCGCGGACTGCCCCGGTCACCCCCTCCCCGCCCGTGGTTCCGGCCGCGCCTCCCAGGTCACCCGTGGCCTCGCTCAGCCGCGTGTACGAATTCCGGAACACCAAGGTCGAGGTGAAGTCCTTCGCTGTCATGGCCAAGGACCCGGATCTACTCGGGGCCCCCTTCCGCTTCATGCGGCACGACCCCAAGAGCAAGGACTTCCACTTCCTCTTCGACCCGGAGGCCCGCGTGTTCAGGTCGATAACGTTCGGTCCTTCCGAGGCCTTGCTGACCGAGTTGGCCTGGCACCTGTGCGAGATCTACCGCGGCGCCGCAGGTGCCACCCCGGCCGCCACCATCCTCGACGATCTCCGGAACAAATACGCGACAGCCGAAGCCCTGAACGTCCTCACCGTGGCGCAGGCCGCGTCGCAGTCGTTGAAGGATCTCACGAGCGCCTTGCTTTGGGCCATGCCCGAGGCCGACAGGCGCGGGCTCTTCGACGAGCTCACGGAACGGGAGCGGATGCATATCAGCTCGCAATTGTTCAGGCGGGGAGGCACGCAGCAAGCTTTCCAGGACGGCACCTTCCTGCGGTTCTTCCCCGAAGCCCTGGGCTCGCTGGTCGACCAGAGGCCGGAGCTGTTCTTCGACGGCGCCGTCTGGAACGCCGAGCACGGGACGATCGACCTCAAGGATCCGGAAGCCACGGTCGACGCCCGGCGCCTGGTCCGGGAGAGGGCGAAATCATGGGTCGCCGACGCGATCTGGGCGACGACCTTGGACAAGGTCGCCCTGGTGCCCTCACGCGACGAGCTTCTCCGGGCGATCTCCGCGGTCCGGCTCCTGGCGCCCGACCGGGACTTCGAATGATGGAAGGGTTCCTCGGACCCACCAGGCTGCTGCACGGCCCCTGGCAGGCTTTCGAACGGGACGTCGCCCGCCTCTTGATCCACGCGGGCTTCGAAGACGTGCGGATAGTGGCGGGAAGCGGCGACCACGGCGCGGACGTGCTGGCCGTTCGGGATGGCAGGTCATGGGTGGTCCAGTGCAAGCACTCCACGACCTCCAGCGCCACCCGCCATGGGATCGAGGAGGTCGCGAACGCCGCGGAGTACTACGGCGCCGACCGGATGGTGCTGGCCATATCGCGATCCGCCGGACCGGGCCTGCTGGACGAACAACGGCGTTTCAGGATGCGGGGCCTCGATGTGGCCATCTGGGATCCCGCTGTCCTCCTGGCTGCCGTGGAGCGCGCTCCGCTCTATCCACCGGTGCGCAAGTCCCCCCGGGACTACCAGGAAACCGCCATCGAGAAGTTCCGCGACGCCCTGGTGACGACCGGCCAAGGCATGGTGGTGCTCGCGACGGGCCTGGGCAAGACGGTCGTGATGGCGCAGACGGTATCGCAGTTGTTGACGGACGGTCTCGTGCGGGAAGGCCGGGTGCTCGTCCTCGCCGACAAGAAGGAATTGGTGAACCAACTCCAGTCCGGCTTCTGGTCGCAGTTGCCCAAGACCGTGGCGACACATATCCTGACCGGCGTCGAGCGACCGTCGTTCTGGGATGGCATAACTTTCGCGACGGTGCAATCGATCGCCGGCGCCACCCAGCTTCCGCACTTCGATCTCGTATTGGTCGACGAAGCCCATCACGCCGGATCGGAGACCTTCCAGACGGTGCTCTCGCGCCTCGGACCGAAAATGCTCGGCGGCGTGACCGCCACTCCATGGCGCGGGGACGACTTCAACATCACGACGGTCTTCGGCCAACCCCAGGTGAGGATGAGCATCTCGGATGGATTGAGGCAGGGTTACCTCTCGGAGGTGGACTACCGCTTGATGGCGGACAACATCGATTGGCAATTCGTCCAGGAACAATCCGAGAACGCGTACTCCGTGTCCCAACTCAACAAGCGCCTCATCATACCCACCAGGGACGACGAGGCGGCACGCAACATCGCCGAGGTTTTCGGGTACGAGAAGCGGCGCGCCGGCATCGTCTTCTCGCCGAGCCTGGACCACGCCCGTGAATTCGCGGGACGATTGAGAGGCGCGGGGTTACGGGCCGAGGCGATCGGATCGGACCTCACTGACCGGGAGCGTGACAAGCTCATGTCCCGTTTCCGCAAGGGGCACCTCGACTTCATGACAACGGTCGATCTGTTCAACGAAGGCGTGGACGTGCCCGACGTCGACCTCGTGGTGTTCATGAGAGTAACCCATAGCCGGCGCATATTCGTCCAGCAATTGGGACGCGGCCTTCGCCTCAGCCCGGGCAAGTCGAAGGTCGTCGTGATGGACTTCGTGACGGACCTCCGGCGTATCGTCGAAGTCGTCGAATTGGAGGGCGCAAGCCGGTCCGGGCCGCTGGAGCGCATGTCCCTCGGCGAGCGCATGGTCAGTTTCCGAGACGCGGCCAGCGGCAAGTTCCTGCTGGAGTGGCTGAAGGACCAAGCCGACCTGCTGCTGAACGAGGAGGATCCCAAGCTCCGGCTTCCCAGGCTCGGGCTGGACCGCTTCGAGTTTCCCGACCAGCCCCGAGCAGAGGAAGTGGAATGAGCAGTGTTCCGGATGGCCTGCGGCAGCAGCTGCGCGACAGGCTGTGGAGGCTAGCGGACGAGCTTGGCTGGCGCCACTTGCCGGCCGCGGAGAAGTCAAGGTGGTACGGTATCTGGGCGGAAAGCGACGAGATCGGCAAGAAGCTCCACGGCTTCATAGATCCGCTCAAGACCCGCGTCTACATCAAGGACACCTTGCTCAAGGATTACCAGAGGTCCGCCATCAGCGATCCACGCACGCCATTGCTGTACTTGGGGTTCGACCCCGGGGAAGTCGTCGTAGTGCGGACCTTCGAAAAGCCATACGGTTTACAGGTCGGGCAGAACCTGTTGGTCGCGTGGGGCAAGGCGGCGGATTGGAAGGCGGTCCTGATGGCGGTGCACGAACGTGCGTTCGTCGCGAAAGGCATACCCTACGGAGCCGTCATGCTGGAGGCGGGAGCCCGGTTCCAGTCGGAGCAGGAAAGGGCGGTGGTCAAGTCCGCTTCCGATCTACTGGGCATCCGCCACCTGGCGTGGGTCGACTGAGCCGTCTCCCTTCATCGAGCGGGAAGGGTACGAGCGATCCACGAAGCCCGTGCCGGTCTGGACGGAGGAAAGCGCTTCAGCCAACCAGCTGCCGAACGAAGACGCCAATTCCGTCGGAACGGCGTTACCCAGCTGGCGCATGCTCTCGGTCCAGCTGCCGGGGAAGTGGAACCCGTCGGGTAGTCCCTGCAGGCGTGCCGCTTCCCGTATCGTGAAATAGCGCACTGGACCTTCGTCCGAGCGGAGCATGTTCTCTCCGCCGGGCACTCCGTGGGTTCCGGCCTTCAGGGCCTTGGATGGCATATCCAATGGACTGCCGGTGTGACCGACATAGACCCGCGCTCCCGGTTGAAGCACGTGCCCGTTCTTGCCGGAAGGCGGACCGAGGCCGGACAAGGCATCCCGCACCGTCCTCCACCGCACCGTGGCGGGCGCCTCGCCGGTCCTAGCCATCCTGGCGACCGCCGCGCGGTCCGCCGGCGTCATCTCCGAGTTCGAGGGGCGGGCCAAGCCGTGTTCTTCCCAGTATTCCCCTGTCACCCACTGGTCCCAGAGCAGCCGGGCCCTCGAATGCGTCGGCTGCGGGAACGCCGGCAGCTGCCCGTGCGCCGAAGAGATGCCCGCCACCATGACACGGTGGCGCTGCTGCGCCGCGCCGTAGTCGGCCGCGTTCACCTTCACATGGGCGACGTCATAGCCCTCCCCCGCTGTGCGGAGCCTCAGCTTGATCCCTTCGAAGTACCCGGAGAAGTTGTCGCGCAGCAGCCCGCGCACGTTCTCGAACAGGAACGCGCGGGGACGTATCTCATGGACGGCCCGGATCGCCTCCGGCCACATGTCCCTAGCGTCGAGCATGCCCCGGTGTTTGCCGCCGATCGAGAACGGCTGGCAGGGAGGGCCGCCGGCGACGACATCGATCGTGTCGCGGTAGGCCAGCCAATCCACCTGGCGGATGTCCGACCGCAGCGGCTTCCATTTACTCACATACCTGAGCTCGGTGCCGGCGTTGTGCTCGAGGGTACGAACCGCCGATTCGTTGAATTCGACCATCAGGTCGGGGATGATCCCCGACTGACAAAGGCCGTATGCCAGACCACCGCATCCAGAGAACAATTCGACGGCGCTAAGCATCGGACGAGACCTTCATGATCGTAGCGCGCGGATTTTTCGCTTCGAGCACCATCTCACATCCGCGACGCAGGAGCCAAGACATGCTGACATCCAGCTCCTCAGCCATGTCCTGCAAACGCTTCTTCTGGTCGACCGTCACCGTCAACGTGATCCTGGCCGCGTTCTTTCCGTCGTGTCCCATCGTCCACCACAATCCGCGGCATTTATCCGCGGAATCATCAATACGCTGGATTCTCCCAACCACAAAGCGCCGTCTCGGCGGTCGGTAAAAATACTTGCACTTGCCACGCCGTCGGGGTCGGACCGACGCGCGATCCATGAGCGAACCCATCGCAAGCGCCGCGCGGTCCAGGGAACCCGCCTGGAGGCATGTCTTCCGGACAAGAAATGGCTTCAATCCGAAGCTAGCGTGCGCCCGCCGATCAAGAGCCGGAAGTCCTATGTCAACCGTCAATGCCGTCAATCCAGAGCGGTCCGCCGTCATGCGCGCGGTCCGCCAGAAGGACACCCGACCGGAGTTGATGGTGCGCCGGGCGCTGCACTCGCTCGGGTATCGCTTCCGGCTGCATAGAAAAGGCCTTCCGGGCCGTCCCGACATCGTGCTGCCTCGTCACCGGGTCGTCATTCTTGTCCATGGTTGTTTCTGGCATCGTCACCCGGGATGCAAGAACACCAGGACGCCGAAGTCCCGCCATGACTTCTGGGACGCCAAGTTCACGTCGAACGTCGCGAGGGACGAACGTGTCGTGGCGGAACTGACTGAACTGGGTTGGCGCGTGTTGACTATATGGGAATGCGAGGCAAGGCGGGGAGAAGCACTGAAACAGACACTCGCGGGTTGGCTCGACGGAGCGCGGTGAACGCGCGATCGTGCCTCAGAACCGCCCAAGCCAAGTTTTCTAGCCGAATGACGGCCGCCACCAGGACAGGCGCGTTTCTGGCCTGACGAAAAGGACCGATCCGCCGGTCGCGAGCGGCCTGGTCCTACCTGTGCAATGGTCAGATTGCCTGAGGCCATGGCCTACAGGTACAACCAGGCAACGGTTTCCCTGCAGACGCTTGAGAACGTACGGGCAGTCGACCACAGCGAGACCCGACAGCCGCATCCCTCTTGGTTTGGCATCATCTTCGTCGCGCATTACACCGCATGCGAAACCTTGAGCTAGGCGATGGATCTTGGGAATTCGTTCCGATTCTCACGCTAAAAGGGCGACCGACTGTCCAGCCCACCTGAATGCGACGTCGCCGAAAAGTTTCTTGTTGGAGTGATTATCGATGAAGCGCCGCCACGCGTTGGTCATAGGGATCGGCGACTATCCGGGAAAGAACCTGCCCAACGCGGTAGCCGACGCGAGGAAGGCCTGCAAGGCCCTACGAACCAGGGGATTTGACACCTTCTTCCTTGAAGATGCAACGGCCGAAGAGATCGATACGGCGTTGGAAGGCTTCAAGGCCGCGGCGGCGGGTGCCGACATCGCGCTGATCTTCTTGGTCGGCCATGCGGTCGAGCGTCATGGCGCGGGCTACTTCCTGCCTTCCGACTTCCCGTTCCCGGCCGCCGCCGGGAGAGTGCTACAGCGGAGCGTCCCAATCGACCAGCTGGTCGGTGCCGTGCGGGCAGCGAGGACGGGCATCATCGTCCTCGACGCTTGCCGGAACTGGCCCTCGGACCTGGACGACCAGATCAATCTGAGCAACGATATGGATCGGCAGATCGCAGCCGAGCAAACCTGGAACAACGTCCTTCTCGCCTATTCCACCAGCTCGACGACGCAAGCGACCGACGGCAAGGAAGGTGAAGGCAGTCCTTTCACGGACGCGTTCTGCAGAAACGTCCTTCGACATGACCTCACGATCGACGAGTGCTTCAGACGCATAACGCAAGAGGTCACCCTCGCTCACCGTACCCTGCAGCAACCCTGGACCTACTCGAGCCTCGCCACGACTCCGAGCTTCACGGATCTGCCGAAATTCCGTGTGCTGACGCGCCATGTTCTGCCTAACTTCGAGCAGGCGTCCGGAGCTTGGAGCGCCCCGAACCAAGAGGGTGACGGGATCCTCTCCGGCCTCGGGAACTCGCAGGCGTATTCCGTCAATCTCGCCGGATGGGAGCGTTTGCTCCTGCCGAGCTCGATCAGCTTCACAGGAGCCGCCGCGTTCACCGACGCGGTACTGCTGGCCACCGACGACGGAGACATCTACCAAACCGGACCGACAGACGGTCCATTCCTGTCCCTGCCCACCGATGCGGTGTTCGGCGTGACAAGATCTCCCCAAGCCACGAGTTTCGTCCGTTTCGGAAAGACACGCGCAGACCTGTTCTCAGTACAAGATAAGGCCGTCAGTCATAGGATTAGACTGGAAACAAGTTTCGACGTGTATTGCGCCGCCTACCTGGACGAGGACAATGTGCTGCTCGGAGGAGAGAAAGGACATGTGCTCCAGGTTTCACTTGGAAAGGATAGTTGGACAGAGCGGGCGTTCCTCGAACTTCCCAGCCACGTAAACTCCATCGCCGCCTCGCTGCCGAACGGGCCGGTTTATTTCTCGGGACAATCGGGGTTGCTCGTGGAGTCCGACGTGCGAGGCAATCAAGTCCGGCAACTACTCGAACCCCGCTTACCCAAAACTCCGGCAGGGATACGCGCCGCTTTGGTAAACTATGCTAGGAACAGCCAGATAAGGTCCTACATCTTCGACAGGAGCAGCCTGGACGCACAAACTGTCGAACAAATGGAAACATTGCTGCGAGCTACAAGCTATCCCACCATCGCGCACGCGCCGAACCTTCCGATACTAGCGGTCGGCACCGACGAAAGCACGGTGATCCTGCTGGACACCCGAGACCGACAGATTGTCCAGGAGCTAGACCTTTCGACGCCATTTCCAGGCGAGGTCACCGGTCTGACGTTCATATCCGACACGGAATTCCTGGCTCTCACAACCCAAGGTCACGTAGTGTTTCTCTCGTCGTGACCTTCGGTTGCTGACCGGGCCATCGAGACAGCGTTGGTGATGGTTGCCGCTTTCTGGCAAGGCGGCAGCTTCCGTCAACAAGCGCAAGCGATCGGCAAGACACCCATCGTGCGTGGCTCTCGCCTGCTCCGAACCGCGCTGCGAAGCGCAACCGGGTTGAACCTCACGGATTGGTGGGCTGTACCTGTCGACGCAGGATGCCGCAGAGATGTACAAGCGATCTGCTCCGCGGGAGACCCTTGACGTCGAAGAGTACGAAGGCGGATGACACCAGGGCACTCGGGGCTGTTTGGGATCTCTGACGGCGAGACGTGCACAGTGATGCCCGCTTTCGAAGGAAAAGGACAACCACGGCGTGGGAGTACAAGTGGATGGTTCATGCCTTGAGCCGCGCAGGACGCCAACAGCCAGGTCAAGGGACGCCAGGGAGCGGCGATGCGCCCAACGCGCGTCGTCCGGGCCAAATGCGGTTTTCGCCGACAGCGCCGTTCGGCTTGAGCAGTCTGGATGAAGCTCGCCGGTGATTTAGTGTAACGGTGCGTCGCGTGCGCGTATAAGTGGGGGAACTGCGTGATACGTGAACGGGGAAGACAAGTGTTGGGAAACTCTGCGTTCCTGAAGGCCGACGCGACGCTGGCGTGGCTGGGCCAGTTCTCGCCGGAGGACCAGCTCGACGCCGCCGAGCTTCTCGGTCACATGCGCTTGGTGACCCGTGACGCCTTTGCGGAGCGCCTGAGGCTCCTGATCCTTTCGCGGCTCTCGGAAGGCCAGGCGCCTGTCGGCCTGTACGCTGAAAGAGAGGTGCCTTCGCGCCGCGGCGTGCCTCGCAAACTCTTCAAAGAACAGGAAGCGCCTCCGCGTCGCGCCTACGGCGTGGGGCCCAAGCCAGTCGAGCCCGAACTGCCATGGAAGCCAGCGGTGGGCAGCGAAGGCATCGTCGCGCAACTCATCTCGGAACTCTGCAAGACGCATCGCGGCCAGTTGTATGACCACCCTGGTCCCGGCCTGATCCGCAAGCATGCTATCCGGCGGTTCATCGTCGTGACCGATTTTATAGGTAGCGGCGACCGAGTCGAGAGATACCTGGCCGCGGCGTGGCGGGTTCGGTCTGTCAGAAGTTGGTGGTCGAGCCGTTCGGTGAAAGGCCTCGCGTTCGAAGTGATAGCCTACGCTGCGACGTCTAACGGGCGCGACAAGGTTTGCGCGCATCCCTGCAATCCGCTGGTCTCGCTAGTTGCCGGTTGCACCTCCATCATTGAAATGCCTCCCGGGCGATCGCGACGGATGAGAGATCTCTGCCGGAAATACAATCCGGTGGGGGGCGACCCGCTTGGTTATGGCGGTGTGGGAGCCCTGGTCGCGTTCGCGCATGGTGTGCCGAACAACGCGCCGGCCATCCTCCACGAAACATCGAGAACCTGGGTACCGCTTTTCCGGAAGCGGGTCACCGCCTTGACCAGGGCGACCTTCGCCACCGACGAAACGGACCTCGGAACAATCAGGCAGCGGCTCATCGACATGCGCCACACGAGGTTGGCCTCTTCCGGCTGGTTGGAGCGCGCGCCGCCGCACGCCAGGGCATGGCTCGCGGTTCTCGCAGCGCTCTCGCGTCCGCCGCGCAACGAACAAGTCGTCGCCGGCAAGACAGGCCTCACGGTCCTCGAAGTCAGGAAGGCCCTCTCGGTCGCTCTCGCCCACGGCTGGATTACCGGGCAGTACCGGCTCACCGAGGCTGGACACGCGGAGCTGGAAAATGCCCGAGGGCCGATGCCCACCCTGCCTCGGGTTCTTCACGCGGAGCCCGAGATGCAATATTATCCCACTTCGTTGAGGGTTCCGATCCGACGTGTCTAGTTGATGCTGGCTATGCCAGCACCGGCAGCCGGCCTTCGTGTCGGTTGCTCCGGGGCGCAGATTCTGCGGCTCTTTGGTCTAGCTCGCGCTTGAGGCCAAGGCATCTCCCGCGTCGTCCGCCTGCGGCGGCTCAGGGCGTGGCCTTCTTCAACGCGGGAGATGTCTCACCTATTCGGTGTCGAAGTAGATGACTCGGTGGAACCCTCGACAATTCAGGATCGATGCAGCCAGGGCGGGGCTTGATCCCGTCATAACGGCGAACGTTATCCAGACGGCCCGGCTGATCACATCGAACAATGCCGACCGGCCGCCGGTGCTTACCCTCCGACACCTGGCAGCGCTCACGGATACCGACTACATGCTCTTGCGGGGCATTGCCATGCGGTCGCACCTGGAGCCGTACCGGCTGTTCCGGATCAGCAAAAGGCGGGCCCATGACGGGGAAAGGCGCTTCCGGGTCATAGCTGTCCCGGAACCGGGACTGATGAAGGTGCAGCGGTGGATCGCGCAACGCATACTGGCACAAGTCCGCCCTCATCATGCCAGCGTCGCTTTCTCCAAGGGAGACAAGCTCGTCGAAGCGGCCCGCCCGCACTGCGGCGCCCGCTGGCTGATCAAGCTCGACGTGAGCAATTTCTTCGAGTCGATCAACGAAACAGCTGTCTACCGGGTGTTCCGCTCGCTGGGTTATCAACCGCTCGTCTCCATGGAAATGACGCGCCTCTGCACGCGGCTCGGCTCAGATACGCATTACAGGCTGCGTCGGCGATGGTTGCGGACAGAACGGAGGACGAGGATCGGCGTCTACGAAGCGCGCCGGATGGGACACCTGCCGCAAGGAGCGCCGACAAGTCCCATGCTCGCGAACCTCGCGGTACGACTGTTCGACGAAGCGGTCCAGGAGATCGCCGACGCCCATGACCTCTCGTTCACGCGGTATGCCGATGACATCGCCCTGTCGAGCCTCGATGTGGAGTTCGGGCGCGAACGCTGCGCCGAGGTCATCGGCAAGGTCTACGCCAAGATGGGTGAATTCGGATTGGCGCCTAACGCGACCAAGACCAGGGTCACGTCGCCAGGGGCGCGCATGATCGTGCTCGGCTTGCTGGTCGACGGTGATTCGCCTCGGCTGCCCAGGGAGTTCAGGGCCAACATGCGGAGACACCTCCACTACCTGTGCCGCGACGGGGCGAACATCGCGGATCACGCCTCGGCGAGGGGATTCGACTCGATAACCGGCATGAAGAACCATGTGTTCGGATTGGCCATGTTCGCCCGCCAGATAGAACGCGCATATGGCGAGGACTGCCTCGCCAAATTGAAGGCTGTGGGTTGGCCCAGGTGAAACGGGACGGACGGAAGCACTTGGGTCGGGCTCCATCGATGATCAACCCGGTCTAACCACGTCGCCTCGTCTTTGAGCAACGTCGACAGATCGGTTGCATCCGGCAGCTTCTCCCTCTTCATACGCGGCTCAAATCCGCCCTTTTAAGCATGCCGAACAGATCGCGCGGATCGTCCGGATCAGCCAGCAGGTCGAGCGGTTCGAAGAACGCCGTTCCTCCTATCTTGTCGTGAATGTAGCGCAGGGCGCTGAAGTCCTCGACGGCGAACCAGACACTGTCGAAGAGGCGCCTCATCATCATCGGTTGCAGTGCAGTCGTCCTGCACGCGAGTAGACGTGGTGCGCCGGCAGGCTCGTGGCTTGAGCAGATGATGGCCCGAAAGCCGCGGATGCTGGTGACCTTTGGCTTAGCCAACAAGATGGCGCGCATCATCTGGGCGCTGCTCATCAGTCGACAGGAGTACAAAGCTCCGGTCACAGCCGCGGCGTAAGCCAAGGCGGGCCAGAGGTCGTTGGAGGCGTGGTCGGTCGAAGGAAGGTATGGCGCATTAGTCGGCGAGACGGGACTGGAAAACCAGGGTTTCCCACTGTGCCTTGAGCACGCTGTGGGTGATATGGATCCGGTCCGCGAACTCCCATACGGGCCCGCAGCCTCTGGTGCTGCATCAGAGGCCGGACAGATGGCAGCATCCGACTATGGGCTAACCTTCAAAAAACCGCTTGCGTCTTACGGGGCGTCCACAGATGGGGAGCGGACTGGCGGCTTATGTCAGTTTGTGTGTTTAATCAGCCATCGCACTCGAAACCGTTACCCCGCCGGGGTGCCTTCCTGCAGGAAGGAAATCAGCGCACGGAGTGCGGGCGGCGTCTGATGGCGGCTTGGATGGTATAGGTAGAATCCCGGGAAGGGCTTGCACCAGTTTTCAAGCACCCGCGTCAGCTGGTTGGTCGCTATTTGAGACTGAACAGCTGCTTCGGGCAGGCAGGCCAGGCCTAATCCTGCTACCGCTGCATCACGGATGAGGCCAGCATCATTCAGGATAATCGGTCCAGAGACATCGACCTTGAATGGTCCTGCGTCCCCGGTGAACGGCCAGCGGCCGAGATGACCGGTAGCGGTCCATTTGTAGTTGATACAGGCATGAGCGGACAAATCTTGCGGGGTGCGTGGCGGAGTATGCTCGGCGAAGTAGGCGGGCGAACCAACCACAGCAATGCGATAAGCATTCGTCAGGCGTATGGCGACCATGTCCTGAGCCAGATGCTGACCGATCCAGATGCCCGCATCGAAGCCCTTCGAGACAATGTCGCTCAAGCCGTCATCGATGACCAGGTCGAGCCGGACACGGGGGTGCTTGCTGGTGAACTCCGGCAGGCGGGGCATCAGGATCAGTTCTGCCGCAAGTTTGGGGAGATTCAATCGAACTGTGCCGACGGCGGCCGCCTGCATCGACACGGCCTCGTCCACAGCCTCTTCCAGGCTGGCGACTGCAGGCACGAGCTTGGCATGGAGTATCATCCCCGCCTCCGTGGGGCTCACGCTGCGCGTTGTCCGATTGAGCAAACGCACACCCAGACGGCTTTCCAGCCGACGTAAGGTGCGGCTGAGAGCAGATGGCGTGACACCCAGCCGAAGCGCTGCACTTCCAAAGCTTCTTGTTTCGTAAACCGACATGAAAGCGGTCAGCTCGGCATAGTGTCCGCCGTTGATCATTCATTCCCTCAGGTCAATAAGACGTGCCACTTTATCGACTTTATCGTTCGGGATCGAGTGGGTAGCTCTCCGTCAATCAGATAGGAGAAGCGCGCCGATGAGCGACACCATCATCAATCAGGCTGCCTGGCAGCTCGCACCCGAGCAGAACTTGCAACTCGGCACCACTGACCTGCCGACTCCTGCAGCAAATGAGATCCTGATCCGCAACGCAGCAATCGCCATCAACCCTCTAGACTGGATTTTGCAGGACATGGCTATTCTGCCTTGGCTGACTTATCCCGCCATTCTTGGCAGCGATGTTGCTGGCGAAATCGTCGCGATCGGCAGCCGCGTTGATCGGTTCAAGATCGGCGATCGCGTCATTGGGCAGGCGGTTGGCACGACCGTCAACGAGAAGTCCCAAGGCGCATTCCAGAACTTCACGATCGTGCTGGAACATATGGCAGCACCGATCCCGAACGGGATGGCGTTCAGCGAAGCGGTTGTGCTTCCGCTCGGGCTCGGCACTGCTGCCAGCGGACTCTATGGCCGAGGGCAGCTTGCGCTCCAGCCACCCTCTCATTCGCCTATCTCCAAAGATGAAGTGGTCCTTGTCTGGGGCGGATCATCCAGCGTCGGCAACAATGCCATTCAGCTCGCAGCTGCCTCGGGGTACACGGTGTTCACCGTCGCAGCGGAGATCAATGCCAAAATGCTGACGGCACTGGGCGCAAGCAAGGTGTTCGACTACGCAAACCCAAGCGTGGTGGAAGAAGTGATCAAGGCATTGAAGGGGAAGCGCTTTGCTGGTGCACTCCACGCAACAGGTGACGTGGCCGCCTGTTTCGCTGTTGTCAGCCAGTGTGAGGGTAAGCGTATCGTTGCTGCCACTCTGGCACCATCTGCCGATCTACCGCCAGGCGTCGAAGCTCGGCACATCGCCGGCACGAGCCTGAAGGACGATGAGGTCGGCCCGATGATCTACAAGGACTTCCTCCCCCAAGCCCTGGTAAGTGGCAGCTTTGTTGCTTCCCCACCGGCTAGAATCGTCGGTCACGGCCTGGCCGCGCTGCAGGATGCGCTTCAGGTTCTGAAGGCTGGAGTGTCCGCCGTTAAGGTCGTGGTCACACTGGATTGAGCAGGATACGCCGGGACTCGTTCAAAGCGGCAGCCCTGGACATCGCCGATCTCGCCTAATCGATAATCAGGCAAAGTCGGCGTGGGAATCGTCCTGCGATCCGCAAGTTGCGACACAGAGCACAGGCAAATACTAAGTGTTGCTGCTCACCAAGGCGGCATGCCGGAGTTGCTATTCGCTTTCGCGCCAATGGCAGACCGCAGAGGACCGTCTGCTTTCAGACTTCAACCAACGGTCACCGAATGGCTGGGATGGGGTCGGATGCGGCGATGACGGGCGCACTTTTCAGAGCGCAAGCCAACCGCTGAACTAGAACCTCCGCCCCGGTCATTGACCGCTCAGGGAGCGGAACCTACATCATCTGTGATGAGCAACCCCATAGCGACCATTCGGCGAGCTGAGCTGGAGGACCTTCGGCAGCTTAACAACGTGATGTGCAGGGCATCCCTAGCGGTTGAGACGGGCGAAGTGCTTCAACAATTGTTGGACCAGCCCGAGTACCTGCAGCTCGACCCTGGGCTGATTGCCAACGGTCAGGTAATCTTGGCCGAGTGCGATGGCGTTCCCATAGGTTTCGCATCCTTTCTTGTGTCTGGAAGCGCCGAGGCAGAACTCGACGGGATGTTCGTCGATCCGAAGTATTGGCGCCAGGGCGTCGGGCGCTTACTTTTCAAGGCAGTCGAGCATCATCTTGCCGCTCGGCAGGCAACTGGTATACGTGTGGTGGCAGGTGTACGGGCCGTGGAGTTCTACAAATCCGTGGGCTTCTTGATTGCGGGCCAGGTACAGACGGCGCTTGGACCAGTCGTTCCAGTCATGACCAAGGCTCTACCTAGTCAGGCGTCCTATGCCGAGCTTTGGGGCGCAGCCGGCTATGCGCCCCCATCGAGACGGTAGAAAGGCATCCGCCACGCCTCGAAAGCAGCCGTTCGCGAGGCGCTGAGAAACCAGCGTCAGCCACCCGACCGCTCACGCCAGAAAAGTGCCCGCCTGCCACATCACGGCTTCCGAACGCAGATCGCGAAGCGATCCTGTGTAAGTCGCTCGAGCCCACGCCAGAAGCTCATCTTGCGGGCTTGCGGCCAATGGATCGCGCCGAGCTTCCGGTCGATCGCCGGATCAACAAACCCGGTCTTCAGCAAAGCCGCTACCACCGCTTCTGCCGGCATCTCTCCCGAAAAATGCACCTGCTCGCGGATTCGCTGCAGCCGCTCCGCCATGCCGGGAGCCAGGTTGCCGTGCGCCGGTTTGCCGCCAAAGTGCATCCGCAGTTGCGTCACCCAGCTCTTGCGCCCCATGTTCCCGTCGACGATCAGGAGCTTGCCACTGGGCTTCAGCAGCTCGAACCACTCCCGGAACGCCGCCGGCGCATCCACAAGCGTCCATACCAGGTGCCGGTTGGTGATCACGTCATAGCTCGCGCGCGGCTCATGCGTATTCTCGGCATCGCGCATAATGAAGCGGATATCCGTGCCGCGTTTCCGGGCCTTCGCGCGTGCCTGCTCCAGCATGGCCTCGGACCAGTCCGCGCCTGTTACCCGAAAGCCCATGTCGTGCATGAGGTGTGAGATCACGCCTGTGCCGCTGGCGAGGTCCAGCGCCTGACGGCCATGCCCATCGCCCAGGTGCTTGCGGATCAGCTTGTGCCAGCCACGCCGTTCTGCTTCGGAGAAAATCTCGTGCCCGACGCTTTGGTCGAACGTGGCTGCGCGCTCGGACCAGAACTCTCGAATTTCGTCGCGAATTGAATAGTTTGCCCCGAATTCGCTCACCGAAAACCCCTAACACATTGGAATAACTCTAAAAGATAATTCTTGATAGCCGAGTTCATCTTTTATATCGGAGTTCCGTTATCAAGTTTTCCGCGAGACTTCAAAATGAAATTGTCGCCCCTGATGCTGGTTCCGGCGATTGCCGTGCTTGCAGCCTTCTCTGCTCCCGCATTTGCCCAGGCCTTCACGGTGACCGACGTTGCGGGCCGGGAAGTCTCGTTCGACGCCCCCGTTGAGCGGGTCATCTTGGGGGAAGGTCGCATGCTCTATTCGGTGGCGACCATCGAAACGGAAAACCCCTTCGCCAAGGTCGTCGGCTGGCGCAACGACCTCTGGACGACGGATCAGAAGTCCTTTGATGCTTACGCTGAAAAGTTCCCCGAAGCCCGTGACTTGCCATTTCTCGGCAACCTGACCGACGGCACGTTGCAGACCGAAACCGTTGTGACGCTCGATCCTGACGTGCTGATCCTCCCCATCGGCAACAAGGCTGCCGCTGACGAGGTGAAGCTGGAAGAAACGCTCTCCGGCATTGGCGTCAAGATCGTCTATGTCGACTTCCGCGAGCACATCATCGACAACACCGTGCCGAGCTTGCACATACTCGGCCAGCTCTTCGGCAAGGAAGAGCGCGCCCAGGAAGTCGCCGACTTCTGGCAAGGCAAGATGGACGCCATCGCCAAGGTCATCGCCGACAACAATCCCGAACGCCCCGACGTCTTCATGTATCGCGCCGCTGGCCTGGTCGAATGCTGCGGCACCTTTGGCCCAGACAATTTCGGCCTCATGGTCGAACTGGCCGGTGGCAACAATCTCGGTTCCGATTTCCTGCCTGGCTATACCGGCTCCATCAATCCCGAGCAGGTCATCGCTTCCAATCCCGACATCATCGTCGTGACCGGTTCGGACTGGACCAACTCGCCTGATGCCGCCGGCTTCGTCAGCGTTGGCCCTGGCACCGCCGATAATGCCGAGGAAAGCCGCAAGGTTCTGGCGTCGCTGGTGGAAGCACCCGCATTCACCGGCTCCACGGCTGTTGCAAATGGCGATGTCCACGCCATCTGGCACCAGTTCTACACCAGCCCATACCAGTTCGTGGCGATCCAGGAGATGGCCAAGTGGTTCCACCCGGACCTCTTCGCCGAAGCGGATGCCGACGCGACCTTTAAGGAATTCTACGACAAGTTCCTGCCCATCGCCTACGAGCCCGGTTCCTGGCTCTCCCTCAAGGCCGACGAGTAAGCCATGACCGCCGCTGACTTAGCGAGTTTTCCGGAAGTGGCGGCACAAGGGCGCGATGAATACCGCGCCCGCACGCGTCGAAAGGTACTGATCCTTGTGGCGCTCACCCTCGCGCTCTGCCTCTCCTTTGCCGTGGATCTGGCCTGGGGACCCGCCCGCTACGGGCTCGACCAGGTAGTGCTGGCTCTGTTCAATCCTGAGGCGGTTTCGGCGCAGGTGCGCACTGTGGTTTGGGACATCCGCATGCCCGTTGCCGTCATGGCAATCGTCGTTGGCGCAGCCTTGTCCGTCGCCGGCGCGCAGATGCAGACCATCCTCGCCAATCCTTTGGCCAGCCCCTTTACCCTGGGCATTTCGGCCGCGGCGAGCTTTGGCGCAGCGCTCGGCATCGTCACCACAGTGCCTTTGCTGCCAGTAGCCGCAGGCCTCATCGTTCCGGTCAATGCCTTTGTCATGGCATTGGTCGCCACGCTCTTCATCCACTTCGTGTCCCAGGCGCGCGGCGTCACCGTGCAGACCGTGGTCTTGCTCGGTATCGCCCTGGTCTTTACCTTTAACGCGCTTCTAGCTTTCGTGCAGTATCTCGCCTCGGAGCAGGCCTTGTCTCAGGTGGTGTTCTGGACCATGGGCAGCCTGACCAAGGCGACCTGGCCCAAGATCTGGATCACCTTGATGGTCCTGCTGATTGCGCTGCCGTTGTTTGCTCGCAATGCCTGGGCGCTCACGGCCATTCGCCTTGGCGAGGACAAGGCGGCAAGCTTCGGCGTCAACGTGCGCTATATACGCCTTGAAACCATGCTGATCATTTCGCTGCTGGCTTCCGTGCCCGTCAGCTTCGTTGGTACCATCGGCTTCGTTGGCCTGGTCGGTCCGCACATCGCCCGCATGATCCTGGGCGAAGACCAGCGCTTCTTCCTGCCAGGCTCGGTGCTGGCTGGTGCGCTGCTCCTTTCGGTCACGTCCATCGTGTCCAAGTCGATTATTCCAGGCGTCGTCTTTCCCATCGGCATCATCACCGCTCTCGTCGGCGTGCCGTTCTTCATCTCACTCATTCTTTCCAATGTGAGGCGGTCATGGTAGAACTGCGGCTCTCGGACGTCGGCGCGCATTACGGCACCAAGCTTGTGGTATCGGGCGTCACCACACCCGCCATCACCGCCGGCGAGATCGTCGCAGTCATCGGGCCCAATGCCGCCGGGAAGTCTACGCTGTTCAAGCGCATCGCCGGCTTGCTGAAAGGTCCGGGCGAGGTTAGCGTGTCGCACTCGAGCAAGGCCAAGAAGGCTATCAGCTACATGCCGCAGGATACCTCGGCCAATGCTGTGCTCACGGTCTACGAGTCCATTCTCCTGGCCCGCAAGCAGGGTAGCGCCTGGTCAGTTGCCAACAGCGATCTCGCCTTCATCGACCAGGTCATGGAGGCCCTCAACATCACGCCGATCGCGTTCCGCGACCTCGGCGCGCTCAGCGGCGGCCAGCGACAACTGGTGTCCGTTGCGCAGACGCTGGTCCGCGAACCTGACATCATGTTGATGGACGAGCCCACCAGCGCGCTCGATCTGCATCGCCAGGTCGAGGTGCTCACCTTCATGCAGACCCAGGCCCGCCGCAAGGGCATGATCGTCCTCATCGCCATACACGATTTGAACCAGGCGCTGCGCTTTGCCGACAAGGTCCTGTTGATTGCCGATGGCAGGATGCGGGCCTGTGGCGATCCGCTCGACGTCATCAATCCTGCCATGCTGCGCCAAGTGTACGGCGTCGATGCCCGCATCGAAAAATGCTCGCGTCAGTTTGATCATTTGATCGTCGATGGTGTGGCCGCATAGCGCCCGAGGCTGTGTGAGAACTCTCAGCACACCGCGAGCGGATGTTCTGCCGCGGGGGCGCGTAAGCTCCGTTCATCCCCTTATCGCCTTGAGGGTGGGAGCGACACCGGCAACGGCGATGGCGCGCTTCATGTTGTAAGCCAGGATGACCAGGCTGGTCTCGGTAGCCACGTTCTTGAGGCCGCGCGTTCGGAAGTGGGTGGCGCCCATCCAGCCTTTAATGGTGCCGAACACGTGCTCGACCGTGCAGCGGCGGACCGCCATGGCGTCGGGCATCGCATCGAACCTGCGCCCCATCTCATCGAGCACCGCTTCGTGCTCCCATCGTCGGATGCGCTTCTCCTTCCCTGCTGTGAATAGAGGACGAGATGAGCACGCACTGCAGGCCTTCTGGTTGAAGTAGACGCTGATGAGCTTGCCGCCTTCAACCCTGCTCAAGCATCGCAAGCCCAGCATGTGGCTCGACGGCGATATGCTGGAATACCGAATGGAACACGGCGGTACGGTCCTTTTTAACCTCCTAGCCCTAGGTGGTGCTTACGTCAGCGTAGAGGGCGCTGAACAAGTGCCAAAGGTCCTTCTCGACTTCCGAACAGAAGTCGAAGAGGAAGAGTTTGTGCGAACAGGCTTGAATCCCCCTACACGTCCGAACGGCTACCTGAACAGGGTGCCCATGGCTGGCGTTGTCGGCATGGATTCTATGCTGGCCCAGTATTTCGCGGATGAGATCAACCGTCGAAGGGGTCTGCACTACAAGTGGACGCCTCAACTCACCTGATCTCGACCGGTGAAGTTGCCTACCAAGAGCCCCTGACCTCGGCAGTGCACGCCGTGGGCTTCCCCGCTATCAACTAGAACCGCGAGAACGCACGACGTCCCATGGTACCCAGCCAGTCAGCGCCCTTCGCATCGGCCGAACTTGTCAGTGGCAATCCTATCCGTTGCCGTCCTTCATCGGTGAGCTTCAATCGCGCATCACTCTCATCTTCTGGCAACCGGTAAGCCAGCCCGTCATCCAAAGCTTGCTGGAGCAATGGAACCAACCGAGCATCGTTCGTGTCGATGCGCTGTTCGGCGATCAGCCAAAGCAACGCGTTCATGTCTGTTACCGAAGCGAGCTCAGTCATGGCCATCCCTATCGACAGGCATCAGATGCAATCATCCGAGAACTGATCAGGACCTGCGGCAAGGATGATGCTGGTCATCTGCTCCACGTACTGAGCTGAGATATGAGCCCGCATTTCTTCGATGGTCTGGCACATCTGAGCGGCACCTCCCGGATCATCGGCATACATTCTCTGGTAGTACCCAGGAGCGTCTCTATCCAACTCACCCGCTGCGATCAGGTGTGCCTCTATCTCGGGCAATGCCTTGTCGATGGCGTCGTCCAATGGCGCGGGATTCGAAGGGCAATGCGCTCGGACGGCTTGAGCTTGGGCAAAGATGCCCCACATGCACTTGGCTGGAATTGCCTGCTCTGCAGGATCAACTGATGAACCATCAGTTGTGCTTGCAGCGACTTGCCCGCCGGGTTGGTTCGACCTGCCACCCGCAGTCTCGTGAAGGTAGCGAACGACCGCCGTTCGCAGGAACTCAGCTTGGTGCTCTTCAATTCCACTGGGCCTGAAGGTCACTGCCGCTACATCACCATCAAGCATCTTTCCAAAAAACATCAGAGCCGAAAGGTAGCTTCCATAAACAGAAGGGTGGTTGCAGTCGGCATAGAGGGAGAAGTCAGGTTTGTTTTGCATGACCCTCTCCCAGACAAGCCCAACATTGACCAGGTCCACCCCTTCGGTCTGGGCCAGCCATGTGTGCTGTTGCTGGATTGCGGTGTGCATGGCAGCCGACGAGGTGGCATTCCAGCTCAGATCCTCCGGACATTGCTCGGTATAGCGCCAGGTCACGAACATCGTCGGCGATGCTTCGCTCTTCCTTGCGGCAGTGATCATCTCGGCAGCAGGACGCAGCCATTTCCCCCAACTGCGCTTGTCGATCTGCTCAGTGCTCTGCGCCTGCAGCACGACATGGTCCCAATGCTGCCACAGGAGCGAGCGAACCCGTTCGTTGCTCCAGTGATCCGATAGACCGTCTCCATCCGGCGCATGCATCTCGGTTCGCAGTTTGGTGTCGTGACCGGCTGAGTCCGCGGTCGACCGCAGCATGGAGGGCATGTCATGCCAGGATGTTCGGCTGTTCCCGATGAAGAGGATGGTTCTTTCTGGCCGCTGATCAACAGCGTAGGCAAGCCGCTGAGCGCCAGAGAACGGAGCTGCAAACAGGAGGAGACAAGCGAGAAGTCCTCCAAGGACGCCAGTTCGGACAAATTTGCTCATTCCGTATTCCTGGACCTATCGACAGCTGGATGGATGCCCGCCATTGAGAGACTGACCTGTTTCTTCTGAGATCACGTGACCGCCTGGAGGTATCGCAGCACTGCCAACGTTCCCGCGATGGACACCGCATAGAGTACAATTGCTGGAGTTGAGAATGCCGCCTTCATTGCCTGTTGTGAGCCGAGACTTGGCAGCGCTGCTTTACCGCCAATTGCTAGACGCTGGCGGCGTTTTCGAAGGTGGGTCAGTTGGTAGGCGGCCAAGCCCGTCCAGACCAACATGAAAGCTGTTATCGCCATTGGCCCCATGAGGACTTTCGCCGGGAAAGCAGCGAAACAGCCGACATACAGCAGGCCTGCTCCTAGGCCGTTCACTAGGATCGCGCGAGCGAAGTCGCTGACCGAAAGACCTTCCATCTTTGCTCCCAAGTCTCGACTTGAGGTTAGCGTCTCCCTAGCGACAATGGCGGTAGACGACGTCTCATATAGAAAATCATTTGACGCTCGGAGTGTTTACGAGTGCTAACTTGCTGGCCTCAAAGAAACCCGCGCTCATTTCCATAAGATTTGAGTCAATCTGAGCGCTTCTAGAAATAAGGATCCGGCTCAATTGCTCACTCTTTTTTGCGTTGGAGGTGCCGGCCGTGACTGACATTTTCTTCTGGTTGATCGCTACCGTAGTGAGTGCCGGATTCCTTCTTGGAGCCCCTAGTCTGCTGTTGTTCCTCTTGGTGCTCGTACCCGGCGGCGTCAGCTTTATGGGTCTTTGGATAAACCTCCTAAACACTGTCCACTGTCAGGGTAATTGTCCGCCCGGGCGCGACGTTGGAATGGCTTTGGTTGGTCCCTTTGTTGCAGCAGCTACTCTGATCTTTGTTTCCGTGGCACTCGTACGAGGTGCAATCTTGTACTTGCGGGAACGTAGTCGCGTTCCCGTGCGAAAGTCTTGAGCGTGTACCCAATAGACGTCCAATCCGCGTCAACAGAGCGGCCCGTTCGATACATTTCTATTTACCTACCAGCAAAGGCAGCCCAGAGGGCCAGGGTTGATCGTGACGGCCATGGCTCTTTAAGGCGTCAAGCATCTTCGCTGGTCTTTCGCGCATCAGACTCTACGCCTTTCAGCGTCTATCAGAACGATGCCTGCCCGTTGTAGGTGATGCGCATTCGTTCGTGCAGTTCAAGAGGTGCTGCAATGTGGAGGCGCTGGTGGCGGCAAGACATTTGGGACAGAGTGATAGGAGGATGGTTCCTCTTTTAAGCCATCGTAGGTTTTATTGGCGGAGCAGTTTTCGGGTATCAAGTAGGCGGTGTATTGGGTGCTATCGCATATGCGTTCGGAGGCATGTTCGCGGTTCCCTTGTTGGTTTCTATCGGTTTTCCTTAACCGCCTATCACGAACGTCGGCACGTCCAGCTCTACCGTAGGTAGCTACTGCGGCGTCGTGAGTTGCCATAGCCAACTCGTGTTCTTGGAAAACATTCTGGAGCCACAGGCCTAATCTGACCGATAGAGGTGTTTCAGGAAACACAAAGGTGAACAGCACATCGTAGTTGGCACTGTGCTTTAGCTCGGTCACCTATCGCAGTAACCATTGCCCAAAAGCGCGCGACTTAGGTAACCTGTTCTAAATCGACTGCCTATAGGCTTCTCCGACATGTCGGAGACACAAGATGGCTGCACTCGGGAAGGCACTGGGCCTGCTGCGCAAACATACTTGTCGCGCTACTGAATTTCGATCGGCAGTTGATGAACATGCATCATCGTCGTACACGACGAGGCTGATGCTGTTTGGTGGAGCGCTCAGCGTAGTAGTCTTTGCCACCGCAAGCGTCCCTACCATGTACGTTGACACAAATACCGCTTCACGCGCATGCGCCAACCTACAATGTGATGTCTTGGACACCTACAATCGTACCGACGCCGTGAAGGTTCTTGAAATCGCCGACGGGTGGGTTCGCGTCACGGGGAAAGGTGACGCGCTTGGAAGGCTAACCCCGGAGTGGATTAACCTAGCTGACCTCGCGTTTGAGAAGCCGATGGTTCCTGCCACCGGGGCGACGGATCTGGCAATAGTCATGGCGGAATCGGACGATTATCTGCGTTTCGGGGAACGCTTCGAGACCGCAGCTCGCCTCCTTATTGAAAACGACCTTTGTAGCGAGGAGCAGCTGTTGGCCTCCAGCGGTTGGGACGCGCCGGCGATTTCTGGGGCCGAACCGATTTACTCACTAGTATGTGGAAAACGACGAGTCGCAATGAACATGCGCGATCTCAGCATTGTGCCGCCAACCATCTAGGCGCTAGCAACGCTCTTGATCGGCTGCACACTACTTTTCACTACATTGTAGATCATACCGATGGCTATGCTAAGGGTGGCACTAACAAGTGCCATGATGATGCTTTGCCCGAACAAGCCGAATAGAAGGCAGATCACTCCCCAGTGCACCAGATATGCCACAAACGTGGCATCGCCTGCACGGCAGACGAAGCTGTTCTGGAATGGGTTCCTGAGGGCCAAGGCTACGAGCGAAACTGACATCAGGATCGTACCTGCCGAATAATCATGACCGAACGGGTAGGAGTCCGCAAGGAGGCCTTCCACCAGATGAACTGCCAAGCCCAGGATTGCGCCGCCGATCCAAGCTCTAGTAGTTAATTTCTTCCAAGTCGCCGGGGCTAGTCGGAGCATCACGCCTATAAGCAAAAGCAAGGGCGCCATGAACAGACCATTCCGATAAACAACGAGCGACACATCGATTCCAAATAGGCCCCTGGCATACGTACCGACGATGGTTCCCAGCGCGTAGAACGCACCTGCAAAAAGAAGTGCGGGCACAAGACCAAACCGTAGAAGGAGCAGAGAGATTGCTGCTCCCGTAACAAGTGCCGGGAGGTACCAGAGATGGATCCCAGCTCCCCCGTCGACCAGCGCCAAAACAGTGGGCCAACTTCCAGTCATCTCCGGCAGCAGATACCCACGGTGACCGAGCCAGCTGTACACAATCAGCCACCCCACGAAAGCGGGCATGACGCGGTTGAATGTTCTCGAGATGACTTTGGAGGAGATCTGTCCAGCAGCATCGATCCTCCAGAAGTATCCTGCCAGGATGAAGAACATAGGCACTGCAAAGCGCCACAGTTCATCTAAGAAGAAAGTCAGGTTTCCGTCCGCGCCATACACCTCGAAGAGTGCTGCGTGAATAAAGGTGACCGCATAAACCCCTACCACCCTAAGTGCGTCTAGTGACGCTTCCCTCTCTGACATCCCGAATCCTCACTCTTCTCACCAGAATAAGAGGAAACAGGTTGATAAGGAGTTTGGGTCAGTGACCTTAGTCGAACAGTTCTGGAGAGAGGCAATGCAACTCAGCAAGGGACGGTGCAAGTCTGCACCAGACACAAACGGCAGCGTGCGGATCCTACATCAACAGCGTTATCGTATACTGACGGCCTTGCTCGCTGCGGAAGATCATACACAAGGGGTCGATGGCCGACCGGGGTCTCTGGGGTGGCTTCCTCACAGTCTGGGTTTGGTCGGAAGATGCTGTAATCTGCGTTACGCGCGACGTACCTCGAAACAGATCTGCGTACTGGCAGTTTTTTATTACGTGACGCGCGATCTCGAGTCTTTTCGCCTGGGCGCGAGCTTGTGAAAACCTGCCGGTGGACAGTCCATCCGAAAACAGGCGATTGAGAATTGGCGGGAACGGTGCGACACTTGTCGATGGCGTCGAACTCTAGGGTGCAAGGTGGCCGAAGAATCATCGACCATGGGGCTCCAGCATTTCGGTCACATCGCCGGCGTGATCTCGGCCCTCTCGACCCCGGTCGCGATCTTCGATCCGCAACGCGGCCTCGTGCGATACAACGAGCCGTACGCCAAACTTTTCGACATAGAGCCGGACGAACTGGTTGTCGGGACGGACGAGCGCAGGATCCTGGATAAACTCCGCACGAGACGGATGCTGCCGGACGTGGTGTCCTACCGGGACTGGAGGGAGCAGCATCTCACCTCTTATGACAGGCGCGCACCATGGCAGCACGAGCCCTGGCATCTTCCCGACGGAAGAACGATCAAGGTCATCTCGGCACCCGCCGGGCCCGAAGGTGGGGTCATCTATGTATTCGAGGACATAACCTCCAAGTTGCAGTTGGAATCCCTGAACAAGGCGTTGGTGAGCGTCCAGCGGGAAACCCTCAACTCGCTGGGCGAGGCCGTCTCCGTGTTCGGGACCAACGGTCGACTTACACTGGCGAACACCCGGTTCTTCGAACTGTGGAGGATCTCGGAGACGGAGCTGCAGGGCCAGCACGTCGACGGCATCATCGAAGCCACGGCCCGCTCGACCGGCGCGAGCGGCGCCGGGATCTGGCGTGGCCTTCGCCGGGAGGTCCTCAATCTCCAACCGACGCGCCATGACCTCCAAGGCCAAGTGGAACGGGATGACGGTGTGGTGCTCGACTACCGCCTGGTGCGCCTGCCGGATGGTCAAACCATGCTGAGCTTCTCGGACGTCTCGCACAGGGCCCAACTGACGCGCGTCACGAAAGAGCGCGATGCCGCGCTGAAGGCGGCGGTGGACGCGAAATCCTCCGCGGAGGCGGAAGTCGATCGCCTGCGCAGGCCGATCAGCGAGATCATCGAACTCGCCGAATCCCTGGTCGACGAGGATCTGCTGCTGACCGACCGGCAGATCGCGTCCATCCAGGACATCAAGCGGAACGCATTGGAAGCTGGCGGTCTCGTTTCCCTCAATACCCTCGTCGGTGACGTCGTACCGGAACAACGTCCCGGGCTCGCGTTCGAGTTGAGCCGGGAAGGCGTGATCGATCTCTCGCTGTCCGGGGTGCCCGATGCCGAGGAATTCAAGCAACTGGAAGGACTGTTGCCCGTCCTGGTAGGTGCCTTGGACGACCTCCTCGTGTCCAGCGAGGGGTCCAACGCTTTCCCGCAGATATCGCCCATAGCGAGGAAGTACAAGGAAGTCGCGGCCGGGCAGATGGGCAACGTCGCGATAGACCAACTGTATGCGTACGGTGTCCGGTTGGGCAACATCGGCGCTTCGATAAACCGCTCGATCGCCGGCGGCGAGGGTCCCGAAACGTCCGACGGCTTGTCCGAGGCGCTGGAATCCGTGCTCACCATCCACGGCACGCTCGTGCTGTCCACCAAGCGCGGCCGCTACCTGCTGAGGGCGGCCCAGGCATACCGCGAGGACAAGTCGAACGACCTGGAATACAAGCTGCGGGCCCAGGATGTCGTCGGCCGGTTGTCCAAGACGGAGGGGCTGGTCTCCGACAAGGCCAAGGCGGTCGTCGTCGAGATCAACGACGACATCGCGCAAGGCATCCACCCGTCCAGATCCACGGAGATCGCCCGGACCGCGAACTACAACCTGTTCGCCACGATGGGGAAGGTCGTCCTCGTGGGATACTTCGGGCAAGCATACCTACAGAGCGTACCCGGTATCGAATCGGTCTCTTCCGGCGCGCAGGTCGTCAACTACAGTTGGCAATTCCTTGTCGACAACGAGGTGTCCATCAGGGCGCTGGCCTCGATAGCGGGTCAGGAGATGCACTGGGTCTCGATATTGCTCGATTGGGTCAAGAAGCATCGTCTCTCGGATGTGCCCGAAGCGCGATAGCCCCGCGGCGGATCCGGTCCGCCGCCCCCTGGGCGGCCTGCGGGTTGGAGACGTGGCGCAAGGGCCGGAGCGCCGCAAGTGTCCGGCCGCGGGCTCCTGGGCCAGGCATCGGGGTGCGTTCGCACCCTCGCTTGCGCGACCCGGCGGCACATCGACACCCTGCAGTCCGCGTCGGAGCTCCGGGCCTCCCGCGGCGCCCACCGCGCCAAGGGACGGAGGATTCGACACGCGGGCGGATCTCCCCCGGCGCGCCCACCGGGCAGGCGCCCGCAGCCCGGACCGCGCTATCTCGCGGTCGTGTCCTGCGCGGCGGATAGGTCGTACCGGGGATACAGGCAGATCGCCTCGTGCAGGACCCTGGGCCAGAAATCGCCGTAGGTGTCCGCGACGCTGGCCGCGGCGTGGCCGTCGAGGGCGTTCACGACGTCGGCGGGGATCTTGAGGGACCGCGAGACGCTCCTGAACCGGTGGCGCCAGGCGTGGTTGGGCATGATCCGCTTGTCCTTGAGACCCACGTCGGTCCTGATCCACTCCGCCAGCCGCTCGCCCGTCTTGTCGCTCTGGCGGTGGGCCGGGTTGCCGCCCCGGGCGCGCGACGGATCGTAGAACAGGGGCTTGCCGGCCCGCGTCCGGACGTAGTCGAGGAATCCCTGCTCGACAATGTCGGGGTGCAGCGGCACAACCCGGTAGATGTCGGTCTTGACCGAGCCGGACTCGGGCGTGATCTTCATCACCCACACCGAGCTGCCGTCCGGCAGCGGCTCGGCGTAGATGTCGTCCGCCAGGAGCTGGGTGACCTCGTTGACCCGGGCGCCGGAATAGGCGCAGAGCCAGGGCACCCAGCGCCGGCTCGCCGCGCGCTCGGGGGAGAAGCGGCCGCCGTAGTCCACCAGGGTCGCCCGGAGCACCTGCCCTGCCTCGACGAAGGTGTAACCGCGCTCGCGCGTCTTGCCCTTGGGCCTGACGGCTATGGTCACGTCCTTCACGGGATTCGACGGCATGTGCTGCTTACCCTTGGAGGCCCAGCCGAAGATGGAACGCGGGACCGCCAGGTCGATGCGCCGGATCGTGCCGTGGTCGATACCCGACTTCATCCGGTGGTCCTTCCATCGGAACATGTCCTCCTCGGTGATGGCGAGCACGTCGTCGTGGCCTAGGAAACGCGCCAGCGCGTTCATCACGCCCAGGTATCGCTTGGCCGTCTTGTCCTTGGGCTTGTGCTCCTCTTTCCATAGCTCGAAGAGGGCCCCGACCTTCAGGCTCGCCGGCCGGGCGGGCAGGTCCACCGGCGGGAACCGCGCCGCCTGGGTATCGGGCGAGTAGTCGCCGCCGGCGTTGCGGCGCAGGTGCTTGCCGGCCTGGCTGATCGCCGTGGCCGCCGCCCCGGCCAGCCGGTACCGCGTGTCCCGGTCGACGGCGATCCCCCTCCGCGCCAGGAAGGCGTCGACCTCCGGGCCGAACCGCCGGACGGCCACGTGCCCCGCCGGGACCTTGAAATCCATCAGCCGCTTGCCGCCCGTTTCGCGCTGGTCGGGCGGGAGCGCCATCTGCATGGCCCGGAGCGCCTGCGTCCACTTCTCGGGCCTGCCCGGCTCGGCCTCGTGCTCCGCGACGATCTCGCGGTACATCTCGCCGGCCAGGCCGTGGACCTGCTTGTTGTTGAGCGCGAGGGGCACCGGCCCCGGCCGCACCGACGCGGCGTGCGCCTCGCCCCACGCCCGCTGCTGCTCGGCGGCCACCTCGAGATAGACGAGCTTCGCCGCGGCCAGGTCGCGGGTGCGCAGGCTGACGCGCACCTCCGCCTTGCCGCCGAGCGCGGGGCGCAGGGACAAGGGCACGGCCTTGCGGAAGTAGTAGACGCCGTTGGGATGCCGCCAGGGACCGGTCATGCGGGTAACCATTCTGTATCACCTTTCTGTATCAGGAAGGCGTCAACGAGTCCTTGATCCACGGGCTTCACGGTGTTTCCGGCATTTCTGCGGGATGGTGGCGGAGAGAAAGGGATTCGAACCCTTGAGACGGTTCCCCGCCTACACACTTTCCAGGCGTGCGCCTTCGACCACTCGGCCATCTCTCCGCATCGCCTTTGAGCCCCGATTGGAAAACACCGGGAGGCCGGCTGGTGGGCCGGCGCGAGCGTGGCGCAATATACTTATCGGCGAGCCGGACGCAAGCGTTCACGACGCCGGGATCACGATTGTTTTTACCTGAGGCGCTTCCCATCTTGTGAGAAGCCCTGTGGACATGGCACAACCGCCTTTGCCCGCAGGATAAAAAGGCAGCTTGGCCTTGTTCTTATCCCCGTCGGCACAGGGAATTGGAATGCGGCTGATCTTGAGAATACTGGGCACCTGGCTCATCGGCCTGGCGCTGGTCCTGCTGGTCATCGATGGGACAAAGTCTTTGGGCGCTAGTGCTTTAGTGTTCACCAGCCTGAGTGACCTCTGGACGCAAGTGCATACGCCGAGCCTGGAAGGCGTGCGGGCTTTCTTTGCCAGCCGGTTCTTTGCCGATCTGCTGGACAATGCCCTGGATACGCTTTTGACCTATCCGGCCTTTGCGGTGTTCGGTGTTCCCGGCATCGTCGTGGCGCTGGCGGGCCGGACACCACGGCGGGAGCGCTTCTTGCGGCAGGACCAGATCTGAGGGTTGCCTTGCGACGTTACCGTTGCGCTGAACAATGTCGTGAAAGGAAGCATGATGTTTTTTCGATCCAAGCCTTCGACGATCCCGAGCGCCAGCGAGGCCCTGCCCGGCCGCGACACGCCGATGCCGGTTGCATCGCGGCACTTTGTGAATGGCGAGAGCCTCAAGGGGCCTTATCCTGCGGGTTTTGAGACGATCTACTTCGGCCTCGGCTGCTTCTGGGGCGCCGAGCGTTTGTTCTGGGAATTGCCTGGTGTGTTCGTGACGGCGGTGGGCTATCAAGGCGGATCCACCAAGAACCCGACCTATGAGGAGGTTTGCTCCGGGCACACCGGCCATACCGAGGCCGTCAAGGTCGTGTTTGACCCCAGCAAGATCAGCCTGCAAACCCTGCTCAAGACGTTCTGGGAAGAACATGACCCCACCCAGGGGATGCGGCAGGGCAATGATGTGGGCACGCAATATCGTTCGGCGATCTACATCACTTCGGCTGAACAGGCTGCGGTTGTGGAGAAAAGCCGCGCTGCCTACCAAAGCGCTTTGCAGGGTAGGGGACTGGGCAGGATCACGACAGAGATCGTACCGGCCGGCGAGTTCTTCTATGCCGAAACATATCACCAGCAGTATCTCGCCAAGAATCCGAATGGCTACTGTGGACTGCAAGGCACGGGCGTATCCTGCCCAATCGGACTGGGCGTGACTGCCGCAGCTCAGTAAGCTTTTCAGACCTTATTGCAGGCCGGTCCGGTTCACCGGATCGGCTTGTCTCATTGTGGATTGCTAGCTTGTCGCCTGCCTTTCCCCCGATCATGCATCGCGCGCCGTTTGAAGTGTTCATTCTGAGCCTACCGGGCGCGACACTGGTGCGGCAATGGCGTGACGATTCGGTGGGCAAGGTCGGCGGCAAGGTCTTTGCACTGCTCGACAAGGATCCGGGCGAGATCTGGCTCAAAGTGTCGCCCATAACTTATGAACTGCTCACGGAACTCGATGGAGTCAGGCCTGCGCCTTACTTCGCGCGGGCCGGCTGGGTCGCCGTGTCCGCGGCGAGCCCACTCACCGAAGACGAGATCAAGGCGTACTTGACCGAGGCACATCGCCTGGTGGCCTTGAAGCTGACGCGCAAGGCGCGGGCAGAGTTGGGCTTGGACTAGAGGCGGCTACTAGGACTGTTCCATCTCAGTCCATGGCTGGGTGTACCGTCGCGGGATAGCCTGGCGGTTGATAACCATAGCTCAGTCCACCCTGCCCCGTGCTGCAACGCGGACGGTCTCAACGATCTGATCGCCCGAGATGAGGGTTACTTCGTCGAAAAGGTTGCTGACGACGCAAGCGTGGTTGGGGATGATGCGGATCTGCTCGCCGATGCGTGGCTTGGCGGCGGAGTTTGTCAAATCGATCGTACCGTGTTCTTCGCTCAAGCCGGTTATCACCGCATCGGGGTAGTTTTCGATCAAGCCGAAGCCTTGGAGGCCAAGCGTGTCTGAGGTCAGCGATTTGGAGCCGGCATCAATGATGGCGCGGTTCTCGGTTGGCCGGCTTACCACGGTGGCAAGAACGGTGAGGGCACAATCATTCCAGCTACCGACGCCTTTGCCGACCTGGAAACGGTCCATGTAGATATAGGTGCCGGGGCGATGCTCGGTGGCAGCTTTCACCTCGTGGGCACGCCAAAGATCGGGCGTGCCCCCGTTGGAGACCACAGGCGGCGCCAGTCCTGCCGCTGTCAGTGCTTGCCGGGCGGCCGCAAGCCAGGCTTGGTTGGCTTCAACCTGGCCAGCGGCGGGATAGGTCATGAGACCGCCAAAGCGCAGGCCGGGAGAGTTGCTGATCTTTTCAGCAAGGCCCAGCGCCGCTTGGGGCGTCTGGACGCCGCAGCGGCCCATGCCCGTGTCGCATTCCACCAGAACAGTGAGAGGTTTTGTGCTGCCGGCGAAAGCTGCCGAGAGGCCTTCTACCGTTTCGGCGCTGTCGGCCGTCACCGAGATATTGACTCGCTCGGCCAGGGCACGAAGCCGCTTGAGCTTGGCTTGCCCAATGATGTTGTAGGGTAGGAAGATCTCGGTAATTCCCGCATCGGCCATGGTCTCGGCTTCGCCGAGCTTTTGCACGGTGATGCCGACTGCGCCAAGCTCTATGGCCCGCTTGGCGAAGCGGGGCAGCTTGTGCGTCTTGATATGAGGACGCAGCTTGAGCCCATGGCTGTCGGCATAGTCCTGTGCGCGCTTGAGATTGGCTTCCACCCGATCAAGGTCAATGAGAACGGCGGGGGTTTGGAGGTCAGTAAAGGCGCTCATTTGCTTCTCAGCACATCATCAACAAAACGCAGGCTGCCGGCAGAGAGGCCAGCATCCACCGGCAAGACCGTACCGGTGATGCCCGAAGCCGCGTCCGAACAGAAGAACACGGCCGCTTGGGCGACCTCAAGGGGCGACACCATGCGGCCTAAGGGATAGTGGGGCAGGACATTGTCAAGGAGGCTCGGATCGGCCTCGAGCCGATGGTCCCAGGCAGGAGTACGAACGGAGCCGGGACAAATGACATTGGAGCGCACCCCTGCCCTGCCCCGCTCAACGGCGATCGCCTTGCTGTAGGCGACAAGGCCCGCCTTGGCCGCCGAATAGGCTGGGTTGCCATAGTGCGCCAGAGCATTGACCGAGGCGATAAAGACGAGGCTGCCCTTGCCGCGTGCCGCCATGGCCTTGATGATCGGGTCGGTCAGGGCATAGGCGCCATTGAGATTGATGGCCAATTCGCTGGCCCAGCTATCGTCATCGAGTTGCTCGAGCACTTCGGCTCGGGTCCAGCCGGCATTGGACACCACCGCATCCGGCGCGCCGTGCTGCATCAGGTGCTGCTCGATAGCAAGGCGGGTGTCCTTGGCATCGGCCTGATCGCAGAGGATCGTGTGGGCGAGATCGAGCCCTTCGAGCATGCCCGCTTCCCGGTCCACGCCAATGATGCTGGCACCGGCCATGCGGAAGGCCTCAACCATGGCGCGACCAATGCCACCACCGGCGCCGGTGATAAGGACGGTTTTGTTGTCCAGGCAGAAGGGGGACGTCATGGGTGCTCCGAATTGAATGGCGGGGAAACCCCACCTAACTTCCCCCTACAAGGGGGAGGATGTCGCCTAAGGAAGCGCGCTTTATGGCCCCTTATACGCCACGCACTCGATCTCGACCTTGCAGTCCACCATCATGTGGCTTTGCACGCAGGCGCGGGCGGGGGGATGGTCGCCGAAGTAGCTCTTGTAGACGCCGTTGAAGCTCCAGAAATCGCGTGGGTCGTCAAGCCAAACGCCGCAGCGCACCACGTGCTCAAGGCCATAACCGGCTTCTTTGAGGATGGCGATAATGTTTTGGACGGTGAGATGGGTTTCCTCCACGATGCCGCCATGGACGATCTCGCCGTCCTTCATGGCAACCTGGCCCGATACGTAGAGCCAGCCGCCAGCTTCAACAGCGCGGGCAAAGGGCAGGTTCTGTCCGCCAGCACCAGACTTTTCGGCTCCGTAGCGTTTGATCGGCATGGCAGGCTCCCCGTTATTTTCTGAAAGGCAATTTCGCTCCGAAGCATTGTTAGACAAGAAACTTACTCATTACGAGCAGATCCACATGCCACAATGTAAATTTCTTACGTGATCGCGCCCTCAGGGCTGTGTTAGCGTGTGAACTGGACACCAGTCTTCTGCTTCCTGCTGCGAGCTTCCCGTTGCGCATTTTCACTGCCGCCCTGGCCACCGAGACCAATACGTTTTCACCCATTGCGATCGACAAGCGGGCCTTCGAAGCCTCGCTCTATGCTCGACCGGGCGAGCACCCCGAGACACCCACCCTATGCACTGCGCCGATCACTGTGGGCCGTGAGGTGTGCGCGCGTGAAGGCTGGACGCTGATCGAGGGCAGTGCCAGTTGGGCTGACCCGGCGGGATTGATTGCGCGCGCGACTTACGAGGAGCTGCGCGACGAAATCCTGGAGCAATTGCGCGCTGCGATGCCGGTCGATGCCGTGGTGCTGGGTTTGCATGGCGCCATGGTGGCACAGGGGTATGACGACCCCGAGGGCGACCTGCTGAGCCGGGTGCGCGAGATTGTCGGCCCGGATGTGCTGGTTTGCGCCGAGCTTGATCCGCATAGCCACTTGACGGCCAAGCGCGTTGAGGCGGCCGATTTCTTTGTGGTATTCAAGGAATTCCCCCATACCGACTTCGTCGACCGCGCACGAGATTTGTGGGGGATCGCGGCGCGGGCGCTCAAGGGCGAGATCAAGCCGGTCATGAGCGTGTTCGATTGCCGGATGATCGATGTTTTCCCCACCAGCAAGCAGCCGATGCGCGGGTTCGTGGACAAGCTCTACGCCTTGGAGAAAAGCGAGCCGGATGTCCTTTCCTTGTCGGTGATCCATGGCTTCATGGCGGCGGACGTGCCTGAAATGGGCACTAAGATCATTGCCGTGACGGATAACAATCCGGGGCGTGGCGCAGCATTGGCCGAAGCACTGGGGCGGGAGTTGTTCTCCATGCGCGGCACATTCATGGTGCGGCAGGTGGACGAGCAGGCGGCAGTGGATGCGGCTTTGCAGGCGACCAAAGGCCCTGTCGTCATCGCCGATGTATGGGATAATCCCGGCGGCGGAACGGCCGGCGACGCTACCGTCATTTTGGCCGAACTAATCCGGCGCGGCGCCAGCAATGTCGCCGTTGGCACCATCTGGGACCCGATCGCGGTACAAATCTGTTTCGCCGCTGGTGAAGGTGCGGTGATCCCACTGCGATTTGGCGCCAAGTCTGCGCCACTTACCGGTGACCCGATCGATAAGCAAGTCACCGTGCGTAAGCTTGTTCCCAATGCGCAGATGCGGTTTGGCGAAAGCTATGCGCCGTTCGGAGATGCGGCCTGGATCAGCTTCGACGGCATCGATGTGATCCTCAATTCAACGCGCGCGCAGAGCTTTGATCCCAGCCTGTTTTCGGCACTGGGGATTGATCCTAAGGACCGCCATATCCTTCTTATCAAGTCCACCAACCACTTCTATGACTCGTTCTCGCGCATCGCGTCGGAGATCATCTATTGCGCAGCGGGGAAACCCTATCCCAATACACCGGCGACAACGCCGTACCAAAAAGCTCGGCGCACCATCTGGCCCATGGTTGAAGACCCCTGGGCAGTCTAGCTAAAAGTTGCACTCGCAGCATTTGAATCAAACCCAAGCCATTAGGCTTAACGGTTTACTACTGATGCCGCGCTTGCTTGTTTGCACCGGTTTACACCGCAATAATACTGTTGCGAACAACAGGGCGGAAATTCGCTGTGGGCAAGGTCAGGCCAGCCATTTTTGTAGCTTTATTTGGAACCGTGCTCCTGACATGGAGCGTTGTGCTGCCAGTCACAGGTCTGCTCTATTTCCTTGGGTGGCTGCACTAAATGATCCCGCACTTCCAACTTCTGATGGCGATTGCTGCCGGCATCCTGGCCGGTCTGGGCTTTCTTCTGGTCGGCCGTCGCCTGATGGGCAGCGCTCCTCAGCTTGATCTTGCAGACGAGCCGCAAGAGGGGCCTGCATTGCAGCCGCGTCCGACGATCACCCAGGACAATCTCAGCCCCGAAGCACAGGCTTTTATCAAGGCGCTTCAGAGCCACAAGGAACCGCCGCCCAAGCCAGACTATGAGCCGGTCTGGGTAGTCGACATTTGGGATGCGAGGCAGTCCCCCGGCGAAGCTCAAGGACTGCCGCATTAACAGCGTTAGTGTTCGGACCAGTGCCCGTACATGATGGGCATGGTGCCAACGAGCGACTTGAAGCGCTCCCAGCTCTTGCGTTCCGGCAGGGTCCAGCCCGATTCCGCAATCGCCGAGAGGCGCGGGAACACCAATCGATCGAAGATGGCGCGGTCGGTCATCGACTCGGACCAGATGCAGGCCTGAATGCCGAGAAGGTGCTGCAAGCCATTGTCGCTGAAGCCGGCGCGCGCTTCGAACTCATAGGTTTCCTGCGGCCCTGACCAGCCGGCCCAGCCAGCGCCGGGTTCGGCCCAGGCAACGCCATTGGCCATGTCGAGGTAGTAGCGCTGGCCGGGCGAGACGACAATGTCGTAGCCGCGTTCGGCAAGGGCGGCGTTGATCTCGACATTGCGCCAGCCGATGACGAAGCTCTTGTCCTTGTCCACGGCATCGCCATGGGCCGCTTCTTCCCAACCGCCGGTAATGGCACCCTTGGAGGCGATGTATTCGTGCACGCGGCGGATGAAATGCGCCTGGAGGATAGCGGTGGGCGAGCCTTCGATTTCGTCAGCGCCGTGGTGATTGCCCAGCTGGTTATACTGCGCCTCGTGCTTGCGGCGCATCTCGGGGCCGGCAAGCTTTTCGATCATGTCAAGCGCGAGAGGCGAGCCGGACCAGGCGGCGAGCGGAACCTCGTCGGCGCCGATGTGGAAAATGCCGGCCGGGAAGAGTTCCAGCACCTCGTCGACCACCGTCTCGATGAACTTGTAGACCGGTTCATGGGCGGGATTAAGCGAGTTGTTGGGGAAGCCCTGAACGGATTGGTACTCGCCGGTTTCGCCGGGGTCACGCAGTTCCGGCAGCGCCTGAAGAAGCGCATAGGAGTGGCCGGGAATGTCGATTTCAGGGATGATGGTCACTGCAAGGCTATCGGCCAGGGCCACGATCTGGCGGACGGCATTTTTTGAGTAATAACCGCCGGTGGGATGAGGCCCCGAACCGAGGAGCGGCGGCAAGGCCTTGCCATGGCCGCGCCAGGCGGCGATTTCGGTCAACTGCGGATAGGCGGAGATCTCAAGCCGCCAGGCTTCGTCCTCACTCAGATGCCAATGGAACTTGTTGAGCTTGTTCCAGGCGAGGAGCTTGATCAGGCGGGAGACTTCGGCCGTGGAGTAGAACTGGCGAGCGACATCGAGATGGCAGCCGCGATACTCAAAGCCGGGTGCATCGGAAATGGTGCCGCCGGTGGGGAACAGGAATGTCTGCGGGTGCTGACGCGCGCCGCGGAGGATCTGGCCCAGGGTAACAAGGCCATAGAACATGCCCTGACGCGTCGTGGCGTGGACGGTGGCGTTGTCGGGGGCGAAGGCGATCTCGTAGGCTTCCGCCCCAAGGCCGGGTTTGTGGACAATAGATACAGGCATCCCGGCTTCCGAAGCAGGACGCACGATACCTTCAACGGGGAACAGGTCATCGACGAGCCCAGCAAAGGCAGCAGCAGCGCGGCCGGCGTCCTCGCCTTCAGGACGAAGATCAAAGCCGGGAGGAGCGGTGCGCGCGCGCGTGGTAGCGACAGACTGTGGCCACGGGATAATCGAGAGCGGCACCGGCGCCTTGGCCGGAACAGGAAATTTGGCGGCGCCTTTAAGAAGTGGCGAGTTGTGGCCCTTGGCCTGAGTGGGCGTTGTGGCCAGGGTCACGATAGTGCCGTCCGCCAGCACCACGTAGGCAGAGTTGGCGCCGTCGCTCCAATGGCGCAGGCCATAGGAAAGCCCACGAGCCGTCGCCACCCACTTCTCTCCAGGCTCAAGAACAAAGCCAGCGGGTGGAGCGATCAGCGTGTGGTTGGACAAGCGACGCAGCAGCACGCCGTTTTCCAGGGTCGCCGTGGGATCAATGCGGGCCGGACCGGAAAAGCCGAGCTGGAAATCGTGGATGGCCGTATCGCCACTATTGGTGAGTTCGATGCCGTAGCCCATGGGCTCGCCATCCTTGGCGGGGCTCCAGGTGGTGACGAGGGAAAGGGAGTGCATGGTCGTTCCTGTATTCGCTGTTGGTTTGGAGCCGTCATTGCCTGGCTGGTCCGGGCAATCCATGGGTCAGGGTGCGTTGAGGTCTCGCTTGGATCACCCGGATATGTCGGGAGACGACGATGGGGAGGGATCGGCGGCTAGGTGCACGAGCCTCAATCCCCTAGCGGCTGGCTATCGTCGCCGTCGCGGTTGACGACCAGCTGGTGCTTGATGCGACGCATGCTGACCACGGCGGAGGGTCCAAGCCGCGTCGCCACAGTCTGCGCAAGAACGTCCACAGTGGCGAGGAAGGCGTAGCGGCCGGGCGTGGGACGGAGGATATCGGCGTTCTCGTGCCAGTTGACGGGCAGGAGAATATCAGCCTGCTTGGACACGATGGAGGCCGAGCGGGTCACCACGACGCGAACGAGGCCGTACTCGCCCGCGACGGTCAGCGTCTTGGCGAGCTGGGCATTGTTGCCTGAAAGCGAGAAGGCCACGATCACCGTGCCAGGCGGCGCCGCGGCGGCGCGCATGAGCTGGAGCTGGTGATCGTCCGTGGAGGCAACCTTGATGCCGAGGCGGAACAGACGCGCTTCCATCTCCCCCGCCATCATCGAGGACGCGCCGCCCGAACCAAAGGCCAGGACGAAATTGGATTTGACGATGCTTTCGGCCGCCCGCTCGACGGCGGCAAAGTCGAGATGGTCGAAGGTTTCGTAGATGATGGATTGAATGCCGTTGACCACGCCTTGCGCGATTTCGTGCACGCTTGTGGGACCAGTGGATGGGGCGAAATAGCGCTGGCCGACAAAACGCGATTGGGCGAGGCGCACCTTGAAATCGGCATAGCTGTCGCAGCCCAGGCGCCGGCAGAAGCGGGTGACCGTGGGCGGGGACACCTCGGCTTGTGCGGCGAGATCGACGATGGACATCTTGAGGACGCTGTCCGCATCAGCCAGGACGATCTCGGTCAGCGCCCGCTCCGAGCGGGTAAAGGCGTTCTTTTCGGTCTGCAAGAGGCCGACAATGTCGAGCATTCCGGTTCCCTCCGCTTGTCGCGGGCGCTAGTAGACCGCTTGGCCTGCCCCGTCGAAGAGGTGGACCTGATCGCGCGCGAAACCCAGCGTCACAGCCTGGCTGTCGGAAACCTTAGGGTCACCCTCGAAAAGGCCGATGAAGTTCTCACCGGCCGGCAGGGTTGAATAGAGCACAGTGTGAATGCCCAGGTGCTCGACGATGCGCGGCGTAACAGACAGGGTGAAATCGCCCTCCCCGAGCTTCAAATGCTCCGGACGAACGCCGACCGTAACCGCCTGCCCGGCGCCCAGCTTGGTGCTGCGCGGCAAGGTGAGCGTACCCAGCGCGCCAAGGTCAACGGCCAGCGTCGCGCCGTCGGAGGAAGCCACGGTGCCGGAGATGAAGTTCATCTTGGGGCTGCCGATAAAGCCAGCCACGAAGAGATTGTCCGGCTTATGGTAAAGCTGGAGGGGCGAGCCGACTTGGGCAATGGTGCCCGCATCAAGCACCACGATCTTGTCGGCCATGGTCATCGCTTCCACCTGATCGTGGGTGACGTAGATCATGGTCGAGCCCAGGCGCTTGTGGAGTTCCATAAGCTCGATGCGCATCTCGGAGCGCAGCGCGGCGTCGAGATTGGACAGAGGCTCGTCAAAGAGGAAAATTTCGGGCTGGCGCACAATGGCGCGGCCGATGGCAACGCGCTGGCGCTGGCCGCCAGACAGCATGCCGGGACGGTGCTGCAGGCGCGGCTCGAGCTGGAGCACCTTGGCGGCGGCGAGGACGCGTTTTGTCACCTCCTCATTCGGAAGCTTTTCAACGCGCAAGGGGAAGGCGATGTTCTCGAACACCGTCATGTGCGGATAAAGCGCATAGGACTGGAACACCATGGCGATACCGCGCTGCACGGGCGGCAGGTCGTTGACCACTTTGCCGCCGATGACGATCTCGCCATTGCTGACATCTTCCAGTCCGGCGATCATGCGCAGGAGCGTAGACTTGCCGCAGCCGGATGGGCCGACAAACACCACGAACTCCCCGTGAGACACCTCCAGGTCGATGCCCTTGATGATGCGGGCTTCGTTGAAGCTTTTTTCTAGGTGCTTGAGGCTGAGCTGGGACATGGCGGTCTCCGTGAAGTGCGCGATGGACAGGGCGTGGTCATCAGGACGTGTCTTGCCGTCATTGCCCGGCTTGTCCGGGGCATCCAGCGATGGCCCGGCATCCCATGGACCACCCGGTCCCCGGATCAAGTCCGAGAATGGCCGGGTGGTGACGTTGTGAAGAGAGCTGAGCTCTCTGACGCGAGCTTACTTGTACTGCTCGAGTTCGCCGGCAGCCTTGGTGAGAGCGGCCTGGGGTTCAGCAGCGCCGGTGACGACGGACTGGACCATTTCGATCATGACGTTCTGCAGGCCGACATAGTCGGTCAGCAGCGGCTCTGGGCCACCAAATTCAATGCCGTCGAGGAATGGCTTCCAATATGGCTTTTCGGCAACCAGCTCGTCCGTCTGGGGCTGCAGCGGACGCAAGGGGGTCAGGCCCTGGGCCATTTCGGCGGCCCACTGGCGTTCGCCAGCGGTGATGAACTTGGCAAGGCTGATGGCCTGCTCTTCAACGCCCGTGCCCTTGAAGACGGCCAGGGAGTCGGTGATCAAGAGGGTGCCAGGACCCTTGGCCTGCGGGCCGAGCGGCAGGGGAGCAACGCCCCAGTTCATACCGGCTTCGTCGGCGAGAATGCCGGCGTTGACCGAGGCATGGATCATGCCGAGCGTACCGTCGAGCCAGATGGCGCGCACTTCGTTCTGCTCGTAGGCGGTCGGGCCTTCTTCGGCATAGGCCGAGATGTCCTTGAGCGCCGTCAGGGCTTCGAGGTTGTTGGGGCTGTCGAGAACAATGTTGCCCTCGGCATCGATGACCTGGCCGTCATTGGTGTAAACCCAATGGAGGAACTGGTGCATGGTGTTGTCGAAGGTCTTCGCAACAACGCCGAAGCCGTCGAAGTCAGTATTGTCTTCGATCTGCTTGGCGAAGGCGATCTCTTCTTCCCAGGTCTTGGGCGGGGTTTCGGGATCAAGGCCTGCAGCCTCGAACACATCCTTGTTCCAGAACAGGGCCTTGGTAGAGAAGGCCACCGGAACGCCCCACTGAGTGTCGTCGAACGTGACGGTGTCGGGCACGTAGTTGTAGTAAGACGCCTTTTCCTCTTCGGTCATCGGAATGGGAACGATGAGGTCGTTGAGGGCGAACTGCTTAAGCGTGCGCGAGCCGACATAGGCCAGCGAAACCGGCGTGCCGGCAGCAGCAAGCGTGGTCACCTTGTCCTGGCACTGGCCCCAGCCGACCACTTCGGGAACGACCTTGAAGCCAGGGTTCTCTGCTTCCCACTCGGCGAAGTATTCGGCGTAGCCGGCGGTCAGCTCGTCACCGCAGTTGATGAAGCTGATTTCCTTGACGTCCTGTGCGAACGCGGCGGGAGCCGAGCTGACCAGGGCCAGCAAGGATACCGCTAGAAGTCCGGTAGTCTTGTTCATTCTTAGTCTCCCTTTATGTGCGCCCGAGAGCGCTTCCCTCAACCAGGGCCAAAATGGCCCCAGCCTCGATTACTGCTTCACGGCACCGGCAGTGAGGCCGGCGACGAGATAGCGCTGCAGGAACACGATCACGATCATGACCGGCAGGATTCCGACGAAACTGGCTGCCATCAACTCGTTCCACTGCACCTCCTGCTTGCCGAAGAAGGCGAAGAGCCCGATCGGCAGCGGCATGTACTCGGTCTTGGAATTGAAGGTCAGCGCGAAGATGAATTGCTGGGCGTAGGCGCCAATGAACGTCATGATCGCGACCACGACAATGCCCGGCATGGCGAGCGGCAGGATGACCCGGCGCAGGGTATAAAGCCGGCTGGCGCCATCGACCCATGCTGCTTCGTCCAGCTCGCGCGGAATGCGGAGCATATAGGTGCGCAGGAGCCAGATGGACGATGGGATCAGGAAGGCAGCGCCCGGTACGATCATCGCCCAATAGGTGTTGAGCAGGCCGAGCTGGCGCATGAGGCGGAACAAGGGGATCAGCAGCACGGCGCCCGAGAACATGTTCACGGCCAGGAAGCCGCCCAGGAGAATGCCGGAGCCGGCGAACTGGAAGCGGGCAAAGGCATAAGCCGCTGGCACCACGATAATGACGACGATCAGCGTCACCACCGAGGAGATAAAGAACGAGTTGAAGATGTGCATGCCAAGGGCCGGCACCGAATTCCACATGGTGAAATAGGCGTCGAACGAGCCGTTCTCCGGCAGGAAGCTATAGGGGGTGGAAAAGAGCTGGCTGAGCGGCTTGAGCGATACCAGGAAGCCTTCAATGAAGGGGGCCAGGACAAAGAACAGGAACACGGCCATGCCGGCATACATGGCGACCACTTCATACCACTTATAGCGGTCGATCATGGCCTTGGTGGAACGCACCCGCAGGCGGCCCTTTGGCTTGACCACGGCAGGGCTATCAACGGCGGCAACTTCGGTGGTGCGGGCGACGTCGCTCATTTGCTTTCTCCCTGCGAGAGCTTGCGAACGGCACGGAAGTACACAAGGCAGAAAATCGACACGAAGATACAGATGACAACGGCCCGCGCGGCGCCCTCGCCATATTTGCGGGAGCCGATGGCGGTCTTGTAGGTGTCGATGATCATGGTGGTGGTGGAGCCAGAGGGGCCACCCTGGGTCAGGATCCAGATGATGTCGAAGGAATTGAACGTCGCAATCAACGACAGCAGCGACATGGTCAACAAGGCCGGGATCAGCAAGGGCAGCGTGATGCGGCGGAAGCGATAGAAGCGCCCTGCCCCATCGGTCCATGCGGCTTCGTAGAGATCCTTGGGGATCGATTGCATGGCGGCCAGCATGTAGATGGTAACCATGGGCACGCCGATCCAAACGTCGGTGACGATGGTGGCCCAGAAGGCGGAATTGCCTTGCGCGAGGATCGGCCACGGCTTGTCGATGACGCCGAAGTTCTGCAGCATGCCCGAAATCATGCCGAACTGGCCGTTATACATCCAGCCCCACATGAAGATGCCGATCGCCATGGGCACGATCCATGGTGGCATGGTGAGGATGCGGAAGAGCGTCTGGCCAGGAATGGCGGCGTTGAGCAGGGTCGCGCCCAGCACGCCGATCACCATCTTGGTGGCGACCGAAAAGAAGGTCCAGATAAAGGTCCGAATGATGACTTCGGTGAAGTTGCCCGCGCCGAAGATGCGCTGGTAATTGGCCCAGCCCACGAAATCATAGGTCGGGCGCAGGGCGGCATTGGTGAAGGAGAGCACCACTGTGTCGAACAGCGGATAGGCAACAATAATAAGAATATAGACCAGGGCCGGAGCGAGCAGGGCGAGAGCAAAAAGGGAAGCGCTGCGGGTGCTGGTCATGGGAAGTCTCCTCAGCTCGCTCGGCCCAGGGCAGCGTCGAACTGCTGCCAGAGCGGGGACATGTCGATCACGGATCGAGTTCGCATCGCGCCATCCATGCTCAGCGCCAAAAGACCGGCTTCAAGCGCATCGGTGACGGAAACCGGCAAGGGAGCGCCGTCGGTCAGGTGTTTCAGGATATCCTCGGCCATCTGCTCGTCGGCGCCATAGTGCTGGCTGAGCCCGCCAGCCTTGTAGGTGCTATCCACCAGCCGGTCGGCAGTGCGCGAGTCGGTGACGCGAAGGAAATTGCGGATGAAGTCGCCTTCTGCCATGCCCTTGGCGCCCATCACCGCAAAGCGGCGGAAATCATCGGGCACGTTGAGATTGGTGTGGAAGGTCAGCGCTGCGCCGTTCTCGTATTGAACGATGGCGGTCTGGAAATCGATTATGTCGCCGTCGCTGTCGAAGACCTTGTCGGTTCCCATCCAGCCGCTGGGCTTGCGATGGTAGACCTCCATGTCGTTGATGCCGACATTGGTGGGGGCATTGGCCGGCACAAAGGTGCGGCGGCCGCCAAAGCTCGAAACATACTGAGGGCGGCAGCCCATGACCCCATTGTAGAGATCGAGGTCGTGGCAGCATTTCTCGAGCATGAAGCTGCCTGAATAGCGCTCATAGCGGCGCCAGTCGCGCATGAAGAAGGCGCCATGGTAGGGCGGAATGTGCTCGGAAGCCTCGATGGAGGTGATGTCGCCCAGCATGCCCTCGGCCTGCGCCTTGCGCAGATCAACATAGAGCGGGGCATAGCGCAGCACGAGGCCAACCATGAGATTGTCCGAGCCGTACTGCCCGATCAGCTTGGCCAGTTCCATGGTTTCGTCCACGGAAGTCACGACCGGCTTTTCGGTGAAGATCTTGAGGCCGCGTTCGAGCCCGATGCGAATATGCTCGAGATGGAGGTGGTTGGGCGAACCCACCATGAGGAGATCAAGCTCATTGCTGTCGAGCAGAGATTCAAGCGTCGGGTACTGAGTGCCGACCGATACGCCATGCTCGGTGGCATAAGGCAGCCCTGCCGGGGCCGGGTCCACATAGCCGACGATCGAGAAGTCATCCCGCGCCGCCGAAAAGACGCGCGCCAGATAACCCAAACGATAGCCGAGGCCAATGATGCCAACCCGCATTGCCGTACTGTTCCCTGTTATTCGTCCGCCAATCTCTTGGGTGGATTGGTGTTGGATTCTGTAAACGATTTTCAAGACTAGGATCGTTCTCGAACCCATGTCAACACGAATCCGTCACATTGACAATACCAATTAAAGCCACCCCAGCACTTTGCTCAAGGAGGCAGCAAATTGCCCGCCATCTGGGCATTTAGACCGCACCATGCGGACTCAGGGGAGTGGACAAGTGCGTGCGAAACGCCGATGGTGTTGCAATTGGTATTTGCCAGCGCGAATATGCCGACTGCTGGCCATAGGGCTTTCATGAAAATCTGGAACATAAATGTTTGCCCGTCTGCTAGCTGGCACCGGAACGGCCAATCAGGCAAGTCAAAGACGCGAGACTGCATGGTGAGGACGGCAGTTTCCCCCCGTCATGGAGGCGCTCTTTGATGGCTGCCTTGTCGCCACAGCGGCTCACCATGCTTATCTTCTTCTTGCAGCCAATTGCCTTTGGTTCCTGGCTGCCGCGCATTCCCGATGTGCAGCAGGGGCTAAGCCTCGGACCGGCAGCGCTCGCCTTTGCCTTGCTGGGGCTCCCTTGCGGGACCCTTTTGACCCTCCCCTTTGCCGGTCCGCTCGTCGGCCGGATTGGTTCGCGACAGGCAATCCTTTGGGGCATGGTGCTTTATTCGTTGGCCGTGTGCCTGCCGGCGTTAGCACCCGATCCGGCTCTCCTGTTTGTAGCGCTGATGCTGGCAGGCTCGTCGCTCTCCTTTGTTGAACTGGGCCTCAACGTTCAGGCCGATGCGGTGGAAAAGGTGACCGGGGCGGTGATCATGACGACCTCGCACGGGTTCTGGTCGGTGGGGATCATGGCCGGCAGCCTTCTCAGCTCGGCGCTTGCCGCCCTACATGTCCCGCCAGCCTGGGCCATAGCCGGCATGGCCGTCTCCGTGCTGCCCTTGGCCCTCCTTGTCTCGCGAGCCCTTCCTAGCTATCCGGCAGAGCAGCACGAGGAAAAGCCGCGGCCGGGGTTTGCCCTGCCGACCTGGGCCCTTCTGGGCATCTGCTTCTTTGTATTCGGCATCACCATGACTGAGGGCGCCATGGCCGATTGGTCAGCCATCTTCCTTCGGGATGCGCTCGGCGCCGAAGGTGGCATGGTGGGGCTGGGCTATTCGGTGTTCGCCATGATGGTGGCAGCCGGGCGATTTGGCGGAGACAGCCTGAAGCGACGGTTCGGAGCAGTGACCACCGCGCGAATCTGCGGCGTACTGGCGCTCCTCGGTGCGCTGACGCTGTTCATCGCCCCAAGCGAGACCGTGGCTCTCCTCGGCTTTGCGGTGATCGGCCTCGGCGTATCGGTCGGCTTTCCCCTCGCCGTCACAGCCGCTGCGGGCATCGGTGACCGGCCGGCTGCAAGCAATGTGGCTGTATTGAGCTTTGTTGCCTTGCTTGGATTTCTCGTCGGACCACCGCTGATCGGCTTTGTGGCCGAGCATTTCGACATGCGCCTGGCCCTCCTGTGCCTTGTGCCCGTGCTGCTCTTGAGCCTGCTTCTTAGCGGGCGCCTGGCTGGGCAAGCGAGGCGCCAATCGTCCCAAACTCAACGTCCCGTTCCCGGAGTGCCCTGATGCGCATAGCTGTTGCCGGGCTGCATACCGAATGCAGCACTTATAATCCCGTGCTGGCCCGCGAGGCCGATTTTCGCGTGCTGCGTGGCCCAGCCATGCTCAAGGATGATTATTTCAACTTCCTGACCCACTTTCCGGCCGAGTTCATCACGATCCTGCATGCCCGCGCGATCGCCGGCGGGCCAGTGGAGCGGGGGATTTATGATCGTTGGAAGGCCGAGGTTCTCGAGGGGATCAAGGCGGCACTGCCACTCGATGGCGTGTATCTCGCCATGCATGGAGCAATGTTTGTCGAAGGCCTCCATGATGCGGAAGGCGATTTCATCAGTGCCGTTCGGGAGGCCGTCGGCCCTGATGTCTTGATCTCGGCCAGCTATGACCTTCATGGCAATGTCAGCCAGCGCATTGTCGACAGCCTCGACATGTTTTCAACCTATCGCACGGCGCCGCACATCGACGTGCAAGACACGATGCGCCGTTCGGTCACCATGCTGGTCCGCGCGCTGCACACGGGCGTGCGACCGAGCCTCGCCTGGGCGCCGGTGCCAGTGCTCCTGCCAGGGGAACGCACCTCGACCCAGGACGAACCGGCCCGCAGCTTCTATACGCAGTTGCATCAGGTCGAAGAGCCGACCGGCATCTGGGATGCGTCGTTCCAGGTGGGCTATGTCTGGGCCGACGAGCCCCGCGCCACCGCCTGCGCCGTGGTGACCGGCACGGACCATTCCGCCATGACCGAAGCCGCTCGGACGCTCGCGCAGAACTACTGGGACGTTCGCGAGCAGTTTGTGTTCGGCACCAAGACGGGCAGTATCGAGGAGTGCGTGGGCTGGGCGGTGGCGTCATCGACCGCTCCAGTGGTCCTCGCCGAATCTGGGGACAATCCCACAGGCGGTGGCGTGGGCGACCGCGCCGAGGTGCTCGACGCTTTGATCCAAGCGGGCGCGCAAGGCGTGGTGTTTGCCGGCATCGCCGATAAGGCGGCGACCGATGCGGCCTACGTCGCAGGAGTTGGCGCCAGGGTTTCGCTGATGATCGGGGCAAGTCTTGATCCATCGAGCCGGCGCGTTTCGGCAGAAGCCGAGGTGCTGTTTCTTCTGGACACCACGGAAGAGCGCCTGCGCGAGGCCGTGGTGCGGATCGAGGGAATCGATCTGGTGCTGACCGCCCGCCGGCGTCCGTTCCACAACATCGCTGATTTCACCAAGCTTGGCCTTGATCCCCGTACGGCTAGGATTGTGGTGGTAAAATCAGGTTATCTCTCGCCCGAACTGGGGCCCATCGCCAATCCGAGCCTTATGGCCTTGTCGCCGGGGGTGGTAGACCAGTTCGTCGAGCGACTGAAACGCAACCACAAGTCAACACCGCAATATCCATTCGACAAGGACTTCGCATGGTCGCCGGAGGTGCGGTGGTCCGAAAGGGCCAGAGTGTAGCGCTTTCCGCCTCGCACGAAGGAATCCATGCGACTCACACTCGGTCGTCACCCTTGGGCTCGACCCAAGGGTCCTGTACTTGAGGGCAAACGGTTCAGTGCAGAGCCCTCGGGTCGAGCCCGAGGGTGACGATCGTGGCTCAGTCAGGGATCGGGTGGACCGTCAATTCCGGCTCGCCAACTGCCGGTTCAGGCGCAGCGCGATCAGCGTCGTGATACACCCCGAGAGCAAATAAGCGCCCGACGAGATCAGCCCGAATTGGCTCGACAGGAGCAACGCCGCTAGGGGCGCGAAGCCCGCGCCGAAGAGCCAGGCGAGGTCGGAGGTGAGGGCCGACCCGGTATAGCGGTAAAGCTTGCCGAAATTGGCCGCAACCACGCCCGAGGACTGGCCGAAAGACAGGCCGAGAAGCGCAAAGCCGATCACCATATAGGCGATCTCCCCGCTATTGCCGGCAGCGAGCAGCAGGGGCGCGAAGATGCTGTAGATGGCGATGGCGAGCGCTGATGCACCCAGCAACCAGCGGCGGCCGATCCGGTCAGCCAGATAGCCGGACAGGATGATGGCAAGGAGCCCCACAACCGCGCTCGACGCCTCGATCACTAGGAAGCTGGTCGGCACCTCCTCGGTGTAGAGGAACACCCAGGACAGGGGAAAGACCGTGACCATGTGGAACAGGGCAAAGCTCGCCAGCGGGGCAAAGGCGCCGATGATGATGTTGCGCCAATCGTGCTGCACGGTCTCCCGCACGCGCGTGGGCTGCAGTTCGCCGCTTTCGAACAGCGAGGTGTATTCGGGCGTGACCACGATGCGGAGGCGCGCAAACAGCGCCACGACGTTGATGGCGAAGGCCACAAAGAACGGGTAGCGCCAGCCCCAGGCGAGGAAATCCTCGGCCGAAAGGCTGCTGGTGAGGAAAGCAAACAGCGCCGAGGCCACGATCAGCCCGATTGGCGCGCCCAGTTGCGGCACCATGGCATACCAGCCGCGCTTGTGCTCGGGAGCATTGAGCGCGAGGAGCGATGCCAGTCCATCCCACGTGCCGGCCAGCGCCAAGCCCTGCCCGAACCGAAGGATCATCAGGATCGCGACGGCGAACCAGCCGACCTGCTCAAAGCTCGGCAGGAAGGCCTGGGCCACGGTGGAACTGCCCAGAAGGAACAGGGCGATGGTGAGCTTGACGCCACGGCCATAATTGCGGTCGATGGCCGAGAACAGGACTGTCCCAAAGGGACGAGCAATAAAAGCCAGCGCAAACACAGCAAAGGACAGCACCGTTCCCGTAAGCGGATCAGCAAACGAGAAGATGACGGCTGGAAACACCAGTACCGAGGCAATTGCGTAGACGAAAAAGTCGAAGAACTCGGAGGTGCGGCCAATAACCACACCCACGGCAATTTCGCCCGGCTTCACGGCGCGGTGACGAGTATTGACGGCACGCGCATCGCGTTCTGCGGTTGTTTCGTTCACAGCGTCTGTCGATGATGACATTGCTAAGTTCCTGTTCAGGCTTGGTTTTCCGTCGGCCGACCCGCCCATGATAGCGGATCGCGACACCCGCGTCCAAAGTGCTATAGCTGTGTTGCCCCAAACCGCGCGCTGTGGGGAGTGGACAAAATGCCCGATGGCGAAGGACGCCCCGAGGGCATACCTGCACCCGCAAGAAGCGAAACCTCCCAACTGAGGACCGCCAAGTGCCCCGTTCGATCAAGCTCCTTCTCCTCCTCCCGCTGGCAGCGCTCCTGTCCGGATGCAATGCCGTGGTCATGTCGCCAGCGGGCGATGTGGCCATGCAGCAGCGCGATCTGATCCTGATCTCCACCTTCCTGATGCTGCTGATCATCGTTCCGGTGATGATCCTGGTGGTGGTGTTCGCGCGCAAGTACCGGGCGAGCAACAAGGATGCGCGCTATGAGCCGGATTGGGACCATTCGACCCATCTGGAGCTGGTGATCTGGGCGGCGCCGCTGGCCATCATCATCTGCCTTGGCGCCGTGACCTGGGTGGGCACACACCTGCTCGACCCCTATCGCGAACTGGGGCGGATCGGCCCCGGCAAGCTGGTCGACAGCAATGTCGAGCCGCTCGAAGTGGAAGTCACCGCGCTCGATTGGAAGTGGATGTTCATCTACCCGCAGTACAATATCGCGACGGTCAATGAACTCGTGGCGCCGGTGGACCGCCCCATCAGCTTCAAGCTGACCTCGTCTTCGGTGATGAACTCGTTCTATATCCCCGCGCTGGCCGGGCAGATCTACGCCATGCCGGGCATGCAGACCCGTCTTCATGCCGTGATCAACCAGCCGGGCGACTACAAGGGCTTTTCCTCCCAGTATAGCGGCCATGGTTTTTCGGGCATGAACTTCGTGTTCCGCGGCGTGGACGATGCCGGGTTCGATCAATGGGTCGAGCAGGTGCGCCAGGCGCCGGAAACCCTCGATCGCAAGCGCTATCTCGAACTTGAAAAACCCAGCGAGCATGTGCCGCCCACCTATTTCGCCAGCGTCGAGAACGGGCTCTACACGGCCATCGTCAACATGTGCGTCGAGCTCGACAAGATGTGCATGAGCGAGATGATGTCGATCGACGCGCGCGGTGGCCTGGGCCTTGCAGGCATCGACAACCTCGCGCCCGATCTTTATGGCGGCGGCGAGCGCAACCGTGCCGTGCTGGGTCCACAAAAGACCTATGTGGCCGCCCTGTGCTCGATCGACGAAGCCATCGCTATGACTGGCAAGCTGCCCGCCATCGGCGCACCCAATGCAGCGCCCTTTGTTGGCGCCGGCCTCAGGCAGCCTTCAGTGCTGCAGTCGCAGGCCGTCCATAGCTGGTTCGCCGGCTTTAATCCCACTCACCAAATGCACGCGGCAATACTATGAGCAGCGAATTCTGGACCTTTATCTTCGGGCGGCTGAGCTGGGAGGTCATTCCCTATTACGAGCCCATCCTGGTCGGCACCTTCGCCGTGGTCGTCCTTATCGGGCTCGCCGTGGTCGGCGCCCTCTTCAAGTTCAAGCTCTGGGGCTATCTCTGGCACGAATGGTTCACCAGCGTCGACCACAAGCGCGTCGGCATCATGTATATGATCCTGGGCCTGGTCATGCTGGTGCGTGGCTTTGCCGATGCCTTGATGATGCGCCTGCAGCAGGCCATCGCCTTCAACGGCTCGGAAGGGTACCTCAACGCCCACCATTATGATCAGCTGTTTTCCGTCCATGGCGTGATCATGATCTTCTTTGTGGCCATGCCGCTGATCACGGGCTTCATGAATTATGTCGTGCCGCTCCAGATCGGGGCGCGCGACGTGAGCTTCCCGTTTCTCAACAATTTCTCGTTCTGGATGACGGCAGGCGGCGCGGTTCTGGTGATGATGAGCCTCTTTGTGGGCGAGTTTGCACAGACCGGCTGGCTGGCTTTCCCGCCCCTCTCCGGCATTGAGCATTCACCCGCCTCGGGTGTCGATTACTATATATGGGCGCTGCAGATCGCGGGGGTGGGCACGACCCTGTCGGGCGTCAACCTCATCGCCACCATCATCAAGATGCGCGCGCCGGGCATGACCATGATGAAGATGCCCGTCTTCACCTGGACATCGCTCTGCACCAACGTCCTGATTGTTGCGTCCTTCCCGATCCTGACGGCCGTTCTGACCCTGCTGGCGCTTGACCGCTACGTCGGCACGAACTTTTTCACCAACGACTTCGGGGGCAACCCGATGATGTATGTGAACCTGATCTGGATCTGGGGGCACCCCGAAGTCTACATCCTGATCCTACCCTGTTTCGGCATCTTTTCGGAAGTTGCCTCGACCTTCTCGAGCAAGCGCCTCTTTGGCTATACCTCCATGGTCTATGCCACGGTGGTGATCACCATCCTGTCGTACCTTGTGTGGCTGCACCACTTCTTCACCATGGGGTCGGGTGCGAGCGTCAACTCGTTCTTCGGCATCACCACCATGATCATCTCAATCCCGACGGGAGCGAAGATCTTCAACTGGCTCTTTACCATGTACAAGGGCCGAATCCGGTTCGAGCTGCCCATGATGTGGCTGATCGCCTTCATGCTGACCTTCACCATTGGCGGCATGACCGGCGTGTTGCTGGCCGTGCCGCCAGCCGACTTCGTGCTCCACAATTCGCTGTTCCTCGTGGCCCACTTCCACAACGTCATCATTGGCGGCGTCTTGTTCGGCATCTTTGCCGGCATCAATTACTGGTGGCCCAAGGCCTTCGGCTACAAGCTCAACCAGTGGTGGGGCAAGGTATCGTTCTGGCTCTGGGTGGTCGGATTCTGGGTGGCTTTTGCCCCCCTCTACGTGCTGGGCCTAGTGGGTGTGACGCGCCGCCTGCGCACCTTCGACGATCCGTCCTTGCAGATCTGGTTCATCATCGCGGGCGTTGGCGCCCTCATCATTGCTGGCGGCATTGCTGCCATGGCCATCCAGTTCGCCGTCTCGATCCTGAGCAAGAACAAGGATTGGGACCGGACGGGCGACCCATGGGACGGGCGGACGCTCGAATGGGCCACCTCCTCACCACCGCCGCAATACAATTTCGCCTTCACGCCCATCATCTACGACAATGACGCCTGGGCTGATATGAAGAAGCGCAATGCGCAGATGCCCAAGGAAGGCTTCCTGGACATCCACATGCCGCGCAACACCTGGGCGGGAATCGTGCTGGCGGGCCTCAGCGTGGTGCTGGGCTTTGCCCTCATCTGGTACATGTGGTGGCTGGCCGTGCTGAGCTTTATCGGCATCCTCGTGGTCGCCATTGCCCACACCTTCAACTATGACCGGGATTACTTTATCCCGGCCGAGGCGGTGCTGGCGTCTGAAAGCAAGCGCTTCGAGCCGCTGGCTGCGGGAGAGTAACAATGAACGACACTGTTCAGGCGCAACCGGGCGAACAGCTCGACTTTTATGATCTCGCCAGCCACGAGCACAGTGTTCATGGCTCGACCCAGATTGGGTTCTGGCTCTATCTGATGAGCGACTGCCTCATCTTTGCGACCCTGTTCGCCATCTATGGTGTCCTCGGCGCAAACTTTGCGGCTGGACCCGGGCCGGCCGACCTCTTCAACCTGCCGCTGGTGGCGGTGAGCACGGCGGCGCTGCTGCTTTCTTCCATCACCTATGGCTTTGCCATGCTCGACATGGAGGAGGGCAAAAAGGGCGGCACCCTCCTCTGGCTCGCCATCACCGGTTTGCTCGGGGCGGCATTCCTGGGCTGCACGCTTTATGAGTTCAACCACCTGATCCATGAAGGGGCGGTGCCGCAACGCTCGGCGTTCCTGTCCTCCTTTTTTGTGCTGGTGGGCACCCATGCGCTCCATGTCTTCTTCGGCATTGTCTGGCTCGTGACACTTCTGGTGCAGATCGGGCTCAAGGGGCTCATTCCGGCCAACCAGATTCGGGTGCAGTGCCTTTCGATGTTCTGGCACTTCCTTGACGTCATCTGGATCGGCGTCTTCACCGTCGTTTATCTTATGGGGATGCTGCGATGAGCACTGCCACGCACGACCAGCCGCTCAACAAGGACGCGCCGGCGCAACCGCATGCGGATCTCACCAAGGACGGTCACGGCCATGGCACGCGGCGCGACTATCTGATCGGCTTCGCCCTGTCAGTTGTGCTGACCGCCATTCCCTTCTGGCTGGTGATGGCCGACGTGATCGCCGATACGACTATTGCAACGCTGACCATCATGGCATTCGGCGTGGTGCAGATCCTGGTGCACATGATCTTCTTCCTCCACATGAACACCAAAAGCGAGGGTGGCTGGACCATGATGGCGGCGATCTTTACGATCATCATCATCGTGATCGCCCTTTCGGGCTCGCTGTGGGTCATGTACCACCTCAACACCAACATGATGCCTGGCCACATCATGGATCCGGCCCTGATGTAACTTATGGCGTGGCGGCAAAGGATTGCCCTCATCGGCGTTGTTGCCGCCTTGGGTGCTGCAGGTTTCAGCGCACTGGGCTTTTGGCAGCTGGATCGTCTGACGTGGAAGAACAGGCTCATTACTGCCGTGGAAACGCGCGCGACAGCGGAGCCGATCGACCTGAACGCCGACAGCATTTGGGACAGTTTCGATCCAACCGAGGACGAGTACCGGCATGTTTCCGTAAACGGCCGCTTCGATCACAATGCGGAAACGCTGGTGCAGGCGGTTACGGCCTATGGCGGCGGTTTCTGGGTCGTCACGCCCCTCCTGCTCGAAAACGGGCGCAGCGTTCTGGTCAATCGCGGCTTCGTGCCGCCGCAGCAGCGCGATCCGGAAACGCGTCCCGCGCCAACCGGCGAGGTCACCGTCACCGGCCTCCTGAGGCAGAGCGAACCAGGCGGCGGGTTTCTGCACAGCAATGATCCGGCAGGCGAGCGGTGGTATTCACGCGACGTGCAAGCCATTGCTGCGGACAAGGGCATCGCGGAGGCCGCTCCATTCTTTGTTGACGCCGCAGCAACTCCCCCCGGTGTTTACCCCATTGGCGGGCTAACCGTGCTCAGCTTCTCCAACAACCATCTGGGATACGCCCTGACCTGGTTCGCCCTGGCGCTGATGCTGGTCGGCGGTTTTGGCTATTTGCTGTGGGACGCACGGCGCGCGCGATAACGCGCCGACCTAGCCCCACCCACAATGTCATCCCGGCGAAGGCCGGGATCCATCCTGAGATAGTGGTTTCGCCGCCAGGTAGATCGTCCGAACCACCTTGCGGCCATGGAGCGATCTCGAGATTGATCCCGGCCTTCGCCGGGATGACATCAAGCGTATACCCTAGATCTGCGGCCCAACCTTGGACGGATCAAGCATCCCCGGCCGCCCGGGCAGGTTCAACTGCGTCAGTCGCGGCGCTGTCTCGGCAATCACCTTGCCCCCCTTGATCACCTTAAGCCGCGTCGCCTTGAGGCGAATAGCTTCAATAGGATCCTTGGCTTGAAGGAGCACCATATCGGCCTTGCAGCCAACATCGAGGCCGTAGCCATCGAGGTTGAGTATTGCCGCCGGACCAGTAGTGACGGCGGCAAAGGCCTGGCGCATGGCGTCGCGGCTGGTCATTTGCGCGACATGGAGACCCATATTGGCGACTTCAAGCATGTCAGCCTGACCGAGTGAATACCAGGGATCCATCATGCAATCCTGCCCGAAGGCGCAGGTAATGCCGTAGCCGAGCATTTCGGGGAAGCGGTTCATGCCGCGCCGCTTGGGATAGGTATCGTGACGGCCCTGGATAGTGATGTTGATATTGGGGTTGGCAATGGCTGCCACGCCTGCCTCCGCCATCAGCGGCAGGAGCTTGGAGACGTAATAATTGTCCATGGAATGCATGGAGGTGAGGTGCGATCCAGCCACCCTACCCCTTAGCCCAAGGCGCTGGGTTTCGGAGGTCAGCGCTTCGATGTGGCGGCTGAGCGGGTCGTCGGTTTCATCGCAGTGAAGGTCGACCAGGAGCCCGCGCTCGGCCCCGATCTCACAGAGCGCCCGTACGCTCGCGGCGCCGTCGCTCATGGTTCGCTCAAAATGAGGAATGCCGCCGACCACGTCTACGCCCATGTCGAGCGCTTGGTTGAGGAGCTCGATAGCGCCGGGGTAGCGGTAATAGCCGTCCTGCGGGAACGCTACCAATTGCAGATCGATATAGGGAGCAACCTGGCGCTTCACCTCGAGCAACGCACGAACGCCGAGGAGGCGCTCGTCGCAGATGTCGACATGAGTGCGGATGGCCAAAAGCCCCTGGCTGACCGCGAGATCGCAGTATGCCATGGCGCGCTCGATCACCGCCTCTTCGGTCAAGAGCGGCTTGAGTTCACCCCAGATGCGGATGCCGTCCAGCAGGAGGCCGGATTCGTTGAGCCGCGGCAGGCCGAGGGACAAGGTTGCGTCCATGTGAAAGTGGCAATCCACGAACGGCGGTGAAACGAGCTGCCCACCGGCATCGATCGTCTCGCCCGCCTCGCCACCCAGATTGGCCTCGACAGCGGCGATCCGGCCACCAGTGACCCCGATGCCCATATTGGTGCGTCCGTCCGGCAGGGTGGCATTCGTGATTTTCAGGTCGAACATGTTGGCCTCGGTTTAGCAGGTGACCTCATCCTGAGCCTGTCGAAGGGCGAGGTCGTGGCAGTATTGGAGCCTGCCCCCATGGTTCGACACGCTCACCATGATAGCTCAGGCAATTAATGGCGCTGCCCCTTGAACCAGGGCTGGAGCAGCGCACGGGGATAGTCGGCGCGGCGCGCAACGAGCACCAGGGCGAGAATAGATAAAAGGTAAGGCAGCATCAGGAAAACTTGGCCAGGCACGATCTGGCCGATCTCGGCCTGCAGCCGGATCTGGAATGCATCGAACGCGCCGAAGAGGAGCGCACCCAGCAAAGCCTTGCCTGGCTGCCAGGACGCAAACACCACCAGGGCAATGCAGATCCAGCCGCGGCCGTTGACCATGCCGAAAAAGAACGCGTCGAACGCCGATAGGGTGAGGAAGGCGCCACCGAGCGCCATCAAGGCAGATCCCGCCACAACAGCGCCGATGCGCAAGCCTTGGACGGAGAGCCCTTGTGCTTCCACTGAAGCCGGATTGTCCCCAACGGCGCGGATCGCTAGCCCCAAAGGCGTGCGATAAAGGACAAAGGCGACGATGGCTACGAACAACAGGGCAAGCCAGGTCATGGGTGTTTGGGCAAACAAAGCCGGTCCCACAAAGGGCAGATCACTCAAGCCCGGAATGGCAATGGGCTGGAACGGCGCGATACGCGGTGGGGAGGTGACGCTGGGCAGCGCCGTGCGATAGGTAAAATAGCTCAAGCTCGTGGCAAGCAGGGTAATGCCGATGCCCGACACGTGTTGCGAAAGCCCGAGGAGGACAGTCAGCGCAGCATGAAGGAGGCCGAAGCTTGCTCCGGCCAGCGCGGCGACCAACACACCGCCCCAAAGCCCGGCGCCGAGGTAAACGGCGATCCAGCCAGCCATGGCGCCAGCAACGAAAATACCCTCAATGCCGAGGTTGAGCACCCCTGCCCGCTCGCACAGGAGCGCGCCCAGCACGCCAAAGATCAGCGGCGTGGCAATGCGAACGGCGGCGGCCCAGAAATTGGCAGATCCGAAGATATCGAGCAGCACATCCATGCTTAGCGACCCTCCGCCAAGGCGGGCGTGCGCTCATGGCGCACCCGGAACCGCAGAAAGAAGCTGCCGACCAGCACGCAAAGCAGGGACAAGGCGACAACCAGATCGGCGAGGTAGTTGGAAATGCCCGTAGCGCGGCTCATGGAGTCAGCGCCCACGAAGATGGCCGCGACGAACAGCGCGGCAAACACCGTGCCGATGGGCGAGAGCCCTGCCAGCATGGCGACAACAATGCCGGAATAACCAAAGCCCGGCGACAGGTCGGACGATAGGTAGCCCTTTACCCCTGCCACTTCGCCGACTCCGGCCAGGCCCGCCAGTCCGCCCGACAGCAGAGCAACCTTGAGCATGGTCCTGTCCACCGGAATACCGGCAAAGCGGGCCGCCGCACGATTTTCACCCACGGCCTTGATCTCGAAGCCGAGCACGGTCTTGCGCACCATGAGCCAAAGCAGAACGGCGGCGGCAAGGCCGATGATCAGGCCCCAATGCATGCGCAGGCGCGGCACGAGCTTGGCAAACTTGGCTTCGGCCAAAAGCGGCACCGATTGCGGCCAGCCCATGGATAGCGGGTCTTTGAGGGGCCCCTCCACCAGCATCTGAACAAACAGGATCACTACGAAATTAAGAAGGAGCGTGATCACCACCTCGTCCGCCCCGAAACGCTGCTTGAGCATGGTGGGGATCACCATCATTAGCCCGCCAGCCAGAAATCCGGCGATGATGATGGTCGGGATCAGCAGCATGGGCGGCATGGCCAGAAGCCCGCTGCCAACCAAGACAGCGGCCAGAGCACCGATATAGAGCTGCCCTTCGGCGCCGATGTTCCAGAGCCGGGCGCGAAAGGCGATCGCGGCGGCAAGGCCGGTGAGGATCAGCGGCGTCGCGCGGTTCAGCGTTTCGCTGAACGCGAACATGGAGCCAAAGGCGCCCTGCACAATAAGCGCATAGGCGTTAAGCGGATCGCCGCCGGCAAACATCACCGGGATGGCGACCAGCAGAAGCGCCGCACAACCCGCGGCCAGCGAAACGCCGAGCTTGAGCGCAAGCGAAGTCTGGGCGCGGGGTTCGAGGCGAAAACTCATGCGGGAATGGCACTGGGTGTGGTGGTGGTCTGACCGGCCATAAGCAGGCCAATCGTGCCGCGGTCAAGCGCAGCAGAGGCTCCCGCATCAAGCACTTCCCCCCTGTGCACAACCAGGAAGCGATCGGCGAGGGCGAAGAGTTCATCGAGATCTTCCGAGATCACCAGCACGGCCGCGCCACGATCGCGCGCGGCAATGATGCGCCGGTGCACTTCGGCTTGGGCGCCGACATCGAGCCCACGCGTCGGCTGGTTGGCAAGGATCACGCGCGGCTCGCGCTCCAGCACGCGCGCCAGGATCAGTTTTTGCACATTGCCGCCGGACAGCAGCCGCGCTTCGGCATCGGGACCGGGGCAGCGTATGTCATAGGCCGCAATCGCGGCGGTCGCGCGTTTGCGCATGGCCTTGCGATCAAGAAAGCCCATCCGGGCAAAGGGCCGGCCGCGAACCTCCTCGATGGCGATGTTGTCGGCCACGCTCATGGTCCCCACGACACCATCATGCTGGCGATCCTCGGGCATGCGGGCGATACCAGCAGCAACCAGCGCGCGCGGGTCGGCGGTGATCGGGGCGCCTTCGAGCAGCACCTGGCCCGTATCGGGCATAGCGAGGCCCGAAAGGAGCGCGGCAATGGCCGCCTGCCCATTGCCCGAAACACCGGCCACACCCACGATTTCGCCAGCACGCAAGACAAAGCTTGCTTTGGTGAGCGGAGCACGCGCCACGCTGCGCCCAAGCGACACATCGCGGAACTCAACCAGTGTTTCGCGCGGCGTCGGTGCCGTCCGGCTCACCGGGGCGACGGCCTTGCCAACCATGAGATCGGCGATGGCCCGGCGATCAGCCTGGGCTGTCTCGAGTTCGCCGGCCTTGCGCCCGCCGCGCAGCACGGCGATGCGGTGCGATACGGCCAGCACTTCGCCCAGCTTATGGGAAATAAAGATCACGCCCAGGCTATTGCCTGCCAGGCGCCGGAGCACGGCGAACAAGCCTTCGGCTTCCTGCGGCGTCAGCACGGCGGTGGGTTCATCGAGGATCAGGACGCGAACATCGCGATACAGCGCCTTGAGGATTTCCACGCGCTGCTTTTCGCCCACGGTAAGCGCTGCGACGCGCCGGTCGAGATCAACCGTGAGCCCGCTTTCCCCCATGATCTGCTCGACCTTGCGGCGGGCAGCGGTGCGCCCACTGCCAAGACGCAGGAGCGGCTCGGTGCCCAGGCGAATATTGTCGAGCCCGGAGAGATTTTCGGCGAGGGCGAAATGCTGATGGACCATGCCGACGCCCGCTGCGAGCGCCGCGCCCGGCGAGCCGGGCGGCAGCACAGTGCCGGCAACACGCACCACACCCTCGTCCTGCACATAATGGCCGAAAAGGATGTTCATCAGCGTGGTCTTGCCCGCGCCATTCTCACCCAGCAGAGCCAGGATCTCGCCAGACCGCAGAGTCAGATCAAGCTTGTCATTGGCAAGGAGGGCGCCAAAGCGCTTGGTGATGCCTTCGAGCGAAAGGACGATTTCCGCCTGCCGATCAGCCAAAGTTGACCCCTTTGTTGTATTCTGCGTCATTGCCCGGCTTGTCCGGGCAATCCAGGACTCGGCCCGAATGGACCACCCGGACAAGCCGGGTGGTGACGATGGTGGAGGCTCCTGCCTGCCTACATGGTCGAGGTGGGCTCGGCGTCGTTGATTTCCACCTTGAAGGCGCCCGACATGATTTCTTCTTCCTTGGCCTTGGCTGCCGCAACGGCCTCTGGCCCAGCCAGGGCTTCATCGACCACCAGGCTCGAGCCGCCATGTTCCATGAAGGCATAGATGCCGTAGTCGGATGCGGTGAAGCTGCCGGCCTTCACATCGGCAATGGCCTTGTCGATCATCGGCTCGCCATGCCAGAGCGCGCTGGCGAGGATCGTGCCGGGGTAATCGGCCGAGGTGTCGATCACATTACCGATGGCAAGGATGCCGCGTTCCTTGGCAGCGTCGGACACGCCGAACCGCTCGGCATAAAGGATGTCGGCGCCCGCATCGACCATGGCGAAGGCCGCTTCCTTGGCCTTGGGCGGGTCGTACCAGCTATTGATGAAGCTGACGGAGAACTTGACGTCCGGGTTGACGGACAGCGCGCCCGCCATGAAGGCATTCATCAGGCGATTAACCTCGGGAATGGCGTAGCCGCCCACCATGCCGATCTGGTTGCTTTGGGTCTTGGCACCCGCGATCATGCCGGAGAGATAGCTCGGCTCGTGGATGAAGTTGTCGAAGGTGGCAAAGTTCGGCTCCACCGGCGGCAAGGACGATCCCATGAGGAAGGCGATCTCGGGATAGTCGGCAGCCACGGTGCGCGCGGGCTGCTCGACACCGAAGGCCTCGCCGACCATCAGCTGAACGCCTTGCTCGGCATATTCGCGCATCACGCGCTCATAGTCGGTGTTGGTGATGTTCTCGGAGAACACATACTCGATCTCGCCGCGCTCCTGCGCTGCCACTAGCGCGTTGTGCAGGCGCGAGGCCCATTGCTGCTCCACCGGCACGGTCCAGACGGCGGCAACCTTGATCATGTCCTGCGCCCAGGCGACGCCACTCATTGCCAGGGCCGTTCCCAGCGCCAAGCCAGCGATCACGGCGCGGCGCCCCATCTTTGTTTTTTCAGTCATTTGCCAACCTGTTCTGTTCAATAAACGCCCAAGCTTCCCTGCTGCTTATCTAACGGGCATTCAGCCATAATTGGCAAGCAACAATTCGGTTCGTGCACAGATGCTCGCGCTGTGCGGAGAACATAGGAGGATTGTTGGCTCAGCTTCACTTTTCGCTTCATTCGCAACAGAAAGCATACGATGTATGCCACATGCGGGTGGGCACCCGCCTGAGAAGATGAAGCGGGGAGCAAGCCATGAGCATCAGAAGAACAGTCGTGTTTGCTTTGCTGGCTCTGGCCGGCCTTGCTCAATCTGCTTGGGGGCAGGACAAGGTGACCTTCGGCACCAATTGGCTGGCCCAGGCCGAACATGGCGGTTTCTACCAGGCGCTCGCGGACGGCACCTATGCCCGCTACGGGCTCGATGTCACAATCCGCCAGGGCGGGCCGCAGGCGCCCAACCGGCAATTGCTGATCGCTGGCCAGATCGACTTCTATATCGGAGGCATGACGACTATCGATGCCGCCGCGGAAGACATCCCGATCACCGCGGTCGCTGCCATCTTCCAGAAGGACCCGCAGGTGCTGCTGGCCCATCCGGATGCGCCCTTCACCGATCTCGCAAGCCTCAGCGGCGCCAGCAAGATCATCATGGGCAAAGACACGTTCTTTGCCGGCTACTGGCCCTGGATCAAGTCGACCTTCCCCGGCTTCAGCGACGACCTCTATGAGCCTTATACGTTCAATCCCGCCCCGTTCCTTGCCGATCCCATGGCGGTGCAACAAGGCTATGTGACCTCGGAGCCATTCGAGATCGAGAAGCAGGCGGGCTGGGCGCCCAAGGTGTTTCTCCTTGCCGATCACGGCTACCAGCCCTATTCCACCACCATCCAGACTGGGCGGAAGCTTGTTGAGGAGAACCCCGATCTCGTGCAGCGCTTCGTGGATGCTAGTGCGATCGGCTGGTACAACTACCTTTACGGCGACAACAGCGCGGCCAATGCGCTCATCCGACGCGACAATCCCGATATGAGCGAGGAGCAGATCGCTTTCGGCGTCGAAAAGCTCAAACAATATGGCATCGTGGTATCCGGGGATGCCGAAACTGGCGGCATTGGCTGCATGAGCGATGCCACATGGTCCGATTTCTACGGCAAGATGGTCGAGGCCGGCGTCTACCGGGCCGGGATAGATCTTTTCAAGGCCTATACCACGCAGTTCACCTGCAAGGGCGTCGGCGTCGAACTGGCGGCGCAATAAGCACCCATGTCTACCCTCCTTGCCATGAGCGATGTCAGCAAGGTGTTTCGCAACGGCACGGTAGCGCTCAAAGGCATGTCGCTCGAGGTGCGGGCGGGCGAGTTCGTTTCGCTGCTCGGCCCTTCGGGATGCGGCAAGTCCACGGCCTTGCGGATCATCGCCGGGCTGGACACCCCATCGGCGGGCACGATCGATCGGCCAGGCGCGCCGAAGGGCGATATCGGCTTCGTGTTCCAGGAGCCGACGCTGATGCCCTGGCAGACCGTGTTCGGCAATGTTTATCTGCCGCTCAAGCTGCGCGGCGTAAGCAAGAGCGACGCGCGCGAGCGGGTCATGGCCGATCTTTCGGGCGTCGGCCTCGCCGACTTTGCCCATGCCTTTCCCCGCCAATTGTCGGGCGGCATGAAGATGCGCGTTTCGATTGCCCGCGCGCTGGTGACCCGGCCAAAACTCCTCTTGATGGACGAGCCGTTTTCCGCATTGGACGAGATCACCCGGCACAAGCTCAATGACGATGTGCTGGCCTTGTGCCGCCAGACCGGCGTCACCGTGATCTTCGTCACCCATTCGGTTTATGAGTCGGCCTACCTATCGAACCGGATCATTGTGATGCGGCCCCGGCCGGGGCAGGTGTTCACCGAGATCGACATCACACAGCCCCTCGTGTGGGACGAAGCCTATCGCGTGTCCGAGCCGTATCGCCGCAATTGCCAGGCCGTTTCCGAAGCGCTCCAGAGCGCCATCCACGCAGGCTCGCTATGAGCGGGCGCGAAACACTGCTCCGTGTCCTCGTGCCCCTCCTGGCGCTGGCCGGCGGAATCCTCCTCTGGCAATGGATCATCACTGCCAATGCCATCCCCAAATACATCCTGCCCGGGCCAGGTGACGCCGCCATGGCGCTCCTCACGGATAGCGCAACGCTCTGGCCTGCCCTGCTGGTCACGGTGCGCATCACCTTCATGGCCCTCGCCGTCGCGCTGGTCGGTGGCGTGCTGATCGCCATCATCATCGTCCAAAGCAAGTGGCTGGAGCTGGCCCTCTTTCCCTTCACCGTGATCCTGCAGGTCACACCGATCATCGCCATTGCGCCGCTGATCCTGATCTATGCGCCCGATACCCAAACCGCGCTCCTGCTCTGCGCCTTTCTCGTCGCGTTCTTCCCGATCCTCTCCAACATGGTGCAGGGGCTCAAAAGCGTCGACCACAACCTCCTCGACCTGTTCGCGCTTTATGGCGCCAGTCGCTGGCAAACCCTGCTCCATCTCAAGATCCCGGCCTCCATGCCCTACTTCATGGCCGGTCTGCGCATCGCGGGCGGGCTGTCGCTGATTGCCGCTGTTGTCGCCGAGTTTGCCGCAGGCTCCGCCGGGCAAGGCTCGGGGCTCGCCTTCCGCCTCCTTGAGGCGCAATACCGGCTGAACCTGCCCCGCATGTTTGCCGCGCTGATCCTGCTCTGCGCCACGGGCATCGCGATCTATGCCCTGACCTCATTCATTTCCTGGCTGACCCTTCACCGCTGGCACGAAAGCGCCATGCGGCGGGAGAACTAGCCTCGCGCAAGCATTTCCCCCGCGTTCATAGGTCAACCGCGGAACATCTTAAGCATGTCTTGAGTTTTCACTAAACGTTCACGGCTCCGTTAATAGACCTCCGCCGGACCGCACCATATTCCTGCCCTTCGGCGTGAGACATGGCTGTCTGGCATGGTTACCACTCCTGCCGCCCCTGGAGTCCCGCATGCCCTTCCTGCCGCAGCCCTATCGAGCACCGGCCGATCTGCGTCTCAGCGCTGCCCGCCCCCAGGCCCTGACATTTCTGGCCGGTGGCGGAGAAATGGGAGAGCTCATCCGCCGGTTCGATTGGACAGGAACGCCGCTGGGCGCGCCGGAACGGTGGCCGGGAAGCCTGCGCACGCTGGTGCAGGTCATGCTCACCTCCCAGCAGCCCATGTTCATCGCCTGGGGCGCCGAGCGCACCATGCTCTATAATGACGGCTATGCGCCCATGTGCACCAATCGCCATCCCTGGGCGCTGGGCAAGCCGTTCAACGAGGTCTGGTCCGACATCATCGGGAGTGTCGGCCCTATCATGGACAAGGCCTATCAGGGCCAGCCCACCTATATGGACGACATCGAGTTCCACATGCTGCGCCATGGCGAGCTGGTGGAAACCCATTTCTCGTTTGGCTACACCCCGGTACATGACGAAACCGATCAGATCGCCGGCATGTTCTGCACGGCGCTTGAAATCACCGCCGAGGTGAAGCAGGCCCGGGCGCGCACGGCCGAAGCGCAGCGCCTGCGCGACATGCTCGAAAAGGCACCCAGCTTCATGGCCGTGCTGAGTGGGCCAGAACATGTGTTCGAGGTCACCAATGCTGCCTATATGCAGCTGATCGGCCATCGCGATGTTATTGGCAAAACGGCGCGCGAAGCCTTGCCGGAGGTTGCGGGCCAAGGCTTTTTCGAGCTTTTGGACCAGGTTTATACGACGGGCGAGGCCTTTATCGGCCGCAGCCTCGACATCGACCTGCAGCGCGTGCCGGGCGGTCCGGTACAGAAGGCTTTTCTCGATTTCATCTACCAGCCGATGAAGGACGACTCCGGCCACGTCACCGGCATCTTCGTGGAAGGCAGCGATGTCTCCTATCGCAAGGAAGCCGAAGCCCAGCAGCAGATGCTGAGTGCCGAGCTGCAGCACCGGGTCAAGAATACCCTGGCCATGGTCAGCGCCATTGCGCTCCAAACCCTGCGCGGCGACGACATTGCCGAGCGGCGGCAGAATTTCAGCGCCCGCCTCGAAGCGCTGGCGCAGGCTCACGATCTCCTCACGGTGAAGACCTGGCAAAGCGCCGCCATCCGCTCTGTCGTGGACGCAGCCCTGGCGCCGCACCTGTCGGGCGACCATCGCTTCATCGTTCAGGGCGAGGATATCGAGCTCAATGCCCGCCAGGCTTTGTCCATGTCCCTGACCATACATGAACTGGCGACCAATGCCGCCAAATATGGCGCCATGTCCACGCCGTCTGGAACAGTGTCCATCTCCTGGCAGGCCGATCCAACCAACGGGCAGTGGCTGTTTACCTGGCAGGAGAGTGGTGGTCCCACCGTGGCCGTACCAGGGCGTACCGGCTTTGGCACGCGCCTCATCACCCGTGCGCTGGCTGCCGATTTCGGCGGCGAAGTGGAGCTGCAATACTGGCCCGAAGGCGTGCACTGTACTCTCCGGGCGCCCCTTAGCACCCTCGTGGACAAGAACCCCACCTACCGGACTGCAGCAAGCACCGCCTAGCCGTCGTTCTTAAGGATCGTTTTTCCGCAGCCGGACGTTGGCGCGCTGAACGAAATCAGCAAGGACATGCGGGGATGAACAGGTTTGCGGACAAGGTCGTGCTTGTGACAGGTGCGGCATCGGGCATAGGCGCCGCGACGGCCGTGCGCTTTGCCAGCGAAGGGGCCAAATTGGTCCTCGTTGACATCAAGGATTTGAGCAACACATCGGGCAAGCTGGACGGAAAAGACTTCCTCACGCACATGGCTGATGTGTCCGACGAAAAGGCGGTTGACGGCATGGTCGCGGCTGCCATCGAGCGCTTCGGCAAGCTCGATGTGCTGGTCAACAATGCCGGCGTCTATGCCGGCGGCGACCCCGCTGAAATCAGCACGGATGATTGGCGCAAGGTGATCGCCACCGATCTTGATGGCGTGTTCTTTGGCTGCCGTGCGGCCATTCCGCACCTCGAAAAAACCAAGGGCTCCATTATCAACACCGCTTCCGTCTCCGGCACGGGTGGGGATTGGAACACCCTCCCCTATAACGCCGCCAAGGGCGGTGTCGTGAACTTCACCCGAGCCCTCGCCATGGATCTGGGCAAGCGCGGCATTCGCGTCAATGCCGTGTGCCCCAGCCTCACGCGCACGGACATGACTGCCGACATGTTCGAGGACGAGGAACAATTGGCGCAATTCAATGAGCGCATTCCCCTTGGCCGCCCATGCGAGCCGGAGGAGGTTGCGGCGGTGATTGCCTTTCTCGCCAGCACCGATGCAAGCTTTGTCACCGGCGCCATGATCGCGGTTGATGGCGGTGTCAGTGCTTCCAATGGCCAGCCGCCGCAATAGCGGCTGACCACCTCAGCCTTTTATTTCTGGCGCGGCTTTTCCAGTTCGCTGCCCGGGATTGCGCCGCGGTCCCGGTGCAGGAGCACCGCATCGCGCAGGGTGCGCGCGGCGTTACGCACCTCTTCCTGCACAGCCCTATCGCGATCAAGCGCCTCATGGCTCGTGGCATAAGGCTCCCAATAGCCGATATAGCGATCGAGTTCGGCCTGGTCCGGCGGGCGCCAGTTCCATGAATTTCAGCCAATCGGAAATGGAGCGGCGCACGTCCTTGCTCCCTTCCACATCGCCATGAACGATCACCGAGAAAAGCCGCCCCTTGAGGTGGCGCGGATAGCTCCAGCCATCGAGCTCGATTTGCTTGGCCTTGGCCGCATCCTTGCCTTGGGTCGAGGTTGGATCGGGATTGCCGCCATCCACACACACCATGCGATCCATCAGCGCCTTGAGTGGGGAGGACACCTGGTACCAGTTGACCGGGCTCACGATCATGATGCCATCGGCCCGGATCCACATGGGATAAATATCGTTCATCCAGTCCTGCGTCTGCCCCAGCGAATAGTTGGGATAGCATGAGCATGGGAAGTGGCAGAGCGGGGCAGCCGTCGAGAAGCAGGATTTGCAGGGATGGATCTTGCGGCCATATTCTGATGTGGTGCGCGAGAGGTCCAGGATCTCGGTATCGAGCCCCGCCTGCCCAAGCACTTCGGCGGCGATTTCGACCAGCCGGTACGACTTGCTCATTTCCCCCGGGCAGGTGTGCTCGCTACGCGATGAGCCATTGACCAGGAGGATGCGCTGGGGCCGGTCGCCCGTTTGGTAGTCGGCCTGGGCCCGGTCGACCGCCGCCTTGGCCTCGATCCAGTCTTCGGCCAGGTCATAATCGGGGTCGGCATAGCCAGGACCAGCCTTGCTCGTGCGTGGCGCCTTGCGGCTGTGGTCATAGGCATCCCAGGCGGCATGGGCGATCTTGTCGAGCTCGGCGCCCAACCGGTCGAAATTGGGGTCGATGAACTGGGACAGGAAGCGTTCCTTGAACTCGGCCTCCTTGAGCGTGGGATCGGGCATGCCCTTGCGCGGCTCGGGCGCCTTGGCGGGTGATTGTTGCTGCATGAGATTCTCCATGCCTCAGCAAGCCTGCCGGATGGGTGCGAGTTCCGCCGCCCACGAAAATGGGAACGAAAACAGGCACGAGCCATTAGCGACCCCGAGACCAGCGCGCGTCAACCGGACGTGGCGGCATAGGGAATGGGGCTGGTTTTTCCGGTTTCCCTCCCCAGCCAACGAAATGGCAGCCGAGCCCTTAACCCGCCCGCGCTGGTTCTCACTCCCTTTCTTCCGTTCGCGCCAGGAGCAGCCAATGTCCGACCGCCTGACCATGCAGGACCCGCGCCACCAATATCCGCGCCCACCCTTTCCCAAGCAGCCTCAGCCTGCTCCCGGCGTGGTGCAAAAGATGGACCCAGCGCCCGACCATGGCGAAACCAGCTACAAGGGCAGCGGCAGGCTCCAGGGACGCAAGGCGCTGATCACCGGCGGCGACTCCGGCATCGGACGTGCCGCCGCCATCGCCTATGCCCGCGAGGGTGCGAACGTCGCCATTGCTTATCTGCCCAGCGAAGAAACCGATGCACAGGAAGTCATCGAATTGATCAAGGCCGAGGGTCGCAAGGCCCTGGCCCTGCCGGGCGACGTCAAGGACGAGAACTGGTGCAAGCAGCTAGTCGCGAAAACAGTCGAAGCCTTTGGCGGGCTCGATATCCTCGTGGTTAATGCCGCGCGCCAGCAGTTCCGCGAGGACGTGTCCAAGGTTTCGACCGAAGACTTCGACCAGACGCTCAAGACCAATCTTTATGCCCTCCATTGGATTGCACAGGCGGCAACGCCGCACCTGCCGCCGGGCGCTGCCGTGATCACCACGGCCTCGGTCCAGGCCTATGATCCTTCGCCCATGCTCCTTGACTATGCGACCACCAAGGCTGGCATCGTCGCCTACACCAAGGCCTTGGCCAAGCAGCTGATCGAAAAGGGCGTCCGCGCCAATTCGGTGGCGCCGGGACCGTTCTGGACCGTGCTGCAGCCCAGCGGTGGCCAACCACAGGAAAAGGTCACAGAATTCGGCAAGGACACCGATTTCGGCCGTCCCGGCCAGCCGGTGGAACTGGCGCCCGTTTATGTGTTCCTGGCCAGCCAGGAGGCCAGCTTCATCAATGGCGAAGTCTATGGCGCTACCGGCGGCGCCGGCATCGCCTAATCAACAAGCTCTAGAACTCAGGGCGCGCGACGATCTTGATCTCGCCGTGCGCCGGAGCGTTCGCAATGATGGTGGGGACCTCCGCCAGCGGTACGATGCCGCTGACCAGCGGATCAAGCGCCAGGCTTTTGCTCGCGACCATGGCCGCTGCCCGCGCATGGGTCAGCGGATTGAGGTAAGCGCCTTCCAGTCTGACTTCATTGACCAGAAGGTCAAAGGGCGTGACTTCAACCGCCTGCCCTTGCGGCATGACGCCGAAGATCACCGCAGTCCCGCCTCTTCGAACGCTCCTGATGGACTGCGTGAAGGTTTGCGGCACCCCAGCGCATTCCAGCGCCACATCAACACCTCCCCCCGTCATCGACTTGATTTTCGCCACGGCATCGCCTCCTGTGGGATCGATGGCGTGCGTGGCGCCCAGACGGAGCGCTAGGTCGCGGCGGGGCTGCTGGCGGGTGGACAGGATCACCTTGGTGGCCCCGGCAAGCCGGCAAAGCTGCACCATAAGGAGGCCGATCACACCGCCGCCGAACACCGCAACGCTGTCCCCGGGTCGGATGCGGGCCACATCCAGCGCATGAAGGCAACAGGCCAGCGGCTCGCAGAAGGCGGCATGAACCGGGTCAATCTCATGGGGCAGCCGATGCGCCTGCGCTTCTGGCATGATGAGGTATTGGGCGAAACCCCCATCGCGCTGCACGCCAATGGCGGTGAGATTGGCGCAAAGATTCACACGCCCGGCGCGGCATTGCGGGCAGGTTCCGCAGGCAATGTTTGGGTCGCCTGTGACGCGGTCGCCCACTTGGATGCGCTTCACATCCAATCCGGTCGCAATTACGCGGCCGGCGAACTCGTGACCCAGGGTCACGGGCGGGTTGGTGGGGTACTCACCGGCAAACATGTGCCGGTCGGAGCCGCAGATGCCGCAGGCTTCCACCGCGATCAGCACATCCCCAGGCCCCGGTTCGGGCATGGGCATATCCTGCAGCTCGAGGTGATTGGCCCGAAGAAGGCGAACGGCCTGTATCATGGTTACCGGCTGCGGCGGCGCAGCTGGTCGAAGAACACGATGATGATGATCAAGGCGCCCGTGATGATGCGCTGCCAGAACGAATTGACGTTGAGCAGGTTCGCGCCATTGCTGATGGTGGCGAGAATGAACGCACCGATCAGCGGCCCATGCACCGAGCCCACGGCACCGAACAGGGACGTGCCCCCAATCACCGAAGACGCGATTGCCTGCAGCTCCCAGCCTTCGCCCTGCGTCGCATTGCCGACGCCCAGGCGCGCTGCCAGCATGATGCCCACAAAGGCCGCGCACATGGCCGACAGGCCATAGGCGATATAGATCATCTTGGGCACGCTGACGCCCGAGAGGCGCGCCGCTTCCGGATTGGAGCCAACGGCATAAAGATAGCGCCCCCATTTGCTTAAGTGGAGGAACACAAAGGCCGGCACGGCGACGAGCACCACCATCCAGAACAAATTCGGCACGCCCAAAAAGCTTTCGCGCGAAAACTGGTTGAATCCGGCATCGGTGATGTTGATGGTCGAGCCATTGGTCAGCAGCAGTCCAATGCCGCGCAGCGAGGTCAGCGTCGCCAGCGTGATGATGAAGGGCGGCAGCCCCATCTTGACGATGCCGAAGGCATGAAAGAACCCGATCAATAGGCCCATCACCAGCGTCACGATGATTGCGGCCCAGACCGGCCAGCCCGACTGGATCAGCATGGCCACGATCACGGTGGAAAAGCCCACGATGGCGCCAACCGAAAGGTCGATGCCCGCCGTGATGATCACAAAGGTCTGCCCGATCGCCAGGATCGCGATCATCGACCCCTGACGCAAGAGGTTGGAGATATTGTTGCCGGTGGCGAAATTGGGTGTTGCGATGCTCAGCGCCACGCAGAGGAGAACCAGCAGCCCGACCAGGGTCAGCGCAAACAGAAAGCTCCAGTTGCGCCGGGTCTTGGTGGAGGTCGGAACAGTTTCAGTGGTCATGCTAGTCTCCAAAAACCCAAGCCCTAGACGCCGATGGCTTCGGCCAGAATATCTTCGTGCGATCGCTCGCGATAGGATTGGCTGCCCACCAGATGTCCTTCGCGGAACACATGGAGCGTGTCGGCCAGCTCATAAACTTCAGGCAGATAGGACGAGATCAGGATGATCCCGGCGCCATTCTTGAGCAGCCGCGCCAGGAGGCGATAGATCTCGGCCTTAGTGCCGACATCGACGCCCACCGTGGGCTCGTCGAAGATGAAGAGCTCGGCGCCGTGGTTGAGCCATTTGCCGATGACAATCTTTTGCTGGTTGCCGCCCGACATGGAGGAGGCGAGCGACCGCCGCGACGGCGTCTTGATCTGGAGATCCCGGATCTGCGCATCGGCCCGGCGCTTCTCCTCGCCGCCATCAATGATGGGCCCACGCATGAGCTGGTCATAAACGGGCAGATTGATGTTGAGCCCGATGGGCAAATTGAGGTTGAGCCCTTGGTCGCGCCGGCTTTCGGGCGCCAGGGCAATGCCCAGCTCGATCGCCTTGCGCTCGTTGGGAATATCGACCGGCTGCTCTTTCCAGAGGATTTCGCCGGAGGTCTTGGGATTGCGCCCGAAGATGGAAAGGGCAAACTCGCTCCGCCCGGCGCCGATCAGGCCATACAGCCCCACGATCTCGCCCTGGCGGACGGTGATCGACACATCGTTGAAGCCTTTGCCGCTCAAATTCCGCGTTTGCAGCAAGGTCTTGCCGAAGGGAATCTCTTCCTTGTGGTAGATCTGCTCGAGCGTCCGGTTGATCATCAGGGCGACGAGTTCGGCGTCGTTGGTGTCCTCGATGTTGCGCGTGCCGACATGCGTGCCGTCGCGCAAAACCGAAACGCGGTCGGCGAGCTCGAACACTTCTTCCATGCGGTGGCTGATATAAACAATGGTGACGCCCTCGGCCTTGAGCCGGCGGATCAGGGCAAAGAGCTGCGCCGCTTCCTGGCGCGTCAGATAGGCCGTGGGCTCGTCGAAAATGATGAACTTGGTGCCGCGCAGCGATGCGCGCGCCGTGGCCACCAATTGCTGCTGGCCGATGGTCAGGGTGCCGAGCAGCGCGTCGGCCGGCAGGCTGAAGCCCATGTCATCGAGGATCTTTTGCGCCGCGCGCGTCATCTCGCGCCGCTGCAGCAGGCCCCATCTGGTGTTCTCATCACCGAGGAAAATATTGGCCGCGACCGAAAGGTGGCGGCACAGCACCACTTCCTGGTGCACGGCGTTGATCCCGTGCCCGATCGCCTCATTGGGCGTCGCGAGCTCGACCTCTTGCCCGTTCCAGATGATGGTGCCGCCCGTGCGGCGGATCACGCCGGTGAGGAGCTTGATCAGCGTGGATTTACCGGCGCCGTTTTCGCCCACAATGGCGTGGATTTCGCCCCGCCGGAAGCTGAGCGAGCTTCTTTTGAGCGCCTGGACAGGACCATAGCGCTTTTCGAGGTCGCGCAGTTCAAGGATGATGTCATTGGCTGCAGTGGCAGTGGCGCCATGGCTCGCTGGCTGGGCCGAACCGCTTGATAAATCCGTCAAATGCGACACCCCCCGCACGCAGCAGAACCCAACCCTGTTGCCGGGCCGTGGTCCTGCAGTGAAAAGACGCGCGGCACGAACTGCACCGCGCGCCTGAACCGGTTAGTTCACCTGAGGATTGAGGAGTTCCTGGCTGCGCGCCTCTTCCATGTTGGCAGTGGTGATGAGGTTGGCGCCGGTATCGACGAACTTCTCCACCGTCTCACCCTTGGACACGGCCAGTGCCGTTTTGATGCCGTCATAGCCCATGCGGTACGGATCCTGCACGACCAGGCCGTCAATGGTCCCGTCCTTGAGGAAGCTCACCAGCTTGTCGTCGCTGTCGAAGCCGATCAGCGAAACCTTCTCTGCCGCACCGTTCTCGGCCAGCGCCTGGCCTGCGCCCTGCGCCATGATGAGGTTTGAGGCAAAGATACCGACAAGGTTGGGGTTGGCGGTCAACAGGTCGGTGGTGATGTTGAGGCCCGTCGCCGCCTGGCCGTCCGCATAGCGATCGGCCACCAGCGTGATGCCCGGATATTTTTCGAGTTGCTCGATGAAGCCCTGCTTGCGCTCTTCGAGCGAACCGGCATTGGGAACGCTGGTGATCAGGGCCACTTCGCCCTCTTCCTTGCCGGTTGCCGCCTTGATGGCTGCCACAAGCCCGTCGGCAGCAATGCGGCCGCCCTGGACGTTATCGGTGGTGAGGAATGAGGAGAAGGCATCCGATTCAGCCGAGGAGTCGATGCCAACGACCGGCACCGAGGCAGCAGCTTCGGTGATCGGTGCGCCCAGCGCCGCGCGCTCGGTGGGGGCAATCACGATAGCAGCGGGGCTGCCGGACACGGCGTTCTCCAGAATGGAGATCTGGCCGTTGATGTCGGTTTCGGCCTGTGCGCCCAGCTCGGGCACGTTGACGCCCAGATCCTGGCCGGCCTTGCGAGCGCCTGCCAAAACGATCTGCCAGTAAAAGGACGTGGTGTCCTTGACGATGATGGGAATGGTCACGTCCTGCGCCACCGACACAGACGTACCAAGCATGCCAGCCGCCAAAGCGATGGTCGACAGGCCCAGGACCGCGCGGCGGCCCAGCTTATTGATGATCATTCTCTTCTCCCTTTGCGGTCATCGCTTCGGCTTCTGTTAGTCCGATAGCGCGCGGAGACATAGAAGCACGGCCAAGGGGAAAGTAAAGCGGGCAGAAGGAAATATTTTAGCAGGAACAACAGGCTGGCTAGCGCCGCAGGAGCCGGTCACGTGCTTCGTTGATCTTGGAGGCGAGATAGCTCGAGCCGCCATGGTCGGGATGCACAGCCTTCATGAGGTCGCGATGGGCTGCCCGGATCTCCTCATCGCTCGCGCCGGGCTTGAGGCCCAGCACCTCGTAAGCCTCCGCCACCGCATCGGCTGGTGTCGACGGATTCTCCCCCGCCTCCCCTGCCCCATATTGCTCGGCGAAGTATTCGCGCCAGCCCTGCCGGTTGGCATCGAGCCAGCTTTCGAGCAAGGTCGTGCTGTCGGCATCCCCCTCGATCTCGGCAAGAAGGAGACGGGTGTCCATCTCGCCCAATTCCATCAGGTCGCGGTTCTTGAACTGGCCAGCAAGCACCCGCCCGCTCACCGCGCCCGTGTCGTGGTCGAGCTCCATGGCGAAATACTGGCTGCGCACCTCCGACACATTGCCCGCCTGCCCGGGCGTGCCTTCGAGCCAGAACGGCCCAAGCCGGCCGGTGCGCAACACCGATACGGCAGCCGCGCCCACAAATACCGCCAGGTCAATGCGCCGGGCGAACAGGAGAGCTATGGTGAGGACAATGCCCAAGCCGCCAACGCCCCAACGCAAGCCCTTGCGGAACGATTGCGGTCGGAGCCGTCGCACATATTGATAGGCCGCCAAAACAGCCAGCAAAGCCGCGCCGCCCAGGAGAAGGTAGCTCATGGACGCTCGATCTGGGCGAGCAGGGCACGCGCTTGTCCACTGTTCTGGAGCCTCAAATGATCTTGCCCTCCGCTGGCATATGCGGCTACGGCCTTGAGCAGAGCTGCCAGTTCGGCAGGAGCCGAGGCGTCAAAGCGGGCATAAGCACCCTTGGTCAGCCGGGCGAATTCGCGGAAAGCGGCTTCCACCCGGGCGTCGTGTCCTTCCTGGAACAGGAAAACGGGACAGTTAAGAAGGCCCAGCTCACCGGCCTTTTGCGCCAGCACGTCCACATTTTCCTCGATGGCGTCGCCGACAAAGACCACCGCATTGACCTTGCCCTTGGTGTGCTCGGCGCGCGCATGAGCGAACACCTTGCCGATCTGCGTATTGCCGCCACGGCAATCAATGCCGCTCATCAGCCGCGCAAGGGCTTGGGCATCGATCACCCATTTAGAGGCGCGGCATTCGCCAAACCCACGAAAATAAAGCAGTTGCACCTCAAGGGCCCGGTCCTTGGGCAGGGCCTTGAACATTTCAGCCTGAAGAGATTGAGCCAGGTCCCAGGTGGGCTGGCGGCTCATCGTGGCATCAAGGGCAAACAGCAGCCGGCCCCGCTGCTCCCCGGCTGGCCGCGCCAGCGCGCCAACCTTTTGCGCAAAGGCCGCGACCTCAGCGCTGACTTTGCCCGCCTTCTCCAGCGGCCTGTTGCCCGTATCCGGTGAAACCTTGTCTGCCATGGGAAAGATATGTGCGCGGGGAGCGCCCCGCACAAGTCCTTCCCTAGAGGCGATCAGGGTGCGGCGGCTTGGTTTGGCCCACCAGCTTGGCCAGTTCGGAGAAGCTGGGCGTTTGTCCGTCGGCAGCGCTGTTGTTGGCCAAAAACAGGAGGCGCGGCCCGAAGGCGATGGCATCCTGCTCGGCGCCGCTGAGATCTTCAGTGCGATAATCACCCAAAGCCGTCTGCTCGGCTCGGCGCAAAGCCATGCCGATTTCCTCGCGCGTCAGCACGCCTTTTTCGACCAGTGCGTTGTTGATGGCGGCGATGGCCAGGTAAAGGCCCTCAAGCTGCAGATTGGCCGTGTTCAAATCTGTCTCCTCTTGTTGAAGCTTTTAGAAACCGTGCAGCCGCCGTGCCCACTGCATGCCCACAATGGCGCCCTTGATGGAGGGCAGCATGAGGAGCGGCAGGATCACCGCCAGCGGCACCAAAATTGCCAGGTAAACGGCGGGCGCCACGTCGCGGGTGGATTGAAAATGCATGAGGCCACCCACCAGGATGTGCCCGACAATGGTGATGGCAACATAGGCCGGCAGGTCATCGGCGCGATGCCGGCTGAGATCGAGCCCGCAGCGGTCGCAGCGGTCGGCGATCTTGAGATATTTGCGATAAAGCTTGCCTTCGCCACAGCGCGGGCAGCGGCAGCGAACCCCATTCATCATGGCCTGGCCCAGATGGCGGTCCGCATCTGCTGCTGGAGCTTGGTGAGCGGTGCGAACGTCGGGATCGTTGCTCATGGCTTGCCTCCGTGCTCGAGAGGGAGAACCTTGGCCATGCCCTAAGGTTCCGGCGGCTGCCAAAGCCAGGCAGCAAGGGCTTGAAATGCAGGCGAGGCAATCTAGATCATACACAGCCCGAGCCCCAACGGTTGGCTTGCGAGCCGGGTTCATGCCCGGGTTCTCCTATCTATGTTGCTCAATGGAGGATGTAGTTATGTGGACAAGCACTTTCCCTTCTATTGATCCCACCGATGTCCAGGAGGTCGAACGGAGCGACCTCATGGGCTATTACCACCCCCGCGAGATCGTGGCTGACGAACGCTTCAGCGTGGCACGCCGGCGGGCATTGCTTGCGCATTGGCTGTCAGACCGCCATGCGGTGCACGGCGTGCCAGGCCTGCGTTCGGTCAGCACGGGCGTTACCGCAAGCGTTGATGATCTTATGGCCGCGCTCAGGGCGCTGGACGAAGCCGAAACCCTTATGCCGACCCCAATAGCAGCGCAGCAGCCAGGGCAAGCAGCAGGAGCGACAGCATGAACCTGTCATGGACGTCCCTGACCCAGCCTCAGCGCTCCGCCCTCACGGTGCTGAACCGCGCCGGCACCAGTCCCCTGCCAAGCGAATTGGCCGAACAATTGCGCAATCTAGAACTGGTGGAGCAGGTCGGCACGGACCGCTACTGCGTGAGCCTCAAAGGCAGCACTGTCCTGCCACCGACAGTGCACTAAATCGCAAGGCCCGGAATGGCTTCCGGGCCATTTAACAGCGTCAGGTGGGTCCTGATCACCCCGACGCAACCGCTGAACATCCAGGCCGTTGCTCATCCATCATTGCAAATGAGACGAGCATGGACATGAGCGACACATCCGACCCGCAGAGACCCCGGCCCGAAACAGACGAGGTGCTGGTCGAGCGCAACCGCGGCGTGGCGGAACGCGCTGTTTTGGGCGGCAATCCCTATGGAAGCATGGTGCGCATCATCTTAGGGATCGTGCTGTTCATCGCCGTATTCGGCACCATCTTCTACTTCGTTATGAACTGAGATCGTTGGTATTCGGCAGCCATTTCGGCATGCAGAAAACGACGGGCGCCGCCCGGGATGCCCGATCAGCGCTTGCAGGAAAGCTTAGCGCGCGGCGAGAAGGACGATGGCAACAAGCGCGACCGCGAGAAACAGCACCAGGAGGAGATAGACCATACCGCCCGGCAGCGGCGCGCTTTCTGCCTTGGGAGCACGCGGTTTGACCGCTTGTTCGAGCTTGCGCTCCTGCGGCGTTGGCGGGGATCCTCCGGCTTCGGCATCGGTGCCCAGGGGGACCGTCGCGGGATCGGGCATGGCGATTTTCTCGCCCGTCCGGCCCTTATCGATATCGTCACGCAGTTGATCAGTTGTGGGATTAGGCATGAGTACTTAAAGTAGCTGCCAGCAACCTCGTTCCATGCCACAGCAAGGATCGCTGCCCTCTTATCGTGCGTTACAGGGTGAACGATGACGCCTTGGGGCTGTTAGAAGCATCGTATCTCATTGGGAATCAACAATGCCAGACGTAGACGACCCCTGGATCGACAAGGACTTTGAATCGCAGGTGCGCGATACCGCCTATTTCCTTTGGGAGAACGATGGACGTCCGCTGGGTCGGGAAAAAGAATACTGGTTCACCGCCCTCGACCGCTGCCTGCGCCAGCGCGAGGCCGATGCCTTGCTCAAGCAAGCACCGCCTAATCAAGATAAGGGTTAACAGCACCAGCTTTGCTGCACGCCTGGGCTGATAGACTCAGCCGATTTGGCCTCTGGACTAAACTATGTTATAGTACCCGGGCGTGATCCGCGCCAATCTGCAGAAGCAGCTGGAGCATCATGGCTATGGAAGACAGGACCGACCTGAACGGCAAGCGGATCGTCGTCGTTGAAGACGACTTCGTGCTTGCCACCGATATATGCCGCACCCTGCGTGACCTTGGCGCGACGGTCTTGGGGCCTGCCCCGACGCCATTTTACGCCATGCACCTGATCGGGCGCAAAAAGATCGACGCGGCCGTGCTCGACGTGCGCCTGCATGGCACGACGGTCTATGAAGTTGCTGATATGCTGCGCGACCAGGGCGTGCCGATCATTTTCGCCACGGCCAGCGATCGGCAGTCCATGCCTGGGCGCTTCCAGGAGTCACCGCTCCTCGAAAAGCCGATCGACCGCAAGAAACTGGTGAGTGAAATCCAGGCGATGACGCGCCGGCCTGTCGCCCGCCCGCCCATGCCCATGCATGCAGCGCCGCCGGTCACGTCGCGCGAAGCACCGGCGCAGGTTTTTGCCCGTGCCCTCGCCCGCAGCATGCACGCCGGCTAATTGGAGCGCAAATAGCGCCCATCAAACGAAGCGATGGCTTCGAGCCCCTCCAGATCCAGGATCATCACCATGCCCTGGCCCATGCTGATCAGCTTGCGCTTGCGCAATTGCTGAATGGTGCGGTTGATGTGGACGGTGGAAAGGCCCAGCGCCTCTCCCAGCTCGGCCTGCGTCATGGGGAGTTCGAACTGGTTGCTGGCGCTCACCAAGCCCACCGTGCGCAGCCGGTAGAAGTGCTCGCACAGGAAATGAGCCAGTCGCTGCAGCGCATCCCGCGCCCCAAGGCTGATGATCAATTCGCGCGCGCAGGACTGATCGATCGACGCGGCACGCATCGCGGCCACCATGATGTTGGGCATCTTGTCGGCCACCGCCGAGAGCTGGCGCAGATCGATCCGGCCCACCACCACCTGTCCCAGTGACAAAACGCTCTGCCGGGTGACGCTGGACGACAGGAAGCCGTAGTCGCACAGATCTCCCGGCAGCACGAACCCCGTCATCTGCCGGCGCGCGGAATCGAGCACCTTGTAGTGGCAGGCCAGGCCTTCGAGCAGCACCAGCGCTTCCTTGGCGGGCTGCTGTTCCTTCAAGATGTCCTGGTGCGGCGGCACCGTATAGGCGGATTCCACCAGGGTCTCGAGCACCTTGCTTTCATGGGCTTGCAGCGGATACAGGGCGTTGAGGCGCCGCACGAATACATCGTGCTCCACATCGTCGCCAGGCCTGTCAGATCCGCGAAAACGCTCGCTTGTTTCAACGGAATAGTGGCTGCTCATGCTGTAGCCCTTGCTTTCGGCCATCAACACTCCTGCGTAACAGGCCCGATGCATCACGAAAATACATCAGCTCCCCTCGCCAGGAGCGAAGATCGTTCCATCAGCCTTCAACGGCTGGATTGCTTATATTGATCCCTGCTCGCGGTGTTGTTTCCCGGCCAAAGCAAGGAGCGAAACAATGGCCAAGGACCGACTTTCTCCCAGAATCATAGCAGGCCTTCGGCCCAACGCCGTTAACATAGGTTTAGGATCAAGGACTTACGATCGCTCAGTGTTCTGGCTTCCCCGCTGGATTGGGCGGCTGGCCCGCCTCTTCCGGGTGCGGCTCGTTGACCGAGCGCTCTGCCAGCCCCTTGCGCTGGTCCGGCCGGTTGCGGTTGTGATCGGCTTCACTGGCTGGCCGCTTGCTCTTGCCATCTTTTCCAGTCATCTCATTCCTCCTCTTGCCCTTTGCACAGTTAACCGGCGTTATGCTGGCGAACTTTCTCCCCTTGGCTCCATTCGGATGGAATGGGGAGCGGCCAGATGACCTATGCCAGCAAATTCACGCACGAAGATTGGGCATCCTGGTATGAACGCGCCCGGACCCATACCCGTGTCGCCCCCGGCCTGACCGACGACCTGCGCTCCAGCACGGGAGCCGTCACGGCAGCCCTCGTGGCCACGGCCGCCGCAACCTTGGCGGAACTCGACGAAGACATCATCGCCGGCGAGTTCCTGGCCCAATCCATGGCGACCTCAGGCGCAAGCCTTGCCGTCACCGCTATCGCCCAGGAGCTGGCCGGCATTGCGCAGGACCTGCTCCAGGCGATTGTTGAAGCCAAGAACGCCCAGGGTACTTGGGACGGCACAAGCTCCTTCTAAGGCAAAGCCGCCATCCGGAGATGGCGGCCTTCGTTTGGCACCAGGCCAACCGGCTCAGTGGTGGCGAGCCGTATGGCCTTCGGCTGCCACTTCGCCCGTCGACATGGCGCGGAAGAACGGCACGAGCTGGTAGATGGCGGAGAGGCCAACCAGGATATAAACGATGCGGGCCAGCGCCGATTGCTCGCCGCCGAAAATGCCGGCAACAAGATCGAACTGGAACGCACCAACCAGCAGCCAGTTGATGCCGCCGACGATGATCAGCAGAAGCGTAACAAGATTGAGGGCTTTCATAGCAAACTCCAGAAAAAGGTACTATGACAAGCGTTTAGGAGCCGCCGGGTTCACGACTTAACGCAAGTCATGCCAATGCCCCATTTGGCAAGCCGCTGGTCATAGCGCTGCAGCTGCCCGTCTATGAGAACCGCTTCCTCCTCATTGTTGCGGTCCCTGGCCATGCTCCAAAGGCCGGTTTGAAATCCAAGATAACAAAGCTCGATGGCCTGGAGGAAAGCCGGGTCGAACTCCCGCTCCAGCCGCGTTCCGAGTTCCGTTGCGAGCCAGCGCTGCTCATCGGGCGAAAGATCGAGCTCGACACATGCGCCGGCCAGATCCCAGGCAATGTCCTGGCATCCCACCAGATCATGGGCCGCATGGTGATCAAGGCTATCGAACTTGTACCAGTGCCCATCCTTTTGCCGCCACTCCCATCGCTGCATGCGATTATCCGTGCAGCACCGGACAAGGCTGAACCGGCCGGGATCACCGAGGCCACTGCGCACGGCAGACGCAGCCTCTTCTCCATGGCGCTTGCCGATGTTGAAAATGGTCGCCTCGAACAGTTCGGCAAGGTCGGCTCCATTGCCCGCCGGGGGCATTCCGGCGCGAAGGGCAAGGTACTGGAGAATGCGGTCGGGTGGCACTAGGTTTTCGGCTCCGGTCTCGCCACCGATCCAGGGGAGAACAAGAAATCCGCCGGCGAGCGTCGCAGGCTGCGGCAGGAACCCGGCCTTGCCCAATGCCTCGGCGAGATGGAGCTTGTTCTCCCCGATGTTGCCAAGGCCAGAAAACTTGGCGATCCACTTTCCCCTGCCTCCGGTGAGAAGAAACTTGCGCTTTTCCATGGCGGGATCGGCCGGAAGGTCCTCGCCCCCCTTGGAAAGCCCCCGCCAGCCGCCGCCGGAAACGTCCTTCATCTGGGTCAACCGGTCTCCTGTCGCACCTTCCGCCCAGCTTTGCAGCCGGTGGGCCGGATTGCTGGCCCGCACCACCAGGGCATCAAAGTCGACATGGTGCCTGGAAGCTCTCGCCCAGCGCTCGCGATGGGCCGCCTGAGCGGCATGACCCAGCGCGCCGCCATGGCTGGGGAAGAAGTGGATGCGGTGTTCCTCAATGCCGTGCTCGACAAGCCAGTCGGCAACGCCATTGAAGGAGCTACCGGAAAGACCTGGCCCTTCATCGACAATGGCGATGGCCCCGTTCCCGCCAAGAAGGCGTTCGGCAAGGGCATCCCCGATGCTCAGGCGCCGATCAAAGGGATGCCCATGCGGGCGCACGGTTTGGGCCGGCGGTGCGCCAAGCCCCGCCGCTACCAGCGCAGCAAGCCCGGCCCCAATGCTCCTGATACCGATCACGACCGTGTCGGCGCCAAGGCCAGATTTTCGAGCGGCTGCGATATAAGACTCAGGGTAAAGCGCATAAAAGGCATAGCCCTCGGCCTGCTTGGTCGTGATCGCGCCAGCGCTGCCCAGCATTTGCAGTTGGCTTTCGATCGGGTCGGGCCAATCGTACGTTGCCGTAAAGCCGCTCTCCCAAGACCTTGCTATGGCTTGGGCTAGCTGGAGCAGAAGGGCATTGCCCGCGTCCTGCCGCGCGCTGATCTCGTCGGCATGAATGTGATGGAACTCGGCATCGGCAACGCCCTGCACGAGTTCGGAAGCGCGAATAAAGGTGCCGACCAGCGCCTCATGCCGTGCCAAACCCGCGGGCATGGCGCAGCACGTTTGGAGTCGCAGTTCCAACATCTTGACGATCTCGGCTGCGTCCTCGTTCTGCTTCAGATCCCCAAAAACCAGCACTGGCGCCTTTGCACTCCCTGTTGAGGAGGAACAAAGCTTGGCGGGTCCCGTTGGCCTCATAGGTTAAAGGGTTTGGAGTGGGGCAATGGCGGTTTGGAGCGTGCGGAGCGGCACTGAAGGTGTTGAAAACTGCGCATCTCCGCGGGCGCATGGCCCGTCGAACCCCACCGGTGCACCCGGCCAGCAAGCCAGCCCCAGCTTAATGCATGTTAATTGCGATAGCTATTCTGCGGAGCTCATTGCTGGAGCCGCTCAGTGACGGCTGTGTTCTTTCTGGTGCGTCATGCTGCGCACGACAACGTGGGTGGGTTCCTGGCCGGTCGCATGCCTTCCATTCACTTGGGGGTGGACGGGCGGGCGCAGGCCGAGCGCTTAGGCAAGCGCATGACGGAGGAGCAATTCAACGCCATCTATGCGAGTCCGCGCGAACGCACCCAGGAAACGGCGGCGGCCATTGGGCGCGCCTGCGGCGGCATGGCCGTCGCCAGTACCGACGAACTGGACGAGGTGGATTTCGGCTCCTGGTCAGGCTCGACCTTTGACCAGCTCAACAAGCTCGATGCCTGGCAACGCTGGAACGCCATGCGCAGCATGAACGAAACGCCAAACGGGGAAACCATGCTCGATGTGCAGCATCGCGTCATGAGCCTGATCCGGCGCTTGGTGGCTGAAAACCCGGAGCGGCGAACCGTCCTTGTCAGCCATGCCGACATCATCAAGTCGGTGGTCAGCTATGTTCTTGGCCTGCCCGTTGATGCCTGGCCGCGCCTTGAAATATCGCCAGCGTCGATCAGCACGGTGCTTATCGGGCCGTGGGGCGGCAAGGTCCTCAACCTCAACGAAACCATTTCTTGAAAGCAAAAGGGAGAGCAACGCATGACCATGCCCATTGCGGAAATACGCCAGAAGGTCGAAGCGCTCGGGCCGTGGTTCCACAATATCGACCTGGGCGGCGTGCGCACGGCGCCCGACCACTTCCTGGGTGATTACCCCAACATCAAATGGAAAAAGATCGCCGGCGCCATCCCGACCGACCTCACCGGCAAGACGGTGCTCGATATCGGCTGCAATGCGGGCTTCTACTCGATCGAGATGAAGAAGCGCGGTGCCGCCAGGGTGCTCGGCGTCGACTTTGACGATGTCTATCTCAACCAGGCGCGCTTCGCCGCCGAGATCGCCGAAGCCGATGTCGAGTTCCAGAAATTGTCGGTCTATGATGTTGGCGCACTGGGCGAAAAGTTCGACGTCGTCATCTTCATGGGCGTACTCTACCACCTTCGCCATCCGCTCTTGGCGCTCGACCTGATCCGCGAACACGTCACCAAGGACATGCTGATCTTCCAGTCCATGCAGCGGGGCAGCAAGGACGTTCCTCAACTCGCCGAGAATTACCCCTTCTCCGACACCGAGCTCTTTAACGATCCGGCGTATCCCAAGCTCCACTTCATCGAGCACCGCTATTCCAACGACCCGACCAATTGGTGGGTGCCCAATGCAGCCTGTGCGGAAGCCATGTTGCGCAGCGCGGGGTTCGAAATCACGGCCCATCCGGAGGCCGAAGTCTATATCTGCCGTACGGCGCAACAATCGCCCTACGCCTCTCCTATTTACCCCAGCAAGGGAGCCTGAAGCATGATCGATGCGGCCATGATCTGGAACGAGCCGAACAACAAATCCCATTGGGACCCCGCGATCGATCCGGAATGGGAGCAGTTCGGCCGCATGGTCAATCTGGCGGCCGATGCCATTGCCCAAGCCAATCCGGATGTCACCCGCGTTTTGGGCGGCATTTCGCCGATCGATCCGGGCTTCATGACGCGCATGAAGAACTATGGCGTGCTGGACCGCGTTAACGCAGTGGCCGTGCATGGCTTTCCGCTTGATTGGAACCTGTGGCAGATCCACGAATGGCCCAACAAGCTCGACGAGATCCGCACCGTCACCGATTTGCCGATCTGGGTCAGCGAAGTCGGAATTTCCACATTCGGCGCCGAGGAAGTGCAGGTCTGGGGCCTGCAAAGGACGGCAGAACTGCTCAAGGGCAATGCCGCCCGCATCCAATGGTACAGCCTTTATGACCTGCCGCGCGAGTGGGAAGCAACCACCCGCCACCGCGAGGCCGAAGGTTCATCCTATTACCGGCACTTCTATATGGGCCTCTTGCGCGAGGACGGCTCGCCCAAGCCGGCGCTGGAGGAATTCGCCAAGCACACGCCCGAAATGGGGCTCGTGCAATGGTTCCACTACCATGACCATCGCCTGGACGATGCCGTCGCCTGGATGAAGCGCCTCGGCGTCACGCATCTGCGCACCGGCCTTTCATGGGCCGACAGCTTCCGTCCGAATGCGCTGGACTGGTTCGACCGGCAGATGCAGGCTTTGGAAGACTTCGACGTCACCGTCACCTTCTGCTTTACGCCCGAGCACCGGGGTATCGCGCCCCACCACACCAGCGCCCCACAGGTGCCCGAGGAATTCGCCGAGTTCTGCGCGCAGATGATCGAGCGCTATGCACCACGCTCCAGCGTTCAGCCACAGCCGTCGCTGATGGAAACGCCGGCGATGCTCCTTTAGCGCCTAGCCTTCTCCGCGGGTCAGGCGGAGGCGCTTTGCAACAGCGCCTACCCTGCCCCGCCCATAGGCCAGCCCATGGTAGAGCCGCAGTGCCGTATAGGCCCAGGTAATGTAGATGGGCGGCATGCGATGGCGTCGTGCCAGCCGGAACACGCGGTGGCTCCACCAGCTGGTGCCATAGCGCAGGCGATAGATGAGCTTGCGATTGAACGGCAAATCATTGCTGGGCGCGACCCGCTTGCGCGGCGTGAGGCCACGACGCCGCCAGGTCAGCCGGTAAGCCAATCCTTCCCGGCGCTGCCGGAAGCCGGCCGCCTGGGTATCGGCGATATAGTCGGCGTCCACTGTATCGAGTTCGAGCCGGTTTTCCCCGATGCCCCTGGCCACGAGATCGCGCAGCACGGGCGAGCGCACCACGACGACATTGGTGCCCCGCCAGTCCGAGGAATAAGGTTCGACCCAGGCATCCCCAAACGAGATATCGGCGGTTTCCGCCAGGACATCGTCGCAGAAGTTGCAGGCCGAGTTCTGGAAAAAGCCTGCGCCCCAATCGCCATCGCCTAGGTGCCACCAATCCTTCTGCCGGACACTGCCGTCCTTGAGGGTCAGCTGCGCCGTGTACCAGTTGGCAGGCCGCTCGGGTCCCTTGAGGCGATATTCCGGCCGCTCGACGGCTTCGACGCCGGTGTTCATTTGCCAGGCAAAGCTTTCCACCAGGCGCGCGCTTTTCATGTGCCCGCAAAAAAGCCCCAGCGTATGGACGATCCGCTCCTCGAGCACTGGATCGTGCTGCCGCGCCAGATGCACGGCCTTGATGAAGCAGGGTATGCCCACCACTGCATAGCGGCCGGGCACGCGCCTGATCTCGTCGAGCATGCCTGACAGTTCCACCGGGTAGTAGCGGGACTTGGCGCCGGCCAGCACCTCGTCGACGCTGCGCGACATGCCATAGGCAAAGAACCGCTCGCCCTCGGTCGGCCGCACATGGGCAACAGCATCTACCAGCCCCTGGCGCAACAATTCCGCAGCCACCCAGCTCACCATCCCGCCCGAGCTGCCCCGCTGGCGGTACGGCTCTTCGCGGACCGCCCCCACAAAGGCCGTTTCGAAAAATCCCAGGCGCGCATCGCGGTGCGGGGCAGCGCTGAACTGCCGAGTAGCCAATTCGTCTTCATTGGTTGCCGATGGGGAAAACGGGCAGATCTCGCCCAGAACGGTCGAGCGCACCCGCTGCTGCTTGGCTGGTGCCTTGGGCTTGAATTGACCGTAGTCATCGAGCGCCATCTCAAAGCCCATCGTCCCTGCGCAGGCACCGCACCCGATGCAAAGGCCAGACTTGGTGATCTGCCGCAGGCTGATCGCGTCAGGCAAGGACATGATCGAGGTAGGAATCGGACTGAACGCGCAGCGTTGCGATCGTATGGGCGATCTGGGGGTCCAGATTTCCGTTCATAATCCGTTCATATTCGGCTTCATCGGTGCTCTCGCTGACCATGTGACGCTCCGCCCCCAGCGCCCCCACAAGGTCCCGCACCTTGTTGAACCGGTAGTCGGAAGGCGCAGTAACAAAGGGTTTTCCGTTCACCAGAGCAAAAACGCAGCCATGGAAAAAGTTGGTCACCACCCCTTTTGCCCCAGCCACCAGCGCCGCAAATTCCATCGGCCCAGCCTCGATCAATTGCTCATCCGCCCAGCCATTTTCATAGCCGACACTGAGCAATTGCACGCCCTGGCTGCTCGCAAATTCCCGGATAGCGCGCTGCAGCCAAATGGGGAAACCATGACCATAAACAAGAACATAAGGCTCTCGCTCCGGCAAGATCGGCACCTTGGGAATGAGGTGGGCGAACTGCAAACACGGGTCGAGCACCAGCGGCGGCAAGCGCCCAGTCGCCTCCTCCACCAGGGTCTGCGAGTTCTTGTCGCGCACCGAAATAGCATCGAAGCGCTTGAGCTTGGTTGACCAGTAAGCATCAAGGCCACCCGCCGCCGACTGGTTGCCAAAGCTTGCCGCATAAGACGCCAAAAGCCCGGCATTCAGCCCTTCGCCATAGAACACGCCCTTGCCGCCATACCATGGATGGCGCAGATTCCAGACTTCGTCGCTGCCCACCAGAACCACATCGCAGCTCTCGCTTTGCTCGGGTTCAAGCAAGGGGAAAGGTCGCGAAAGTGGAAGGCCATCAAAGGCTTGGAAGAACTTGCGCGCCTTCTCGACATAGGCTGATCGATGACTAGCCGGCGGCGCATCCGGGATAGGATGGAGCGCCACGCGCCACTCGGCCAGGTTGATCTGACGCGAGTGATGATCAAGCAGAACGGCATTATGCCCGCGCGCCCGCAAGCCCTCGGCCAGGCACCTCGCCTGCCAATAGGAGCCATAATTGATGCAGCGATGGAAGGTTAGTATGCCGACGCGCTTGGATGAACTCATGGTACTCTAACGGGCATAAATGCGGTCAAGAACATCGGCGACCGCGGAAAACTCGTACGCTGCAGGGTCGAACCGCCCACCTTCGGCCAGGCTCGTCGCCCAGGCGGTTGCGGCTCGTCCGGACCAGTCGTCAGGCGGTTCAGCCAGCATCGTCGCCTCCGTGCCCCTATTGTGACGCGCCGCAAAGTCGAAGAAAGAACCATCAACATTGTTGAAGCTTGCGCCACCCTCCGTGCCATAAAAGTCAGCGCCGATCACGGCATGCCGGCCCGCATTCACGTGCCAGGAGGTAGTGACGCGCACTACCGCGCCTGTGGCTAAAGTGATGGTAGCGAAGGCGAAATCCTCGACCTCATCGCTGTCGGCCGCAATAGGCTTGCCGCCCTTGGACAGACTGCTGCTAACCGAAGCAACCTCTGGAAAACCCAACACCCAGAGCGCCAGATCGACGAGGTGCACGCCAAGATCCATGACGCAGCCACCGCCGGATAGGCTTTTATCGAAGAACCAAGGCTTGTCAGGTCCATAGGCATTGTGGAAGACAAGATCGGCAGCAAATATCTCGCCCAAGGCCCCAGAGCGCGCCAAGGAATAAATCTGCTGCATGCCAGTCGTATAACGATACGACAGATCCACTCCGAGGACGCGGTCGGCCTTGCGTGCTGCCTCGACCACTGCATCGACCTCCGCCTTGGTGCGGCCCAGCGGCTTTTGGCAGAAAACGGCCAGGCCGCGCTCGAGCGCCGCGATCGATTGCTCCGCATGAAGGGCGCTGGGCGTGGCAATCACCAAGCCATCCAGATCGTGGGCCAGCAACTCAGCTTGATCCGCAGCAAGAACTGCTTGCGGCGCCAGTTCGAGCGCAGCTTGCGCCATGGCGTCAGACGGGTCTGACAGGGCCGCAGGTTCCACCAGCCCTGCATCGAGCAGGGCCTGCATGCGATTGAGCCCGATTCTGCCAGTGCCGAGAAAGCCAATGCGAGGTCGGGCGTGACCTGGCTGCCGGGAGGCCAAAGCACTGTTCATGGATAAACGACCAAGGCCTTGAGGAACCCATCCGGCCGATCGCGCGTGGCATTCAGTGCCGTGTCCAGCTGCTCGAGCGGATAGGTATGGGTATAAAGCGGCGTAGGATCGAGCCGCCCCTCCATCACCGCTGCAATGGCATCCCTGATGCCTTGGGTATACATGGCAGGATCACGCTCATGAGCGTTGATCACGTCGAACCCGCGCCAGTTCCACATCTGCATGTTGACCTGGCGTGGCCCGTCCTGATGGTAGCCCGCGACGATTAGCCGGCCTCGTTCGCGTGTCAGCTCAGCCGCTAGATCAAGCGGCCATTGCTTGCCAACGGCTTCGATGACGCGGTCGCAGAATTGTCCGCCTGTGAGTTGCTTGACCTGCTCGATGATCTGCCAATGATCGTTCATCGGGATGATCTCTGCAGCGCCGAGTTGCTTGGCGAGATCAAGTGCAAAGGGGCGGCGGCCAATGGCGATCACGCGTGCGCCGGCAGCAACCGCTAGCTGGATCAGCAGAGCGCCCAAAAACCCGATGCCGATGATGGCAACGGTCTGCCCAGCAGAAATCTCGCTGCGGCGAAAGATGTTCATGGCGCAGCCCAGCGGTTCGCCTGGAAATGGAACACCGTCGAGTTCAGCCGGCAGTTTGACCACGGCATGAGCGTCAGCAATGTCGTGCGTGGCGTAGCTGTGGTAGGACAGGGCCGCGACCCGATCGCCGATAGCAAGCCCGGTGACATCGGGGCCAAGGGCATCGATAGTGCCCCAGCCTTCATGGCCAAGCCCGCCAGGTTCGGTGGGAAACTTCATCCACTCCGGCCCGGCCCAAGGGCCAAGGTTTGAGGCACAAACACCACATCCTTCAAGCCGGACCCGCACCTGGCCAGGGCCAGGCACTGGCAGCACCTGCGGCTCGACCTTGATGGTACCAGGTCCCGTGACTATGGCCGCCTGCATCTGCTCGCCAGAATGGTGCGCAGCATTCATCAAGCCGGCCTCAATCACGATTGACGAACTTGTTGAAGCGGCTTTCACCGCCGTCGGCGGTTTTGTCCTGGTACAAAAAGGCAAGCTTGTTTTCGTCGAAGATCTGGAAGAACTCGTCCCAGGAGATCTGCTTTAAGTTGTCTTCAGGTTCGCCAAAGTCGATGCGCAAAATGCCGCCCTTGCCCTTGGTATCGACCATGGCCGGATGGCCATCACGGGCTTCCGCCCACTGACGAATTTCATCGTGTTCGGTGGTGGTGTTGGAACTGCTCATGGCAAACACTCCTTGCTTGATACTGTGACTCAATCAGGCTGGCGAAGCCGCAACGCGTGCCATGACTGATGTGCCATAGCCGCGTTTGGCAGGCTGCAACGGAAGCGCCGAGCGACCCAGGCCTTGATAAGAAAGCCCGGCAGCAGCGGCGCGTTCCCGATCAATGATGTTGCGGAAATCCAACAAGGCTCGCCCCTCCATGGCATCGCACAACTTAGCCAGGTCCAAGGTCCGGTACTCGTCCCATTCGGTCAGGACAACGGCGACATCGGCGCCCTTGGCAGCACCAAGAGCACTCTCGTGCCACTGAACGCCAGAGAGGAGGCGCTTGGCACTATTAGGCTGGGGATCATGCAGGTGAATATCCAGACCAGCTTCGACCAGCATGGGAACGATGGTCAGTGCAGCAGCCTCCCGCACATCATCGGTATTGGCTTTGAAGCTTGTCCCAAGGATGGCCACCCGCCCACTGCGTGGCGCCGAGTCAATGATGCGCTCGGCTAGCATCTGCTTGCGCAGCTCGTTCTGTTCGATCAGCGCTTCGATCAATGGCTGGGGCGCGCCGTGGCGCCGGCCAGTGCTTGCAAAAGCGCGTGTGTCCTTGGGGAAGCAGGAACCGCCAAATCCCGGGCCGGCCGACAGGAAAGCAGGGCCAATTCTTTGATCGCGCCCAATGCCATCGGCTACCGCGGCAACATCGCCGCCGAGCTTTTCGCAGAGGTTGGCAACATCGTTGATGAAGCCGATGCGCAAAGCCAAAAGTGCGTTGGCGGCATATTTGATGAGCTCGGCATTAACGGTTTGCGTTGCCACCAGCGGCACGCCGCGCATCAGCAAGGGTGCATAGATTTCGCGCAGTACGGCTTCGGAGCCGGGCTCATCGGCGCCGATCACGATCCGATCGGCTTGCATGAAGTCCTTGAGGGCCGAGCCTTCACGTAGGAACTCCGGATTGGAGGCGACGGCAATGTCCCGGCGTTCGCGGCTTGCATCAACCAGCGCCTGAATGCGGCGGGCTGTACCGGCCACCACGGTGGATTTGATCACGAGAACCGCGCGCGACTGCATATAAGGCGCGATGGTTTTGGCAGCCGCTTCTACATAGGACAGGTCGATGTCTCCGCTGGCGTCCGAGGGCGTGCCTACGGCAAGGAATACGGCCTCGGCACCACCGGCAGCCTTAGTGGCATGGGTGGTGAACTGGAGACGACCCAGAGCGATCTGCTTGGAGATGAGTTCAGACAGGCCTGGTTCGTAGATTGGAACTTCGGCCCGTTCCAAAGCTGCGATGCGATCGCCATCTATATCGCAGCACGTCACGTCGTGACCAAGATCGGCGAGACAGGCACTTGTGGTCAGGCCAACATAGCCGGCGCCCAAAACTACTATCTTCATTACTGATGCCCTTCCCGTCTGCCCATGAGGCACATGCTTAGGGCAGCAACAGGTAAGTAGCTAGCTTTGTTCCTTGAGCCCGACTCGCATTCGGAAGCAGAACTAAGGGCTTAGAACTTTCTTGATCGACGAAGGCGATGCAGCGGCTGAATCGAGCTGATCAAATCAGCGAGTCCATGCAACTGCAAAAAAGCAAATCGCTTAACTCAGGATAAGTCTGAGTCGAATGCTCGCCTATTGAGACAACAAGCTGGCGCTAAACCTCGCTTAGAGTGACTCGGCAGATTCATTGAGCTTTGTAGCTTGGATCGAGCAGACCAAGGGTGTGCTAACGGTAGACACGGGCATCTGGAGCCAAAAGGCTTCGGAACTTGTGGGGTCACGCCGGCTTCCTACTGCAGGTACTTACCTTAAAGTGGGCAAACATGAAACAGATTCTGGTCACCGGCGGATGCGGCTTTATCGGACGTTATGTCACCGAGGAACTGCTCGCACAGGGCTATAAGGTACGCGTCCTTGATAGCTTCATCGATCAGGTGCATGGCGAGGCGGCAGCTAGCGTACCGGCTGGCGTAGAACTCATTCGCGCTGATGTCCGTGACAAGGCTGTGGTCAGTGATGCCCTGCGCGACATTGATGGGGTAATCCATTTGGCAGCCGAAGTTGGCGTCGGCCAGTCCATGTACGAGATTGCCCGCTATGTTGGCGGCAACGACTTGGGAACGGCGGTGCTGCTCGAAGCCATGATCGGCACTCCTATCAAGCGCATCGTCGTGGCGTCGTCCATGAGCGTTTATGGCGAAGGACTTTACCAGGCTCAGGATGGAACGAGCTATGGCTCAAGCCGCCGTCGTAGCGCCGACATCAAGGCCGGACGCTGGGATCTGACTGCGGCAGATGGAACGCCGCTTACTCCAATCGCCACCGATGAGCAGAAGCCGGTTGATCTGGCCTCGATCTACGCCCTCACCAAATATGTCCAGGAACGGGCTGTCCTCATCTTTGGCGAGGCTTACGGGGTCGATGCAGTGGCTTTGCGGTTGTTCAACGTTTTCGGCCCAGGCCAGGCATTGTCCAACCCCTATACAGGCGTCCTGGCAAATTTCGCTTCGCGCCTGATCAATGGCCAGCCGCCCATGATCTTCGAGGATGGCCAGCAAAGGCGCGATTTCGTGCATGTGCGCGATGTCGCCCGGGCGTTCCGGCTGGCACTCGAGCAACGCTCGGCCGCAGGCCATGTCATCAATGTGGGCAGCGGCAATGCTTATTCTATTGCCGACGTCGCAACCATGCTCGCCAATGCGATGGGCGTACCGCACCTGACGCCCGACATCATGGGCAAGGCCCGTTCGGGCGACATTCGCAACTGCTTTGCCGATATTTCCAAGGCGCGCGAACTCCTTGGCTTTGAACCCCAGTACCGACTTGAAGAGTCGCTGGATGAGCTCGCCACTTGGGTTCGCCAGGCTCAGGCTGTGGACCGCGGCGCCGAGATGAAGCGGCAGCTCGAAGAACGAGGCCTTGTTTCATGAAGAAAACACCTCTGTTGAGTTCAAACACCAGACCAATCGTTGTCACGGGCGGAGCCGGCTTCATCGGCTCCAATCTGGCTGATGCCCTTCTCTCCGACGGCGAGACGGTGCGCGTCCTTGATAACCTCAGCCGTGGCGGCGTGCAGCAGAACCTTTCCTGGTTGCAGGAGCGGCATGGCGACCGGCTGCAGGTTTCCATTGCCGATATCCGGGACAGCGCCGCAGTTGACGCGGCACTGGCCGATGCCTCGGCCGTGTTTCACTTTGCGGCCCAAACCGCGGTGACGACCAGCCTTGTCGACCCCGTTGATGATTTTGAGGTCAATGCGCGTGGAACGCTCAACGTTCTCGAGGCGGTGCGCAAGGCCGGGCACAAGGCGCCGATCATCTTCTCCAGCACCAATAAGGTCTATGGCGGCCTGGGTGACCTTCGCTTGGTCGAACTGGACGGACGGCACGTGCCGGGCGATGAGTTGATCCGCACACGCGGCATCAACGAAGATCGCAAACTCGACTTCTGCACGCCCTATGGCTGCTCCAAAGGCGTAGCCGATCAGTATGTGCTTGATTATGCTCAATCATACGACCTGCCGACGGTTGTGCTGCGCATGAGCTGCATCTATGGTCCGCGCCAGTTCGGCACGGAGGATCAGGGTTGGGTTGCCCATTTTCTAATCCGGGCGCTGAAGAGCGAGGCCATCACCATCTATGGCGACGGCAAGCAGGTTCGTGACGTCCTCCATGTGCGTGATGCCGTTGCAGCCTATCGGGCTGTTCTGGCCAACATCGATAAGGTGCGCGGGCGGGCGTTCAATCTGGGCGGGGGCCCCCGCAATGCTGTCAGTCTCAACATGGTCTTGCGCGAAATCGAGCAGATCGTGGGCACGTCCCTTTCGGTGAGCCGCGATGACTGGCGCGAGGGAGACCAGCTTTACTTTGTAGCCGAAACGAGCCGGCTCGAAGCCGAACTGGGCTGGCACGCCCAGACCGCGTGGCGGGAAGGCCTTCGCGACTTGGCGAACTGGCTGAATGGCGAGGGAAACCCTGCTCGACTGGCTCAGCACCGGGTGAGTGCATGACGGTAAGCAACAGCCTCAAACCGACAGCCATTCCAACCCAAGCCGATCCGGCTAGCAGATTTCCCCATGTTCTAATTTCCATTGATGCTGTCGGCGGCGTGTGGCGCTACGCCATGGATCTGGCTTCCAGCTTGGGCGTAAACGGATACCGGTTCACCTTCGCCGGCTTCGGACCCCAGCCCAACCCAGCGCAGCGCGCTGAAGCTGAACGGCTGGGGCAACTTGTCTGGTTTGATGCGCCATTGGATTGGACAGCAGGCAGCGAAGCGGAACTGGACGTTGTTCCACAACTGCTCAGAAGCTTGGTTGAGGAGCAGCAGATTGATCTGGTGCAGCTCAACCTGCCGTCCCAAGCTTGCGGGCTGGAACTCGATGTACCGGTTCTGGTGATATCGCATTCTTGCGTCGTCACCTGGTTTGCAGCCGTGCGGCAAAGCGCGGTGCCCCCTGACTGGATGTGGCAGTATCGCCGCAACCGTGCCGGGTTCGATGCGGCCGATGCCGTGATCGCTCCCAGCCATGCCCATGCTCAGATGCTGCGCACCAGCTATGGGCACATCAATGGTTTGGGCGTGGTTTATAACGGGACGCGACTTGCGCAGCTCTCACCCGCCAAGGAGGCGCATGTTTTTGCCGCCGGACGCTGGTGGGACGATGGCAAGAACGGCGCCCTCTTGGGCGAGGCTGCGGCCCATACAAGTTGGCCCGTGATCATGGCTGGCTCCCCTAATGGGCCGAATGGGCAATACTGCCCCTTGCGCAATGCCCGCCAATTGGGCGAGCTTGCCCATGGCGAGATCCTCCAGTGGATGGCGCGCTCCGCCATTGTGGCCTCACCTTCGCGCTACGAGCCTTTTGGCCTGGCACCCCTTGAAGCGGCACAAGCAGGGGCGGCGCTGGTTCTCGCTGATATTCCCACCTATCGCGAACTCTGGGACGAGGCAGCGGTGTTTGCACCGGCCGACGATGCACAGGCGTTTGCGGCTGCGATCAACCAGCTCGCCAGCGATGATGCCTTGAGGCACGAATATGCCATGAGGGGCAAGGAGCGATCCGACCGCTACACCTTGCAGGCTCAAGCCGCCGCCATGCAGTCCATCTATGAACATTTGCTGCACCCTGCTGCAGCCATGGAGGCGTGAGCCCATGCGGTTCGTTTTTTATACCCATTCCCTCGTATCCGACTGGAACCACGGCAATGCCCATTTCCTGCGCGGCATCATGCGCGACCTGGTGCAGCGCGGGCATGAGGTTCGTGCGCTAGAGCCGGTCGATGCGTGGAGCCGGCAGAACCTGCTTCAAACGCAAGGGCCCGAGGCAGTCGAGCGTTTCAGCACCGACTTCCCCATGCTCAGCTCGCAGCAATATGGGGCCGATTTCGACCATGCGGCAGCGCTAAGCGATGCCGATGTGGTGGTGGTTCATGAATGGACCGAGCCGAGCCTTGTGGAACAGATCGGGCAGCTCCGCCGTGACGGCGCGCCTTTCACCCTGCTATTCCATGATACCCATCATCGTGCCGTGTCTGCGCAAAAGGATATCGCCGGTCTCGTCCTCCAACACTATGATGGCATTCTCGCCTTTGGTGAAACCCTGAGGCAGCGTTACCTGCAGGCAGGCTGGGGTCATCAGGTCTTTACCTGGCACGAGGCGGCCGACACCGCCCTGTTCCACCCCATGCCCGAGATCGTACCCGAGCGCGACCTGATCTGGATCGGCAATTGGGGTGACGACGAACGCACAGCCGAGATCAGCGAGTTCCTGATCCATCCGGCGGCCGAGCTGAAACTCAGCGGCACCGTTCGGGGAGTGCGCTATCCTGAGGTGGCGATCAAGGCGGTTCGGGATGCAGGTCTCGAGTACGGTGGGTGGATCGCCAATGTCGATGCGCCACAAGCCTTTGCGCGCCACCGCGTTACCATGCACATCCCGCGCCGGCCCTATGTGCAATCCCTGCCCGGCATTCCGACCATTCGCATGTTCGAAGCCTTGGCTTGCGGCATCCCCCTGATTTCAGCGCCCTGGAATGATGAAGAGAACCTGTTCCGGCCGGGTGAGGATTTCCTGTTTGCCCGCAACGGGTCCGAAATGAAGGCTCTGCTGCGCGACGTGCTGTCCAACCAGACGCTGGCGAGCGAACTGGCCCGGAGTGGACTCGAAACCATCCAGGCCCGTCATACCTGCAGCCATCGCGTCGATGAGTTGCTCACCATCCTTTCCCAGATCGGCTCCTCCCGGGTTGCCGACCAGCTGGCCACTCTGGAGGCAGCACAATGAAGATCGCATTTTATGGCTCGAGCCTCCTCTCAGCCTACTGGAACGGCGCGGCGACCTATTACCGTGGCATGCTGCGGGCCCTGAGCGAAAAGGGTTACGACATCACCTTCTACGAGCCGGATGTTTATGACCGGCAGAAGAACCGCGACATCGATCCACCCGATTGGTGCCGTGTCGTTGTGTATGAGGGTACGGTCGATGCCCTCAAGACCGCGGCTGCGGAAGCAAAGGCCGCCGACATCGTGGTCAAGGCCAGCGGCGTCGGGTTCGAGGATGACCTGCTGCTCGCGGAAGTCTTGCGCTCGGCACGACCCGACGCGCTCAAGATCTTCTGGGATGTGGACGCGCCGGCTACCCTTGCCGAGTTGCGGGCTGCACCCGACCATCCCATGCACAAATCGCTGCAGGCCATTGACCTGGTGCTGACCTATGGCGGTGGCGACCCCGTGGTTCGCGCTTACAGGGGCATGGGCGCTCGCGATTGCATCCCAATCTACAACGCCCTTGATCCACACACCCACCATCCCGTGCCTGTGCAGGAGCGGTTCACCGGTGATCTGGGTTTTCTGGGCAATCGCCTGCCGGACCGCGAAGCACGGGTCGAGCAGTTCTTTCTTGAGCCGGCAGCGCGCACGCCCTCGCAGCGTTTCCTCCTGGGTGGGTCCGGGTGGGGCGACAAGCCGATGGCGCCTAACATCACCTATCTTGGCCATGTCGGCACGGCCGACCACAACGCCTTCAACGTCTCGCCAAAGGCTGTGCTCAACATCTCGCGCTCCAGCATGGCGGAAAATGGCTTCTCCCCAGCCACCCGGGTGTTTGAGGCGGCAGGTGCCGGTGCGTGCCTGATCACGGATTATTGGGAAGGCATTCCGCTGTTCCTCGCGCCTGACCAGGAAGTGCTGGTGGCGCGTGACGGTCAGGACGTTGCCGAGATCATGGCCACCCTTACCCCCGAACGGGCGCAACAGATCGGACAGGCGGCGCTCGATCGCGTCCTGCGCGAGCATACCTATGCCCACCGCGCCATTGAAGCCGACCGGATTTTCCAGACCGCGAACCGCGGCCAGATCGAGGCTGCGGAATGAAGGAACCGTACGACATCGTCATACTTGGCCTGAGCCTCTCGTCATCCTGGGGTAATGGCCACGCAACCACGTTCCGCTCGCTCATCCGTGGATTGCAGGCGCATGGCAAGAGCGTCTTGTTCCTGGAACGAGATGTTCCCTGGTATGCCAGCAATCGAGACTTGCCCAATCCCGATTTCTGCCGGCTGGAATACTATACCAGCGTGGATGACCTCCTTGGACGCTGGAGCCAAACGCTGGAGGAGGCCGGGGCTGTAATCATAGGCTCTTATGTGCCCGAAGGCGTCGCTGTTATCGACGCCCTGCATGCCCTCTCCCTTGAGCAGCTTTGTTTTTACGACATCGATACGCCTGTCACCCTCGCCAAGCTGATGCGGGATGACGAGGAGTATCTGGCCAAGCGCCAGATCCCCTTGTTCGACACCTACTTCTCGTTTTCCGGTGGACCGCTGCTTGATCGGCTGGAGGGGGAGTTCGGTGCCCAATCGGCGATGCCGCTTTATTGCTCGGTCGATGCCGAGCGGTACGGCCCCACAGATGATGGCAAGCACTGGGACCTGGGCTATTTGGGCACCTACAGCCCCGATCGGCAGCCAACGCTCGAAAAGCTGCTGATCGAGCCAGCGCGGCGTTTGCCGCACCTGCGCTTTGTTGTGGCAGGCCCCCAGTTCCCCTCAGACATCGACTGGCCCGCTAATGTGGAGCGGATCGAGCACCTGCCGCCCGCCGAGCACCGCGCCTTCTACAATCGGCAACGCTTCACGCTCAACGTCACGCGCGCCGACATGATCGCTGCCGGTTGGTCGCCCAGCGTGCGGCTGTTCGAGGCGGCCGCTTGCGGCACACCGGTGATCAGCGATGTCTGGAACGGAATCGGTGACCTTCTGCCGGAAGGCGAGGCGATCCTCCTGGCCCGCACCGCCGAGGATGTCGTGCAGGTTTTGACTCAAACCACCGATGCGCAGCGGCAGTCGCTTGCCACCGCAGCACGCCGGCATGTTCTGACCGAGCATACTTCCGCGGCTCGATCGGGCGAACTCATCGCCATGCTCGACGCTGCACGCCACGCCGACCAAAGAATTGCTCAAGAAGGATAAGAACCATGAAGGTATTCAGCGCTGGCAAAACAATCCTGGTCGCCGGAGGCGCGGGGTTCGTTGGTTCTCACCTGTGCGATCAACTGTTGCAGCAAGGCAACCGCGTTATCTGCGTCGACAACTTCCTCACGGGCTCGCGCAACAATGTGCGGGCGCTGCAGAACCATCGTGGATTTCGCCTGATCGAGGGCGACATTTGCGAGCCGCTCATCATTGATGAGCCGATCGACCAGATCTTCAATCTGGCCTGCCCAGCCTCGCCCCCGCACTATCAGGCCGATCCAATCCGGACCATGATGATCAGCGTGGTGGGCACCAGCAATTTGTTGAACCTTGCCGAACAGCATGGCGCGGCGTTCCTCCAGGCCTCGACCAGCGAAGTTTATGGCGATCCTGAGCAGCATCCGCAGCAGGAAGATTATTGGGGGCATGTGAACTGCACGGGGCCACGGGCCTGCTATGATGAAGGCAAGCGCGCTGCCGAAACGCTCTGCTTCGATATGCTGCGCCTGGGCCGTGTCGACGCACGCGTCGTGCGCATTTTCAATACTTACGGGCCGCGCATGAGCCCCAGCGATGGTCGCATTGTTTCGAACCTGATCGTGCAGGCACTCAAGGGTGAGCCCCTGACCATTTACGGTTCGGGCGAGCAAACCCGCTCGTTCTGCTTTGTTTCGGATCTGGTTGCAGGGCTCATCGCCCTCATGAATGTCAGCCCAAATCCGGGCATGCCGGTCAATATCGGCAATCCTGGCGAGTTCACCATTGCCGAACTGGCGGACCTGGTGCTGGAGATGACCGACAGCACCTCCCCGATCGTGCATCGCCCCCTTCCCATCGATGATCCGCAGCGCCGGCGACCCGACATTAGCCGCGCGCAAGCCGTGCTCGGATGGGAGCCCAAGCTGCCGCTGGCAGAGGGTCTGGCGCTGACCATCCCTTGGTTCGCCGAACAGCTGAATATCACTTTGCCTAAGGTAGCTAGTCGGCGGCGAAGTGTGCAGTCGAGCCTGGTCGAAGCGGCACACTTCTGAGCCAATCAGATAGGCATGAAAAAGCCCGCAACTGCTGTTGCGGGCCTTTCTTTATCGCACCTATATCGCCCTTGTTGGCGCGAACCTTAGCCCGCGCCACGCAGATTGTGCTGGCCGACGATTGGCTTAAGCATTTCCTCGTCGTTGTCCATCACGTAGTCGTCTTTCGGCGCCTTTGGCGTCGGAACACCCGCAAGGGGATCGGCCATGTGCTGGCGCTGCATTTCCTTCTCGGCAAGATCGTCAACCCGCTCGGTTCGACCAGCCACAAGACGAGCGGCCTTGAAAGGCGGAATTCCAAACTCTTCGGCTAGAAACTGAACGTCGCTTTCGAGCGGTACTATAGTGTCTGGCATTGTTTGATCTCCATAGGTGAAAGCCAAACGTCCAGCGCCTCGCGACGCTTCGGTTCTTATCACGTGTTAATCTAAGCAAGCGCTCCTAAGCGGCTTCGTAACTCATGTTAGTGCCGCATCTTCCAACAAATGCAGCCCGTTAACCCGCTTCTTGAGGCGCATGCCTTTCTTCCCAAGCTCACCATAGGAACGACCGATGACTGAGACAGACGGTATTTTCGTTACCGGACTGCGCAACGCGCATGCCATGGAAAATCAAGCGCTTTCGATCATGAAGCCGCAGGTGACCCGGATCGAGAACTACCCCGAGGTTGCCCAGCGCCTGGAGCAGCACATCGCCGAGACCGAGATGCAGATCCAGCGGCTTGAACAGATTCTGGACGGTTTCGGCGAGAACAAGTCGTCGCTCAAGGACGCAGCGCTTTCCCTTACCGGCAGCATGGCGGCGATCACCCACTCCATGGCACCGGACGAAATCGTCAAGAACAGCTTCGCCAACTATGCTTTCGAGCATTTCGAGATTGCGGCTTATAAGAGCCTTCTGGCGCTGTCAGGTCAGGGAGGGAACAGCACGGCCACATCCCTCTTGCAGCAGAACCTCGACGAAGAATTGTCGATGGCCCAGTGGCTCGACCAGAACATCGCGCCAGTCACCTTGAAATATGCAGCGCTGCGCGAGAGCGGCCAGACCGCAAAGAAGTAGACCACGCTCATGAAAGCACTTTGCTGGCACGGAAAACATGACGTCCGCTACGACACCGTTCCCGATCCCACCATTCAGGACGGTCAGGACATTGTCATCAAGGTAACGAGCTGCGCCATATGCGGCTCGGACCTCCATCTCTATGACGGCTTCATGCCGACCATGGAGTCAGGCGATGTCCTTGGCCACGAAACCATGGGCGAAGTCGTTGAAGTCGGTCGCGACCACACCAAGTTCAAGGTCGGCGACCGGGTGGTGGTGCCGTTCAACATAGCCTGCGGCCAATGCTTTTTCTGTCAGAAGGGGCTTTGGTCTTTGTGTGATCGCAGCAATCCGAACGCCAAAATGGCTGAAGCGGCAATGGGACACTCCCCATCCGGTTTGTTTGGCTACTCCCATATGCTGGGCGGTTTCCCCGGGGGCCAAGCCGAATATCTTCGTGTACCCTTTGGCGATGTTGGGCCCATCAAGGTGCCGGACGAACTCACCGACGATCAGGTGTTGTTCCTGTCAGACGTTTTCCCCACCGGCTACATGGCGGCGGAAAATGCCGAGATCGAACCGGGCGACACCGTTGCTGTTTGGGGGTGTGGTCCGGTGGGGCAGTTCGCCATCCAGAGTGCCTGGATGCTGGGTGCAGGACGGGTCATCGCCATCGATAACGTGCCCGAACGGTTGGCCATGGCCCAGACCCACGGCAAGGCCGAGATCATCAACTTCGACGATCAATCGGTCTTGGAAGCGCTCAAGGAGATGACTGGCGGGCGCGGACCGGATCGCTGCATCGACGCCGTTGGCACGGAAGCCCACGGACATAGCTCGGTTGATGCGGTAGTTGACAATGTCAAGAAGACCCTCCGCGTCGGCACGGACCGGCCACACGTCTTGCGCGAGGCCATCATGGCTTGCCGCAAGGGCGGGACGATCTCCATGCCAGGCGTTTATGTCGGTTTCCTCGACAAAGTGCCGATGGGCGCTTTCATGAACAAGGGGCTGACGCTCAAAACGGGGCAGACGCATACGCACCGCTACCTGGCGCCATTGCTCGAAAAGGTCGTGAACGGATCGATTGATCCTAGCTTCATCATCACCCACCGCGCTGGGCTTGACGCTGGGCCGGACCTTTATCGCACCTTCCGCGACAAGCAGGACAGCTGCATCAAGGTTGTTCTCAAGCCTTAGACGCTGAGCCTATTGAAGCAAGAAACAGGCGCTCCCGAAGATGTCCGGGGGCGCTATTGTTTGGCGAGGCGATCAGCTGCCGTCGCGGCTTTCCGCGCGGTATTCCTGCTTGGTGGCAGCTTCCGTGATATTGCGTTCATGTTGGGTGCGCTTCCCATTGCGCATGGCGCCAAACGCCATGACCAAACCAAGGGCAATGACGCCTACGGTCAGAAGCATCAGCCATAAGGTAGGACCGGATTCCATTCGAGAACTCCTTTGTAGCCGTCAGCGCGCGGAGCGTGGCACGGCGGTTTGTTGGAAGGTGTCGGCGAGTTGATGCAGTGCCGCCAGCATGGTTGCGCCCTGCATGGCCCGGCCATGGCCGCTGACCAGTAGGCTGGGTTCAAGGCTTGCCAGAAGCCGCGCTGACTGTTCTGCAGCGCGCCAGTCCGGCGTGAAGTAACGTGGTGGCCCGTGCATTTCGGGCTCCTGGACCGCAACTTCGTAGGCTGACTCCTGACCCGTGGTGATCACGGCGTCCCCTGCAATCAGCAAACGATCCTGTTCTCGCCAAAGCGAGATGTGCCCTGCCGTATGGCCCGGAGTGTGCAGCCAGCGCCAACCCGGCAGGAAGGGTACCGAGGCGTCCTCCGGTAATGGCCTGAGCCAAGCGGACACATCGATCGGTTCACGCGGGAAAAGGGGCGCGAGCTTGGGCATGATGCCACCATCGGCTGCCGTATCAGGTGGCGGATAGGCCTGCTGCCCGGTGAGGAACGGCATCTCGAGCGGATGGGCGTATACGGGGCAGCGCCAGGTTTCCAGAAGGTCGCGCAGGGCGCCGACATGGTCGAAGTGCCCATGGGTCAGAACAATGGCCTTGGGCGGCACATTGGCTCCGAACCGGGCCTCTGCTGCTGCAGTGATGGCTGATGCGCTGCCCTTGAGACCTGCATCGACGAGCACCCATTCGGTGCTTCCAGGAGCGCCGATGAACACAATATTAACAATGGTCAGGCGCCGGTAAGCGACATCGGGAGCGATCTCGCGGATGTGCTCCTCGCCCTTGTCTTCCATCGCCAGCGCATCATCGGGAAGAGGGATTTGTACAGCCATCATCGTCTCCTATGGAGGAGCTAACGATGCTGGCCCTCAGGAGTTTCCTTAAGACATAAATGGCTGGCCTAGCGAGGCTCCTTCACCAGATGAAGATAGCGGAGATCGAACTCGCCAAAAGCTCGAGCGCCTGCAAGATCGGGCAGCGTAATCTTGTTCATCTGCCAGGTCAGGAGGCCTTTTTTCCTCAGGCTTTGAATGACCCGGTTGGCGTGGACAGAGGAAAGCCCCAAAGCATCAGCCAAGTCCTGCTGAGTGAGCGGCAGGCGATAGTTGTTTATTTCGCCAACGCCAGCGACGGCTAATCGCACGCCCAGTTCACAGAACAGATGCGCTGCGCGGGCTTCGGCTGAAAGACGGCCAAGACAAAAAATCCACTGACGCTGAATGGCACTATCCAGAAGGGTCAGCAGCCAGAGCAAACGGGTCAAGTGAGGATATTGTTCGGTTACAGCCGTAATCGCGTCATGAGGAAAGAGCGCCACTTCGCAAGAGGTCAAGGCCAGGATGGAATGATCCATCTCCTCGAGTGGAAAGCTGTGAAGGTCGATGAAATCGCCTGGAACATGGATCGCGGCGAACTGCCGCTCGCCATTCGCTACCACGCGATAGCGCGCCGCGAAGCCGCTGACCAGCAACGTGCATCGCGTCGGCCTATCACCCTCGCGCACGATGTCGCTGCCGGCGTTGAACTCTTCAAAGGAGGAGACAGCATCAAGCAGGGCGTCTCGTTCGGGGGGAGGGAGATCGTCTCGTTGCTCTATGCGGCGAAAAAATGGATCAAGCCGGACTTGGATGCGCTGTTCCATGTGCTCCTTTCCTCCAGTCACAAAGCATTGTGCCACGGTTTGCCGCTCAGCAAATCAAGGCATATAGCGCCCTTCAGTTCCAGCCCCTGATGGCACGCTTGAGCAAGTGCATCCAGCCAAACATTGGGATGGAAGGGATGGTGTGTGATGGCAACAGTTGGCTTATTGCCTGAGCAGCGGAGGCGTGAGCTAAGAGCCAAGCAGGCCGGGAAACATGCAAGCTGAAAAATTGTTAACACAAGTGGTTCACGGAACGACAGCGTGAAACGGCACCTTGTCTGAGCGGACTCACACAAGGACGCACCTATGTTTTACTCAGATGGAAAACTTCAGTTCCCGGTTGTCGTAGAGACGCCCGATCCCTTGTTTGCCCGTGCGCTGCAGCAGGCTATCGGCGGCGTTGAAGGCGAAATTCGCGTGTGCATGCAGTATTTCTTTCAGGCCATGGGCGCCCGCGGCAACCCCAAGTTCCGGGACTTGCTGCTCAATACCGCCACTGAGGAACTCGGGCACATCGAAATGCTCGCCACTGCTGTGGCGCTAAACCTTGAAGGAGCCCCGGTTGGCATCAAGGACGAGATTGCCAAGGATCCGGTCGCCAGCGCCGTGATGGGCGGGATCAATCTCAAGAATATACTTTCGAGTGGCTTATCGGCCATGCCGGTCGACTCCGACGGCGTCCCCTTTGACATGTCCCACATCTATGCCAGCGGCAACATCGCTGCTGACATGACCGCTAATGTCGCCGCCGAGTCCACCGGCCGCGTGTTGGCCGTGCGCCTCTACAACATGACCACCGACCCGGGCATGAAGCAGATGCTGCAGTTCCTGATCGCGCGCGACACCATGCACCAGAACCAGTGGCTCGCAGCGCTTGAAGAGCTTGGTGGCATGACAGGCGCCTTTCCTATTCCCAACAGCCATCCGCAAGCCGAGGAAAAGACTGAGTTCAGCTACGCTTTCTTCAGCCACAAGTTGGGCGGCGAACCAGCGCCGGGCCGGTGGACCAGCGGCTCGTCGATTGATGGAAAGGGTGAGTTCAGCGTTGTGCAGAGCCAACCCATGGGCGAAGTGCCGAACCTTCCCCCAGCACGACCGAAGGGCGGAGCGCAAGCCGAGCAGGTGGCACCAAAGCCGCTATAGCGCCGTCTAACTGACTACCAAAGGTGCACGTGCCATCAAGGCAGGTGCACCTTTTTGCTTCAAAATCAACACGAAGGCGGTAAGTTCGCCGATTGCCGAACAAGCATAGTTCTTTTACCCTTCTCACCATGGTTTGGTGGGGGCGTGGGTGATCGTTGCAGAGAAACAGTCCCACCTCTTCGGTGGTGGGGAGCTTGGCGAGCGTATTCGCCGGCACGACTGGAGCAATAGCGTACTTGGTCCATTGGAGCAGTGGCCGCAAGCGCTTCTAACGGCGACCAACCTTATCATCAATTCCGGCCAGCCCATGTTTATTGCCTGGGGGGCTGAACTCACCTTCATCTATAATGATGGTTATGCGCCCATTCTCGCGACGCGGCATCCGCGCGCGCTCGGCCTGCCGTTTCACGAGGTATGGCCCGAAATATGGGACGATCTCACTTAGTTGATTGACACGGCCCTGTCCGGACAGACGACCTGGGTCGAAAACATGCACCTGGTCATGGAGCGCAACGGGAGCAAGGAGGATACCTGGTATACCTTCTCCTATTCGCCCATCTTCGATGAATCGGGTGCAACGCGCGGCATGCTGTGCTCCTGCATCGAGACAACCCAGCAAGTCTATGCCGTCCGCTTTTCCGAGTTCCGGCTGCAGCTAGACCAGGTTCTGCGCTCTGCGTCCGATCCGCGCCAAGCGATGGCGGGTGCTACCGAGTTGCTCGGGCGCCATCTGGGGGTGGCGCGCGTGGGGTACGGAGATATCGACCCTACGGGTGAGTTCGTTATCGTTGATAGCGATTGGACGGACGGCACGGTAGGCAGCGTCGCCGGTCAGCATCGCATGGAAGATTTCGGTCCCGCCATTATAGCAGAGTTGCGCGGCGGACGCCTCATGAGCGTAGAAGACGTGGACCAGGACGAGCGGGTTGGCGAGGGTGCGGCGGCATTTGCGGCTATCCAGACACGATCGGTCATGGCCGTGCCGCTGATCAGGGGCGAGCAGTTTCGCGCCATGCTTTACCTTCATCACCACTCGCCAAAACCGTGGACAGGGGACGATCAGGACCTGGCCACCGAGGTGCTGGAGCGCACGTGGGAGACGGTTGAACGGGCCCGTGCGGAAAAAGCCCTGCGCGACAGCGAAGAAGGGCTGCGCTTCCTCGATGAACTGGGACAGGCCACCGCCAAGTCGCTCAATGCCGACGAGATCCTGGAGATCACGACGCGTATGGTTGCCGAGCACCTTGGCCTGTCTAATTGCGCCTATGCGGACATGGATAAGGATGAGGATGGCTTCACCATTCGAGGTGATTGGGCAGCGCCCGGCTCGCCGAGCATTGTGGGGCACTACAGCCTCGCCGATTTCGGGCGCCTGGCCGTTACCAATCTCAGCCAGGGTAAACCGCTCATCGTCAACGACAACCTGGCCGAGCTTGCACCTGAGGAGGCTGCCACCTTCCAGAGCATCGGCATTGCCGCGACCATCTGCATGCCTCTGGTCAAGAACGGCCGTTTAACGGCTCTTATGGCCATTCATGACAAGGCCCCGCGCCAATGGACCGCCAGCGAACTGTCGGTGATCAGCGAGGTTACCCAGCGCTCCTGGGCTCATATCGAACGCGTCGGCGCCTTTGCCAGCCTCCAGGAAAGTGAACAGAGGTCGCGCCTGCTCGCCGAGCAGCAAAAAGCTACTGCCGAGGAGCTGGCCGCACTCAACGTCAATCTCGAGCGTATGGTGGAAGAGCGCACGGCCAAGCTGCTGGCGGCCGAGGAAAGCCTCCGACATTCGCAAAAAATGGAAGCCGTTGGCCAGCTGACCGGCGGAATCGCCCATGACTTCAACAATATCCTTGCCGGCATTGGCGGGAGCCTTGAGATGATGTCGACACGATTGGCCCAGGGCCGGATCGGTGACATCGATCGCTATCTCACCGGTGCCACGGCGGCAGTTCGGCGCGCGGCCGGTCTTACTCAGCGTCTGCTCGCCTTTTCGCGTCGCCAGACCCTGGATCCTAAGCCTGTCGATCTCAACAGGCTTGTGGCTGGCATGCTGGACCTGATCCACAGGAGCGTGGGTCCGGAGATCTCCGTCGAGACATCGAGCGAAGACGCGCTCTGGACAACTCTGGTGGATGCGGGCCAGCTTGAAAATGCCCTCCTGAACCTGTGCATCAATGCCCGCGATGCGATGCCGGATGGTGGTCGTCTTTCGGTAGAAACCCGCAACTGCCATCTCGACGAGCCCGCCGCCCGCGCGCTCAACCTGGAGGCGGGCAGGTATGTTTGCCTGAGTGTCACCGATACGGGCACTGGCATGACACCCGAGGTGCTGGCGCGTGCCTTTGATCCGTTCTTCACCACCAAGCCCCTAGGCCAGGGAACGGGACTGGGACTGTCCATGGTTTATGGATTTGCCGGTCAGTCGGGCGGCACGGCTCACGTCGGGTCCACGTTTGGTGCAGGAACAGAGGTTTCGATCTACCTGCCATTCCATCGCAAGGCTGAAACCGATGACACGCTAGCCGACGCCCTTTCGGGGAACGCGCCGCGAGCTCAGGGTGGCGAGGTCATCTTGCTGGTCGATGACGAGCCACTGGTGCGTCTGATCGGGAGCGAGCAATTGGAGGAGCTTGGCTATCAGGTGCTGGAGGCAGCCCATGGAGCTTCGGCGCTTCGCATTCTTCAAGCGGATCACAGCATTGACCTGCTGATCACCGATGTCGGCCTTCCAGGCGGCATGAACGGGCGACAACTTGCCGACGCGGCACGGGTCCAACGACCCACGCTGAAGGTGCTTTTCGTAACGGGCTATGCTGAACAAGCCGTGCTCAACCACGGCCAGTTAAAACCGGGCATGCACATCCTAGCCAAGCCCTATCAAATGGAGACCTTCGCCAGCCGCGTTAAAGAACTTGTTTCTGGCTAGTCGAGTGTTTCGCTCGGCCCTGTCCTCGTCAGCGCAGCAGACCTTCGCGATCGAACTCCTCCCAACCTTTCAGAAGCGGTCGCGGACCTTCCTGCAACGGAGTCGTGCCCGCCTCAGAAGGAATGCTCTTTTCCCGACGGCTTAAGGCTCGGATGAGCGCCGACGTCCTTCTCCGCTCGGCAGCAGCAACGGCATCATCCTCCCGCCAGGTGGCGACGAGATCGGCATTGAGGATGTCTTCGACATGACGCGGATCAAAAACATGGAAGGTGATCGTCTTGGAGCGCCCGGGCAGTCTCACGGTCCTTGTGCCGGCGCTTCTTAGCCGACCATCCTTTAACCACCGATGCCGCTCCGTTGTGGAGATCGCCAAGACGTCCTCAAGCTCTCGCGGAATGACGCGCAGCGCTTCAACCCGATGCAGGGCCTCGGAGATGATTGCGGCTATCCTCTCGAACTCAATTTCTGAGCCCTCTGGCATACTCAACAAAAGAGCGCTGCCGGCAACTGCCAGGGATTTGCGCTCCCTGGCGGGCAGGCGTGATCGAACCTCGTTCAGAATTCCCTTGCATCGCACGGAAGAGCCAAGCGTCGCAGCCGGGGGAAGTTGCCACTCCTTTATGAAGGAGGCGGCAGGAGCAGTTTTTAGGAGAGTTGGCATAGCGGCTAAATAGCCATTGCAAACCGAACCATCAACAAGAGCGCGTTCACATCCTAGCTAAGGGTAATAGGGAGCCGAGCGCTTTCAAGCACCCATAAGGATCTGGAAGCACCCAACCCCGTTTTGGGACCCACCGCCGAACACCAGGCTATCAACCCACGGCGACTAGCGTCTTGCGCTTGCCTAATCCGATTTCAGTGTGAGCCGGGCAGATCGAGGATCATTGACCAGAAAGCCACTAAGCCCATCATGCGGTCATGCGGCGGATGGAGTCGCGCATCTTTGCCCTCAAGTCGATTGTACGGGAGAGCATCAAACCGTCATCTAACCTTCAAAGAGCACCCCTACAGCTAAGAATGGTTCCAAACTGGAGCCCTCGCCATTGCTGTTGAAGGGGCAATTTCGATGAACGACCAGACACCCATTTTCAAGACGTCGCAGCTCGAAGCGGCTGACGCCGAGCCACGTAACCACACCGACAATCCCACTATGGGCGAACTGATCAGCGCGCGTTTTTCGCGTCGCGGATTCCTCGCTGGTTCCCTAGCTGTTTCGGCCATTGCTGCCACAGTCAGCCCATTGGCCTTGTTGAGTGCTCGCCCATCGCGCGCGCAGGAAAGCACCTCCGCTTTCTCGTTCACCGAAGTTGAAGCCGGCATTGATGAAACGCATCACGTTGCCGAAGGCTATGATGCCGACATCCTGCTCCGCTGGGGCGATGGCCTTTTCCCCGATGCGCCGGAATTCGATCCCACACAGCAGACCGCGGCCGCCCAGGAGCGCCAGTTCGGCTACAACAATGACTATGTAGGCTATATCCCGCTGGAAGGCTCGTCCGAGCATGGCCTGCTTGTGGTCAACCATGAATACACCAACCCGCACCTGATGTTCCCGGGCCTGGTCACGCTCGTTGAGGGCGAAATGACCATGAATCCCCTGACCAAGGAACAGGTGGATGTCGAGATGGCCGCTCACGGCGGCACCATTGTGGAAATCCGCAAGGTGGACGGCAAATGGCAGGTAATCAAAGACGGCGCCATGAACCGCCGCATCACTGTCAACACCGAGATGGAACTGACCGGCCCCGCCGCAGGTCACCAGCGTCTGCAGACCAATGCCGACGCGACCGGCACGAAAGTGTTCGGGACCATCAACAATTGTGCTGGTGGCGTCACCCCCTGGGGCACCTACATCATGGCCGAGGAAAATATCCACGGCTATTTCTCCGGTGAACTCGCCAGCGACCATCCGGAAGCCGCCAACTACGAGCGCCTGGGCATTCCGGAAGGCTCCTATGAGTGGGCCAACTTCTATGATCGGTTCGACGTGACCAAGGAGCCGAACGAGCCAAACCGTTTCGGCTATATCGTCGAAGTCGACGCCATGGATCCCAACTCGGTTCCAAAGAAGCGCACCGCACTGGGCCGCTTCAAGCACGAAGGTGCCGAGTCGATCGTCAACAAGGATGGCAAGGTCGTCTTCTATCTCGGTGACGACGAGCGCTTCGACTATGTCTACAAGTTCGTGACCGCCGGCACCTTCAACCCGGACGATCGCGCTGCCAATATGGATCTGCTGGACGAGGGCACGCTCCATGTGGCCAAGTTCGCCGAGGACGGCACCATGGAATGGTTGCCGCTCGTACACGGCCAAGGTCCGTTGACAGCGGAGAACGGTTTTGAGTCGCAAGCCGACGTCATCATCGAGACCCGTCGCGCCGCTGACCTTTTGGGCGCTACCAAGATGGACCGCCCCGAAGACATCCAGCCCAATGGCGTCAATGGCAAGGTCTATGTGATGTTGACCAACAACACGCGTCGCGAGCCCGGCCAGGAAGATGCGGCCAACCCGCGCGCCGAAAACGCTTTCGGCCACATCATCGAAATTGCCGAAACCGATGGCGACTTTGCAGCCACAACCGGCAAGTGGGAAGTCATGCTCCAGTGCGGCGATCCGTCCATCGCTGAAGTGGGCGCCACTTTCTCCAGCGCAACCACCGAAAACGGCTGGTTCGGCATGCCGGACAACTGTGCCGTGGACTCCTTGGGTCGCCTCTGGGTATCGACGGACGGTAACAACCCGTCAGATACGGGCCGTACCGATGGGCTTTGGGCTGTCGATACAGAAGGCGATGCCCGCAACACCTCGAAGCTCTTTTTCCGCGTGCCGGTAGGCGCCGAGATGTGCGGTCCGCTCTTCACGCCCGATGACGAAACCGCGTTTGTGGCCGTGCAACATCCAGCTGATGGCGGTGACGACTGGGAAGGCTTCGGCCGGGTCTCCTACTACGAAGACCTGTCCACCCGCTGGCCGGACTTCAATCCGGATATGCCGGTGCGCCCATCCGTGGTGGCCATCACCAAGCAGGGGGGCGGCAAGATCGCTGTCTAACATGAGCAGGGAGGGACGGAATGGTCCCTCCCTGCTTGCTTCATGCAACCAACAAAGGAGTTCCACCATGCTGATACGTTACGCTGCTGCCGGACTAGCCCTTCTGCTGCTCTCGGGCACGACGCTGGCCCAGCAAACCATCGCGGGCATGACTATTCCTCCGGAGGAGCTGGAAAGCGTTCGCAATCACTGCGAGACGCTTGCCGCTACGGACCGGGCTGAAATGGGCGAGCCTGGTGAAACGGCCCAGGGCCAGGGTGATCACGAAGAAAATCCATCGGCTGAAGGCGGCGGCGACAATGCTGCCGGCCAAGGCAATGCCGAAGGCACGACCGCCCTCACATCTGCCGACGACGCATCGCCGGACGCAACGTCCGGTACGGTCGATCTCGAAGCGATCACTCTCGAGGATTGTGAAGCGGCCGAACTGGTCGAAACTGCCCAGTGAATTCAGCCGGGCCGGTCTTCATGTCGGCCCGGTTCTAGACACAGAAGGCCCATGATACCTCGCCTTGCCTTGGTTTTGCTCGGTATGCTCCTGGCGACGGATGCTAGTTCGGTTGATTATGTTCGTCTTTCGCCGTCGGAGTTTGCACAGGATCTGCAAAAGGCTAGCCTGCTGCTCGAACAGCACGACTATGCAGCGGCCGTCGAGCTGCTGGAGGTGCTGGTAGCCGACGAGCCCAAGGATGCAGATGCTCTCGGTCTGCTGGGCTTTGCCCTGCGCAAACGTGGCATCCAAATCGTGCGCAACTCGTCTATAAGCGCGCACTGACGTTCGACCCTGCCCATCTTGGGGCCTTGCAATATCTTGGGGAACTCTACGTCGAGCAAGGGCAATTGGATCTCGCGCGAGAACAGTTGCGCCTGCTGGATGGTGCATGCGAGGCCAAGTGTGAAGGTCGTGACCGACTAGCTGCCGCGATCAACGCTGCCTCCAGCGAACCTCATTGAAAGTGGCCGAAACTGATCGATTTCGCTCGTTGAACCGGTGTCGGCGTGATCGCCGCCGGCCTGTGCTCAGGATTTTGCTTCAGCAATAACCCGGACAACAAGGTCCTGCCCCGTTTGCTGGGCGCGTTTGCTGACTTGATCGGTTGACTGCCGGCTGAGGCCAAGCAGCACCCGCAGGAAGTCGGTCCCAAAGATTATGTCTATGAAAGCGGAGGCCAGTTGCTCCTGTTGCTCCTCGCCCAGCCACGACGTTTCGTTGCGATTGGCGAAGATGTACTCGGTGGTGTCACGCATGTGACCAAGCAAGCTGTCATGGGCAAGCTGGGCCACTGGGGGAAACGCGACGCCTCGCCGACCACGGTACGCAGCAATGCAACGGTGTCGTCATTCGTCAGCATGCCGTGCAGGAGCACACCAAGGCTGCCAAGCGCTTCACCTAATGGCCGGTGGACCAATTCCATAGGCAGCGCGCTCACCCTCGTTCCGCATGTCACAAGCAGTAGTGATCACCGACGAGAACAGATCTTCCTTGCTGTCGGTTGCCGTTGCAGGCGTCGCCAAGCTGGCCGCTGAGCTGAGCTTCGAGCAGGGTGCAACGCTGCCCTTCGTCGGTCTGACGGGCCGCCAGGCAGTTGACGGCCTTGTACTCTCCCGGCTGGAGAAAAGGTCCTTGTGGCCGGCGCGCTGAGTGGGGTGGGTCGATCTGCACTGCAGTACCTTGCCGAACTAAGCGCTACTGCAGTTGCCGGGGTGCTGCCGCAGGAATTGGATGAAGCCCGCAGCCTTGCTGCAGAGGCCATCGACATCACCAAAGCGCCTGAGCAGGCTACCTTCAAGTATGCCGTCATTGCCGTTCAGGGTGCGACCGCCAACGCCCTTGCCAGCCTTGTGAACGGCGGCGTTGCCGCTACGGTTGGCATGCCGCCTGATGAAGTGCCTTCGAGCATCCAGCTCAAGCAGATCATGCACCACGACGACCCGGTCGCCCTGCAGAAGATCGCCGACGCTGCCGCGGCCGGCAAGCTGACCATTCCAGTCGCCTCCGTGTTCACGCTCGACGACCTGGGCAATACTCACCAGGAACTGGCCAACGGCCCCGCGGCAAGGTCGTCGTGCGTCACTAACGGCAGGAACAGAGAAGCATCATGATCGCAGTTACTGCAGCCAGTGGCCAGTTCGGCCACATCGTCATCGAAACCCTTAAGAAGAAGGTCGACCCTAGCCAGATCGTGGTCATCGCCCGCAACGCCTCCAAGGCCGGCGACCTCAATGTCGAGGTGCGACAAGCCGACTATGCCGATCCCGTGGCGCTCCAAGCGGCGTTGACGGGCATCGAGAAGGTCCTGCTGGTATCTGGCCTCAGCCCTGAACGGGTCAAGGAGCACACCAACGTCGTCGACGCCGCCAAGGCAAACGGCGTCAAGTCGATCGTCTACACCAGCATCCTCAATGCCGAGCGCTGGACGATCCCGACCTTCCGTCAGCACCTCGAAACCGAGGAAATGATCCGCAAGTCTGGCCTTGCTTTCACCTTCCTGCGCAACGGCTGGTACACCTAAAACAACACCATGGGTCTGAACCAGTCAGTCGCTCACGGTGCGGTCGTGGGTGCCGCCGGCGAAGGGCGCATCGTCTGGGCGACACGTCGCGACTTCGCAGAAGCCGCAGCAGCCGTGCTCGCCACCGACGGCCATGAGGGCAAGATCTACGAGTTGGCAGGCGACCAAGCGCATACGCTGAGCGAGTTGGCCGCTGAGGCTTCGCGTCACAGCGGCAAGCCTGTCGCTTACAACAACTTGAGCAAGGCAGACTACTCTGCGCTGCTGGTCAGTTTCGGCCTTCCCGCCCCAGTTGCCGAAAGCCTTGCGGCGACAGATGCGGAAGCGGTTCCTGCTGGTCTGCTCGATACTGACAGCAAGGACCTGTCGCGCCTGATCGGCCGACCGACCTCAACGCTGTCCGACGCGGTCGCCGCAGCCCTTCGAGCTTGACGATCGATCCTGACCATACTTTTGAGGCGCCACACGGAGTGGCGCCTCTTGTCTCTCCACAAGGTCCATCATGACACTCAAACCTCCCGCCTTCAGGGCGATCGTGCCCGCCGTCAACAATCCGCTGGCTCGGGAAATTGCAACGTTTGGCCCAGTGCACCTTGAGGTCCGCGACGTTGCACGATCAGTCGCCTTCTGGCACGAGATCATTGGCCTGACGATCCGGGTTGAAGGTTCCGATCATGCTCTTCTCGGGACGGAAGATGAGACGCTCGTAACCCTGCACTCCGGTGCCCGCAGTCCATTCCTGCGTGGTCACAGCAGCCTCTATCACCTGGCTATCCATCCCCCAACTGAAGCCGACTTCGCCGCCATTCTCTTACGCATGATGAGATCTGGGTGGAAGATTTCCCCGACTGACCACATCATGTCCAAAGCGATTTACCTGCTAGATCCAGATGGCATTACGGTAGAGATCACGCTTGAAACACCCGAGCGCCTGCGCGAAGTGGTGCTGGGCAAGGACTCGATACACTCTGTCCGAATTGATGGAAGCCTTCCCAGCGGCGTCGATCTATTGGATGTGCAGGCAGTTCTGAGCACGCTTCCGTCAAGAGAGGTCAGTGCTGTGGTGCCTGCAGGCACAAGGATCGGGCATGTGCATCTTCACGTGGGTGATTTGATGGCCGCCTACCAGTTCTACCGGTGGCTGGGCTTCGACCAGGCTCTGTGGGCACCACAGATCGGAATGGGCGACCTGGGAGCTGGCGGGGCCTTCAATCACCGCATAGCCGTGAACACCTGGCAAGGCGTGAACGTTTCTCAGTCACCGGCTGGTAGTGCTCGCATGCGGCATTTTACCATCCGCTTCGACACCCGTGAGCGACTGGACGGTGTGTTGGCGGGTCTTCCGACCGAGATTGCCGCGATGGAAGGCGGCTATGCCGTGAAGGATCCCTCAGGTAACGCCATTCTGCTCACCGCTACTGAATGAACTCTTGAAGCACCATTTGGATGGCCTTCATTTCTCGAGAGTCATGAGCACCCCAGCGGTGCCAACCGTGACCCGCCGACGAGCTTCGTCCTGGGAGTCGCCGTAGCGGTCGATGGCCCAGGACAAGGCGAGCACCAGCTCAAAGACTTCTTCCGCGCTCAGGGCCTCGACAGTCCCCGCATGCGCACCGGCAGCCGCCATCAGGCGGCCTGTTTCTTCGATCAGCAGCCGGCAGGAATCGTTCAGCGAACGCGACGGCTCGGCGTGAGCGGAGGCAAGGCAATACGGCAGGTCATGCCAGATGCGAAGGCGCCAGGCGAGCCGGACCATCCACTCCGCAAGAGCCTTTTCCGGCCGAAGGGTATCAGACAGGCTTCTGCCCTCCAGAAGCGCATCCTCGAAGCTTGACTCGACAACTGCAGCAAGCAGATCGTCACGCGTCGGAAAATTACGATAAAGCGTCGCGTTGCCTACCCCCGCGAGCATGGCAATTCCATCCAACGGCGCCAGCACGCCTTGAGCGTCGAACACTTGTCGCGCAGCAGCGAGGATAGCCTTGCGGTTCTGCAAGGCATCAGTGCGCGGCTTTCTAGTCTTCGACGCAATCACAGCAGCCCACCTTTGCACATGCGCATGATCAGTCATTCCCCCTTGCATAAGTGGGGATGATCCCCATATAAAACTAGCGGGGTTTCTCCCCGTTTATTTAGAGAGTTCAGATGGAAAAGTCACTTAGCGGACGTACGGTATTGGTAACGGGTGCCAATGGAGGCCTTGGCGAGCAATTCGTAGTTCAGGCCTTAGAACGTGGAGCACGCAAGGTGTATGCGGCTGCTCGTTCAACCCGCCAGTGGGATGATGCGCGTATTCAACCGCTACAGTTGGATATCACAGAGGTACAAGCAGCGATCGATGCCGCTGCACTGGCGGCTGATGTCGACCTCCTTGTCAACAATGCGGCGATCGCCCCAGCGGGTGACTCCCTCTTTGGACCTGAAGAAGAGTTGCGCCGTATCCTTGAGACGAACCTCTTCGGCAACCTGCGTGTTGCCAATGCTTTCGCGCCGGTGCTGGGTTCACACGGCGGCGGAACTATTCTTAATGTCCTCTCGGCGGCATCTTGGATTGGGTTGGGAACTGGATATTCGGTGTCCAAAGCGGCCATGTGGTCGGTCACGAATGGCCTTCGGTTCCAGCTTCAGGAGCAACATACCCAGGTTATTGGGCTCTTGGTTGGCATGATTGACACGCCAATGTCAGCACGTTGGGATGTTCCCAAGGTTTCTCCGGCGAGCGTCGTGTCCCAAGCCTATGATGGGGTAGCAGATGGCGCGCTGGAAATCCTCGCGGATGAGCCAACCAAGAGCCTGAAATCCATGTTGAGCATAAATGGAGATGAGCTCTATCCCATGCTTCACCAACAGCTTGCCGGGTTCAAAGCCTAGCGCCAGGCCGCAGGATCCGTATGGGTCAGCTGACTATTTCCTGGGCATGGCGTGGCGATGCAGATAACTCATATTGCGGGCGCTGCGGGGAGGTAGGCACGACTATGGCGCTTGGTTGACGAAGATGTGCCGGCGCCAGCCCTTGGGATGCATCTTCGTCCGCTTCAGCGAGTGACACGGACAGCGCTGGCTTCAGGGGGGATCAGTGCCGGTGGCTCTCTGCGGATTCCATGATGGTCGAGCTTGAAGACAGCTGCACGAGGGCATCTTGGTCTCACTCGCTGAGCCCCGCAATGGGCAGCTGTCAACAGCTTTGGACCGAAGTGGCGCGCCCTAAGAGATTCGAACTCCTGACCCCCAGATTCGTAGTCTGGTGCTCTATCCAGCTGAGCTAAGGGCGCGCACGGCCGTCGGAACGGCGGTTCAGGTGAAGCGGTATCGCTTAACTGCCTGAAGCGGCGCAACCCATACATGGGCCGTCCCGGCTTGGCAAGCGTTCAGATGATAGTTTTGTGGCAGACTTCAAATCCGCAGGGTCTGCGGGAGCACGATGTCGAACCGTGTTCCGGTTGCCTGGTCCTTGAACAGCAAATTGCCCCCATGGGCTTCGGCGATTTCGCGAGCGATTGCCAGGCCAAGGCCGGTCCCGCCAGCGCGTGCGGAGCCCTGGAATGCGACGAAAAGATTTTCCCGTGCCTTGGGCGGCAGGCCAGGACCATTATCGCTGACCGAAATGGTAATTTCATTCTCGCTTGTTTCTGCCGTTACACTGACGGAAGGCTCGGCGATCGGTGTGGTCGCATTTTCCAGAGCCTCGCGCGCGTTCTTGAGCAGGTTGAGCATGACCCGGCCCATCTGGCCGGCATCGACACTCAACATGAGGTCTTGCGACAGTTCATTTTTGAAGGTGATGGTCGGGTGCCCTGCCAATCGCGCGTCAAACGCTGCGTCCTCGAGCAGGGCATGCATGTTGGTTGGCGCCGGGTTTGGCGGCACGGCTGTCTGCCGGCCATATTCGAGCACTGACTGGGCAAAGCCGATGGCCCGGTCCAGCGTGGTGACGAGACGCGGCGCCAGCCTTTGCACCTTGGGATCATCAAGGGTCGCTACCTGGTCAGACAAGAGTTGTGCCGAGGTGAGGGTATTGCGCAGATCGTGGTTGATTTTGGCCACGGCCAGGCCAAGCTCGGCCAGGTGCCGGCGCTGGCGCAGCATGGTAAACAAGTCCTGCTCCATGGCACCCAGTTCCCGCTCGGCGACACCGATCTCGTCCTGCCGAGGCGATGGAGAGATGATTAGCGTTCCGTTTTCGGGCTCCTGGCGGAAAGCGAGCATATTTTCGGTCAGCCGCCGCACTGGGTGAATGAGCAGGAAGCTCGCCAGCAGGTAAAGCGCTACGGCGGTGGCCGCCGCAACGGCCAGCGACAGGGCCCCAATTTGGCGGGAATAATTGAGCATGTCCTGCCGCAAGGGCCGCTCGGGCATCAGCAGTTCGACCAGGCTCTCGTCAAAACCGCCTTCCCCCACAATCCGCAGAGTGCGCCCAGGTCCGGCAAAGAGAGTGTCGAAGGCACCCATGACCAAGGTCAGGAAATCGGTCTGACGCATATCTGCTGTGACGACGCTCTCGGGTGTTACTGGATTGGCCAGTTCAATCAACTGGCTCTGCCCCTCGCGGCGATAAACAATGGCGTGGGCGCCCGCTGAGGTCAGCAGGCGGTCCGTCAGGTTGCGCGGCAGCGCCATGACGTCGGGCACAGCGTCCAGGACACGGACAGCAACAATGCCCACCCGCAGCCGGTCATCGAGCCAATTGGCACGGAAAAACGCCAGGGAGGGGACGTAGAACACGATTTCCACTAGAAGGATCACCGCAATAATGGTTGCGATGAGCTTGTTGGAAAGCCCCCAGAATCGGATTGGCAGGAAGCGGCGTTTGGCTGTCATTACAAGCCATTATAGCCAAAGCCCCCGGGCGCGTAAGCCCTGGCCGGCCCTCCTTAGGGGAGGAAACGGCCCAAAGAGGCGCGGCGTTTTGACCAGTTCGAGGCAGGCATTTGGCTCGCGAACTGATTGCCCAAGTCGTTGAGAACAGCGAGCGCACTGGTGCCTGTAATCGGCAGGCTCGAAAGGTCCTTTGCGCCTATGCCCCGGTCCGCCGCAAGAGCAAGGCTGGCGATGACCTCGCCCGCGCCTTGGCCAACCATAGCGGCAGCCAGAATCGCTCCGGCCCTGTCCACCACGATCTTGGCCATGCCCTCCATTTGTCCCTGGGCGCGGGCTGCTTCGTTCTCACCCAGATTGGCGCGCAATATCCGCGCTCCGGCCTTCGGCGTCTCGAAGGCGCTGGCCGGTCCCCATTGAGCCAAAGCCGGCTCGGTTGCGACCAGACGCGGCAGGCTTGCCGCCTTCCCGCCGCCGCTTCTGCCGCTGATCCGGTCAAGGAGACGCTCGCCCTGGCGGATGGCCAAGTGCAGATTGCTTTCTCCAGCAGCGCCGCCCACAGCCAAGATGCGCGGATGGGAGGTTTGGCCATGTTCAATCAGGTGGAGGCGCGCCGCATCGTCCGCCTGCCGCCGCAACCGTGCTTGCTCCAGGCTCGGCCAATTCAGCTGCGGTGTGCGAGCTCCGGCCACGAGGACATGGGAAATATCAAGGCTCGCTACGCGCCCATCGGCATCATCGAGGCTGACACCAATGCCCTGGCTGCGCGGCAGGAACGCCTTGACGGTTGCCCGCTCCAGAATGGCAACGCCCTCCTCCCGCAGATGGCGGCGGAGAATGGCAGAGGCTTCCTTGTCATAGCTGCCCAGCAGCGGCCCTTGCGGCACCAGCGTCACGTCGGATCCCAGCCGGCGATAGATCTGTGCAAGTTCAAGAGCAGTTTCGTCGCCGCCCAGCACCAGCAGGTGAGTGAGCTTGCGGACATTGGCTAGAATGGTATCGGGGGTGAAGTAAGCGATTTCGCTCAGGCCCGGCAGGTCAGGAACCGCGGCGGTGGAGCCCTGCGCCAGGATCAAATAGGCGGGCTTGAGCACGGCATCGCCAACACTGGCTGTGTTGCGATCGGTAAACTTGGCTTCGCCCACAAGGCGTTGCACACCAAGCGCGGCCAAGCGTTCCGGGCTGGACTGCGGCGCGCCCGCCGCTGCTACAGCTTCGGCGTGCTCGGTGATGGTCTTGTAGTTGAGCTTGGGCAGGGCATTGTCGAGACCGAGCCGAACGCCGAGCCGCATCGCCTGGGCTTGCCTCGCAGTCGCGATGAGCGCTGCACGCTGCAGGGTGCCTTGTAGCGGATCGCCCGCCTCCTCGCTCCCCTTATCCACCAGAACAACGGAAAGCCCGCGTTCCCGCGCCTTTATGGCTAGAGCAGTACCGACACCGCCAGCACCAAGGATACACACATCTGGTTTGAGGATCTCGGACATGAACAGCCCAGTAGCATAGGGGAGAACTGGGCGGGACTTATGCGGCGAGATGGATGGGAAGACAACCAGCATTGCGCAGCAAGGAAGTGGGCAGCGCTGCGTTGACTTGAGTCCAAGTTTTCCCTATAGAGCCCAGCAACACGCACCGCGGCGCCTGGCGCTGCAAGTGTGCCCGATTTCTTGCGATAAGCAAACAAACAAGAGGAACCGTGCCCGGCGCGGTTTAATGTCATGAAGCGTACTTACCAGCCGTCCAAGCTCGTGCGTGCTCGTCGTCACGGTTTCCGCGCCCGCATGGCGACCAAGGATGGTCGCATCATTCTCAATCGCCGCCGCAACCAGGGCCGCAAGAAACTTTCCGCCTAAGGTCCGGTGGCCGGATTGACGGCCATGGACCAGCCGCGCACCCCTTTGCGCCGGCTTACCAAGCGTTCGCAGTTCCAAAGAGCCGCCCGGGGCAATCGCACCGGGCGTTCTGCGTTTGGGCTGCAGGCTATCGAAGCGCCCCAGCTTGATGCTGGGATCGGCTTTACCGTCACCAAGAAAACCGGCAATTCCCCTGAGCGCAATCGCATAAAGCGCCGCCTTCGCGCGGCTGTGACAGCATGCGCTGGTGACTTTGTACCTGAGCATGACTATGTGCTGGTCGGCAAACGCGAAGCGCTGAGCGAACCTTTCAGCAAGCTGGTTGCCGATCTGGGTGCCTCCATCCGTCGGGTGCATGCCCCCAGATCGCCTTATGACCCGAAATCTTCCGGCCACGGCCAACGGAAACCGAAACGATGACTGACAATCGCAACATAATCCTGGCCATCGTGCTCAGCATGATCGTGCTGTTCGGCTGGCAGTTCTTCGTTGCCGGCCCACAGATGGAACGTGCCCAGCGCCAGGCCGAGATTGCGGCCCAACAAGCGCAGTCGGAAGCGGCGCTCGCAACACCCACGACCACCGCGCCTGCGACAGCTGCCGGAGCACCAGGCGCAGTGGCCGCCGACGGCACTGTGACCTATGCCGATCGCGCCCAGGCGATTGCGGCAACGCAGCGCATCGTGATCGACACCGAGGACCTTGCCGGCTCGATCAACCTCACTGGCGCGCGGCTCGATGATCTCGAGCTCAAGCAATATCGCGAAACGGTTGATCCGGACTCCCCCATTATCACCCTGTTGACGCCTGCTGGCGTGCCCAATGCCTATTTCGCCGAGCAAGGCTGGGTGCCCGCTGCTGGCGCCACCGTTGCCGTGCCAAATGGCCAGACGGTTTGGGCGGTGGAAGGCGCGAACACGACCCTCACTGCAGCCACGCCTGTGACACTGGTGTGGGACAATGGCGCCGGCCTCATCTTCCGCCGCACCTTTGCCGTGGACCAGCATTATCTGTTCACTGTCACGCAATCGGTGGAAAATGTCGGCACGGGCGACGTCGCCCTCTTCCCCTATGCGCGCGTCGCGCGCCATGGCACGCCCAAAGTCGCGAACTTCTTTATCCAGCATGAAGGCCCGCATGGCGTGCTGGGCTCCAACAACCTCATCTCCAAGAAGTATAGCGACCTGCAAAACGACCAGCAGGTCCGCTTCGACAACACCACCGGCTGGCTGGGCTTTTCGGACAAATACTGGGCGACGGCTGCCCTGCCCAAGGCTGGCACAGCCATCAATGCCCTCTTCTCCTGGAAGAACTCTGGCGGTTTCGATGACTACCAGACGAGCTTTGTTGAAACCACGCCCGTGGTGGTCCCGGCCGGGCAGACAGCGACGCATGAAAGCTATCTGTTCGCTGGCGCCAAGGAAGAAGCCGTCATCTCCTCCTATGAGCAGCAATACGGCTTTGACCGGCTGGAACTGCTGATCGACTGGGGCTGGCTGCACTTCATTACGAAGCCCATGTATTATCTCTTGACCTTCCTTTACGGCATTCTTGGCAATTTCGGCCTCGCCATCCTTGCCGTGACCGTGATTGTCAAGGCGCTGTTCTTCCCGCTTGCCAGCCGTTCCTATGCCTCCATGGCTGCAATGCGGCGCGTGCAGCCAGAAATGAAAGCCATCCAGGAGCGCCTCAAGGACGATCGTCCTGCCCAGCAACAGGCGATGATGGAGCTCTACAAGAAGGAAAAGATCAATCCGCTCAGCGGCTGTTGGCCGATCCTGATCCAGATCCCGGTGTTCTTTGCGCTTTATACCGTTATCTTCATCAGCCTAGACATGCGCCATGCGCCGTTCTTTGGCTGGATTCAGGATCTGGCTGCGCCCGATCCGACCAACATCTTCACTCTGTTCGGCTTGATCCCGTGGACCCCCACAGCCCTGCCCATCATTGGCAGCTTCCTCCATCTAGGTGTCTGGCCTGTGATCATGGGCATCACCATGTGGGTGCAGATGAAGCTCAATCCGCCGCCACCCGATCCGACCCAGGCAATGATCTTCAACTGGATGCCGGTGATCTTCACCTTCATGCTGGGGACGTTCCCGGCGGGCCTTGTGATCTACTGGGCTTGGAACAATACGCTGTCGGTGACCCAGCAATGGTTCATCATGAAGCGCCACGGCGCGGAGGTGAACCTCCTGGGCAATATCCTCGACAGCTTCCGGCGCAAGCCCAAGACGGCTGAACCCACCAAGTCCTGATCGCCACGCGACAGGAGAAATGCTACAGCCCGCCGGACCCAATCCGGCGGGCAAATTGTTTGGAAGCGAGCTACTCATGAGCGACATCGACTACGCGCCCGAAAGCATTGAACGCGGCCGGCTGCTGTTCGCCCGCCCATTCCTCTTCACCAAGGGCTGCGTGCGCATTGCGGACCTACCGCCCATGGATCGCGTCGAGATCGCCTTCGCCGGGCGCTCCAATGTCGGCAAGTCGAGCCTGATCAATGCCCTGTGCGGCACATCAAGCCTGGCCCGTACATCCAACACGCCCGGGCGGACGCAGGAGCTCAACATCTTCGAAAGCCAGAGCGAGAACCTGCGCATCGTCGACATGCCCGGCTATGGCTATGCGAAGGCACCCGAGGACAAGGTGCGCGCCTGGACCAAGCTCATTCACCAATACCTGACAGGGCGCGCCACGCTGCGCCGCGTTTATGTGCTCGTGGATGGGCGCCACGGCCCGAAGGACAATGACCTCACCGTCATGAACGAACTCGACAAGGCCGCCGTCAGCTATCAGATCGTTCTGACCAAATCAGACAAGCCACTTGCCAAGGAACTCGACAAGGTCATCGCAGCAACGCAGGCGGCAATCGCCAAGCGGCCGGCAGCGCACCCACATGTTATCCTGACATCGTCCCTGAAGGGGGACGGACTCAAGGAACTGCGCACCGAAATCGCGATGCTGCTGGAAAGTTGACCCGCTAGCGGGTGGTCATCGCCACCCAGCGCCGCAAAACCTCGCCGATGGCCTTTGATTTGGCGGTGAGATCAGCCGCATCCTTGATGGTGATGACGCCCCGATCGGGTGCTGCCCAGGCGATCAGCTTGTCCGGGTCCTCGAAACGGAACAGGTCATCGGCTCCGGCCTTCGCCCCGCGATGCAGGATCAACTGCAGCCGGTTGCCCGGGTGAAGGCGCATGGTGATGCGATCGGCATCGCCACGTGCATAATTGGGCGCATTCCACTTGATGGTCTCGCTTAGCCCCGGCACGGAGCCGAGGATCAGTTCGCGCAATGCGAGGACTTCCGCCTTGCGGGTATGGTCCAGTGTGTCGAGATAGATGTCGACCTCAGAAAGCTTTTCCGCCACAGCCATGTCAGCCTGCCTTAAAGAACTGTCCGATATAGCGCGCAACATCGCTGCTATTGGACGGTTTGGCAATCGAGGCGAGCGCCTTGTCCACTACCTCGTCCGCAACCTTGCCGCGCCGCAACTCGGCCAGGGCAATGGTGTAATCGTCAGCGAATTCGGGGTGAGGCTGGAAGCTTAGTGCCCGGCCATTGCGATAGGCTAGTCCCGCATTGGGCGTGAACTCCGAGGCTAGGATCACGTCTGCCTCAGGCGGTGGCACGATCACCTGATCCTGGTGCGAGCAGGCGATAGAAAGCGCTGCGGGCGCTCCACGCATAAAAGGAGGCTGCTTTCGCACCGCATAGGTATGCCGCCCCAGGCCCCAGCCCTTCTCGGACTTCCGCACATCGCCACCCAGCGCATCAGCCATGATCTGGTGACCAAAGCATACTCCAAGCATGGGCGTCCTTGCGGCATAGGCGGCGCGGATAAAGCTCCGCAACGGCGCAAGCCAGGGCAGGTCATCATAGACGCCGGCCGGCGAGCCGGTAATCACGATCGCCTCGAGCGTGGAGGGATCGGGGCACGGCTCGCCGTCGGAGACGGCCACCAGTTCATAGGAGAAACCTTGCCCCGTGCTGTCGAACATCTTCTCGAACATGGTTCGATACGGGCCGAACTTCGAGCGCAGGGGTGCAGGCACATCGCCTGTCTGGATGATAGTGAGCTGCATGGGAACTCTCGATGACGCCTGTCCTTAGCGCGATCGCTTAGGTCTGCAAAGCACTGCCAAAGGGAGCCAATAAAAATCCCCGCCGGAGCGGGGATGATGCTGGCGCCAAGACAATTGGGCTCAAGCCGCCTGGAACTTGAGCGCCACGCCGTTGATGCAATAGCGCAGACCCGTCGGCTCGGGCCCATCCTCGAACACATGGCCCTGGTGACCGCCGCAGTTGGAGCAGTGCACCTCGATGCGCGTCATGAACAAGGAATTGTCCTCGCTCGTGCCCAGCGCGCCATCGATGAAGGTATAAAAACTTGGCCAGCCTGTGCCGCTGTCGAACTTGGTTTCGGAAGCAAAAAGCGGTTGCTCGCACCCAGCGCACAGAAACGTTCCGGCGCGCTTTTCATCGTTGAGCGCCGAGGTGAAAGGGCGCTCGGTGGCTTCGTGGCGCAGGACATCATAGGCCAGGGGATCAAGCCTCGCCTTCCATTCGGCATCGCTGAGCTGGAAAGGAAAGTTCCCTTCAGCCGCCTCGACCTTGCCCATCGGGCGCAGAAAGCCGAATACCCCCAGGGCTGCAAGACCGGTGCCTGCCAACAGCAGATTGCGACGATCGATGACCATGCTCGTTCCCTTTCATGAGTAACCCCGCGCCGGGACCGCGGGAGGGACGCGGTACCATGCGCGGGGCTTGCGCGACGGCTATTGTATATCCTTGAGAAAGACAATGGCACGTCAAGTTGTGGTGAGAGTGCCTAGGCTGCCTCGACGGCAGAACCTAAGCGCAATCTCTGTTCCTGCCTCTTTACGAGGACGGCAGCAGCACCTTGTCAATGACATGGATCACGCCATTGGACTGGTCGACGTCGGCAATGGTAACGGTTGCCACGCCACCAGTTGCGTCGGTGATTTTCACTTCATCGCCTTCAACCGCAAATGTCAGTTCGCCGCCCTGAACAGTCGCGGCCGAGTAGGAACCGCCATTGTCTTCGATCAGCTTGATCAGGTCAGCCGACTTAATGTCACCAGCGATGACGTGGTAGGTAAGGACGCCGGTCAGCTGGTCCTTGTTCTCGGGCTGCAGCAGGGTGTCGACAGTGCCTTCTGGCAGTGCTTCGAAAGCAGCGTTGACGGGAGCAAAGACGGTGAAGGGACCTTCGCCGGACAGGGTTTCAACAAGACCAGCAGCCTGCACGGCGGCAACGAGGGTAGTGTGGTCGGCCGAGTTCACGGCGTTTTCGACAATGTTGTTGGTTGCTGGCATGGCAGCGCCGCCCACTTCAGGGTTCTCCTGGGCAAAAACGGCAGCACCGGAGAGCGAGCCCACGGACAACATGGCGGCAAGGGTAAGAGCGCGAAGATTCATTTATTCGTTCCTTCCTGTGTTTCATTCCCATTGTTCGTCTGGGACACAGGAAATTACGGAACAACATCAGCAGCGGTTTCTCCCAGTTTCACCCTAAATCTGCGTTTTTTGGTGAAACTTTTCGCCAGCCAAATTCGTCACCCAGACCCTTAGAGCGGAATGGCCGAGCCAACCGAAACGATCGGACCTTGCGCTTGGCCCGTGGGCGATCCGCCGGTCTGTTCCAGCGTAACGGCCAACACGGTACCGGGGCCGATATTGGCCTGGGTTGCCGGATCAAGCGCGATCTCCAGCCGCTGATTCACGGGAATGACGCCCATGGACACGGCCGGCTGATCGCCGTTGATGTACCAGAGCTCGAAATCCTTCTCAGGGACAGCTGCACCCTTGAGTGAAGTGATCCGCACCTCTCCTTGCACCTGATCATAAACGGCCAAGAATTCGACACCACTGCCCTCTTGCGCCTGCAGCGCAGCAACCAACTGAACCGCCATCTGGTCGGCATCAAAACGTGGCTGGGCCAGGTTGAAGCCAACGGCGACCACGGCAACAGCCAAGGCGCCAGACGCAATGCCGCGCCAGAGCTGGAGCGAGTCCCACCAAGACGTCGTCGGTCGTGTTACGCGATCACCGAAGGCCCTCGCCTCGATTGCTTGAAGGATGTGATCAGGAACCGGCACGTCCTCGTATTCGGCATTGAGCGCTGCGAAGCGGGACACCCAGAAATCGCGCTCGGCTCGCAGCGCCTGATCGTTTTCGATCAGCCGGCCGACGCGCTCATGTTCGCGAACCGAGAGGAGGCCGAGAACGTACTCGGCAATCAAGGCATTGCGCCCGTCCGACCCTGTGCCGAAATCATCAGTGCTACTCATGCGGTCAGACAATCTTTCAGTTTGATGAGACTCCGGCGCAGCCAAGTCCGCATCGTATTCAAGGGCACTGCATAGCGTGTGGCCAGTTCCTCGTAGCTATAGCCATCGAGGTAGGCACCGCGCACGGCGTCGGCACGCTCCGGCTCGAGCGTTGCCAGGCATTGCTCAATGCGGCCCTTTTCATCATTGTCCTCGGCAACCCGCTCCGGGGAGGGACTGCTGTCGGGTATTTCGAGAGCCACGTCGATATCTTCCGAAAGGGGCCGACGGGCCCTCAGGATATCGAGTGAATGGTTGCGCGCCACGGCAACAAGCCAGCTGATGGGGCTGGTATTGCCGGCGACGTAACGATCGGCGCGTTGCCAGATCTTCACATAAACTTCCTGGATGGCCTCTTCGGCTTCCGAACGGTCCTTCAAGATACGCAAGGTGACGCCGAAGAGTTTCGCGCTGGTCCGCTGGTAGAGCGTGCGGAAAGCCGAGCGATCCTTGATGGCGCAGCGGGCGATCAGCTCGGCGATTTCCTGGGACGGAGTCGTCTGCATGGACATAAGTGGTGCTAGCCTCCGCGCGCCTGTGCCTCGCCCTTGGCCGGTGCGATGTCTGGCCACCACAGAACGCAACATTATCGGCCACGGATCAATGGGCAATCGGACCAATAGCGTCTTTTCCTTTGCCCATTCATGCTTTATGCCCGTTGCGGACTTTTCCCGCCCTGCCTCCTTTGATCGAGCCCTGCCATGTCCGATGATACTTCAATGACCGACCGGTTCAGCCATGACGCGGGCATCCTGGCCCAGGCACTGCCCTATATGCAGCGTTATGAGGGCAAGACCGTCGTGGTCAAGTATGGCGGCCACGCTATGGGTGATGCCAAGCTCGGGGCTGCCTTCGCCCGAGATATTGCCCTGCTCAAGCAGTCTAAGGTCAACCCGATCGTGGTGCATGGCGGGGGACCCCAGATCGCCTCCATGCTGAAAAATCTGGGCATCGAATCCAAGTTCGAGGGTGGCCTGCGCGTCACGGACAAGCGCACGATGGAAATTGTCGAGATGGTGCTGGCCGGCTCGATCAACAAAGAGATCGTCGCCCTGATCAATGCCGAGGGCGAATGGGCCATCGGGCTGTGCGGCAAGGACGGCAATATGGTCTTTGCCAAGAAGGCCGTCAAAACCGTCCGGGACCCAAGCTCCAATATCGAGCGGGTCCTCGATCTCGGATTTGTAGGCGAGCCGGTCGAGGTGGACCGCACGCTGCTTGATCTTCTGGCACGCTCGGAAATGATCCCGGTAATCGCGCCGGTTGCGCCCGGCCGGGACGGCAATACCTACAACATCAATGCCGATACCTTCGCCGGCGCCATTGCAGGCTCGCTCGGCGCCAAGCGTCTCCTGTTCCTGACGGACGTTCCGGGCGTCCTCGACAAGAGCGGCAAGCTCATTCCGGAATTGAGCGTACGTGAAGCGAAGGAGCTGATCGCTGATGGCACGATCTCCGGCGGCATGATCCCCAAGGTCGAAACATGCCTTGAGGCCCTCGAAAGCGGCGTCGAGGGCGTCGTGATCCTCAACGGCAAATCGCCCCACGTCGTTCTGGTGGAACTCTTCACCGAGTTCGGCGCCGGAACGCTGATCGTGCGCTAAACCGATCGGCACGCAAGAAAAAACAAAGGCCGCCCAAAGGCGGCCTTTTTCTTTAGGCTTCCACCAGCACGGGCTGGCTGGGCGCCTGTCCCTGGTGCGGTGTCGGGCGCCGGAAGAAGCGCGACGCCAGCAGGACAAGAGCGAAGCTCCCCACGACATACCAGAGCGCCAGGCTTGCAGCCGAGGCAAAGGCGGCATGTTGCGCGGTGCCAGAGCCCAGCGCGCGACCCAGATTGGAGAAAAAGATTTCTCCAATGAAGGCGACACCGAGCGCACCACCCACCTGTTGAAACGCCTGCAGCGCCCCGGACCCTGCCCCCGCATCACGCGGCGGCACATTGGCCAACACCAGCTGGAACAGCGACGAGAAGCCCAGACCAAGCCCAATGCCCGCGATCAACAGCGGCGGCAGGAAGGCCCAGTGATCGATGCTATCGGTGACACCGGCAATGTAGAAATGTAGCCAGCCGATGCCGAGCACCAGCAACGTTCCGGACGTTGCCAGACGGGCGCGGAGATAGTGCGAGCCGAAGCGGCCAGCAATCACTGAAGCGATCAGGACGCCTACCGAAAACGGCGTATTGGTCAGGCCCGACTCCAGCGGGGTGAAGCCGAAGCCACCCTGCAGGAGCAAGGAGATCACCATGAACATGCCCGGAATGCCTGAGGCAAACACGGTAGTGACGAAAGCGCCGAACATGAACTGCGGATTGGTGATGAGGTCGTAGTTGAGCAGTTGCGGCTGGTCAGCCCGCGCACGCCCGCGCGTCCAGAAGAAGAAAGCGGCCATCAGAGCAATGCCGGCGATCATCATGCCGAATGCCCAGAGCGGCCAGCCAAAGGCGCGCCCCTCCACAATCGGGAACACAACCGCCAGGATGCCTGCGCCGAACAGCACGATGCCCACGAAATCATTGCGGAGGCCCGGATGACCTGGCAGGCGCGGTATCAGCAACCAGCCGGCCACCACCGCGAGGATGCCGATGGGAATGTTGACCAGGAATATGGGCTGCCATTCCATGCCGAAGAGATTGGCTGACACGAGGACACCACCGAGGATCGGGCCGCACACCGAAGCCAGACCCGCCGACAGACCGAAGAGGGAAAAGGCTTGCCCCCGCTCATGCGGAGGAAAGGTGACGGTCGCAATTGCCAGCACTTGTGGCGTCATCATCGCGCCGGCCAAGCCCTGGATGATGCGGGCCAGGATCAGCATCTCGATATTGGGGGCTAGACCGCACAACGCCGAGGCAGCGGTAAAGCTCGCCACTCCCCAAAGGAACAGCTTGGTCCGCCCATAGATGTCGCCCAAACGACCAAACGGCAGCAGGCCCAAGGCGAAGGCCAGGATATAGGCCGCGACGACCCACTCTATCTGGCTATCAGTAGCCCCCAGGTTCTCGCGCATGGACGGCAAGGCGACATTGACGATGGTGACATCGATCAGGTTCATGAAGTTGGCGATCAGCAGCACAAAGAGTGCCGGCCAACGGCGCGGATCGGGGGCACTGGCCCCTCCTGAGGGTTGATGGTCTGCCATCGTTAAGTCCTTAGAGTTCTTGTGAATGGGGAGTAAAGCAGCGCTCGAGCTCGGCCAGCATGAGGCTCAAGGGAACGCTGAAAGTGGTCCAACGCCGCCAGCAATCCACCAAGGCTCCGGTGGTGATGAAAGCTGCGGCGAGCGGATCGAGGTCGGAGCGGAAAGAGCCGTCAGCAATGCCCATGCGGAAGATTTTGACAAATTGCTGACGCCAAAAATCATGCAGCGGCGCCATGATGGCAGACACACCCGGATCGCGCCGCGCCCGCTCCATCATCTCGGTCATGACGATGATGAGTTCGGGCATGTCTTCGACGACCTCGCGAAAGTCGGCAAATTCGAGCCGCAACAGTCCGAGCGCTGATTTGCCGTCCCGTTGCTGGCGCTGAGCCTGTGTGCGGAAGTCATTGCGAATGCTTTCGGCCACCAGTGAGATCAGCGCTTCTTTGGACGGAACATGGTAGTGCAGCGTCGCGATATTGATGCCGACGCGCTGGGCGATATCGCGGGTCCGCAAGCCTTCGAGGCCTTTTTCGACGATCAGCTTGCGTGCCGCGGCAGCAATGGCTGCCCGGCGGTCGTCACCGCTTTCTCGTTTCAGGTTGGCTTGGTCAAGCGTCATGTCTTACCTCAGTTGAGACAAGCCCATACGCCTCCCAGCCGGCTCAATCAATCATTTGATTGAGGAACCCTGCCATGCATTCTGGAGCGGTCAAGCAGACGGGAGAGAGACGCTGCGTCTTCGCCGGAGTTGACATTTTCCCGATAGCGGCGTCCATCCGCGTGCAATCTCGGAGCACTTTCATGCACGACTATGTTCGCAGGATTCTTACATCGTCTGTCTACGAGGCTGCGGTGGAAACGCCGCTTGAAAGGATGAACCTGCTGTCGAGCCGGCTTGGTGCCGATGTGCTGCTCAAGCGCGAAGACCTGCAGCCGGTCTTCTCGTTCAAGATCCGCGGCGCGCATAACCGGATTGCCCATTTGACGCCCGAGGAGCGCCAACGGGGTGTGATCTGCGCCTCCGCTGGCAATCATGCGCAAGGCGTTGCCCTCTCTGCAACACGGATGGGCATTCGCGCGGTTATCGTCATGCCCACAACGACCCCAGCCATCAAGATTGGCGCCGTGCGCCGACTCGGTGGAGAGGTCGTGCTGTTTGGCGATGGTTTCGATGCAGCGCGCGCCCATGCGGCCAATCTTGCCGCCAAGCATGGTTATGTGATCGTTCATCCCTTTGATGATCCAGACGTTATTGCCGGACAAGGCACGATCGGCATGGAACTGCTGCGCCAACACCCAGGGCCGATCGGTGCCATCTATGTGCCGGTTGGTGGCGGCGGGCTGGCCGGAGGCATTGCCGCCTTTGTCAAGTTCCTGCGTCCAGAGATCCGCATCATCGGCGTCGAGCCAGAGGAAGCCGCCAGCATGAAGGCCGCGATCGCAGCGGGGCATCCCGTTGCGCTAGATCAGGTTGGGCTCTTCGCCGATGGTGTGGCGGTGCGGCAGGTTGGCAATGAAACCTTCCGTCTCTGCCGGGACCTGCTCGACGATATTGTCACGGTCTCAGCGGACGAGATCTGCGCGGCAATCAAGGATATCTTCGATGACATGCGCGCCATAGCGGAGCCCGCCGGTGCGCTAGCCCTGGCCGGTCTGCGGCGGCAGTTGGAGCAGGGACAAGCGCCGGCAGGCGCCCTGATCGCCATCAATTCTGGCGCCAATGTCAATTTCGACCGGCTGCAATATGTGTCTGAACGCGCCGAAATTGGCGAGCGCGCAGAAGCCTTGTTTGCAGTCGAGATCCCCGAGCGGCGCGGCAGCTATCGTTCCTTTATCCGCCTGCTCGGACATCGGGCGATCACCGAGTTCAACTATCGGTTTGCCCATGGCAGCACGGCCAAGATTTTTGTCGGCGTCAAGCTGACCGGAGGCGACCGGGAAAAGGCCGAAATCATCTCGGAGCTGCAATCCCATGACCTTGGGGTTATCGACCTGACCGACAACGAGGTGGCCAAGCTCCATGTCCGTCACATGGTGGGCGGGCGGGTTCCCGATCTCGAGGACGAAACGCTGTACCGCTTCCAGTTTCCCGAGCGCCCGGGCGCCCTGCTCCGCTTCCTGGAAGGATTGCACGATGAGTGGAATATCTCCTTGTTCCACTATCGCAACCACGGTGCGGACTATGGCCGCGTGCTGGTGGGCATTCAGGTGCCGCCCCACACCCATGATGATTTCATCAACCACATTGATGCAATCGGCTTTCCTTACTGGGACGAAACAAGCAATCCGGCGTATCAGCAATTTCTCCACAATCGCTGAGCAGTTTTGTCTTGGGCAAATGAGTTCTCATGCGCTTCACAAGCTCGTCTTATCTTTGCCCGAGGATGGCTAATCGCACGCGGAAGCGTTTTTCCGCCGTATTGCATTGCCATCGAACCATCCCAATTTCTTCTGTTCTGCATACCCGCCTCTCGATCAATCAACGACCAACAATCACAAGCCGGAGACGTTTTTCATGCTGACGCCAACACCCAAGTTCGTGCTGCTCGCCACTGTGGCGGCTGGCCTCCTGACGCAGCCTGCCTCAGCCCTTGAAGCACAGGCGTTCGTGGACCGAGTTGCCGAAGTTTATCAAAAGATCGGCTACGGCTTTGAATTCGGGCCGGCAACGCTGAACGGCGACACCATCACTGTGGAAGGCGTGACGGTGAACCTGGCTGGGATCGAGAGCGAACCCACAAGCTTTGTGTCGGATGCGGTGATTACTTTTAGCGGCGTTACCGAGCGCCCGGACGGTGCTTACCTCGCCGAGTCGGTGACCATTCCCGATATCGACACCGACTTTGAAGCCGAACCGACCGGCCACATTACCCTGTCCGACATCCGCATGGATGGCCTTTATATCCCGGCTGGCGACACCATTCCGGCATCGGACATCCTCCAGCTGGTGGGCACGATCAGCACCGGCCCGCTCTCGATCCTGAGGAATGGAGAAGAGGTGATGAGCTATGAGGGGATCGAAGCAGCCAATACCTTTAGTCCCGAGCAGGGCACGGACCAGTTGGCCGAGGTTACCTCCACCCTGTCCCTCACCGGCCTCAATGTGGATCTGACAAGCGTGCAGGAAGAAGATCCGGCCGCTGCCGCCACGATCGAACAGCTGGGCCTCACGACCATATCCGGCGACATCAACCAGAACCTGACCTGGACCATGGCCGACGGACACATGGTGGTCGACCAGTTCCTCTTTGACTTTGCCGATGTGGGTGCCCTCGATATCAATCTCGACATCACGGGCATGACGCCTGCCGTGCTCGACCAGATCTACGCCATGCAGGCCCAAATGGCGGCCGCTGGCGAGACCCCGAGCGAAGAGCAGGCTCAGGCGCAAATGATGCAAGGCATGGCGCTCATGCAGGGCGTGTCCATCGTCAGCGCCTCGGTGCGCTACGACGATGCGTCGATCGCCGGGCGTCTCCTCGACTTCTTCGCGTCCCAGTCTGGTGCCGATCGCGCCGGTTTTGTGGAAGGGCTCAAGTCCACCCTGCCAGCCTTGGTCGCCCAGTCGGGCATTCCGGCGCTCAACGATGTGATCGTGCCGCCGGTATCGGAGTTCCTCGACAATCCACAGAGCCTGGAAGTGCGCGTTGCCCCGCCCTCGCCCACATCCGTTCTGGTGCTGATGGCCGCCGCCGCTAATCCGGCCGGCCTTATCAGCGCCCTTGGCCTTGCCGTTGAAGCCAACCAGGCCGCTGAGTAAAGCTTGAGGGGAACGGCGTTCCGCGCCGTTCCTCTACCCGTTAGGTGAAATTTACGCCTTGCGGGATTATGATGGCACCATGAACGAACTCGCATCTCCTTCAAGCCGCAGCCTGGCTCATGTGACCGATTGGGTGTTCGACCTCGACAACACCCTTTATCCGCGCACCTGCAACCTCTTTGCGCAGATCGATCTTCGCATCACCAATTACGTGATGGACCTGACCAAGCTCGACTTCACGGCGGCGCGCGACCTGCAGAAAGCCTATTATCGCGACTTCGGCACGACGCTGAACGGGCTCATGCACCAGCACAAGGTCGATGCCGAGCACTTCCTCGACACCGTCCACGCCATCGACTATTCCCCGGTCGAACCGCATCCAGAGCTCGTCGGCGCCATCAAGGCCCTGCCCGGCCGCAAGTTCATCCTCACCAATGGCGACACCAAGCATGCCCGTTCCGTGCTGGCCAAGCTCGGCGGAGACGATCTTTTCGAGCATGTCCACGACATCCGGGCCATGACTTTTGTGCCCAAGCCGCACAAGTCAGCCTATGAGGGATTCTTTGCCCTCTACGACATTGATCCCAAACGGGCCGCGATGTTCGATGACCTGGAAAAAAACCTGCTTGTGCCGCATGAAGTGGGCATGACGACGGTGCAGGTCGTGGCCGCGCCCGACTTTGCTCATGCCCAGGTCGAGGCATGGGAGCTCGGACGCGCCAGTGGTCCGCACGTGCACTATGTCACTGACAATCTGGCGGCCTTCCTCCGGGCCCGGCCCTAGCGCCCGCTATTGAGGTGCAGGATGTTGCCGTCCGGATCCTTGAACCAGACCATCCTGAAATCACCCGAGCGGTGGATGTCGCCCTGCCGGTCCATGCCCTCGTAGTGCTCGAACCGGACACCCTTGGCACTCAGATCGGCTACGATCTGCTCGATCTCCTCGCCCACACCCCAGACCACGGCATTGGCTTGGTTGGTGCCGGCGAAGTCTGAGACGTAGACCACCAGGGACGTGCCGCCTGTTTCGAATTCAAGGACATGGTCGTCTCCGCGGATCAGGTCGAGCCCAAGCGTCTCCCCGTAGAACTGGCGCGCCCGGGCGATATCCTTGACGGCAACGATAGCAGCTGAATCCATGTCCTTGAGCATGTGACGCTTCCTTTCCTTGAGCCGCTGGGGAACGCGGTCGGCCCGTTCATGGTTCAAGGACGAACCGGGCACTGCTTTACAGACCCTAACGCACAACCTAGAAACCACTCTCCCCTATCGGCATCGGCCGACCTACCATTCAAGGACATGAGCCATGGAATATCGTCGCTTGGGCAAATCCGGCCTCAAGGTCAGCGAGCTGTCACTGGGCAGTTGGGTCACCTTCAGCAAGCAGGTGGATCATGCCGAGGCCTTGTCCCTGATGGGACTGGCCTATGATGAAGGCGTCAATTTCTTCGACAATGCCGAGGGCTATGAAGCCGGCGAATCCGAAACCCTGATGGGTGCCGCGCTCAAGGACCTTGGCTGGAGCCGCGACAGCTATTCGGTATCGTCCAAGGTGTTTTGGGGCGGCTCCAAGCCTACGCAAAAGGGCCTTTCGCGCAAGCACGTGACCGAAGCCTGCCATGCTGCGCTCAAGCGCCTGCAGGTCGACTACCTCGACCTTTATTTCTGTCACCGCCCGGACATCGACACACCCGTCGAGGAAACCGTCTGGGCCATGCATAACCTCGTCACACAAGGCAAGATCCTTTACTGGGGCACGTCCGAATGGAATGCCCAGCAACTGACCGAAGCCTGGGGATTTGCGCGCGCCAATAGCCTGATCGGCCCCACCATGGAGCAGCCGCAATACAACCTCTTCGTGCGCGAGAAGGTCGAGAAGGACTACTTGCCGCTTTACGAACTGATGGGGCTGGGCACCACGATCTGGTCGCCGCTGGCCTCTGGTGCACTCACCGGTAAGTACAATGACGGCATCCCCGCCGACAGCCGGATGAACCTGCCCGGCTATGAATGGCTCAAGAAGGAATGGACCAGCGAAGCAGGCAAGGCCAAGCTCGAGCAGATCCGCCAGCTCGCCGGCCTTGCCAAGGACATCGGCATGCCGGTGCATCACCTGGCGCTGCTCTGGTGCTTGCGCAATCCCCATGTATCGACGGTGATCCTGGGTGCGTCCAAGAGGAGCCAGCTGGAAGACAATCTTTCCGCGCTCAACTCCAAGGACAAGCTCACCGATGATGTCATCGAAAGGATCGAAGCCATTGTAGGCAACAAGCCCGAGCCGGCGCAGCGGTTCTGATCTTGGCATCCCCGTGGCTCGCGGCACAGTCGCGGGCCGCTTGATTAGCCCCTAGCGTATCACCATGAGCAATCCCACGGGCCGCCGCTCCTTTTCCGCGCCAGACCAAGCGCCCACATTTCGCGAGCGGCTCAACAATCTCCGCCATCTTGGCCGCCTCGTGGCGCAGATCTGGCGCACCAGTGCTCCGCTGACTGCAGCCAGCATCGGCCTTCGGCTCTTGGCGTCGCTGCAGCCCATTGCCATGCTGTATGTGGGCAAGCTGATCATTGATGAAGTGGTGCGGCTGACCAGTATCGTTCCTCCAGGCCCCGCCCTCGCCGATTGGTGGGCAAGCGGCGCACTGGTGCCGATCGTCACCCTGCTCGCCCTCGAGCTGGCCCTGGTGATCGGCTCGGACCTCCTGTCTCGAGCCACGGGGCTGGTCGACGCTGTACTGTCCGAACTTCATTCCAATACAGTCAGCGTCGAACTCATGGGTCATGCCGCCAAGCTCGACCTCATGCATTTCGAATCGGCGGAGTACCAGGATCGGCTGGAACGCGCCCGCCGGCAGGCGGCAGGCCGCAATGCGCTCCTCAGCCAAATGTTTGGCCAGGCGCAGGACATGATCACGGTGGTCACGCTGGCCGCAGGCCTTTTTGCCTATGCGCCCTGGCTGATCCTCCTCCTGCCTTTGAGCTTTGTGCCCGCCATTTGGGGCGAGACACGGTTCAATAGTCTTGCCTATTCCATGAGCCGCTGGCGGACGCCGGAGCGGCGCGAACTGGAATATATCCGCTATATCGGCGCCAGCGCCGAAACGGCTAAGGAGCTCAAGCTTTTCGGCCTGGGCGGTTTCCTCGTCGAACGATTCAAGCAACTTGCGAACACCATATTCCTCGAAAACCGCTCGCTCTCCACTCAGCGCGCAACATGGGGCGCGCTCTTTGCCTCCATCTCCACTCTGACCTATTACGGCGCCTATGCTTTCATCGCGTGGCGGACGATTACAGGCGCGTTCTCCATTGGCGATCTGGCGTTCCTGTCCGGCTCGTTCCTGCGGCTCAATGGGCTGTTCCAGAAAATCCTTCTCGGTTTCACCCAGATTGCCGGGCAGTCCATGTATCTGGACGATCTGTTTTCCTTTTTCGAGATCGAGCCAACCATTACCTCGCCCGCTTCGCCCAAGCCGTTTCCGCAGCCGATCCGGCGTGGCATCGTGTTCGAGGATGTCGGCTTCCGCTATCCCGATACCGAAGGCTGGGCCATTCGGCACCTGAACTTCGAACTGGCGGCTGGAGAGACCCTTGCTTTGGTGGGCGAGAACGGCGCGGGCAAGACGACAATCGTCAAGCTCCTGACCCGCCTCTACGATCCCGATGAGGGCCGCATCACTCTTGACGGCATCGACCTCAGGGATTTCGCCGTGGAGGATATCCACGCCCATATCGGCGTCATTTTCCAGGATTTCATCCGCTATAGCCTGACAGCACGCGAGAACATCGGGGTGGGTCGGATCACCAAACAGAACGAGATGGAGCGCATCGAGGACGCGGCGCGGCGCAGTCTTGCCGATGGAGTCATTGCCAAACTGCCCCTTGGCTATGACCAGCAGTTGGGACGCCTGTTCAAGAAAGGCCGTGATCTCAGCGGCGGCGAATGGCAGAAGATCGCTATCGCCCGTGCCTATATGCGTGATGCCGATCTCATTATTCTGGACGAGCCCACGGCCGCGCTCGATGCCAAGGCAGAAGCGGACGTTTTTTCCCGTTTCAAGAGCCTTGCAGCCGGCAAGACTGCGGTCATCATCTCACACCGGTTCTCCACGGTGCGCATGGCCGACCGGATCCTGGTGTTGGAGAACGGGCGCATTCTCGAGTCAGGCTCCCATGCCGAGTTGGTTGCCCTGGGCGGTCACTATGCGGAACTCTTTGACCTGCAGGCCGCAGGCTACCGTTGATCAGTGCGGTCGCACCAGCATGCGCCCCGTGACCTTGCCCTGGAGAATTTCTTGCGCAGCGTCGGGCAGAGCCTCAAGCCCGATTTCCTGCACCAGGTCGCTATAACGGCTGAGGTCAAAGAGCTCGGCCAGGCGGCTCCAGGCTTCAACCCGCGTTTCGAAGGGCTGCATCACGCTATCAATTCCGATCAGCGTCACACCGCGCAAGATAAACGGCAGAACATTGGTGTTGAGCTCAATGCCTGCCGCATTGCCGATGCTGGCGACCAGGCCATTGTATTTGACCTGCCGCAGGAGCTTGCCCAGCACTTGGCCGCCCACATTGTCGATGGCAGCGGCCCAGCGCGCCGACTCGAGTGGCTTGTCCTGCTGCCCGAGGAACTCCGCGCGATCCAATATGCTCGACGCTCCAAGCGCCTCAAGAGCCCCGCCGAGTTCGGGACGGCCGGAAAGCGCCACTACCTCATAGCGCAGCTGGGAAAGAAGGCTAACGGCAATGGAGCCGACCCCGCCTCCTGCACCGGTTACCAGAACTGGGCCGTCTTCGGGCTTGAGCCCAGCCTGTTCCAGCCGATTGATGGCCAGCATGGCCGTCAACCCAGCCGTACCCAAGACCATGGCATCGCGCGTAGTGAGCCCTTGCGGCAGTGGCACCAGCCAATCGGCTTTCACACGCGCCCGCTCGGCAAACCCTCCCCAATGCGTTTCGCCCACGCGCCACCCCGTGAGGAGCACAGCCTGCCGTGTCTGGAAGCGCGCATCCGCGCTCTCCCGCACGGTTCCGGCGAAATCAATTCCCCCGACATGGGGATAGCTCCGCACCAGGCCACCCCCACCGGTGAGGCAAAGACCGTCCTTGTAGTTCAGCCCGGCCCATTCGATATCGACTGTGACATTGCCTTCCGGCAGGGCCTCGTCGGGCAATTCGTTAACGGTCGAAAAGACCTGCCCATTTTGGTCCTTGTCTGTTACCAGGGCGCGAAATGCCATGCCGTTCTCCTGTTTTTGCCCAAGCTTGGCACGACGCGACACGGTGTGTCAGCCTTTGGTGCGATGTGCCCAGCGACCTTAATGTTTATCGCGCAGGTGGAAAGATCATGACCGAAGACGAAGTGCTTCATCTAAGTGCCGTAAACGTCGGATCGCTAGGCGCCTGATGCAACACCTCCAGCGCTCGTTCTTTGATCGTTCCGTGGTTGAGGTTGCACGCGAGCTGATCGGGGTCACTCTCCTCGTGGACGGGATGGGCGGCCCCCTGGTTGAAGTCGAAGCCTATGATCGCGATGATCCCGCATCGCACAGTTTTCGCGGACCGAGCTTGCGAAACGCTGCCATGTTCGGCCCGCCGGGGCACGCCTATGTCTACAAAATCTATGGAATTCACTGGTGCCTCAACTTCGTATGCGAAAGCGGCAGCGCCGTGCTGGTGCGGGCGCTGGAGCCGACTTCGGGATTGCCGCTGATGCAGCAGCGCCGCGGTGCTATGGGAGAACGGCAGTTGTGTTCGGGACCCGGCAAGCTGTGCCAAGCATTGGGCGTCGACCTGCGGCACAACAGCCTGCCGCTTGACCAGCCGCCTTTTGCCCTGCTGCCGCGCGAAGGCACCATCGAAGTTGCAGCAGGCCCACGCATCGGCATTACCAAGGCAGCCGAGGTCCCCTGGCGCTTTGGCGTGCCGCGCTCGCCTTTTCTCAGCAAGCCCCTGACAAATCCGTGAGTGTAAGCAACTGGATGGCTGCTGGCGGATTAGGGAGGTCCGAGGTTCTGGTGCGCGTCAACCGGACGCGGTGGTAGCAGAGAACGGATCGGTTTTTCCGGTTTCTCGATCCGGCCAACGAATCGGCAGCCGAGCTCTTGTCCCACCCGCACCAAACCTCGGTCCTCCCTGGGCCGCAGCCCTTCCTTAATCCACATCACGGCTTTGTGCTGCCTTGCAGCGGTCCCGGCGCTGTGATTCAAGTCGGGCGTGAGCACCCTTGAATCGAGCTTTGATCTCTTCAGCTTTGCTGCAGCCATGCCGCGTGATCCGCTGGCCGTGTTGCGCGATGTATTCGGGCACAGGAACTTCCGCGGACAGCAGGCGGACGTAGTCAACCACCTGGTGGATGGTGGCGATGCTGTCGTCCTATTCCCCACCGGCGCCGGCAAATCCATGTGCTACCAGATTCCGGCGATCTGCCGTCCCGGGGTGGGCATTGTGATTTCCCCGCTCATTGCCTTGATGCGTGACCAAGTCGAGGCCTTGCGGCAAGCCGGGGTCGCGGCGGCAGCGCTCAACTCGTCCCTTAGTCCTGAAGAGTCCGCCACAGTCCGGCGCCAGCTCCGCGCGGGCGAGCTGGACCTTCTTTATGTCGCGCCCGAACGGGTGGCGACGCCTGGCTTTGCCAGCATGCTCTCCGGCATCGAAATCGCTCTCTTTGCCATCGACGAGGCGCACTGCGTTTCCCAGTGGGGACACGACTTCCGCCCGGAATACCGCGAACTCAGCCACCTCACCGAACTCTTTCCCGGCGTGCCGCGCATCGCCCTCACTGCAACGGCCGATCCCACGACGCGTGACGACATCATCGAGCGGCTGGGCCTGCAGGACGCCAGGGTTTTCACCACCAGTTTTGATCGCCCCAACATTTCCTATTCCATTGTGGAGCGGGACAAGGCGCGCGAACAGCTCCTGGCTTTTCTGGCTGCGCACAAGGGCAGCTCGGGTATCGTCTATTGCCTCTCACGCGCCAAGGTCGAGGACATTGCAGACTGGCTCTGTGCCAAGGGCATCCCGGCCCTGCCCTATCATGCGGGCCTCAGCCCGGAGCTGCGCAGCGCCAACCAGGACGCCTTCCTCAAGGAGGACAATATCTGCATGGTGGCGACTGTTGCGTTCGGCATGGGTATCGACAAGCCCGATGTCCGCTATGTCGCTCATATGGATTTGCCTGCGTCCATCGAGGCCTACTATCAGGAAACCGGCCGCGCCGGGCGAGACGGGCAACCGGCCGATGCCTGGATGAGCTATGGCATGGCCGATGTGGTGCAGCGCCGCCGCATGATCGACGAGGGCAATGCCCCTGACGAAATCAAGCGCCTCGAACATGGCAAGCTCAATGCACTCCTAGGCGTGTGCGAAACGCCGGAATGCCGCCGCAAGGCGATCCTGCGCCACTTCGGCGAGGAGCATCCCGGTCAGTGCGGCAATTGCGATACCTGCCGCTCGCCTGTGGAATCATGGGATGGCACCGAGGCCGCCATCAAAGCCTTGGCCGCAATCTATCGTACCGGCCAGCGCTTCGGCGCTGCCCACATCATCGATGTCCTCCTAGGAAAAGCAACCAAAAAGGTCGAGCGCTTCGGCCATCAGCATCAGGCCGTGTTCGGGCAAGGCGCTGATCTCGACAGCAAGAGCTGGCAGTCGGTCATCCGGCAGCTCACCGCCGCCGGCCTGATCGTCGTGGATCATGCGGCACACGGCGCCCTGACCTTGGGCGAAGGTGCACGCGCCGTGTTCAAGCACGAGCGCCTTGTCGTCCTGCGCAAGGATCGGCCCAAGCGCGCCGTGGACGTGCGGCGGCAGCTGGCTTCGGGTCCGGCCAACCTGTCCGAGGCGGCCCTGTCGATCTTCAATGCCCTACGCGAGGAGCGACTGCGCATTGCCAAGCAGCAAGGCGTTCCGCCCTATGTAATCTTTCATGATGCGACCTTGCGCGCTATGGCTTTGGCGCGCCCCAAGCACCCGCACGACATGCTAAATCTGCCGGGCGTGGGTCAGGCCAAGCTCGACCGCTATGGCGAGGCATTCCTCGCCGTCTTGGCGCAACTCGCCTGATGAACCAGGCCACCATCTCCCGCCAACGCTTTGCCGTTGTCGACATTGCGCGCGGCGTCGCGATCATCGCGATGATCGCCTATCACCTCTGCTGGGACCTGAGCTATTTCCGCTTCATCTCGGCCGATGTCGGCTATGACCCGCAATGGGTCGTCATTGCCCGCACCATTCTCACGGCCTTTCTGTTTCTCGTCGGTGTCGGGCTGGTGCTGGGGCATAGCCGCGCCATACGCTGGCGCGCGTTCTGGAACCGCTGGCTCTTTGTTCTAGGCGGCGCCCTGCTGATCACCCTGGGCACTTTTATCGCCTTTCCGGCCAGCTTTGTTTACTTCGGCGTGCTCCATGCCATTGCGCTGTTCAGCGTTCTGGCGCTGCCGTTTCTCCTGGCGCCATCCTGGCTCGCCATGGCCGTAGCCGTGCCGGTGATTGCCCTGCCCTGGTCCTTCTCACACTCGCTTTTCAACGAAAAAGCCTGGTCCTGGATCGGCTTCTGGCAAGTGCCGCCACCAGCCAATGACCTTGTACCGATCTTTCCCTGGTTCGGCGTGGTCCTCCTCGGCATTGCCGCAACCCGGCTCGTGCTCGGATCATCCCTCGCCACGCGCCTTGCCGCGATCAACCCAGCGGGCCGCCTCCCGCGCCTCCTTGGCCTCCTTGGGCGCTGGAGCCTCCTCATCTACCTGCTGCACCAGCCACTTCTCCTGGCGCTCATCTATCCCGCGGCAGCCGTGCTGCAGCCGCAGATCGCCATGCGGCAAGCCGACTTTCTCCAATCCTGCCAGAGCACCTGCGAAGCAGGCGGAACCGAGCCGGGCCTCTGCACCACCTATTGCCAGTGCGGCCTCAAAACGATCGAAGACAACGATCTTTGGGAGGCAGTTTACTCGGGGCTCTTGACGGCGCAGGAGCAAACCATCCTTGATGCCAGCAACCGGCAGTGCTCGGCCGTGATCTATCCCGAGTTGAACAGTTCAAGCACAACAGATCAGCCTGCACCCTAGACCAAAGTCAAAGCAGGCTCGGCGCCGGCGCCCTAAACCTCCCTAAAGTTCCTGCCGTATTTGCATTTTTTGCTCAGATTCAGCCTTGAATGGTAGTTCGAATAGGCTTTTTATAGCGCTTGCGAGTGATTTTTGCTGTCCGCGTTCCGGCTGGTTTGTCTTGCCCCCGGCGCGGACCCACTATTTTTGAAGTCTGGATAGTTTCTTGACCACCGACAAGGCTGGCCGCGTCCATTCACGCGGCAATGCACAGGCCCATGTTGCCGCTGCCCACGCCGGCAAGGGCCAGAACACCCTCCTGCGGATCACGCTTTATTCGCTGCGTCATCCCTGGCAGGCCGCAATAGCCATCGGCGCAACGGTCATCGCTTCCATCCTGCAGCTGATGATACCCCGCCTGCTTGGACAGGCGGTGGACCAGGCGCAGAACATCCTGAGCATCGGTGGCGAGGCCGCGGAGCAAGCCCTCCTCTGGAGCGCGGTAACGCTGCTGGTGGTTTCGGTGGCGCGTGGCTTTTTTACCCTCTGCCAGAACTACTATTCGGAATCCGTCGGCCACCACGTTGGCTATGAGCTGCGCCTCGCCTTTTACGACAAGGTCCAACGCCTGCCCTACGCCTATCACGACCGGGTGCATACGGGCGATTTGATCACCATGGGCCTGCTCGATCTTGATGGCGTGCGCATGTTCTTTGCCACGGGCCTCGTTCGCGTCGTGCTCCTCTCCGTGCTGATCGGAGTGGGCGCCTTCATGCTCCTTACCACCGATCTGGTGCTGGGCCTGTTGGCCCTGAGCTTTGTGCCGTTTGTCGCCTGGCGCTCTTCGGTTGCGCAACTCACCTTGCGAGCCACCTGGATCGTGCTGCAGGACAAGCTCTCCGCCCTTACGCGCGTGATGGAAGAAAATCTGGGTGGCATCCGCGTTGTACGCGCCTTTTCCGGCCAGCTGTTCGAGCTTGCCAAATTCGACCAGGCGTCGAAGGCGGCCCTCGCGCTCTCCCATGAGCGCGTGCTCATTCGCGTGCGCAACACATCGGCCATGACATTTTCGTTCTTCGCCGCCATGGGCCTGGTGCTGTGGGTCGGCGGCAACAAGGTCATTGCAGGAGAGATGAGCGTGGGCACGCTCGCCTCGTTCCTTACCTTCATGACCATCCTGCAGATGCCGGTGCGCCAACTCGGTCTGATGGTCAATTCCTTTGCCCGCGCCTCTATCTGCGGTGATCGCCTCTTTGGCTTCATCGACGAGCCGATCAGCATCGCCGACAAGCCCGGCGTTCCTGCCCTCAAGGTCAGCAAGAGCATCCTCCGGTTCGAGAATGTCGAGTTCACCTATCCAGGCGCCACCCACCCGACGCTGAACGGCGTTTCGTTCGAGGCACGACCCGGCCAGACCATCGGCATTGTCGGCGCGCCGGGCAGCGGAAAATCGACGCTCGCCCACCTCATCCCGCGCTTTTACGACGTGAGCGGCGGCCGGATTACGATCGATGGGCAGAACATCAACGAGGTATCGCTTCATTCCCTGCGGCGCGCAGTGGCCGTGGTGCAGCAGGACTCGTTTCTGTTCACCACCACGATCGAAAACAACATCGCCTATGGCGATCCCTGGTCCAAGGAAACCAAGATTGAGAGGGCTGCCGAAAGCGCGCAGTTGCACAACTATATCCTTGGTCTTCCCGCCAAATACGCAACCGTTGTCGGCGAGCGCGGCGTCTCCCTGTCCGGTGGCCAGCGGCAGCGCCTGTCGATTGCGCGCAGCCTGGTGCTCAAGCCTGCCGTCATGGTGTTCGACGACTCCACTGCCGCGATCGACGCCGGCACCGAACACCGCATCCGCAGCGCCATTCGCCGCTATGCCAGGGACCGGGTGACCCTGGTGATCTCCCACCGCCTGAGCTCGCTCCTCCATGCCGATGTGATCCTGTTCCTCGAAGACGGTAAAATCGTCGAACGCGGCAGCCATGAAGAGTTGCTGGCTTTGGGCGGTCGGTACCGCGCCCTTTATGACCTTCAAACCCGTCCCGATGAGGATGTCCACTTCGGGAGTGCTGCCGAATGAGTGCGATCGACGACGAGGAAGAGCGCGAGACGGCTCGCTATCCCGGTCAGCGCCCGCCCCGCGCCAGCGTCGGCTCGCACCGCATCGAGGAAGAGGTTTTCGGCAAGGCCTATGATCCGCGCACGGTGCGGCGCATCTGGGCCTTTGTCCGGCCTTATCGCGGCAAGATCTACCTGTCCGTTGCGGCCGTTCTGGTGTTTACCGTGACCCAGCTCGCCATTCCCTTGATCATTGGCCGGGCCATCGACAGCGGCATGACAGAGGGTGGCAACACCACCAATCTCCTTTGGGCCGTTGCGGCATTTGCCTTGATGGTGCTGCTCAACTACGCCGCCTCCTATGTGCAGGAAACCCAGGTCGGCCTAGTCGCCGAGCATGTGCTGTTCGACATGCGCCGCGCCATGTTTGCCCAATTGCAGCGTGTGTCGCTGAGCTTCATGGACAAGACCGAGGTCGGACGACTAATGAGCCGGCTGCAGGGCGACGTTAATTCCATGCAGGAGTTCCTCGAAACCTCCGTCATATCGGTCGGCGACATGGTGCTCCTGATCGGCATCATCGTCGTGCTCCTCTCGCTCGATTTCCGCCTGGGATTGCTGACACTCTCGACCATGCCGGTCCTCTTTGTTGTCCGCATTTTCTGGTTGCCGCGGGCGAAGCGCGCCTTTTGGGCCGCGCATGAAACCAACTCCATTACGGCTGGCGCCATGGCGGAAGGCATCAATGGCGTGCGCACCGTGCAGAACCTTGATCGCCAGAAGGTCAATTTCGACCTGTTCGACGACAAGGCTTACAACAACCTCCAGACCCAGCTCACCGGCTCGCGCTATGCCCAAGTGATGGTGCCGATCGTTGACAGCCTCACCGGCATTGCCATGGCCATTGTCGTGGTGGTCGGCGGCTCGCTGGTGCTCAATGGCGGGCTCGAGATCGGCGTCATCGTGGCGTTCCTCTTCTATATTCAGCGCTTCTTTGACCCCATCCGCTCGCTCACCATGCAATATTCCATCATGCAGCGCGCCATGACCTCGGGGCGCCGCATCACGGAAGTGCTCGATGTGCCCGCCTCGATCACCGACAAGCTCAACGCCATCACCCTCACGCGCGACATGGATGGCTCGGTTGAGTTCCGCAACGTCGTGTTCGGTTATAGCGCCGACCGGCCGGTGCTCAAGAACGTTTCCTTCGTGGTCAAACCGGGCGAAACCGTTGCTCTTGTGGGCCCCACCGGGTCGGGCAAGACCTCGGCCATGTCCCTGGTCCATCGCTTCTACGAGGTTCAGTCCGGCGCCGTGCTGGTGGGCGGTCATGATGTGCGCGACGTCACCCAGGAGTCCCTGGGCGAACAGGTGGCCATGGTGTTGCAGGAGCCGTTTCTGTTTACCGGGAGCGTGTTCGACAACATCCGCTACAACAAGGCTTCGGCTACGCTGGACGATGTCGTTGCCGCCTGCCAGGCCGTGGGCGCGCATGACTTCATCATGCGCCTGCCCCATGGCTATGACAGCATTCTGGAGCAGCGCGGCTCCAATCTGTCGCTCGGCCAGCGGCAATTGCTGAGCTTTGCCCGGGCCCTGGTTGCGGATGCCAAGATCCTGGTGCTCGACGAGGCTACGGCCAATATCGATAGCTACACCGAGCGGCAGATCCAAAAGGCCTTAGTCACCCTCCTCAAGGGCCGCACCGGTATGGTGATCGCCCACCGCCTCGCCACGATCCGGGGCGCAGATCGCATCATCGTCCTGCAGAATGGCGAGCTGATCGAAAGCGGCAACCACGAAGAGCTCATGAAAAAGGGCGGGCTCTACGCCAAGCTCTACAACATGAACTATGCCAGCTTCGACGACATCCCCGACGAAGTGGTGGCGCAGGTCAATGCCCGCGCGGCGAGCACCTGACGGCAAGCAGCTGGTGTAATTTCTCCCTCGCAATTGGCGCGGCGGCTGGTAACGTGCCTCTCAAAGAGGGGGCTCATTAATGCGCGTGATCCTTGCTGTTGCCGCAGTGCTGTTTGCCGTGCCCGGATTGGCCGCCGAGGCAGTGACATTCACGGGAACGCTTGGCGGCAAGGATATTGTCGTCGAGTTGACCGACTTGGACGGTGAGGTCGTCGCCGGACGTTTTAGTTACCTGGAGCGGGGCGCCGACATTCCCCTTCTGGGCAGCGGCAATGCCAGCACAATCAGCCTCCTCGAGGAAGCCGAATGCACGGAAGAGACCTGCCAGGTCGATGCCGATGGCAATATCGCCGAGGTACCGGTGGCGGCTCAATGGATGCTGTCCTTGTCACCCGACGGCAGATCCCTCTCCGGCTCATGGACCGCGGAGGATAAGCCAGGCAAGTCGCTCGACATCACCTTAGCGGAGATCGGACGTCGGCCCCTGTCCAACGACACTGAGATCACGCCGATGGGCGTTCGGGACAGCACTTTCGAACACCGCTATGGAGGCCCGATCGGCCTTACGCCCGAGGACCTTCCCTATGATTGGGCAAAGATGGATATTGCCCTGGAGGAAGAAGGGCCGGTCCAGACCCTTGATGGCTCCAGCTATCGCTTCCTCGTCGATCCTCGCACCAGGTTTGCGTTTCCCCGCCTTGTCGCTCTGGCCGATGGATCATCGCCAGATGCGGCCAATGCGGCGCTTGCCCAGCGACATGCTGCAATCAATGCCAATGCCTTTGATTGCCTGTCCGCTGGCTATGCAGGGTTTGCCTCCAGCGGTTATTCCGTGTCCACCGAGGGCGCCGGCTTGGGCGATTTCGACGGCGAAAATGTCGAAGTCGTTTATCTGTCTCCCACGGTTCTCAACTGGACCGAAGGAGGCAGCACATGGTGCGGCGGCGCGCATCCCAACAACCACTATGACAGCTATATGGTCGATGTCCGCACCGGCGCGCCCCTTCCCCTGGCCAAGGTATTCAAGGACTGGATTTTCACCAGCAACATAGACGACTACGACCGCGAGGTGGACCAGGCCGAGGCCCGCGAGGCACCGGAAAAGTATTTCTGGTCCGCCGGGCAGCCCCTCATCGACTATGTTCTCGCCAACCGCACACCTGACGCAGACCTCGACTTCGAAGCGGAATGCGGCACAGACGAGTTGATCACCACAAATCTCGGTGTGCGGTTCGCCCCAGGCCCCCAAGTGGTGTTTGCCCTGCAGGGCCTGCCGCATGTCAATTTCGCCTGCACGGCCGATTTGCTGACGGTTGATCTGGCCCAGATTTGGGATCTGCTGGCGCCAGAGGCGGTAGAATACTTTCCCAGTTTGCGCCAGTAAGACTCCCAAAGCCGCAGGCCGCACTCTTTTGCCACTCTGCCTTGCGCTTGCCCAGATCGGCCCTATATTGCCCTTATACGTTTCAGCTCAAGACAGCTGTCCGAGGCCGATCTCCGGCTTTGACCTCTTCCTGACCATGCGAACGTGAACACCCTGTCAGCCCCGCGCTGGCCGGACGCGGCGCCTTTGTGCGCCCCCCTAATCCTGCCTCCTCAAAGCAGTTGAGGCCTTCATTCAAAACACGGTCCGCCCTCGAGGTCAGGACCAAACGAGACTTTCTATGACACAGATAAACTTCCATGCTCCGGCCGAGCTTTTCCTCGGCAGCGATCGAGCAACAGCCTTGGCGCAGGGCCCACGAGCCTTCCGCACCGCAGCACAAGCACTTCGGTTTGCCCATGAACACGCCGCTCCGGTGAGCCTGCGCGGCGCCAGCCTTCGCATCGGCGAGCAGAACTTTGCGGGTGAAGAATTGGTTCGGCTCTACCGCCGATTTTCAAGCGCCGCCTAGTTCCGCACAAAACCGAGCGGGAAGTCGAATGTCTTGCTCGCAAAGCCTGCCCCCGACGGAATGGGCGGGAATGGCGCAGCGCGAGAAACGGTTTCCAGCGCCGCCTGGTCCAGCACCGCATTGCCCGACGATCGCACCACCTGCAGACCCGATGCGCTCCCCTGCGCCGCCACGGTAAATCGCACCACGACCTCCCCCCGCTCGCCATTGGCCGCTCGCGGATAGCGCAGGGCACCCGCAAGTCGCCGGCTCACCTGGCGCTCCCATGATGCAGTATCAGCCGTGCCGTCCCCGCCATTGCTCCCACCCTGGCCGGCACTTTGGGGCGCAGCCGCGGCATCGGCCTGGTTCTGCCCACCATTGCCAGCCTGGCTCGGCGGCTTCTTGGCCGTCGGCGCAGGCTGTTGCTGAGCCGTTTCGCGCCGCGGCTCAGCAGGTTCGCGCGGTGTCGGCGCTGAAGGGCGCTTGAAGCTCAGGGTGTGCGGTGTTGGCGCAATCTTGGCGTCTGTAACGCTCTCTGCCGCGATCACCGCTGTTTCTGCTGGAGCGACCGGCTCTGCCTCCATAGGCGCAACACTCTCCGCCGGCTCAGCCGAAAGCATGGCCATGGTCAAAATTTCGACCTGCTCCACCGGCTCGGCAGGCTCAAGCGTTTTTGCGGCAACGGCCTCCACCCGCTCCGGCTCAGCTTCCGCCAGAGTTTCGGTTGTCCTTTCCACCACCTCGGACGCGAGAGGCTCGATCACCGGAGCAGCTTCCGCACCCGCAGAGACAAGGTCTACCGGCGCGCTGCTCGTCAGCGTCTCCGACGCGTTGGCCGAAACAGCGCTGACATTGACGATATCGACCGTAACGGCGCCCGGCGCCGGCGCATCATCAGGCTCCGGCCACGCGAAGCCAACGAGGGCTGTGCCAAAGATGGCCGCATGGACCAGCGCCGATCCGGAGAGGGCATAGCGCATCGCCTAAGGATTTCCGCGAGGGTCGGTGACAAGACCGATCCGGCCATAGCCGGCGGCGGACAATTGCCCCATCACCTCCATGATCGCGCCATAGGCCGTAGTCGTATCGCCGCGCACATAGAGACGCTCGTCCGTGCCTTCCGTTGCCAGCGCCTCCACCGAGGCCACCAGCGTCTCCAATGTCGTGGGCTCGCCATCGATGGACAGCCTGCCATAAGGTTCAACCGTTACGGTAATGGGCTTGCTCTTGAGCGGCATGGCCTGGGCGCTGGTATTCGGCAGCTCGATTGGCACGCCCGTGGTCATCAGGGGGGCGGCGACCATGAAGACGATAAGGAGCACCAGCATCACATCGACCATGGGCGTGATGTTGATATCGCTGATGGCCCTGCGGCCGCGCCGACCCTTGCCGTTCTTCCCCAGCGCCATAGGCATCAGAGGGCCTTCCCGGCGTCGAGCTGGCGCGAGAGCAAGGCAACGAGGCGGTTGGCGAAACCATCGATCCGGGCGATCAGCTTGTCGGCATCGGCGCTGAGCTTGTTGTAGGCGATCACGGCGGGAATGGCGGCGAGGAGGCCAAGCGCGGTGGCCAGGAGCGCTTCGGCAATGCCGGGTGCGACGACGGCAAGGCTGGTGTTCTCGGCGGCGGCAATCGCGGTGAAGGCATTCATGATGCCCCAGACGGTGCCGAACAATCCAACGAACGGCCCGGCGCTGCCGATGGTGGCGAGAAAGCCGAGCCGCTTTTCAAGCACGGCGCTTTGCTCGCTGACCGCAAGGTCGAGCGCAATTTCGAGCCGGCTCTGCAGGCCCACGCTGTTGGCGGCCTGGGCGGCATGGCTTTTGTCCCACTCATCCATGGCGGCAATGAACACGGCGGAAAGGCCGGTCTGCCCATCGGCATAGTCCCGCCGTAGCTCGGCCAGGGGGCGGCCCGAGGCAAAGGCGCGATCAAACGCCGCCATGTCGCGCCTCGCCTTGTTATAGGCTGCCAGGCGATTGGCGATGATCGCCCAGACCCAGACCGAGGCGATCACCAGCCCGATCATGACGGATTTGACGACCCAGTCGGCCTGCATGAACAGGGCGACAAGGGAGAAATCATGCGCGACTGCGGTTTCCATAGGAGCCTCAGACGCCGAACTGAACCGGTGGGCGCGCCGTGGTCACCAGCCCCTTGAGGCATGCATCTGGCGCGAGCCCGTCGCCTTCACAGGCGGCGATGTCGTTGACAAGAAGACGGCCGATGCCATCGCATGGCAGGTCCTTGAGCTCGAACTGGAGGACCTTGGTCTTGCCTTCGGTCAAGCCGGTGAAATCGAGCGTCACGATCCGGTCAATGCCGCCATCGGCGGTAAAGAACGCCATTTCAATCCCGGCGCGGTCGATGGACGCCCCCAGGGTGTTGGTGGCGAGAAACGTCACCCGGCAGCCCGCATCGGCAGGCTGGACGGCGTTCAGCTCCAGCGCCAGGGCCGGAGCAGGCGCCGCGTCCTGCGCCGAAGGAGCGGACAGGGTGAGCATGGAAAGAAGAAGGGCAAAAGCAATTCGGTTCATCAGGCGACCTTGGATGAAGGCAGTGCCGCCCCTTGGGCGGACTGAGGGAGAACAAAGGGAATGTGCGCGGCCGGCACCACCCCGACCCGCATGGGGCAATCGAAGACTTCGGCAATGAGACGGTCGGTCAAGATTTCCGCGGGCGTGCCGCATCCCGCCAGGCACCCGTTACGCAGGGCGAGGATCTGGTCGGCATAGATGGCGGCAAGGTTGAGATCATGGAGAATGGCAATCACCCCGCCGCCCGACTGAGCAAATTGGCGAGCCACATCCATGATCAGGAGCTGATGCTTGATATCGAGGCTCGAAACCGGCTCATCGAGAAAGAGGTAGCGCGGCACGCCATCGAGCACAGGCAGCCAGACCTGGAGGAGCACGCGCGCCAGTTGCACGCGCTGCTGCTCGCCGCCCGAGAGTTCGCCATAGAAGCGGGCGCCGAACCCGGCCAGGTCAACTCGCGCCAGCGCCTCATCGGGAAGGCGATGGAGCGCCTGTGGCGCCACGCCCGGCCGCCCGGTGGTCAGACCCAGAGCCACCACTTCGCGCACGGTGAACGGAAAGGGCAGCGTGCTGGCTTGGGGCAGCACGGCGCGCAGGCTGGCGGCGCCCGCAGGGCTCAGCGATGCAATGTCATGCCCGTTGAGGCGAACGCTGCCGCCAAAGGCGTGGTCACGGCAAAGCGCCTTGAGAAGGGTCGACTTGCCCGAGCCATTGGGGCCGATCACCGCGGTCAGCGTGCCGGGCTGAGCGGTGAAGCTGACCTCATGGAGGATGCGGCGGCCAGCAATGTCGACAACGACGTCTTGTGCCTCGATCATCGGCTCACCACGCGAACACGGCCCGCTTGCGCAGCAGGATCCAAAGGAAGAATGGTCCGCCCACGGCGGCGGTGACGATGCCGATCGGCAGCTCGGCCGGGGCGACGATGACGCGGCTGAGGGCATCGGCGAACAGCAGGAAGGACGCGCCCAGCAGTGCCGACGCGTGCAGCAGGTAGCGATGATCCGGCCCGATCACGAGGCGCAGGAGGTGGGGCACAACCATGCCCACAAAGCCGATGCCGCCGCTGACCGCCACTGAGGCACCAGTCGCCGCGGCCACCGAAAGGATCACGATGTGCTTTAACCGCTGCACCGGCACGCCGAGATGGCTTGCGGTCGCCTCACCCAGGGTCAGGGCATTGAGCCCCTTGCCGAGGAAACCAGCAGCGATCAGCGCGATGAGGATGATCGGACCCGAAGCCATGATCTTGGTCCAGTTGGCGCCCGCCAGCGAGCCCATGCCCCAGAAGGTGAGGTCACGCAGCTGGCTGTCCGTGGCAATGTAGACCAGGACACCCGTGACGGCGCCCGCCAGCGCACCAAGCGCAATGCCAGCCAGGAGCATGGTGGCCATGGCCGTCTGCCCGCTGCGGGTCGCCACGCGATAGAGGATGAATGTCGTGATGAGACCGCCCACAAAGGAGGAAATCTGCAGCGCATAAATGCCCAGCAAAGCCGTCAGCGGCGCAAGGGCGGTGGTGCCGAGAACGATCATGCCCACGGCACCGAGCCCTGCCCCGGCCGAGACACCGACCAGTCCGGGATCAGCCAGCGGATTGCGAAACAGCCCCTGCATGAGGAGGCCCGATACGGCGAGCCCTGCCCCGATCAAAATGCCAAGCAGCATGCGCGGCAAGCGGATGTTCAGGAGCACAGCATGGTCCCGCAGGCTGGCGGCCTCGCCTTGCGGCAGCATGCCGAGCCAGCCCTGAAGCAGTGTCCACACCGAGGCGCCCGACGCACCGGTGGTCATCGACACCGCCATGGCAAGGAGCAGCAAGAGGACGAGCACGGCGAGGGTCGCTTGACCGAGGCCGCTACGATCGCCTGCCGCCCGCGCCATGCGGATCCTTCCCCCGGTGAGCACTTGGGCCATGGGGGTTACTTTCCGTACAGGGCGTCGACCAGTTCGCCCACGGCCGATGCCGTGCGCGGACCAAAGCCAAGGAGATAGGAGCCTTCAAGGCGGATGATGGCGTGGTTTTTCCCCGCTTCGGTGAGCGCAATTGCCGGATGATTGATCAGTTCGGCATTGGTCGCGCCATGATCGCCACCGCGATCCATCATCAGGATCACGTCCGGCGCTGCGTCGATGATGGCTTCTTCCGTCAGCGCCTTGTAGCCGGAATAGTCCTGCACGGCATTGATCGCGCCTGCCAGGGCGATGATGCCATTGGCAGCTGTGTCGATGCCCGACGCCTGGATCTTGCCGCCTTCGGTGGAAAGAACGAACAGCACGCGCTTTCGCTCGGCAATATCGGCGGTGCGGGCCTCGGCAGCCTTCAGCGCCGTGTCGATTTCCTTAGCCAGCGCTTCGGCCTTGTCCTCGACGCCAAGCGCCTCCCCAACCGCGCGAACTTTGACGAGAATGCCTTCGTGGCTATAGCCCTCAGGCACGGTCTGGTACTCGACGCCTGCGTGCGAGAGCACATCAAGCGCCTCGGGCGGCCCACTCCCTTCGATGACAAGGAGCGCGGTCGGGTCGACAGAGAGCACCCCTTCCGGCGCGAGGGCACGCATATAGCCGACGTCGGGCAGCTTGGTCGCAGCCTCGGGGAACAGCGCAGTCTGGTCACGGGCGACGAGCTTGTCCTCTTCTCCCAGCGCGTAAATGATCTCGGTTAGCGAGCCGCCAATGGAAACAAGGCGAGAGCTGTCGGCGAAGGGCTGCAGGTCCTGGGCGAAGGTGGGCAGCGCCAAGGCACTCAGCAGGGTGGCGGCAAACGCAGTAGTGCAGAAGCGAAACATCATTGCCCTCACGCTGCGTTGGTCTGGGAGAAGAGCGGCAATTGCTCGACCAGCGTGCGCCAGGCGGTCCGTTCATCGAACCCTTCCTGCCGCTTGCCGAAGAACTGGATGATGAGCTGGCGCTGCGCATCATAAACTTCCACGGAGGTCACATGGCCATCACCGGTCGGCTTGCGCACGGCCCAGGCCGAAGCGATCTGGTCGAGGCGCAGATGCAGGTGGAAAGTGTCGTCCATGACATTGAGCCAGGGACCCATGGTCTTGATGTTGGTGACGGGACCCGAATGGATCTGGATGCAGCCGTGATTGCCGACAAAAGCCATGATAGGCAGCTGTTCAGCCGCTGAATCGGTGAACATCTTGCCCACGGCGCTGTGGTCGAGCTGGAAGGCATAGTCCTTGCCCACCATTTCGAGCGCATCGAGCCTCGGCAGGTTGAGCTCATTAAGAATGCCGAAGAACTGGTGGGTGTCGGTCATCCCGGCCCAACGTTCGCGCAGTTCCGCAACGCCAGCCGGCTCGCCCTTGGGCTCGGCAGCCGCGAGCGGTATCACGTCGAGCGTATCGACCTGCTCCGGGTGGCGGAGATCAGCGACGAGCTTTTCCCAGGCATGGAGGTCCGTCGCAGGGCGCGCATGCACCTTGTGGACGGCCATGCCCTGCGCGTCGAAAAACTGGAGCGAACGGCGCACTGCCCCATCTTCGCCGGTTTTTTCCACCGCATAGCCGGACACCCAGCGGCTGGGGAAGATGCGCAGATCGATCTGCTCGCCCAAAACCATGGAGGCGCGCTGGCCGACAACGACCTTTTCGTAAGGCCCGATCTTCTCGTGGACAGCGCTTTCATTGCGGGTCAGCGCCATGACCTCGCCACAGGGCGGCAGGCCATTGAGGAGTGTTGAAACATCGGCCCGCAGGCGAACAACGCTCCGTCCCGTTTCAGCGGCCACCAATTGTGCCTCTGAGATGGAGTGGATGCGGGCGAAATCGCGTTCACGCATCTGGGGATGCAGCGCACGGAGAGAGCGGATTTCGGCTGGCGTCTTGCTTGCAGGAGAGGTCATCGTCGGGCCTATTTGGTCAGAATGAGCTTGTTCTGGCGGGTGATGCGCAAGCGATAGACCGAGCCATTATGGAGAAGGACGATCTCGTCCTTGCCCGCAAAAAGCTCCTGTGTGGTCAAAGTGGGAGTGCCCGCGGGCACATGCCCGGATAGCTCGCCGTCGCCTGGATGCGTCACGTAAGTTCTCGTTGAATCAGTGGCTTGGCTGGTTTCTGCGAACTTGGCTGGGCCGATGTCTATATGTTGACTCTACTAATCATGTTAATTAGAAGACGCAATAGGTGATTTTGTTCGTCAGCCTTCTGACGCGATCACGACGCAGCCAGCCCATCGCCAGCCAGCGCAGACAACAAGAAGTTTTGGAGTTTTGAATGGGGCTGGTTAAGTCGCAGGCCGCTGCACTGATGTGCGGGGCGGCCTTGGGTGTATTGAGCGCATATGCTGCCCAGGCGCAGTCGCCGAATGTGAATGCCACCAATATCACCGTGCTGGAGCGTCTGGTGATAGGCGCCGGCGCGCCCAAGGTTGCCATCGATACGCCACAGGCGGTGACGGTGGTGAACCAGGACGATATCGACGGGGCGCAGGCCACCACGATCGGGGAAATCTTCGACACGGTTCCGGGCGTCACCATGATTGGTTCCGACCGCGCACTGGGCGAGTCGTTCAACATCCGCGGCATCGGCACGGCCGAAAGCTCGGGCGATGAATCGCGCATCATCGTGACGGTGGATGGCGCCAAGAAGTTCTACGAGCAGTACCGCATGGGCTCGTTCTTCTCCGACCCCGAGCTCTACAAGCAGGTCGAAGTGTTGCGCGGCCCCGCGTCTTCGACACTTTACGGCTCGGGCGCTCTAGGCGGTGTCATCAACTTCACCACCAAGGACGCTTCGGACTTCATAGAAGAAGGCTATACGGGCGCGGCGCGCGTCAAGACGCAGTACAGCTCCAATGGCAACGGTACCCTCCTATCAGGCGTGCTGGCGCAGCAGATCAACGACACCTTCGATATCCTCGCCGCCGGCAACTGGCGCCGCTCGGAAAACTTCGAACTCGCCAATGGCAATGAGCTCTCGGGCTCCGAATTTGACGCCCTGTCCGGCCTCATCAAGGGCACGGCGCGCTTCGGCGAGAACAACGAGCAGGTAGTGCGCCTGTCCTATCAGCGCTGGAACAGCGATGCGGAGGACCAGGACTATTCGCAAACTGGGACCCTGGCCGCCTTCGGCCTCGTCGACCGCAAGGTCCTGGACCAGACGGCCGTCCTCTCCTACGAGAACGACGCCAGCGACAATCCATGGGTGGACTTGAAAGCCACGCTGTCCTTCTCCGACACGCAGGTGGACCAGAGCGGCGCGAGCCCGGCAGCGGCCTCGTTCGGCAATGCCGAATATGGCTACCGCACCTGGCAGGCCAATATCGAAAACACTTCCGAGTTCTCCGGGGAGAACTGGGAGAACTACCTGACCTATGGCGCCCAGTTCAGCCGGCAGAATCGCATCGCAGGAGCGGCGAGTGGAACAGGCGTAATCGGCACTCATCCCGAGGGCGAAGACACGCGGCTCGGTCTTTTCGTTCAGAATGAGTTCATCTACGCCGACAAGCTCACCCTGATCCCCGGCGTCCGCGGCGATTTCGTGTGGCAAGCGCCCGAAATTAGCCGCCCCGAGCACCGCGAAGTCGAGGATTTCGCCCTCTCGCCGAAAATCGCCGCGCTCTATGAAATCAACAAGAATTTCTCGGTTTTCGGATCCGTCGCCCATACCGAAAGGCTGCCATCGCTCGATGAACTCTATCAATATGGCGACACCCGCACGCCCAGCCTGCAGCTCGATAAAGAATCGTCCAACAATTACGAGGCCGGCTTCGCCATTTCCGCCTTCGAACTGATCCAGGACGGCGATCAGGCAGCGGTCAAGGTCACCGGCTTTTACAGCGACATCGAAGGGCTGATCGAAGCCAATCCACGCGGCGTGCCAGGGCCCTATTTCTCCAACATCTCCAATGCCAGCATCTATGGCGTCGAGGTCGAGGGTTCCTATGAATCGGGCAATGTGTTCGGCCGCCTTGCCTATACCGCAGCGTTCGGTGAAAACACCGACACCGGTGCAGCCCTGACCTCCATTCCTGCGCATAAGCTCGTGGCAACCGTGGGTGCCCGCAACGACGAATATGGCCTCGAATACGGCGTTAAGGGCACCTTTGCCGCCAGCAGCGAAACGGGGGTAGCGCCCTCTACGGGCACGGATCGCTCGACTCCTGGTTACGTCACCTTCGACGCCTATACCGCCTGGAAGCCGACGACCGGCGCCTTCAAGGGCACCGAAGTGCGGCTCTCGGTCGACAATATCCTCAACGCCGACTACCGGGACAATCAGTCACCGGACCGCTCCATTGGCCGCAGCTTCAAGCTGTCCCTGTCCAAGCAGTTCGACTGGTAGCGGCGCGCCAGCCCTGGGCCTCAACAACAGGGCTGGCTCCCCAAACCGATAAAATGTGAACGCGAAAGCTGAAACAAAAATCGGCGCAAGACCTTCTGCCACTGGAGGGTGCCATGTCGGTCTTTTATTTCGATGTTGTCCAAAACGGTGATCTGGAAATCGATCATGTCGGCATAGAATGCCGGGACATCGAACACGCTCAGGCCGAGGCGCAACGTGCGGCCATGGAGATGGCCATGGACCTCGGCGCCTCCGAGCTCGCACTCAAGATTGTGGTTGCCGACCAGAACTACCGGCAGGTCCTCTGGCTGACCATCTCTATTGCCTCGGGCGAGATTAGGCCAATGACCGAAACCCGCCACTGAGGCGATCTTTGCTCAGCTTAGTGAAGCAGGATCAATGACCTTTCGGCCATGGTAATGGCATCACCGCCAGCAACGCTCTGCACGCCGCTTTCAGCCGTATCGATCTCGACCAACCAATCCTGATCGCCCTCCCGCTCGGGAACGACGAACTCTACTTCGCCCTCATGCGGGTTGAACAAGACGAGCAGTTCGGACCAAATACCGTCCTGATCCCTGAGGTCGTCGCGCGAAAGGCGCAGGCCAAGCGTGGTCGCGCCGGGATCATCCCAGTGCTCAGGCTGCTGCTCGCCGCCGCCCGGATTGAACCAGGTGACACTCATCATGTCGCGCCAGTTTTCGCGATGGATCAGGGGCTGAGCCTTGCGCAGCGCAATGACCTTGCGGGTAAATTCGGTAAGCGCCTTGGCATTGTCGTTGAGACTCCAATGCACCCAACTGATCTCGCTGTCCTGGGCATAGCCGTTGTTGTTGCCGCCTTGCGTGCGGCTGAACTCGTCGCCGGCCAAGAGCATGGGCGTGCCATGAGAGAGGAAAAGGGTAGCAAGGAAATTGCGCTTCTGCCGCTCGCGGGTCGCGACGACAGCCTCGTCATCGGTTTCGCCTTCGGCGCCATAGTTGAACGAGCGATTGTCGTTGTGTCCGTCATTGTTGTCCTCACCATTCGCCTTGTTGTGCTTCTCGTTGTAGGAGACAACATCGTGGAGCGTGAAACCGTCATGGGCGGTGATGAAGTTGACGCTGGCCCACGGCCTGCGGCCGCGCAGGTCATAGACATCGCCGGATCCGGTGAAACGCGCCGCAAAATCGGTCGAGGTGCTGTCGCTGTCCTTCCAGTAGTCGCGCATGGTGTCGCGATACTTGTCATTCCATTCAGCCCAGCCGGGTGGGAAGCCACCCACCTGATAGCCGCCTGGACCGATATCCCAGGGCTCGCCCACAAGCTTGACCTTGCTTAAGGCGGGGTCCTGCCCCACGGCATCGAAAAACCCGCCGCGCTGATCGAACCCTTGCGGCTCGCGGCCAAGAATGGTTCCGAGATCAAACCGGAAGCCGTCCACATGCATCTCCTCGGACCAGTAGCGCAGTGAATCGGTCACCATCTGCAGGACACGTGGATGGCTGGTGTTGACGGTATTGCCCGTGCCGGTGTCGTTGATGTAGTAGCGCGCCTCTCCCGGCATGGTGCGATAATAGGAAAAGTTGTCGATGCCCTTCCAGGATAGGGTCGGCCCGAGCTCATTACCTTCGGCCGTGTGGTTGTAGACCACGTCCAGGATCACTTCGAGCCCGGCGTCGTGGAAGGCGCGTATGGTGTTGCGCAGCCCATTGATCCCGTTGGGGCCATAGTAGCGCGACGCCGGCGCGAAGAAGCCAAGCGTGTTGTAGCCCCAGTAGTTGCGCAGGCCCTTGTCGAGGAGGAAACCGTCATCGGGGAAATAGTGGATGGGCAGCAGTTCTACCGAAGTGACACCGGTGGACTTGATGTAGTCGACGACTTCACGCTGCCCCAGTCCCTCAAACGTGCCGCGCAGTTCTTCCGGCACAGCGGGGTGGAGCTGGGTAAAGCCCTTGACGTGGGTCTCGTAGAAGATGGTCTTGGCCCAGGCGATATTAGGCTTGGTGTCCTGCCCCCAGTCATAGGCGCGCGGATCAACCACAAGGCACTTGGGCATGAAAGGCGCGCTATCTTCCTCGTTGAACGAGAGGTCCTTGTCTTCCTCGGCATCGGCCAGGTAGCCAAAGTGCGCCGGCGACCACTGGACATCGCCCACGAGCTCGCGGGCATAGGGATCAAGCAGCAGCTTGTTGGGGTTGAAGCGGTGACCGGCCAGAGGATCGAACGGCCCATGCACGCGAAAGCCGTACTGAGTGCCGGGACCCACGCCCGGCACATAGCCGTGCCAGACTTCATTGGTATATTCGGGCAGACCGATGCGCTCGATCTCGGCGCCCGTGGCGGGATCAAAAAGGCAAAGCTCCACGCCCGTGGCATAGGCCGAGAACAGGGCGAAGTTGGTGCCTTCACCATCCCAATGCGCACCCAGGCGCGTGTAATCCCCAGCAAGAATCTGGCGGGACGGCGAGTACATATCCATGTGTAAAATTTCCCCAGTGGTCGCCTGAAACGACGCCCGATGGAATCAGGTTGCTCTCCGCTCATGCAAACGCCCCATGCAATATTTTGCTGGCTGCCCAAAGCCTAAGCGGAACCGAGAACATGGACACACGTTTGTGACCCATCAGCTTAGGAGAGCGTCATGGGTATTATCTGGACCATCATCATCGGCTTTGTTGCGGGCCTTATCGCCAAGTTCATCGTGCCAGGCCGCAACGAACCATCCGGCTTCATTCTCACAACTATTCTGGGCATTGTCGGCGCGTTTCTCGCGACATTCCTGGGACAGGCCCTGGGCTGGTACCAGCCGGGCGAAGGCGCGGGCCTGATCGGCGCCATCGTTGGTGCAATCATCATTCTCGTTATCTGGGGGTTTGTCGCTCGGCGGCGCTAATCCCTTACATCAACAAAGGAGGCCGTCATGGCCAGAGGAACGCCATCCATGATGGCACTGCTGGGGTTGCTGGCAGTGGCCGGATACCAGAATCGCGACAAGCTCGGCTCCATGCTTGGAGGCATGGGCGGTGACGCCAATCGTGCCGGCGGCACAGGCTTTGGCGGCCAGAACGCCGGGGGCCTCGGCGGCTTAGGCGGGCTTGGCGGCATGCTGAGTGGTGCCCTTGGTGGTGCTGGCGGTGGCCTTGGCGGTGCGGGTGGCGGCCTTGGTGGTGGCGGTCTCGGCTCCATCCTCAGTGGCGGTCTTGGAGACCTGGTTGATCGCTTCAATGGCGCAGGTCACGGGCAAAAGGCACAAAGCTGGGTCGGCACAGGCAACAATGAGCCGATCGAGGCCCGCGATCTCGAGCAGACGCTCGGGGACGATACCTTGATGGAACTGCAGGAAAAGACCGGCCTTAGCCGTCAGGACCTGCTTGAGCGGCTGAGCAAGACCCTGCCTGATGCGGTGAACCACTTCACGCCCGATGGGCGCATTCCTTCCGAAACCGAAGCAAGCCGGTTTCTTTAGGTAAGCATGTCGCGGCCGGTTCGCGCCGGCCGCGACTGTTATCGCCGGCTAAAGGAGCGTCGCCTTGCCCGAACCCCAAACTGGCGCGCCCATCGTGCGATCCTCCTCCTTTCGCCAATCCGAACGCGGCAGCCCGCTGATCACCGCCGGCTTTCTTCTTGTCGCCATCGTTGTTCTTTATCTAGGCTCCGGCATTCTGGTGCCCCTAGTGCTGGCCGTCCTCCTGGCCTTTGCCCTTGCGCCACTGATCCGCCGCCTGCGGCGCCTGCATGTTCCCCATATCCTGGCCATCCTCTTGGCCGTAGGCTTTGCTGCCGCCCTGCTCGGCGGCATCGGCTATCTCGTTGCAACGCAACTGGTGAAGCTGGCATCGAACCTGCCCAGCTACCAGGAAACCGTCACCGCCAAGACCCATTCGCTCCAGCAATCCTTTGGCGACGGCAAGTTCCTTGAAAGCCTGATGGGTGCCGTGGATCAGCTGACGGGCGAGTTCCCCCCGCCTGAGGAAGAAACGCCTGTCACGCCCATGCCGGTCACCATCACCAATGGTGGCGCTGGTCCGCTTGATCTCATCCAGGGCGTGCTGGGCTCGGTGCTGGGGCCCCTGGCGACGGGCGCCATTGTCCTGGTGTTCCTGATCTTTCTTCTGCTCGAGCGGGAAGACCTGCGCGACCGGTTCCTCAAGCTGGTGAGCCGCGGCGATCTGCGCACCAGCACCAAGGTCATGAACGAAGCGGCCAACCGCGTCGGACGCTACCTCCTGGTGCAGTTCGGGGTCAACTCCTGCTACGGCATCATCTTCGGCACCGGCCTTTACTTTATCGGGGTGCCCAATGCCGTGCTGTGGGGCCTCCTGGCCGCCCTGTTCCGCTATATTCCGTTTGTTGGCACGCTGATGGCAGCCAGCATTCCCTTTATGCTGGCCTTTGCGGTGGATCCGGGCTGGTTCATGCTCCTGGCTTCGATCGGATTGTTCGTGGCGCTGGAGCTGACGGTCACCAATGCCATCGAGCCCCGGCTATACGGCTCCAGCACGGGTCTCTCGCCGCTGGCCGTTCTGGTAGCTGCCATGTTCTGGGCAACCCTTTGGGGGCCCATCGGGCTGATCCTCTCGACACCCATCACTGTGTGCCTCGTGGTTCTCGGGCGCTATGTGCCGCAGTTGGCGTTCTTCGAGACGCTCCTCGGCAGCGAACCTGTGCTGAGCCAGCCCGAGCGCCTTTATCAGCGCCTCGTTTCGGGCAATGTCGAGGAAGCAGTCGAATTGGCTGAAGACTTCATCGACAACAATGACGTGCCCAGATTCTACCTCGATGTTGCCGTTCCGGCGCTGATCCTTGCCGAAATTGACCTCTCGCGGGATGTGTCGGATCTGGCCCATCGGCGCAATGTCATGGACAGCATGCGCGCGGTGATGGAGGATCTTGATCTCGACAACAGCGAGCCGGTCGACCCTCCTGCACCGCCACGGGTCCTTTGCATTGGCGGCCGGACCGAACTCGATGATGCCGCAGCGCAGATCCTCACCCGGCTGATCCCGCCCGAGAATGGTCCGGCCAAGGTCCTCGCGCCATTGGTGGTGCGCCAGGAAAGTATTGGGCAGTTGTCGCTTGATGGGGTAGAAGTGGTGTGCCTCTGCTATCTCGACGACAACCCGCGCAGCCACGTGCGCGTCGTCGCGCGGCGACTCGCCCGCCGCCGGCCCGGCGTCAAAATCGTTGCCGTGGTCATGGGCGCTAATACAGCAGGCACCGAGCGCCAGCAGGATTGGGGCGTGGCGCAGATCGTCACGGGCCTTCCCGAAGCAGTCGTTGCAACCAATGCCCTCTTGCAGAGCACAACACCGACCCCAGCCGAAAAGCCGAGCGCCATGGACGATGCCGCGCTCGATCGCCTGCGTCAGCTAGCCCATTCGGAAGGGCCACTCGCTTCTCTTCTCGGCGATATCGCTTCCGGCAGTGGCGTTCCGACGGCCATCCTTGATGTGGTTGATAGCACGTTCAGTGGTTTGACGACGCAGACAGCCGATGACGATATCAACGGCGCGAGCCAGACTGTTGTGACCACGGGCGAGCGGCTTGTTGTTCCGGATGTCGCCGCGGATGCCGAGCTGGCCAATGACCGCTTCTTCCTTGAAAATGGCGTGCGGTTCTATGCCGGTGTGCCTGTTCAGGGACCGGACGGCACGACCATCGGCGTGCTGGCTCTCCTCGACCATGAGGCACGGGACTTTACCGACCAGGACGCAGAGAAGCTCGAACTGGAAGCCGTAAGGCTCGCCGCCAAACTGCAGAAACTGGTCAGCGTGCAGGCAGCCTGAGTTCAGGGTGCTGACAACAATCGCTGCTTTGGGAAAAATGCGACCCCGGCCTTGTGCATGAGCCGGGGTCATCCATGGGAGTTTGGAGGTCGCAGGGGCAAACCTGCAATGGATTAACGCGTATTAAGACATTGTGTTCCCACCTGCCCCACCTGAATGAGGGGGGTGTTCATCTCCCCGCGACACGCTAATGTCTCCCCATGACCGTTCCGTCTTCTCCTGCGCCCCAGGCGCCCTTGATCCTGGTTGGCGCAGGGCTGGCTAGTGCATTGATCGTACAACGTTTGTCGTCTCAGCCGAACTCTCCGGCGATCATAATGCTGGAAGGAAGCAGCCAGCCTTTTGGTGAACACACCTGGTCGTTTCACGAGGCCGATGTCACCGCAAAGGACCTCCTTTGGCTCGCGCCACTTGTTGCGCATCGTTGGACCGGGCAGTCGGTGCGCTTTCAAAACCATGCGCGCGATCTCGATTCGCCCTACGCGTCGCTGACCTCCCAATCAGTCGGGGCAGCGATCAAGGCTCTCCCCAATGTCACCCTCCGGTCCGGTGCGCTAGTAGCTGAAGTGGCGCCCGACCGTGTCGCGCTCGCCGGTGGAGAGATCTTGGAGGCAAGCTGCGTCATCGATGCGCGAGGCTACCAGCCAAGCGCGGCGCTCGCCTTGGGCTACCAGAAGTTCGTGGGACTGGAGGTCGAAACCGAGCAATCCCATGGCCTGCTGAACCCCATCATCATGGATGCTTCTGTGGATCAGCGCGACGGCTACCGCTTTGTTTATGTGCTGCCCTTTTCCCCGACGCGGCTCCTGATCGAGGATACACGCTACTCCGATGGTGGCGAGCTCGACCTGCAGGAGCTGGCAGCCGCCGTGTCCGACTATGCCCAGAGCCAGGGCTGGACGATCCGGCAGGTGGTTCGCGAGGAGCATGGGATTTTGCCGATTGCCCTCGCGCATGATGCGGCGCGGTTCTGGGCGGAGCGGCCGCGTGACGTGCCGCAGGCGGGCATGCGGGCGGCGCTCTTTCATCCCACCACCGGCTATAGCCTGCCCGAAGCGGCAAGGATCGCCAACCTCGTGGCGGAGAACTGGCCGATCGGGAGCGCCCCCCTTGCAGAAAAGATCCGGCAGCATGCGCTGGGGCGGCACCGTGCCCAAGGGTTTTACCGGCTGCTCAATCGCATGCTGTTCCGGGCGGCCCAGCCTGACCGGCGGCACCTCGTCTTGCAGCGCTTCTATAAATTGCCCAAACCACTGATCGAAAGGTTCTATGCCGGACGTACAAGCATGGGCGACATCGTCCGCATCCTGACCGGCAAACCACCGGTGCCTATCCACCGCGCCCTCCTTTGCCTGCGAGAGGCGCCGCTGCTGAAACCGGAGTTGAATTGAGCATTTCCAACAAGACTGCCGCAGTGATTGGCGCAGGCTTTGGCGGCTTGGCCCTTGCCATCCGACTTCAGAGCGCTGGAATCGACACTCAGGTTTTCGAGAAGCGCGACAAGCCCGGTGGCCGTGCCTATGTCTATACTGATGACGGCTTCACCTTCGATGCTGGCCCGACCGTCATTACCGATCCCGATTGCCTCGAGCAACTTTGGGCCCTGTCAGGGCGCAAGCTGTCGGACTATGTAACCCTTTTGCCGGTAACCCCCTTTTACCAGCTATGCTGGGAGGACGGTTATCGCTTCGACTACGCCAATGATCAGGCCGAGATTGACCGGCAGATCGCTCTCAAGTCCCCCGCCGATGTGGAAGGCTATCGGCGGTTCCTCCAATATTCGGAAGACGTCTATCGCGAGGGTTACGAGAAGCTGGGCACAGTACCGTTTCTCAACTTCTGGTCCATGATCAAGGCGGCACCGCAACTGGTGCGGCTCGAAAGCCATCGCAGCGTTTATTCCAAGGTCAGCCAGTTCATCCAGGACGACCAGTTGCGCCAGGCCTTCAGCTTTCATTCTCTGCTGGTTGGCGGCAATCCATTCGCTACCTCATCGATTTATGCACTGATCCATGCGCTGGAGCGCAAAGGCGGCGTTTGGTTCGCCAAGGGCGGCACCGGGGCGCTGATCAGGGGCATGGTCGAGCTGTTCCAGGACTTGGGCGGCACCTTGCACGTCAATGCCGAAATCGACCGGATCGAGATGGATGGCGATCGGGCCAAGGCCGTGGTCTTGAAGAATGGCAGCCGGCACAGCTTTGGGCAAATCGCCTCCAATGCCGATGTGGTCCATACCTATAAGCACATGCTGCGCGGCACGCGGCGAGGCGACAGCAATGGCAAGGCACTGGCGAAAAAGCGGCATTCCATGTCGCTGTTTGTTGTTTATTTCGGGCTCAAGACCAAGCATCCCGAGCTCAAGCATCACATGGTGCTGTTCGGCAAACGCTATCGCGAACTGATCAGCGAGATCTTTGGCACAGACGGGCTGGCCGACGACTTCTCGCTTTACCTGCATGCTCCGTCGGTGACCGATGACAGCCTCGCGCCGGAAGGATCGAGCGCTTATTATGTCCTGTCTCCGGTTCCCCATCTGGGCACGGCCGACATCGACTGGGCGGTGGAAGGACCCAAATACCGCGACCGCATCCTTCAGTATCTCAACAACCGCTATATTCCCGGGCTGCTCGACGATCTGGTCACTGTCCGCCATTTCACCCCATTTGACTTCCGGGACGAGCTCAATGCCCATCTGGGTTCCGCCTTCTCGGTCGAGCCCGTACTGACACAAAGTGCCTGGTTCCGTCCGCACAATCGCGACGACCAGGTTCCCAATCTTTATGTGGTCGGGGCTGGTACCCATCCCGGAGCCGGCATTCCGGGCGTAGTGGGCTCGGCCAAGGCGACGGCCGGGATCATGATCGAGGATGCCCGCCCATGAGCGACGCCGTCGTCCTCAACAGCGAAGCGGCGATTGCGCAAGGCTCCAAGAGCTTTGCCGCAGCCGCCAGGCTGTTTGACCGCCGGACGCGCGATGATGCGGTGATGCTTTATGCCTGGTGCCGCCATTGCGATGACGTCATTGATGGGCAAACGCTTGGTCATGCGCAGCAAGCCGATTTTCGCCAGGGACAGCGGGCGAGGCTCGAACTGCTCAAGGAGCAGACGGCAGTCGCCTTGCGGGGCGAGCGCAGCGCCGATCCGATCTTTGAAGCCCTCCGTCGGGTGGTCGAACGGCACGATATACCCCATCGCCACCCGCAGGAGTTGCTTCAGGGCTTCGCCATGGATGTGGACCACCGCCACTACGAAACAATCGGTGACACGCTCGACTATTGCTACCACGTCGCGGGTGTAGTCGGCGTCATGATGGCCATGATCATGGGTGCGCGCGACCCCAAGGTGCTCGATCGTGCTTCCGATCTGGGGCTGGCCTTTCAGCTGACCAATATTGCCCGCGATGTGATCGACGATGCGCGGGTCGGGCGCGTCTATCTGCCTGCCGAACTGCTGCGGCAGCATGGGGTTGATGTCGTTGATCCCGACGAACCAGGCCAGCGCCAACCCCTACATCGCGCCGCGCTCGACCTGCTCGACCTTGCCGAGCACTACTACGCCTCGGCCTATCGGGGTATGGCGGCACTGCCCGTGCGCTCAGCTTGGGCCATTGCAGCGGCACGACGCGTTTATCGCGCGATTGGCAGCCAGTTGCGCAATGGCGGACCGCGCGCCTGGGATGGGCGGGTGTCGACCAGCAAGGCGCAAAAAGTTGCGCTACTTGGCGTTTCCCTCAGCGATGTGGTGCAAACGCGATTTGACAAGCGGCAGACGCCGCGCAAGGGATTGTGGCAACGGCCCTAGTGGATGCTGGGGCGCTGCTCGTCGTCTTTGAGCGCGTTGGGATCAAAGACGCGCTTGTTATCACTGAGCTTCTTGACGAGTTTATCGACCGGCTCGGCATACACAAAGCCGAATGACACGCAGCCATCGCGACCCTGCACCGCATGGTGCAAGCGGTGTGCCTGGTAGACGCGCTTGAGGTACCCCTTGCGCGGCAGGTACTTGAAGGGCCAGCGCTGGTGCACCAGCCCGTCATGCATGAAGAAATACAGCACGCCATAAATGGAAATGCCGACGGCGATCCACCAGATGGGCCAGACATAGGCGCCGATGATAAACAGCCCGACGGCGAACACGGCGAAAACGACGGCGTACAAGTCGTTTTCCTCCAGCGCATCGTCATGAGGTTCATGGTGGGACTTGTGCCAGCCCCAGCCCCAGCCATGCATGATATGCTCATGGGACCAGGCGGCGAACCATTCCATGAACACAACCGTGCCCAGCACCAGGACTGTGGGAACCAGATAATGCAGAAGTGTGTCCATGGGTCTCAGGCGATGTTCGGGCTGGTGGCGGGCTGACGCTGGCTGGGCAGTTTCCACCACGGCACCCAGGGCGCGTCATGATGCTCGTGATGGTAGCCGAAGTGAAAGCATGTCAGCAGCGACAGGCCATAGGAGAAGTCATTGCTGCGGGTGCGGTGGCGGTCGGTGAACGGCGTGTCATCGATGCGATGCGGGCGGTAGGTACCGAAGTAGAAGAGCTGCACCGATGAAAGGATCGCCGGCAGCGCCCAGAACATGAGCATGACAGGAAAGCGCTCGCGCAGGATCAGCGTATAAAGCGCCACCACCACGCACAGCACCCCAAATTCCCGCCAGCCGAAATAATGCCGGAAGAATTTGATGTACCAGGGCCAAAAGCTTGATGGGTGGTTCTCGTCGAAATCGGGATCGTCGGCCGTGCCGGCATTGCGATGATGGGCGTGATGGTTCTCGAATAGCTTGTCATAGGAGAAGCCCGCATAGATGAAGACGCTGAAACGTCCGATCAGGCGGTTGAGAGCCGGATATTGCGGCGCGAGCGAGCCATGCATGGTGTCGTGGGCAACAATGAAGAGCCCAACGCTCAGCCAGCATTGCAGCGCCACGACGAAGGGGGCGACCAGCCACAAGCCATCGTGGGTCCAATCGACAAAGAAGATCGAGCCGACATGCACAAGAAGCCATGTGCCGATGATGAGCGCGGCCAGGACAAGTCCGATGGCCGTGTCACGGGCGCTGACCACTATTCTGGGAGAGGTTTGGGCGGCGCTCACCGCAAGGCACTCCTTCTCACATCCGCAGGCGTATACGCGACACGATCAAGGCCAGACCAGTGGCAGCCAGGGCCGTCGCCCATAACCAGCCCAGTTCGGGTAGCAGATCACCCAGTGCCTCGCCGCGCCAGAGAACGCCGTGATAGGCCTCGATGGCCCAGGCATTGGGCGTATACCAGCCGGCATCCTGCAGCCAAGGCGGCATCATGAACCGTGGCACCATGGACCCGCCAATCGCGGAACAGACTAGCACGACGAATGTGGAAATTGTTTGTGCCTGCTGCTTGGTGGTGCAAATGGCCGCTACGGCCAGCCCCAGCCCCGAGGCAGCAGCCGCGGCGGCCAGCGTCGCCAGCACCCATAACCACGCATGGTCAACCACATTGACCCCGTAGACCAGCGTCGCAACGATAAAGATCAGGGTAACCTGCACCATGCCCTGCCCGGTCAGGAACAGCCACTTGCCGATCACCACCACATCGGTGCCCGCCGGCCCCACGGCGATGCGGTCGACAATGCCGGAATGGCGCTCCTCGATCAGCGTCGCAGCGCTTTGCATGGCCGAGAACAGGAGGAAAAGGATCGCCACGGCACCGGCATAATAGGTCACCGTGCCGCCCGAGCCCCCTTCGGGACCCACGATCTGCGTCGTCACCAAGCCCGTAGCCTCTTCCGCACTCGTTTGCGCGATTTGATCGAGCGCGGCTTGGAGCCGCCCTTCCTGCTCGGGTGTAAAACCGCCTAGCAGGCCTTCAATGGCCGGAACCGTGCGAGCCAGCCCGAGATCAGGCAGGTCCTGGCTCAGAACGCGCTGCACCTGGCCGGCGAGAATGGCACCGGCCATGACCTTCCCGGGATCCACCAGAACCGTGACGGGTGCGTTCGCTGTATCGGTCAGTTCGCCCGTCACCACCAGGCCTACATCGGCATCGCCCCTGTTGACCACCTGGGCGACATCGGCCGAACCCGGCAATGTTTCGGGCAGGAAGCGCAGCGATGGCTCGAGCCGCAAGGCATCGATCAGCCGCTCCGCACCATCTGACGGCTGGGCAATGCCCAGAACAACGCGCAGCCGCATGGCATCGCCGCTCGCGCCCGAGAAGATCGCGGCGAAAATCACGAAAATGACCGGCGGCAAGATGAACGCCATGACAAGGGCGCCGCGGTCGCGAAGGAGGCTCAGCGTCATCACCCGCAGCATGGCAAGGATCATAGCGCCGGCTCTACGGCCTCGGGGCGGCCCGACAAGCGCAAGAAAAGGCTATCCAGCCCCGGTTCGCGGAAGCGGATTTCCCGCACGGCCATGCCGGCGCGTCCCATTGCGGCGCTGAGTTCGGCCGCCGAAGTCTGTGACGCTGTGCCCAGCATGATCCAGGTCAGATTGGCATTGGATGCGGTGAAGCCGAACTGGGTCAGCAGTTTGGCCTGCGGTTGGGCCGGCGGCTGGCGCAGTTCCAGGATGATCTCCTTTTGGCCCCCGAAAGCCTTTTCGATCAGCCGGCGCGGCTGGCCCTGCGGCGCAACGATGCCCGAGCGCAAAAAACCGACGGAGGTGCAAAGGGTTTCGGCCTGGTCGAGATCGTGGGTGGTGAGAAGCACGCCCATGCCGGCATGGCTCAGTTGCAGGATCACGTCATGAAGGGCGTTGCGGGCATCGACGTCCACGCCCACCGTCGGTTCATCGAGGATCAGCAGGGCCGGCCGATGAAGAATAGCGGCAGCGATATTGGCCCGCCGTTTCCAGCCGCCGGACAGGATATCTACCCGATCAGCGAGATGGCCACCGAGGTTGGCAGCCTCGGTCGCCCAGCCGATCGCCGAGCGGGTGGCTGCGTGCGACAGGCCGGAAAGGCGGCCCAAGACTTCGAGGTTTTCACCGATGGTCAGGTGTGGATAGAGGGCGATTTCCTGCGGCACGAGGCCGATTTGGCGCAGGCTCTTGCGACTGACGGGCCGGCCGGCAATGGTGATGCTGCCGCCCAAGGGACGCACCCGTCCGCAAATGGCCCGGATCAGCGTCGTCTTGCCCGCGCCGTTAGGGCCAAGCAGGCCATAGATCTCCCCGCTCGACACCTGGAGGTCGAGGCCCTTCAAGACCTCGCGGGCGCCATAACGAACGCGCAGGCCCGAAACAAGGAGTGCATCGGGCGGTTCGGTCACTGCGCGGCAGCCTGCCGGAGATCAAACAAACGGGACATCATGGCGCGCACCGGCGCCGGGCGAACGCCGCTGGCCAGCAAGGCGGCATCGGCATGGGCCAGATGCTCCTGGCAGGTGAGGCGCGCGTGACTGGCGCCAAAGAGAGACACCAGCGTCGCCTTGTCGCCATCCTTGGCCACATCCTTGCCGATCTGGGACGGAGAAGCAGAACCATCGAGGAGATCGTCAGCGGTCTGGAAGGCGAGCCCGAAGTGACGGGCAAACCGGCGCACAGCCTCGATCCGCACTTCGTCAAGACCAGCCACGATCGCGCCCATTTCAGCCGCCGCCACAAACAGAACGCCGGTTTTCAGCCAGTTGAGGTTTTCCACCTGTTCGGCTCCAAGGAGGCTTGCCCGGCCATTGATATCAATTTCCTGCCCCGCAACAAGCCCATCCCAACCCACGGCGTCGGACAGGACCTTGGCAAGGCGCGTCCGGGTCTCGGGCGCAATAGCTTCAAGTTCCGCAATGATTCCGAAGGCGCGGGTCAGAAGGGCAATCGCGCTCAGTATGGCTGTGGCCTGGCCGAAGGCGATGTGTGTGGTTGGTTGCTCACGCCGCATTTGCGCATCGTCCATGCAGGGCAGATCATCCAGGATCAGCGAGGCGGTGTGCACCATTTCGACGGCACAACCGAGATCGAGCACGGTTTCTTCCAAGTGCCGCCCGGGCGCGGCCACCAGCACCAGCAAGACCGGACGCACCCGCTTGCTGGGAGCCAGCGAAGCATGGCGCACGGCGCCCTGAAGATTGGGCGGAACCGCCGATGTGCCCGCCAGCAAGCGCGCGAGTCGCTGCTCGATGGCGAGCCTGATGTCGTGTGGATCGGCAAGGTCCAGGCGCGTTGGCCGGTCAAGCATGGAGCCCGTTGAACTCATCGATGCGCCTCCCCCCTTGCACCATTGCGGCTCCAGTGAACCAGAAATGGGCTGTAAACGTAAGCACAGAATAGCTGCAGGCAGCCAGTCGGTGTTTGCCGAGTGTGTGCTAAGAACGCGCCTGGATGCTGTTCACGCTGCCCCAAGGGGACCATCATTGCTGACCGACCGCAAGAACGAACATCTGGACGTGGTGTTGAGCGGGCGCGGCCGCTCGGCTGCTCGCACAGGTTTTGATGATATTGCCTTTACCCATGCAGCCCTCCCCGAACTCGATATGGACGAGATTGATATCTCTACGCGATTTCTGGGCAAACAGATCAGCGCCCCGTTCCTCGTGAGCTCCATGACAGGCGGGCCGACACGGGCGGCGGTTATCAACCGCAACCTTGCCGAAGCCTGCAATGCCATGCGGCTGCCCCTGGCGATCGGTTCGCAGCGCATCGCCATCGAAAACGGAGAAAGTGCCGGTTTAGGACGCGAACTGCGGCGTCTTGCACCCGATATTCCTCTCCTCGCTAACTTCGGCGCGGCCCAGCTCAATCTGGGATTTGGCCTTACCGAAGCAGAGCGGGCTGTCGACATGATCGGTGCCGACGCCCTCATTATTCACCTCAATCCCTTGCAGGAGGCCGTGCAGCCGGAAGGCAACCGCAACTGGCGCGGCTTGTTCGGGCGTCTTGAGACCCTTGCCAGCACCCTTTCGGTCCCGATCGTGGTCAAGGAAGTTGGCGCCGGGATCAGCGGCGACCTGGCGCGTCGGCTGGTGGATGCCGGCGTTGCGGTGATCGACGTCGCGGGAGCGGGTGGAACAAGCTGGGCACTGGTCGAGGCCGAACGCGCACACACGCCCACCCAGGCGGCCATCGCGCGGGGCTTCGCCGATTGGGGCATTCCGACAGCGCAGGCCATCGCCGAGGTTCGTGCCGCCTGCCCCGAGGTTGTGGTCATCGGTTCGGGCGGGGTGCGGGACGGGGTCGATGCGGCCAAGGCCCTCCGACTGGGCGCAGACCTTGTTGGGCAGGCCGCCGGCGTTCTGGCAGCCGCAACTCAATCGACCGAAGCGGTTGCCGAGCATTTTGCGGTAGTCATAACCCAGTTGCGCATCGCCTGCTTTTGCACCGGCTCGGCAGACCTGGGGGCTTTGCGGCAAGCTTTGATCACCCGTCTGCCGCATGGTGAGAGCGCTCTAGAGCTTCGTTAACTATAATTGAGCATTGGGGAAGGGGAGTTGATCTACGTCAAGTTTGGGAGCTTGGCGCAGGTCCACAATGGCCCTGTTGCACCCTTTGGTTCCCACATGACGATCCAAGACGACCTTCAAACCCGCCTCGACTTCATCGGCCTTGATGAGGGCGCGCGCCAGCGCCTGACCAGTGTGCAGGCCCATCTCGACAAGCACCTGCCCCTGGCGTTGGACAAGTTCTACGCCAAGGTGCGTACTGTGCCCGCCGTAACCAAATTCTTTGACGGCCGGGGGCAGATGGACAGCGCGCAATCCAAGCAACTGGGTCACTGGAAGGCGATTGCCGCCGGTCACTTCGACGATGACTACTTCGATGCCAGTAAGCGGGTCGGCTTGCGCCACGCTCAAATCGGGCTCGAGCCGCGCTGGCATATCGGTGGTTATGGCATCATCTTCGAAACGCTGGTTCAGGGCATTGTCCATGACGCCATGGCGGCTGCACTGGAGCCGAAAACAGGCAGGTTCGGTCGCAAAATCGCGCCCAAGCCCGAAGAGGTGCTCGCCTCGGCCGACGCCATGGGAGCGGCGCTGGCCGATGTGCTCAAATCGATGCTGCTCGATGTGGACATCGGGGTGTCGGCCTATTTCGAGAAGCTTTCCAGCGAGGCCAAGGCCGCTGACGATGCTGCCCGGGCTAAGATCGGCCGCGCGGTCGAGCTGACCGGGACCATGCTCAAGGACATGGCACAAGGCGATCTCACCAGCCGCATCACCGCTGACTTCGAGCCCGAGTTCGAGCAGATCAAGGCCGACACCAACGCTGTTGCCGACAAGCTGAGCGGTATCGTCCAGCAATTGCAGGACACATCGCGTTCCCTCAAAACGGCTACGGGCGAGATCCTGGCAGGCGCCAACGATCTGGCCGACCGCACCACACGGCAGGCCGCCACCATTGAGCAGACCAGCGCCTCGGTGGAGCAGTTGTCGATGGCGGTGGTGGAAAATGCCCGCCGCGCAGAGGCGGCCAGCACCAAGGCGCAGGCCGTGTCGAGCAATGCAACGCAGGGTGGCGCCGTCATGCGCGACGCCAACTCCGCCATGGGCGCCATCCAGACCTCATCGGACAAGATTTCCAGCATTATCGGGCTCATCGACGACATTGCCTTCCAAACCAATCTCCTGGCCCTCAACGCGTCGGTCGAGGCCGCTCGGGCGGGCGATGCCGGTAAGGGTTTCGCCGTGGTTGCGGTGGAGGTGCGGCGCCTGGCGCAGTCGGCGGCGCAAGCCTCCGCCGAGATCAAGACCCTGATAGAGACGAGCGCGGCCGAAGTGCGCAATGGATCGCGCCTAGTCAGCCAGGCTGCAGAAACGCTGCTCGACATCCTGGCCGGGGCCGAGGAAAGCGCTGGTTTGATCGATGGCATTGCTCAAGCGAGCCGCGCGCAATCGGCTTCGCTCGAGGAGGTCGCAACAGCCGTGCGCCAGATGGACGAGATGACCCAGCATAATGCGGCACTGGTCGAGCAAACCAATGCGGCCATCGAACAAACCGAGGCACAGGCCAGCGATCTCGATCACATCGTCGAAGTGTTCCGCGTCAGCGGGACTGCGCAACAGGCCGTGCGGAACAAGGCTGTTTCGCCGAGGGGCGCCCTTCCTGCACAAAGGCGATCGGTCTAGCCAGCCAGTTTCTGTTTGCTGACGGGAGGCTGACGAATTGCTTTAGGTTACCGCAGGAACGAGCAGTGGTGTTGATGATTGACCGGACCCTGATGTTTGGAAAGGATTCAACATGCATAGGCGATCCCTTATTGGCGGCTCGGCTGCCGCTCTTGCACTACTTCCGGTCGCAGGCGTTGCCTTCGCCCAGAGTGGCGATGTGGACCAGGCAAAACTGCCTGCCCTGATGGGCGGCGATTTCGCCACCGCAACCAGTGAACTGGCCGCCAGCAAGGCTTCCAACGAGTCGGTGAAAACCTTCGCCCAGCTGGAAATCGCCGAACAGGCTGCCGTTGCACAAGCTTTCGGCTCGCAGCCGGGTGCAGCGGGCCTCAGCGAAGAGCATGCCGCCATGGTCGCCCAGCTCCAGGAACTCGAAGGCGCCGAGTTCGACCAGATGTATATCGAAGGCCAGATTACCGGTCATGAACAGCTGCTCGAAATCCATCAGCAATATGCCGACAGTGGCGAAGACCCGATGGCCCGCGGTGCCTCCATGGTGGGCGTCACCGGCATTCAGACCCATCTCGTCATGCTGCGTTCCATCCAAGCGTCGCTCTAAAGCGGCAATCTCGTTCACAAGTCCGTGATCATCGAACCCTGCCCAAAAGGCAGGGTTTTTGCCAAAAGTGCCTTGTTTCAAGGCACGTTATTGCTGCGGCATGCTGCGATTGCTCTTCGTTAATCCAGATTAGCCATGGCTGCTATGCGGAACAATGCACATCGGGCGCTGTTTACTCGCGGCAACCGGACCTCAGAGGGGAACGGAGATCAACGCGGCAGAGGTGGAACTTGAGCAGGTCCGAACAATACGCCATTCATCCCTTACCGGCGCACCGGCAACCCGAAACCAGCTTTGAAGGCCGCTTCTCCTTCCCCGAACTTGTTCAAGCCGATAATGACGAGGTTCTTCCCAGAGCCGGCGCCAGCCTCGCGCGCCCGCTGGTTGTGGATCTTGATGGCACCCTTATCCGTTCGGATTTGCTGATCGAAGCTGCCTTTTCCGAGCTCGGCCAGCGGCCGCATGCCATTGTGGGCATGCTCCGTGCCATGCGCGACGGCAAGTCGGCGCTTAAGGACCACCTGTCCTCGCCCGACAATTTCGATCCGGCCACGCTGCCCTATGACGAAGTGGTGCTCCAGTATATCCGCGATGCCCGCGATGCCGGTCGGCCGGTATACCTTGCTTCAGCCAGCCACGAGAGCCTCGTTGGCGCCGTCGCTGAACATCTTGACCTGTTCGACGGCTGGTTCGCCACCAACAAGACCTCCAACTGCTCGGGCCGGGTCAAGGCCAAGATCCTCGTCGATGCCTTTGGCGACAAGCAGTTCGACTATATCGGCAATGACAGCGCCGATCTCGAAGTCTGGCCGCATGCCGCCAAGTGCCTCGCCATCCGCACCAATGGTAAGGTCGGCCGCACGCTGGCGCGGCGCTTCGACGATGTGGAGCATCTCCACCACGACCAGGCGACGTGGAAGGATTGGGCGCGCCTCATGCGGGTGCACCAATACGCCAAGAATGCCTTGGTCTTCGTCCCTCTCATCACCAGCCAGATCTTCGAGATCAATGCCCTTCTGACGCTGGTCGTGGCTGCGATCGCTTTCTCGCTCTGCGCGTCGAGCGTCTACATCCTCAATGACCTTGTCGACATCAAGGATGACCGCGGACACCCCACCAAGCGCATGCGGCCGCTCGCCAGCGGCACCATCCCGCTTGCCGATGCCGTCATGGCCGTGCCGATCCTGTTCGGCATTTCGCTGGCCATCGCATCGTCCATTTCCCTCCCGTTCCTGGGCGTCTTGCTCGGTTACTATGCGCTCACCACGGCCTATTCGTTCGTGCTCAAGCGCATGCTGATCGCCGATGTGCTCGCTCTTGCCGGTCTTTACACCATCCGCGTCGTTGGCGGCGGGGTGGCGCTGGGCGTATCCACCTCGCTCTACTTCCTTGCCTTCCTGATGGCCTTTTTCCTCTCGCTGGCCCTGATCAAGCGCTTCGTGGAACTGGGCGCCCGCAGGCGCGCCCATCTGGGCGACAGCTCGAGCCGCGACTATCGTAACGACGACATCTTCATGGTCGGCGCGCTTGCCGCCGCTGCGGGCCTCCAGGCCGTGACCCTGTTCATCCTTTATGGCACCAGCGCCGGTGCCGCGGCCATGTACAGCCGGCCCGAAATCCTCTGGCTGGTTGCCCCTGTGCTGACCTTCTGGCTGGCCCGCGCATTGGTGCTGGCACAGCGCGGCGAAATGCACGATGATCCCGTGGTGTTTGCCCTGAAGGACAAGGTCAGCATCGTGACCCTGGCGCTCGCTGGCGCCCTGGTCGTCGGCGCGATGTAGCTGTTGGAGGCAGGTTTGTTTGAGGCTTCAACTGCGCGCCCGGCGGGCGCGCCGCCGCATGCCGGAGTGACGGCGTTCCGCTATGTGCTGTTTGCAGTCCTATCCACCCTGGTCAATTTCTTCGCCCAGCACACCGTAGTGGTGCTCTTGCCCTTTGCCCCGATCTTCCTGTCGATCCTCTTCGGCACGGCGGCCGGCTTTGCGGTCAAATATGTGCTCGACAAGAAGTGGGTGTTCGAGGACGACTACACGACAGGCCGCGACGAGGTGCGCAAGGTCAGCCTTTATGCGCTGTTCAGCGTCGGGACCACGGCCATTTTCTGGGCCTTTGAGATCAGCGCCTGGGCTATCTGGCAGACCGATTTAGCCAAATATGCCGGCGGTGCCCTGGGTCTTGCGATCGGCTATTGCGCCAAATACGCCCTTGATCGTCGTTATGTTTTTCGGACGGAGCGGGGCGTGAATGCTGCTTGAGGGGTGGGGACGGTATCCGCAGCTCAACAGCGAAGTGCTCGCCCCGGCAATGCCCAACCAGCTCACCGGGCTGGTGCAGGAGCGTGCAGGGCTGATTGCGCGCGGCAATGGCCGGGCCTATGGCGATGCCGCCATTGGGGCGCAGGCCAGCCTTTCCGTGGTCAAGCTTGATCGGATGCGTTCGTTTGATCCGGAGACGCAGATCCTGACGGCCGAGGCTGGGGTCCTCCTGGCCGATATTCTCGACACCTTCGTGCCGCGCGGCTTCTTCGTGCCCGTCGTGCCTGGCACGAAATACGTCACCCTGGGCGGCATGATCGCCTCGGACGTCCATGGCAAGAACCATCATCGAGATGGTGGCTTTGGCGGCTGCGTGCAGAGCCTCAAGCTCGTGCTGCCCAATGGCGAGGTCTGGAACTGCTCGCCGCACGAAAACCCGGATGTGTTTTATGCCACCATCGGCGGCATGGGCTTGACCGGCGTCATCGCCGAAGCCAGCATCAAGCTGCGCCCCATCGAAACGGCCTATATCACCCAAACCACCACCGTGGCGCCGGACCTGGGCGCGGCACTCAAGGCGCTCGACGATGCCGACGAGGTCACCTACTCCGTCGCCTGGATCGATTGCCTGGCCGGCGGCGGATCGCTCGGCCGGTCGCTGGTTTATGCGGGCGAGCACGCCAGCCGCGCCGAGGTCGAAACTGCGCAGGGAAGCGGCGAACTACTGGCGACAGCCAAGGCCGCCCGGCTCAGCGTGCCGCTCGACCTGCCGGGCTGGACGCTCAACAAGGCGTCCGTCATGGCCTTCAACGAGCTTTACTTCCGGCAGGGCTCGCGCAAGGGCGGCGCACCGGCCGTGGTGCACTACAACCCTTATTTCTTCCCGCTTGATGGCGTCAGCCGCTGGAACCGTATCTACGGCGTACGCGGCTTCCTGCAGCACCAATGCGTGGTGCCCCCGGACAATGCCCATGCCGTCTTAAGCGAAATTCTTGAGCGCTTTGCCCGTTCGGGTCGCGCCTCGTTTCTGGCCGTGCTCAAGAAATTGGGTAGTGCCAATGGCCTAATGTCCTTTCCCATGCCCGGCTATACGCTGGCGCTCGATGTACAAGTGAGAGACGATATTTTTGCCTTGCTGGATGAAATCGACGCCCTGGTGACACGGGCTGGAGGCCGGCTATACCTCGCCAAGGACGCGCGGCAGTCCCCTGCCACCTTCCAGGCAGGCTATCCGGGCCTTGCGCAGTTCCAGGACATCCGGCGCCGCTTGGGCGTCGAGGGCAAAATCGCTTCGAAACTCTCCGAAAGGCTTGGCATATGAGCGCCGCGCAGAAAACCCTGCTCTTGATCGGAGCCACCTCCGATATTGGCCATGCCACGGCACAGGCCTTTGCTGGTGCAGGCTGGACCATCCGTCTTGCGGCCCGCAATCCTGAGGCAGCCCAACGCAACCGCGACGACATCGCGGCCCGCAGTGGCGCTGAGGTGTCCACCCACCAACTTGATGTGCTTAACACCGAAGGCTTTGAAGCCTTTATCGACGGCTTGCCAACTTTGCCCGATGCCGTGGTATGCGTCGTGGGCGAAATGGGCGATCAGCAACAGGCGCAGGGCGACATCGCCCATGCCGCCAAGGTGATCCGCACCAATTTCGAGGGCCCTGCCCTCCTCCTCGGCGCGCTGGCCGAGCGCTTCGTAGCCCGCGGACATGGCGCGGTGGTCGGTGTCAGCTCGGTGGCTGGCGATCGCGGCCGCGGCTCGAACTATGTTTATGGGGCTGCCAAGGCAGGCTTCTCGGCTTTTCTCTCTGGGCTGCGCAATCGGCTGAGCGCCACGGGCGTCCAGGTGATCACGATCAAACCCGGCTTTGTGCGCACCCGTATGACCGAAGGCATGAAGCTGCCGCCCTTGCTGACCGCCGAACCGGCGGAAGTGGGCGCGGCGATCCTTGAAGCCGTCAACAGCCAAAAAGGCGACGTGCTCTATGTACGCAAGTTGTGGCGGCCGGTGATGATGGCCATCGGGGCTATTCCCGAACCAATCTTCAAGAAGATGCGGCTCTAGCATGGAGCGAGCGCTCGCCCATCGAGCACCAAGCAGCAATTGGCTGACAGGGGCCTTTTATACGCTGGAGCGCTCGCCTGGCCGAGCCCTCTTCGTCCTCAGCCTTGTTCTGGCGGTGCTTCTCGCCCTGCCGGGCGAAACCGTGACGACCCGAGCCATCGAAGAGCTGGTCGCCACTCTTGATGGGGTACAACGCCTCGCCTGGGGCCAGGTACCCAATCGGGACTTCCACTCCGCCGTTGGACCGCTGGCCTACTACATTCCAGGCCTCGGCTTCTGGCTTGGCGGCAGCTTTGGCGCAGCCATGCCGCTTGGCATGGGCCTCCTCCTTGTGCCGTTCGGCCTGGTGCTCGCCTATGTGCTGCCCTCGCGCCTGTCCCCAGCCCTGGCGCTGCCTTTCGGCATTTTCCTCCTTCTGATCCTCGCCGTGCCCATGAACCTGGGCGACGGACTCAACATCCTGTCCTTTGGGCAGTTTTACAACCGGATTGGCTGGGTCGGAATTGCCCTGCTCCTCGTCATGTTCTTGCCGGCAGCTGAAGGCGCCAGGCACTCCCGCTTCATGGACGCCTTGTGCGCAGCGATCCTTGTCCTGTTGCTGGTCTATACCCGCCTGACCTATGGCATAGTAGCCGCCGGGTTCCTCCTGTTCATGCTTACCGACCGGAGGCAATGGCTACGGGCCGGCCTGGCTCTCCTCATGGTTGCTGTGGCGGCGCTTCTTGTGCATTTCGTCTGGGGCGCCTCGGAAGCCTATTGGGAGGACACGCTCACTGCCTTTGCCGCAGCCGGCTGGCTGCGCGGTGCGCCGGCGCAATGGCTCGAGCTGTTCCTGGGCAATCTTGCCGATTACCTGCTTCTCGCTCTCCTGGCCGGCATCAGCCTTTGGCGGCGCTTCAGCCTGCGCCTCCTCGTTTTCGTTGTTCTGTGCGGCCTTGCCGGGTTTTGGCTCCTCAACCAAAACGATCAGCGCTGGGGAATCCTGCCTGTTCATGCCGCGGCCGCCGTTCTGGCCGAGACCGTGCTGCGTGACCTGCGCACGGGACGCGGCCGCCCCGCGGGTCCGCTGGTCAATCCGGCCGGCATCAAGCTTTATCTGCTCGGCTTCCTGTTTCCCACGATGCTGCATTGCGCAATGGCGCTGAGCCTTCATTTCGGCACGGCAGTCATCAATGGCGGGCAAGCGCTCCCACTCCCGCGCTTTGAAGCCGTACGCCTTGCCGACCTGCTGACACCAGGCGACTTCGGCGGCGGCCGTTGGTATCTCGACCTTGTCACCGATGGGGTGAACGGGCTTGAGAACCTGTCGGTTGCGCCTGAGCGCCTCGTAGTCCTGGGCGGACCCAATCCATTTGCACCCGCGCTTGATCTCCAGCCGCCGCGGGGTGATGTCGGGCTGCTGCGCTGGGGTTCAAGCCAGAACGAAGCCGTGCATACCCCGCCCGAGCAGTTGTTTGCCGATACGCAGACCGTGCTGGAGCGCACCGCTGCAGGTGGCATCGGGGATCTTGGCCGGGTCTACATGCCTTACGTTCTCGACAATTTCGAGCTTGTCGGCCAAACCGCCAATTGGCGCATCTACCAGCGCCCGGCCAGCGCTCAGTGAACCGGCCGCTGGTTCTCCCCAAGCGGGGCACCGCTCTTGTTGGAGCCTTCGCCCTGCTGCTGGCGCTGGCTCTTGCCCTGCCCGCGCGCACGGTGACATCGGCCTATGTCAACGACGTCTTGATCTTTCTCGATGGCGCCAACCGCATAGCCTTTGGCCAGGTGCCAAACCGGGATTTCCATACGGCGCTCGGTCCCTTGGTTTATTACATCCCGGCCATTGGGCTTTGGCTTTCTGGCCGCATGGGCGGTGCGCTGCCGGTCGGAATGGGTGTGCTGATCCTCCTTCTCACCCCGGTCTTCATGCATGTCTTGGGCTCACGCCTCAGGCCCATGCTCGCCCTGCCCTTTGGCGCGTTCCTCCTCCTGATCCTCGCCATTCCGGCTAATCTCGGTGATCCGCTCTCGTCGATCTCCTTTGCCATGTACTACAACCGCATTGGCTGGGCTGTTCTGGCGCTGCTGGCGGTTATGTACCTTCACCCGCTCGACCGGGCCAAAACCCACTGGTGGTGGGACGCGGGGTGCGCCGCCATTCTCGTCCTGGTCGCGCTTTATACCAAGATCACCTATGCGCCGGCGGCCTTTGCCGTCCTGCTGCTGATTGCCCTCGATGGCGCGCAACGGCGCTGGGCTGGTGCAGCGCTTGGTCTTGTGGGCTGCGGCATGTTCCTGGTGGAACTGGTGTGGCGCGGCTCGTTTGCCCATGTGCATGACCTTCTGGCTACGGCCAAGGTTAGCGGCGAGCGCAACCTCCTCCTCTTTGTTCAGGTGGCGCTCAACAATTTCTATGATCTTGCCGTAGCAGGTCTCCTGGCCGGCTTGGCTTTTTTGCGCACGCGCCGATTGCTGGACCTCCTCTTTTATGGGCTGTGTTTTGGTTCGGGCGTGCTGATCATTTCGCAAAACGCCCATGCCTGGGGCATGATCACCCTGTTCGCAGCTGGTGTCGTTGCAGCCGAAACGAGCCTGCGCGAGGCGAGCACGCGCTATGCCCGTGCGCCGGGCTGGAGCGGGGAACCCCTGCTGTTCTGGCTTCTTGTCTTGCCGCCCTTGGGCAAGCACGCCGTGGCCATGGCCATCTATGTTTATCTCGCCGCATCCAATTTTGGCACGCCGCTGGCGCTCCCGAACTTTGCCGATGTGCGGTTTGGCCGCTTGTGGTCGCCGGGCGATCATGGCTTCACCGAACTCTATATCGGCAACTTCGCCGAGGCCGGCGAACTGCTCGGCCAAATGGACGACCCTGGGCGCGTCCTGGTGCTGGATTTCGCCAATCCGGTTTCTGCCGGCATGGGACTCATGCCGCCGCGCGGCGACATTTCCTGGATGCACTGGGGACGAAATCTGGACTCCGAACATCACCCTGCGCCGCAAGAGCTTTTTGCAGATGTCGCTGTTGTCATGATCCCGAAGATCGGCATCAATAGCATGCAGCTTGAAGAGCTCTACAGCCCTTACATTGCGGAGCGCTACACTTTGGTTTCCGATACAGCTGGGTGGAAGGTTTACCGCGTGAGAAACAGCCCATGACCACCGCCCCCATTGCCCAGCCGCAAGAGAGCGGGAGCCGGGCGCTGCGCTTTCCAGCGCTCTCCTTGCCGTGGATCGTTTTCGCCATCGGGCTTGGCCTGGCAGTCGTCCTGGCCCTGCCCGGGCAGACCGTCACCACTAAATATGTCAACGACCTCTTCATCTTCCTCGATGGCGCTTACCGCATTGTGAGCGGCGGCCAGGTGCCCAACAGGGATTTCCATTCCTCCCTCGGGCCCCTCGCCTTCTACCTGCCGGCAATAGGCTATGGGCTAACAGGAAGCCTCGGCGCCGCCATGCCGATCGGAATGGCCTTTGCCACAGTTTTCCTCGGCGCCATCGGTGCCCACCTGATCGGAACGCGCATGCGTCCGCTGACCGGCATTGCCCTTGCCGTGTTCCTGCTTCTGATCGCCGCCGTGCCGCTCAATCCGGGAGAGGGCATCGCCGATCTGTCCTTTGCCATGTTTTACAACCGGCTCGGCTGGGCGGCGATCGGCCTCCTCTTCGTCCTTTATCTCCCCCCGTTCGAGGCGAGCCGCAAGCAAACAGCGCTGGATGCCATCTGTGCGGCCCTGCTCACGCTGTTCCTCCTCTACCTCAAGGCGAGCTATGGGCTGGTGGCGGCAGGTTTCCTCCTATTCATGGCGACCGACAGGTCAGCCCGGCGCTGGTCGCTCGCGGCTCTTGCTGCCGTGGCGATCGCCATGGTCGCGGTCGAGCTGTTCTGGCACGGCACGGGCACCTATGTGGCCGATATCCGATTGGCCAGTGCAGTGAGCGGCGATTTGCCCGATGTGGTCCGGTTGATCAACATTGCCCTGCCCAATCTGGCCGATATTGCCGTTTATTTTTTGTTCATATTTCTCCTTTTGGCCACCCGCCGAAGCTTCCGCGACTTCCTTTTCCTGGGCTTTGTCGGCGGTTCTGGCGTTCTGATCATCGAGCAAAATTTTCAGATCGTCGGCATTCTAACCCTCGCCGCAGGCGCCAGCGTCGCCGCGGAATTGTTGGCGCGCGCCGCGCCAAGCTGGGCGAAAAGCGGCGTCGCCACAGGCCTGCCGCTGCTTCTTGCAATCATGATGGTGCCCGTTACCGTCCAGAACGGCATGGCTCTCCTTCTTCACACAGGCTTGTCCCTTACCCAGCAGGGTGACCCGATTGCCCTGCCCGGTTTTGCCGGCGTGCGCCTCGTCCAATTGTCCAATGAAGGGCTTTACCGTAATTTTTCGCGATATAATCAATCACTTGTTGATGGCGTTACAGCGTTAGCAAGCCTTGAAGTCCCCGCAGAACGTGTCGTGGTGTTCGATTTCGTTGGGCCGTTCAGCGCAGGCCTGGGCCTTGCGCCGCCGCGGGACGACAGCCCATGGTATCACTGGGGCCGCACCCTGGACGATGAGGTTTTCCCGCCTGCCAGCGAGATCCTGGCCGATGCCGAGGTCATCATGGAAGCCAAGTGGCCCATTGAAGTGTGGACGGCAAACGGCATGCGCCGGGTTTATGCCGACTATCTCGACAGCAACTTCACCCTGGCCCGAGAAAGCGGGGACTGGCGCATTTATGTGCGTAATCCATCCCGCGCCGATGCCCGGTTGAACGCCAGAAGCGTCACGAGGCAAAGCACCAGCGCCCAGCCATAGGCTGAACCAGTGGTCAGCTGGACGTGTGCCGGCGAACCGAACTGGTTGATGATCATCGGGATCGGGATGCACAACATGGCCGCCACCAGCCACATCGGCCAGGCCCGCCAGTAGGCGACAATCACGGGCAGAAGGAACAGGGTGTAGTGAATCCAGCCGAGCGGCGAGGCCATGACAGCGCCCAATAAGGCGAAACTGCTGACCCGCATGACGTCAGGTCGCTTCCAGAACGCCCAGGCGGCCAGCGCGAGGAGCATGAGCGCGCTTAGCAACAAACCCAAAGCAGGAATACCCGCCCGGGCGGTGAAGCCTGAAATGGATGCATTGGTGAGGAACATGGCCCGCTCGCCATCTCCAATGACCAGTTCAAGCCACTGCCGGTAGATATGCGGGCCGAAAAACAGGACGGGAATAAGGCTGATGACAGCGGCCACTGCGATTGATGTGAGGCTTGCCTTGCGGTGTCCGGCCAAAAAGAGCAAGACGGGCCAGACCAGAAAATTGGGCTTCATGGCGATAACGAGCCCGATCAGCACCCCGGCCCACACGGCCTGCCCGCGCTCCAGCAACAGCCAGGCGCCAACAGCAGCGAGAACCAGCGGGATATAGATCTGTCCAAGGTAAAGCGTATCCCAAAAGCCGGCGAGAGCCGCGGCCCAGACGATCAGCACGGCAGCTTCGGGCCCCCGGGCATAGCGCTGCACCAGGAGCGCGATGGTTGCGGCATAAAGGCCGATGGAGATCCAGGACCAGACCCTGAAGCTCACATCTTGGGGCGCCCAGTCGAAGGCCTGGAAGAGCAGTGCCGAGATGGGCGGATTAAGATTAGGATTCCAAGCCTCGAAACCTGGAAAAACAACATGCGGCGTAAGCGGCGGATAGATGCCGTAGGGGTTGAGCCCTTCGGCAGCAGCGCGGCCCGACGCCAGGAATGCGCCGAAGTCCCAAAGCCCGTGTGGCGGCGCGATACGCGGCCATTCAACCCAGATCACCCATAAGGAAAATATCGCCAGCACTGCCGCGGCAGTCCAGAACAGGATCCTTTCGGGCTTCTGGACACTAACATACGTTGCTTTGAGCTGGCTCATGGGCTCTCCTCGATCGGTCGGGCAGGACAAAACAGGCGCTTTCCTGCACCTATTTGCCTATCAACGATCAAAGCACCGCTTAGCTCCAGCATGCAATGGCTGCACCGCTTGCTGCAGCCGCATAACAGAAAGCCTCCAGCCAGGATCGGCGGAGGCTTCTACTTCTTTAATAGGGCAGGTTGCCCGGCGTTACTTGCGCCGTTCGGCGTCGAACTCGCCGGCTGTGCCGTAGCGCGGCGCGACGTTGCCATTGCCATCGTATTGGGTCTGCGCGGCATGAGCAGTGTTTCCAACCGCTTCGACGCTGGCGCCCGGCGCCGGTTTAGAACGAGTGGTTTCGAAGTTGGGCAGCACTTGTTCAAGCCGGTCAAGGGTTTCGCCGACACGCTGCGCTACCGCCGCATCAAAGCGATGATCGGGCGAGGTGCGTTCATATTCACGCAGCTGCTCGGTGGTCACACCCGCTTCGGCGGCAAAGGCATCGGGGTCAATGCCCAGCGCGAGGCGCCTGTTGTGGTCGCCCTTGGGCTGGCGTTCGGTTGGGATTTCATTGGCCATTTGCTTTGTCCTCCAAAAGACAATGGCGCCGCCGCCATTGCGACAGCGCCCCTTTATCTAACGCACGAGCGAAGCGCTGGCTCCGCAGGCTGTTGCTGGGCTCAGCCTTTTTCTCTGGTGTCGTGGGTGTGGTGCGTATCGCGCACGCCACCGCCACTCGACACATCAGACTGGGGCCCATTGGTCGGCTGGCCAGGCTTTGGTCCGCGGCCTTCGGTTGGATCAGGAAGATCAGGCCGCTGGTGGCTGCTGCCCGGACCGCCATGATGGCGGTTGGTTTGTTCGCTTTTATCCGAGGTAGACATGGCTCACCTGTCCTGCTGCAGACCCTGATTAGTGGTGTTCTGTTTACTGTTGCCCTGTTGACCCTGCTGATCGTAATTGCGCTCGCCCTGCCCTGCCGAAGCGTTGGCCTGCTTGGGGTCGAGATGGTCATTGCCGCCAGTGCCCTTAGGGCTGCGGTTTTGAGGAGGGATGGGGGGTAGGTGTTTTGACATGGTCGAACTCCTTCTCCGCCCTTAACCATGTGCGCAGCCGTCCCGTTCCCAGAAAGTGATCGGCTGTCCCAGGTTAGCGCTAAGAGAATGCATAATTTGCGCACGGCATGGAACGGGATCGGCTTGCCTTTGCTTTGGCTGCTAAAGCACATTTCGCGAGGATCATCATGGCTGAACGTCCGCAAGAAGCCTTCAAGGAACCTGCCGACCCGAGCGTCAATCCACCCGACGAGGCGACCAATAGTGCCGCAGGACCGCTGCCGGTCTTTGCCGTACTGTTTGCAGTACTCGCCTTGGTCGCCATTGTTGCCGTTGTCATGATCTCCGGCGCGATACAATGAAGGTCGTGATCGTCGGCGGCGGTTTTGGCGGGCTGGCTTGCGCCAAGGCGCTAGGCGGCTCGTCGCATCAGGTGCTGGTGATCGACAAGAAGAACTACAACCTTTTTCAGCCGCTGCTCTACCAAGTAGCGACCGGAGCTCTTTCACCGGCAGACATCGCCGAGCCAATCCGGCGTGTGTTCAAGAAGTACCGCAACATCTCAGTGGTCATGGCGGAGGTGGAGCGGGTCGATGTGGATGGGCGGCAGGTGCTCACCACCGAGGGAGGCCAATACCCGTTCGATGTGCTGATCCTTGCGACAGGCTCGCGCTACAGCTTCTTCGGTCACGATGACTGGGCTGAATTTGCAACCAGCCTCAAGACAATCGAGGATGCGCGGCAAATCCGCACCAAACTTCTTTCTGCCTTCGAACGAGCGGAGAAAAGCACCGATCCGGAAGAGCAGCGCCGCTTGACCACGACGGTGGTGATTGGAGGTGGGCCAACGGGCGTCGAAATGGCCGGCGCCATTGCCGAGCTTGGCCGCTGGACGCTTCAAGGCGAGTTCCGGAACATCAATCCGCGATCGGCTCGGGTTATCCTGGTAGAAGGAGGCGAGCGGCTTCTCGGGCAGTTCCCCGAGGAACTGGCGCAGTATGCGCAGCGAACGCTGGAACAACTAGGCGTCGAGATCTGGCTCAAGCGGCGCGTCACCGGCATGGATGAGGAAGGGGTGCAGGTGGATGGCGAAGCTGTGCCGGCTGGCACCATCGTCTGGGGTGCCGGGGTGACGGCAACGCCAGCAGCCCAATGGCTAGGCATTTCAGCCGATCGCGGAGGCCGCATTCCTGTGAACCCCGACCTTTCGGTTCCGGGGTTTGCCGGCGTCTATGCTATGGGCGACATCACGGCCTTTACCCAGGACGGCAAGCCGCTGCCGGGGCTCGCGCAAGTGGCCAAGCAGCAGGGTCGGCACCTTGGAACGGCACTGCGTTCGGCAACTGATCCAGGCCAAAAGCTGCCGCCCTTCCGCTTTCATGATCGCGGCAATACGGCCGTCATTGGCCGCCATGCGGCCGTTTTCGACTTTGGCCGCCACCGCATGAAGGGGGGACTCGCCTGGCTCTTGTGGGCCATTGTTCACGTCTATCTTCTGGTGAATGCCGAAAAGCGAGCGCTGGTGAGCCTGCAATGGCTCTGGCGCTATATCACCAAGGCCCGGGGCGTTCGACTGATCCCGTGACAATCTCGAGACCAGTTCGCACCATCATGGAAGCGTCACACAACAGCAAACCAAGCGTCACGGTTCTGTAAACTGAGCGTCAAGAAAGCCCTCTAGATGTCCCCGCGCTTTTCAAAGGCATCTTGGGAGACAGGCTTAAATGACACGCACAAAGCTGCTCGGCGCAGCAACAACCCTTGCCGCGCTTGCCCTGGCAAGCGCCCCTGCAGTGGCACAGACAAAGTTCGAATTCTGGTACGGCCTGTCTGGCGATCTTTCCGAACGCGTCCAGGAGATGTGCAGCCGCTTCAACGAGTCCCAGGCCGACTACGAGATCGTCTGCGTCAGCCAGGAGAACTACGACAACACCCTGCAGAACACCATTGCAGCCTATCGCGCCAACAAGCAGCCAACCGTTACCCAGATCTTTGATGCGGGCACGCTCGATCTGATGTTGAGCAAGGCCTATGTGCCTGTGCGCCAGCTGATGGAAGACAATGGCTATCAGATCGACTGGAACAATTATTTCTCCGGCATTGCATCTTATTTCTCGACCTCGACCGGCGAGATGCTGTCGCTGCCGTTCAACAACTCCACCGCTCAGATGTATTATAATCTGGACGCGCTGGAAAAGATCGGCTTTGAAGGCGTTCCTGCCACTTGGGAAGAAGTGGAGGACGTTGCTCGCCGCCTGAAGGCTGCCGGCTACGAATGCCCCATCGCTTTCGATCCTTCCGGGGCATGGCAGTGGTTTGAGCAGTTCTCCGCCGTCCACAACCAGCCGATTGCCACCAAGGGCAACGGCTTTGGTGGTCTCGATGCCGAAATGGTCGTCAGCAAGGGCCGGTTTGTTGACCAGCTGACCTGGATCAAGAAGATGTATGACGAAGGTCTGTTGCTCCATAAGAGCAAGGACGCTGGCGAAACGGCCAACGACGCGTTCGTCAACGCCAAGTGCCAGATCACTTCGTCCTCGATTGCTGACCATGGCACTTTCGGCAAGCAGGCCATCGAAGGCATGCGCTGGACCAATGCCATGCTGCCCGTCTGGGCCGGCACTGAGCGCACCAACTCGCTCGTGGGCGGCGCTTCGCTCTGGACGCTGCAGGGCAAGTCCGAAGAAGAATACAAGGGCGCAGCTGCGTTCTTCAACTTCCTCGCCCAGCCCGAACAGGCCGAGCATTGGTCGACCATCACCGGCTACATCCCGGTGACAAATACCGGCTTTGAAGCCATGAAGGGCAACGGCTTCTATGAAAATCCCGAATACAAGGGTCGCGAACTGGCCATTGAAAGCCTGACCGCAACGCCGCCGACCGAATATACCCGCGGCATTCGCCTGGGCAATTATGCCTCGATCCGCGCCGAGATGGTCAAGACCATGCAGGACGTGCTGTTCAACAACACTCCCGTCCCGGAGGCGCTTGCTGCATTTGACGCCAAGGGCAACGAGATCCTGCGTCGCTTCGAGCAGACCTACGCCGGCGCGCAGCTTCCCTGATCGTGACATCTAACAGCACGGGCGGGTTGCCGTCCGTGCTTTCCTCTTCCGACCATTGCTGGGGCAAGCACATGGAACGACGCGCCTTTTACCGTAACGGCACCCTGCCATGGCTCCTGATCGGACCGCAGCTGCTGCTGGTTCTGGTGTTCTTCTACTGGCCAACGGCGCAAGCGCTCTATTGGGCCTTCACGCTCGAACAACCCTGGGGCGGCGGCAATACTTGGGTGGGGCTCAGCAACTTTCTCGGCATCTTCCGCGACAGCGATTACTGGACCACGGTCGGCCGGAGCGCCTTCTACGCCCTGATGACGACGGGGCTCTCCATGATCGTCGCCCTGACCCTCGCGGCTTTCGTTGACCGGGCACTCAAGGGCACCCGCATTTTCCAGTCGGTTTTCGTCTGGCCCTATGCCATTGCGGCGCCGGCGGCAGGCGTGGCCTTCCGCTTCATCTTCGCGCCGGAGTCAGGGCTGGTCGGCTCCATCAACGAGATCTGGCCGGGGATCTGGAACCCCGCCATCAACGGCGCCCACGCGCTGATCATGGTCATCGTCTGCCATGCATGGCTCGGCATAGGGTATAATTTCATCTTCTTTCTTGCAGCCCTGCAGATGATCCCGCGCTCCATCAGCGAAGCGGGGGCCATGGACGGCGCGCGCCCCTTCCGCCGCCTCATCGACCTCCAGCTGCCGCTGATCGCGCCGACGGTGTTCTTCCTCCTGATCATGAACCTGATTTCGAGCTTCACCGACAGTTTCGGCCTCATCGACGTCATGACGGAAGGCGGCCCGGTCGGGTCAACCGAAGTTATGGTCTACAAGATCTACTTCGACGGCTTCAAAGGGCTCGATTACTCCGGCGCCGCCGCCCAGTCGATCGTTCTCATGCTCCTCGTCATTGCGCTCACCTTCATCCAGTTCAAATGGGTGGAAAAGCGCGTTCACTACAACTGAGGACCCCTCATGGTTGAGCGCTCTCCCCTTTATGACATTGTCACTTACGCGGCCATGATCCTAGGACTATTTCTGGTCCTGGTGCCGTTCTGGATCACGCTGGTGGCCGGCTCGCAATCCTTGCAAGAGGTGAGCCGGGTTCCCCTTAACCTTTGGCCATCCAGCCACCTGCTGGAGAACCTCCAGGCGGCATGGAGCCGGGCGGATCTTGGGCCCAAAATGGTCAACAGCTTCATCGTTGCGGTTGGCGTGACCATGGGCAAGATCACCCTAGCAGCGCTTTCGGCGTTCTCGATCGTATTCTTCAACTATCGCGCCCGCATGGTCTGCTTCTGGATGATCTTCATCACCCTCATGCTGCCGCTCGAAGTGCGCATCGTGCCGACCTATGCCATTGCGGCCAATGCCCTCCTGCCCTTCCAAGCCATCATCGATGGTCTGGGCATCACTTGGCTGGTCGAAACCCTTCTGGGGCTGCGGATCGGTCTCGAATGGAATTTGCTCAATTCCTATACTGGCCTGATCTTGCCCCTGGTCGCGACTGCCACCGGTACGTTCCTTTATCGCCAATTCTTTATGACCATTCCCGATGAACTGGTGGAAGCCTCAAAGATGGACGGGGCTGGCCCTGTCCGGTTCTTCTTCGATGTGCTGCTGCCCCTGTCGCGCACCAACATGCTGGCGCTCGCCACCATCATGTTCGTGTCGAGCTGGAACCAGTATCTCTGGCCGCTGCTGATTACCACCGATCGTGCCAACTACGGCACAGTCGTTATGCAGCTCAAGGCGCTGATCCCAGCCCAGAATGGCACGCCCGACTGGAATGTCACCATGGCCGGTGCCCTCATCATCATGCTGCCGCCCCTGCTAGTCGTTGCCCTCATGCAGCGCTGGTTCGTGCGTGGCCTCATCACCAAGGACAAGTAATCATGGCTGCGATCAGCATTGCAGGCGTCAAGAAGCGCTACCAGAAAACAGACGTTATTCACGGGGTCGACGTCGACATCGAGCCGGGCGAGTTCGTGGTGATCCTGGGGCCCTCGGGCTGCGGGAAATCGACCCTGCTGCGCATGATAGCCGGTCTCGAGGAGATTTCGGGCGGCACCATTTCTATCGGCGGCACCGTGGTCAACACGCTCGAGCCGCGCGAGCGTGGTTGCGCCATGGTGTTCCAGAACTACGCGCTTTACCCCCATATGAGCGTGCGCCAGAACATCGGCTACGCCCTGAAGGTCGCGGGCATGGCACGCGCCGAGCGCGACGCAAAGGTGCTCAAGGTCGCCCGATCGGTGAGCCTAGAGCCTTATCTGGATCGCAAGCCGGGCGAGCTATCAGGGGGCCAGCGCCAGCGCGTGGCCATGGCTCGTGCCATGGTGCGCGAACCCAAAGTGTTCCTCTTTGACGAACCCTTTTCCAACCTTGATGCCAAGCTGCGCGTGGCCATGCGCGCTGAAGTTCGCAATCTGCATCGCAGCCTCGGCGTCACCTCGGTATTTGTGACGCACGACCAAACTGAGGCCATGACCCTGGCCGACCGGCTGATTATCATGAATGCCGGCGTTGTGGAACAAATCGGCAAGCCCAGCGAAGTGTACCATCGCCCCGAAAGCTTGTTCGTCGCCGATTTTATCGGCTCGCCTGCCATGAACCTCATCCGGGGCTTTTTCGCCGAGGATGGCAATTTCCACCACGGCAAGGGCGGCATCATGCATCTGCCCGTCGCTGCCCAAGGCCTAGTGAGCCAGGAAATATCCATTGGCATAAGGCCTGAGCTCGTGCGGCGCGTGGCTGCCGATAGCAAGGACGCCATTGCGGCCGTGGTCGACTATGTCGAGGAACTGGGCGCCGCGCGGCTGATCTACAGCAATGCCGATGGCAGCCGCATCATCGCCGTGGACGACCGCAACGATCCGCTGGGCACGGGCATGCCCATCCATCTGGCCTTCAACCAGAGCGACCTGCACCTTTTCAGCCACCAGACTGGCCGCCGCATCGAAACCCATAGCAGCGCACCGTCCGCCCTCGTAGCCGACGCGCGCGTCAACGCCTGATCCTTGGGAGAATCCTCATGTCAAACATTATCGCCACCGGCTTCAACTCCGGCTCCACGGACGGAGAATTGTTCAGCCTTGAAACCGATCTGCGCCGCCTTGCCGAGATGGGCGTCGACACGGTTGAGCTAGGCCTTACCGGCATCGACCTGATCGCCGGCGGCCGCGTGATCCCGGAACGGCTGGAGCGCCTCCTTGCCGTGACGAGCCAGTTCTCGTTCCGCTACACGGTTCATGGGCTCGTTTCATCCAACTTCATGGATCCTGACACGCTGCCGTTCCAGATGCATGCCGCCAAGGCGCTGGTTGAAGTATGCGACCGGATCGATGCGCGCGTTCTTGTGCAGCATGGCGGCAGCCTGCGCGCCGACCAGGTGCATCAGCGCGCCCAGGCCGACATCCGCGAGCGCGACGCCCTTCATGAACTCGGCGAATTTGCCCGGCCCTATGGCGTGCGGATCGCGTTTGAGAACATCTTCGCCACCGAGCTGGGGCAATATCGCCAAACGCCGGCCGAAGTGGCCGAGACCGTCAAGGCTGTGAACCATCCCAATGTCGTCGCGCTGATCGACTTCAGCCACGCTTATATCGAGAGCACCTTCAAGGGCCTCAACTTCCGCGAGCAGATCGCTGCCATGGCGCCTGTCACCGGCCATCTGCATGTACATGACAGTTTTGGGCGCCCCCAGGCGTTCTACAAGGCGTTCCACCCGCAGGAAAACACTGCCATGGGCATCGGCGATCTGCATATGCCGCTCGGCTGGGGGGACATTGACTGGGACTCCATTTTTGCCGAACTCGATTTCCTGCCCGACACTGTGCTGATGATGGAAATTGGCCCGCGTTATCGTAGCGAGCAGCCGGCCAGCCTTGAGCGCGCTCGGCAATTGGCCGGGCTTGGCAAGAACGCGCTGCGCGCTGCTGAGTAAAAAGCGAGAATGGCTGTCGTGGAGCAACAAGTGCTTTTCGCGACAGCCACGATATGGGGAGTGAAGGAATGACCCTGAAGTTCATTGTCATGAGCGATCTGCACCTGGTGCCCGAAGGCAAGCTGTCGATGACGCTCGACACCACGGCCCGGCTGGAACAGGCGATCGATGCGGTGGTGAGCCGCTATGGCGATGCTGATTTCTGCGTTCTGGCCGGCGATCTTGCCGATCTGGGCGAGGCTGCTGCCTATGAGCGGCTCAAGGCCGCGATCGCCCGCCTGCCCATTCCCGTTTATATCACGCTCGGCAATCACGATGACCGGCCGACCTTTCTCCAGGTCTTCGGTGAGAATTTCGCGGCCGAAACTGGCAAGGTCGACAAGGTCATCGACCACAAGGGCTATCGTGTGATCCTGCTCGATTCATCCGAACCCGGGCGGGTCGACGGCGTGCTGGAGCAAGAGCAAATAGACTGGCTGCGCGAGCGGCTCGCCGAAGCTATGGACCGTCCGGTCATCGTCGTGCTCCACCACAATGCCAATGCGCTTCATATTGAATCCGACACAATCCGGATCCTGGAGCCAGACGCTCTGATCGCGGCCCTCAAAACCCATCCCGATATCCGGCAGATCATCGCCGGCCATGTGCACCTGACCTCGACGGCATTATGGCACGGCTTGCCGTTCACGACGCTCGCAGGCGGGCATTATTCGGTTGGGTTTGCTGTTGACCAGCCCGGCGCTGCTTTCCCGCGCCTTTCGGGACCAGGGCAAATGGCCGTTGTTGTGGGCACACCCGACCGGACCACTGTTCTCTTTGAAGACTTTATCCACGGCCATGCTGAGATCGAAGTTCAAAAGGAACGAGAAGCGGCCCTCGCCTAAAGCGTCAGAGCCCCACAAAATCGCCTGGCACCGCAACGGCAGCCAGGCGAAGTGTGCACGGGATGTGCACCGCGGCGTGACAGTGCGACAGCCACGCTAAAGACTTACCGGCAATTGGCAATAAACGCAGGATAAACCCACTGCCTCAGCTTTGACGTGGCGCGACGCTTATTGCTCGGCTGATAAGTTCTGTTCTGGCGTGGCTCGAACGGAACCAATTCACTTCAAACGATTTGCGTGTTTGTTATCTGGGAGGAAACACATGAAGTCTTTGCTTGCGTGCCTGGCTCTTGCTGCCGGAGCTATCGGTCTTGCCTTGCCTGCTGCAGGGCAGACGGACTTTCCAAACAAGCCCATCGATCTCGTCGTACCCTTTGCCGCTGGCGGGTCGACCGACCTTGTCGGGCGTGTGGTGGCGCAAGCCATGAGCGAGCAGTTGGGTCAGCAGGTGCTTGTAGTGAACCAGGCCGGCGCCGGTGGCGTGTTGGGCGCGACGGCGGTGGCTGATGCTCCGGCCGATGGCTATACGATTTTGATGGGGACCATCGCGACCCATGCCCTGAGCGCGTCGTTGTACCAAACGTCACCGTTTGATCCGTCGGCTGATTTTGCGCCCATTTCACTGTTGGTGACGGTGCCGAACGTCCTTCTGGTCAATCCCTCTTTTCCGGCGAACACGGTTGAGGAACTGATCGCCAAGCTTAAGGCGGAGCCGGAAGCTCATGCCTATGCCTCTTCTGGCAACGGCACGCCACTGCATCTCTCAGGCGAGTTGTTCAAGTCCATGACGGAAACCCAGATGGTGCATGTCCCCTATCAGGGATCGGGGCCGGCGCTGGTGGATGCCCTGTCGGGGGCGGTACCGATCATCTTTGACAATTTGCCTTCAGCAACCGAACACATGCGGGCAGGCACGCTTCGCCCTCTTGCCGTTACAACACTGGAGCGCGCCGCGAGCTTCCCCGATGTGCCGACCATGGATGAGGCAGGCGTGGCGGGATACGAAACCAACACTTGGAATGCCCTGTTCGCCCCCGCGGGTACGCCGCCTGAAGTCGTCGCCAAACTCAATGAGGCCGCTGTTGCGGCGGTCAACGATCCGGCGGTTAAGGAACGCCTGGCCGAGGTCGGTGCGACCGTTGTGGGCTCCACATCGGAAGAACTAAGCGCTCATGTGTCCAGCGAAGTAGCGCGCTGGAAGCCGGTTATTGAGGCTGCCGGCGTCAGCATTCAATAACACTCCGTAAGCCTATTCCGTCGGCTGCCGGTTTTCAGAGAGAACGGCGGCCGCTCCTTTATGCCGAACGCCCAAGCGCGCCATTTTCTCGTTCAGGGTGCGTCTGGGAAGCTGAAGGGACTCCATTACCGCGGCGACGGACCCGTTGTGCAGTTGGAGTTCGGTCTCGATCACGTGCCGCTCGAAAGCGGCAAGACGATCCGCAAGGCTAGTAGCAGAGACGGGGCCTCGGGTGCCCAGAATGCTTGCAAGCGACCGTCCGGTGATGTCTAGGCCCAGGGCGTAGCGATCAGCCGCAGCCTTGAGCTCACGCACATTTCCTGGCCAGGCATGGGTAAGCAAGGTGTTGATGTCCTGTGGCTGCAACATAGGGGCCGGCTTGCCGAGGCGCTGGGAAGCGAGTTCCAGAAAATATCCGAACAGCGCCAGCACGTCCTCGCCACGCTTGCGCAGTGGCGGGAGGTGGATAGTGGCCATGTTCAACCGATAGAAAAGATCGGCCCGGAAGCGTCCCGCCTGGCTTTCAGCGCCTAGGTCGACTTTTGACGCCGCAACAATCCTGATATCAAGCGGGATTTGCCGATTGGAGCCCACCCGTTCGACCGTGCGCTCCTGTATGACCCGAAGAACCTTGGCTTGGGCCAGCAAGGGCATAGACTCCACTTCATCGAGCAGGAGCGTGCCGCCATTGGCGAACTCGAACTTGCCGATGCGCTTGTCTCGAGCCGACGTGAACGCTCCTGCCTCGTGGCCAAAGAGTTCTGACTCGATCAACTCGGCGGGGATGGCAGCGCAGTTGACGGCAACAAAGGGTGCATGAGCGCGTGGCGAAAAGTCGTGCAGGCAGCGCGCGACAACTTCCTTGCCAGTTCCTGTTTCGCCAACAAGGATCAAGTCCACCGGGATTGCGGCAAGGTCCCGGATGGCGCGGCGGAGCTCTTCCATGACGCGAGACGGCCCTACAAGGCGCGTCGCAAGTTCCCCATCGCCGCCATCGAAGCGACGACGCAGATCAGTCACTTCGCGCTTGAGTCTTGCCTGTTCCGCCGCCCGTCGTAGGGTTTGCAGCAGTTGATCAGGCACATAGGGCTTTTGTAGAAAGTCAAATGCGCCGGCACGCATGGCCTCGACAGCCATAGGCACATCGCCATGACCGGTGATCAGAATGACCTCGGTGGCGAGAGTACGTTCCTTCACGGCTTGAAGCAGATCAAGACCGGACAACCCAGGCATGCGCATGTCAGTGAGGATTACATGAGGATGGATGCCGTCGAGCATCGACAGGGCCTGGGCTGCACTTTGCGCAGTATGTGTCACAAAGTTGGATAGGCCGAGCCATTGCTCGAGCGCCGTGCGCACCATTTCCTCGTCGTCAACGATCAGGACAACGGGATGGCTCATTGAACGACATCCTCTAGCTGGTTAGGATTTGTTGTCAAAAGCGGTAGTCGGACGGCAAAGGTCGAACCTTGTCCCAGGCAACTCTCGACAGTGATGGTTCCGCCCATATCCCGGACCAGACCATAAGAGATTGAAAGGCCCAACCCCAAGCCTTGACCTGCTTCCTTGGTGGAATAGAACGGATCGAAAATATCCGCTATCACTTCGGGCGCTATGCCACTGCCGGTGTCGGTGACGCGCAATTCAGCGCTTCTTTCGTTGGTCTCCATGCTGATGGACAGCACGCGAAGCGGGCGCGCATCCATGGCATCGATGGCGTTCGAGATGAGATTGATCAAGACCTGCTCGAGGTGAATGGCGTTGCCGCGCACGACAAGAGCACTCCTGAGTCGGCGATACTCGACATCAACGTCATAGGCTCTGAGCTTGTGATCGAGCAGATCAAGTGCATTGGCCACGACGCCGGCCAGATCGGCACTCTCGGTTTCTCCGTGGGTCTGCTTGCGCGAAAACGTCTTGAGGTGGGCGGTGAGCGCCACCATTCGCTCCACGACCTTATCCATGGTAAGGAGGATGCTCGTCATGGTGTTGTCGGGCTGGCGCGCGGCAACGAGCTTGGCACTCGCCAGATGGGTGGTAAGCGCGGCTAGTGGCTGGCTGACCTCATGAGCCACCCCGGCTAACGCCTGTCCGAGGCTGGCCAACTTTGCCGCCTGGACGAGGCTGTGCTGGGCCTGTTGGCGTGCCTCTTCGGCGCGAATTCGCTCGGCAATTTCGGCGAGCAAAGCCTCGTTGAAAACATGCAGGTCTTCGGTGCGTTCAGCAACGCGCTGTTCCAGTTGGTCATGATCGGCAAGCCTTTGCTCCACGAGCCGCTGACGCTGGATAACAAGCACCGCGATCAGCGATGCGGCGCATATGGCAAGCGAGGCAGCTATGGCCGCGGTCCACGCGCCTCCAAACAGCGGCACAGCAGGGGTGAACGAAACCAGGCGCCATTGATGCGAGGGCAGGGGCAGCTCGTTGACCAGGAATTGTCCTCTTGTTTCAGCATCACTTCCATCCACCACCGAGAAGCGCGCATTGCGGCTAGGCCACTGATCAAGGGCTATCGGTTGGATCAAAAGGCTTCCTTCGCCATAGCGCCGCTCGGCGAGGATACGCCGCTGGTCTTCCAACTTGAGGCGGGCAAGTGGCCGATAGCGCCAGTCGGGCCGGGTGGAAAGGATCGCCACATTGTTGTTGTCGGCAATGACGATCAGTTCGCCGGAGCGCCACCAAGTGGCTTCTATTTCGCCCAAGTTGATCTTGGTGACGGCAACGCCGAGCGGTCCGTCCGGTCCGTCGATGCGCTTGGCGAGAAAATATCCTGCTACCCCAGTTACCGTTCCGAGGGCGTAGAACTTGCTGTCGCCGTCCCGCATGGCTTCGTCGAAATAAGGACGGAAGCCAAGGTTTTCACCAACGAAGCTATCGTAAGCCCACCAATTCGATGCTGCGACGACATTGCCGTCGCGTGCCATGATGAAGAGTTCGCGTGAGCCTGCCGTGTTGTTCAGCTTGGATAAAAAACCATTGGCCCGTTCCAGCATGTCGGGATCATCGGGGTTGTCCAGGACAGCGCGGACTTCGGCTGCGAAGGCTATGGAGTCCGGCAGGTAGTGAAAACGGTCGATAATGGCGGCCAATGTACGATCGAAAAGTGCAAGGCGCCGGTCGGCCTGCTGGCTCGCTTGCGTGATGGCACCTCCCAAAGCGAGCTCAAAGGCGACCCACCCCGTAATGATCATGAGCGCCAGAATTGTCCCGGTTATGCTCAGGTGTGAGTGTCGCAGTAGAGTGGATCCGACAAAACGATTGGCCACGCGACCCCCAACCGGCAAGAACCTGCCCATGCGATCTCGCCGATAAGCAAGATCTTGCTCAGAATGGCTATCATACCACCAAGCAAATGCATACCAGCCTTGCGTCTTGGTCTTGGCATAAGGTTTGCAGAAGACTGTTTGAGCGCGGCAGAAGCCGGTGCTCTCTTTCGGGAGGATGAACAATGAAAAAGACTATCGCTCTAGCGACCAGTTTGATGCTGGCGGGCTTAGGTGTGTTTGGCAGCGCAGCCGCCCAGGATTATCCCACCAAGCCTATTACAGTGGTGGTTCCATTTGCCGCCGGCGGACCGACTGACACTGTGGCCCGATTGGTTGCCGAGGTGATGAGCCAGGATCTGGGCCAGCAGGTCGTGGTGCAGAATGTTGGTGGCGCAGGTGGTACGCTCGGAGCCGGCCAAGTCGCGACAGCAGCCAATGATGGTTATACGCTCCTGCTGCATCACATTGGTATGTCCACAGCACCGACCTTGTATCGCAGCTTGCCTTTTGATCCCACGACAGACTTTGCGCCCATCGGGCTCATCACCGCCGTGCCAATGACCCTTGTTGCCAAGAAGGATTTCGAGCCCAATACGCTAGAGGAGCTGGTCGCCTATGTGAAGGCGAATGGCGAGAACATTACCTATGCGCATGCCGGCATTGGCTCGGCCAGCCAGCTTTGCGGCATGTTGTTCATGGATGCCATGGACACCCAGATGACCACAGTTCCCTATCAGGGGTCAGGTCCGGCGATGACCGACATCATCGGCGGGCAGATCGACATGATCTGTGACCAAACCACCAATACGACCAGCCAGATTCAGGCTGGAGAGGTCAAGGCTTATGCCGTGACGTCGCCGGAACGTCTCGGCAATCTGCCTGATTTGCCGACAACAACCGAAAGCGGACTGGACTTGCAAATCGGCGTTTGGCACGGGCTCTACGCACCGGCAGGCACAGATGCGGCAATCATCGAGCGACTTGAAGCTTCGCTCAAAGCAGCACTGGCCAATGAAACCGTCGTGAGCCGCTTTGCCGAACTGGGGACAGTTCCGGTGAGCGCAGAGGAAGCCACGCCCGGAGCGCTGACAGAGACACTCACCAGCCAGATCGAGCTTTGGCGCGGCGTGATCGAGGCTGCAGGCGTCTACGCCGACTAGAGACGGCTTAACCACAGGCCGGCGACCCGGGGACTTCTCGGGTTGCCGGACTGGCATCACGCAAGTTTTGGCTGGACAAGAGGGCAGCGATGGCGGCTTTGCAATTCTCTCGAAAGGACCTCATCGCGGGCGGCATCTTCGTCCTCGCCGGAGCCTATTTCGCACTGGAGTCGCTGACCTATGAGGTCGGGACCGCTTTCCGCATGGGGCCGGGCTTTATGCCGCTGTTGCTGGGAAGTGCCCTGGCGCTGCTTGGTCTAGCCATTGCCGCGAGCGGCTGGAACAAGCCAGATGCCGAGCAGCCGACCGGTCTGCCATGGCGTGGAATGATCCTTATCATCGGGGTGATCGTGTTTTTTGGCGCGACAATCCGGGGGCTTGGCTTTGTGCCTGTTGTGCTGGTTTCGAGCTTTGTGGCGGCGATGTCGAGCCGGCTCAATTCACCGGTGTTCGCGCTCCTGCTCGCTGTGACGCTGACGGTGCTCTGCACTCTGATCTTCGTTGTGGGGTTGGGGATGAGCGTTCCGTGGTTCGGCCCCTGGCTGGGCATTTAGGAGCAGACCCATGGACATCATCGCTTCGCTTGGTCTGGGCTTTTCCGTAGCACTGGACCCGACCAACATTCTTTACTGTTTTATCGGCGTGTTGCTGGGAACGCTGGTGGGCTGCCTGCCCGGCATTGGGCCGACCGCAACCATTGCCATGTTGCTGCCAATCACCTTCTCGCTGGCGCCTGCCGGGGCGCTGATCATGTTGGCCGGCATTTATTATGGTGCCCAGTATGGTGGCTCGACTACGGCGATCCTGATCAACCTGCCGGGTGAAAGCTCATCGGCGGTGACGGCGATTGATGGCTACCAAATGGCTAAGAAAGGCCGTGCGGGCCCTGCCCTCGCCACGGCCGCTCTCGGATCGTTTTTCGCCGGGACAGTTGCCACCCTGCTGCTGGCGTTTTTCGCCCCACCCTTGGCGCGAGCGGCGCTCAACTTTGGAGCGCCAGAATATTTCGCCTTGATCGTTTTGGGCTTGCTGGTGTCGATCGCCCTGGCGCACGGCTCCATTCTCAAGGCACTGGCGATGATCGTTCTGGGCCTGCTACTCGGCATGGTTGGGCAGGACATTTACACTGGTCAGCCTCGCTTCACGCTGGGCATTCGGGAGCTGTATTCCGGCCTTAACTTTGTTTCGGTGGCCGTAGGCGTCTTTGGCGTGGCCGAAATCCTGCGCAATTTGGAGAATGAAAAAGGCCGCGACGTAATGGTTAAGACCGTCACCAATCTGTGGCTAACCAAAGATGATTTCAGGCGCATTACGGGCCCTGTTCTGCGCGGCACGACCCTGGGATCGGTCCTGGGTGTTCTGCCAGGCGGCGGTCATATCCTGAGCTCGTTTGCGAGCTATTCGGCAGAAAAACGGCTCAGCAAGACACCGCAGGAGTTCGGCCAGGGCGCGATTGAGGGCGTGGCAGGGCCGGAATCGGCCAACAATGCTGCGGCGCAGACCTCGTTTATCCCCCTGCTGACGCTGGGTATCCCCGCTCACCCCGTCATGGCGCTCATGGTCGGCGCGTTCATTCTCCAGGGCATCACGCCTGGACCGAACGTCATTAACGATCAGCCGGCGCTGTTCTGGGGTATCATTGCGTCCATGTGGGTGGGCAATGTCCTGCTGGTGCTCCTCAACTTGCCGCTGATCGGGCTTTGGGTGAAGATGCTGTCCATCCCCTATCGCGCCCTTTTTCCAGCTATCGTCTTGTTCGCCTGCATCGGCTGTTACTCGATCAACCAGAACATCTATGATGTTTATGCGATTGGGGTTTTCGGCATCCTGGGCTACGTGCTGATCCGGCTAGGATGCGAGCCCGCGCCGCTGCTCCTGGGCTTTGTGCTAGGACCATTGCTGGAGGAGCACCTGCGGCGCGCCATGATCATTTCGCGCGGTGACCCGACGGTTTTCATCACCCGTCCGATCTCGGCAACGCTTCTAGGTCTCGCTTTGCTGGCCGTGATTATCGCCGTGCTGCCTAGCATCCGGCGCAAGCGCAACGAAGTGTTTGTCGAGGAGGATTAAGGCGGCAGGGCGTAGGCGGGCATGAGCCTTCTTGCAACGTGCCCACTGCTTTTTTCCTTTGCTAGGGCGTGATTGGTCCTATGGCGAGCGGGTGGACCTTGCCGGTGAAAAGGCCAACCTGAATGGCTGGATCGGCGCGCATGAGGGCCTCGGCTTCTTCTTGAGTGGTTACTTTGAAGATAGCAACACCCCAAGACCCATCCAGCGCCGGTCCGGTCAGGAGCAACTGACCTCGTTCCCGAACCTGATCCATATAAGCGAAATGCTGCCCCAGGATCTGGTATTCTTCCGGTGTGGCATCGGCCACGAAGCTTTGGCGCGGCGGTGTTGCGAGATAAAGATAATGGGTGGGGTTCATGCTGAGGTTCTCATTGGCGCTGGTATTTGGTTCAACACTTTGAGGGAGTTGACAAGAAAGTATGCGGGGCGAAGAAGCGCTTGAGCAGAATCGGCACGATGCGGCCCTGCACCAAGCTTCAACTGCGCAGGATCTTGTCCATCGCTTTTCCCTTGGCGAGTTCGTCGACCAGCTTGTCGAGATAGCGGATCTCCCGCATGGTCGGCTCCTCGATATCCTCAACGCGAACACCGCAGATCACGCCCTTGATCAAAGAGCGCGAAGGATTCGGATGGGGCGCGCGGGCAAAGAAGTCCTCGAAGGTGGTCTTGTTCTCCAGCAACTGGCCTAACTCCGCGGGACTGTAGCCGGTCAGCCAACCGATGATTTCATCTACCTCCTCCCGCGTCCGGCCCTTTCTCTCGGCTTTCGCGACGTAATGGGAATACACGCTGGCAACACTGACGGAATAAATGCGATGCGCCATCCTTTGTCCCCCTCTGCTCCGCAACACGCAAAGTAGCTCTTTTGTGGCCTCTGGCCTAGCTTTCCAGCAATTTGTGAGCGTGCTTTCCTACGCGGCTAAGTATTTGTCCCTAAGTTGACTGAACAGAGGGTTGGCCGGCTTTATCGCAGCACTTTTCTTGCGAGGGGCAGATGGCTTTCATTCGGGATTACACGGCGCTGTTTTCGTCCGCCTGGACCTGGAACCAGCCAGTGAATGGTGCGATCACCGCGCGGCCGGTGTTCCTAACGTATTCCTTCGCCGACCAGCGCCCGCCCATTAACGATGGGATCAACTACGGAGACGCCAACTATTTCCGCGCGCTCGACACGAGTGAACGCGCCCTGTTCCGCCAGGCACTCGATGCTTGGGCCAAGGTCAGCGGCATAACCTTCTTCGAGGCGCCTGCTGGAATGGGCAATATCGAGGTCGGCGTTTATGACCTCGACAGCGGAACGGCCGGGCAAGGCAGCTATCCGTTTTCCATGTTCTACCAGGATGGCAACGGCTATCACCTGTATTCGCCGGGAGAAGGCTATGATGGGATATGGTTGGACAAGGACCATGGCTTAGACCTCCATGTGATGCTGCATGAGATCGGCCACACGCTGGGGCTGGAGCATCCACACGACGGCAGCGATCCACACCTCGCCCCTGATCTCGACAATGGTGCCAACACGGTCATGACCTATAATGGGTGGCCAACCAAGCTGGGCACCTTCGATATCCAGGCCATCCAAGCTCTTTATGGACCGGCAAATGCCGACGGCACCCAGGTTTCGAGCTGGCATTGGGACGCTGCGAGCTTCACCCTAACCCAGCGCGGCTCGTCGCGCAGTGAAGCGCTGATCGGAACAGGGGCACATGACATCATTTATGGGCTAGGCGGGGCCGATGTTGTTGTGGCCGATAGCGGCAATGACCGGATCATTGTTGGCGGGCAGAAATGGGCCGTAGCCGGTGGCACGGGGTTCGACGTCCTCGATCTGGATTTTGGCCGCGGCGCTATCCGCTCCGTCATGGGCGGCGGCGACAACCGGTATTTGCTGGGTGCCTCCAACAATCCCAATGACATGCACATGACCGAGATTGAGCGTGTCGAGTTCACCGATTGGACCTTGGCCTTCGACATCGATGGTTTTGCGGGCGAGGCTTACCGGCTCTATCAGGCTGCCTTTGATCGGGCGCCTGATGCCGAAGGTCTGGGCTACTGGATCCGCGAACTCGATGCTGGCCTCGGAGATCTTGCCTGGGTGGCCAACAACTTCATCATTTCAAATGAGTTCCGGGACACCTATGGCTCCCCGGCCACAGTGTCCAACCAGGCATTCCTACAGCTGCTGTACGCCAACGTGCTGGATCGCTCGCCAGATGCGCAGGGATATAGCTATTGGATGGCCGAGCTGGAGCGCGGGTTCAGCCGCGAGCGTGTCTTGGCAAGCTTTTCGGAAAGTATTGAGAACCAGGGCAATGTGGCCGCCGAAATTGCCGACGGCATCTGGTACATCTAGGGCACAGCGAACCCGCATGAACTCGGTCGACTGGCTCCTGGGCACATGAGCGCGCAAGAGCGTTGCACAGAGCCCTACTCGGCCGCCTGGGCGAATCTTGGTCCGGGCGCTGCATCGGCAACAGAACCGAATTTCTCGAAGTTGGCCCGGAACAGCCCGGCGAGGTGAATGGCCTGGCGGTCATAGGCCTCAGGGTCGCTCCAGGTTTGCCTCGGTGTGAGAAGCACGGTGTGCACACCATTAACCGCCATGGGTACGCTGAAGCCGAACAGTTCGTCGGTTCGCATCGGCGCGTCGTCCAGTTCGCCGTTGAGGGCGGCGCTCAGCAAGCGTCTTGTAGAGGCGATATCGATGCGCCTGCCGACGCCATACCCTCCTCCGGTCCAGCCGGTGTTCAAGAGCCAGGTGGACGCGCCGCTGCTGCGCAGCTTCTGGGACAACATGTCGCCATAGATAGCGGGGTGCAAAGGCATGAAAGGGGCGCCGAAGCAGGCCGAGAAGGTCGCCTGCGGTTCGGTAACACCGCGCTCTGTGCCCGCAACCTTTGCCGTATAACCGGAAAGGAAATGGTAGACGGCCTGGTCGGGCGTCAGCCTGGCAAGCGGTGGCAAGACGCCGAATGCGTCTGCGGTGAGAAAAATCACCGTCTTGGGCGTACCGCCCACACTACGCTTTGCCAGTGCTGGCAGCACATGGAGAGGATAAGCGGCGCGCGTGTTTTCGGTTAGTGAAACGTCGTCGAACAAGGGCTCCTTGCCTTGGTCGAGCACGACGTTCTCGAGCACGGTCCCAAAGGCCTGGGTGGCGGCATAGATTTCGGGCTCGGCCTTGGCATCAAGGTTCACCGTCTTGGCATAGCAGCCGCCTTCGAGGTTGAAGACCCCGTTGTCGCTCCAGCCATGTTCGTCGTCGCCAATCAGGGGGCGTGCCGGATCGTTGGAGAGTGTGGTCTTGCCGGTGCCGGACAGACCAAAGAACAGCGCCGCCTCTCCATCGGGACCCAGGTTGGCCGAGCAGTGCATGGGAAGGACGCCATGAGCAGGCGCATGGAAGTTGAAGAGGGAGAACACCGACTTCTTGATCTCGCCTGCATAGAGCGTGCCGGCTATGACCACGATGTTGCGGCTCATGTCGAGCGCAATCACCGTTTCGGTGCGGCTGCCGTGCCGCTGGGGATCGGCCTTGAAGTGAGGGGCGTGGATGATCGTGACCTGAAGCGGGCTTTCTCCCGTCGGGATGGTTTCACCGGGACGGATCAGGAGATTGCGGATGAACAGGGCGTGCCAGGCGCTGGGGGTGAGAACCGTCACGTCATATTGATGCCGCGGGTCGGCACCAGCCAGCAGGTCTTGCCGGAACAAGGGATTATTCTCGAACGCGCCCAAGGCATCGCCCAGGAGCCTGTCGAACTGCTCGGGAGTAAGGGCACTGCTATTGTCCCACCAGACGGTCTCCTCAGTAAGCGCATCGCGAACGATGAACTTGTCCTTGGGCGAGCGCCCGGTGAAGGCACCGGTACGCACGGACAGGGCACCATGGACCGTCAGCTCGGATTCCCGTGCTTGGAGGGAGCGTGCAACTAGCACGGGCGTCGTATCATTGAGCGAAAGGACGCCCGATTTGGCGCAGGCGTTGTCCCGAAGGCTCTGGTGGTTGAACTGGTTCATGAGCACGCTCCGCCGATTGCGGCAGCTACTCCCTCGGCTGCCATGGCGGCAAATTAGGGTGCCCGAGTTGCGCCGGACCATCCCGTAATCGGTCTTAAGACAGAAGTTGAATGCGCTGGGGAACAAGCTTGGCCTAGGGCTGTTCTCCCCTCTGCCCTTGGCCGCGCCTTATTTAACGCGTATTTGTCCCCTGCAAGCAGGCGCCCAGCCATGGCTGGCCTCGTGTTTTGGACGCGTTTTATAACAAGAAAGGCAGCTTATGCCCAAAATCGCCCTCGTAGATGACGATCGCAATATTCTCACCTCAGTGTCGCTGACGCTGGAAGCCGAAGGATATCAGGTCGCCACTTACACCGATGGCGCTTCTGGCCTGGAAGGCCTGACGAGCGACAAACCGGATCTGGCTATCCTTGATATCAAAATGCCTCGCATGGACGGGATGGAGCTGCTGCGCCGCCTGCGGCAGAAGTCCGATGTTCCCGTTATTTTCCTGACCTCCAAAGACGAGGAAATCGACGAATTGTTTGGGCTCAAGATGGGCGCGGACGACTTCATCACCAAACCATTCAGCCAGCGGCTCTTGGTGGAGCGCGTCAAGGCAATCTTGCGCCGCTCGGCACCCCGCGATCCTTCTGCGCCCGCAACCGGTGTTGGGGAGCCACAGCCAGGCAAGGCGCTGATCGAGCGCGGCTCGCTGGTGATGGACGAGGAGCGCCACACCTGCACCTGGAAGGGGCAACGGGTAACGCTCACAGTTACCGAGTTCCTTATCCTCCAGGCGCTCGCCCTACGCCCGGGCGTGGTCAAATCCCGCAATGCCCTCATGGACGCGGCCTATGACGACCAGGTCTATGTCGATGACCGGACCATCGATAGTCACATCAAGCGGCTGCGCAAGAAGTTCAAGGCCACCGACGACGACTTCGAGATGATCGAAACGCTGTATGGCGTTGGTTACCGCTTCAAGGAACAATAGAAAACCAAGTGGCCATTATCGATCCCGACCGGGAGCACAAGGCGAAAGCTTCACCCGAGGAGTGGCGGCAGCCCGCTAAGGGTGAGCCGGCCGAATCCGCGCCACGCGGCCATCGCTGGCGGATACTGATCGCGCCGTTCTATAGAGTCATAGGGGCAATCAACCGTTTCCTTGACCTTACGATTTTTTCAAGTCTCACCCGCCGCATCATTGTTCTTAACCTCGCCGGTTTGCTGGTGCTGGTTGTTGGTATTCTTTATCTCAACCAGTGGCGCGCAGGGCTGATTGAAGCGCGCGTCCAATCGTTGCGGGTGCAGGGCGAGATCATCTCGGCCGCCGTGGCGGCGTCAGCCACAGCCGATAGCGATGTGATTTCGGTCAATCCCGACAGGCTGCTGCAGCTACAGGGCGATGGGACGGTGTCGCCGCTGTCCTATTATGATCCGAGTTTGGAGTTCCCGATCAACCCTGAGCGGGTGGCACCGCTCCTGCGCAACCTGATCACGCCGACGCGCACCCGCGCCCGCATTTATGACCAGGGCGGGCTCATGATCCTTGATAGCGACAACATCTATGCCCGCGGCGAGGTCATGCGGCAGATGATCGAGACCAAGCAGCAGGAAAGCTTTTTCCTCTGGGACGTCTGGAACACCGTGCTGAGCTGGGTGCCAGGAGACAATTTCCCGCCCTACCAGGAGTATGGCGTGGACGAGGGGAACCGCTATCCCGAAGTGGCTTCAGCCCTGTCCGGGGCCGCGGCCGATTTCGTGCGCGTGGATGCCAAGAACCGCCTCGTTGTCTCGGTGGCGGTGCCAGTACAACGTGTCCGCTCGGTGGTGGGCGCCATTCTCCTGTCCACCGCGCCCGGGGATATCGATGCTATTGTTTCACAGGAGCGCTGGGGCATATTGAGGATTGCCCTGATCGCCGCGGTGGTACAGATTGCGCTATCGCTGGCGCTGGCAGGAACAATCGCAGGGCCGATGCGGCGACTGTCTGAAGCGGCCGAGCGGGTGCAGACGGCGGGCAATGCACGCGCCGAAATCCCGGATTTCACCGACCGTCAGGATGAGATTGGGCACCTCTCCGGTGCCTTCCGGCGCATGACGGACAATCTTTACAACCGCATTGAAGCGATCGAGCGCTTCGCCGCCGATGTGGCGCATGAACTCAAGAACCCGCTCACCTCTCTACGCAGCGCTGTGGAAACACTACCGCTCGCCAAACGGGCGGAAGATCGTGACCGGCTCAATGCCATTATACAGCATGATGTGCGCCGATTGGACCGGCTGATCACTGATATCTCGAGTGCCAGCCGGCTCGACGCGGAGCTGGCGCGCGAAAGTGCCGAACGCGTCGACGTGGAGAAGCTTGCCGAAACCATGGTGTCAATCCAGAAGGACATCGCGGCAGGACGCGGCGTGCATGTGGTTCTGGAAAAACGTAGCGGTAAAGGACCGGCCATTGTCATGGGCCATGAAAGCCGCCTTGCGCAGGTGTTGGCCAACCTCATCGACAATGCCGTGTCGTTCTCCCCGCCCGATGGCGTGGTCAAGGTAGCGCTGGCGACCGATCCCGAGCACATCACCGTCACAGTGATGGATGAGGGACCGGGGATCACCGGCGATTTCGGCAAGATCTTCCAGCGCTTTTATACCGACCGCCCGGAAACCGAGAGTTTCGGTGATCATTCGGGGTTGGGGCTATCAATCTCCAAACAGATCGTTGATGCGCATAAGGGGACGATCAAGGCGCATAATCGCGAGGACCGCAGCGGCGCCGTGTTCACCGTTGTCATGCCACGCGCGCGCAAATAGGCGCCGAAGGTATGGACAAGCCGCTCAATGTGCACGGAACGGGCGTGTTGCTGGGCCAGATTGGCGTATTGCTGCGTGGACCATCGGGCGCCGGCAAGTCGCTGTTGGCGTTGAGCCTGCTAGATCGCTGGGAGAGCCGGGGAGAGCCGGCATTCCTCGTGGCTGATGACAGGGTGGATATCAGCGCAGGTGCGGGCCAATTGGTCATGTCAGGCAATCCAAGCCTGGCCGGCATGATCGAACTGCGCGGCCGCGGAATTGTGCGTCGCCCCTATCAGCATAATGTGCCGCTCCACCTTGTAATTGACCTAGTGCCCGACCTAGTTCGCATGCTGGAAGAAGAGGACATCCGGGCTGAACTAGCCGGAGTGCCTGTGGCACGGGCGCCAGTGCCGACAGGCACTCTGATCGGGCTGGGACACCAGATGCTGCTTGTGCAGGAAGCCATGGCCGAGCTGGCACAAGCTTGATAATATCGGACTTGAAACAAGCCTCCGGGCGGGCAAGACTGCGGACCTGCGTCCTCCTCGGGCGGGGTTTAACCTTGCGTAAGGTTCGGGGAAGATATTGCAAGGGGCACCAATGGCTGGAGCGGTGTTGGCACCATAATGCCGGCTCGCTGCCGCACGCTGAGGGATTTGAATGATTGGTCTGGTTTTGGTGACGCATGGCGCGCTTGCCAATGAGTTCAAGTCGGCACTCGAGCATGTTGTTGGCCCGCAGGATCATTGCGAAACCATTGCCATCGGCCCCGATGACAATATGGAAAACCGCCGGAACGACATCCTTGCGGCGGTGGACCGGGCGGATGACGGCGCGGGCGTCATCATCCTCACCGACATGTTCGGAGGCACGCCCTCCAACCTGGCGATTTCAGTGATGCAGAACCGGGCGGTGGAGGTGATTGCCGGCGTAAACCTGCCTATGCTCGTCAAGCTCGGTCGCGTGCGCGGCGAGATGACGATCCGCGACGCGGTGAACCTGGCCCAGGAAGCTGGCCGCAAGTACATCACCGTCGCCAATTCCATCCTCGGAGCTGGCTGATGGACGGCGCGGCAGGTGGCGGGCGGGCTGTTGCCCAGCAACTGACCATCGTGAATCGCAAGGGGCTGCATGCACGGGCCTCAGCGCGTTTTGTACGAACCGCCGAGTGTTTTGATGCCACGATCAACGTCATCAAGGACGGGCAGTCCGTTTCGGGCAATTCCATCATGGGTTTGATGATGCTGGGCGCGGGGCCTGGCTCCACCATCCTCGTGCAGGCGAGCGGCAAGCAGGCACGCGAAGCGCTCGAAGCTATTGTCGAGCTAGTCAATAACGGGTTCGACGAGGACAGCGACGGGGTGGCGTGATGCCTGAACCGATCGAACTTTGTGAACCTGATCCAGATTGGCCGATGGCCTTCGTGCGTGAACGGGAGCGTCTATGGCCTTGCTTTGTCCCAGCACCGCAGCTGATCGAGCATATCGGCTCCACAGCCGTACCGGGGCTGACGGCGAAACCGATCATCGACATCATTGTACTCGTTGGTAACTTGCGTTCGGGAAAAGATTGTACCCCGGCTTTGGAACAGGTAGGGTATCAATATCGCCCTGACTACATCGATCAAACCAAGTTATTTCTGCGCAAGCTTGATCCCGTGAACGGGCGCCGCACGCATCATCTTCATATCCATGACAATGCGAACGAGGTGCACCGCCACCTGCTCTTTCGTGATGCACTGCGCGCCGACGATGCGTTACGAGATGCTTACAGCAGGCTCAAGCAGGACTTGGCCGAGCGCTATCGCGACGATCGTATGGCGTATTCACGACATAAGACCGCCTTTATAGACGGCGTGGTGCTTGCCCGGAATGGGCCACCAAGACGCGTGGCTTGGGACCCTTGATGGCAGTTGCCGAACACGAGGCCATCTCCCACATTGTTGGCCGGTAGCGGAGAAGGATATGCGGCGAGCAGTGGCAAGTGTGTTTGGCCTAGGCCTGGCGGTGGCGCTGAGCCAATTCCCGGAATATGCCCAGCAATATACTCAGCGGCTGGGTGGCGCGGTGGATGAGTTGCGCGTCATCACCGAGGAGTTCGACCGGGCAGCTATTGCTGGAGGGCTGGATCGTGCGCAGGCGCTGGAGCGCTACAATGCGTCCAACGATGACTTCCTAGCAAGACGCGGCGTGTCGATGACGGCGACTTTCCAGCGTTTTGAACAGTTGAGCGCCACGTTGGCCGAGATCGAAGGGGCTGGTGCCGCGGACCGCTTCCGGTCGCTTCCGGCCTATCTCGACAGTGACATCGGGCAGCGGACGCTGCAAAGCTACAAGCCAGCCGTGCCCGCAACGATAGAAGGCGTGCTCTATGCCGGCGCAGGGTTCGTCCTCGGTTACCTGATCCTTTCCGGAATCTGGCGGTTCTGCGCCCTTCCATTCAAGCGCCGTCGCCAAATGTATCAATACTAGGATATAAACATTTCTTTATATCCGATTGAAGCTGGCTGCTCCTTTGCGTATAGGTGAGTCAACACCTCTTTAGCGCTGGAGCTTCCGATGAGCACGAATTCGACCGACTACGCGGTCAGGGATATCTCTCTTGCCGATTACGGCCGCAAGGAGATCCAGATCGCCGAGATCGAAATGCCGGGCCTCATGGCGATCCGCGAAGAATATGCCGCGGCTCAGCCGCTCAAGGGCGCGCGGATTGCCGGCTCGCTGCATATGACCATTCAAACTGCCGTGCTGATCGAAACGTTGGCGGCCCTGGGAGCCGAGGTACGCTGGGTTAGCTGCAACATCTTTTCCACGCAGGATCATGCCGCCGCGGCCATTGCGCAGGCTGGCATTCCTGTCTTCGCACATAAGGGCGAAACGCTGGAGGAGTATTGGGATTTTACCGACCGGATGATGGACTGGCCGGGCGGGCAGACGCCCAACATGATCCTGGACGATGGTGGTGATGCCACCATGTATGTTCTGACCGGCGCCAAGGCCGAACAGGATATATCCGTTCTCGATAACCCGGGCAGCGAAGAAGAGGAGATCTTTTTTGCTACCATCCGGAAGCGCCTCGCCAAGTCGCCAGGCTTCTTCTCGCGCATTCGCGCCGCTATCCGTGGTGTTTCGGAAGAAACCACCACAGGCGTGATGCGGCTTTACCAGCTGCATGCCAAGGGCGAGCTGCCGTTTCCGGCGATCAACGTCAATGACAGCGTGACCAAGTCCAAGTTCGACAACAAGTACGGTACGCGCGAGTCCCTGGTGGACGCCATCCGGCGCGGCACGGACGTAATGCTGGCCGGCAAGGTCGCCATTGTGTGCGGCTATGGCGATGTGGGCAAGGGTTCGGCCGAGTCGCTGCGCGGTGCCGGGGCGCGCGTACTGGTGACGGAAGTCGACCCCATCTGCGCGCTGCAGGCGGCCATGGAAGGCTTCGAGGTGGTGACGCTCGAGGACGCCGCGCCTCGCGCCGATGTCGTCGTGACGGCCACGGGGAACCGAGACGTGCTGACGCTGGACGACATGCGTAACCTCAAAGACATGGCGATCGTCTGCAATATTGGGCATTTCGATAACGAGATCCAGGTGGCGGCCCTGCGCAATTTCAAGTGGACCAATATAAAGCCGCAGGTGGACCTAGTGGAAAAGCCCGACGGCAAGCGGCTGATCCTGCTTTCCGAAGGGCGGCTGGTGAACCTGGGCAATGCGACGGGCCATCCGAGCTTTGTCATGTCGGCATCCTTTGCCAACCAGACCTTGGCGCAGATCGAACTCTGGACCAAAGGCGAGAGGCTGGAGAAGAAGGTTCACGTCCTGCCCAAACATCTCGACGAGAAAGTTGCAGAATTGCATCTTGCCAAGCTGGGCGCAAAGCTCACCAAGCTGACCAAGGCACAGGCCGACTATATCGGCGTAACGCCAGAAGGTCCTTTCAAGTCCAGCGAATATCGCTACTAAGACACACTCGAATCAACAGTAAACTCGCGGCCAAGGCTGCGAGTTTTGCTTGTGCTGACTCACGAGATCGCAACTCGTGAGTTGCTGCTTCGTTCTGGGTCAATCCCTGTTATCTACCCTATGCCCATAATGCACAGCCATTAAGACTCTTTTAGCAGATTCGGCTGGCCGGTATGGTCAGGGTGATTCGATTGCGGGGGGACACGCATTCGGTCTGGAGGTGGCTGGAATCCCCAGGATTCTGTGTTGAGCCATCTCTTGCAAGTTTAAGCGTACAGGCCCGCGGGAGGGCCTTGCTGGCAGATAAACAAGACCAAGAGGGCCGCGCATGGCGCCGGAACGTTTCCGGAAGCATTGGGGATTCGCTACAATTTCAGCAGCCCCCCTTACCCTGATGACAGCGGTCCCCGCTTTTGCACAGGGCATTCCTTCAGCAAGCTTCGCGGGTGCTGCCCCTCTGGCCATTGCCGCGGGCGCAGGAGCCTTTGCCCTTCTTGCCGTAACCGTCGTGCGCACCATGCTGTCAGACGGAAAACTGGCAAAAATAAGGGCTGCCGAACAGATCGCCGGCCTGCGGGCGCTGGTGGATGAATATGAAGCCCTTCTTTCCGGCACGCGCGAAGTCACTGTGTTGTGGACGCAGAACAGCGGCGGCGCTGCCAAGCTCCTGGGGCAAGCCTCGGCTGTCCTGCCGCTGGGCAAGCAACCCGAAAGCGTTCTCCACTTCGAAACCTGGCTGCGGCCGGAAGACGCCGATCGCCTGGCGCGGCTTCTGGAAGACTTGCGCGTGCATGGGCACAATTTCGCTGTCAGCCTCAATGCGCTTGATGGCCGGCTGATCCGAGCCAATGGCTGGGTGCTGGGCGGGGGTGTCGCCATGCGCCTGCGCCCTGCCTTTCTGCAGCCCAGTGCCGAGCCTAACCTCGTGGCCGCGGCGGCAGACGGCGATCTCGACAGTGTTCGGGCTATCCTGAGCGTCCTTACCAAGCCCGCTTTCGCCCGCGATGCGCAGGACCGGCTGGTTTATGCCAACCAGCCCTATCTGCAGCTGGCGCGATCTCTGGGCAAGGAGGGCAGCCAGGAGCGCCCGGCCGAGCTGCTCGATGGATCGCGCCTCAAGCAGCACCTGATTGCCTGTGCGTCCAGCGACAAGCCTGCTTCCCTTTCGGTTTCCTGGCCCGGGCAAGGAGCGTTCGAGCTGGTGGAATTTGCCGTTGCTGGCGGGCGCGCGGGCTATCTGCGTCCACTCGAGGAACAGGCGAGCAAGCCGCACGATCCGGGCATCGCCCATATCAGCGGCATTATCGATACGTTGGCCACCCCGATCGCTATCTTCAATGCCAAGCGAGAGTTGGTTCAGTTCAACCAGGCTTATGCCAGCCTCTGGCATCTGGGATCGAACTTCCTGACCCTTGGCCTTGACGAACGGGCGATCCTGGACAAGCTGCGCACCGAGGGCATGCTGCCCAACCAGGTGGACTATCAGACCTGGCGCGCCAAGCACCTTGAGTCCTATGGCCGCAAGGAACCCTATGAGAACGAGCCCTGGCACCTGCCAGATGGGCGCACCATCAAGGTCATTTCGGCCCCGGCCAGCCCCAGTGGTGGCGTGATCTATGTTTTTGAGGACATTACCGAGCGCCTCAAGCTTGAATCCACGAATAAGGCCTTCTCCAACGTTCAACGCGAAACCATCAATGCCTTGTCCGAAGCCGTGGCGGTGTTTGGCACCAATGGACGGCTGACACTAAGCAATCCGCGGCTATCGGCTCTGTGGAAGCTGCCGATGAACGAGCTCGGCCAGAACCCCCATATCGACCAGATCGCCGAAGCCAGCGGGCGCGCCATCCCCCAGGACGGTGCCAGTATATGGCGGGACCTGAAGAGGGGGATTATCGACCTCAATCCCACTCGCTCGGACCAGACCGGGCGGCTCAACCGCTCGGATGGGCGGCTGCTCGATTATGCCATCACCCGCCTGCCCGATGGGCAGACCATGATGACCTTTCTCGATGTCACCGAAAGCGCCAGCTATTCCAAGGTCCTCAAGGAGCGCAACGATGCGCTAGTTGCCGCCGACCTGCTCAAGGATGCGTTCGTGGAGAACGTTTCCTATGAACTGCGCAGCCCCTTGACCAACATTATCGGCTTTGCCGATCTCCTCGCGACCGAGGGTGGAGCGCTTAATGACCGGCAACGGGCCTATGTCGATTATATCCGCGCCTCCTCGGTGACGCTGGGCGTTCTGATCGACAACATCCTTGACCTCGCATCGGTGGATGCCGGCATTGCCGAACTCAGGCCTGAACTGCAGGATGTCGCCAATCTCGTCGACAAGGCGCGGGCTGGCTTGTCGGCTACCTTCCCCGAGATTTCGGGCGAAAAGCCCATCAACCTCGTGGTCGATATCGAGGACGACCTGCCGCCCTTTATTGCGGATGGAACGCGCATCGTCCAAGTGCTCTACAACCTGCTTTCCAATGCCGCGCGCTTCTCCCCGCCCGGCGGCGAGATCAGGCTCAGCATTGCCCACCGGGCCGATCGCATGCTGTTCGTGATCGAGGACGAGGGGCCGGGGCTGACCGACGAAATGAAGTCCGCCATCCTGACGCGGCTCGACAACCCATCCTCGGGCGGACGGCAGCGCGGGGCGGGGCTGGGCCTTTCCATTGTCCGAACCTTTGTGAACCTCCATGGCGGCACGATCTCGGCGGAAAAGCGCGAGCCGCGGGGCAGCCGCATTATTGTCAACCTGCCGCGCGACAGCGCCCTGGCCGGCGTGGCCGAATAGATGCCTACCCATCTCGCCGACGATGCGGCGACCGCAGCGTTTGGCGCCGACATCGCCAGGCGCCTCCAGCCGGGTGACCTTGTCATTCTAGAAGGTGATCTGGGCGCGGGGAAAACGGCGCTGGCCCGGGCGATCATCCGCCATTTGGCGGGGGATGAGGCGCTTGAGGTGCCCTCCCCCACCTTTGCCCTGGTGCAACCCTACCAGACACCCAAGGGCCAGGTGCTCCATGCCGATCTTTACCGGCTGGGCGACCCGCGGGAAGTGGACGAACTGGGCCTCCTCGACAATCCCGAGGCGGTTGTCCTCGTGGAATGGGCGGAGCGTTCGCCCGAGATTGTCGCGGCCGCAACGCTCACCATTACCCTCCAGATCCCGCCCGGCGGCGAGGGCCGACTGGTCGAGGTTACCGGACGCCCGGCACGGCCCGCTTGATGTCTCCCATGTCCGGGGCATCAACCTCCCTGTAAAGACCCTGGATGATACTGTAGCCGCCAAACGCCACCAGACCCAGGGCCGCGAGACCATAGAGCCAGCGACCAAAGGGCAGGCCATGGACCCAGTCGAGCGCCTCGGAAATGCCGCCGGCATTGTCGGGCGAGACGGTGAAAGCGGCATAAAGCACGAACCCACCCACAATGGCCAGCAAGGCACCGCGCGCGATCAGGCCGAACTGGCAGACCAGATTAAGCGGTTTTTCGTGGGCGGGGGGGATGCGCACATGTTTTTGGTATTCCTTGCTCGCGCCTTTCCAGATCTGGACAATGCCGGCAATGATGATGCCGACCGCCGCAAGGCCGAGGAGAAACGGGCCAAAGGGCTGCTGGAGGAGCCAGGCGGAGGCTTGTTCCTCGCCATTGCCGCCACTGCCGCCGCCGCTGCCACTGCTCAGCGCCATGCGGGCGGCGGTGAGCGCGAGGAAAACGTTGGCGCCGGCGCTGACGAGCGAGCCGACGCGGCCAACAAAGCCCTTCCAGTTGTCCTCCACGCCATCGGCATTGAGGAGGCCTTGGGCCAGGCGCCAGAGCACATAGCCGAACAGGCCAATGGCCACGAGGCCCATGAGAATGCGGCCGAAGGGCCACTGGAGAATGGTGGAGAGGGCATCGGACGAGCCCTGCGGATCGCTGCCGCCATAAAAGGCCGAGGTTACGGCAAGGCCGCCCAGAAGCAGGTAAACCACGCCGCGGGCGATATAGCCGCCGCGCGCCAATGTCTCGAACTTATTGCTGTTCATGCTGACGCCTCCATGATGGCGGAGAACGGGCAGCAACAAAGCTTGTTCCCCCGCTAAAGCCGGTCCAGCGTCTTCCCGTCCTCCCGGCCGCCATTGAAGGTGGCGAGCGCCTGCCGGAACAGGGGATCATCGGGCGCGGCATGGGCGAAAAGGGTCATGGAGGACACGAACTTCAGGTCATCCGGCGTCCCGAATATGGCGGAAAGGCTCTGGTCGGGATGGCTGAGGACCGCTTGGGTCGCTTCGCGAAGGCGCGCGCCCAGAAGTGGATCGGCCAGATAGCGGCGGGCGTCATCGAGCCCGTCGAGCCCAAAGCGCTGGGCCATGGGAGAATGGCCCAGCCCGCGGATCTGGGGAAAGATGAACCACATCCAGTGGCTCCGTTTCCGCCCGGCGCGGAGCTCGGCCAAGGCCTGGGCGTAGACCGGCCCCTGCGCCTCATGGAAGTGGTCGAACACCGCAAGGGCCGATCAATGATCGGGGCGCTTGTGATGCTCGCTTTCCTGATTGGCGCCGCGCTTGATGGACCGATCGCCGTTAGAAATCTCGTATTCGCCGGCGGGCTGCTCCATGTCGGCGCGCGCCTCGGAAATGGGGCGTTCATGCGGATCGACGTCGATCGGCTTGGTTTCCACCTGCCCATTGATCTGCGCTTTTTGCTGTTCGCGGGTTGCGCGGCCCTGTCCCATATCGCTGTGTGGCATAATGCTCGCTCCTGTTCTGGGTGCCCAAGGCCAACGTCGTTCTCCCAGACGGGTTGCCCAATCGTGATCGCCCGTGGGGAACCCGATCGCTGCGGGGAGATTGGCAGGGCGTGGGCCATAAGGAGCTTTTCCCATGAGCAACCAGCATCCAAAGACGCAGACGCCAAGCGATCTCGACCTCAAGCGCAATCCCGGCATCGGCCAGACGGCCCGCGGGATCGACCAGGAAGAGATGATCTTCGAGGATGAGGAAGGCGATAACACGGTTGAAGGCGATGTGATGAACGACACCGCCGGGGACGGCAGCGTCAAGCCGAACCACCTTGGCCGCACCAACAAGTAAGCACGACCCATCGCCGGCTGGCCCATGGTGGCCGCCGGTGATGCAAGAAGCTGGCGTGGGCGAGGCACGGCCTCGTCGCGGGTAGTCCGCATGGGTGACTGTGAGGCCAAGCCTCGCCCACACGCCGGGCGCTTGGATCGGGCACAGGAACAGGCAGCCTTATTCCAAAGGATCGCCCGTCACCGCTAGGACCCCTGTTGCTGACGCTCCCTTCCGCCTTTGCGGCGAGAAGGAAAGTCGGGTCCCGTCTGGACGAGGCGTAACAGCACCCCGCCGCGGTTGTTTTACGCCCAATGCCCACCTTGAGGAACATCGGACCCGTTCCGCCCCGGTCCGGCAGACGGCGACCCGCCTTGCCACCCGGCTCCCCCGCCAAATGACTCGTCATGATCGCGCATTCTGGCGCGGGATGGGTGGAGTATGGGGCAGGTTCGGTGGGTGGGGAGAAGCGGGATAGTTTTGTTCAGGGAGATGAACGGGCTTGGGGGAATGGCAACAAGGGATGAACAGGCGCGGGGTGGTGGGTGAACGAGGTTGAGGCGGGTGTTCAGGTGTTTTTTGGGGTGTTTGGGAGCTCTGAGACGGGCACAGGGATTTCATGGCCACCGGGTGTACCCTCCCCCCTTGCGGGGAGGGCGAGGGGGGGCTGATTGGCCCGGGTATCGGGGCTGTTGCCCTTACTCCTGATCACCATTTCAGCCAAACAGTTATGACTTTCTTTGCGCTGCTTGCAAACTCTGAGAAGATAGGTGCTACAGCCCCTAATATCGGGGCCAATTGCCCCTCCCTGACCGCCATTCCAGCGCAGCTGTCATGGCCTTGTTCGTTCTGATTGCTCCACCGGAGCAATCAGCGCTACGCGCCACTCTCAAGCCCCGCAAAGGGGGAGGGTGACGACTGAGACCTCAGTAGATCATTCACGCGCCAGCTTCGTGGTCATCGCCCATCTCCCCGCAAAGGGGGGACTGTTCATTTCGTGCGCTTCATTCTGAGGACTGCCGGTTCTTTCGCCTCCCTCCCCCTTGAGGGGAGGGCCGGGGTGGGGGTGCTGTGGGACGGGAAGAACTTTTTGATATCTGTACGCTGGGCACGCAGCACCCCCACCCTTGGTCCCTCCCCTCAAGGGGGAGGGTGTCGACTGCAAACTCCAACCAAGAAGTCCAAAGTGAACACTCCCCTCTCAGGGGGAGACCGAATGGGGTGCGCGAGCCCCAAGCGCCGAGCTAGTCTACCCCCACCTTGATTGCCATTCCAGCGCAGCTGTCATGGCCTTGTTCATTCTGATTGCTCCACTGGAGCAATCAGCGCTGCGCGCCACTCTCAAGCCCCCTCCCAGGGGGAGGTGTCGACTGCATCTTCTGTGCTGATTTGTGACGGTCGCTCGTCGGTACCCACGGACCCATACGGCTCTCGCTTGTTCCCTTTTTGTTCTCCTCATATGCTGGCCCCAGGAGAATCGATCCCATGCCTGCATCCTATCGTGGCGAGCGCGCCTATCCCGGCCAGGAATATCTGTTGCGCCACGCGGCGGAGAACAACCAGATCATCATCTGCCGCTGCAATCTCTGCCGCAAGCTGGTGCGGTTTCTGGCGACAGACCTCATCACCATGCTCAACCCCGAGCGTGATGCCCTCGAGCCGCCTTTTGTGTGCTCAGGCTGCGGGAAGACGGAGTTTATCTATGTGAAACTGACCTCGGCGCTGCCGGGGGATGTGGGTAGCCTGGTGATCCGCCGTCCGGGACCGGTGCGGATGATCCGGACGTGGCGGTGGGTGAAGTTAGGGGATGAGTGAGCTGCGACCGCAAGATCGCAAAATCGCTCTATTGGAGCGATTAGCAGGTCAGCCCGGAGAGCTATGCTCGCAGGGCGTGAGCGTTACGGCTCCAACTTACACGGAGTAATCCCGGGATTCATCCTGAGGTGGTGGTTCTTTTGAGTGATTTGAACGAACTTGCAGCTACCCCTTAGAAGAGTGCGGCTATTGTTGATCGAGTCTGACGGAGAGTCTAGGAAAGTAAGTGTTTATTGGCGTGTCTACCGCCTCTCCTGATTCAAGTGCGCGTCTCACCTGACTTGAGATTTCTGCCCTATAAGAGTCGATCCTCGGAACTAGCGCGTAAATATCTGAGGTGTCGATGCGGATGGTACGCATCTGATTGATATCGAACGGTATCCTATCTGCCACCCTTGCGACTTGAACTATAGGCAAGCGCATCATATGGCGTATAGCCAATTCATAAAAGACATTAGGGTTGTGGAACGAAAGGTCCACTATCACTAGCCTAGATTTTATAATGTATTCTATGATTTGCTTGGTAATTACCCCGGGCTTGTCAATAGCGTCTGCCCTAACCAATTTTAGATTGAACGACTCGAGCGCCGGCTCTACTAGGGAACGTAGAAATAGATCTGAATGCCGTCGTTGTTCGGAGCCGTCTTCTCCGATCGGAGCGATGTAGAAACACGTTGACTCGAAATGAGCGTGCTCAGACGTAACTATCTGGTTTTTCGATACGTGCGCCTGCACCTCGCTTGAGGTAACTTCCAGTCTGGTCATCGACAGCGTAGAAGATGGCAGGCTGTCTAGAAGATGCTCGACGGTTACGATCCGGTCTGCGCCGGACAAGGTTGTTAGAAGGCCCAAGAACCTTAGGTTGACAATGAATATGTCAACCGCCTCTTCAGCGGAGTCGGGAGAGACTTCAAATTCCTTCGCTGCATCGACTAGAGCGGCTTTCGCGGGCAGTTTGTTTCCAACGAAGCGCTGATACAAGCGATTGAATACCTCAACTTGTTCGACAGCTAGTCTTACTTGCGCTCGCTTCCGTTCCCGGAGAGGCGCCTCTTCGTCGACGGCCATTCTTCCGTCAGGCGTTAGTTCTAGGAACTCCGCGCTATAACTTCCCTTGATCAATCCATACTTGCCGGAGTTGGTGATCAACTGTCGACTAGGACCGCTATCTGGCGATTTCGCCAAATGATCAAAAAGGCTTAGTCGTCTTACTGGCTGCCCTCCACCAAAAGACAATACGCTCTCTGCAAGGTCAGTTGCTTCTTCAAAAGTTGAAGCAGGAAAAGCTCTGACGACCCGTTTCCGCCTTGTGACTTCTTCTTCGACTTTAGCGTTTGCAGCATCGATGGTCGACTTTGACGCTATTGTTATCTCGATCTTTAAGTCTTGCTGTAGCTTAGTGCAATTGACGTTGGAGGCGAACTGCTAATGCGCCTCGTCCCAATTGTGCGCCGCATGGGCGTCCACCTGGATCGGCACCTCTAGCCGCACAGCCGGTTCCGCTGCCCCTTCCATCACGCGCTTGATCACCGGGATCGCCTCTCCTTCCGTGCCCAGGGGCACTTCGAAGATCAGTTCGTCATGAACCTGGAGGAGCATGTCGGCTTCGATCTTTTCTCGGGCCAGTTCGCCTTCCATGCGGATCATGGCGCGGCGGATGATGTCGGCGGCGGTGCCCTGGATGGGGGCGTTGATGGAGGCGCGTTCGACGAAGGCGCGTTCGGAGGGATTGTGGGAATTGGCGTTGGGGAAGTTGATCTTGCGGCCAAAGAGGGTCGTGACGTAGCCGTCGGCCTTCACCCGGCGCTTTTGCTCGTCCATGTAGTCGCGAATGCCGGGGAAACGTTCGAAATAGGTCTTGATGTAGTCGCCCGCTTCACCGCGAGGGATGCCGAGCTGGTTGGCGAGACCGAACGATGAAATGCCGTAGATGATGCCGAAATTGATGGCCTTGGCTCTCCGGCGCACGTCGGAGGGCATGCCTTCGACGGGCACGCCGAACATTTCGGACGCTGTCATGGCGTGGATGTCGAGGCCTTCCTCGAAGGCGTCCTTTAGGGCCTGGATGTCGGCGATGTGGGCGAGGACGCGCAGCTCGATTTGGGAATAGTCGGCCGAGATCAGGATCTTGCCCGGAGCCGCGACGAAGGCGGTGCGGATCTTGCGGCCGTCTTCGGTGCGGATGGGGATGTTCTGAAGGTTCGGATCGTTGGAGGACAGGCGCCCGGTGAGGACCGAGTGCTGGGAATAGGTGGTGTGGACGCGGCCCGTACGCTGGTTGATGTATTCGGGGAGCGCATCGGTATAGGTGCCGCGCAGCTTGTTGAGCTGGCGCCAGTCCACGATGGTGCGCGCCAGCGGCACGCCCTTGGCGGCGAGGTCTTCGAGGACATCGGCGCCGGTGGACCAGGCGCCGGTCTTGGTCTTGGTGCCGCCTTCAAGGCCCATGCGGTCAAAGAGGATTTCGCCCAGCTGCTTGGGCGAGCCGAGATTGAACGAGGAGCCGGCGAGTTCATAGGCCTGCGCCTCGAGTGCTGCGGCGCGCTGGGCGAAATCGCCCGAAAGGCGCGAGAGGATGGCGCGATCGACCGAGACGCCGCGCCCTTCCATGCGGGCAAGGACCGGGATCAGCGGGCGCTCGATGGTTTCATAGAGCGCCGTCATGTTTTCGGCGATGAGGCGGGGTTTCAGGATCCGCCAAAGGCGGATGGTCATGTCGCTGTCTTCGGCGGCATAGCGGGCGGCGGCGTCGATGGGCACCTGGGCGAAGGTTTTTTGGCCCTTGCCGGAGCCAATCAGGTCCTTGATGGACTGGCCGGGCACGCCGAGCCAATGGTCGGCGAGTTCGCTCATGGTGTTGAACTGCGGACCATCGAGCGAATAGCTCAGAAGGAGCGTGTCATCGATGGATTGGACGGGGATGTCGTAGCGCGCCAGGATCCCGAGGTCGTATTTGGCATTGTGGAAGATCTTGAGGATCGAGCGGTCGGCGAACATGGGGCGGACCATGTCGAGCGCTTCGCGAATGGGCATTTGCCCCTCGGCGAGGCCACCGCCGAACATGTCGCCCGAACCTTCGGTATGGCCCAGGGGGAGGTAGGCACCAGTACCGGGGGCGACGGAAAAGGACATGCCGACGAGGTCAGCCGTCTGGTTGTCGAGGCCGGTGGTTTCGGTGTCGGTCGCGACATAGCCGGTCATGGTGATGCGATCGAGCCAGTTCTGCAGGTGCTCTGCGTCGCGGATGATCTCATAGGCGTCGGGGTTGAAGGGGATGGCCTTGACCGTCTGGTGCACCTGGGCGGCATGGGCAACTGTCGCGGCATTGGCGCGGCCAGTGGCTTCCTGGCGGGCAGCGCGGGCTTCGGCGCGGGCTTCGTTGTTGAAGCCGACGGCGGCGACGGGCTTGGCCGCGTATTCGGGATCGGGCTCAAAATCATCGGGGTTGGCGTCGAGCAGGCCGGCGAGGCGCTTGGTGATGGTGGCAAATTCCATGGCCTTGAGGAACGGAAAGAGGTTCCTGGGGTCCATGGGCTGGCGCGCGAGGGCGTCGAGGTCGAGCTCGACGGGCACGTCCTGCGACAGGGTCACGAGCTTTTTAGAGATGCGGGCGAGTTCGGCGTTTTCGCGCAGCTTTTCGCGGCGGGCGTTCTGCTTGATCTCGTCGACATGGTCGAGCAGGTTCTCGATTGTGCCATAGGTATTGATGAGTTCGGCCGCCGTCTTGACGCCAATGCCGGGTACGCCGGGGACGTTGTCGACGCTGTCGCCGCAGAGGGCTTGGACTTCGATGACCTTGTCGGGGGTGACGCCGAACTTGTTGAACACCTCATCCACGCCGATCCAGCGCAGGGGCGGCTGGCCGGGGCGCGGAATGGTGTCGAGCATGCGGATGGAGCCATCGGCTTCCACCAGCTGCATCATGTCCTTGTCGGAGGAGACAATCGTCGCCTTGCCGCCGGCCTTGCGGGCCATGCAGGCATAGGTCGCGATGATGTCGTCGGCTTCCCAGCCTTCCATTTCGATGGAGGGAATAGAAAAGGCGCGGGTGGCGGCACGGGTCAGGGGAAATTGGGGGACGAGCTCGGACGGCGCGGAGGGGCGCTGGGCCTTGTACTCGGGATAAAAATCGTCGCGGAAGGTTTTCCCGGCATAGTCGAAAATGACGGCCATATGGGTGGGCGCGTCCTCGCCTTTGAGATCTTCCGTCAGCTTGAACAGCATGTTGCAAAAGCCCTGCACGCAGCCGACGGGCAGGCCATCGGACTTGCGGTTGAGCTGGGGCAGAGCATGGAAAGCGCGGAAGATATAGGCCGAGCCGTCGACGAGCAGCAAATGCATGGAAAAACGATTCCTTTGAACACGCGCGGCGCGACTTTAGGGGAGATTGGCCTGGGCCAAAAGCCCTGTCCCGGCGGAACCGATTTGCGGCTTGCAGCGTTGCGCGAACCTGGGGCAAATGGTGCCTAACATCACCAAGACTGGTTCAAAGAGCGTCATGTCCGACATCGCTGAGAGAAGCAAAGCGCGGCTGGGCATATCCGGTCTCGACGATATTCTTGCTGGGGGCTTGGCCCGTGGCCACCTTTATCTGCTGGAGGGCAGCCCGGGCACCGGCAAGACCACGGCGGCCCTGCAGTTCCTTCTCCAAGGCGCACAAGAGGGCGAGCTCGGGCTTTATGTGACCCTCTCGGAAACCGATGAGGAGTTGCGGCTGACCGCCCATTCCCATGGCTGGGAGATCGACGACAAGTTCGAAATTTTCGAGCTCACTCCGCCCGAAAGCCTCCTCGACAGCGAGCAGCAGCAATCGCTGCTGTTTTCCTCCGACCTGGAGTTGGGCGAGGCAACCCGGGCGATGTTCGAGCGGGTGGAGCAGATCAAGCCCGACCGGATCGTGATCGACAGCCTCTCGGAAATCCGGCTCTTGGCGCAATCGTCGCTGCGCTATCGGCGGCAGATCCTGCTGCTCAAGCACTATTTTGCCCGCAACGGGGCAACGGTGCTGATGCTGGACGATCTGACCAGCGACACGAACGACAAGACGGTCCATTCGGTAGCCCATGGGGTGATTCGGCTCGAGGAGCTGGCGCCTAGCTTTGGAGCAGAGCGCCGGCGGCTCCGGGTGGTAAAATATCGCGCGCAGTCCTACCGCGGCGGCTACCATGACTTTGCCATTAAGCAGGGTGGCATGATGGTATTTCCGCGCCTAGTTGCATCTGAGCACCGGACGGAGTTCAACCGCCACACAATCAGCAGCAATATTGGGGAACTTGATGACCTGCTGGGCGGGGGGGTAGATGTCGGATCAAGCGCGCTGCTCCTGGGGCCAGCTGGAGCGGGAAAGACGATCCTGACGCTGCATTTTGTCCGCGCTGCCGTCGAGCGCGGCGAAAAAGCGGCCATCTTTGTGTTCGATGAAGAGCTGGGCTTGATGTTCGCTCGCGCCAAGACGCTCGGGATCGAGCTCGAGAAGATGCGTAACGAGGGCAATCTGCTGATTGAGCAGGTGGACGCGGCTGAACTATCTCCGGGAGAGTTCGCCCATATGGTGCGTGACCGGGTGGATCGTGCCAAGGTCAAGACAGTGGCGATCGACAGCCTCAATGGCTATCAGTCCGCCATGCCCGAGGAGCAATCACTGATGCTCCATATCCACGAACTGCTTCAATATCTCAACCGCCAGGGCGCTTCGACCTTCCTGACCGTGGCTCAACATGGTCTGGTCGGCGAACTACAGTCGCCGATCGAAATCACCTATCTTGCCGATAGCGTGATCCTCCTACGCTTTTTTGAAGCCGAGGGCCGGGTACGCCGCGCGATATCGGTGATCAAAAAGCGCTCGGGCTATCACGAGGACACCATCCGGGAGTACCAGATCAACGGCGATGGCCTGACCATCGGGCAACCGCTTGCCAACTTCCAGGGTGTGCTGCAGGGCATGCCGATCTATAGCGGCCCGGGCGACAACCTCATGGCTGATCAGCCCGATATGCGGCACCGGCCTAATGCCGGAGCTGAGGCGACTTGATCAATCCGGATCGCGCACTGATCCTGGCGCCGCGCGGGCGGGACGGTATTGTTGCGGCAAGCCTCTTGCGCGATGCCAGCCGTGCCGCAGAAATTTGCGGGAGCCTAGGTGACCTGGTGGCTGAGCTCACCGAGGGGGCGGGGCTCGCCATTATTACCATCGAAGCGCTGCAATATGCTGACCTGACCCCGCTCAAGAACTGGATCGACCAGCAGCCGCCCTGGTCCGACTTCCCCTTTATTATCTTGAGCAAAGGCACCGGCTCGCCCGAGCAAAGCCCTCTTGTGACCCATATGCAAGTCTTGCTGGGCAATGTCATCGTGCTTGAGCGGCCGTTCCACCCGACTTCGCTCCTGAACGTGGTGGACAACGCCCTACGCGGGCGGCGCCGGCAATACCAGGCGCGCCACTATCTTGAGGATCTGCGCGAAGGCGAGCAGCGGTTGCAGACGGCCCTGCTGGCCGGTCGCATGGGAGCGTGGGAGCTCGACATTCCTGAACAGGTGCTGAGCGGATCGGACCAGTTCCGGGCCTGCTTCGGGCGCATGCCGGGCGAACCGTTCGTGTTTGCTGACCTCATCGAGAGCGTGTCGCTCAACGATCAGCAACGCGTGCAGCGCGCCTTTGACGATGCCAACCGCACCGGCGCCGACCTCGTGCTGGAGTTCCGGGTGCGCTGGCCTGATGGACGCGAGCACTGGATCGACGCGCGCGCCCGCGTGCTGCTCGATCGCAATGGCCGGCCGCAGACCTTGGTGGGTGTCGCCTCGGACATCACCCAGCGCAAGGCGGCGGAAGCCGAGCGCGAAAAGCTGCTTGCTGCCGTAGCGGCTGAACGCGAAAGGACGCAGCAGGCGCTACGCGGCGAGCGCGCCCTTTCAGGGCTGCTGCTGACCAGCGTGCCGGCCGGCATTGTCGCCTATGACACCTCCATGCGCGTCACCATCTGGAACCCGGTGATGGAGCGCATTTTTGGCCTGCCCGCGCCTGCTGTGCTCGGCCGCTCGCTGGCGCGGGTGATCGGGGAAGACCAGGGCAGAAGCATCGAAGAGCGCCTTCGCGATGCCTTGGAAGGCGTTTCAGGCCCGATTGAGGAAATCGAGCTCACCACTTTCAGCGGCGCCAATGTGGTACTGGAAAGCCAGCATGCGCCGTTGCGTGGCGGCGATGGCGAGATCGTCGGTGGAGCCGCGTTTTTTCGCGAAATGACCGAGCGCCGGCGCGCCGAGGAACAATTGCGCCAGGCCCAGAAGATGGAAACCATTGGCCAGCTGACCGGTGGCGTGGCGCACGACTTCAACAATCTCCTTGCTGCCATCCAGGGCAATCTGGAATTGCTGCGCAAGCGCCTTCCCGATGATCCGCAGATCCGGCGCTTCATTGATGGGGCGCTGCAGGGAACTCAGCGCGGTGCGTCGCTGACCTCGCGTCTCCTCGCCTTTGCCCGCCGGCAGGATCTCAAACCCGAGCCCACGGACCTTGCCGCCCTGCTTGAAGGCATGCGCGCCCTGATGGAGCGCTCCATCGGACCGCTGATCGCCATCGACATGGCTTTGACCCCGGAACTGCCGCCGGCCAGGGTCGATGCCAACCAGCTGGAGCTGGCGATCCTCAACCTCGCCGTTAATGCGCGTGACGCCATGCCCGAAGGTGGGCGGCTCAGCCTGTCCTTGGAGCCGCTTGATGGCAAGCACAGTGGGCTGGGGCTCAGCGGCGCATTCTTGCGCCTTTCGGTGACCGATACGGGCACCGGCATGGACGCACAGACGCTCAAGAGCGCAATTGAGCCATTTTTCTCGACTAAAGAACTTGGCAAGGGGACAGGGCTGGGGCTTTCCATGGTGCACGGCCTGGCAGTCCAGCTGGGCGGCGCCCTGCAGCTCAAAAGTGAACTTGGCAAGGGTACGACGGCCGAACTCTGGCTGCCGGTATCTGCCGCACCGATCAAGGAGGTTCAGCATATGGAACCCGAACAAGCAAGCGCTCCCCACGCTTCGGTTATTCTCGTGGTAGATGACGATGCCCTCATCAATATGAGCACAGTCGACATGATTGAGGATCTTGGCCATACGGTGCTGGAAGCCTATTCCGGCAAGGAAGCGCTCGAGATCCTTCGCAGCGGCAAGCAGATCGATGCCCTGGTGACCGACTATGCCATGCCGGGCATGACGGGCGTCGAGCTCGCCACCAAGGCGCGGGAGATCAACCCGGACCTGCCGATCCTCCTTGCCACCGGTTATGCCGATTTGCCCAGCGGCACGACGACCGATTTGCCGAGGCTTGCTAAGCCATATCAGCAGACGGAGCTGGCCAACCAGATCGGCAAGCTTTTGAGCCGCACAGGTGTGGCGGGATAGGGTTTGGTGTCGGCCGGGGTAGTTGGCCGATAGTGTCCTGAGTTCGTTATTACTTACGCAGGCTTATTCGCGGGCGGATCGTTTCGGCCACCTTGCGGCCGGGGCGTGATCTCAGGATGGATCCCGGCTCGAGGCCGGGATGACATCGTGGGTGGGGTGGCTTTGTGGGCCGAACTAAATCTTAGCGCAGGCCAGACTCTTCGAGCAGCCCGGCGCGCTTGGCGTCGTAGTAGTAGCCGCGGGCGTAGAAGCGCATGGCTTGGTCGGGGTTGCCCTTGGCTGTGACATAGGCGCCGGCGAGGTAGCGCACGGCGTAGCGCAGGTTAGTTTCCGCATCGAGCAGGCCGGATGGCGAGCCGCGGTAGCCCATGCCGGTGGCCGTTGCGTGGGAAATCTGCATCAAGCCATAGTAGGGCCCATTGCGGGCGGCCGGATTGTAGTTGCTTTCGCGTACAATGACCTGGCGCACCAGGCTCTCAGGCACATTGTATTGCTGAGAATAGTGGGCGATCAGCGGATCGAGGGAGCCGCTGGCATAGCCCATGGCCGAAGGCGAAGCAGGCACAACTGCGGCATCGGGAACGTGGCCGGTTGGCGTTGCCGGTGCGAAGCTCGCCAGGGCCGCGGTGGCGCCGCCCGGAGCAGGCTTGAGCGAAGACATCGAGCACCCACCCAGCGCCAGGGCCAAGGCGGCTGTTGCGCACAAGAGGAGGGGAGATGTGTTCACAGTTGCCGAGTTCGCCATCAAACCATCCTAGCGCGTTGCTGTGGGACTGCGCGTTAAGGTGCAATAGCGGCGGCTTGATGGCAATAGCATGACGCAAGCTGTGATCGGCCCTGCCTTTGCCTTGCGTTAACTGAAAAGCCGGATAGTTGCCCACCAGATCAGGCCGAAGGCCTCAGGGGCACACGAATTGAACCAGCGTCGACATGATTGGGGCGCGCGCCTGCGCTATGCCTTCGACACCTCCATGTCAGCGGGCCCCATCGCGCTGATCGGCTGGCTGGCCGTCCTTTCCCTTGTGGTGATTGTTCTTGCAGCGGCGATCCTGGTGCTGCTCCAGCTGGGCCCGGAAGGCCAGCCGCCGGTCGACTTTCCCGAAGGGCTTTGGGAAGCGCTGATGCGCTCGATGGATGCAGGCACGGTGGCCGGGGACACCGGCTTTGGCTTCCGGCTGGTGGGGCTTCTCGTGACCATTGCCGGCATCTTCATCTTTTCGACGCTGATCGGTGTCTTGTCCTCGGGCATCGAGTCAAAGCTTGACGAGTTGCGCAAGGGGCGCAGCACGGTGCTCGAAGAGGATCATACGGTGATCCTCAACTGGAGCCCCTCCATTTTTGATGTCGTTTCCGAACTGGTGGTGGCCAACAAGAGCCGCAAGCGGCCACGCATCGTCATCATGTCCACGCGCGACAAGGTGGAAATGGAGGACGATATTGCGAGCAAGGTGGCCACGCTGGGCAATACGCGCGTGATCTGCCGGCATGGCGACCCCACCGACATCGCCGATCTGCAGCTGGTATCGCCGCAGGATGCCCGGTCCATCATTATCCTTTCGCCAGCAGAGACCGAGCCTGCCGAAGCCGACAGCCAGGTGATCAAGACCATCCTCGCCCTGGTGCACGATCCGCGCCGGCGCCCTGCCCCATACCGCATTGCTGCCGAAATCCGGGACGCACGAAACGCCGAGGTGGCGCGCGTGGTAGGCGGGGCGGAAGCGCAGCTGGTTCTGGCCGATGATTTGATCGCGCGCATCGTGGTGCATTCGGCACGGCAGTCGGGCCTGTCGGCGGTGTACTCCGAACTGCTCGATTTCGAAGGCTGCGAAATCTATACGATGCTGCAGCCTGGGCTCGAGGGGCGCACCTTTGGCGAGGCGCTGCTGGCCTATGAGAGTTCGACCTTGATCGGGCTCGTTTCTCCCCAAGGGCAGGTGAACCTTAACCCGCCCATGGACACCGTCATCACCCCTGATACGCGCGCCGTTCTGATCGCCGAGGATGATGCCGCGATCAGGATTGCCGATCCGTCGGCGCCCACCGACTGGGCGGCGCTCAGCCCGGCACAGACCCGCCCGCCCCTGCCCGAGCGCGTGCTGCTTCTGGGCTGGAACCGGCGCGCGCCCATCATTGCCTATGAACTCAGCCGCTATGTGGCGCCTGGCTCGGTGTTGACGATTGCGGCCGATACGCCCGATCTCGATGTGGTTGTGGGCGAACTTGCGATCGCCACTGCCAATCTCAGTGTCCAATATGGCCGGATCGACACGACGAGCCGCAGCGCGCTCGAGGCGCTCGACGTTGCGTCTTACGACCATGTGCTGGTGCTGGGCTATTCGGACCTCTTGGGGCCGCAGCCGACCGACACCAGAACGCTGGTGACGCTGTTGCACCTGCGCCAAATTGCCGACCAGTTCGGCGTGCACGTCAAGGTCGTGTCCGAAATGGTGGATGTGCGCAATCGCGAGCTGGCCGAGGTGACGCGGGCCGACGACTTCGTGGTCAGCAATAAGCTCGTGAGCCTGATGCTGGCGCAGGCTTCGGAAAACGATAGCCTCGCCGCGATCTTTGATGACCTCCTTGATGAAGAGGGATCGGAAATCTACATGCGCCCGGCCGAACACTATGTGGCGCTGGAGCGGCCGGTGAATTTTTATACCATCACCGAAGCGGCCCGGCGGCGCGGCGAGGTCGCCTTGGGCTTCCACCGGCCCCGGCCGGGCGCGCGGGCCAACGGCATTGTGGTCAACCCTTCCAAGGCCGAAGCGGTGGATTTTGCGGCAGGAGATCGGCTGATCGTTCTGGCGCGGGACTAGCGCTTGATCAATGACGCGGCGCTCGACCGCGAAAACTTGGCGAAAGCCGGTTGCACGGATCACAGGCTTTGGCTAGGTTGCCCCTGTTCAGCCGGGGCCTACCCCCGCGCAACGGCATGCACCCGTAGCTCAGCTGGATAGAGCGCTGCCCTCCGAAGGCAGAGGTCACAGATTCGAATTCTGTCGGGTGCGCCATTTCTCCTGCCATCGTCGCGAACGATTGCGGCATGCGTTGGCAGTCGTGAGCCAAGGCTGTGCCTTGGACGATGACTGATGCGGTGCTGCGATGATGATGTCGGATCGACTCAAGGCGCGAGGCGAGGGCGATTGCTCGACTCTGCCTGGCCTCAGTTCGGCGAGTAGAAGATGTGCGAGCCGATCTTGGCGACAGCGTTGTAGGTGCTGGACCAGGAGGGGCGGACGGCGGTGGTGTGGTAGTAAAGGGTTGAACCCGGTACCGCACCGACATTCTCGCCGGTGGCAAATTCTGCGTAGACGTCCTGCGCGAGGGCGGCTGAGCGGGCCCAGGCGCGGCGTTCGCCCGGGGCGTCGCTGCGGCCGTCACAGGCAAAGGTGAACTGGCAGCGATAGCGGCCCTTGTCGGCATTCTGGTAGATCACGCCACACAGGGTGGACGGGAACTTGCCGGAACGGGCGCGGTTGACGATGACATTGGCAACGGCCAGTTGGCCGGCGTCGCTTTCGCCACGCGCTTCGTGGTAGATGGCCTGGGCCAGGCAATCGCGCTCGGCATTGGCCTTTTCGACGCGCTTCTCAACAGGCTGGTAGCCGGTTTCGATATAGGCGGCGAGCGAGGATGGGTTGAGCGCCGGCTCTTCCTTGCTTTCAGAGGGGCTGGCGAAGCTGGCAATGGCCGACACGGCGCTGTTGGTGCCCAGGGAACCGCGAGCGATATAGCCCATCAGCACTTCGCTATTGAGCTCCTGCGGCTCGCCATAGGCGAGGACATTGACGGCGCGCAGTTCTTTTTGACGCTCGACATAGTTGCTGAGGAGCGCAGGGGTCAGCGGCTGCTGACCGGCCGGCAGGGGAACGACCGTCGGGCCCAATGGAGGCTGGGCGCGTACGGCAACCAGATCGGCAGGTACTGGGAGCGGGGACACAGCAGCAAGCTGAGTGTCTTCGGCATGGACGGGAGAAAGGCTGATCAGCAAAACAAGCGCAGCTGCGCCGGGAGCAATCGCGTGGGAAACAGCACGCACGAGTTTGGATTGCCAGCTTTGCGTCAACGCCCCGTCCTTACCCCTGAGCCCGTCCAGCCATATCCGGCGAGCCTTCGTTTTGCAGAAACCGTCGTTCTGACCGCCTCAGCGATTGGCCGGCACACTAGCCAAGGCACCTTTCGCTGGGAAGCCAAGATTTACGTCTGCTTAACCATACAGGTTAGCTTCTTAACACGTGGTTAATGGACCCAAGCTCGTTTGAAAAGCGTGGAAATTGAAAGGCTTGATTGGTGGTGAAGGGGTGTTTAGGCGGTTCGATAAAAGTTTACGCAAGCTCCAGCTATCCCCAACTTTTTGCAAGAAGCTGTTGCAAAGGGGAAACAGCGGAACGGGCGGGGAGCACTGGCCGCCCGGCCTCCAGCCGCAGGTAGACGCTTCAGTTTGTGGGAAATGCCGCCAGGCGGACGTGGTCGAGGCTGTCGAGAACAGCTATGCCGAGAGCCCGGATTTCCTCGCTCGGATGCACCAGATCGGGCACCATTACGGTCTGCATGCCAGCGGCATGGGCGGCCCGAACGCCGGCATGACTGTCTTCCACGGCAAGGCAACGGAGCGGGTCGATGCCCAGGCGGCGCGCTGCTGTGAGATAAGGCTCGGGATGCGGCTTGGGATGGAGCACATCGTCCCGGGTGACTATGGTTTCAAAAAGGTCCAACAGGCCCGCTGCGCCCAGATGAGTGTGGGCATGGGGCTGGCGCGAGGAGGTCGCGACGGCGGTCGGGATGCCGCGTTCGCGCAGTTCGCCGATGAGTTCGCGCGCACCCTGCTTGACCGGCACGCCGCCATGGCTGCGCTCGCGCATCATAACGCGGCAGCGCTCGTCAAAGAGCGTATAGGGGAAGGCTACGCCATAGGCTTCCACCAGCAACTGGTTGGTCCGCTCGTGGCTGCCGCCGACCATGGACATGTGCACCGCGTCAGTCATCTCGAAGCCCAGCTCGGTGCAGACCTCGAACACAATGGTGCGGAACACGCTTTCGGTATCGAGCAGGGTTCCGTCCATGTCGAAGATCACAGCCTCGAAAGGCTGGAGGCGAAGGATGTCGGTCGGGCGCTTCATGAGGCTCGATATAGGTCGATTTGCCTGTGCCGGCTAGGCGGGGAATGGATAGGCTGGGTTGCATGAGCGAACTGGTGGCCCTATTCGGGCGTTAGCGTCCCATGTCCTCACTTAAGCCATCCCGTAATCATGAGCTTTTGGGCGACGCGTTCTATGATCGCGTCGAGCCAGCCTCATTCCCTCAAACCATCTTGCGCCATCGCGACCAGCGCTGGGCCAGGCGTGTCGGCCTCGATGCGCTGAGCGACGAGGATTGGCTCCGTCATTTTGGGCGGTTCGAGCCGCTCCCTGGCTCGTTCCCACAGCCGCTGGCCTTGCGCTACCACGGCCATCAGTTCCGCTCCTATAACCCCGACCTTGGTGATGGACGCGGTTTTCTCTTTGCGCAGGGCTTTGACCTTGAGGATGGGCGACTGCTGGATTTTGGCACCAAGGGCAGCGGCAAGACGCCCTGGTCGCGCGGCGGCGACGGGCGGCTGACGCTCAAGGGCGGGGTGCGCGAAGTGCTGGCCACCGAGATGCTGGAGGCAATGGGGGTTTATACCTCCAAGAGCTTCTCGCTCGTTGAAACAGGAGAAGCGCTGTATCGCGGCGACGAGCCCTCCCCTACCCGCTCTTCGGTTTTGGTGCGGCTCAGCCACGGCCATGTGCGCATCGGCACGTTCCAGCGGCTGGCGTATCTGGAAGACAGTGAGAACCTGCAGCGCCTTCTCGACTACGCCATCGCCACCTACTATCCCGAATTGCAGGATAGTGTAGACAAAGCTCCGGCGTTCCTTGAGGCTGTGGGGGCAAACCTGGCACGGCTGGGGGCGCAGTGGACGGCGGCGGGGTTCGTCCATGGTGTGCTCAACACGGACAACATCAATGTCACGGGGGAAAGCTTCGACTATGGCCCCTGGCGCTTCCTGCCCGTTTATGATCCCGACTTCACAGCCGCCTACTTCGACCAAAACGGACTTTATAGCTTTGGCCGGCAGCCCGACACGCTGGCCTGGAACCTGACGCGGCTGGCCGAGTGCCTCCTGCCCTTGTCGAGCGTGGAAAAGCTCGAGCCGGCGCTCAACACATTCTGGCCAGCCTTCCGGGAGGAACTGCCCCGCCAGTTGCTGCGCCGACTAGGACTGCTTCCGCAGGGGACGGAAGAGGACGGAGCCTTCATCACCGACCTCTTTGGCTTTCTGGCAGCGAGCAAGGCGCCATTCGAGCAGTTTTTCTTTGACTGGCGCGGCGGAGCGCTCAGCGCAGACCGGGCGGCACGCAGCCCTGCTTCGGAGTTTTATGCCAGCGAAGCCTTCCGCCCTGTCGCTGATGGACTTGAGCGTTATGCGCCGGCAGGGGTTGATCTCAGCCATCCCTATTGGGCGCTTACCAAGCCGCGCACCATGCTGATCGAGGAGGTGGAAGCCATCTGGGCGCCCATTGCGGAAAACGATGACTGGGGCCTTTTCAAGCAAACGCTTGGCGAGATCGCGCAAATGCGGCAAGCCTATGGGGTCAAGCCATGAGGATGGGACATGCCGCTTTACGCCCTGGATGGAGTTGCTCCGGATATCGATAGCCAAGTCGCCTGGATTGCTCCCACGGCCGTGCTGGTCGGCAAGGTCCATGTCCATGCCGATGCGGGAATCTGGTTCGGCGTGGTGGCGCGGGGTGACAATGAGCCGATCGTGATCGGGGTGGGCAGCAATGTGCAGGAGAATTGCGTCCTCCATACCGACATGGGCTTCCCGCTGACCATTGGCGCTCATTGCACCATTGGCCACAAGGCGATGCTGCATGGCTGCACAATCGGGGACAATACCCTGATCGGCATGGGCGCAACCGTACTTAACGGCGCACGGATCGGGCGCAATTGCCTGATCGGCGCTGGCGCACTCATCACCGAAGGCAAGGACATCCCCGACGGTTCGCTGGTGATCGGCGCGCCTGGCAAGGTGATGCGCGCATTGGACGAGGAGGCTATTGCACGGTTGACCCAATCGGCGAAGGGCTATGTGCGCAATGCGCGCCGCTTTGCCATGGGATTGAGCGAGATCCACGCCACGCCAGCGGATTTCGACCCGGCATAGCGCCATAAACCTGTTTGCTTTTTTGAACGACGCCCCGCAATCTCCCGGCTGTCTGCCCCGAAGCAACAAGAGGCAGCAGGAGCCTAGCCCCATGCAGAAAATCATCGCCGAACTGGAAGACAAGCGCAGGCAAGCGCGGCTCGGCGGCGGACAGAAGCGCATCGATACCCAGCACGGCAAGGGTAAGCTCACAGCCCGCGAGCGGCTCGACGTCCTGCTCGATCCCGGGTCATTTGAAGAATACGACATGTTCGTCACCCATCGGGCGACCGATTTTGGCATGGCCGAGACGATCATTCCCGGCGATGGCGTGGTCACCGGCTGGGGCACGATCGACGGGCGGCTTACTTACGTGTTCAGCCAGGATTTCACCGTGTTCGGCGGTTCGCTCAGCGAAACCCATGCCAAAAAGATTTGCAAGATCATGGATCTCGCCATGCAGAACGGCGCGCCGGTGATTGGGCTCAACGATTCAGGCGGCGCGCGCATCCAGGAAGGTGTGGCGTCCCTGGGCGGCTATGCCGATGTGTTCTGGCGCAATGTGCAGGCCTCGGGCGCCGTGCCGCAGATTTCCGTGATCATGGGGCCCTGTGCGGGCGGGGCGGTGTATTCCCCGGCCATGACCGACTTCATCTACATGGTTCGGGATACGAGCTACATGTTCGTGACGGGTCCTGACGTGGTCAAGACCGTCACCAATGAGAGCGTGACGCAGGAAGAGCTGGGTGGCGCATCCACGCACACCAAGATTTCCTCGGTGGCCGACGCGGCGTTCGACAACGATATCGAAACCCTGCTCGAAGTGCGGCGCCTGTTCGGCTATCTGCCGCCGGCGGCGGGTCACAAGCCGCCGCGCCTCCCTAGCGTCGATCCGATCGACCGCGTCGACATGGGCCTCGATACGATCATCCCCGACAGCGCCAACAAGCCATATGACATGCGCGAGGTGATCGAAAAAGTCGCCGACGAGGGCGAGTTTCTCCAACTGCAAAAGGAACATGCCGGCAATATCCTCGTCGGTTTCATCCGGCTCGATGGAGAGACAGTAGGTGTCGTCGCCAACCAGCCGCTGGTGCTTGCCGGGTGTCTTGATATCAACGCCTCCAAGAAAGCGGCGCGGTTTATCCGCTTCTGCGACAGTTTCGAAATCCCGATCCTCACCTTTGTGGATGTGCCCGGTTTCCTGCCCGGCGTGGCGCAAGAATATGGCGGCATCATCAAGCATGGCGCCAAGCTCCTCTTTGCATATGCCGAAGCGACTGTGCCCTTGGTGACCGTCATCACCCGCAAGGCCTATGGCGGCGCCTATGACGTGATGGCCTCCAAGCACATCAAGGCGGATGTGAACTATGCCTGGCCTTCCGCCGAAATCGCCGTGATGGGCGCCAAGGGCGCAACGGAAATCCTTTACCGGTCCGAGTTGGGCGACAGGGAGAAGATTGCGCAACGAACGGCCGAATACGAGGCGCGGTTCGCCAACCCGTTTGTGGCGGCGGAACGGGGGTTCATCGATGACGTGATCATGCCGCATGGGACAAGGCGGCGCGTGATCCGCGCCTTTGCGACGCTGAAATACAAGCAGTCGAGCATGCCGAAGAAGAAGCATGACAATATTCCGCTGTGAGGCAGGTGGAGCACGGAGCCAACTCCCTCCCCCTCGCGGGGAGGGTTGGGGTGGGGAGATGGATGGTCACCGACCTTGCAAGGAAACTGCGGCGGCAAGCGACACCAGCCGAACAGGCCTTCTGGAAACTTAGCTATACTTGGCGGCAAGATGGTTGGCACTTCCGCAGGCAGTTCGAACTCGGCAGCTATTATGTTGACTTCGCCTGTATCTCGGCTGGATTGATTGTCGAGATCGATGGGGAAACGCATGGAACGGATCTTGCGAGATCGAACGATGCCACACGCGACGATTACCTCCACGGCCGCGGGTTTACCGTGATTCGCTTCTCGAACCAGGATGTCCTGCGCGATGGGGAAGGCGTATTCTCCGTCATAGCGACTTATCTAGAAACCGGGGCTTCCCGCCCCCCACCCCAGCCCTCCCCGCCAGGGGGAGGGAGTGTTCCCGTGGATGCGGCGATACGGAGGCAAGAGCCATGATCACCAAACTCCTCATCGCCAACCGTGGCGAAATCGCCTGCCGGGTGATCAAAACGGCCAAGCGGCTGGGCATTGCGACTGTTGCCGTTTATTCCGATGCGGATCGGGAAGCGCTGCATGTGCGCATGGCAGACGAGGCGGTTCATATCGGGCCTTCGCCGGCAAAGGACTCGTACCTGCAAATCGACAAGATCATTGCCGCCTGCAAGGAAACCGGCGCAACGGCAGTGCATCCCGGCTATGGGTTCCTCTCGGAAAACCCCAAATTCGCCCAGGCGCTTGGGGACGCCGGGATCATCTTTGTGGGCCCGCCGGTCAAGGCCATCGAGGCGATGGGCGACAAGATCACATCCAAGAAGCTGGCCGCCGAGGCGGGTGTATCCACCGTGCCTGGCCATATGGGGCTGATCGCCGATGCCGACGAGGCGGTGAAGATTGCTGGCGAGATCGGCTATCCCGTGATGATCAAGGCTTCGGCCGGCGGCGGCGGCAAGGGCATGCGCATTGCATGGAATGAGGCGGAGGCGCGCGAGGGTTTTGAGCGCTCCCGGTCGGAAGCCACATCGTCCTTTGGCGACGATCGCATCTTTATCGAGAAATTCGTCACCGAGCCGCGCCATATCGAAATCCAGCTGATCGGCGATGCCCATGGCAACGTCCTTTACCTCAACGAGCGCGAATGCTCCATTCAGCGGCGCAACCAGAAGGTGATCGAGGAAGCGCCCTCCCCTTTCCTTGACGACGCCACGCGCAAGGCTATGGGCGAGCAGTCAGTCGCCCTGGCCAAGGCCGTTGGCTATACCAGCGCTGGCACGGTGGAGTTCATCGTCGACGCCGAGCGCAATTTCTATTTCCTCGAAATGAACACGCGCCTTCAGGTGGAGCATCCGGTGACCGAGCTCATCACCGGCCTTGACCTGGTGGAACTCATGCTCCGTGTTGCCGATGGCGAGAAGCTGCCGCTCTCTCAGGAAGAGGTGGAGCTGAATGGCTGGGCCATTGAATCCCGGCTCTATGCCGAGGACCCTTATCGCAATTTTCTCCCCTCAACGGGGCGCCTCACCCGCTATCGCCCGCCCAATGAGGAAAGCGCTCTTGATTTTGCCGTGCGCAATGACACTGGCGTTTTCGAAGGCGGCGAGATTTCGACCTTCTATGATCCCATGATCGCAAAGCTCTGCACTTGGGCGCCGACGCGGCTCGAAGCCATCGACGCCATGGCCGTGGCGCTGGGGAGCTTCGAGGTGGAAGGGGTGGGCAATAATCTGCCCTTCCTGTCCACTGTCATGGACCAGGAAAGGTTCCGCGAGGGGCGGCTGACCACCGGCTATATCGCCGAAGAATTCCCCGAGGGTTTTCACGGACCTGCCCTGCCGCGCGGCCGGGTGTTCGAGGTCGCGGCCGCTGCCGCCATGATGCAATTGCTGCTTGAAGAGCGCAAAGGCCGCGCCACGCGCACCCCCTTGGGCCATTCTACCGAGATCTATGGCGAGTGGACCGTGGTGATCGAGGGCGAGCAGGTGCCGCTGGAGCTCCATCGCCTCGATCCCGAGGGCACTTGGGAGCTCAACCTTTTCGACCAGGCAGCGGCCGTGGAGAGCTTCGATTGGTCGCCGGGGCAGACCATTGCGCGCATTCAATGGGCCGGTGGCGCCTCCAGCGTCATCAAGGTCAACCGCACCACGTCGGGCTTCCGCATACGCTATTGCGGCTCGGACCTCACCGTCCAGGTGCTGCGCCCCCATGTCGCCGCGCTCCTGTCGCTGATGCCGGTCAAGGTGCCGCCTGACATGTCGCGGTTCCTTCTTTGCCCCATGCCGGGCCAGGTGGTGCGGATCGATGTCAGCGAAGGCGATATTGTGGAAGATGGGCAGACGCTCGCGATCATTGAAGCCATGAAGATGGAGAACGTCCTCAAGGCCGAAAAGCGCGCCCGCGTCAGCAAGGTACATGCCGAGCCCGGTGCGGTGCTGGCGGTGGATGCGGTGATTTTGGAATTTGAGGCGGTGTGATGGGGTTCGACTTGGCCGCCGAACCTGCAGTCGACACCCTCCCCCTCGCGGGGAGGGATCAAGGGTGGGGGGCGGCTGGCCCTTATATCGGGGCTAACCGCCACCCCCTCCTAGCCTCCCCCGTCGAGGGGGAGGTATCGCGCAGTGGACGTGGCAGGATGGTGCCCCATGGCTGATCACAACAACTTCGCCCACTGGGCCGCCCTCGCCCAAAAGGAACTCCGCGACACTCCCCTCGCCTCCCTCAACCGCGACTACGGCGGCATCCCTGTCCAGCCCGTCTACCTCGGCGAAGACGGCGAGATCCCCGGCGTTGAACCTTTCACCCGCGGCATCCGGGCCACCATGTACGCCAACCGGCCCTGGACGATCCGGCAATATGCCGGCTTCTCCACGGCGCGGGAGTCCAACGCCTTTTACCGCCAGGCGCTGGAGAAGGGCCAAAAGGGCCTCTCCGTTGCCTTTGATCTGGCCACCCATCGTGGCTATGACAGCGACCATCCCCGTGTGGTCGGCGATGTGGGCAAGGCGGGTGTTGCCATCGATACCGTGGAAGACATGAAGACGCTGTTCGACGGCATTCCGCTCGATCAGATGTCTGTCTCCATGACCATGAACGGCGCGGTCATTCCTGTGCTCGCCATGTTCATCGTGGCGGCCGAGGAACAGGGCGTGGATCAAGCCAAGCTCGAAGGAACCATCCAGAACGACATTCTCAAGGAGTTCATGGTCCGCAACACCTATATCTACCCGCCCGAGCCCTCCATGCGCATCGTGGGCGACATCATCGCCCACACCGCCCAGCACATGCCCAAGTTCAATTCGATTTCCATTTCGGGCTACCACATGCACGAGGCCGGCGCGACGGCGGTGCAGGAGCTGGCCTATACGCTGGCCGACGGCATGGAATATGTCCGCGCGGCGCAGGCGCGGGGTCTTGATATCGACGCCTTTTCCGGGCGGTTGAGCTTCTTTTTCGGCATTGGCATGAACTTCTTTCTTGAAGTTTCGAAGCTCCGCGCGGCGCGCCAGCTCTGGAGCGAAATCATGACGGGCCTGGGGGCAAAGGACCCGCGCTCGAAAATGCTGCGCACCCACTGCCAGACGTCGGGCGTGTCCCTCACCGAGCAGGACCCGCACAACAACATCGTGCGCACGACCATTGAAGCGCTCGCAGCGACGCTGGGCGGAACGCAGTCGCTTCATACCAATTCATTCGATGAAGCCATTGCGCTGCCCACCGAGTTTTCGAGCCGCATCGCCCGCAACACGCAGTTGATCCTGCAGCATGAATCCCGCATCACCGATGTGGTCGATCCGCTAGGCGGATCTTACTTTGTCGAGGAATTGACACGGCAACTCGTCCAAGGCGCCAAGGCGCTGATCGGCGAGGCCGAGGCGCAGGGCGGCATGACGCGCGCCGTCCAGTCGGGCGAGCCCAAGCTGGCCATCGAGCACGCGGCCGCCTTGCGGCAAGCCCGGGTGGATCGCGGGGAGGACGTGATCGTGGGCGTCAATCGCTACCGGGTGGACACTGAGGAAGCGATCGAGGTCCGATCCATCGACAATGCCAAGGTGCGGGCTGAGCAGATCGCACAATTGGAACGCATCCGTGCTACGCGCGACGAGGCCAGGACCCAGTCCATGCTTTCGGCCTTGCGTGAATATGCGGCTATGGACGAGGGCAATCTCCTCGAGGCAGCGATCGAAGCAGCCCGTGCCCGCGCCACGCTGGGCGAAATTTCTTCTGCCATGGAAGATGTCTTTGGCCGCCACTCCGCCGTGACCCGTGTCATATCAGGCATTTATGCCCAGGGTTATGGCGAGGACCCGGAGTTCTCGGCTATTGTCGGCCGGATCGATGCCTTTAAGGCTGCACGGGGTCGCGCGCCCTCCATTTTCATCGCCAAGATGGGACAGGATGGCCATGATCGCGGCGCCAAAATCATCGCCTCGGCCTTTGCCGATCTGGGCTTCACCGTCCATATGGGCGACCTCTTTGAAACCGCCGATGAAGTGGCGGACCACGTGGCCGAGCTCCGTGTGGATGCCGTCGGCGTCTCGTCGCTCGCAGCCGGCCACAAGACGCTGGTGCCCGAACTGGTCGAGGCGCTTCGCGCGCGCGAACTGGGCGATGTCACCGTCGTTGTCGGCGGCGTCATCCCCGAGCCGGATTACCAGTTCCTCTATGATTCCGGTGTCGCGGCCATCTTCGGCCCCGGCACGAATGTCCTTAGCGCCGCCTTCTCGGTGTTGAGCCAGATCGAGGGGAGGCTCTCCAACCAATGATCGGCCGGCTCAACCACATCGCCATCGCAGTGCCTAGCCTTGAGACGGCCGCAGCCAAATATCGCGATCTCCTTGGCGCCCGCGTCGGCCAGCCACAGGTATTGCCCGAACATGGCGTAACGGTCGTGTTCGTCGACACGGGCAATACCAAGGTGGAACTGCTTGAGCCACTTGGGGAGGACTCGCCCATTGCGGCGTTCCTTGCCAAGAACCCGGCCGGCGGCATGCACCACATTTGCTTTGAAGTGCCAGACCTAGCTACTGCCGCCCAGACCCTCACCGCCGGTGGCGCGCGCGTGCTGGGCGATGGCCGGCCCAAGATCGGCGCCCATGGGAAGCCAGTGCTCTTTATCCATCCCAAGGATTTCGACGGCACCTTGATCGAGCTTGAAGAAGTTTGATTTCGTTTCCGTTAGGGCCTTACTAACCACCTGGGCAAACCGGCTCGCGGCCGTAAGCTAAACATAAACCGCTCGCCGCTAACGCTGGTCCATGGCTGTCGTGGCCGGACCGAGTGTAAACCGTTGATTTCGGAAGCGCGCAAATTGCTGGAACAGCGCCTGGCCTGGCTCAAGCCCATCTTGTTGCCGGCAACCATCGGGCTCATGGTTCTGGTCACCGGCGGCATCTTTGTTGACCGGCAAAATACTTATCTCGCCGAAGAACAGATGCGCGCAGAGGTTTTGGCGCAGGCATCGCTGATCCGCGCCAAGCTTGAAGGCAATATCAACGGCAATATTCAGCTGGTGCGGGGCCTGGTATCCACCATGTCGACCGAGCCGGACATGAACCAGACCCGGTTCTCGGCCCTGGTCACCAACCTTTTTGCCGAGCACAGCCAGCTGCGCTCGGTGGCGGCGGCTCCGGACCTCGTCGTTTCGCTGGTTTATCCTCTTGCCGGCAACGAGAAGGCCATTGGCCTTGATTACCGGCAAAACGAAGCCCAGCGCGACAGTGTCCTTAGGGCACGCGATACGGGTACGCTGGTGCTGGCGGGACCAGTTGATCTTGTGCAGGGCGGGCGTGGCTTCATCGGCCGATTTCCGGTTTTTGTGGATGGCCCCGCCGGCAAGACGTTCTGGGGTGTAGTATCGGCTGTCGTGGATGTCGGCCGGCTCTATGCTGATAGCGGCCTTCTAGATCCAACCTTGGGCATTGAAATTTCCATTCGGGGCCGCGATGCCTCGGGCGAGCTCGGAGCACGGTTCTTTGGGCCTGATCTGTCCGCGCAGGATCCGGTGACAGCCGGCGTGGTACTTCCGTCCGGATCCTGGGAGATCTCGGCTATTCCCAAAGGTGGCTGGTTCGCTGCGCACAAGGATGCCTGGAAACTTCGGCTGGCGCTGCTGGCTGCCGGAGCGCTGATCCTCCTCCCCATCATCATCACCGGCCGCTTGGTTGGCGAACGGCAGTTGCACTTCCGCGAACTCAAGGCGCGTGAAGCAGCGCTACAGCGGCTATCTCGACGACTGGGACTGGCGCTCGAAACCTCTCGGGTCGGCGTGTGGGAAATGGACCTGGTGACCGAGGAGCTGATCTGGGACGACCGGATGAACGAGCTCAACGGCTATCCTGCCGATGGCGGCAAGCGCACTTATGAGCATTGGCGCAAGGGTCTTCACCCCGATGACCTGGCGCGTGCCGAGAGCGACTTCCGCAAGGGCATTCGCAGCGGCTCCTATCGATCTGAGTTCCGCACGGTTGGCCCAGATGGCAAGGTGCGCCACATCCGCTCGCTCGGCGGCGTTTACAACGATGAGGACAGCCACACAAAGATTTTGGGCGTCAACTGGGATGTATCCGCGGATGTGACGCTCACCGCTGAACTCAAGGCGCGTGAGGCCGACCTGGCGCAGGTAACGCGGCGGCTGGGGCTGGCGCTGGAAGCCTCCAAGATCGGTGTCTGGGAACTCGACCTGGCTACGGGCGACGAGACTTGGGACGATCGTATGAACGAGCTCTACGGCATGCCGGCCGACGGGCAATTGCGGAACAACGCCCATTGGCGCGCAACCGTGCATCCCGACGACCTCCAGCGTGCTCAGGAAGAATTCCAGTGCATGATGCAGCCCAATGGCCGGTATGAATGCACATTCCGCGTGGTTCATCCGGATGGCAGCATTCGCCATATCAAATCCGTCGGCGTGCGGTTTACCGAGGGGAACGATCATCAGCGTGTCATCGGCGTTAACTGGGATGTCACCAAGGATGTGGAGCTCAACGAGGACCTCCGGCTCGCCAAGCAGGCAACCGAAGCGCATAACCGCGAACTGGACGCCGCACGCGTCCGGATTGAGTATAATTCCCTGCATGACAGCCTAACCGGGCTGCCGAACCGGCGCTACCTGGACGAAAAGCTCCGGGCCATGGAGGCGGAAGGTTTTGGCGGAAGCGGCAGCATCGCCCTGCTGCACATCGACCTCGACCGCTTCAAGCAGATCAACGACACTTTAGGGCATGCGGCAGGGGACGCCATGCTGATCCATGCCAGCTCCGTGCTTCTCTCCAATTGTGGCTGGAGCGATTTTGTCGCGCGGATCGGGGGCGATGAGTTCGTCGTGCTCACCAGCGCCAAGGAAGGCAATATCTACCTTAGCACGCTGGCCGAACAGATCGTCTCCGAGATGCGGCGGCCAGTTGTCTATGAGGGCCATGAATGCCGCTTTGGTGTCAGCATCGGCATTGCTGCCGAGCGGGGTACGCCAATTGATTGCAAGCGCCTTTTGATCAATGCCGACATAGCGCTTTACCGCGCTAAGGGACGGGGGCGGAACCGCTTCGAGTTCTTCTCCGAAGCCTTGCAGGCCGAGGTGGTCAACTCCAAGCGGGTGGCGGATGAGATCCTGGCCGGGCTCGAGCGCACCGAGTTCATTGCCTTCTACCAACCGCAGTTCGATGCCCACAGCCTGGACCTGGTTGGCGTGGAGGCGCTAGCGCGGTGGAACCATCCTGTGCAGGGCATCAGGGCGCCCGACGCCTTTTTGCCCATGGCAGAAGAACTCAACGTCGTTGCCACAATAGACCGGCTGATCCTTGAGCAAGCGCTGGCTGACCTCAATCGCTGGCAGGCCCAAGGGCTCGAAGTGCCGCGCGCTTCAGTGAATGTGTCGCTGCGGCGCCTCCACGACGAGAACCTGATCAAGGGGCTGCGCGAGCTCCAGATCGAGCCTGGCCGCATTTCGTTCGAGCTGGTCGAGTCGATCTATCTCGATGAAAGCGACGCGATCGTTGGATGGAACATCGACCAGATCAAGGATCTCGGCATCGATGTCGAGATCGATGATTTTGGCACAGGCTATGCTTCGATCTTGTCCCTGCAAAAGCTGCGGCCCAAGCGCCTCAAGATCGACCGGCAACTGGTGCATCCGATTCTTGAGGACGAGGCGCAGCGGCGGCTGCTCCTGTCCATCATCGACATCGGCAAATCGATGGGTATCGAAATAGTCGCCGAAGGGGTGGAAACCATGGAGCACGCCCGCATCCTGCGCGATCTGGGCTGCGACATTCTCCAGGGTTATGCATTCGCCAAGCCCATGAGCGCCCGGGAGCTGGAGCAGCTCCTGCGCTCGCAGGCTTGGCGCAAGGCATCCTAGCCCGCTAAAGCGGCTTTCCTGGCCAGGCGATCCTTGATGCTCTGAACGTCGGACTTGGGCGTTGCTGCGAAGAGAGTACGGGTATAGCTATGCTGGGGATTGCCGAAGACGGCTTCCCGCGTGCCGTGTTCCACCACGTCGCCGAAATACATGACCATGACTTCATCGGCGATATAGCGCACGACGGAGAGGTCGTGGCTGATGAACACATAGGTGAGGCCGAACTCGTCCTGCAGGTCCTTAAGGAGGTTGAGGATCTGCGCCTGGACGCTGAGGTCCAGCGCCGAGACGGGTTCGTCCAGCACCAGGAAGCTCGGATTGAGCATCAGGGCGCGGGCGATGGCGATGCGCTGGCGCTGGCCGCCCGAGAACATGTGTGGATAGCGGTTGAAGTGCTCGGGGCCGAGGCCAACCTTGAGGAGCATGGCCATGGCCTTGTCGCGCCGCTCCCCAGCCGACATGGAGGTGTTGAGCAGAAGCGGTTCGGCCAGAACATCACCGATCTTCTGGCGCGGATTGAGCGAGCCATAGGGGTTCTGAAACACAATCTGCACCTTTTGGCGCATCTCGCGAGTAACGTGATTGGCATTCACCGGCGCCCCGTCGATCAGGATTTCACCGGCGGTCGGCGGATCGATCAGCGTGATCATGCGCGCAAGGGTTGACTTGCCGCAGCCGCTTTCGCCCACGACAGCGAGCGTCTTGCCTTTTTCGAGCGTAAAGCTCACGCCCTTGACGGCATGGACGATCTTGGCGGGGCGGAGGAAGCCGCCCGAGGTGTGGTAGTCGCGCTTGAGGTTTCGGACTTCGAGAACAGGTGTCGCCATCAATCAAACTCCCGGCGCCGGTTCGAAAACGAAGTCCGATACCGTGGGCAGGCGATCGCCCACGGCATTTTCCGGCAGGGCGGACAGGAGGGCCCGCGTGTAATTACTCTTGGGGCTTTCAAAGAGGGAGAGCACGTCAGCCTCCTCCATCTTGCGGCCCTTGTATTGAACGATCACACGATCGGCCGTTTCAGCGACCACACCCATGTCGTGGGTTATCATGATCAGCGCCATGCCATGTTCGGCCTGTAGGCGCACCAGCAGGTCGAGGATCTGCTTCTGAATGGTGACGTCGAGCGCCGTGGTGGGCTCGTCGGCGATCAGGAGCTTGGGATTGCAGGCGATCGCCATGGCGATCATCACGCGCTGGCACTGCCCGCCGCTCATCTGGTGCGGAAAGGCGCCTAAGCGGTCGGCACCGTCCTTGATGCCGACGAGCGAAAGAAGTTCCACGGCGCGGTCGCGGGCAGCACGTCCGGTGAGGCCCAAATGCTTGGCCAGCACTTCCTCGATCTGGAAGCCGACGGTGAAGCAGGGATTAAGGCTTGCCACAGGCTCCTGGAAGATCATGGCAATGTCCTTGCCGATGATCTTGCGCTTTTCGTCCGCACTCATGGTCAGGAGATCAAGCCCCTCGAACTCCATCTTGTCGGCAGTGACGGTAGCGGTCGATGGGAGGAGACCCATGACGGCGAGCATGGCGACGGACTTGCCCGAGCCGGATTCGCCGACAATGGCCAGCACTTCGCGGCTATCCACCGACACATCGATGCCGTCGACGGCCTTGAAGAGGCCGATGGAGGTGTCGAAAGAGACGGTGAGATTTCTGATATCAAGAAGGGGCATGGCTTAGCTCCGCTTGAGCTTGGGATCGAGCGCATCGCGCATGCCGTCCCCGATAAGGTTGATGGCCAAAACGGTGATGAGGATGGCTAGGCCCGGAAAGGTCACGACCCAGGGCGCGCGGAGGATAAATTCACGCGCTGAGGCCAGCATAGTGCCCCATTCGGGAGTAGGCGGCTGCGCGCCCATGCCGAGAAAGCCCAAGGCGGCCGCATCGAGGATAGCATTGGAAAAGCTCAGTGTGGCTTGAACGATCAGCGGACCCAGGCAGTTGGGAAGGATGGTCTTGAGCATGAGCCGAAGGTGGCTCGCGCCAGAAAGCCGCGCGGCCGTTACATATTCGCGGTTTTTCTCGGCCATGACTGCAGCGCGCACGAGACGGGCGAAGTGCGGCTGGAGCACGATGGCGATGGCGACCATGGCGTTGAAGAGGCCTGGGCCCAGGATGGCCACTAGCACCAATGCAAGGAGAAGCGAGGGGAAGGCCAGAATGATGTCCATGATGCGCATGATCATGGCGTCGACCCAGCCGCCGAAATAGCCGGCCAGGACGCCCAAAATCACGCCTACGATCAGGGCACCGACCACGACAAAGAGGCCGATGAACAAAGAATAACGAGCGCCATGGATCAGGCGGCTCAGGATATCGCGACCGACCGGGTCGGTACCGAGAAAGAAGCGCGGATCGCCCAGGGCATCCCACATTGGCGGCACCAGAAGGGCGTCGCGATATTGCTGATCGGGCGAATGGGGCGCGATCAGAGGCGCGAAGATGGCGATCAGCACGAGGAGGATGAACACCACGAGGCCAATGACGGCACCGCGGTTGATAGAGAAATAGTGCCAGAATTCGCGCAAGCCGGCGCCGAAATCGGTTTTGACCGGTGCAGGTGCGGGGCTAGCTTGGAGTTCGCTCATTTACTTCACCCGGATGCGCGGATTGATGACGGCATAGAGCACATCGACGATGAGGTTCACGGCCATGACAATGAGGGCAATGAGCAAGAGGCCCGATTGCACCACGACATAGTCGCGCTTGGAGATGGAATCGATCATCCACTTGCCGATGCCCGGCCAAGAGAAGATGGTTTCGGTAAGGATGGCGCCACCCAGGAGAAGGCCGATCTGAAGGCCAATGGTGGTGATCACGGGGATCAGGGCATTGCGCAGGGCATGGACATTGACCACTCGACGGGGTGACAGACCCTTGGCGCGGGCGGTACGAACATAATCCTCGCCCAGAACTTCGAGCATGGCCGAACGGGTCTGACGCGCGATAACGGCCAGGGGGATGGTGCCCAGAACAATAGCGGGGAGGATCAGGTGACGGAGCGCCGAGCCGAATGCCGCCCAATTGCCGTAGATTAGCGTGTCGATGAGCATGAAGCCGGTGATGGGCCGGAGGAAGAAGGTGAGCGCAATGCGCCCAGACACTGGCGTCCAGCCGAGATAGCCAGAAAAAAAGATGATCAGCAGCAGGCCCCACCAGAAGATGGGCATGGAATAGCCGGTGAGCGCCACGCCCATGGTGAGCTGGTCGAACCAGGAGCCGCGCTTGACGGCGGCAAAGATGCCAGCGGGAATGCCGACAAGGACGGCAAAGAGCATGGCGACCAGCGCCAGTTCCACGGTGGCGGGGAACAGGGTCATGAACTCGGTCAGAACCGGACGCTTGGTGGATAGCGATACGCCGAAATTCCCCTGTAGCACATTGCCGAGATAATTGAAATATTGCTGCCATATGGGCAGATTATAGCCAAATTGCTCGCGCAGGATTTCGTAACGCTCGGGTGTGACGCCGTGCTGGCCAGCCATGGCCAAGATCGGGTCGCCCGGAAGCACGCGCACGAAAAAGAAGGCGCAAAGGGAAATGCCGATCACCGTCGGCACGATCAGCGCAAGCCTGCGCAGAATGAAGTTCAGCATGGGCGGGTCTATACCCCTTGGGCGGCGGCCTGAAAACCGCTGAGCCGTTCACGTTTCCTGTGATGGCAGGCCATGTGGCGAAAGCCGTTGATCGGCTTCTCTGGGCCTTGCTCTAAAACGGGGAGCCCCGCTCCGGTAAGACCGGACCGAGGCTCCCTCATTGCGTTAAGGCATAGGCCTTATTCCTGGATGTCCACGCCCTTGAAGGAGTGGTTGCCAAGCGGGCTCATCTTGTAATTCAGAACAGTCTTCTTCATTGGCATGAAGACGCGGCTGTGGGCGAGCGTCATGGCAGGCTCTTCAGCTTTGAAGATTTCCTGAGCCTTGGTGTAGAGCTCGGTGCGCTTTGCCTGGTCGGAGGTGGTCTTGGCTTCCTGGATCAGGGCCTCGAACTCTTCGTTGCACCAGGCCGAGTAGTTGGACACGCCAATGGCCGAGCAGGAGAACAGGGTCGCAAAGAAGTTGTCCGGATCACCATTGTCGCCGGTCCAGCCGATCTGGAACGGACCCTTGCGATCGGGCTGCTTGCCGCGTTCACGGTATTCGGTCCATTCATAGGACACGATATTGGCGGTGACGCCAACAGCAGCCCAGTCAGCCTGGATCAGTTCGGCAACGCGCTGAGCGTTGGGGTTGTAGGGGCGCGACACGGGCATGGCCCAGAGGTCGGTCGTCAGGTTGGTGACACCGGCTTCCTCAAGGAGGCGCTTGGCTTCCTCGGGATTGTAGGTATCGGCAGCCGTGGCATCGTTATAGGACCACATGGTGGGGGGGATCAGGTTCTTGGCGTCCTGGCCGGCACCTTGGTAGACCGCCTCGATGATGGCAGCCTTGTCGATTGCCATGGTCAAAGCCTTGCGGACGTTGACATTGTCGAACGGCGGCTCGGTCACGTTGTAGGACATGTAGCCGATGTTGAGGCCTTCCTGCTCCATGACGGTCAGGTTGGGATCGTTCTGCAGCTGGGCGATATCAGCTGGCGCCGGATAGGGCATGATATCGCATTCGCCGGCGATCAGGCGCTGCGCACGCACGGACGGATCGGTGGTGATGGCGAACACCAGATCATCGATCGGCTGCTTGCCATCCCAATATTCGGGGAAGGCCTGGTAGCGGATCACGGTGTCGAGCTGGTAGTCGACGAACATGAACGGGCCGGTACCGACGGGCTGGGTCGAGAAAGCGGCAAGATTGCCTTCGGCTTCGAGCTTGTCGGCATATTCCTTGGAGACGATCGAGGCAAAATCCATTGCCAGGTTCGCAATCATCGGCGCGTTGGGCTCGGTCAAGGTGAACTTGACGGTCAGATCGTCAACGGCGGTGATTTCCTGGATGTATTTGGGCATGTCCATGCCCTGGAAATAGTCCCAGGTCATGCCTTCGAGATAGTTGTACCAGACGTTGTCTTCCTTCCACTGACGCTCGAAGGAGAACACGACGTCTTCGGCGGTAAGGTCGCGGGTGGGCGTGAAATAGGGCGTGGTGTGCCACTTGACGCCTGGGCGCAGCTTGAAGGTGATTTCCTTGCCGTCTTCGGAGATTTCCCAGCTTTCAGCCAGGGCCGGGGCAACTTCAGTGCCGCCGGGAACGAATTCGACAAGGCGGTTGTAGATCGTGTGCGAGGTTGCGTCGAAGTCGTTACCGCCGGTCAGCGGACCGGGATCGAAATGGGCGGGGGAAGCTTCCGAGCAGAATACGAGCTGCTTGGCCTGGGCGGCGCCAGCGGCTAGCGCCACGATGGCGGTCGCTGCCAAGAGCGATTTCATCAATTTCATGATTGTTGTCTCCCGAAGATATTATTGCGTCTGGCTTGCCAACCAGAGCTTGGGCGCCAACAAAGCCTAGAATCCAAGGGAGCGCAATGGGGGAGTTTGACCATTTGGTCAATCTGATGACGGCAGGATGAACATTCCACAGGAATGGACGGATTTGGAAACTTCCGTTCGCCGCCACCTGCGGCTTGACCTTTCCTCTCGCATGGTGACCCATAGGCCCATGCCCCAGTCCATCGCCACAGTCACCCTTGTTGTTGCCGATTATGACGAAGCCATCGCCTTTTACAGAGACAAGCTCGGTTTCGCCCTGATTGCAAATGACGATCTGGGCGGCGGCAAGCGCTGGGTGCTGGTCGGCCCCAAGGATGGAACCGGCGCGCGGCTCCTTTTAGCCAAGGCTGATGGGGCGGAGCAGCTGGCTGCGGTGGGCAAGCAGACCGGCGGTAGGGTCATGCTGTTCTTGGAAACGGATGACTTTACCAGGGACCACCAAGCCATGCTGGCACAGGGGATTGAGTTCACGGAAGAACCGCGGCACGAAAGCTATGGCTCGGTTGCGGTGTTCAAGGATCTGTATGGAAATCTATGGGACCTTATCGAACCACGCTCCTGACCGTGTTTTGGGCTGTGCTGGCCTTTCCCGCCCTCGGGCAAGCACCGGGCTGGTCTTATTCCCCCTTACCCGGCGAGGGTGACCGGGCGACGCTGGGATGCGGGCTCAAGTCTTCCCCAGAGGTGTTCACCTGCGTGGCCGTGCGCTGCGAGGACGATTTCTCGACGGGCGTTCACATCTATACCAGCCGCTCGCAACCAAGTGCGGGACGCTGGGCCATCACCGTCGACAAGGAAACGCGCTCCTTTGATGCCGAGGCGGCCGAACCCTATGGCGCAAGGCTGGTCGGGGATTTTTCCTGGGTGCTCCATAATCTGGCCAACGGTGCCGTAGCTTATCTTGAGCCCGAGGATGGCTCGGACATGCCGGACAACCACATCGCGCTGGATGGCTCGCTCTATGCCATCAACCGCGCGCTTGCTTATTGCGCACCGCGGGTGCCCGTCGAACCGAATGCCGCGCCGGACGTTTCGTCTTCCCACACCAATTCGGAGAAGCCCAATGGATCGCCGCCCGCTCGGACGCAGTGAACTCGTGATTGAACCCCTGGTCCTCGGGGGCAACGTCTTTGGCTGGACCGTGGACGAGCAGAAGGGTTTCGAGATCCTCGACGCCTTTGTGGAAGCCGGCTTTACCGCCATCGACACGGCGCAGGGCTATCCCAATTGGGTGCCGGGCAATCCGCCCGGCATGAGTGAGACAATCATTGGCAAGTGGATGAAAGAACGTGGCAATCGCGATAGCGTCCACATCTTCACCAAGGTCAACTCGGCCAACAAGCCGGGCGGGCTCAAGGCCGATGCGATCAAGCAAGGGTTCGAGGAGTCGCTCCAACGCCTGCAGACCGACTATGTCGACCTTTATTTCAGCCATTGGCCCGACCCGGAAGCAAGCCATGAAGAAACGCTCGGCGCCCTCGACACGCTAGTGCGCTCGGGCCGGGTGCGGGTGATCGGGGCTTCCAATTACACGGCCGAGATGGTGAAGGAGGCGCAGGAGACCGCGATCATCAAATCCCTCCAGCGCTATGAGGTGCTGCAGCCGCGCTACAATCTATATGATCGGGCGGAGTTCGAGGCGCTACGCGATGTGGTGCTCGAAAACGAGATCGGCACGGTGGTCTACTATAGCTTGGCCTCGGGGTTCCTCACCGGCAAGTACCGTAGCAAGGCGGACTTCGAGAAATCTGCGCGGGGTGGCGGGGTGGAAAAGTATCTCGACGCCAAGGGCGAGAAGATCCTTGCGGCGCTGGACAAGGTTGCCGCCAACAATGATGCAAGTCCTGCCGAAGTGTCGCTGGCCTGGCTCGTGGCACAACCGGGCGTCAGCGCGCCGATCGCTTCAGCAACGTCGGTGGAGCAGGTGAAGAGCCTGGCGAAAGGCGCCCGGCTCAAGCTCAGCGAAGAGGATCTGCAGACGCTGACGGAGGCGGGGAAGTAGGGAGCGTCAAATCCCCAATCGTCACCCTCGGCCTTGAGCCAAGGGCACTGCACTTCCCTAGATCGCTAAGTGAAGACCCCTCGGGTCAAGCCCGAGGGTGACGACCGGGGTGGGGTAAGGTCTTGAAGAGCCGACAAGGGTGGGCGATCGGTGGCTCAAGCCTCAGGGTGGAGATCGGTAGATGTTGCTACCACTCGAAATCCGGGCCGTTCTCGCGCGCACCCATGAGGAACACGTCGCTCATCAGGCGCAGGGGCGCGGCGTCGACGTCGCTTTCGTGCCGGTCGAGGAGCCCTGCGAAGTGCTCGTACATGGCGGCATATTCCCCGTCGCCATGCTTGAGGATCAGCTCGTCATTGACCGTCAGGCTGCGGCCGCCGCCTTCGAGCTTGATGATGTCGCCCGTGCCGGTTTCGAAGCGGATGGTCCAGATTTCGCCGCTCTCTTCGAGCCAGTTGAAGCCGGCTGAGAGTTCGGGCTTGCCGATCTGGCCGGACTTGAAAACGATCTCGACATCAACCGGTGTCTGCCGATTGGCGGGGAAGGTCAGCTTGGCGCTTTCGACGAATACCGGGAAGGGCATGACCTTGGTGAAGATCGACAAGGCATTGATGCCGGGGTCGCACACGCCGAAGCCGCCGGGCTCCCACACCCAATCCTGGCCAGGGTGCCATTTGCGCACGCTTTCACGCCAGTCGATGCGGGCGGACTTGACGCCGTCCTTAAGGAGGATCTCGCGGGTGCGATCAACGGCGGCGTTATATTGGGAATGCCAAGTCTGGTAGAGCACCCGGTCGAGCCGCTTGGCGTGGTCGATCAGGTCGTCGAGTTCGGAAATCGTGGTGGTGGGTGGCTTTTCCATCATCACGTCCTTGCCGGCGTCGAGCGCCTCGCGGACATATTGATGGCGGATGCCGGGCGGCGTGCAGATCGAAACCAGGTCGATCTCGGGCATGGCGGCATAAAGCTCGCCGGGCGTCTTGAACACGGGCAGGCCATTGTGGCCCAGACCACGGGTCGAGACGGTTGCAGCCAACTCGAAGTCATCGGACGCATCGATCACCGGCAGGTGCTGGTCCTGTGCGATCTTGCCGACGCCGATAATGGCGATCTTGCGTTTGGCCATGCTTGGCTCCCTCCCGAAATCGAGCGTATAGAACAGAGGTCACCCCCCTCTGCCAAGCGCAATTTGTATGATTTTTGCTAGCGGATGATGATGGCGCGGAAGTCGTTGACATTGGTGCCCGTCGGGCCGGTCACCAGGAGATCGCCGATTGCTTCGAAAGCACTGTAGGCGTCATTGTTCGCAAGCGCATTCAGAGGATCGATCCCCGCCTTGCGCAGGCGCGTTGCGGTTGTTCCGTCCGCAAAGGCCCCGGCGTTGTTTTCGGAGCCGTCAATGCCGTCGGTATCGGCCGCGAGCGCCGAAATTCCATCCACGCCGTCAATGGCGATGGCGAAGGCTAAAAGGAACTCCGCATTGCGCCCGCCCCTGCCCTTGCCGCGGAGGGTCACGGTGGTTTCGCCACCGGAAAGGAGCACGGCGGGCTTGGGGAAGGGCCGGTTGCGCAGGGCTACTTCACGGGCGAGGGCGGCATGCACCTGGGCCACGTCGCGCGCCTCGCCTTCTACGGAATCGGAGAGGATGGCGGCCTCAATGCCGGCCTCGCGGGCAAGCGCTGCCGCTGCCTCAAGGGAAAGGGCAGCGGACGCGATGGTTTGGACGGTGTTTTGCCTAAACACTGGATCATCGGGCGTCGGGGCGAGATTGTCGTCTCCGGCAAGGAGGGCATGGGCATGGGGCGGCAGGTCGAACCGATAAAGCGTTGCGTATTTGCGCGCCAGCTCGCGTGAGCCGCTGAGCGGGATCGTCGGCCCTGAGGCCACGACGGCCGGATCGTCCCCGGGAACATCGGAGACCACGAGCGTTGCGACTTTGGCGGGAGCACAGTGGGCTGCGAGGCGTCCGCCCTTGATGGTGGAAAACTGGTTGCGAAGGAGGTTCATGACCCCGATCGGCGCGCCGGAGGCGAGCAGCGCCCGGTTGATCGCCTGTTCGTCGTCAAAGCTCAAGCCAGGTGCCGGCGCGGGCAGAAGTGCAGAGCCGCCGCCCGAGATGAGGGCAATCACCAGATCGTCCCGGCTTAGGCCTGAGACCATTTCCAGCATGCGGCGCGCGGCTAGGAAGCCAGCTTCATCGGGCACGGGGTGGGCGGCCTCGACGATCTCGATGCTCTGGCAAGGTTCGGCATAGCCGTAGCGGGTCACCACTAGACCGGTGAGCGACCCGTCCCAGGCTTGTTCAAGGGCACGTGCCATCTGGGCTGAAGCCTTTCCCGCTCCGATCACGATCGTGCGTCCATTTGGCTTAGGGGGCAGGTGTTGCCGCACGGCCAAAGCAGGCTGCGCCTGGGCCACGGCTTGGCGGAACATCTTTTCGAGCAGCTCGCGATCCATGCATTCTCCCCGCTTGCGATTCTCCTGCGGCAAGGATAGCCAGCATTGAAGTCGCATCAGTGTCAAACCAGCGACACACGCCCAAGCTAGCGGCAGGCGCCAAGGAGTTCCTATGACAGAACGATTCGCCATCTATTTCGCCCCGTCTGCCAGCAGCAATCTGTGGGAAAGGGCCGCGACATGGCTGGGTCGCGATGCGAGCGATGGCGATCTGTTCAGTGGCCCCGTAGCCGGTATCGACCGGGACCGGCTGCTGAACCTGACCCAATCGGCTAATCGCTATGGCTTTCATGCTACCCTCAAAGCCCCCATGGCTTTGGCCGATGTTACGACGGAAGCCGATCTGCGGGCGGCGCTCGAGGATTTTGCCGCCCAGCACCAGCCGATCGACCTCGGCAAGCCGAAGCTCGCGTCGCTTGGCGGGTTCCTGGCGCTGATGGTCGACGACAATGAACGCCTGCAGGATTTCGCCGTCCATGTGGTAGAGCATTTCGACCCGTTCCGCGCCCCAATAACCATCAAGGATCGTGAGGCGCGGGTCAGCAAGGGCTTATCCGAGCGGCAGATCGAACTGCTCGATGCCTATGGCTATCCTTATGTGTTTGAGGAATTCCGCTTCCACATGACGCTGACGGACAAGCTGGCGAAAGAGGATGCGGCTGAGATCGCCCAGGCTGCCCATACCTGGTTCAGCCCGGTTCTCGATGATGCCTTGATCCTTGACCGCTTGTCCTTGTTTCATGAGGCTGATGCTGGCAAGCCGTTTCGCCGCATTGCCGATTTCAAGCTCGGCATCGTTCCATGAGTGTGGCGCAGTTCCGCAATGCGCGCATTGTGCTTCGGGACGAGGTGATCACCGGAAGCCTGAGCACCAAAGATGGAATGATCGCCGATATAGCTCCGGGATCGTCCGATCTGGGCGAAGACCTGGATGGCGACTATCTCATCGCTGGCCTTGTGGAACTGCATACCGATCACCTGGAGAACCACTACCGGCCGCGGCCGGGCGTGTTCTGGGATCCACTCGCCGCCCTGCATGCCCATGATGGGCAGATCGCCGCCTCGGGCATCACCACCGTCTTCGATGCGGTGCGGATCGGGTCGGACACGGACATGCCTGACATGGCGCCGCATGTAGGCAAGCTGACCGGCGCTATTGCCGAAGGAAGCCGGAGCGGCTGGCTGCGCGCCGAGCACTTCATCCACCTGCGCTGCGAATTGCCCAGCCACGATGTGCTCGACCAGTTCGATGCCTATGCCGACCAGCCGCTGGTGAAACTTGCGTCCATGATGGATCATACGCCCGGGCAGCGGCAGTTCCGATCGCTCGAAGCGTACCGCCGCTTCTACAAAACCGGCCGCACCGAGGAAGAGCTCGAGCGCTATATCAGCGATCGCCTCCAAGATCAGGCGCGCTATTCGGCACCCCACCGTGCTCATATCGTTCGGCGCGCACAAGAACTGGGCCTGGCATTGGCGAGCCATGACGATGCGAGCATCGAGCAGGTGGAAGAATCGGTGCGCGACAAGGTGGCTATTGCCGAGTTCCCGACGACGCTTGAAGCCGCTGCAGCGGCACATGACGCAGGGCTGGCCATCCTGATGGGGGCGCCCAATGTGGTGCGCGGCAAATCCCATTCGGGCAATATTTCAGCCACGGATCTTGTCCGTGCCGGACTGCTCGACATCTTGAGCTCCGATTATGTGCCTTTCGCCTTGTTGCAGGCAGCCTTTGCCATGCCAGGGCGAATCGAGGAGATTGAGCTACCCGCAGCACTGGCGACGGTCTCGATCAACCCGGCGAAAGCTGCGGGGCTCGAGGATCGCGGCGAGATTGCCACCGGCAAGCGGGCAGATCTGGTTCGCGTCAGCATGGTTGGCGAGCTTCCCGTCGTGCGCGGGGTTTGGCGGCAGGGAGAAAGGGTCAGCTGATTGGTGGCGCGTCCGCTAGGGTCATTGGTGCTGGTTGTGGGCCCATCCGGGGTCGGCAAGGACACGCTGATCGGCGGTGCGCGACAGGCCCTCAACAATGACAAGCGCTTCACCTTCGTGCGCCGGATCGTTACCCGACCGGCCACGATCGAGGTGGAAGATCACGACACGATGGACCTGCGGACCTTCCGCGAAAACGAGGCTGCTGGCCGCTTTGCCTTGGCCTGGGACGCCCATGATCTGCGCTATGCCCTGCCGATCAGCGTCGATACCGATCTTGCGCTGGGGCGGGTCGTGGTCGCCAATGTATCGCGTCACGTGGTGGCGGAGGCCTGCAGCAGATATCCGTCCTGTGCGGTGATCCTGATCACGGCGGAAATATCATGTCGCGCCGAGCGGCTCCGCAAACGCGGCCGGGAAAGTGCCGACCAGATCACCGCCCGCCTCGCGCGTGAGAGCGCCGCCGTGCCGGCCGGCATTGAACCTGTGATCATCGACAATTCCGGCTCGCTCGCCATTGGCGTCACCGCTTTTGTCATGGCCCTGCGGGGCATTGCGGCGCAAGATTAGCCGAGCTTTGAACCTGCGGGCTCCGCGGACGTTTCCCTCAGGACCAGCAGGAAAGGACCGGGTTCAATGACGCTTGAAGATGGGGGAAATGCAAGTCTTGTAGCGATCGCTGATGCGGTGAGCCGGGAGCTACAACGGCAGGGCATCTCTAACGCCGATGTCGACGCCATTGCGGAAGCCGTCCAGGCTGCACTGGCGCAGCCTGCGCCACCCTCGGAGGGCAAGCGCCCGGAAGATCTCAACTCAACCAATGACGACTAGAAGCTTGGTGAAAGAAGGCTAAACGAGCGAGGCAGGAAAGCCTCGCTCGTTTTATGCGGCGTCCGCACCGTGATTGCGGACAGCCTGGGACACGGCCAGGTGGGCCAGCTCGATCGAGGGGAAATGCTGCCCATCGATGGCAAAGGCCGGCAGTTTAACGGCCAGAAAGCGGTAGCCCTCGGCATGGGGCACGACAACGCCCAGCGGCTCTCCGGCCACTTCGATCACTATAGGCTTCTGGGCCTTGGCCCGGCTGATATTGTTTTCCTGCATGGTGGAGTCTCCACTTGCGCGTCAGGACGGCGAATGCGACGAGCATGAAAGCACCATCGGGCCGTTAACGCTGGGGTCTATCGGAACTTGAAGACGAAGGTGTGACGGTGATCACATTCGTTGGTCGCGACAGGTCCCTTGCCAGCGTTTGCTGATCGGCTTGTGGGTACGTACGAGCGTGCAACATGCATGGATGGCGAATGGGGCAGATGAATTCATCTTCATTCCTTTCCTGCTGGTTGAACGATACGAACATCGGCAGTTGGCGATGTAGCGGCAAGATAGGCGCGTTCGCCGCCGAATGCTAGCGCCTGGTGCAGCAACAAACGCCCAAAAAGAGAAAAACCATACTCGACTTTCGGCTAAGTTCGCGACGACGGCAGCCGCTTCATGCGCTAGCCGGCGAGCCATCGGAGCACTGGCGCTTGTTTTTGGCTCCACAATCTGGTGATGTTCTCCCAACAAGACGCCCTGGACCACACGGGGTGGAGGGGAAGAGTGACAGTGTCTGAAGATCTGCCCGAGCGCGTGGGCAAACGCGGCGTCAAGCCATCCGGCAAGCCGACGCTCAAGACCATTGCGCAAATGACGGGTCTGGCCGTGACGACGATCTCACGCGCGCTCAACAATGCCCCCGAGCTCAGCCAGGAAACACGCGACCGGGTGCAGAAGATCGCGGCCGAGATCGGCTATTTGCCTGACCGCGCTGCCCTGCGCCTCAAGACGGGACGCACCAACGTTATTTCTCTGGTGCTCGAACCGGACGAGCAGATCTACGGCTTCGGCACGTCCATCGTGTCGGGCCTGACCGAGGCCATGCGCGACACGGCGTATCACCTCGTTATCACACCGCTCTTCCGCAATGTTTCACCCATGGAGCCGATGCGCCATATCGTGCGCAACCGCGTGGCCGATGGGGTGATCTTTTCCAAGGCAGAAAGTTTTGACGAGCGCATCCGCTTCCTGCTCGACAATGATTTTCCGTTTGTCAGCCATGGACGGAGCCGCTGGCCGGAAGCGCATCCCTTTGTTGATTTCGACAACGAGGCCTATGCCTATGGTGCGGTGCAGCGCCTCGTGCAGAAGGGATGCAAGAAGGTTTCGATCGTTCTGCCCGAAAGCGCCCTGACCTATACCGACCACCTCAAGAACGGGATGGCACGGGCTGCGGCGGAAGCGGGTATCGCCTATGAATTTGCCGGTGACGTTACGCTGCAGAGCCCTAATGATGCGATCCGCAATTATGTCATCAAGCGGTCCAAGCGTCCCGATGGACCCGACGGCTGGGTCTGTGCGTCAGAGGTTTCGGCGCTTGCCGTGATCGGCGGCCTTAACGAGGCAGGCAAGCCCGTGGGCACCGCGTCCCACGTGATCAGCAAGCAGGCGAGCCCCATGTTTGCCCAGTTCCAGACTGGCGCCGAGACTGTGCCGGAGGACTTCGTCGATGCCGGGCGGCACTTGGGACGACAGTTACTGGCCCGCATCGGCGGAGCCGGCCCGGCAGGACTGCAATATCTTGCCCAGCCGGAGTTTCGTTGGAAGGACGGGGCTGCCTAGCCCTCGATCTCCTCGCGCAACAGTTCGAGCTCCAGCCATTGCTCCTCGGCCGCAGCGCGCTTGGCTTCAGCGGCCATCAAGGCCTTGGATTTGGCAGCAAAGGCGTTGGGATCCTTGCTGTAAAGATTGCTGTCGGCCAACTCCCCATTGATCTGGCGTATCTCGGCTTCGAGCTTTTCGATCTCCTTGGGCAGGGTTTCGAGCGCGTGCTTTTCCTTGAACGACATCTTGCGCTTGGGCGCGGGCGGCGGTGCTGCGATGGGCGCCATGGCCGTCTTGCCCGGGCGATGGAGCTTGGCGGCGGCACGCGCCTGAACGCCCTCCCCACGCTGGATCACCATATCGGAATAGCCGCCTGCATACTCGGTCCAGCCGCCATCGCCTTCGGCAATGATGACTGAGGTCGCCACACGATCGAGGAAATCGCGATCGTGGCTGACGACGATCACCGTGCCAGAATAGTCGGACACCATTTCTTCCAAGAGGTCGAGCGTTTCGAGATCAAGGTCGTTGGTGGGTTCGTCTAGCACCAGAAAGTTGGACGGCAGCGACAAGGCACGCGCCAGGGCGACGCGGGCGCGCTCGCCGCCCGAGAGCTTGCCGATGGGCGTATTGGCTTGTTCAGAAGTGAACAAGAAATCCTTCATGTAGCCCACGACGTGCTTGGGCTGGCCATTGATCTGGAGCGTGTCGGAACCGCCGCCGGTCAGGGCCTCCTTGAGGCGCGTGTCCGGATGCAGCTTGGCACGTCCCTGGTCGAGCATGGCAAGTTCCAGCGCCGAGCCAAGCTTGACCGTGCCACTGTCGGGCTCGAGCGTTCCGGTCAGCATTTTGATCAGCGTCGTCTTGCCCGCGCCATTGGGCCCCACAATGCCGATCCGGTCGCCGCGCAGAACGCGAGTCGAAAAACCCTCGACGATCACCCGGTCGCCGAAACGCTTGGAGATGTTCTCTGCTTCCACCACCAGGGCGCCCGAGGTGCGGCCTTCGGAGACCTGCATGTTGACCGAGCCGGTAACACGGCGCTGCTCGCGCCGGTCCTGGCGCAGATTGGCGAGGCGCTCCATGCGGCCTACATTGCGCTTGCGCCGGGCCGTCACGCCATAGCGGACCCAATGCTCTTCGCGCACGATCTGCCGGTCGAGCTTGTGCCGATCGCGTTCTTCTTCTTCCAGCACCTGGTCGCGCCAGGCTTCGAAGGCGCCAAAGCCCTTGTCGAGCCGGCGCGTGACGCCGCGATCGAGCCAGACCGTGGAACGGGTGAGATCGGACAGGAAGCGCCGGTCGTGGCTGATCAGCACCATGGCAGAGCGAAGCGAATCTAGTTCGGACTGCAGCCATTCGATCACCGGCAGGTCGAGGTGGTTGGTGGGTTCGTCCAGCAAGAGGATATCGGGCTTTGGTGCAAGGACGCGTGCCAGAGCGGCACGGCGCCCTTCGCCGCCTGAAAGCTTTTTAGGATCTTCGGTGCCGTTAAGGCCCAGTGAGTTTAGAAGGTACTGCGCGCGGTATTCATCGTCGCCCGGTCCAAGCCCTGCTTCCACATAGGCCAGGGTTGTCGCATAGGCGGAAAGGTCCGGCTCCTGCGGCAGGTACCGCAGGGTGGCGCTGGGTTCGACAAAGCGCACGCCTGCGTCATAGGCAACTTCACCCGAGGCGATCTTGAGTAGGGTCGACTTGCCCGAACCGTTGCGGCCCACCAGGGCGATGCGCTGGCCGGGAGAAACGATGAGCTCCGCGCCTTCGAGGAGGCGCGTTCCGCCAAAGGTGAGCTGGATATTTTGAAGCGATAGAAGGGGTGCTGCTGCCATGGCGCGGATAGATCACAGGCGATGAACAAAGAAAAGGCGAGTCAGGGCATGGAGGCCCTAACCCGCTCGGATCGATCGTGGTCCGCTGACCTAGTGCAGCGGCTCCATCACCGCTTCGAGCGTCGACAAGCCCAGGCGGTCACGGATCGAGCGCTTCTTGCTCGCCAGGTCGGCAATGGTGTAGCTCGCCAGCACTTCAAAAAACGCGCCCAGTGCCTCGCGCAAGGCGCCATTGAGATCGCATTCGCCAATCAGCGGGCAATCGGCCCCATCTTCAAAGCATTCCGCCAGGGCGAAGTTTTCTTCGGTGAGGCGGATGGTGTCGAGCAGAGTGATATCCTCGGCTGCCTTGCCAAGCTTGATGCCGCCATGGCGACCACGCACCGTGGCCAGAAGTCCGCTTTCTACCAGTGGCTTGATCAGCTTGAACAGGAACAGCTCGGAAATATTGTAGGCCTTGGCGATGTCGGCGACCCGGCTCAGGCCTGGCTCGTTGACGGCGCAATAAACCAGCGTGCGGATGGCGTAGTTGGATTGTCGGGTCAGTCTCACTTGTGCGCCTTGGGTCGGGAAGCATCAGGACAAGGTCGTGTCGGAAGCGGAGCAGCTGGTTTTGAGGCCGCTGCAGCGCTCGAACACGACATGCGAACAGCGCTAATTTATAACCATTCTAAAACATGTCAAATATAACTTGAACCCTCTGTTCAACTTTGGGCCAAAGGGTCTATGGACTCAGCCTTAACTTGTTCCTATCAATTGGGCGAGCTAGGGGGCGACAAGTGGGCAATACGATTACGCGTGCGGGACTGACCGAAGTGGCAGCCGCGCAGACGGGTTTGAGCAAGGCTGACATCTCGGCAATAGCAGACAGCATGTTCCAGCTAATGGGAGCGGCGCTGATGGCGGGCGAAAACGTCAAGCTGACTGGCTTTGGGAGCCTGCAGGTGCGGGCGCGCGCCGAGCGGATCGGGCGCAATCCCCGGACGGGGAGCGAGCATCTGATCACCCAGCGCCACACCGTGGTGTTTACGCCCGGCGCCCAGTTGCGCAAGAACCTCCAAGACAGGATTGCGCCCGTGCTGACATCAGCGGAGCCTGAGCCGAGAGCGTCTGCTTCCCAGGCTGGCTAAGCGAGGCTTTTCTCTCCACCGATCAGGCTAGCGGCCTTGCTGCCGATAGCCATGGCGGGCGCATTGGTATTGCCCGATACGATCTGGGGCATGATGGAGCAATCCAGCACGCGCAGCCCCTCAATGCCGCGGACTTTGAGATCCGGAGTGACAACGGCCATAGGGTCCGTGTCGAGCCCCATGCGCAGCGTGCCGACCGGGTGATAGTTGGTTTTGACCGTTTGTCCGCAATATCGCTCCAGCGCTTGCGGGTCAGCCATCACCGCGGCGCCGGGCAGAAGCTCGTCGGCGATCTTGCTCCGGAACGGTTCCGTGTCCAGCAGTTGGCGAGCAGTGCCGAGCGCCGCTATGGTGAGCCGCAGATCGTCGGGATCGCCGAAGAAATTGCAGTCCACCAGCGGCTGGTCGGCGGGATTGGCGGAGCGGAGCCGGACCGAGCCGCGCGCCTTTGGCCGAAGCAAGCATGAGGTGAAGGTCACGCCCCAGGTTGGCTTGGCGGCGCTAACGTCGCGATCAAGATAGACGATGGGCGCACAATAGAGCTGGATGGTGGGCCTGTCGCCGCCATCGGGGTCGAAGAAAAGGCAGGCTTCGATGCCCGTCGTGGTTACCGGCCCCTTGTTGAACAGCAGATATTGCAGGCCATTGCGGATCATGGGCCAGCCCTTGTCCTGCCCGAAATAGCCCGAGGGCGCCTTGGTGGTGGCAATCACCGGCACTTCGTGGTGATCCTGCAGGTTCTGCCCGACACCGGCGATATCGGCCACGACCGGGATGCCGTGCTCGCGCAGATGGTCAGCCGGCCCGATGCCACTCAGCATCATCAGCTTGGCCGAATTGTAGGTACCGGCGCCGACCAGCACTTCGCGCTCGGCGTGAACAGTGTACGTCTCGCCGTTACTTGTATATTGCACGCCCACGGCCCGGCCGTTGTCGACCAGAATGCGGTCGACCCGCGCCCCGGTCATGATGGTGAGCCGCTTGTCACCCGTTAAGGGATCAAGAAACGCCTTCTTGGCATCGGATCGTTCCCGGTAGCGCCCCCATTGACCATAGGTGTGCTGCATGATGCCGACACCGTTCTGGCGAGCGCCGTTGAAGTCGTCGTTCAGTGGGTGGCCAAGCGCCTGGGCGGCCTGGAGGAAATCCTCTGTCGTCCTGGAGAGATGGCCCGGATCGGACACACGCAGATTGCCCTGGGTTCCGTGGTAGTGGCCGGATAAGCAGTTATTGCTTTCGAGCGCGGTGAAGTGAGGGAGCATATCCTCGTAGGACCAGGCGTTCTGGTTCCCCAAGCCCGCCGCCCAGCCGTCATAATCCTCCTTTTGCCCGCGCATATAGACCATGGCATTGACGGCGCTGCCGCCACCAAGGACTTTGCCGACCGGCACGATGGGCGCGCGGCCACCCAGTTGCGGCTGGGGCACGGTCTTGTGCATTTCCAAAAAATCGTCGCGCGCCAGGAACTTCATGTAACCAGCAGGCATAGCCATGAGCCGGTTGGTGCGCGCTGGGCCACGTTCGAGGATCAGAACGGAAAAGCCGAATTCCTTGACCAGCCGCATAGCGGCAACGCTGGCGGCCGAACCGCCGCCTGCGATCACGAAATCATAGGGCAATTAGGCTGCTCCCTTGAGTGTATCGAGCCGGTTGTCGAGGATCTCGCCGATGGTCGCGCATTCCTGGGCGATTTCCCCGACGAAGTCGGCGAGCATGGCCCGGTCGAGCGCGCTGGTGGAGCGCACCACCATGGCCGTATCACGGTGCAGGGGCTCAAAGTCAACGGGCGCGATCTCGACCAACCGCCCCGCGCGAACATCCTCGGCAATGGCGGAGTTGACAAAGAAACCGAGCCCCTGCCCTTTCAGCGCCAAACGGCGGGCTGGTCCGGTGGGTAATTCGACACTGGTCTGCGCCAAGCGCACCAGGGCGGCGGCGGTTTCCGGCTCAGCCTGCCACCAGCGAAGAGATATAACGCGCGGCACCAGGGCCAGCACCTCTTCGATGGTCGGATGCATGGAGAGGCGGCTCGCAATTTCAGGCGAAACCACCAGCGGCACGCGCTCGCGCATCACGACAAGGGGCACCAAATCAACGACGAGCGGGTCGATATTGGGCCAGCAGAGGATTCCCATCTCCACATCGCGCTCGTGGAGCATGGCGGCAATTTGGGATTGCCGCCCTTCGTTCACCACCACATCGACGTTCGGGTATTTTTCCTGGAAGCGCAGCAAAGGCTCGGTGATCAGGGGCGAGACCAGGCTTCGGAGCGAGGCGATCGCGATGCGGCCGCGCTCGACCCGGCGGAGCGCCTCGCGCCCTTCCTGTGCCGTGCCGATGATGCGCCGGGCAAAGGGCAGGAAGGTCATGCCTTGGTCGGTCAAGGTCACCGTGCGTCCACGCTGGAACAGGGAAACGCCCAGCAGCTGCTCCAGCGCCCGGATGCGCATGGAAGCCGTGGCCTGGGTGATGTTAAGATGCGCCGCGGCGCGCGTGAAACTCTGTTCGCGCACAATGCGGTCAAAGGTGCGAAGCTGGTCGAGATCCATCGAGATTGTTGATGACGCTGATGCCTACTGCCCCGTTCTGGCATGAAAGCATTAGCAACAGCAATCACCAAGCGTGTTCAACCAGCTTTGTTGCGCAAGCGGGACGCCTCTGCCTGGACGCGCTTTTGTTTCTTACGCTCGACTGCTAGTGCCGCTGCTGCATCGCCGAGATGGGCAAGCCCGCGCTGCTTGGCTAGCTCCATTTGCCGCTGCCGCTCGGCTGCTGCCGCGTGCTTTTCCGCTTCGCCTACACAATGTGGGCAAGACACGCCCTCGCTGAACGCCGGATCAGCGCGATCCGTTGCCGTGAGTGGATGCCGGCAGGCCCGGCAGAGCGTCGCATCGCCTTCCACGAGGCCATGACCGACGGACACCCGCTCGTCGAACACGAAGCATTCGCCGGCAAAGCGGCTTTCGCTTTCCGGCACGGTTTGAAGATAATTGAGAATGCCACCCTTGAGGTGAAACACTTCCTCAAACCCCTTGCTCAGGAGGTAGGACGAGGCTTTTTCACAGCGAATCCCGCCGGTACAGAACATCGCCACTTTCTTGTCGCGCTGCGGATCAAGATGGGCTTCGACATAGTCCTTGAACTCGGTGAAGGTTTTGGTCGCCGGATCCAGCGCCCGCTCGAACGTGCCCAGCCCGACTTCATAGTCGTTCCGGGTATCGACCAGCACCACATCATTGCGCTCGATCAGCGCGTTCCAGTTCTCGGGCTCCACATAGGTGCCGACCTGCTTGGCCGGATTAGCCTCGGGCGCACGGAGCGTCACGATCTCGGGCTTGAGGCGAACCTTCATGCGCAGGAACGGCATGGCTTCAGCTGTAGAGTATTTAACCTCCGCCCCCTGGAGCCGCTCGCCGAATAGCCTGCCGCCAAAGAGCTCTGCGACCAGGGTGTCGATCGCCTCGCCCGTTCCTGCCACCGTGCCGTTGATGCCTTCAGGCGCAAGGATCAGCGTGCCCTTGATCCCCAGGCCACAGCAGAGCTTGGCGAGCACCGGCTGGATCGTCTCTGCATCCGGCAAGTCGGCGAATTTATAGATTGCCATGACCTTGTATGGCTGATTGGCTTGGGGCAGATTGGGGCTCATAACATCACGCAGTCGGGTCATTGGCCTGGCTCATATCATTTGCCGCCCCTGCGGCCAAATCGAGAAATCGTTGGGAGGATTCCATGACCTATCGGGCCGATACGGCACGCTATGACACCATGCAATATCGCCGCTCCGGCCGCTCGGGGCTCAAGCTGCCCGTGATCAGCCTGGGCCTGTGGCAGAATTTCGGCGGCACCCGCGATTATCCCTCCGCCATGGAAATCCTGGGCCATGCCTTTGACAACGGCATCACCCATTTCGACCTCGCCAACAATTACGGGCCGCCCGCCGGCTCCTCCGAAGAGCTGTTCGGGCAGGTCATGGCGCGTGATTTCCGGCCTTATCGCGACGAGCTCATCATCTCCACCAAGGCCGGCTATAATATGTGGCCCGGCCCCTATGGGGAGTTCGGCAGCCGGAAATACCTTCTTGCGAGCCTTGACCAGTCGCTCAAGCGCATGGGGCTCGACTATGTCGACATTTTTTATTCCCATCGCTACGACCCCGAAACTCCGCTCGAGGAAACCATGGGCGCATTGGCCCATGCCGTGCGGCAGGGCAAGGCGCTTTACGTCGGCATTTCCTCCTATCCCGAAAAGGAAACGCGCGAGGCCTACCGGATTCTTCACGAGATGGGCGTCGCCACCACGATCCACCAGCCCAGCTATTCCATGATCAACCGCTGGATCGAGAACGATAAGACCATCGATGCGTGTGGCGAGCTCGGCATCGGCGTCATCGCCTTTTCGCCTTTGGCGCAGGGCGTGCTTTCGGCCAAGTACAACACAGGCCGGACGCAAGGCACGCGCGGGGAGAACCCCAATGGCTCGCTGCGTGCGAGCCATATCGAGCCGCGTGTGCTGGAAGCCGTCGATAAGGTGGGCGAGATCGCCCGCCAGCGCGGCCAATCCATGGTGCAGCTGGCGCTGTCCTGGGTGCTGCGGCGGCCGGAGATGACCTCGGCGCTGATCGGCGTGCGCACGCTGGAACAGCTCAAGGACAATTTAGGTGTCCTCAATAATCTTGAGCTATCGCCGGAGGAAATCCTGGCGATCGACGAAGCTACGGCAGGCGGCCAAATGGAACTGCAGCCCCGCCCTGCCGGCTGGCTGCGCTGATGCCGAGAAACGTCATCAGCTCGCGGGCGGCAGCGCTGCCCGCGCGATTGGCGCCGATGGTCGAGGCTGAGGGGCCATAACCCACAAGGTGAATGCGCGGGTCGCGTGCCACTTGCGTGGCGAGGCGCCCCGTCATGGTTATGCCGCCCGAAGTCTCGCGCAGTTGCAGTGGCGCCAAGTGGTCCAGTGCGCTGCGAAAGCCCGTGCACCAGAGGATCACATCCACCTTAAGTTCTCGCCCATCGGCCCAGCGCACGCCATCGGGCGTGATGCTGTCGAACATGGGCTGGCGTTCGAGCACGCCGCGGTCGCGCATGGCGAGGATCGCTGGCGTCAGTGGAAGGCCGGTGACGGATACGACCGAGTTGGGCGGCAGTCCCGCACGGACACGTTGCTCCACCATGGCCACAGCGGCGCGACCTGCTTCCTCGTCGAACGGCCCTTCGCGAAAGCGCGGCGGCGTCCGTGTTACCCAGCTGGTGCGCGTGACTTGCGAGATTTCATCGAGCAACTGCACGGCCGAAATGCCGCCGCCTACCACCAGCACATGCCGGCCACCGAACGCGTCGGCTGTCCGGTAATTTCGGGTGTGCAGCTGCCGACCACGGAAGCTTTCGGCACCAGGATAAACTGGGATAAACGGCTTCTCCCAGGTGCCCGTGGCGTTGATCAAGCCGCGCACGCTGAAGAGGCCACGATCGGATTCCACGCGCAGCCTTTCACCGCGATCGCTCACCAGCGAAACGTGAGCCGGCCGCAGCACATTGAGCCCAAAGAAGGCTTCATAGGCTCCAAAATAGTGCGGCACCGCGACCGAAGCGCGCACGCTCGGATCACCACCTGCTGACTGCGCAAAGCTCATGCCGGGCAGGTCATGCACCCGGTTGACGGTGGAGAGGGTCAGCGAAGGCCAGCGATATTGCCACGCTCCGCCTGGCGCAGGCGCCCTGTCGAGGACCAGAAAATCCTCGCCGGGACGCATGCCCGCCAGTTTCAGGTGATAGGCGGCGCTGAGGCCTGCTTGCCCGGCACCGATCACCGCGATGTCGAGCTTGAGCGCAACGCGTGCCCTATCCTGATTTGCCATGTCTGCCCCGTTTCGTGCAGCAGATGTAGGCTGGCATAAAGGGTGGGACAAGGGCGTAGGGCGCGCGGGGACAAGCAACTTCTCGGCGTTGCACGGCGTTTTCCCGGCCTTAAGGAGAACTGATATGGCGCATGTAACCTACGACGTCGTCGAGCATGATGGCGGCTTTGCCTACAAGGTCGGTGACGTTTTTTCGGAAACCTATCCGACCCATCAGGCCGCCCATGAAGCAGCCGTTGCGGCGGCGCAGCGTCAGCGCCTGGCTGGCGAAAGCGATGCGATCCTTTATCAGGACGCTGATGGCAAATGGCACGAAGAAATGGCCGATGGCGGCGATCGCCCCGATACGGATGTGGAAGATCATCTGGACGATGGTTCGGACGAGGCGGGTGAGCCCGAAGCGCATCCGACCTGATTTAGGAGCGGCTGGTTCCATTGTGGATCAGGAACGAGTGTTCAAACCAACTCACCACGGTTAGTGCACCAAAAGCGTCATGGTGATCACGAGGCCAAGCGACTAGACCTGAGTGCCATGCCCTCGTGGTTCGACAGGCTCACCATGAGGTCTACTGAAGGTTCACGCTGGCTCGTCTTCCACTAGCCTTGCTGCTTGGCTTATCGTCGAGGGACGGTTAGGGGCGTATTGTAAGGTAAGGCCCAGCCGCGTTGTGCTTCAACTGAAGACTAAGCTTTGATCGCCATGCCCTCGGCGTCAAACAGGTGCACGCGCGCAGGATCAATGAAGGCCTGAACGGTCGACCCAAGCTCGAACCGGCGCTGCCCTTCGAGCACAATGGTCAGGGCTTGGCCATCGTTCGCTGTGGCATAAACAACGGTCTGCCCGCCTAGGCTTTCCACCAGATCCACCCGCACGTCGGCCAGCTTGGTGCCACTGCCATCGGCGATGGTGATGTGTTCGGGACGAACCCCGAGTGTCGTTGCGCCGGTTATATTGCGTCCGAGCTGCAGATTGCCCCCGGCTACCTGCAAGCCAGAGCCTGCAACAGAGGCTTGGAGGAAGTTCATCTTGGGCGAGCCGATGAAGCCGGCGACAAAAAGATTGCGTGGATTGTTGTAAAGCTCGAGCGGCGCACCGGCCTGTTCGATCTCGCCCAGTCGGAGCACCACGATCTTGTCGGCCATGGTCATGGCTTCCACCTGATCGTGCGTCACATAGATCATGGTGTTACCCAGATCATTGTGGAGCTTGGCGATCTCCACGCGCATCTGCACGCGCAGCTCGGCATCGAGGTTGGAAAGCGGCTCGTCAAAGAGGAAGATCTTGGGCTCGCGCACAATGGCGCGGCCAATGGCGACGCGCTGACGCTGACCGCCCGAAAGCTGCTTGGGCTTTCGCTGCAGCAGTGGCACGATCTGGAGGATTTCGGCTGCACGCTGAACGCGCCGCTTGATCTCCTCCTTGGGCGCCTTGGCGGTTTCAAGGCCGAATGCCAGGTTTTGGTAAACGTTCATATGCGGGTAAAGCGCATAGCTCTGGAACACCATGGCAATGCCGCGGCGCGCCGCCGGCACTTCGTTCATGCGCTGCCCGTCGATCAGGAGGTCCCCGCCCGTGATCGGCTCAAGTCCGGCGATCATACGCAGCAAGGTGGACTTGCCGCAGCCCGACGGTCCCACGAAAACGGTGAAGTCACCGGGGTCGATGGAAAGGTCGATACCGTGAATTACTTCGACTTCGCCATACGCCTTGCGGATCTTGCGCAGCTCGATTGGTGTTGCCATGAACTCAATCTCCTCAGGCGGCGCGGAACTGGGGCGGCACCCAGCTCTGATAGCGCGGATGATCAGCGGGAATGGGCAGCGCCACGTCTTCATGCGTGGTGGAGGAATGATAAAACGCGGTGACGATCTCGAGCGCACGGCGGGAATCCGCCGAGGTCACCGGCATGAGCGCTGTGCCCATCAAGGCATCGTGGAAACGCGCCATCTGCGTCTGGAAACGCGAGGGCACATGCTTCCAGTCCTTGAGCAGGGCTTCGATCTTCGCAGCTGTTTCAGGATTGCGCGGCTGGATGCGCCAAGGTTTGTTGCCAGGATTGTAGGGCTCGTAGTCACTCTCGAACGTCACGTTTTCGAAGGTGAGGAAGAGACGGGTGATTTCCTCGGCGGCGCCCAGGGTGGCGGTGAAGCTGCCCAGCGCACCATTCGCGAGCTCAAGGCTTGCCGTGACGCAATCTTCCACTTCGATGTTGTTGACGCGGGTGGCAACGCGGCCAAAGAGGCGCGACACATCGCCCATGAGATAGGTGAAGAGGTCATGCTGGTGGATGGCGTGGGTCATGAGGACGCCACCGAGTTCGGTCGCCCATTTGCCGCGCCATGGCACCGCATAATAATCGGGGCCACGGCGCCACATGGTTTCCACCGTACCCACGAACGGCTTGCCAGCAATTCCGGCATCGATGATGGCCTTGGCTTGCTCGATGCCGTCGCCGAAGCGGTACTGAAACACCGGCATCAGCTTGCCCTTGCTGATCTTTTCTTGGGCGATCACGTCATCGACCTGCTGGAGCGAACCGACCAGCGGCTTCTCGCAGATCACGTGCTTGCCGGCCTTCAGCGCCGCCATCACCATGGGATAGTGCAGGCCCGGCGGGGTGCAGATATCGACCACGTCGATGTCGTCCATACGGAGGACCTCATCGAAATCGGTCAATCGCCGCTCCACACCGAACTCGTCAGCGATGGGCGTCATGCGCTCGACATTGAGGTCGCAGAGCGCCAAGACCTTGTATTTGTCAGCATTGGGCTTGTAGCCCTCCACGATATGGCTGCGGCCAATACCCACGCCGATGATGGCGACATTCAAGATCTTGCTCATTGCGCCCACTCCGTGCCGCGTTCCGCCATTTGTTGCGCTGTCAGCGCCAGCTTCATGGCGTTGAAGCACCGTTCCTGCGGCATGGCTGTTTCCGTCCTGTTGCGAACATCATCTAGGAACTGCCGGCCAAACGGCAGATCGACTTGGGAACAGTCGATGTGGCGCGGACCTTCCTTGTTGACGATGAAGAGGTGATCTTGGCCCGGCTTTCCAGCAATATCGATATATTTGCGCAGCTCGATATAGCCTTCGGTGCCCAGAATGGTGAGGCGTCCATCGCCCCAGGTGGGCAGGCCTTCGGGCGTGAACCAGTCGACGCGGATGTAACCGGTCGTGTCAGCCGTTTTGAGGTAAGTGTCGCCCACATCCTGCAAGCCGGGCCGGTCTGGATTGCCGCGGTTGGCGACGCTGGCCGAAACAATTTCGGCGTCCATAGCGCCCGAGAAAAACAGGAACTGCTCGAACTGGTGGCTCGCAATATCGCAAAGGATACCGCCGTAGCGCTCGCGGGTGAAGAACCAGTCCGGGCGCTGGTTGTTGCGGATAGCATGAGGCCCCAGACCAACCGTGTTGATGACCTTGCCAATGGCACCCTGCGCAATGAGGTTGCCGGCCTCCACGGTAGCGCGCACCTCGAAATGCTCGGAGTACAGCACGCCATAGATGCGCCCCGTCTCCCGCTGCACGCGCTTAATTTCTTCCAACTGAGCAAAGGTCGTCATGCCCGGCTTGTCGGAAAGAACATCCTTGCCATGCTGCATGGCGGCAATGGAGATCGCAGCCCGGTCTGCCGGAATGGCTGCCGTGGTGATGATCGCGATGCTGTCGTCCTCCAAGATTTCCCGAGCGTCGGCAACGCGCCGAGCCTCTGGAAACTTCTGGGCAAATGCGCTGGCCAAGTCGTCTTCAACAGCGTGAAAGGCGACGAACTCGGCGCCGGCGCGCTTGAGGCATTCCACCTGCCCATAGATGTGGCTGTGGTTGATGCCGATGGCGGCAAATCGGAGATCGGTCATAGAATTTAGCGTTTCATACCCGTGGTCGCGATGCCCTCGATGAGCAGGCGCTGGAAGAAGAGGAAGAAGAGGAAGATGGGCACAAGGCTCAGCACGCTCATGGCAAAGAGCCCGCCATAGTCGCTTTCGCCCGTGGAGTCGGTGAAGGTGCGCAGACCCAGCATGACGGTGTAAGTCTGCATTTCACTGAGATAGATCAGAGGGCCAAAGAAATCGTCCCAGGTCCAGATGAAGGTGAAGATGGCGACGGTTGCCAGCACCGGCATGGATAGCGGCATGACGATCTTCCAGTAGATGCGCCAGGGTGAGCAGCCGTCCATTTGCGCCGCTTCATCGAGTTCCTTGGGCAGGCCGCGGAAGAACTGCACCAGCAGAAAGATAAAGAAGCCGTCCGCCGCCAGGAACTTGGGCACGACCAGGGGCAAGAATGTGTTAACCCAGCCAAGCTGGCGGAAAAGCACATACTGCGGGATCAGCGTCACCTGATAGGGCAGCATGAGCGTCATGAGCATCATGGCGAACCAGAAGTTCTTGAACTTGAAGTTCAACCGGGCAAAGGCGAACGCCGCCATCGAGCAGGCCAGGACATTGCCCAGAACAGAGAGCCCCGAAATGATGAAGCTATTGGTAAAGAACACGCTGAAGCTGGTGCGCAAGCCGTTCCAGCCGCGCACGTAGGCATCCAGGCTCCACTCGCTCGGCCATAGAGAGGCCGAGGTAAAGATTTCATTCTCCGGCCGGAATGAAGCGGCCAGCATCCACAGCAAGGGATAGAGCATGAACACCGACACGGCGAGCAAGAGCGCATGTGTCAGCACCGAAAGCAGCTTGCGCTGAGTTGGCGTCAGTTGGCGCTCACCAACAACGGTCAGCTTATTGGGAACATCACTCATCGTAGTGCACCCAGTATTTCGAGGTGAGGAAGGAGAAAGCGGTGAAGATGCCGACCAGCGCCAGCAGCACCCAAGCCAGGGCAGAAGCATAGCCCATGCGGAAGAAGCCGAAGGCCTCCTGGTAGAGGTAAAGCGTATAGAACAGGGTCGAGTTGATCGGATTGCCCGTGCCGCCGGAGATGATGAAGGCGGGGGTAAAGCTTTTGAACGCCTCAATGGTCTGGATAATGGCGTTGAAGAACACCACAGGGGTCAATAGCGGCAGCGTGATCTTGATGAACTGGCGCCATTTGCTTGCACCATCAAGGCTTGCCGCCTCGTACATGTCCTGCGGAATCTGCCGCAGGCCGGCGAGGAAAATGATCATGGGCGAGCCGAACTGCCACACGGCCAGGATGATAATCGTCCAGAGCGAATATTGCGGCGAGGAGATCCAGCTTGGGCCCATGATGCCAAAGATGGAGAGGAAATCGTTGACCAGCCCGTCCCGCGCGAAGATCTGCCGCCACAAAATGGCAATAGCGACGGACGCTCCAAGAAGGCTTGGCAGGTAGAACAGGGCCCGATAGAGCGGCAGGCCGCGCATGCCGCGATTGAGCAGCATCGCTACGCCGAGCGCAAAGGCTAGCTTTAGCGGCACCGAGAAAATAACGAACACCATGGTCACCCGCATGGACGCCCAGAACTTCGGGTCGTTGGTGAACATGCGGATGTAGTTGTTGGCGCCCACCCAGTCGGGCGAGGTCAGCAGATCGAAATCGGTAAAGCTAAGATAGAACGAGGTTATGATCGGCCCGATGGTGAGCCCAAAAAAGCCGATGAACCAGGGCAGCAGGAAGAGGTAGCCCGGAGCATCGTTATGCCAGATCCGGGTCCAAATGGATGAGGTGGCCGCGCGCTCCTCCAGGGGAGCGCCCGTTTCGAAAGAGCGCGCGGTCATGGCTTATGCTCGGCTTAGAATGTCTGTGGCACCGGTGACGAGTTCGGCGCCGGCCTGTTCAGGCGTCTTGGCTCCGAAGCCGACTTCCTGGCCCAAGGTACGGATCAGCGAGAGGTCGACTTCGCCTGCAGCTGCCGGCGGCGGCGGCGGCAGCGGGCCAAGCAGGTCACCCAGATTGGCCACGAAGTTCAACGCGATCTGGTTGGCTTCGTCCAAGGTCGGCGCCACGACTTCGCGCACCGCAGCCGAGCAGGGAATGCCGCGCTCCACGCCCAGGATCTTGCCGGCCTCCGGATCGTTGACGAAGTAGTTGAGGAAGTCGGCCGCGGACTCCTTGTTGGCCGACGAGCCAGCCACCGAGAAGAACATGGACGGCTTGCGGTAGTGCCCGCCACCCTGCCCTTCGGCGATCCGGGCATAGCCGCACATGTCCAGCTTGTCCTGCATCAAGGCCTGATAGCCGACCAGCTGATTGGAGTTGGACGGCATCAAGGCTGATTTGCCAGTGACCAGCATCGTGGTTTCCAGCGGACCAGTATCAAGCGCCTGGTCTTCAGGGGCAACGCAGACCCCAGCTTCGCGCAGTCTGGCCCAGAGCTGGTACCATTCAACTGCATCGGTCTCGTCGAAACCCAGCTGGCCTTCGGCCGTATAGAGGGCTTTGCCACGCTGGCGTAGCCAATTGTCGAGAGACGGTTCGTTGTAGGAGGCGTCAGAAATTGCCCTCATGCCGCCGCGGATATTGGCTGACTTGAACGCTTCGCCGATCTCAAACAGATCATCATAGGTCCAGGCATTGGTCGGAGGCTCGATGCCGGCTTCCTCGAATGCAGTGGTATTGATCAAGGTGGCCACCGAGTTGGCGCCCAGCGAAATGCCATAAAGCTTGCCGTCAACCTTGCCGCCTTCAAGCTGGTCGGCGTCGAAATCGTCAAGCTTCAGGGTCGAACCCACGAACTCGTCGAGCGGAGCTATCGCGCCACGCTTGGCGTATTCAACGATGTAGCGATAGTCCATCTGGATGATGTCAGGGGCGTTGCCACCGGCTGTCTGAGTAGCCAGTTTTGGCCAGTAATCGTTCCAGGCGAGGAACTCACCGGCGATATCGGTACCCTTGGCGTTCTTGTAGAGGTCGGTAACCCCATAAGTGCGGTCGGCACGTGCTTGGCCACCCCAGAAAGTGAGGCGAAGGTTCGATGCCTGAGCCCAGCTAGGCATGACACCAAGGGCGCCGGCGGCCGCAAGTGCGGTACTGCCCATCAAGAACTGACGGCGATCAACACGAATAGTCATGATTGTTCCTCCCAAATACTTCGTTTGTTCCGTTTTCCGGAACCCGGCGACTGCGGTCTCCCCACCGCTATATCACCAACCAGTTACATAGCATTCGCACTCAAGAACGCTTGTCAAGATGCAATGCACGCGTTTTCAGGTCAGCCACATCTCCGCAGTTTGCACAAATAACCGGACAGTTACGACATAGCACAGGGTTTTAGGCCTGTGCAACGAACTTGTATGGAAGGCAAAAGGGCTCGTTTTCCTTTAGTGGCTGATCCACGCTCATCCTCCTAAGAATTTACACTGACTTCGTTTTTGCCGGCGGCTGCGGCTTTCCCGATGAGAGTTTCCCGCCAGTCGGATGCACTTGCTCACAGAAGAGTGGCGCATCTCCGCTCAAAAGAACAATACGAAATCTCCACGGCATCATAGAGTGTATCTATGGCTTTGCTGACCTTAGAGGTGACCAGATGGATAAGCTGCTGAATCAGTTCTTGGCTGTGGCGGAGGCCGGGAGCATTACTGCGGCGGCAACAGCCCTGTTTGTGACGCAGCCAACATTGACCTTCAACATGCGGAAACTGGAGGAGAGCCTTGGCGTTCCCCTCCTTGTGCGAACTTCAAGGGGGATTGAGCTCACCGAATACGGTGAAACTCTCTATCAAAACGGCCGTTTGATGCGCCGCCTTTATGACAACACGTTGAGCGCGTTGGCTCATCAGCGCGGCCGTACAGAAGAAAGCCTGCGCATCGGCACGGGCTATTCCTGGTGGACCCTGTTTATCCGCGATATCGTTCTTGATTATGCCGAACGGTATAGCCGCGCGCGGATTCATGTCAGCCTGGGCAACCAGTTGCGGTGCATGGATCAGCTGTTGAGCGGAGATATTTCCTTGTTCGTAGCGCATGAAATAGAGGGGCTGAATCGCTCAACAGGCGCACAGTTTCTGCCGTTAAGCCGGGTGGGACAGGGCTACTTTACCAGAGCAGGTCACAAGTTGCTGGAGCGGGGACGCACCTTGGCAGAGGTCGAGATGTATCCGGCCGTGACCTCTGCCCTGCCAGAAATCCGGCACCAACGCTTCTTCGAAGCCTGGAGCCGCACCACAGCAGGCAGCGCGCCGTTTGATCAAGGCAAGTACGCATTTGCTTCAAACTCGCTTGCAGCGTGCCTCGACTATGTTGAGCGCAGCGATGCCGTTCTTGGGCACACCGAAGTCATGGCTGAAGAGTTCGAGCGGCGAGGCTTGCGGCAGATCGAGATGATCGAACCCACTCGCCAAAGCACGATCGGGATCTATGTGCTGGCGGAACGAGCTAATGATGTGCGCGTGGCGGAGTTGATCGGCCTGCTCAGGGCCAAGGCAGCAGCTATCCTGCCGCCGCTACCCTGAGGCTGGTCAGCTGGGTTTGGTTCGGAGATAGTCCAGCACCATCTGCACTGCCTGCGCTTCGCGCTCCTGCAGCATGGCTATCGCAGACAGATCGCGTCCGAAGATAACGGACAGCGTGGCCATATTGGATACGTAGAAAAAGCCAAGCGCTGCGATGGATATGTAAAGCTGGACCGGGTCCACATCCCTGCGGAAGGTTCCGGCGTCGGCACCGCGCTCAACGATGGTGGTGATCTGTCCCACAAGGGGGGAATGCAGTGCCTGAATGTCGGGCAGCGTCTTTAGAAATCGCGCGTTCTCAATGTTCTCCGTGCCCAGAAGGCGTGGAAACCATGGATTGGCCAGGAAGTGTCGGAAGGTGAAGCGCACAAGGCGGTCCATGGCTTCCACTGGAGCATATTGATCCAGCGACAAGGCTCGCTCGCCGCGGCGGATTTCTTGATAGGCATCAAGGAGAACGGCCCGGTAGAGGTCCTCCTTGTTGCCAAAATAGTGGTAGAGTAGACGCTTGTTCGCCCCCGCTAGCGCAGCGATGGCATCGACCCGCGCACCTTCAAAGCCCCGCTCGGCAAACTCGGCACGCCCCGCGACCAAAATCGCAGCCTTGGTCCGTTCTGAGTTGCGCGCCCGCTTTGGTGCGGCTGGCTGGTCAGCGAGCTGGTCCATTTCTCCTCACATGCGAACCTGGTGGTTACCATGCATATTGGTTCGGCATAGCAGCGCTATTGTGGAAGGTCAAAGACTGAACGCTGTCCGGCTTAGTTCCAGAGGATTGAGGCTTGACGGCAAAGCGCGACCAGTTTAGCTAAGTAACTAACCAGTTACACAAAAAAAGTGGTAAGGGAGGACTTCATGGCCGACAAGCGGCTTGGATTGATCATGCATGGCGTCACGGGGCGCATGGGCTACAACCAGCATCTGGTTCGCTCCATTCTCGCCATTCGTGATCAAGGGGGCATCGCACTGAGCAATGGCGACCGGCTCCTTGTGGACCCCATCATCGTTGGGCGCGATGCCGACAAGATCGAGCGCCTGGCCAAAAAGCACAACATTGCCCGTTGGAGCGCGGACCTTGATGCGGCGCTCGCCAATCCGGAGGATACCGTCTTTTTCGACGCCGGCACGACGCTGATGCGCGCTTCGCTCCTGGAAAAGGCCCTCGCAGCCGGCAAGCACGTCTATTGCGAAAAGCCGACCTCGGACTCGCTCGAGGTAGCGCTGAACCTGGCCAAAACCGCCCGTGCCTCGGGCCTCAAGCATGGCGTGGTGCAGGACAAGCTCTTTTTACCGGGCCTGCTCAAGCTCAAAATGCTGCGCGATTCCGGCTTTTTTGGCCAGATCCTCTCTGTTCGGGGAGAGTTCGGCTATTGGGTGTTCGAGGGCGATTGGCAGTCGGCACAGCGCCCATCCTGGAATTATCGCAAGGCCGATGGCGGCGGCATCATTCTCGATATGCTCTGCCACTGGCGCTATGTGCTCGACAACCTCTTCGGCGAAGTGGAAGCCGTTTCATGCCTCGGCGCCACGCACATCCCCGAGCGCGTCGATGAAAAGGGCAATCGCTTCAAGGCCGACACGGACGATGCAGCTTACGCCACCTTCCAGCTCGAAGGCGGGATCGTGGCGCAGATCAATTCCAGCTGGACCACGCGCGTGCGCCGGGATGACCTCGTTACCTTCCATGTCGATGGCACGCACGGCTCGGCGGTGGCAGGCCTCCACAAGTGCTGGACGCAGCACCGCGTCAACACGCCCAAGCCGGTGTGGAATCCAGACCAGCCGCAAACCATGAACTTCTTTGCTGATTGGGAAGAAGTGCCCGATAACTGGCCGGCACAGAACGGCTTTAAGGCGCAATGGGAAATCTTCCTGCGCCACGTTGCCGAAGATGCGCCATGGTCCTATGGGCTGGAAGCTGGCGCGAAGGGTGTGCAACTGGCCGAGCTGGGCCTGCAAAGCTGGGCCGAACGGCGATGGCTCGATGTGCCGAAGTTGGAGTTCTGACCTAAACTCGTCCCACCCCAGTGTCACCCCGGCTTTGAGCCGAGGCCCATCCTGAGATGCTTCCCGATCAGTGATCGTCGGCCGATCTCAGGATGGATCCCGGGTTGAGCCCGGGATGACACCGAGTTCTTTGAGGCTTTTGAGGAAGTCACATATGACCAGCATCAACCTGCCCAATGCCGACCGCTCTATCACCTCCTATCAACTGACCGGCGAGCCCCTTCCCTTTGTGCGCCACAAGGCAACGGATTTCTCCCGCATTGCCTATGCGGCAGCCCACGTCGTGGCGGACCCGCTCGCCAGCAACGATCCCTGGCTCACCCCCGCCATCGACTGGGACACCACACTTCGCTTCCGTCACCGCCTGTGGGATCTGGGGCTCGGCGTTGCTGAAGCCATGGATACGGCTCAGCGTGGCATGGGCCTCACCTGGACTGATGCGCAAGAGCTTATCCGCCGCGCGCAGGCCGAAGCGCGCACGCGCGACGACGCGCTAATCGCTTATGGTGCCGGCACTGACCATCTGGCGCCGGGCCCCGATGTGTCGATTGATCAGATCATCAAGGCTTATGAAGAACAAGTCGGGTTCGTTGAGGCGCAAGGCGGCCGCGTGATCCTGATGGCCAGCCGTGCCCTGGCCGCCGCCGCTAAGTCGCCCGACGACTATGCCCGCGTGTACGGCCATATCCTGAGCCAAGTGCAGCAGCCCGTCATCATGCATTGGCTCGGAGAAATGTTTGACCCGGCCCTGCAGGGCTATTGGGGTAATATCGACCATGACGTGGCGATGGACACGTGTCTCGACGTGATTGCGGCTAACGCAGACAAGGTCGACGGCATCAAGATCTCCCTTCTTTCGGCCGAAAAAGAGATCGCCATGCGCCGGCGCCTGCCCGCATCGGTCAAGATGTATACAGGCGATGACTTCAACTATGCCGAATTAATCGCCGGGGATGAACACGGCTATTCCCACGCTCTCCTTGGTATTTTTGACGCCATCGCGCCGGCGGCCTCCGCGGGCCTTGCCGCCCTGGGCAAAGGCAACAATAACGAGTTCTTCGATCTGCTCGAGCCCACTGTGCCGCTCAGCCGCCACATCTTTGCGGCGCCAACGCGCTTCTATAAGACAGGTGTGGTGTTCCTGGCCTACCTCAATGGCCTTCAAGACCATTTCCAGATGATCGGTGGCCAGCAATCGACCCGCTCGCTGCAGCACCTCGCGGAATTGTTCCGCTTGGCCGACAAGGCGCGCGTATTGAGCAATCCCGAGGAAGCTGTGAAGCGCATGAAGGCGGTACTCACCGTCAATGGTGTGCCCGCATGAGTGCCATTTCGCTTAATCTTGCGACCACGCGCCAAGTCTGGGGTTTTGCCGAAGCCGTGGACGGGTGCCTCAGGGCCGGAATCACCGCCATTTCCCCCTGGCGCGACCAGATTGCCGCCCTCGGGCTCAACGAAGCCGCCCGCATCGTGCGGGACAACAAAGTCCGCGTTACCGGCGTCTGCCGAGGCGGCATGTTCCCGGCGGAAACGGCTGAGGGGCGGCAAGCCAATATCGATGACAATCTTCGCGCCATCGACGAGGCGGCGGCGCTCAATGCCGATTGCCTCGTGCTAGTGGTAGGCGGACTGCCCGGCTCCTCCAAGGACCTGGAGGGCGCGCGGCAGATGGTGAGCGACGGCATTGCGGCCATGCTGCCCCATGCCAAGACCTCGGGCGTGCGCATCGCTATCGAGCCGCTCCACCCTATGTATGCGGCCGACCGGGCCTGTGTGAACACCATCGACCAGGCGCTCGATATCTGCGAGGACTTGGGAGAAAACGTCGGTGTCGCGATCGACGTCTACCATGTCTGGTGGGACCCTTACCTCGCCCGTGCCATTGCACGAGCCGGTCGCATGAAACGCATTTTTGCCCACCACATCTGCGATTGGCTGGTGCCCACCAAGGACATGCTGCTTGATCGCGGCATGATGGGCGATGGGGTGATCGACCTGCCGGCTATCCGCAAGATGATCGAGGACGCGGGCTATAGCGGTCCGCAGGAGGTGGAGATCTTCAGCCAGGATAACTGGTGGAAGCGGCCCGGAGATGAAGTACTCACCGTCATCAAGGAGCGTGTTGCTACGGTGTGCTGACCCTCAGAGACCTCATGGTGAGCCCGTCGAACCACAAGGTCGGGAGAGTGGAGACCCGAGTGCCACGACCTCGTCCTTCGACAAGCTCAGGATGAGGTCTACTGAGTACAAAAAAGCCCCCGAGCCTAACGGTTCGGGGGCTTTTCACGCAATTACATGCGGGTGTAGGTCAGCGTCTGACACAGAATGGCCCGGCAGCCCTGGATGTCGATGGTGTTCGGGCTGGTCTGGGTCACCCGAGCCTCGGCCTTGAGACCACCGGCGGACAGCGAACCCTTCCATTCATTCGGGCCCGTCCGGGGTGCCTGCATCACCTGTCGGCCGACATAGGCCAGGTTTTCTTCCGTGGCCGAGCGGCCTTCAAGGTTGGTCAGCACGCCGCACAGGCTCGTGCCATCCTCGCCGCACAGCGAGAACTTAAAGGAAGTGCCATATTCGTCAACGAAAACGCCTTCCGGCGATGCGGCCTGGCGGGGCCGTGCCGCCTGTTCCTGAGCAAGGAGGGGAGTGACACTGGCCGCGCACAGCATGCCAATCGCCAACGTGGTTTTTAGAAATTGCATGGGTATCTCCATTCACAACAACGCCCGCCCCACGCAGCCGCTATGATGTTAGTGAAAATACGGAACGCGTCGATTCCGCTCGGGTTGCCTTGATCAGCGCAAGTGTGATTAGCGCATGAATGTGGCAGCAATTTCGATATGGGTAGACTGGGTAAACTGATCAACCGCCTGCAGATTGGTCAGTGTAAAACCTTTTGTTACCAGGATAGCTGCGTCGCGTGCGAAGGTGCGGGCATCGCAGGCGATCATCACAACCAGCTTAACCTTGCTTCGAACAATTTCGCGCACTTGCGCCTCGGCGCCAGCGCGTGGCGGATCGAGCACCACAGCATCGAAAGGCAGTTCGAACTGGGTCAGCGGGTCTCGAAACAGGTCCCGCGCCTTGGCCGTGACCTCGCGCAAGCCCTTGGTGAAGCGCCGCGCCTTGTCGAGCGCGGCAATAGCTGGTTTGTCGCTATCGAAGGCTGAAACGGGGCGGCCTTCGGCAAGACGCAGGGCAAAAGGACCAATGCCGCAGAAAAGATCTGCGACGCTTTTGCTTTTGCCCACAGCACTGAGGACATACTCGCCCAGAATGTTTTCGGCCGTTTCGGTCGCCTGAAGAAAGCTGCCGATCGGTAACTCAACCTCGGCGCGCCCCATCTGCACAATCGGTACCTGAGTCTGGAGCACCATCTCCCCATTGAGAGCCAGGCGGGCGAGCTGGAAGCGCTGCACCAGCGGCATGACGCGGTCGGCCCGCGCCTGCTTTTTTTCAGTGCGAATGGCCACATCGAGCCCGGTTTTCGTGGCGGTAAAGCTCACATCGGCCTCGCCGATGACCTCCATCACGGCGCGCGCAATCTCGGGCACGCGGCTGAGCGCTGGAACGAGGATGGGGCACCTATCGATGTCATGAACCTGATGGCTGCGCAGGCGCATATAGCCCGCGCCTTCCTTGCGGGCGTGCAGGGTTGCACGGCGACGGCCGTCGCCGGAAGCGTCGATAAACCGGGAAACCTTGGTGTCGATGCCGGCAAAGCGGAGAGGTGTTTCGACAAGGCTGGTCTTGAACGCTTCGTAGCTGGGCCGGTCCATGTGCTGCAGCTGGCAGCCGCCACAAGCCCCGAAATGCGGGCAAAAAGGCTCGGTGCGGTTGGCTGCGGGTTCCAACACACCCAGCAGTGTGCCGCGATCGCCTTCGACAGCGATTTCCACCGTCTCGCCGGGCAGGCTCAAGGGTACGAAGACCTTGCGGCCCTCGATTTCGGCTATGCCTTCGCCCTTGTGGCCCAGACCCGTGATGGTGTTGGTGAAGCTCATAGATTTCCGTGGTTTAGCTGCCGCCATCGGTGATGGCGGCAGCACTGTGTTTACGTGCGCAGGACGCCGCCGCTGGTCTTGGTAACAGCGGCAACAATGGCTGCGGAAACTTTTTCGATGTCTTCGTCGGTCAGCGTCTTGTCGCGCGGCTGGAGGGTCACTTCGATGGCGATGGACTTCTTGCCTTCGCCGACATGGGTGCCTTCAAAAACGTCGAACACGTTGACATCTTTGATTAAATTCTTCTCGGCGCCGCGCGCCGCCTTGAGGATGGCGCCGGCGGTGACCGCCTTGTCGACCACAAAGGCGAAGTCGCGGGTGAGTGGCATAAGGGCCGACAGATCAAGCGCCGGCTTGGTCTTGGTGGCCTTTTTGCGTCCTTCCGGCAAGGCGTCGAGGTCGAGTTCGAAGGCGGCCACTGGACCATCGATGTCAAGCTCTGCCGCCCAGGCGGGGTGCAGTTCGCCGAACCAGCCCAGGGTCTTGGGACCCTGAGCGATACGTCCGCCACGGCCGGGATGACTCCAGGGTGCCGGTTCGGCAAAAAGCTGAACCTTGTCAATATCATAGCCGAGCGCATCGAGCAGCGCGGCGAGGTCGGCCTTGGCATCAAAAACGCCGACAGGTTCGGCCTTGCCGGACCAGTGGCGGCCGCTGCCGGCGAGCCTGGCCGTGCCGGTACGGATGCCGGTGGCATAAGTGTGTTGGCCGTCGGGATCGGCGCCAAGGAAGACCTGGCCGACTTCGAAGAGGGCGAGATCATTGCGGCCGCGATTGCTGTTGCGACGGACCGCGGCAAGGAGGCCCGGCAGCAGGGATGGACGCATGTCGGTCATATCGGAAGCGATGGCATTGGCCAGCTGGAGTGCCTCACTTCCGCCACCAAACTGAACGGCTTCTGAATGGGGTATGAACGACCAAGTGACCGCTTCATCAAGGCCACGGGCGGCAAGGGCGCGGCGGGCGATGCGACGGCGGTTTTGGATCGACGTCAGAATGCGTGGCGCGACATGGTTGAGACGCGGCAATGGCTCAACGGGAACATTGTCGACGCCGACCATGCGCATGACTTCTTCGACGAGGTCAGCCTTCTGCGTCACGTCGGGGCGCCAGCTTGGGACCTTGACGGTGAGCACATAGCCAGCGCCTTCAATTACGAAGCCCAATTTGGTCAGGATCGCCGAAACGATCATTGGCTCGACATCAAGACCGGTGAGACGCTTGATCTCGCCCAGGGGGAATTCGATCACGGTGTTGGGGAACACATCCTCGCCCGAGATGGCCGGCTCCATGGGTTCGCCGCCGCACAGTTCCATGACGAGGCGTGTGGCGAGCTCGAGGCCTGGCTCGGTCAGGGCGGGATCGACATGGCGCTCGAGGCGATAGCGGGCGTCGGACACAATGCCAGTCTTGCGGCCCGTGCGAGCGATCAGCTCCGGGTCCCAGCTCGCGCATTCCATGAAGACATTGACCGTTTCCTCGGTCACGCCCGAGCGGATGCCGCCCATGATGCCGCCCAGGCACAGGGGACCGGTCTCGTCGGCAATCACCGTCATGGTGTCGTCGAGCGTATAGTTCTTGTTGTCTAGCGCGTCGAACGGCTCGTTGCGCGCGTTGCGCAGCACAGGCTGGCCATTGAGCTTGTCGGCATCATAGGCATGGAGCGGACGACCCCAGCCCAGTGACACCCAATTGGTGATATCGACGATGGCATTGATAGGGCGCAGGCCCACGGCGCGCAGGCGCTGCTGCAGCCAATCGGGCGACGGACCGTTCTTGATGCCGCGGATATAGCGGCCGGCAAACTTCTGGACGGCCTTGGGTTCGCCTTCAGCGAACTGATGCGGCAGCGGCGCGATGGGGCTCGGGCCGGAAGAGGGCACAGGCGACATGTCTGTTGCCTTGAGCGTCCCCAGACCATAGGCGGCCAGGTCGCGCGCAATACCATAGACGCCCGTAGCGTCGCCGCGATTGGGCGTGATGGAAATGTCGAACACCACGCCATTGATGCCGGCATAGTCGACATATTTGGCCCCGACCGGCGCATCTTCGGGCAGGTTGATGATGCCGTCATGGTCGTTGCTGAGTTCGAGTTCGGCCGCCGAGCACAGCATGCCGTTGGACGGGGCGCCGCGAATGACTACGCCGCCCTTGAGCTCGAAATCCTTTCCCGGAATATAGGTCCCGGGGAAAGCGAACACCGACTTCATGCCCGTCTTGACGTTGGGCGCGCCGCAAACAACGTCGATCAGTTCGCCCGTTCCGGCATCGACCTTACAGACATTGAGATGATCGGAATTGGGGTGCGGCTGAGCCTCCACGACCTGCGCCACGACGAACTTTTCGAGCACCTTGCCCTGGTTTTCGATGCCTTCGAGCTCAAGCCCGATCGTGGTCAGCGTCTTGCCGATCTCGTCTACCGAAGCTGTGGTGTCGAGATGTTCCTTGAGCCAATCGAGGGTGAATTTCATGTTTGGTCTGCTTTGAAAATGTTCCGGGACGGGCTCAGTTCGACAGGCCGCCGAACAGGGTCGGCAGGTCGAGCGGGCGGAAGCCGTAGTGGTCAAGCCAGCGCTGGTCGGCGTCAAAGAAGGCGCGCAGATCAGGCATGCCGTATTTGAGCATGGCGATGCGGTCGATCCCCATGCCCCAGGCAAAGCCCTGGTAAACATCAGGGTCGAGGCCGGCATTGCGGATCACATTGGGATGAACCATGCCGCAGCCCAAGATCTCGAGCCAGTCATTGCCCTCGCCGATCCTTACTTCCGAGCCGGAGCGGTCGCACTGCACGTCCACTTCCATGGACGGCTCGGTGAAAGGGAAGAAGCTGGGGCGGAACCGGAGGGTGACGTTGGGAATCTCGAAATAGGCCTTGAGGAATTCCTCGAGCACCCAGCGCAGCTGGCCAATATGGGATGACTTGTCGATCACCAGACCTTCGACCTGATGGAACATGGGCGTGTGGGTCTGGTCGCTGTCGTTGCGATAGGTACGGCCGGGCATGACAACGCGGATCGGCGGATCAAGCGGCGGAGTGATGTAGCTGGCGGCCGGCTTTTCGTTACTGCGCTGCATGACGCGCATTTGCACGGGCGAGGTATGCGTGCGCAGCACCTTCTTGATCCCGTCGGGACCAGGTTTCATGAAGAAGGTGTCGTGCATTTCACGGGCCGGATGACCTTCGGGAAAGTTGAGCGCCGTGAAATTGTAGTAGTCGGTTTCGATATCGGGCCCTTCAGCAATGGAGAAGCCCATGTCCGAGAAGATGGCGGTGATTTCGTCGATTGTTTGCGAGATGGGGTGGATACGGCCGCGGGCCGTGGGCGCTGGCTGCAGCGGCAGGGTGATGTCGACGGTTTCCGCCTTGAGGCGTGCGTCGAGAGCGGCCGTTTTGAGCTCGGCGCTCTTGGCTTCGATCAGGCCAGCGATTTCGTTCTTGAGGCCGTTGATGGCCGGGCCAGCGCTCTTGCGTTCTTCGGGCGCCATGGTGCCAAGCGAGGCGAGGAGCGCTGAAACGCTGCCTTTCTTGCCCAGCGCGCTGACGCGGACAGCATCGAGTGCAGTTTCATCGGCGGCACCGCTGATGGCAGCCGACAGGTCGGCGCGGAGGGTGCTAATCTGATTTTCGAGGGACATGGCGGTCTCGTTGCGTCGTTTTGCGGGCGTTAGAGCATTTTGAAGCGGTGGAGTCAGGCTTAATATGTCTGCGTTTGGATCTTCCAGTCGGGCCTCCCTCCCCCTTGAGGGGAGGAATCGAGGGAGGGGGTCGTGTAGTGGATCACCGAAGGACCCCCTCCCCGGCCCTCCCCTCAAGGGGGAGGGGGACAAATCCTAGAAATCTTTGCGATAGACCAAACAAAAACGCCCCGCGCTACCCCTTTTCAGAGATAGCGCAAGGCGTTGATTTGGGCCTCAGCTTGGCTAAGGATCAGGCGGTGACGCGAGCGTGGGTGGTGGCGTCCACCCCTTCGAGATACGCAAGCGCGGCCTTGGCCTTGGCAACCAGCGCACCGAATGCTTCAGGCTGGGTGATTGCCAGATCGCTCAGCACCTTGCGGTCGACAGCGATCTCAGCCTTGCTGAGGCCGTCGATAAATCGGCCATAGGTCAGCCCATGGTCACGGACGGCAGCGTTGATGCGCTGGATCCAGAGGGCGCGGAAATTGCGCTTCTTGACTCGACGATCGCGGTAGGCGTACTGGCCGGCCTTTTCAACGGCCTGCTTGGCGATACGGATCGTAGACTTGCGGCGGCCGTAATAGCCCTCCGCTGCCTTCAAAACCTTTTTATGACGGGCGTGAGCGGTAACGCCTCTTTTAACGCGTGACATGTGTCAGCTTCCCTTCAGCGTTAGCGGTTGTACGGCATGTACCACTTGACCAAGTTCTCATCCCCCTTCTGGAGGATCTTGGTGCCGCGGTTGGTGCGGATGTACTTGGCGTTGTGGTTGATCAGGCGGTGGCGCTTGCCGGCGACGCCTGCCTTGACACGACCGGTCGCTGTGAAGCTGAAGCGCTTTTTGGCGCCAGACTTCGTCTTCATCTTGGGCATTTTGCGGGTCCTTTAGATGTGTTCGGATGGATTTGGGCCCATCGCATTCAAAGACCGCCACGGCATGCCTTTTGGCCGGGCGGTCCGGAGAAGTCGGCTCTATAGGGGGAAAGCGGGGGGAAGGCAAGCCCTCAAGACGCTTGCCGTGCAGCCTTCAACATGGGCTCGATATGGTCCTCGAACAGGAGCCCCGGCCGGCTTGCCAGCGCCGCTTCATAAAGCGCTTCGGCCCGGAGTGACACATCGAGAAAGCCGAGCAGTCCATCCACCTCCTCGGCAGGCAGGCCGTAGTATCCCTCCTCGAGGCGCTGTCGGATCGTCTGCTTGGAGGCGATCATGCCCGCGGCAACATTCTTGCCATTGCTCATGGAGCTCGAGCGCTTGATGTAGTCGTGCAAGGGCGTGCCTAGGTGGAACGAGCGCGGCACGGTGCGATAGAGCTGCAAGAGGAACTCAAGATCGGTCATGTTGCTCATGGTGGGATCGTAGCGGCCATCGGCTTTGCGGCGATCCCAGACGAGCATGGAATCCATGGAGAGGCTGACCCATTTGTGCGCGCCCGGGGTCAGTTCGCGATCCGCGCCCTTGCCCACATAGCGCAGATGCTCGAAGCGGTCGGTCATCACATCGAGAGCCGTGGTGACGATGCCGTGCGTTTCCAGAGCTGCAACAGCGCGCTCGAGCTTTTCGGGCTTCAGACGATCGTCGGCATCAAGAATGGCGGCAAAGGGGGCGCTGATGGCTTCGAGCGCCACGTTGCGCGTATGGGACGCGCCGCGCGCCATCCCGCCACTTGACAGATATTTGATGCGGCTGTCGCGAATGCCGTGCTGGCCAAGAAACTGCTCGTAGTCGGCACCGTCATCGGCAATGAGCCACAGCTCCCAATCGGCGTAAGTCTGACCCAGAACGCTCTGGACAGTCGGAACGATGGTCGCCTCGGCCTTCCAGGCGGGCGTAATCACGGCAACAGTTTGGGACATGGCAAGACTCTGGCCTTGAACGGATTGGGCCCCTGCCCCATATCCTGGATCAAGCGGACGATGCCAGCATTTTGGGTCGCCTGCCCTATCGTTGCTTGAGTATCAAGGACGGGTGTAAATGTCGCGTATCTCTGTGTTTTCCGCCCCTTTTCTCCTCGGCTTCGAAAGCTTCGAGGAACGCGTGGACCGGCTGACCAAGTCGGCCGATGGCTACCCGCCCTATAATATCGAGCGCAGCGTTGCCCCTGATGGCACAGAGAAATTTCTCGTTTCCATCGCCGTGGCCGGCTTTGGCGCGGGGGAGCTCGATGTGATGGCCGAAGACAACCAGATCATCGTGCGTGGCAAGCAGAAGGACGACCCCTCCCGGGAGTACCTCCACCGCGGCATTGCGGCACGGCAGTTCCAGCGATCCTTCCTTCTTGCCGAAGGGATGATCGTTAAGGATGCAACTTTAGGGCATGGTATGCTCGTTGTTACAATAGAGCGCCCCAGCGCGCCCAAGATCGCCCGCCGTATCGAAATTCGCTCAGTCTGAGGAAAGGGCCGACACATGTATCAAAAGAATAGCAACGAGGCCGCTGGCCGCGCGTACCTCAACCCGCTGAAATCCCTGACACGTGCACAGTTCGCAGCGCTTGGCGGCGATGCGGTTGCCTATGTCCGCCCCGTGAGCGGCGCCGTGCTCAGCGCCATGATTACCGAGGCCGAATTTGAAGCCGAAGCCGAATATCAGCTGCTGATGTCTGCCGATGGCACGCCGCTCCTGGTCACCGACACCGAAGATGCGGTGGTGGATTGGCTGGGCGACAAGAATTTGGGCCTGGCGACCCTCCACTAAGGGACGCCGGGATAGGTTGATGAGGCTCTGCAGCCCACGAAAGGGTTGCAGGGCCTTTTTCTTTAAGCGGCGTAGTGGGTCGTGGCGTCGGTGGTGAGCACCGCATGGAGCCTGGCTGGCTCGGTGTGGCGGCGCAATTGATCCACCACCTGCTCGGTGCGCAAGGTGCGCGCAAAGCGCGACAGCGCCTTGAGGTGATCAGCGCCGGCACCCGCAGGCGCCAGCAGCATGACCACGATATCCACGGGCTGGTCATCCACCGAGTCGAACTCGATCGGCTCCTCGAGGCGGGCAAAGAGCGCCGTCACGGCCTTGAGCCCGGCGATCTTGCCATGGGGAATGGCGATACCATTGCCGAGCCCGGTGGAGCCGAGCTGTTCGCGCGCCTGCACCGCTTCGACGATTGTTTCGGCCGGCATGCCGGTCAATTCAGCCGCCCGCTGGGCAAGTTCATCAAACAACTGGCTTTTGGATCGTACGTCCGTGCAATACAGCACGCCCCGCTCCGCCAGGATATCGGCCAATTCCATTCAAAACGCCTTGGAGTCTACCAGATAGGAGGTATGGGCGGTGTCAGTTTGCGCCCAAGGCCGGATCGATCCAGCCAATATTGCCGTCGGAGCGGCGGTAGACCACATTCAACCCGCCATGTCCAGCATGGCGGAACATCACCACCTGGCTGCCGCTCAGATCAAGCTCCATCACTGCCTGCTCGACGCTGAGCTGGCGCAGGTTCTTGGTGGTTTCGGCGATCACGGGCGGCGCATAGTCTTCGGCGAGTTCGTCGTGCTCGTCGCCCGAACCCAGAACGGTGTAAGCCGCCGTCAGCCCATCTTCCACGCCATTGATGCCGCGCGGGTGCTGCTTGAGCTTGCGATTATAGCGGCGCAGGCGCTTTTCAATGTTGGTGGCCGTGATTTCATAGGCGGAGGTCGGATCCCCGCCCAGGGCATTGGCCTGCAGGACAACACCGGAATCCAGATGCACCACGCAATCGGCGCGGTAGCCCACGCCATCAGGGCTCAGCGTCAGATGCGCGTCATAGCCGCCATCGAAATACTTGCCCACCACATCGGCGAGATGATCTTCCGCCTTGCCGCGCAGGGCATCGCCAACATCCATGTTTTTTCCAGATACGCGTAGGGTCATGGCTTCCTCTTCCTTGTTGTCGTTGTTCGACACGAGGATCTCCGGAGCCGGTTCCCGGTTCCGGGATCGCGTCTGCCGCTCCCCGAATGGGGGAGACCGCATCGGGCATGGTAGACCCTCGCGCGTGCCTATCGCAATGCGCTAGTGGGCTCTCGGGTTCGTTCATAGCGGCATCCGGCCACAGAATGGCCATGCGGGGGCGGGCGGCGTTTAGCTTACGTTGGCCAGATTCTTCTTCTGGCGCCGCCGCATGACGGATGAGGGAATGTTCATGCCCTCGCGATACTTGGCCACGGTGCGGCGCGCCACGTCGATGCCCTGCTCCTTTTTGAGGATTTCCGCGATGGTGTCGTCGGACAGGACGGCGCTCACCTGTTCGGCATCGATCAGCTGGCGGATGCGGTGGCGCACGGCTTCGGCCGAGTGCTCGCCGCCGCCGTCGCTGGCGGCAATGGCGGTGGTGAAGAAGTATTTCATCTCAAAAAGGCCGCGGGGCGTTGCCAGATATTTATTGGCTGTGACGCGGCTGACGGTCGATTCATGCATCTCGATGGCTTCGGCGACCATTTTGAGGGTCATGGGCTTGAGGTGGGCGATGCCGTGGGTGAGGAAGCCATCCTGCTGGCGCACGATCTCGGCCGAGACCTTGAGAATGGTCTGGGCGCGCTGGTCGAGGCTCTTGGTGAGCCAGTTGGCCGTTTGCAGGCAATCGCTGAGGAAGGCTTTTTCGGCCGGGTTGCGGCTCTTCTTGGTGACACTGGCATAGTAGATGCGATTGACCAGCACCTTGGGCAGGGTTTCGCTGTTGAGCTCGATCTGCCAGGCACCGTCGGGGCCGCGGCGGACGAACACATCGGGGACCACGGCTTCAGCGGGGCCGGAGTCGAAGGCGAGGCCAGGCCGGGGATCGAGCCGGCGGATTTCGCCGAGCATGTCGAGGAGGTCCTCGCGATCGCAGCCGATGGCACGCATGAGGCCGGCCATGTTGTGCTCGGCCAGCATGGGGAGGTTGTCAAGCAGGGTCTGCATCATGGGGTCGAGCCGATCGCGCTCGCGCAGTTGCAGGGCGAGGCACTCGCTGACATTGCGGGCGAAAACACCCACGGGGTCACAACCCTGTAGGGCGCCGAGCACGGCTTCGATGTCGGCCAGCTCAGCCCCGAGCTGTTCGGCAAGGGCGTCGAGTTCGATGGCGAGGTAGCCAGCTTCGTTGAGCCCGTCGATGAGGTGCCGGGCAATGAGGCGGTCGGCCGGAGTGCGCAGGATCATGTTGGCCTGCGCTTCCAGGTGATCGCTGAGGAGCGGGCGGGAAGCGACGAACTGGTCGAGGTCGGGCGCTTCGCCGCTGTCGCTCGATCCATTGCGATCCAGCCGGGACTGCGGATTGAGCTGATCCTGCGCTGCCTGGTCGGGGAAGACGTTCTCGACTGCGGTATCATAGCCATCGGCGATGGACGCCGCGTCCTGGATGCGGTCGCTGCGGTCAACCGTGTCTTCATAGGCGCTGATTTCGCTGGGGCGCTCGGGCGGCTCGCTGCCTTCGTCAGGCTCGGGAGCATCCTCCCGCTCAAGGAGCGGATTGCGCAGCAGCTCGGTTTCAACGAAGTCGTTCAGCTCAAGATGGCTCAGCTGTAGCAGGCGGATCGACTGCATAAGCTGCGGCGTCAACGTCAGGCTCTGAGCCTGGCGAAACTCGAGACGCGGCGAAAGAGCCATATACCAAAGACCTTTAGCGCAAACTTCCTTGCCGTTGCCGGCGACTTCCCGGCCGGAACATGACTCATTTTTGGGCAGGGAGCAAGCGCAGGGGCAAGTTCTGTGCCAAGTACGTAGAAGCCCGGCGGTCGTTGTTATTGTGGAGCTGTCCTGACGATACAGCTTGGCCACGCATCGTTTGGACCACCCGAACACGTCGGGTGGTGGTGACGGTGGGGAGGGGTGTGGTGTGGGGGAATGAAAGGGCATGTGAGTACAGGCTCGAGTGCCACCACTTCGTGGTTCGACGGGGTCACGGTGAGGTCTACCGCTTGCGCGCTAGATCTCGAAGTTCTCGCCCAGGTAGACGCGGCGGGCGTCGGGGTCGGCGCTGATGGTTTCGGGGCGGCCTTGGATCATGACCTTGCCGCCGTGGATGACGTAGGCGCGGTCGACCAGGCCCAGCGTTTCGCGCACGGCGTGGTCAGTGATGAGGACGCCGATGCCACGTTGGGTCAATTGCTTGACAAGGCCCTTGACCTCGGCGACCGCGATGGGATCAACGCCGGCGAACGGCTCGTCCAGGAGCATGAAGACGGGATCGGCCGCAAGGGCGCGGGCGATTTCAACGCGCCGCCGCTCGCCGCCTGAAAGGGCGAGGGCATTGGCATTGGCGAGGTGCTCGATGGAAAATTCGGCAAGAAGGCTTTCGAGCCGCAGCTGGCGCTCGGCCTTGTTGCGGACGTGGTTCTCGAGAATCGCCATGATGTTGCCGCGCACGGACAGCCCGCGGAAAATCGAGGGCTCCTGCGGCAGGTAGCCAATGCCCAGCTGCCCGCGCTGGAAGAGGGGCAAATGGGTGATGGCGCGACCATCAAGGCTGATGGCGCCGCCATCTGGCTTCACCAGGCCCATGATCATGGTGAAGACGGTGGTCTTGCCCGCACCGTTGGGGCCAAGCAAACCCACGGCCTCGCCACGCCGGACGGCGATGGAGACATCGCGCACCACGACGCGCTTGCCGAAACTCTTGGCCAGGTTATGGGCCACGAGCCAACCAGTCTGGTCAATGCGCGGCTTGGCTTGCCCCTCGGTCATTGGGAGGTGAACACCCCGGTTACCCGGCCATTGCCCGAGGAAGTAAAGGTGGAGACATTGGTGGCGAGGTTGACCACGAGTTCGCTTGAATCCACCGTACCGCTGGCATTGGTGACCTTGACGTTGCCCGTGAGCCGGAGGAGCTGGTCGCCCGGATTGAACACGGCGCGATCGCCCACCGCCTTCTGGTCGGGGGTGTCGAGCGTGACCGAGCCTGTGGCTACGAAACTTTCGATGTCGCTGGCGCCGCCACTGCCATAAACCGCCTCGACCTTGTCGGCATTGACCGTGACACTGGGGTGAACCACGACCACATGGCCGGTAAACACGGCCTGCTTGGTGTTTTCATCGACGGTGAACTGATCGGCCGTGATGTTGACCTTTTGCTGCGCGGCGGCAGGTGCCACAAGGAGAAGCAGGGCAAGGATCGGGGCAAGGTAACGGATCATGGCGTTAGGTGCTTCCGGGTGTCCTAGGCAGGGTGACGTCGGCCTTGGTGAAAGTCCAGCTGGCTTGCCGGAGATCATACACCAATCCTTCGCCGGCGAGCGTGGTGCCATCGGCATATTCGATATTCACCGGTCCCTGCCCAACCAAGGTTTGGGATGCATAGTTGAATACAGAATCGGCGATGATGCCGCTGGTTCCGGTGGAATCCTCAACATAGGCGATGTCCTTGATGACGACGGTTTCAGCTGACGTATCAAGCACGGCATGATCGGCATTGACGTTGATCTGGACGCCATCGGCCTTGGTCATGGTCAGCCCCGCATTGGTGAGGATGATGAGGTGCGTTTCGCCCGGCGCGGCCCTCGCCGTTGCGGCGCTGACGCGGTAGGTGGTGCCGTTGCTGAGAATGCCGGCATATTCAGGTGATTGAACCGAAATGTTGTCCGGCGATACCTCGACCTTGCCGATGCTGAAGCGGTCGCCCAGGCTGGACAGGTAGATCTGCACCAGGAGGACGGCGAGGATCAGCAAACCGAGAAGCGGCACGCCAATGCGCAGAATGGACACGATCCGGTTGCGCGCCTCAAGACGCCGGTAGATCAGCAATCGGTCCTGGTGCGTGTGGGTGCTCATAGACGGCGGTCAGCTATGGGCAAAGATGTCGGTTTCTTCCCAACCCAGGAGGTCGAGTTCGCAGCGCGTCTTGAGGAAATCAAAGCATTGCTGGGCCAGTTCCATGCGGTTCTCGCGCCGGAGCATGCGATCGAGGTGGCGTTTGAGATCGTGGAGGTAAAGAACGTCCGAGGCCGCATAGTCGAGCTGGGCGTCGCTGAGCTTTTCCGCGCCCCAGTCCGAGCTTTGCTGCTGCTTGGACAGATCCACATTGAGCAGTTCGCGCACGAGATCCTTGAGCCCATGGCGATCGGTATAGGTGCGCACGAGCCTGCTGGCGATCTTGGTGCAATAAATCGGCCCGGCCACCACGCCGAAGCGGTTCTTGAGCACGGCGACATCAAAGCGCGCATAGTGGAAGATCTTGGTAACGGCAGGGTCGGTGAGAAGCTTGACCAGGTTTGGCGCTTCGCTCGCGTCCTGGGGGATCTGGATCACATCGGCACTGCCATCGCCCGGCGATATCTGGACGACGCACAGGCGGTCGCGATGGGGCTGCAGGCCCATGGTTTCGGTATCGATCGCGACTTCGCGGCCATAGTTGGAAAGATTGGGCAGATCGCCCCGGTGCAGTCTGATGGCCATGAATTGCTCGTGCAAGGATTGGTTTGTCCTCTTGGCACAGCATCAAGGCGTTGGAAAGGCATGGGGAGGGCGGTGCGGCCTTAGTGGCGCGGGATGTTTGGTCTTGTGCTCCCTCCCCCTCGAGGGGAGTGTTCAATATGAACTCACCAAAACAGTTTCGGGTGAAGGGGCGTCGGCTCTGCCTCCCTCCCCCTTGAGGGGAGGGCTGGGGAGGGGGTCCCTTCGTGGTCGCCCAAACGACCCCCTCCCTCGATCCCTCCCCTCTAGGTGGAGGGAAGGGCAAACCCAGCCGTCCGCTGTTTGGGTAAGTCCATCCTGAACACTCCCTCCTTGAGGGGGAGGGAAGGAGAGAGCCGGTGGTCTGGATTGACTCGATACGAGCGGTAGCTGCCTCGGCAAGCGAGCATGCGCACCAACAGAAAACCCCGGCCCGGTTTTCACCGGAGCCGGGGCTCAAAAATCTGGTGCCCAGAAGAAGACTCGAACTTCCACACCTTGCGGTACACGGACCTGAACCGTGCGCGTCTACCAATTCCGCCATCTGGGCAGGCGCGGTGTAACTAGGGGCACCACACGCCCTTGTCAATCGGCTTTCTTCAGGCTCCAGCTGCTTGCTGCTGGTTTACCAGCTGGCGCCATCCCAATGGGTGATCGCGTTTCGATCGACAGGCGGGGCATTTTCGAGGCAATTGACGTTGATCATGAAGGTTTTCCGCCCTTCCCCATCCACACCGCTCGCGAACGGTTCGATGCCGCATTGGCGGCAGAACTGGTGATCGATCTTGTGGGTGTTGAAATGGTAGGGCACCAGATGCTCGGCATCGCGCTGAAGGGTGAAGTCAGCCTCAGGAACCGATTGCATGATCCAGCCCAGACGGCGGCAGCGCGAACAATTGCAATCGCCCATGCCAGACAAATCCGTCGTGGCTGTGAAACGAACCGCGCCACAATGGCATTGGCCCTCAAAGGTCTGTTGTTCCATCATCCATTCTCTCCCTCGCTCACCTGAACAAAAGAAGAACATGTTGGCGGGGGAGTCAAGCCCGAATCGGGCAAGGAGGCCTCGACAGCGGCGGCGGCCTTGAGATAGAAGCGGATCGATTTACTGTGCTTGCGGAGCCTTGCTTATGAACAGCCTCGAACCCAAACTGGTCACCGTTTTTGGTGGTTCGGGCTTTGTGGGCACCCAGGTGGCGCAGGAACTGGCCCGGCGCGGGCATCGGGTGCGCGTCGCCGTGCGCCGCCCCAATTCGGCGCGGCACGTGACCCTGCTGGGCGGTGGCGTTGGGCAGGTTGTGCGCATCCAGGCCAATATCCGCAACCTCCAATCGATCGAGCGCGCGATTGCTGGTGCCGATATCGTCGTCAACCTCGTCGGCATTGGCTACGAAAGCGGCGAGCAGACCTTTGACGCCGTTCACAACAAGGGCGCGGTGATGATCGCCGATGCAGCCAAGCGCCTGGGCGCCACCCACCTTGTTCATATGTCGGCGCTGGGCGTCGACAAGGCGGCGGATGTGAGCGTTTACGCAGACAGTAAGCTGGCTGGCGAGCGTGGGGTGTTCAAGGCGTTCCCTAGCGCCGTGGTGGTTCGGCCCTCGCTGATGTTCGGGCCGGAAGATGGCTTTTTCAACCTCATGGGGTCGCTGACCCGCTGGTTTCCCATCCTGCCGCTGATCGGGGGCAATACGCGCTTCCAGCCCGTCTATGTCGGGGACGTGGCTGAGGCCATTGCCATGGCGGCAGAAGGGCTGGTCAAAACCGGCCGCGTGTACGAACTGGGCGGGCCGCAGGTGGAAACCTATCGGGCGCTTATGGAGCGCATCAAGCGCGAAACACAGCGCAACCGGCCGCTGCTGCCGCTGCCGGCAGGCATTGCCAAGCTGCTGGCCCTGCCCTTTTCCATCCTGCCCGGCCGGCCGCTGCTGACCCGGGACCAGGTGGCGCTCCTGGGCGTGGACAACATCGTTTCAGACGAGGCGATCCGCGACAAGCGCACATTCGCCGCGTTCGGAATCACGCCCACCTCCATGGACACGATCCTGCCCAGCTATATGTGGCGCTTCCGCAAGCACGGGCAGTTCGACAAGCCCGCTGCCAACGGCAATCCGGCCTAGCTATTCGACAACCACCAGGGCAAGTGCGCCCAGGGCGGTCAGGATGCCGTAAAGCGTCAGCCCGCGCGACCAGCGATTGCGCGGTGGCGTGTTGGCTGTTGCCTTGGCTTGGGTATCAACTCGATGATCGTAGTCGGGTTTGTGCTCCATCGCGTTATCCTCCTCGGACTCCCTCACGACGATAACTCCCGCTCTGGCAGGATGGTTCCTTCGCCTAAGAAAACAGTCTTACGATATATCTTGAAACTGGCTTTGAACGTTCCAATCTCCTTTTCAGGGCTTGTCGAGATTGATCGGAGACATGGACATGAGCGGATATTGGAGAGGTGGCGATCCCAACTGGCGCCGCATGGAGGCGATGGCGCGGCGCGGCTGGGGACGGCTGGCGGCGAGCATGGAAGGCGGAGACTGGGGCAATATGGGCGGCAATTTCCGCATTGGGCGCATGCTGGCATCGGGCGATGTGCGGCTTGTGGCGCTCTACCTGATCGAGCAGCAGCCGCGGCACGGCTATGACCTCATCAAGGCCATCGAGGATAAGTCGGCGGGTTTCTATACGCCCAGCCCCGGTATTGTTTATCCGGCGCTGACGTTCCTGGAAGAAGCCGGCTATGTCACCTCGCAAAGCGAGGGCAACAAGAAGCTTTATACCATCACAGCGGAAGGCCGCGCGCATCTGGCGGACAATCGCGAGGCGATCGAATCAACGCTCTCGTTCTTGCAGAAGGCCGGCGAGCAGATGGGCCGCTTCCGCGAGTTTGCCCGGGCCGACTGGCCGTTTGGCCGCGGCGAGGCTCCGCCCGACCAGGGACGTCGCCATGGCCATGGCGGACGCGAGGGCGGCAGCTGGCACGAGGCATCGCCCGACCCGGCGGACCGCGACCTTAGGGATGTCGTGCCCGAACTCAACGACGCGCGGCGCGAGCTCAAGGCCGCGATCAAGAGGGCGCGGCGGGCCAGCGAAGACCAGCAGCGCCACGCCGCCGAGATCCTGCGCAAGGCGGCGGCCGATATCGCGGCGCTCGGTGATGACGAGGATGTCGATCTCTAAGGAAAGTTCAGGAGGGCGGGTGCCAAAGCATCCGCCCTCATTGTTTCCCCTGCTAAATCCCGGCATGCTTCGCCCGCAATAGGATTGGGGGCAAAGGATGAACTGGTCGGAACGTGATCGCATGCTGGGCATGGATCGCCCGGTTTCCCGGCGCGATTTTCTCAACGGCGTTGCGCTGGCGATAGCGGGGCTCGCCGCCCATGCGCTCTTGCCGGGGCAGGCGCAGGCGCAGGGCCGTCTTATCCGCCCAAGGTTGCGGGGCTGCGCGGGCACAGCGAAGCGGCAATGAACATCATGCATGCCGTGCGCGATGGGACGTTCTGGGACGAGGCGCCGCCTGTGAGCGACACGGGCGAGCGCTATGACCTTGTGGTGGTCGGCGGCGGTATTTCGGGGCTTGCTGCGGCGCGGCTGTTCCAGCGGCAAAAGCCGGGCGCCAGGATCCTGATCCTTGAGAACAACGAAGATTTCGGTGGCCATGCGCAACGCAACGAGTTCGTTGCCTCGAACGGCAAGACGCTGATCGGCTATGGCGGTTCGCAATCGCTGCAGACGCCGAGCTATTTTTCGCCGCTGGTCAAGGATGTGCTCGCCGATATTGGCATTGAGGTCGAGCGCTTCGAAGAGTTCTATGACCAGGAATGGCACGAGGCGCGCGGCCTGGGCGACGCGATCCTGTTCCGTGGCGCGGATTGGGGTGGCGAAGACAAGCTGGTCGTGACCAGCGATGTGGCGGCGGAGTGGGTGGGAGAAACCCCGCTCAACGAGCACGCCAAGGCTGATCTGATCGAGCTCATCGATAATCCGCGTGATTACCTGCCGGGCCAGACGCGGGAGGAAAAGTTCGAGATCCTCTCCACGACCAGTTACGCCGATTTCCTGACCGAAATCTGTGGCTACGATCCGCGACTGGTCAAATACTTCCAGCATTCGACCGAAGCTTATTTTGGCATGGGCATCGAGGGCACCACGGCGCTCGACGCCTGGGGCAATTGGAACCCGGGCTTCGACGGCATGGATCTGGGCGATGTGCCCTACAACACCATGAGCCCGTCGGGGCGTTTGGCGCTGACCGACCCAGACCCTTACATCTACCATTTTCCAGACGGCAATGCAGGCGTAGCACGCGCCCTGGTGCGGGCGATGATCCCGCAGGCCCTGCCCGGCGACACGATGGAGGACCTTGTCACGGCGGCAGTGGACTACGGCGCGCTGGACATGAGCGGCAATGACGTGCGGCTGCGCCTCAATGCGTCGGTGGTGCGGGTCAAGCATGATGGTGCACCTGCAACGGCACAGAGCGTGACGCTCACCTATCTCGAGGGGGAAACGCTCAAGAGTGTCGTGGCGGATCAGGTGGTGCTCGCCTGCTGGCACCGGGTTATTCCGTATCTCACCGATGAGTTGCCGGCTGCGCAGGTCGAGGCGCTCAACGACCAGCATAAGGTGCCGCTGATTTATACCAATGTGCTCTTGCGTAATTGGGAAGCGCTGGACCGTGCCAAGATCGCGGGCTTCTCGGATCCTGGTGGGTTCTGGAGCGGCGCCGAGATCGACTTTCCAGTTTCGTTGGGCAGCTACCGCTTTGCCGAAAAGCCAAGCAATCCCGTGATTCTCCACCTGTCCAAGATTCCGCTGACCGGTAACCCCGCCATGTCGGCGCGCGAGCAGGCGCAGGCGGGGCGGTATGCGCTGACTGCCATCACCTTCCAAGACATGGAGCGGGGAATCCGCGACATGCTCCATCGGGCGCTGGGGCCGCATGGATTCGATCCCGCGCGGGACATCGAGGCCATCACCTGCAATCGCTGGAGCCACGGTTATGCGCTTGAATATATGCGACCATGGGACCAGTTCTGGCCCGACGGGCCGCTGCCCATCGAAATGGCGCGCCAGCCCTGGGGACGCATCGCTATCGCTAACTCCGATTCGGGTGCCTATGCGTATGTCCATTCGGCGATCGATCAGGCGGCGCGCGACGTGCATGATCTGCTGGGCGATCAAGCAACATTGACCGAGTATAGCCGCTTCCCCGGACCGCCGCGGGAGATGGTGGGGCTTTAGCGCGGGCAACTAACATGTTAGTTAGGAGGGATGCAAAGCACCCTCCAATCTTCTACCCAGCAGACCATCGCCACGCCTGACCGGCAAGCCGCAGGAGAACGCGTCGTCAAGCGGCTCAAGGGCCAGGTCAAAGGGCGGATGTTCACCGATCCGCTGATGACCTATGCCTGGAGTGGGGACGCTTCGTCCTACCGGCTGATCCCGGCGGCCGTGGTGTTCATCAATTCCGAGGACGAGGTGCGCGCCGTGATGGCGGCGGCGCGGGCGGAGGGGCTGCCGATCACCTTCCGCGCGGCGGGCACGTCCCTGTCGGGGCAGGCGGTGACCGATGGGGTCCTGGCTGTGCTGGGCGATGGCTGGCGCAAGCTCGAAATCCATCCCGGGGCCGAGCAGATTACCTTGGGCCCCGCCATCATCGTGGCGCAGGCGAATCGGGCGCTCAAATCGTTCAACAAGAAGATCGGGCCTGATCCGGCATCGCAGGCGACCTGCAAGATCGGTGGCGTCGTCAACAACAACTCATCGGGGATGTGCTGCGGGGTGGCGCAGAACACCTATTATACCATGGCGCGCCTGCGGATCGTCCTCACCGACGGCACCATGCTGGATTCAGGCGATGCGGCGAGCCGCGATGCGTTCCGGATTACCCATGCCGCGATGCTCGACGGGCTTGCTGAATTGCACCGCGAGGTGATGGCTGATCCTGAGCTTGTGGCGCTGATCCGGCACAAATACCGCATCAAGAACACGGTGGGCTATTCGCTCAATGCACTCGTCGACTACCACGACCCGCTCGATATCCTCGTCCACCTCATGGTGGGCTCGGAAGGCACTTTGGGCTTTGTCTCGGAAGTCACCTACAACACCGTGCCCGAGCATCCCTTCAAGGCCACGGCGCTGGTCCCCTTCCCCGATCCGCAATCGGCGGGGCGCGCCATCATTGAAATGGCTAATGGCGGGGTACAGGTCACGACGGGCGTGACGGCAGCTGAGTATATCGAGCGGCGGGCGCTTGCAACGGTGGAGCATTTGCCGCCTATGGCGCCGCTTCTGCCCTGGCTCACGGACAACTCTCCGGCGGTACTGATCGACGTGACGGCGCCCGATGCCGAAACATTGGCCAGCGAAACCGCCAAGGCCGTGGACCTCCTCCGGCGCCATGGCGCGACACATGTCGACTTTTCCACCGACGAGATGCGCAGCCATGCCTTGTGGGATATCCGCAAGGGGTTCTTTGCTTCGGGTGGCGCGGCGCGGCCCAAGGGTACGTCCATGCTGACCGAGGACGTGGCAGCCCCCATCGAGCGGCTGGCCGAGTTCGTGCTCGACATGCGTCAATTGCTGGATGACCACGGCTACGAGGACGCGATCATCTTCGGGCATGCGCTCGCAGGAAACCTTCACTTCCAGATGAGCGACGACTTCTCCAAGCCGGGTTCGGCGGAAAAGTTCGACCGGTTCTCCCAGGACCTGTCGCAACTGGTTTCGGTACAATATGGCGGCTCGCTCAAGGCCGAGCACGGCACGGGCCGAGCCATTGCGCCGTTCGTCGAGGCCGAATGGGGTCCCAAGGCGTACCGGATCATGCACCGGATCAAGCAGCTGTTCGATCCTGAGGGGCTGCTCAACCCAGGCGTGCTGCTCAACTCCGACCCGGACATTCATGTCAAGAACCTCAAGGTCATGCCGCCGGCGGATGAGCTCGTGGACCTCTGCATCGAGTGCGGCTTTTGCGAGCCTGCCTGCCCCAGCCACCAAATGACCCTGTCTCCGCGCCAGCGCATCGCCGTAACGCGCGAGCGGGAACGGCTACGGGCCACGGGCGAGAACCCCCAACGGCTCAAGCAGCTGGACGAGGATTTCGGCTATCCTGGCCTTGATACCTGCGCGGCCTGTAACATGTGCTCCACCCGCTGCCCCGTGGGCATCGAGACCGGCACCATGATCATCGGCCAGCGCGAGCGGCGGCGGGGTGGCACGGCGCGTACCATTGCAGGTTTTGCAGCGGATCATCGCGGCGCGGTGGAAACCATGATGCGGGGCGGCGTGGCTTTGGCCGACGCGGCGCGCAAGATCGTACCGGCCGAGGCTGTGGCTGCCATGACCGATGGCGCGCGCCGGCTCACCGGTGAACGGGTGCCACGCCTGTCGCCAAAGCTGCGGCATGGGCCAGGTGCGCCCAGGGCTGGGGTCCACCGGCCGGACCCACGGCGCACAGGCTTTCCCGTTCCCATCACCCAGACGGGGCGGCAGCAGATCGTTTACTTCCCCTCCTGCGCGACCCGCATGTTTGGCGCGCCGCAGACCGAGCATGATGTGCTGCCGGCATCGGAGGCGATGCTGGTGCTGCTCCGGCGTGCCGGATTCGAGGTGATCGTGCCCGAGCATGCCGATGGCCAGTGCTGCGGGCAGCCCTGGCAGTCCAAGGGCTTTCCCGAGCAGGCGGCCCGGGTGGGTGGCGAGCTCAAGCGGGAACTATCCGCCCTTTCGGAGGCGGGGCGGTTGAGTGTCGTGACCGATGCCTCGACCTGCGCCAAGCACCTCCGGGAGTTCCCGGGCGATGCTCCTGTCCTCGATTCAGCGCAGTTCCTCCTCAACCAGGTGCTGCCGCGGCTCAAAATCACGCAACAGCTGCCCGTTGTGGCGGTGCATCACAACTGCTCGGCACAACGGCTGGCGGAACAACCCATGACCGAGGCGATCGCCCGGGCCTGTGCGCAAGAGGTTGCGGTGCTCAGTTCGGTGTCGTGCTGCGGATATGCAGGCGACAAGGGGTTGTTTTTTCCTGAGCTCAACAGGCATGCGACCCGGTTTGCCAAGGGTGATATCCCGGCAGGGTGTACACTAGGGGTGTCCACTGTCAGCACCTGTGCATCGGGGCTGAGCGAGCATGCCGGGGTGCCGTTTGTTGGGCTGGCGAGTTTGTTGGAATGGGCTAGCCGGGCTTGAGACACCCCCACCTAACCTCCCCCTCCAAGGGAGGGACCGGGCGGATGCCGGGGTGAGATGGTGCCATGCTCGCGATCCGTCCCTCGCCCTTGAGGGGAGGGCCGGGGTGGGGGTCGCATCCCGCTCTGGACAATCCACCCCCTCCCCGATCTTATCCGGCCATGAACGACATCAAACGATTCCCCGATGTGATGCTGCTGGCGGCAGGGCTGGGCACGCGGCTGCGGCCGATTACCGAAACCATCCCCAAGCCGCTGGTGCCGGTTGCCGGCGTGCCGCTGATCGAGCGCATCATGGACGCGGCGAAGGCCGAGGGCGCCAAGCGGTTCACAGCCAATGCCCATTACCGCGCCGACCAGATCCTGGCTCACTTTGGCGGGCTGCTAAAGGTCAGCCGGGAGGAGCAGTTGCTGGGGACGGGCGGTGGGGTCAAGCGGGCGCTGCCCATGCTCCATTCGGACCCATTTTTTGTGATGAACACTGATGCCTTCTGGCCGGCTGGCAGCGATGCGCCGCTGGGGCGCATGATCGACCGGCTGGAGGACGACGTCGACATGGTGCTGCTTTGCGTCCATCCGCGCGATGCCAGCGGGTTCGGGCGCAGCCATGACTTTTGCCTCTCTCCCCAAGGTCTCGTCACGCGGGATTATGGCGCGCCGGTGATTTACGGCGGGGTGGCGCTGCTGCGCAAGCGGCTGTTTGACGGCACACCGGATGGGGCGTTCTCGCTCAACGACCTGTTCGAGCAATCCATCGAGCGCGAAACCATCGCCGGGGTGGCGCTGGCGGCGCCCTGGTTCCATGTGGGCGATCCGGCGGGATTGGCCGAAGCGGAGCGGCGCCTCCAATCATGAGCCTTTTTTCCATTGCGCCGCATGCGGTGTTTCTCCGCACATTGGCGGAAAAGGTGCTCGACGGCACCCTCCTTGGCGGGGCGGACCAGTCTCATCCGTTCTGGCTGACCGACGTCACCATCGTGGTGCCGACGCGGCGCGCCAAGCTGGCGCTGGCCAATGAATTTGCCCGGCTGGGGCATGGGCTCCTGCCCGATATCCGCACCTTTGGCGGCGAGGTAGAGGACGAAGAACCCTTCCTGCCGCCGTTCGATGCGCCAATCACCCCGCCTGCCGCCACGGCGCTGGAGCGGCGGCTGGTCTTGTCGCGTCTCGTGGATGCATGGGCCAAGACCGAAGCGGGACGCGAAGCGTTTTCAACACCCCCTACGGCGGGAGAAATCCTCTCCATGGCCGAGTCGCTGGGTGCGCTGATCGACGACCTGGTGGCCGAGGAGCGCACGGCGGCGGACATTCGCGCCATAGTCGGGGAGGTGGAGGCCAATCTCAGCGCGTATTGGCAGCAAACGCTCCGGTTCCTCGACATTGCGCTGCAGTTCTGGCCGGACTGGCTGGGGGAGCACGGCAAGGCCGATGCGATCTTTCTTCGCAGCCAAAGGCTCGACCGGCAGGCGATCGCCGCGCCCTTGATCTACCAAGACCGGCCAGTGATTGCCGCGGGCTCCACGGGCTCGATCCCGGCAACGGCGCGGCTCCTCAAAGCCATCCACCAGCTGCCCCGCGGCGCCGTGGTACTGCCCGGGCTCGATTGCAGCATGAGCGCGGCCGATCATCAGGCGCTGCTCGAGCCCGGCAACAACCCGCATGGGCATCCGCAGTACCAACTGGCGCAGCTCCTGCGGCACCTGGGGGCGGGCGTTCAGTCGGTGACCGAACTGGTCGAGACCGAGGCGCCGCGCACAGTGCTGGTCAACCGCGCGCTGGCCTTGACCAAGGATACGGCGCGTTGGGCGGAGAACCGGCTGTCCCCGGCTGAGTTAAGGGAGGCCAGCGAGGGGCTCGCCGTGATCCGGGCGCGCAACGAGGATGAGGAGGGCCGTGCGGTGGCGCTGGCGGCGCGACAGGCGCTCGCCGATGGCAAGACCGTGGGCATTGTCACGCCGGATCGCAATCTGGCGCGGCGCATTGCGGCGGAACTCAAGCGCTTCGACATTTTCGTGGACGACGCGGCCGGCGCGCCCTTGTTCCAATCGGCGGCCGGGCGGCTTCTGCGGCAGATTTTGGCCTTGGCGGTCAATGGCTGCACGCCTGTCGACCTCATGAGCCTCTTGCGCAATCGGGCGGCGCTGTTCGGTATGGAGCGGCTGGCCGTGTCGCGCCTCGCCGATGCGATCGAGCTTGGCCTTCTGCGCGGGCAAAGGCTCAATCCGGGGCTCGCCAGCGTGCGCGGGCTTCTCGAGGCTAATCTCGATGGTACGACGCTTTATCCCGGGCAGCGGCTGCGGCCGCAGGACGGGGAGGCGATTGCCCTTTTGCTCGACAAGGTGGAGGCAGCGCTGGAGCCGCTCCATGCCATGCTGAAGGCGGAGTTGATCTGCGCGAGCGATCTCACCAATGCGCTCTGCGCCGCCTTCACCGCGGTGGCGGACGGCGCGCAGATCCCTGGCCGGCAGGAACTCGACGATTGGGCAGACCAGCTCAAGGTGCGGCATGGCGAGGGACACTATTTCCGGCCCGTGGGGCTGGAGGGTGTTCTTGCATCGCTCATGGTGGGCTTTCAGGTGCGCACGCGCGAGGAGCGGCGCAATGACATTGCCATTTGGGGGCAGCTCGAAGCGCGGCTGCAGCACCCCGATCTTCTGATCCTTTCCGGATTGAACGAGGATAAATGGCCCGAACCGGCTGACCCTGGACCTTGGCTCAGCCGTGGCATGCGCATGGCTGCGGGGCTTGAGCCGCCCGAGCGGCGGCAGGGGCAGGCCGCGCATGACTTTGCCGAAAGCCTGGGCAACAAGCAGGTCATCGTGAGCTTTTCCGAACGCGTCGGCTCAAGCCCGGCCATCGCCTCGCGGCTGATGCAGCGGCTGGAGGCTTTTGCGGGTGCCGAGATCGCCAGGGGCTGGGAAGAGGCGGGGCAATGCTGGATAGATCTGGCGCACCGCATCGATGCGGTCGCTGAAGCGGTGGGCGCCGAACGCCCCCTGCCCGCTCCGGCGGCCAGCCTGCGACCGCGCAAGCTCTCGATCACCGAGATCGAGACGCTGATGCGCTCGCCATACGATATCTATGCCAAGCACGTGCTGCGGCTGACCCCGCTTGATCCCTTGGGGGAAGATCCCGATGCGCGCGAGCGGGGCAACATCACGCACGATATCCTGGCCGATTTCGTGATCGAAGGGCACGACGTTATGGCGCCCGATGCGCTCGATGTGCTCAAGGCGCTTGCGGTCAAGCGGTTTGCGGGGCTCGAAGGCATCGCCGAGCGGCGGGACATCTGGCTCCGGCGGTTTGCCACGACGGCAGAGCAGTTCCTGGCGCACGAGCGGCAGCGCGAGCCTCTGGTCAAGAAACGGCATGCCGAGATCAATGGCCGCTGGACGCTGAAGCTCGCTGAGGACTTTGTGCTGACCGGGCGGGCCGACCGGGTGGACGAAATGCGTGACGGCACGCTCGAAATTATCGACTTCAAGACCGGCGCCGTGCCGAGCAAGGGCGCCATGCAGGCGTTTGAAGTGCCGCAATTGTTATTGGAAGCCGAGATGGCGCGGATCGGCGCGCTGGAAGGCGTGGGCGCTGCCGAAACATCGCGGCTTACCTATATCAAGATTGGGTTAGGCCCCGAGGCATTCGCGGCCAAGGACTTTGTTCCAGCCGACGGCTTTGGCCTGATGGAAGCGGCCGGAGAGCTATCGCGCCGCATGCAGCGGCATGTGGTGCATTTTCTTCTTGGCGACGTGCCGATGCCGGCGCGGCTCCTGCCACTGCCGGGGCAGCGATTCACGGGGGCCTATGAGCATCTGGCGCGGGTGGCGGAGTGGACCGCCGATGGCGAAGAGGGCGAAGCATGAGCGGGGAACGCGGACAGCTGCGGGTTCCCTCGGACACCGCACGCAACCAGGCGCAGGCGGCCCATCCCGGCTGGTCGATCTGGGTTTCGGCCAATGCCGGTTCGGGCAAGACCTATGTGCTGACCCAAAGGGTGCTGCGCATGCTCCTATCGGGGGTGAAGCCCGAATCGATCCTCTGCCTCACCTATACCAAGGCGGCGGCCGCTGAAATGCGGCGGCGCGTGGCCAGCGCGCTGGCCAAGTGGGCGGTGATGGAGCCGCGCCTGCTTGAGGACGAGCTGAACAAGCTCGAGGGTCCTGCGCTGACCGACGAAATGCGAGAGCGGGCACGCACCTTATTTGCCCGGGCGCTGGAAACGCCGGGTGGGCTCAAGATCGTCACCATCCATGCCTTCTGCGAATCGGTGTTGCACCGGTTTCCGCTCGAGGCTGGAGTGCCATTCGATTTCAGCGTCATCGAAGATGAAGACCGTAATGGCATGCTGCTCCAGGCGCGGGAAAAGGTGCTGGCCGAAGGGCTTCATATCGAGGGCGCGGTCGAGACGCTGTTTGAGACACTGAGCAACAGCCAGATCGAGGTCGCCATTGCCGCAGCGCTGGAAGACGGGCGCAAGCTCCGGGCGGTGTTGCGGGATGTCGGTGCGAGCAAACGCAATCTGCGCCAACTGCTCAAGGTTGGTACACGGACCGAACAGGACATCGCCGATGAGATCGTCAGCGGCACAGCGCTGACGCCTGCCGTATGGCACCAATTTGCCGAAGCGTTCGACGGCAATCGGGAAAAAGGCACGCGCTTTGTCGATCTGCTGGCGCGGCTTGATCCGGAGCAACTGACAGCCGGGCAGATCTGCGGCCTGTTTGTCGTGGAAAAATCCGATGGCACACGCAGCCCGAGGAGCAGTCTTCTTAATGCCGGGCAGCGCAAGGCACGGCCGGACCTGTTCGACTTGGCCGAAGCCGAACAGGCGCGGGTGGTGGCGCTCGACGAGCAATTGGTGGCTCTCAAGCTCGTCAGCCGCAGCGAAGCGGTGCTCGATATTGTGGCGGCCATTGCGCGGCAGTATGAAAGCCGCAAGCGCGCCGGCTCGCTGCTCGATTTCGACGATCTTGTTTCCAAGCTCGCCAATCTGTTCGAAACGCAGTCGGCGGATTGGGTGCGCTACAAGCTCGATGCGGGAATCGACCATATCCTGGTCGATGAGTCGCAGGACACCAATGGCGAGCAGTGGCGGGTCGTCAAAGCCATCACGGCCGAGTTCTTCAGCGGTGCTGGAGCGGTGGACCGGCCGCGATCGCTGTTTGCCGTGGGCGACCAGAAGCAGTCGATCTATTCCTTCCAGGGTGCCGAGCCCAAGCTGTTCGGCGAAACGGGCCGGGAATATCAAAGGCTGGCGGAGAACGTTGAGGCGCCGTTCAAGCCGCTGCCGCTCCATACCAGCTTCCGCACCCTGCCCGAGATCCTCCAGGCCGTGGACCTGGTGAGTGACCAAGAACACATCCAAAAAGCGCTGCTTGAGCCCGAGAAGGTGCATCACGACACAGCCCGGCTGATGAAGGGCGGCAGCGTGACGCTGTGGCCGCCCGTGCAGCAGGCGGGCGACGTGCCGGTGGGCAATGAATGGCCGATCAATGCGGTTGAGCAGGAGCAAACAGCACCCCGGCAGGTGGCCATGCGCATTGCGCAGGAAATCGAGGGCTGGATCAAGACGCAACGGCCGCTGACTGGCCGCGGCCGGCCGGTGAGCGCAGACGATGTGATGATCCTCGTGCAATCGCGCGGGCCGCTGTTTGTCGAGATCATTCGCGCCCTGCGCAAGCTCAAGATCCCGACGCCCGGGACGGACCGGCTGAACGTCACCGGACACATCGCGGTCATGGACCTTCTGGCGCTCTGCGATGTGCTGCTCAATCCGGCCGACAATCTGCAGCTGGCGGCACTGCTGCGCTCGCCCCTATTCAATGTCAGCGAAGACGAGCTGTTTGACCTGTGCGAGCGCCCCGAGGGCGAGACACTGTGGCAGGCACTGGAGCGCTGCACTGCACCACTATGCCGGGAAGCTGCCGATCGCCTCCATCGCTGGCGCGGCGTGCTGGATTTCGAGCGGCCGTTCGAATTCCTGGCGCAGGTGCTTTATGCCGAAGGCGGGCTCAAGCGGTTTCACGCCCGCATGGGCCAGGAGGTGGACGATGTGTTTGCCGAACTCCTGGCGCTGGCCATGGAGCACGAGCAGACCAACCAGCCTTCCTTGCAGGGCTTTGTCGCCAATCTGCGCACGCGCTCGGTTTCGGTGAAGCGGGAGCTGGCCGAAATGGGCGGCGGCGTGCGGGTGATGACTGTGCATGGTGCCAAGGGCCTGGAAGCGCCCATCGTTATCCTGGCCGATGCCAGCAAGAAACCGCTGGGCAGCCAGATCAGCAAGCCGGTGTACCTCCGGGCGGAGCCTCACCCGTTCTTGATCCATGCGGCGGGCACCAAGGGGCATGTTCCGGGTACACTTGGGCACAAGCAGGATATCGACGGCAATATTTCGGCCGAATATTGGCGCCGGCTCTATGTCGGCATGACGCGGGCCGAAGACGAGCTCTATGTCACGGGCGCGCTGACGCCTGGCCATGATCGTGCGACGCAACTGGCAGGCAGCTGGTACGAGGCGATCGAAACGGCGCTGCGGCCTTTGGCAGAAAGCCAGGTGGACGAGGAAGGGCGGGAAGTGGCGCTGGTGTTCCCGCGCGAGCGGGTGCCGCCACTTGCCGCCAAGGCTGCCGCCTTACGCGCGGCCAGACCGGCAGATGGCATCATGCTCTCCCCCGTGCCCGAACCGGTGGTGCCGTTGATCGTGTCCCCGTCTACCGCCCGGGGACATCTCAGCCCCATTGAAGCGCTTGATAGTCTCCTTGAGCAAACACGCAGCCCCGACCAGGCACGGCGCGAAGGCGTGGTGCTGCATGCCTTGCTACAGCACCTGGTGCCGATCGACCGCAGCATCTGGCCCCAGATCGTGCCCAAGGCGCTGCTAGCGCTGTTGCCCGAAGCGCCGGAACGGCACGCGGCGCTGGGGGCCAAGGCCATGTCCATTCTCCAGCGGCCGGAACTCGGACACCTCTTTGGCGCCAACAGCCGCGCGGAAGTGCCGTTTCTCGTCCAAGCCATCCGCGACGGCGAGCCCATCCGTTTGGCGGGGCGTATCGACCGGCTGGTGGTTGACGAGGAGGGGGTAACGGTGATCGACTACAAGTCCGACGCTTCGGTGCCCCAAAGGCCCGAGGACGTGCCCGGGAACTATCGAACCCAGCTTGGATTATATGCGTTGGTTGCAGGTCAGCTTTTCCCGGGACGGAACGTGCGGGCGACGATACTGTGGACGCAATTGGAATCATTAATGAATTTGCCGCCGGAAATTCTGGCAGCTGGTTCAAGGGGCTTCACCATGCGGTGAGGGTGCTTGCCCCTGGGCTGGACTCTTCCCAGCTTTAGGCGCACACACACCGCCGCTAAAACAAAAGGCAATTTTCCCATGACTACTCATGTTTCCGACGCCAACTTCGGCGAGGAAGTCCTCAACTCCAAAGAGCCCGTCCTCGTGGATTTTTGGGCTGAGTGGTGCGGGCCCTGCCGCGCAATCGCCCCTGTGCTCGATGAGCTCTCGACCGAACTGGCCGGCAAGGTCAAGATCGTTAAGCTCAACGTCGACGACAATCCTGGCACAGCCAGCAAGTATGGCGTTCGCTCCATTCCGACCATGATCCTGTTCAAGGGCGGCGAAGCCGCCGACATGAAGATTGGCGCCGGTACGCCCAAGGCGGGCCTGACCAAGTGGCTCGAAAGCCACGCCGCTTAACGCTCTTTTTCTTCTGCGTTTACCAAACACCGTCCGAGCAATCGGGCGGTGTTTTGTTTTGCCCGTCTCTGCTAGTTCTTCCCAAAACAAGACTTGGGAGAACAGCTGATGGCCATCGATCTTTATGCCCGCCCGTTTGGGCTGGACAATGAAGCCATCGAATGGGTGCATGCAACACGCGAGGCGCTGTCGCCGCGAGACCGGCTGGCGCAGCTCTTTGTTCTTTTGGCGCGCGGCGAACCGGAACAGGTCAGCGAGACAGTGCGCGGCTTCAAGCCGGGTGGCATAACGCGGATATATTCGACTGATCTCGAAGCCGAGATTGGGCTTGCTCAGGCCCTCGATCAAAGCGCCGTGCCCCTGCTGATCAGTGCGGATCTCGAAGGCAGCCGCATGAGCCTGCCGTTCGGCTCAAGCGTGCCCAATCCCCTGGGCCTGGCGGCCGTGGACGACGTCGAGGCGACAACAGCCATTTCCACCATCATGGCGCAGGAGGCCCGGGCCGTGGGGCTCAACTGGAGCTTCACGCCGGTGATCGACATCAACGCAGCCTGGCGCAGCGCCATTGTCGGAACTCGCTCATTTGGCAGCGATGTGGACCGGATCGAGCGCCATGCGCTGGCGCAGATCGCCGCGTTCCAAGCCCACGGCGTTGCGGCAACGGTGAAGCACTGGCCCGGCGAAGGCTATGACGATCGCGACCAGCACCTGGTGACCACGGTTAACCCGCTGGACATGGAAGCCTGGGAGAAGAGCTTCGGGCGGCTCTATCGCAAGGCGATCGAGGCCGGGGTGATGAGCGTCATGTCCGCCCATATTGCCTTTCCCGCTTTCGTGCGCGCGCTCGATCCGCAAACAGGGGCGGAAGCCTTCCGCCCGGCATCGTTGTCGCGCATCCTCAACCATGACCTGCTGCGGCGCGAACTGGGGTTCAATGGCCTTATTGTTTCAGACGCAACGCCCATGGCAGGGCTCAATGATTGGGGTCCGCGCGATGTGGTGCTGCCCGAGGTGATCATTTCGGGCTGTGACGTGATCCTTTTTTCCGATGATCCCAATGGCGACATGATGCGGCTGGTCAAGGCCGTGGCGGACGGCCGGCTGACGCAGGAGCGGGTGGACGAAGCGGTGACGCGGGTGCTGGCGCTGAAGGCAGCCTTGGGCCTTCATAAGGCGGATCGTACTAGACCAGATCTTGCCGAAGCACAGCGCATCATGAGCAGCGATGAAAGCGCCATTACCGTCCGGGGGATCACCGGACGCGTGCCGACCCTGGTCAAGGACGTCCGGAAGATCCTGCCCCTGTCCCCTTCACGGCACCGGCGGGTGCTGGTTTTTTCCACCGGGGTGGTGATGCCATTCGCGCCTGCCCCGTTGCGCCTGAGCATGGGAGAGCGCCTCGCCATGGAAGGGTTCGACGTCACGCATTATGAGCCCGGCATGAAGATCAGCCCGCGCGATTTCGACCTAGTGCTCTATCTTCTGGCCGAGGAAACACTGCTGACGCGCAGCCGGATCTTTCTTGATTGGCACAAGCTGACAGGGTCGGTGTTTGGCGCCATGGCGCGCTATTGGCATGATCTGCCGACGCTGATGATCAGCTTTGGCTATCCGTATTACCTCCACGACGCACCGCGCGTGCCGGCTTATGTGAACGCTTATGGCTCGAACGAAGCCATGCAGGGAGCGGTGGTGGAGGCCATCATGGGCCGGCAGGCATTCACGGGGATCAGCCCGGTTGATCCGTTCGTGGGGAGCGAACAGGGACGGTATTAGTCTGGTGGGGTACCATTCCGGGCCAGAACATCACCGGCAAGATAAAGCGAGCCGCAGATGAGGACGCGTGCATTGGGCACCTTGGCGGCTTCACGCAGGGCGCTCATCACGTTGGGCTTGGCCGTGGCGTTGAAGCCGGCCGCCTTGGCCTGGGCGGTGATTTCCTCGGCGGTATGGGCATTGGGCTCGCCCGGAACCGTAAGGGCAAGCACCTGTTCCACCTTCCCGGCAAAGGGAGCAAGGAATTCAGCGGGCGAGCGGTTGTTCATCATGCCCATGATCAGCACCAGCGGAGCGGGGCGAACGCGGTTCATGTCGGCAATCGCGTGGGCAATGGCTATGGCGCCATGCACGTTATGCCCCCCGTCGAGCCACAGCTCAGCACCCTCGCCCAGCATGTCGCGCAGCTTGCCATGAAGGGGCATCATGCGGGCCGGCCAGACAACATTGCGCAGGCCGCGAGCGAAGGCATCGCTATCGACCGGGAGGCCGAAATGGCGGCTCGCGGCAATGGCGAGCGCCGCATTGTCGAACTGGTGAGCACCCAGCAGCGCCGGTGGAGGGAGATCGAGCAGGCCCGATTCGTCCTGATAAACAAGGCGCCCATCCTGGGCCGTGCCGTGGAAATCTTCACCCTGGTAAAGCGGCGTGATGCCGAGCTTGCGGGCAGCCCGGTCGATCACGGCGCGGCCCTCGTCGCGCTGGAGACCAATCACGGCCTTGCTGCCGCGCTTGAGGATGCCGGCCTTGCTGACGGCAATTTCCCCGATGGTATTGCCGAGAAAACCCTGGTGGTCGAGATCGACCGGCGTGATCACGACGCCGAGCGGGTGCTTGACCACATTGGTGGTGTCATAGGTGCCGCCCATGCCGGTTTCGAGCAGGAGATAGTCGGCCGGGGTTTCGGCATACAGCACGAAAGCCGCGGTGGTCGTGATCTCGAAAAAGGTAATGTTGCGGCCGGCATTGACCTTTTCCACCCGCTCGAGGACGTCGTTGAGGCGTCGCGTGCCGACCAGCTTGCCGGCGAGGCGGATGCGCTCGTTGAAACGGACGAGGTGGGGAGAATTATAGACGTGGACCGTCTTGCCTGCCGCTTCGAGGAAGGCGCGGAGATAGGCAATGGTCGAGCCCTTGGCATTGGTGCCCGCAACGTGGATGACTGGCGGCAGCTTTTCGTGCGGATTGCCCAACTCTTCCAGGAGGGGGAGGATACGATCGAGACTGAGGTCGATCAGCTTGGGATGGAGCCCGGAAAGGCGCTTGAGAATGGCATCGGTGCGGGACATGGGACGGGTCCGGAAGAAGATGCGGTTGAGGTAGCGCCGATGCCGATGCGCTGCAAGACGGAAGGCGAAGCCCTAGCTGCACGCTCCAGGGAAGAACTTCAATGCGTGGCACAAGACAAGCAGCCCGTAGGCCTCATCCTGAGCCTGTCGAAGGACGAGGGCGTGGCACTGCCGGTGAGCCCAACGTCGTGGTTCGACAGGCTCACCATGAGGTTTCACCGGCTGAGGTGACCAGGCGAGATGACTTCCGGAAGGTCTTGCGGTTCCGGTAGGATATCAGAACTCGGACCAGTCCTTGTCGATGGCGGCAGCGCTGTTGTTGCGGCGCAGATAGGTGCCGGCGACGGCCTTGAGCTTGTCCTGGATGCCACGGGCGCCGCCTTTGGGACCGTCGTTGGCGGCGGGGCGGGTCACGAGGCGTGGGGCGGATGTATCGAGGGTGAAGATTTCAACGATACGATCGAGTTCGACAGCCTGTGCCTCGGTCTGTTCGATGGCGGCGTTGGTTTGCTCCACAAGCGCGGCGTTGTGCTGGGTCATTTCGTCCATCTGCTGGACGGCGACGGTCACTTCCTTGAGCGCGCTCGCCTGCTTGCGGCTGTCCTGCGAAATGGTTTCGAGAGCCACCGTGTTGTCGCGGATGGCCGAGAGCATGGAGGAGAGCTTGGTAGAGGCGTCGGACACGAGCTTGGTGCCGCCCTTGACCTCGTTGGCTGACTGCTCGATCAGCGCCTTGACATCGGCCGAAGCGCTCGCCGCAGATTGCGCCAGGCGCCGCACTTCCACAGCCACCACGGCAAAGCCCTTGCCAGCATCGCCGGCGCGTGCGGCTTCAACCGAGGCGTTGAGGGCGAGGAGGTTGGTTTGGAAGGCTATGTCGTCGATCAGGCCGATGATGTTGGAGATCTTGCCCGAGGAGGCAGTGATCCGGTCCATGGCTTCGGTGGCCGCGGCCATAACCTCGCCACCCTCTTCGGCGGTGCGCGAAACGTGCTTGGCCTGAAGGCTCGCAGCTTCCGCGCGATCGGCGCTTTCGAGGACGGTAGCGGCCAGTTGCTCCACCGTCGCCGAGGTTTCCTCAATGGTGGCAGCCTGGCGCGTGGTGCGTTCGCTCAGATCATTGGCGCCGGAGAGGATTTCGCCCGTGGCCGTCTTGAGCGCCCCGGAGGTGGAGCGCAGCTGACCAACGATCTCACCGAGTTTTTCGGCAACGGCGTTGGTGTCGGCCTTAAGGCGCGCGAAAGCGCCTTCATAATCCCCACGAACGCGGCGGGTGAGATTGGTGTCGGCCAGGGCTGCCAGCACGTCGCCGGTTTCGGCCAGGCCGCGATCAACGGTCTCGACCAGGGAATTGACCGAGCGCGCGAGGGCATTGAGCTCGGCATCGGGGAAGCTCGCATCGACGCGCTTGCTGAAATCGCCGGCGATGGCAGCATCGACCACATCGCCAAAGGCGCGCTGCAGCGTCACCATCATGGCAGCACGTTCAGCCTGATTGGCGAGGATCCGGGCAGCTTCCGCCTCGGTCATCTCGGCGACCTTGAGGCCGTTTTCGCGGAACACTTCCACGGCGCGGGCCATGGCGCCCAATTCATCGGTGCGCTCGGCTCCACGCACTTCAGTGGCGAGATCGCCCTGCGCGAGGGCCTGCATGGTGCCGGTGAGGCGGGTGATCGGACGCGTGATGGTGCGCGAGAACAAGAGGCCGATAGCGGCAACCACAGCCAGCAGGCCGGCACCAATCAGCAGCATCATGTTGCGCATATTGGCAATGGGCGCCAGCACTTCACTGTTGGCCTGAACGGCAATGGCCGCCCAAGGCGCGCCCTGCGTGCTGACGGGAGCGGCTGCGATCAGCATGTCGGTGGCGCGATAAGTCGAGCTTTCGCCAGTGCTGGGCGTGCCGGCGAGGGCCATGTCCAGCACGGGGGCCGCGAAGGGCGTCAGCATAGCGTCGCTGTCGGCCGTGAAGGTCGAATCCGAACGGAGCAGGCCGTCGGAGCCGACAATGATCACCTCACCGGTTTCACCCAATCCGGTACGGTCGCCGACCACGGCGTCGACGCGTTCGGATGGCAGTTGCAGCGCCAAGACGCCGATCTTGCGGCCTTGGGCGTTGAAGACCGGCTTGGCAAAGAAGCTCGCAGGAAGGCCGCCGGCGACTTCATACGGAGCGAAATCCTCAAAGACGATATCGTCCGGGTTTTCGATGGCGATAGCGCGCTGGAACGCCTTGCCCAGGGCTGTGCCAGCATAGGGGCCGCCTTCGGCAAAGCTGGTGCCGAAATCGGCCTGCTTGTTGACGGTGTAGACCAGGGCGCCTTTCAAGTCGAACAGGTAGAGGTCGCGATAGCCGCGCACGGCGATCTGGTTGCGGAAACCTTTGTGGGAGCGGGTATGGGGCACGTCATAGGCCCCGGTCGTGCCTAAGGTTTCCAGCGCGGCCAGATCGTCCTTGTTGGGGTTGTCATCGACATAAAGCTTGCGCACTTCGGCGGTCGGATCGACCTTGAAGGACAACCAGGCACCACCGAAGTCGCGCAACGCCTGGATGGTCGCCTCCGAACGCGAGGTGGCGACCAGGTCGTTTTCCACGGTTTCGAGGTAGGTCGACACCTTGCCTGCGCGCTCGCTCGCCATGGTCGCAAGATTTGTTTCGGCCGCGGTGCGCAGCGCGTCCGAGCCGAGCTTGTAGCTCGCAAGCCCCACGCCGAGGCTGACCAGCAAGGCGGAACCCAGAAGGGCCAGGGGCAACTTGCGAGCGATCGGCATGGACAATTTGAGCACGGATGAACCCCCTCGACGAAATGCGACAAGGCGGTGATGGGATCACCGCCGGCCGCTGATTTCCATCAAGCTAGGGTATCGCCCTTAAATGCCGGTAAAGTTTTACTCGGCGTGTGCAGCGCTGGGCGCTGTCAGATCGTCGTCATCATTGTCGCCCTCGGCAGCCAGAGCCGCGTCGCGCATGCTGGCCCGCGCCAGGGCGGGCGCGGTGTTGGTCAGCTCGCCAATGGCTTCGCCCTTGGTGAGGATGGAGGCGAGCGATCCGATAGTGGAGCGGAGGTTGTGGCGGTGGACGACCATATCGACCATGCCATGCTCATAAAGATATTCGGAACGCTGGAAGCCCTTGGGCAGCTTCTCGCGAATGGTCTGCTCGATGACGCGGGCGCCGGCGAAGCCGATGCGCGCGCCGGGTTCGGCCAGGTGAACGTCGCCCAGCATGGCGTACGAGGCGGTGACCCCACCGGTCGTGGGATCGGTGAACACCACAAAGAATGGCAAGCCCGCTTCGCGCAGGCGCAAGACGGCCACGGTGGTACGCGGCATCTGCATCAGCGAAAGAACGCCTTCCTGCATGCGGGCGCCGCCGGAGGCAACAAACAGCACGAAGGGCGTCTTGCGGTTGGCAGCGGTTTCAAGGCCGGTAATAATCCCCTGCCCTGCAGCCATGCCAAGCGAGCCGCCCATGAAATCGAAGTCCTGCACGGCAACGGTGATGTCGCGCTGGTAGAGCTTGCCCGTCGCAACCAGAACCGCGTCCTCGAAACCCGTCTTGGCGCGGCTTTCCTTGAGCCGATCGACATAACGCTTCTGGTCGCGGAATTTGAGCGGATCCACCGGTACCGACGGCACGCTGACGAGGTTGTACTGACCCTCGTCGAAAAAGGTCTTGAGCCGGTCGGTCGGCTTGATCTTCATGTGGTAGCCCGAATTGGGCACCACCCACTGGTTGGCTTCGAGGTCGCGATAAAAGACCATCTCGCCCGATTCCGGATCCTTGACCCAGAGGTTCTCCCCGATATCGCGCTTCTGCCCCAAAAAGGAGCGGATCTTGGGGCGGACGAAATTGTCGATCCAGTTCATGAATAGCCTCGTGCGGTGAGCTTTGGGTCAGCTACGCGTCAATTGTGGCAAATGTTATCAGCTGTGCCGGGCAGGGCAAGGCGCTGGGGCAGTCACGCGCGGGCGCGCTTCACACCGGCGAAGATATCAGCCACGAGGTTGCGGACCGCCGGAACCGTTTGGTCCGTCGCCTTGCCGTTGACCAGGGTCTTGGCCACAGCCTCGACCAGGACCGTACCAACGACGATGCCATCAGCATGCTTACCGATCTCTGCGGCGTCCTCGGCCGTCTTGATGCCAAAGCCCACGGCGACCGGCAGATCGGTGTGGCTCTTGATGCGCTGGACGGCGTCACCCACGGCAGCTCGCGACTTAATGGCGGCGCCGGTGATGCCGGTCATCGAGACGTAATACACAAAGCCCGAAGTGTTGCGAAGGACAACCGGCAGGCGTTTGTCGTCGGTTGTCGGGGTGGTGAGACGAATGAAGTTCAGACCAGCCTTGAGCGCCGGCAGGCAGAGCTCGTCGTCTTCCTCGGGTGGCAGATCCACAATGATAAGGCCATCGACGCCGGCGTCGAGCGCTGCCGCGATAAACCGATCAACCCCGAACATATAGATGGGGTTGTAGTAACCCATCAGCACGATAGGCGTGTTTTCATCCTTGCGGCGGAAATCTTCCACCATGCCGAGCACGCCGCGCAGGGTCTGCCCTGCGGCGAGTGCGCGCTGTCCGCCCAGCTGGATGGCGACGCCATCGGCCATGGGATCGGAGAAGGGCATGCCCAGTTCGATGATGTCGGCTCCCGCCTGGGGCAACGCCTCGAGGATCGCCTGGCCTGTTGCCAGATCGGGATCGCCAGCCATCACGAAGGTAACAAAGGCCGGGCGGCCTTCGGCCTTGACTGCGGCAAAGCGCGCTTCGATGCGAGACGACATAGGCTATTTCCCCTGTATGCGGCTTGGGGTTTAGGGGTGCTGGGGGAGCACTGTCAATCGCGGGACCGCAAAAGCATCAGGGATCGACAGCGTAGATGCGCAGCGCGCTTCGCTCGCCGCTTTGATCGCGCAGCCAGGATGGAAGCTTGCCTTGGGCGAACAGGGACACAAAGCTATGTGGGGCATGGCCCGCTAGGCCTTCGAGCTCCGGCATGGCCGGGCAGATCACCACGAGCTTGATACCGCGTTCCACTAGGATTGCGCGTGCCGTTTCGATGGGGTCGTTGAGAAAGCGAAAGGCGTCCCGAACACCCTGCTGGTTGCGGTGATAGGGGGCGGCAACGACGCTGTGGGGCGTATAAAGCATGATGTGGGCGCCCAGATCGACGGGGGACATGACGGGCTGCGCTGGCAGCCTGGCAAGCTCGGCAAAGGCGGAGGGCACGAGGCACGCTTCGGCGCTCGCTTGAGTGTTGGTGGCCGGAGGCTCCTGCGCGCGGCCCGGCAGGACGGACAGTATGCCGCCGACGGCCAAAGCGAGGACAATGCCAGAAAACGCCAACCAGCTGCCGAGCAGGGCAACGACATTTCCCGCACTCATCCGGGCGAGGTAATGTTTGCGGGCCTGGACGATCAGCCAGGCAGCGGCGGGAATTGCAGGCATGATGGCCAGACGGGCCCCGCGCACCTGGGCCAGCATGATCAGCGCCGTTGCCAGGAGGAAGACCAGCAGCACCGCCCATTCCGCCCGGTTCTCGCGCACGCGCCACAGCCGATGAAGGACTATAAAGCTTGCCAGCAAGGCGGGGAGACCAACCGCAATGGCATAGGCAGGCATGTCATGAAGATTGGCGAGCCATGGCTTGGCTTCCACGATGCCGGCGATCCAATTGGCCTGTAGCCACGGATCGAGCGCGGCATAGGGGCCACCGAGGCATTGGGGGTAAAGCATGGCTAAGCCGGCTAGACCTAGAAAGCCCGGAGTGGCGAGCAGCACGAGGCGCTGCCATGGGCGCCCGGGCGCCGGCAGCAGGGTTGGTACCGTAAAGACCGCCGCGACCACCAAGGCGACGCCGACATAGACCGGTGAAAGCACGTCGCAGGCTGGCTCCAGCCAACGCGAAGGGGCGCGGAACAGGGCTAGGTGGACTGCCGAAGCCAGCGCGAAGGAGAGGCCAAAGCTGCGCATGGCTACGGCACGACGAGGGTCGAACACAAAGCCTAGGCCGAAAACAGCGATGGCTGCTGCGACCGCAGGCAATGATTCAATGGCGATGGCCAGTGCGGTGGCACTCAGCACGCCGGCAAGGATAGCAAAGCGTGGCCGGCTGATCGCCTCGACGGCACCCCAAGCCATGGCGATGCTGAGCAGGATGACGACGCTGTGGTGATCGACACGACCAGGCGTGAATTCAGCCAGGATCGTCGGGCTGAGGACAGGCAGGATTAGGGCAGGCAGGACACCTTCAGGGCCAACAAGGCGCAAGGTTAGTTGGGCACTGACCCACAGCAAGGCAAACAGCAACAGCATCGGCCAAACCGTGCCGGCGGCGATCAAGGCAGTCTCTGGGCCGACAACGAGGGTAAATGCCCAAAGGAGGAAGGCCATGGGAAGGTCGATCAGCCGAGACCAGTGGAGCTCGGCGCCAAACGGGGCGTTGAGGCGATGGGCTGTGAGATCGTACCAGTTCTGGCCGCCGAGCAGGTCGCGAACCATGACCATGCGCATGGCATCGTCGGTATCAGCAAAAAACGGCAGGCCAGATCGCCCCACCAGGGTGCGCACCACCAGAATAAGTGCCGCGACCAAGCAGACCAGGGCCAGGAGGCGCCAATCGACCTTCGGCGTCGTGCTCGTTTCGAGGAAGACGTTTGGCTCCCGGCATCCGGCGGTTTCAACAGATTGCAGCGTCACGGCCGGCTCTCCTCATCAACGGAAAATTATAAGCTGGTGGCCTTTCAAGCTGGTGAACGCCGCCAGGTCAGAGCGCACCCTAATAAAACAAGCTTTTCCTTTCTTTATTGTTGCTGCTAAGGTGGACCCAACCTGTGGGAGGCCATCAATGTCCGAATCATCCGCCAGCGGCAGCTGGGGCGAAGTCTTTGCGCCGCGTTTTGCCAGCGTTACGGTGATCCTGTGCATCGGGGTGGCGCTGCTGGCGTTCAACGCCTTCCTGTCGTCCATATCGCTGCCAACCGCTGTGCAGGAGATGGGCGGGGTGGCGCTGATTTCCTGGGCGCTGACCTTGTTCCTGGTGTTTGCCATTGTCGGGGGCTCGGGTGCGGCGCTGCTCAAGCACCGCCTTGGTGCGCGCAACGCCCTGCTCATATCGGCAGCCATATTCCTCTTGGGAACGCTGATCGCTGCCAGCGCGACTTCCATGCCCATGGTGCTGGTCGGGCGCGCCTTGCAAGGATTAGGCGAAGGCGTTGTTTCGGCGATCTGCTTTGCGCTTATTCCTGAACTCTTCCCGTCTCGCCTCGTGCCCAAGGTCTTCGGCATGCAAGCGATGATCTGGGCCATCGCGGCCTTTGGCGGACCAGCCCTTGCTGGCTTGTTGACCGAGTGGGTGTCCTGGCGAGCGGCGTTCCTCGTCAGCGTCCCCTTGGTAATTGTTTTCGCCGTGATGGTGCTGTTTGTCGTGCGGGCGGGGCGAAGCGAAAATGCCGAGGCGACCAGCTTCCCGGGCATTCGCCTCCTGATCATTGGTCTTGGCATCATGCTGGTGGCACTAGCAGGGGTCGCCTCGCCCGCCTCGGCCATTGCCTTGCTCATTGGCGCGGCGGTGCTGCTGGTCGCGGCCGTGTGGCTGGACGGGCGCAGCCGCGATCGCCTCATGCCCCCCGATGCCTTCCGACCAGTTTCGGTGGTGGGCACGGGATTGTGGATGACGCTGCTGATCAATGTCGCCGGCGCCGGATCGGCGGTTTACCTCGTGCTGGTCGTGCAGGAGATCTGGGGCTTCGGACCCACTTTGGCGGGAGCTATTGCGGCGGTGCTGGCCGTTGCCTGGAGTGCATCGGCGATTGTGGTGGCCAATGTACGCGAGAAGGAAACCCGCAAGCTTCTGATCCGCTTGGGACCGGCCCTTATCGCCACCGGGTTGATCCTTGTTATGTCCGGGTTACAGCTGGACCTGCTCGCCTGTGTGATCGTGGGCCAGCTGGTGATCGGTGCTGGCTTTGGCACCTGCAACGGGTATCTGAACCTCACCATGATGGAAGCCGCCAGCGACAGCGAGCGCGACAGGACCTCGGCCCTGATGCCGACGACCCAGTCGGCCGGCAATGCGATCGGCGCTGCCTTGGCGGGGGTGGCAGCCAACTCTGCCGGTCTTGCGACCGCAAGCTCGGCGGCCGAAATCAAGCTCGCGATTCTGCCGGTCTATATTCTGGGCGCCGCCATGGCAGCCCTGGCGCTTGCCGCGGCATGGCGGACGGTCGGGCTAATCCGGCCGCAGGATCTCACATCGCGCTTTGCCGCTCACTAGACAAAGAAAAGGGCGGTGCATGGAGCACCGCCCAGTTGTCAGGGAGAAAACGACAGGCGCAGATTAAGCGCGGGGTTGAGGAACAATCCGGAGATAGGGCTTGGGTTCCTTCCAGCCATTGGGGAACTTCTCCTTGGCGGCTTCTGCCGAAACGGAACTGGCGATAATCACATCCTCGCCGTTTTTCCAGTTGACCGGCGTTGCCACCGAATAGTTGGCCGTCAACTGCAGGCTGTCGATGACGCGAATGACCTCGTCGAAGTTGCGGCCGGTGGAGGCCGGATATTCGATCTTGAGCTTTACCTTCTTGTCCGGCCCGATCACGAACACCGAACGCACGGTGAGCGTGTTGTCGGCATTGGGATGGATCATGTCGTAAAGACGTGCCACTTCGCCCTTGGTGTCGGCCAGGAGCGGGAAATTGAGAGCCGTGCCTTGAGTTTCCTCAATATCACGCGCCCAGCCGCCGTGGTCCTCGAGCTTGTCGACGGAAAGACCCAGGACCTTGACGCCGCGCTTGTCGAACTCGGGCTTGAGCTTGGCGGTATAGCCCAGCTCAGTGGTGCAAACCGGCGTAAAATTCTTCGGGTGGCTGAAGAGGACGGCCCAGGAGCCTTCGATATAGTCGTGGAAGTGGATGGGGCCTTCGGTAGAGTCGAGGGTGAAATCGGGGGCGGTATCACCGATCAGAATTGCCATGATGTTGTTGTCCTTAGGGCTCGTGCCGCATCGTTATGTGCTGAAGGATATCGTGCAGGAGCGACCTATTGAAAGCGGCGCTTGGCAAAATTTCTTTGTGTTTCGCCCGCACCGATCGGCATGCCATTGCCGCCCGGAGCACTGCGGGAGAAAAGCGGCTCGGCTAACACTTCGTTCAGTCAAAAATTTAATTGCGTTGCCCTGAACAACTAAATGGCGGGTTGCGGCGTTGAGGGGAGGTAATTGCAAGAATAATGCCCTACACCTTGGAGAGAATACATGAAATCCTCTGCTCTCGCCCTGATGACTGCAGCAGCACTGCTGTTCGGCGCCAACGCTGCTTCTTTTGCACAGGATGCGACAACGAACGCCCCTTCCGACATTGAAGATTGCGCGATCACGCCAACTGGTGAGTCCCTGGTCAGCGATCAGGAAAACGAAGCCGATCAGCAGACTGCAACTGGATCAGAATCGTCTGAAAGCGATGGCCCAGGCGCAGTTGATGACGTTGAGTGCCCTGAAGATGGTTCGGCAGCAGGTGCCTCTGCAACCGGTGGCGCAGCAGCCACGACCACGACCGATGCCACCGCCACCACAACTGAAGGTGCCGCAACCACTGAGCTGACCGCAGAAGAATGCCTGGCCCTGCAGGGTGCTGGCGCAACCCCTCCCGGTGAATCGCTGGTCACCGAACAGGAAAGCGACACCGACAACGAGACGGCTACAGGCACTGAAAGCAGCAGCAGCGACGCAACCGGTGCTATTGACGACGAAAATCCGGAAGGCTGCCCCGACCTGACCGAAACCAACGACGAATAATCAAGCACAAGGGCCCGGGTTCTTCCCGGGCCTTTTCTTATGGCGTTGGTGCGCCGTTGCTCCAGGTGACGTTCTCGCCAGCGAGCGGGATGACGGACAGGCTCATCTTCCCCGACCCTTGCTGGATTTGCCGGGCATGGGCCAGATAGATCAGCGAATTGCTTGCTTGATCATAAACGCGCGTGACGCGCAGCGACTTCCAGATCAGCGAACGGCCCTGCTGGAAGATCTCCTCCCCGCCTGCGCGCAGGTTGATATCGCCAATCGTCAGCGGCCCGGTTACCGAGCAATCGAGCGCCGAATAGGACGGATCCTCGAACCAGTTGCCCTGGCTCACCCGGTCGATGAACGAGCGGTTGAAATAAGCGAGGTGGCAGACCACACCGGCGACATCGGGATCAGCCAAGGCCTCGATGGCGATGTCATTGCCGGTCCAATCCACCCCAACATTGGCGACTTCGCCGCTATCGCCGCAGGCGGCGAGTGAGACGAGAGCGGCGGCGGCCAGAGCGAGAGTGGCGATAGGCTTCATGCAATGTGCTCCCTGGTGAGCCTCACACATGGCCCGCCCTCCTCCAGACCGCAAGAGTCAGGGACGATTTTCGCGCAGCCTCCGTTCCAAGAGCCGGACCAGGAGCGAGAGCGATATGGTGAGCGTCAGATAAAGAAACGCCACCACGTTATAGGTTTCGAAAAAAAGGAAGGTGCCGGAGGAATAAACCTTGCCCAGTTGGGTGATGTCCTGCACGCCCAGCGCCGAGACAAGGGCAGAATCCTTGATCATGGATACAAAATCATTAGCAAGCGGTGGCAGGATGGTGCGCAAGGCTTGGGGAAAGGTGACCAGGCGAAAGCACTTCCAGCGCGAGAGGCCAAGCGAGCGGGCTGCTTCAACCTGGCCCTGATCGACGGCCTCGATACCAGCGCGGAAAATCTCGGCGATGAACGCCGAATAACAAATGGTGAGTGCCAGAATGGCCCGCCAGGCAAAGTCGAACTGCCGCACGGTGACTGAAGCATCGATTGGCTGCAGCAACCAGTTGATTGCGGCAACAGTAGCGGGCGCCCCAACAAAGGCCACGTAGAAGAGGAAGACGAGAACCGGAATGCCCCGGATGATCTCGACATAAAAAGTCGCGATCTCCCGCAAGATGCGGTTGCTGGAGGTGCGGGCAAGCGCCACGAGCAGACCCAGGACCGTGGCTGCGGAAAAGGCGACGGCGGTTACCCAAAGGGTAGTGACCACCCCGCCCGACAAGGCCGTAAAGATCTGCTCGTAGGTGGTGTTAGCTCCTATGCCCCAGGCGCCGAGCACGAACAACAGGGCTGTCGCGAGCAACCACCAGGGCAGGCGCGACAGCAATGGCTTGGGACGAGGCCGATAGTTCATGAGCGTTGATAAAGGTGCCGGACGTGCACAAGCCGCCTACCACGTGGCATGGTCAACACCATGCCGCGCGGGCGAAGCCGTGGCCCGGTTCCGCCATCCAGCACGCCACTATTGTTGTGCGGCGTTGTACTCGTAGAACCACTTCTGCTGCAGCTGTTCCATGGTGCCGTCTGCCTTGATGGCGGCGAGAGCGGCATTGACGGGCTCGACCAGATCGGAGCCGGGGGTGAAGATGAAGCCGAAGTCTTCCGTGCCGAGCGGTTCGCCGACCACTTTGAAAGCGCCTGGATTGGCGCCGATATAACCATTGGCAGAGGTTTGATCCATCAAGACCGTGTCGACATCGCCGGACTGCAGCGCCTGGACCGATGCGCCAAAGGTGTCGAACAGCTTGATGCGCGGATTGCTTTCGTCGCCATCCAGCACATTGTAGACGGCCACGTAGAAATTGGTGGTGCCGGCCTGGGCGCCCACAAGAAGGTTGGCATCGGCGGCGAAGCTCTCGGCATCGCTAAAGCGTGCTTCGTCGGCGCGAACAAGCATGAGCTGCTGAGAGGTCAGGTAGCTATCGGAGAAATCCACCAGGGCCTTGCGCTCGTCGTTGATGGTGATGCCGTCCATGCCGACGTCGAACTGACCGTCCCGCACGGACTGGATCATGACGTCCCAGCTCGAAAGCTCCCACTTCACGGTCGCATTGAGGCGCTTGGCGATCTCGTTGAAGAGATCATATTCCAGCCCAATCCCCTCCCCGGTCGCAGGATCGGCGAAGTTGAGCGGAACATAGGCATTCTCTGTAACGGCGACGATCTCCCGGCCGCCCAGATCAGGCAAGGCCTGGGCTGATGCGCCCGCAGCTCCCAAGCTCGTCACCACGGTGACAAGAGCAAGCAGTTTGGTGATCAATGACATGGGGATGACGCTCCAGGGCTGAATTCGGCGCGAAGCTTAGAACGAAGCCATTGGTTTTGGATAGTACCTTGCACAGAGGGCTCAGTCGGGTTCAGCCGGCTTGTGCCGATCGATATGTCCCAAGTCACGCTCAGGATCGATCCGGTCCCGCACCAATTGCTTGAGTTGCTTGACATCTGGAAAGCCGCCGTCCCGCTTGCGCTCCCAAACCAGATCATCATCGATCCGGATTTCGAAAATACCGCCGGTGCCTGGAACCAGCGTCACGGCGCCCAGCTCGAGGCTGAAGGTCGAGAGCACTTCGGACGCCATCCAGGCCGACCGCAACAGCCAATTGCACTGCGTGCAGTAGGTGATGGAGAGTTTGGGCTTATCGGAGGACATTCAGTTCTTTTTTTTCTTGTTGGCGATATCGGTGGGATCAACAAGGCTGGCGAGGATCTCGTCGACAATGTCGAGATCCTGCCGCTTGCCGGCAGCCTGCTGCTGCAGATCAACCAGGTAGGACGTCGTGTAATAGAGGCGCCGCGCGAGCATGGTCGCAATATGGAGCGAGAACTCCGGGCGGCTGTCGAGGAAGGTCAAGGCGTCGGGTATCTCATAGACCTTGACGGCGGAAAGAGCCTTGACCGTTGCCGAGTGAGGCATGTCCAGCAGCACGGCCATTTCGCCGAAGATGGAGCCGGGCTCATCGACATGGGTGACCTGGGTGCGCTCGCGAATGACCTCGACCTGGCCCTCGATCAACACAAATAGCCGGCCGAGTCGCTCGCCTTCGGGCAGGATCACAGCACCTGGCTTGAAGCTGACCTGTTTCAGTCCCTGGCAATATTCAAGAATGTCGGCCATTCGCCCCCTCCGGCATGAATGGCCATGTATCTCCCAAAGACAGACGGCGGTCAAAGCATTGCCGCCGCCTTTCCAGAAACAATAAGCCCGGCTCAGAGGCCGGGCTTGTTGATCGCGGGTCCGGGCCTTTGTCGCGACAGCGACGAACTTCACTTCGGTGACTACGGAATCCGAAGCAAGGCTCTCCGCTGCCGCGGCAGCGACCCGGAAATCACCGGATCAGTTGATCACGACCACCTTGGCGCCGACGGGGACGCGGGAATAAAGGTCAATGATGTCTTGGTTCATCAGGCGGATACAGCCCGAGGAAACATTGGTACCGATGGTGTAGGGCTCGGTTGTACCATGCAGGCGGAACAAGGTGTCCTGGCCGTTTTTGTAGAGGTAGAGGGCGCGCGGACCAAGCGGATTGGTCGGGCCGCCTTCAAGACCGCCGGCATAGGGACCATAACGGTCGGGCTCACGCTTGATCATGGCGGCCGTTGGGGTCCAGCGGGGCCATTCAGCCTTGCGGCCGATCGTTGCCGTGCCACGGAACACCAGAGCCTCGGTCTTGCCGACACCAACGCCATAGCGCAGGGCGCGGCCGCCTTCCATCACGAGGTAAAGGAAGCGATTGGGCGTATCGACAACCAGCGTGCCTGGACGCTCGGAGGTGACATAGGGGACTTCCTGGCGCCAGTACTGCGGATCAACACGGCGCAGATCCATGGCTTCCACGGGGAACTTCTCGTTGTAGAGCGTTCCGTACATGGCTTGGTAGTATGGATCGATGCGCGGCTCTTCAACCACCGGTGTGCGGGTGGAGGAGCAGGCAGCAAGGGCAACGGCGGGAAGGCCGATCATGAAAAGGCGACGAGAAAGCAAAGCAGTTCCCTTTGGAACACGGTGACGCAAACAGTGTGGCTAAGCCCTAAGCTGCGTTGCCGCAACGTGCTAGTGCAGGAAAGCCTCACTTTCCGAACGGGCAGCAATACTGCCGGTTCCTCGCCACAATGTGATGTTCTTGCGTTGTGTCATTCTAGACACAGTCGCCTTAACTTGTTGTTAATTCAGCTCTTAATGATTCAGTTCCGCCGAGAACTTCGCCTCGGTTCAGCCCTGCTTTCGCCGCAACCGCGCTATTCGCAAACAAAAGGCCCGGATTGCTCCGGGCCTTGGTTTCACGAACCGCTGGCTTACTCGGCGGCCGGCGCTTCCGCTGCGTCCTTGGTGATTTCCTTGCCGGTTGCCTGATCGACAACCTTCATGGAGAGGCGGACCTTGCCGCGCTCATCGAAGCCCAGGAGCTTGACCCAGACCTTGTCGCCTTCCTTGACCACATCGGTGGTCTTGGCAACGCGCTGCTCGGCCAGCTGGCTGATGTGCACCAGACCGTCCTTGGCGCCGAAGAAGTTCACAAACGCGCCGAAATCGGCTGTCTTGACCACGGTGCCCTGGTAGATGGCGCCCACTTCGGCTTCGTCGGTGATGGAGCGGATCCACTTAACGGCCGCTTCGATCTGCGAGCCGTCGTTGGACGCAATCTTGATCGTGCCGTCGTCCTCGATGTTGATCTTGGCGCCGGTCTTTTCGACGATCTCGCGGATCACCTTGCCGCCCGTGCCGATCACTTCGCGGATCTTTTCGGTCGGGATCTTCATGGTTTCGATGCGAGGAGCGAACTCACCCACTTCGTTACGCGATGCCGACAGAGCCTTGGCCATTTCGCCCAGGATGTGGATACGACCGCCCTTGGCCTGCTCGAGGGCGATGCGCATGATCTCCTCGGTGATGCCAGCGATCTTGATGTCCATCTGGAGCGAGGTCACGCCGGCTTCGGTGCCGGCAACCTTGAAGTCCATGTCGCCCAGGTGATCCTCGTCGCCAAGGATGTCCGAGAGAACAGCGAACTTCTCGCCTTCAAGGATCAGGCCCATGGCAATACCGGCCACGGGACGGGCCAGCGGCACGCCGGCATCCATCAGCGCCAGTGAGGTGCCGCAGACGGTCGCCATGGAAGACGAACCATTGGACTCGGTGATCTCGGACACGACGCGGATCGTGTAGGGGAATTCTTCAATAGACGGACGGATCGGGTTGACGGCGCGCCAAGCAAGCTTGCCATGGCCGATTTCACGACGACCGGGCGATCCCATGCGGCCAGCTTCACCCACCGAATAGGGAGGGAAGTTGTAGTGCAGAAGGAAGTTCTGCTTCTGGGTGCCTTCAAGGGAGTCGACGAACTGCTCGTCTTCGCCCGTACCGAGCGTTGCAACGACCAGCGCCTGGGTTTCACCGCGGGTGAACAGCGCCGAACCATGGGTGCGGGGCAGAACGCCCACTTCAGACACGATCGGGCGAACGGTCTTGAGGTCACGGCCATCGATGCGCAGGCCGGTATCGAGCACGTTCCAGCGCACGATCTTGGCCTGGAGGTTGTGGATCACCTCGCCGAGGTCTTCAGCGGAGACTTCGCCAGCTTCGATCTTGGGAGCGAAGTACTCCTTGACCTTGGCCTTGGCGGCGTCGACCGCATTATAGCGATCTTCCTTCTTGGTGATCTTGTAGGCTTCGCGCAGGTCCTGCTCGGCAACGGCGAGCACGTCCTTCTCCAGCGCGGAATAGTCCGGCGCCTGGAATTCGCGGGGCTCCTTGGCAGCCAGCTCGGCCAGCTTGATGATGGCTTCGATGACCTTGCGAGATTCGGCATGGCCGAACATCACGGCACCCAGCATCACTTCTTCGCTGAGTTCCTTGGCTTCCGACTCCACCATCAGCACGGCGTCTTCCGTGCCGGCCATGACGAGGTCGAGCTTGGACTCAGAGCGGCGGTCAACAGGCAGGTTCAGCACATACTGGCCATCGACATAACCGACGCGGGCAGCGCCGATCGGGCCCATGAAGGGAATGCCCGAAATGGTCAGGGCAGCGGAAGCCGCGACCATGGCCAGAATGTCGGGATTGTTTTCCATGTCGTGCTGCAGAACGGTAACGACCACCTGGGTCTCGTTCTTGTAGCCTTCGGGGAAGAGCGGGCGGATCGGGCGGTCGATCAGGCGCGAGATCAGGGTCTCGTTCTCGGTTGGACGGCCTTCGCGCTTGAAGTAGCCGCCCGGGATCTTGCCGGCCGCGAAGTACTTTTCCTGGTAGTTGACGGTCAGCGGAAAAAAGTCCTGACCCGGCTTGGCCGACTTCGCCGACACAACCGTTGCCAGCAGCACGGTTTCGCCCAGCGTAGCAAGGACGGCGCCGTCGGCCTGGCGGGCCATCTTGCCGGTTTCGAGCGTCAGGGGCTGGCCGCCCCAGTTGAGCTCGACCTTGTGGTGATCAAAATTGATCGTCATGTTTTCGTCTTTCCATTCTGCCGGCTGAGCAGGAACGCGGGGGCAGGCAAGCCCACGAACTCAACCGGTGCACCCGCACCCTGGCACACACCCCATGTGTGAGCCGGGCTCAAAATCAGGCGCTGTTCACGTCTGGCGAGAAACGAAACATGGGCAAGACAACAAGCAACTCCCCAAAGGCGAAGCTGCCAATAATCCTGCCATGCTCCGGCAATCGCCGCCTGCGGTGGAGCAAGGCCCCTCTTGGCCCTATGCTCCTAAACCATGGCATCAAGGCGGATGCGGAACAGGGTCCCGCATCTGCAATTCATTTGGGCGCGTCAGCGACGCAGGCCGAGCTTTTCGATGATCGTCTTGTAGCGGGCGTCATCAACCTTCTTGACGTAGTCGAGAAGGCTGCGGCGGGTCGAAACGAGCTTGAGCAGGCCGCGACGGGAATGGTTATCCTTGCTGTGGCCCTTGAAGTGCTCGGTCAGGTTCGCAATGCGCTCAGACAGAATGGCAATCTGCACTTCCGGCGAGCCGGTATCGTTTGGCTTGATTGCATATTCCTGGATGAGTTCAGCCTTGCGCTCTGGCGTAATCGACATCGGATAGATCCTTTTAGTTCAGGAGGATTGGGTCGCCCCAGCCGGGATGTCGTCCAGGAGGGGCCATGAAACGCCAAAAGGCCCGAAGGTCCTCAGGGCTGGCTTGCATATAGGGTATCAAGGACCGGAATGCCAGCTTTATTCGGCAGCAAGGTCCTGCTCGACGCTGGGGCCCTGCACGGGGTCTATGGCGGACAGGGGAATAACAAAGCGCCATTCAATGCCATCGGCATGGCAGATGCGCTCCACTTCCGCGCCCAAGGCACGGGCAACCATGGTCTTGAGCACGGTGGTACCAAAGCCGATCCGGCTGTCAGTGGGCAAAGGATGAGCAACCGTTTCCCGCCACGTCCAGTGGAGCTTGTCTCCGCTCACTGTCCAGCGCGCCGTCATCTGCCCGTCATCGCCAGCGAAGGCGCCGTATTTGACGGCGTTGGTTGAGAGTTCATGCAGTGCCATGCCGATGATCTGGGCGGCTTGCATGTTGAGCCGCACTTCCGGCCCTTCGACATGAAGGCGCTTGGGATCGCGTGGGCTGAACGGCGCAATCTGGCTTTCGACCAGATCGCCGAGCACCACGCCTTGCCGCCCATGCGTCAGCAGCAAATCAGTGGACCGCGCCAGCCCCATGATGCGGCGCTCGAAATTATCGACATAGGACGCAACATCATCAGCGCCCCGCGCGGTCTGCTTGGCCATGGCGGCGATCACGGTCATCTGGTTCTTGGATCGGTGAGCAACTTCCCGCATCAGGAAAAGCACTTCGCTTTGGGCAGCCTGGCGGTCTTGCGAGGCCTGGGCGAGGGCGTCGGAGACTTCGGCGATCTCCGAAATAGGATAGGGCTTGGCCTCGACGATCTCACCCGCTCCCAGGCGGCGGGCATCGCGCGCCAGACCGCGGACCGAACGGCCGATCCGCCGGCTGACCCAATAAAGCGCCGCCAGGATCAAGCCCAGAAGAAGGAAAGCTCCGGCGATCAGCGACAGCATGGCGTTAAGGAGCGGCTGGCTGATGATGGCTGCGGGTGCCCAGAATACCAGCCGCCACCCAGTGGTGGACGAGCGCTGGATGACCCCCATGGCTGGACCCGACACCGTTCGGAGCCGCTGCCAGCCGGAAACGAACGGCTGCTCCATGGCATTGAAGGGGGCGAACTGGTCGCCCACATTGCCCGACCCGGGCGTGCCGGCCAGGATCTGGCCATCGGTATCAAGAAGGGCAGCGTTCCAGCCTTCGGGCAGGCCACTGGAGGACAGAGCTGTCGCGAAATTGCTCGCCGGCTGGTTGAGCGCAATCAGCTTGACGCCATGCGCGCCAAGATCCACCGGCATGAGGATATTGTAGACCCATTGCTTCGATACGGCGCCAAAGACAAGGTCGGAGACCACTACCTGGCGCGTTTCGAACGCCCGCCTCGCTGCATCCTCGTCATTGGTGACAATGCGCTCGCTGTCGAATGGCAAGCGCGTGCTGGCAAAGGTGGAATAGTTGGGCTCGACAATAAACAGGTGGGTGTCGGTGCCAGCGAGGGCAAGCTTGCTGCGCTCGTGGAACTCGCGGTAGTCGCCCTCGCGTAGTGACGGAGACGATGCCAGAACGCGCAAGGTCGTGACATTGGCGGTGATCTCGCGCTCAACGGCCTGCACACTGGAACGCGCGGTCGCGACGATCAAGGTTTCGACGGTTTTTTCCTGCGCCGCTTCATTGCGCTCGATCAGGATGCCGGCAAAGAGGAAGCTTGGAACAACACCGACCAGGGCCAAGGCTGCAAGATAATGCACGATCGAGCGGCGGCTCGATCGTGTGGCTGGTTTGCTGGTGTCTGCCTCTGCCATACCGCCTGCACGGGATAGTAGGCGAGCGCCCCTGCCCGTCCCTTCCTCGGAACGAGCATGGTTCAGTTCGCTGTTTCGGGCAACAACAAAGGTTTAGCCGGCGTTTAAGAAAGGCTTAATAGGTTGCCGGAGGATCGCTGGCCGGAAAGCTTTCGTCGACGGCTTCGTCCTGCTTGTCCCAATCCTTGGGCTTGTCGGCATGGGACTCCTTGCCGGCATTGCGAACCTGCACCGGCGCATCCTTGGGCCCGGGCTTCTTGCCGTCCTTCATGGCGGCAGCATCGTTGCTGTTGTTGTTCTGGGTCATGTGATTTCCCCTTTTCTGAAGGAGGAAAACACCCGGAGGGTGGTCATGGTTGCACGCTCTTTTGCGTCTTAGGGCGCCATTCGGCCATAGCCCTCATGGCCTTCTTGGCTTGAAAGGCTCCACTGGAGCCTCTCAGCGGCTATGCCGCACACCACCAAGTCTGCTAAAGGAGCGCCATGACCGAGACCCGCCCCAACACCAAGAAGCTCTTCATCAAGACCTATGGTTGTCAGATGAATGTGTATGACAGCGATCGCATGGGCGATGCCCTGGCGCCCGAGGGCTATGAGCCGACGCTGGACATCGCGCAGGCTGACCTCGTGCTGCTCAATACTTGTCATATTCGCGAGAAAGCCTCGGAAAAGGTGTTCTCCGAGCTTGGCCGGCTCAAGGAACTGCAGGCGGAGCGGCGGCTCTCGGGCGGGGACATGATGATCGGCGTTGCCGGCTGCGTCGCACAGGCGGAGGGGGAAGAGATCGCCCGCCGCGCGCCGGTGGTCGATCTGGTGTTCGGCCCGCAGGCCTATCACCGCTTGCCGCAGATGCTGGCGGAGGCCGAGGCGCAGCGCCACATGCATCCGGCCCTTAAGCGGGCGGTAATCGACACTGAATTTGCCCAGGAAGACAAGTTCGAGCATCTGCCGGCGCCGCAAAAGGAAGTCACGATCAAGCGGGGGCTGACTGCGTTCCTCACCGTACAGGAAGGGTGCGACAAGTTCTGCTCGTTCTGCGTGGTGCCCTATACGCGTGGCGCGGAGGTGTCGCGGCCCGTGGCGCAGGTCTTGGCGGAAGCACGCGTGCTGGTGGAAGCCGGCGTCAAGGAGATCACCCTCCTTGGGCAGAACGTCAATGCTTATCACGGCGAGGAAAACGGGCGCTTCGTGGGCCTGGGCGAGCTAGCATACCGGCTAGCTGAAATACCGGGCCTCGAGCGGCTGCGTTACACGACGAGCCACCCGCGCGACATGGACGATGCGCTGATCGCCGCCCATCGCGATCTCGATATCCTCATGCCGTACCTTCACCTGCCGGTGCAGTCTGGTTCGGACAGCATTCTCAAGGCGATGAACCGGCGCCACACAGCAGCCGAATATCTCCGGCTGATCGAGCGCATCAAGACGGCCCGGCCGGATATGGCGCTGTCGGGCGATTTCATTGTCGGTTTCCCCGGTGAAACCGATGCTGATTTCGAGGACACGCTCCGGATCATTGCCGAAGTGGGCTATGCCTCGGCCTATTCGTTCAAGTACTCCACCCGGCCGGGTACGCCCGGGGCCAACCTGCCCAACCAGATCAGCGAAGAGGTCAAGAGCGAACGGCTCTATCGGCTGCAGGATCTGGTCGACCGGCAAACCACGGCCTTCCATGCCTCGTGCGTCGGCAAGACCCTTCCCGTGCTGATCGAGCGGCCGGGCCGCATGCCAGGCCAGGTCGGCGGGCGCTCGCCCTATCTCCAAGCGGTGCACCTTCCGGGCAGCACCGATTTGATCGGCGCCATCCACCAGGTGGCGATTGTGGGAACGAGCACGAACTCGCTGGTGGGGCAGTTGAGGCAGGCAGCGGCGGCTTAGGTTTGCCTGAATTGTGGCTGTTCCAGTTGGGCCACAATCCAGATCGTTACCCTCGGCCTTGAGCCGAGAGGTCTTCACTTGCCGCATGATCGAGCAAGTAAGAGCCCTCGGCTCAAGGCCGAGAGTGACGATCGGAAGTGTGAAAACAGCCATTCGAGCACAGCTCTCATGGCCTTGAGCGCTAAAATCGCTCCACTGGAGCAATTTTCCTAAGCGCTCAAGCCTCGAACATCTTCTTGAGCTTGTCAAAGAACCCGCCTGAGGTAGGGCTGGTTTCCTCGGTTTCCAGCCGCGCAAACTCTTCGAGCAATTCGCGCTGGCGGCGGCTGAGAGCCTGGGGCGTTTCGATGTCGAGCTGGACGTAAAGGTCGCCCACATCCTTGCTGCGGAGCACAGGCATGCCCTTGCCCTTGAGGCGGACACGCTGGCCCGGCTGGGTTCCGGCAGCCACCTTGACCTTGGCGCGCGCATTATCGAGCGTGGGCACCTCGAACTCCCCGCCCAGGGCGGCCGTGGTCATGGCAATGGGCACGCGCGCATAAAGATCGGCACCGTCGCGCTGGAACAGGTCGTGCGGACGAATGGAGATGAAAATGTAGAGGTCGCCCGGCGGGCCGCCACGCACGCCCGCTTCGCCCTCGTTGGCGAGCCGGATGCGCGTGCCGTCTTCGATGCCCTTCGGGATATCCACCGACAGTTTGCGATGTTCCTGCCGGCGGCCCTGCCCACCACAATCGGTGCAGGGCTGGTCCATCATCTGGCCGCGGCCCTGGCAAACCGGGCAGGTGCGCTCGATAGTGAAAAAGCCTTGTGCCGCGCGTACCTTGCCGTGGCCATTGCACTGCCGGCAGGTATGGGTGCCGGTGCCCGGCTTGGCGCCCGAACCATCACAAGTGGTGCAGCCCACAAGAGTAGGAACATCGATCTCGACCGTACGGCCCTCAAAACTTTCTTCGAGGCTGATCTCGAGATTGTAGCGCAGATCGCTGCCACGGAGCTTGGAGGCGCCGCCGCCCCGCCGCTGGCCACCCATGAAGTCGCCGAAGATATCGTCGAAGATGTCGGACATGGAGGAGGTGAACTCGGGCCCAAACCCGCCTGAGCCGCCCCGCCCGCCCCCATTTTCAAACGCGGCGTGGCCGAAGCGATCATAGGCCGCGCGCTTCTGCCCGTCCTTCAGGGTGTCGTAGGCTTCGTTGATTTCCTTGAACTTGGCTTCCGCTTCCGCATTGCCGGGATTGCGGTCGGGATGGTGCTGCATCGCCAGCTTGCGATAGGCACTCTTGAGCGCAGCGTCGTCGACGCCCTTGGCTACGCCGAGCACCTCGTAGAAATCGCGTTTGGACAAAGATATTCTCTCCATGCCAGCCGGTCGCGTTTGGCGCGCCCAGCGGAAAAACTAGCCCCTAGATGGCAACCGACCCCACGACCCGCAAGGGGTCTGGGGCCGCTGAAGGCAAACCTGTGGGCCTGCTCATAACAAGAGCAGGCGCATGGGGCAACATGGCTGATTCGCAGGGCGGCTTCCCGCCAGTGGCTAGCTCTGCCGCCCCGGCGCAAATGCCTTGCTCAATTCCTGAGCCAGGTCGGTCTGGGCAAAAAGGGCCTTGGTCACCATGAGGCCAAGGCCGAAGAAGCCCTGCACCATGCCGTCATAAGTCCAGCAATTGGTCGATACGCCACTATTGCCGAGCACTTCGGCGAAGGCTTCGCCTTCTGACCGGAGAGGATCGATGCCGGCGAGGATGATCGTTGCCGGCGGAAGGTTAGCGAGATTGCCGTGGCCTACGAGGTCCAGGCGTGGATCGCCGGCCTGCGCTTCATCTTGCAGCAATTGGCGGAAGCGCCAACGCATGGAGGCAAGGCCGATGGGCCGCGATCGCTGCGTTTCCTGGTATGATGGGGTGGAAAAATCACGGCCAGCCATGGGGTGGATCAAGGCCTGGTGCACCGGCATGCCGGTGCCTTCGTCACGCGCCCGAATGGCGACGTTGGCTGCAAGATTTGCCCCGGCATCTTCGCCCGCCACTGCGATGCGGCGGGGATCGCCAGTGAGTTCTCGCGCCTGGGCGAGCAGCCAGATCCAGGCCGTCCAGGCGTCCTCGTGCGCTGCGGGAAAGCGATGTTCGGGCGCCAGGCGATAGGCCACGGAAAGGACCATGGCGCCGGTGCGGCGAGCGATGGCACGGGCCGAGGCATCATGGCTGTCGAGGTCGCCGGTAACGAGGCCGCCGCCGTGGAAATAGAGCACCATGGGATTGAGCCGGCTGAGCAGGCCGACCGGCCGATATAGACGCGCCGCGAGTGGTTCGGCCTCGCCATTGGGAATCGCAAGGTCTTCCGTTGTTGTTCCGTCTTCGGCAGCGGCGCGGTTTTGGCGTGCTATAATGAAGGATACGGCATCGGCCAGCCTAGGCTGGCGCCGCGCCATGGATGGCGTGGAGTATTCCAGTGGCCGCGCGCCTAGTTCGCCCAAGACATCGAGCACATGCCGCATATCTGCATCGAGCTGCAGCGAAGGAGAGCCCGTCGTCTGCGGCTGCTGAGCACCAGCCTCCGTTGGGAGAGAAGGGCCGATCTCAAAATGCATCTCGGTCATAGCGCGACCTCTTTAGGACGTGATCACCCCTTTGGACTGTTCAATCGAGTCGCCAATTAGACCCAATCAAGGGTATTTTGCGGCGTGCACGCACTGCAGCCTGGCAACACCATTGGTGCGGACACGCTTTCACAATCAATGGTGGCAAGTCTGCAGCTCGTTCGATTAGGCTAGTTGGGAACCAGTGCTCCCTCCTTGAGCACTGCCCAATCCTGGCGCCACTCAAGGCCGTCTTCCACGACCACGGCCACTGTATCGAGGCCGCAGATCTCGCACACTTCGCTGGCGCGAGCGATTGCCAGGGGAACGGGTCGTGGGAAATCTGCAATCACATAGTCTTCGGCATCAGGGCAGTTGGTGCAAGCCACATCGGCCACAACCCGGCCCATGGCGCGCCAGGCATGCACAACCACGGCGCATGAGGGGAGTTGATCAGGTTGACATCGGATGAATTGAGGCATGCCGCAAGCTTTCATAGATTAATGTGCTGGCAAGACGCGCCTAGGAGTTAGCGGGTTCCCGAAAAGTGATCACCGCTAAATATTGTGATCTATTGGCCGGGAGAACAAAGTGAAATGCTTCACCCTTTGTGTTCGCGTATCCGATCCAGACCCGCCTGGGTGAGGTGCGGCCCACCTTCCCTTTGTTCGATGAGTGCCATGGAGAGCAGCTTGGCAAAATGCTGTGGATCGACATGCACCGGCTGCTCGGCCTCGTCGAACAGGGCCAAAGTTTCGATCTCTTCCGGAGAAAGGCTGTAGTCGGTCACCAACAATCTCCCGCAGTGGCAATGAATTGTGCACCGCGCTGTGACGCGTCGCGCACCGGTCAACACGCTCAAGCGCGGCTAGCGTCATTGCAAATGCCGGAAAAACAAAAAGGGTCCCGAAGGACCCTTTGTTTCTCAAGGCTTGCCGGCCTTGGGAATTTGGAGCGGGCGATGGGATTCGAACCCACGACCCTAACCTTGGCAAGGTTATGCTCTACCCCTGAGCTACACCCGCGCTCCGTTTGTCGCTTGGCTGCCTTGGCAGCGCGCCGACGCGGGCCTATATGCCCAAACACGAGTCCTAATGCAACCCACAATTTTGCCTCTGCGTCATCTTAGAGTCATGTTGCGTGTTGAAGGGCTTGTCACACCACCGTATCCGGGCGCAATAAATGCCGTCCACAAGCCGCGTTTCGCTTAAGCCGCAAGGATCTTTGCTCTCATGTCCACTCCGTTCACCAGCGCCAATGCTTCTTCTGCCGCCGTGCCTGCCGGAGCGCTGATCAAGGACTCGACCGATCAGGCATTCAAGGCCGATGTGATCGATGCATCGCTTGAGCAGCCGGTGCTGGTCGATTTCTGGGCGCCTTGGTGCGGGCCTTGCCGGGCGCTGACGCCGGCGCTCGAGAAAGTGGTCAAGGAAAAAGCCGGGGCGATTCGGCTGATCAAGATCAATATCGACGAGAACCCGCAGATCGCGGGCCAGCTGGGCATCCAATCCATTCCAGCGGTGTTCGCCTTTGCGGGCGGACGACCGGTGGATGGGTTCATGGGCGCCATGCCGGAGGGCGAAGTGCGGCGTTTTGCTGAGAAGGTGATTGCGGGCGCGCCGGCGCCGCAGCCGGCCGAAGGGTCGCTGGAGGCACAGATCACGGCGGCACTTGCGGCGGCTGACGAAGCCTTTGCCGGCGGCGACCTCGGCCGGGCCGCGCAGATCTATGGCATGGTGGTGCAGCATCAGCCCGACCACGTCCTTGCCCTTCTGGGCCTTGCCAAGGTGTACCTGGCGGCCGGGGAGGCCGAGCAGGCGCAGGCAACGCTCGATCTCGTGCCCGAGGCCGAGCGCAAGGGCGAAAGCTATCTTTCGGTTGCCAATTCGATTCGCCTCCTCGCCGAAGCGGCCAATCTTTCCGAGACCGGCGCACTCGAGGCTGCCATCGCAGCCAATCCGGATGATCACCAGGCCCGTTACGATCTGGCCCTGGCGCTCAATGCCGAGGGCAAGCGCGTGGAAGCCGCAGAATGCCTTGTCGCTATCTTCAAGCGGGACCGCACCTGGAATGAGGATGGCGCGCGCAAGAAGCTGCTTGAATTCTTTGATGCCTGGGGTCCCAAGGATCCTGCCACGAACAAGGGCCGGCGCATGTTGTCGGCGGCGCTTTTCTCCTGATCGGGGGTCCTATGCTCAAGCGTCCTCAATCTCCGGCTGACGTGCCCCGGACAGTTCCCCTTTTTCCGCTCAGCGGCGCCTTGCTGCTGCCGTTCTCGCATCGCCCGCTCAACATCTTTGAGCCGCGCTATATCGAGATGGTGGATGCGGCCCTACGCGGGGACCGGCTGATCGGGCTGATTCAGCCTGAAAACACGGAGGAAGAAAGCCCCCGCGGTCGTTCGCCGCTGCAGGCAATCGGGTGCCTGGGGCGGCTGACGCATTTCGAGGAAAGCGGTGAAGGACGCTACTTTATCATCCTTGAAGGCGTGACGCGCTTCCGGCTGGCGCAGGAGCTGACGGTAATGACGCCCTTCCGGCAGGGCACCATCGATGCCGAAGAGTTCAGCAGCGATTTCGAGCGCGACTTCGGGGAAGACCGGGTCGATCGCACCCGGTTCGTCAAGATGATGCGCGACTATGCTGAGTTCGCCAATATCGAGCTCAACTGGGAAGAAATCGAGCGCACCGGCACGGCTGATCTCGTCAACTTCTGCTGCATGGTAGGGCCGTATGGTCCGGCGGAAAAGCAGGTTCTGCTGGAAGCCAAGACGCTCGAACAGCGCGCCGAAACGCTGATTGCCATGACCGAATATGAGATCGCCCGCGGCGGCAGTGGCGCGGCGCCGCTCAATTGAGTGCTGGCCCCAGTGTCGACCTGCGACATCAGTTTGACCGCAAGACGCTGGAGATGCTGGTCTGCCCGCTCACCAAGACGCGGCTGACGCTGTCTGCCGACAAGAGCGAGCTGATCTCGGTGGCCGCGCGACTGGCCTTTCCCATCGTCAAGGGCGTTCCGCTCCTCAGCCTCGATGAAGCGCGCAATGTCGATCCCGACACGCTGCGGCGCCTGCCTGAACTCAAGGAGCCCGGCGAATAAGCGCGGGCTCTAAAGCGGCAGGCCGCTAAGCAGTCTTGGTCCATTTGAGGAAATACCCGCGGCGGTGCGAATCAGCGCTGACTTGACCGGCCCGGTGCGATCCACCAGTTCGAGGCCGAGGTCGCGCAGCGCCCGCAGCGGGGCGATGTCGTTGGAGAAAAGGCCATTGAGGGCGTGGGTCATGGTCGCCATGCCGGCCGTATCCAGCCGCCGCCACGCCTGGTAGCGCTCCAGCACCTCATCGCTGCCGTGGTCGAGCCCCAAGCGGCTGGCGTCGATCACCGCTTCGGCCAGGGCCGCGACATCCTTGAGACCAAGATTGAGCCCCTGCCCGGCTATGGGATGCACCACATGGGCCGCATCGCCGACCAAGGCCAGCCGCTCGCCGACGAAATCACGGGCAATCTGAAGGTGGAGGGGATAGCCAACCAGCTTGTCCTCAAGCGTTACGGTGCCCAGCACATGACCCATCGCGGCTTCGATTTCACTGGCGACATCAGACGGGTCAAGGGCCAGCAAACGCTTGGCCTCCCCGGTGGTCTCGGTCCAAACGAGCGATGAGCGGTTGCCGCCGAGCGGGAGGCTTGCGAAGGGACCCGCGGGGCGGAAATGCTCATAGGCCACCCCTTCGTGGGGCAGTTCATGGCTGATGGTCACAACCAGCCCCATCTGCTCATAGGCATGGGCCAGCACTTCGATGCCCGCCATGCGCCGCAGAGCCGATTGCGCCCCGTCGGCCGCGACGAGGAGCGGTGCCTGGAGATTCTTCCCGTCGGCCAGCTCCAGCCGCGCCAGCTTGTTGCCCACGGTGAAGCGCGCGATCTCGGCTGGTGCAACGAGGCTGACCCGGTCCCGCACGGCGTCAAGCAGCACCTGCCCGATCACGCCATTGGGCACCATATGGGCGAACGCTTCGCCGGGCGCGACATCCCCGTCAAAGGTGAGAAAGCGCGGGCGGGTGATGTCTCCAGCGCCCGAATCCGTGATGCGCATGGCGGCAATCGGCTGCGCCTCGGTGAGCATCAGGGGCCAAACACCCAAGGCTTCGAAGATGCGGCGCACGCCGGCCGAGATCGCCGATGCGCGATTATCCTTGGGAACGCTCAAGGCGCGACGATCAACCAGGGCGATCCGGATGCCGCGTGCGGACTGAGCGAGAGCAAGCGCCAGGGTCAGGCCCACCGGTCCGCCACCAACGATGAGAACGTCGAAAGATTGCTGCTCACTCATGCCAGGGAAACTCCGTTCACCGGCATAATGCTGCTCACTGCTGCACATGCAAGGGCACTGATGGTCACAGCTGCCTCAATCTTGCTCAAAGAAGCCATGAGCTGCTCTCTTTTTAGGCATTTTTAGGGGCGCGGAAGAGCCTAGAAAAGCGGCAGCTTCGTAAGGCTTTGTATCGATTGATCTTTCGACGGTGCGCGACAGTTGGCACGCGGTTTGACTCTCCTTGAGCATTCCAGACCAGCGCCAGCCGCAAAGGGGCATACATGAAACTGGTGATCGCAATTATTAAGCCATCACGCCTCGAAGAGGTTCGCCAGGCTCTCAACTCTCTTGATGTCCACGGCATGACCGTGACCGAAGTGAAGGGCTATGGCCGCCAGAAGGGGCATTCAGAGATTTATCGCGGCACGGAATATGCCGTGCATTTCCTGCCCAAGCTCAAGATCGAGATCGCCGTCGACGACGCGCTCGCCGATGCCGTCTCCACGGCCATTCGCGACAGCGCCCAAACCGGCCGCATCGGCGATGGCAAGATCTTCGTCCTTGACCTACTTGCCGTCACCCGCATCCGCACCGGTGAAACCGGCGCATCGGCTCTTTAGCGTCCCCCGGGAGAAAACCAAAAATGAAGACTTCAAAGATCTTGGGGAGTGCGGCTCTGGCCTCCCTCTTGCTGGCGCTGCCAGCCTGGGCACAAGACGCTGCAGCGCCTTTGGCTGAGGCCGGAGAGTCCGTTGCGGAAGCCGCCGAAACCGCAGCAGCCGTCGTCGACAAGGGCGACGTGGCCTGGATGCTGGTGTCCACCATGGTGGTCATCGCGATGACCGTTCCAGGGCTCGCCCTGTTCTATGGCGGCTTGGTGCGCGCCAAGAACATCCTGTCCGTGCTGACCCAGGTTTTCCTTGGCTTTTCGATGATCGCGATCCTGTGGGTCGCCTATGGCTATTCGCTTGCGTTTGCCGGTCCGACGGAAGGTGGCCTCTCTGCCTTTATCGGTGACTTCTCCAAGTTCTTCCTCTCCGGCGTCACGCTGGAGTCACGCGCAGCCACCTTCTCGGCCGGGTTCGAACTGCCCGAAATGGTGTTTGTGGTCTTCCAGCTGACCTTTGCCTGCATCACCTCGACCCTGATCGTGGGCGGTATTGCCGAGCGCATGAAGTTCGGCGCCCTGATGGCGTTCCTCGCCATCTGGTTCACCTTCTCCTATGTCCCTATGGCGCACATGGTCTGGGCCGGTCCAGGCCTTCTGTTTGGCCTTGGCGCCTATGACTTTGCCGGCGGCACCGTCGTGCACATCAATTCGGGTATTGCGGCACTCGTCGCTGCCATCGTTCTGGGGCCACGCCTTGGCTACATGAAGGAACCCATCGCGCCGCACAATCTGGTCTGGACCTATGTCGGTGCTGGCCTTCTCTGGTTCGGCTGGTTCGGTTTCAATGCCGGCTCCAACCTTGAGGCCAATGCCCTCACCGCCGTCGCGCTGGTCAACACCATCCTGGCTCCGGCAGCGGGCGCCTTGTCCTGGGCTCTTGCGGAACGCGTGACCCGCGGCCATGCCTCTGCCCTGGGTGCGGTTTCGGGTGCTGTTGCCGGCCTCGTCGCCGTTACCCCAGCCGCTGGTTTTGCCGGCGTGGGTGGTGCCATCGCCCTTGGCGCTATTGCTGGCGTTGTGTGCCTCTGGGCCGTGGCAAACCTCAAGACCATGCTGAAGTACGACGACTCGCTCGACGTGTTTGGTATCCATGGCGTGGGCGGCATCATCGGTGCGCTCGGCACGGCGATCGTGGCGGCTCCTGGCCTCGGCGGTTATCCGCTGGGCGATGCAACTGCCTATTCGATCGGTGGCCAGTTCATGGTTCAGCTGACCGCAACCGGCATAGCCGTGGTCTGGTCCGGCGTTGTTGCCCTCGTCGCCATGCTGATCGTCAAGGCAATCTTCGGCGGCGCCCGCGTCTCCGAATCGAGCGAAAGCGACGGTCTCGATCTCTCGAGCCATGGCGAGCGCGCCTACAACTAAGCTTCTGGACCGGGCGGCGGCACATTGCCGCCCGGCTCTCTTTTGATCCTGGCGTGCGGCTCGTGTTCCTCTTGGCCCGCCACAGAGGCTTCCCACTCGCAAACTGCACGGGCCGCACACCAGGATCAATCCAGCGTTCTCAGCTTTCAAGCCCGCCTATCACGGCGGGCTTTTGCTCGTTCGGCTCGAAGCACGAGCGGGGAAAGTCTCATGGTTAGCCTTGGGTTAACCCAGGCCGATTAGTCTGGCGGCACATCAGCCCCAATCGTTTCTCGGGGCCTATCGAGATTGCCCATGCCAAGTTCCCCTTCGCCAGTCCTCGATGAGATTCGCTCGGTGCCACAACGCGGCGTACGCAGCGGCAGCAAGCCGGCGCTTCCCGTTCCACCGCCCGCCCTCGCCATTCGCATTCCCTTGCGCGTCGCGGGCCTGGTGCTCCTGGGCATGGTTGCCATTTGCCTTCTGGCGCTGAGCTCCTGGTCGGTGGACGATCCCAGCTTCTCCTATGCCACGACCAAGACACCAGCCAATTGGCTGGGCTTTCCGGGCGCGGTGATCGCCGACACGCTGTTCCAGGTATTTGGCCTGGCTGCCCTGATCATGTTGGTGCCCCCGGCACTCTGGGGCTGGGCCTTTTCACGCCGCCGCTCCTTGAGCGGCATGGGCCTGCGACTGCTGGGCTGGGTGGGCGCGACCCTGTTGGGCGCAGGCGTTCTGTCCTTTGTCGCCATGCCGGCCAGTTGGCCCCTGCCCACCGGGCTCGGAGGCCTTGTCGGCACGGGCTTTACCACGCTTGCAACCATGGTGACCGGCGAGCGGCCGCAGGCTGTGACATCGGCGCTGTTCGCCATCATCATCGCGATTCCGGCCTTTGCCCTGTTCTGGATTGCCATGGGTCTGGGAAAATCCGTGCCAACGATGCCGAGCAAGGGCAAAGCGGCTGCAGCCACGACCCGCAAGGGAGCAATGGCCGAGCCTATCGAAGAAGACGAACCCGAAACCAACCCGCTGGTGGAAGTTGCCTTGGGCGCCATGGTGCATATGGGCTATTCCCTGCGCACCGCGTTCCGGCGCGCCCGGGCTAACCACGCCGAAAAGCGGGCCGCCGATGCGCCAGCCTGGCGCGATGACGATGTGGAGCCAAGCCTTGACAGGGCACCTGTTGCCTCGCGGCGCGAACCCGTGGTTGCGGCACCGCAGCGGCGCATCCATGCTCCGGTCGAGCCAATGGTGGAGCCCGCGTTTGAGCCTGCATTCGTGCCGGCGGCCGAGCCGGAGATCTCGCCGCGCATCAACGCGCGTCCGAGCTATGACGAGACCGAGCTGGACTATCCCGACGAGCCGCAGGACGAGGACGACATGCCCTTTGTGGCCGATCTTCCGGCGCCCGTGGTCAATCACCGCCAGCAGGGCGATTCGCGCTTCCATCCGGCCGATCCGACAAAGCCGCGCGTTGCCGCACCAGCGCCCCGGCCGGTCCAGGGCCAACGTGTGGCACGGGAGGCGCAGGCCTCGTTCCTCGATGAGCCCGAAGGGTTCGAGCTGCCGCCGTTGACCCTCCTTTCCGAGCCCAAGCATAGCGGCCCCTCGCCCGAGCATGCGCCCGAGCGCCTCGAAGCCATGGCGCGCAAGCTCGAGGAAGTGCTGCAGGATTTCGGCGTCAAGGGCGACATCATCAATGTCCGGCCCGGTCCCGTCGTGACCCTGTTCGAGCTTGAGCCCGCGCCTGGCATCAAGTCATCGCGCGTGATCTCGCTGGCCGATGACATTGCCCGTTCCATGTCGGCCATTTCGGCCCGTGTGGCGGTGGTTCCTGGACGGAACGCCATCGGTATCGAGCTGCCCAACCAGACGCGCGAAACCGTGTACTTCCGTGAAATGCTGGCATCGTCCGACTTCGAGAAGATGAAGGGCAAGCTGCCCATTTGCCTCGGCAAGACTATTGGCGGCGAGCCGGTGATCGCGGACTTGGCGCGCATGCCCCACCTCCTCATCGCCGGTACCACCGGTTCGGGTAAGTCGGTTGGTATCAATACCTTCATTCTGTCGCTGCTCTACCAGATGACGCCGGAGCAGTGCCGCCTCATCATGATCGACCCCAAGATGCTGGAACTCTCGATATATGACGGCATCCCGCACTTGCTGACCCCTGTTGTCACCGATCCGCACAAGGCCGTTGTGGCGCTCAAGTGGGCGGTGCGCGAGATGGAAGATCGCTATCGCAAGATGAGCAAGATCGGCGTGCGCAATATCGATGGCTTCAACCAGCGCGTGACCGAATCCAAGGCCAAGGGCGAAGTCATCACCCGCACCGTGCAGACTGGATTCGACCGTGAAACCGGCGAGGCGATCTTTGAATCGGAAGAGTTCGATCTCGAGCCCTTGCCCTATATCGTCGTCATCGTCGACGAAATGGCCGATCTCATGATGGTGGCCGGCAAGGACATCGAAGGCGCCATCCAGCGCCTGGCACAGATGGCTCGTGCTGCTGGCATCCACATGATTACCGCAACGCAGCGTCCGTCGGTGGACGTGATCACCGGTACGATCAAGGCCAACTTCCCGACCCGTATCTCGTTCATGGTGACGTCCAAGATCGACTCGCGCACCATTCTGGGCGAGCAGGGCGCCGAGCAGCTGCTGGGCAATGGCGACATGCTCTATATGGCCTCGGGCGGCCGCACCAAGCGCCTCCACGGCCCGTTTGTCGCGGACTCCGAAGTCGAGTCTGTGGTCAACCACCTCAAGGCGCAGGGTGCGCCGGATTACCTTGACTCCATCACCGAGGAAGACGGCGAAGGCGGCGAGTTCGGTGGCGAGAGCGCAGGCGGTGGAGGCGACGATTATGCTGGCTCAGGCGACGAGCTCTACGACAAGGCCGTGCAGATCGTTCTAACCGACAAGAAGGCCTCGACCTCCTATGTGCAGCGACGCCTCGCCATCGGCTACAACAAGGCGGCGACACTGATCGAGCGCATGGAACGCGAGGGGGTCATCTCCCAGGCCAACCACGCGGGCAAGCGCGAGATCCTTGTAGGATCGGACTAGCTGGCCAACTTGATTGAACTCGACAAACCCCGGATCGCAAGTCCGGGGTTTTCGTTTGTCTTGCACCGCAAGGCTCGAGTGGACGGAACCAGCTGTTGCCGCAATTGTTTCCTAGGTTAGCCTTAGCAGTATCTCTTATCCACGGGACGCCCATTCATGATTCGCCGCGATGCCTTGTTGCTCGGCTTTTCAGCCGCCCTTGCCCTTAGCGTGCCAGCCTGGGCGCTCGACCGTGCCCTGACGGCCGAGGAACAGCAGCTGATCAGCGAAATCAACTCGCACAACTCGCAGATCCGCACCATGGTGGGCCGGTTCCTGCAGATCGACACCGATGGCGGGCGCACCGAAGGAACCTTCTTCCTCGAGCGTCCTGACAAGATCGCCTTCCGCTATGCGCCGCCAAGCCGAGAGGAAATCGTTTCAGTGGGGCGCGGCTTTTATGTGCTGAACCGGCGCGATGAAACCTATTACGCCTATCCGCAGGACACGATTCCGCTACGCCAGTTCCTGGGCAACGACATTGATCTGCTCAACGCCAATGTCGTCGATGTCACCTCGGCTGATGGCTACATGACCATCACAGTGATCGATGAAACCGTGGCAGGAACCGTTCAGGTTTCGTTGATATTCGACACGGACAGCAAGGATCTGGCGCAGTGGAGCCTTGTGGAACCGAGCGGCGCGGAGCTCACCTTTTCGCTCTACGACGTTGAAAAGGGCGTCGAAATCCCGCGCTCATTCTTTTCCATCCCAGCGACTTACAAGGCTATCGAGCAGTAGTCAGCGCCCCCAAAAGAGCAGGGCAACCAGCCCTGCCCCACCCACCGCAATGCGCCACCAGGCAAAGGGCGCAAAGCCGTATTTGCTTACAAAGCCAAGTAGATAGCGCACCACCAGCGCGCCAACGATGAAGGCGGCGGCAAAGCCAATTGCAACGTTGAGCGCGATCGAGGTGTCGATCAGATCGCGGCTCTTGTAAAGATCATAGCTGAAAGCGCCGACCATGATCGGCAGGGCAATAAAGAAGGTGAACTCGGCCGCCGCGCGCTTGCTGGCGCCAAACAGCATGCCGCCCACCACAGTCGAACCCGAGCGTGACACGCCGGGCACCAGCGACAGCATCTGGAAGAGCCCAACGATTAGGGCCAAGTGCCAGGGAAACTGGTAAATATCGTCGTAGCGCGGCTTCAATGGCAGCCGGTCAACGATCAGCAGGATCACGCCTCCAACCAGGAGGGTGATGCAGATTAGCATGGCCGATTCCCAGAGATCGCCTTGGATAAAGTCCCTGAGCAGGACACCAGCCAGCACGGCCGGGAGGCAGGCCAGAACAACGCTCAGGGCAAACTGCCAGGCATAGCGCTTGCCGGTCAATGCATCGCGGATCAGCATGCCAAGCTTGGCAAAATAAACGGTGATGACAGCCAGGATCGCGCCCAGTTGGATCAGGACGATAAAGGTTGCCGGCTGCGTCAGGCCAAAGAAGTGCCCTGCTAAAAGCAGGTGCCCGGTTGAACTGACGGGCAAGAATTCGGTAAGCCCTTCCAGAATTCCCAGGATCAGCGGCACAAAAAGACCTTGATCGGCGTTCATTTGATCCCCTAATTCAGCCTATTGGGCTCGACGGCGGCTAGCACTAGCCTTGTTTGCCACATGCGCCAAGCCACCGGGCAGCGTGAGCCCCAAAAAGAGTATGAGCGTCACCATGCCAAGCTTGCTGCACCACCCTCTTGATCCTTCGTCGCGCCTGATCCGGCTGATGTGTGCCGAATACGGCGTGCCGCTCGACATGGAAGAGATCAAGCCCTGGCTGCGGACGCCCGAAATGCTGGAAATCAATCCAGCCGCGACCCTGCCGATCCTCCTGGGCGATTGGGACCAGCCGGTGATTGGCGTTTTGGCCAATATCCACACCATCGAGGATCTTTATACGCCCAGCGTGGTGATGGGGCTGATACCGGCGGATCCACCTGCGCGCGCCGAAATGTGGCGGCTGATCGAATGGGTGCTCGTCAAGCTCAATGACGAGGTCACGCGCTATATTCTGGAAGAAAAGATCATCAAGCGCGACGAGCGTGGCGCGACACCTGACCCGGCGATCCTTAGGATAGCGAAAGCGAACCTCAACGAGCACATGCTCTATTTCAACTGGCTCTTTGCCAATCACTCCTGGCTGGCGGGCCACACTATGACCCTGGCCGATTTCGCACTCGCGGCGCATCTGTCGACGCTCGACTATCTCGGTGACATCGACTGGGGCAAGGCTGGGGAGACCCGGGACTGGTATTCGCGCATCAAGTCGCGCCCGGCCTTCCGGACCTTGCTGAACGACCGTGTCGTCGCCATGCCGCCGCAACGGGGCTATGCGGATCTTGATTTTTAAGGCGCAGACTAGCCGTAGGGCCTATGCTTGCCGTCGCGATCCGGCCATCAGGGCAATGACGGCCAAGGGTAAGCAACGCGGATGACTGCTGCTGTAAAACAGCCAAGCCCCGACAACCTTGTTTCCGAGCTACGCGCCCGGGCGACAGCGCTTGGCTTTGGGAGCTTTGGCATCACCGCAGCCGATGCGCGGCCTGATCTGCCGGAAAAGCTGCGCCAGGCGCTAGAGGCGGGCTGGCATGGCGACATGGACTGGATGGTCGAAACGAAAGAGCGCCGTGGCAGCCCGAAGGGGCTTTGGCCCGATGCCAAGTCCCTGATCCTTCTTGGCTACAATTACGGGCCGGAGAGTGACCCACTGGCTATTCTGGGCGAGAAGTCACTGGGCACGATCTCGGTTTATGCCCGCAATCGCGATTACCACGAAATCATCAAAGGCAAGCTCAAGGAACTGGCGGGGCTGCTGGCGCGCCGCACAGGCGCCGAGGTCAAGGTTTTCGTGGATACCGCCCCCCTGATGGAAAAGCCCCTCGCGGAAGCGGCCGGACTGGGCTGGCAGGGCAAGCACACGGTTCTGGTCAGCCGCGACTTCGGCTCCTGGCTGTTTCTGGGCGCCATCGCAACCTCGGCCGAGCTGCCCACCAGCCAGCCGCACCGGCAAAGCTGTGGCCGGTGCACGCGGTGCCTCGATACATGCCCGACGCAAGCCTTTCCCGCGCCCTTCCAACTCGATTCGCGACGGTGCCTCGCTTACCTAACAGTCGAGCATAAGGGCCCCATCCCACGCGAGTTTCGCGCACCCATGGGCAACCGCATCTATGGGTGCGATGATTGCCTCGCCGTTTGTCCCTGGAACAAGTTCGCCTCCATTGCCCACGAAGCCAAGCTCAAGGCGCGCAGCGAGCTGGAGCGGCCGCACCTCGCCGACCTGGTGCAACTCGACGACGAACAATTTCGCCAGCTTTTCGCCGGCTCGCCGATCAAGCGGATCGGGCTGGCCCGGTTCCTGCGCAATGTCCTCATAGCCATCGGGAACTCAGGTGATCCGAGCCTTGTGCCACTGGTGGAGGCGCGGCTCTCCGATGAGCATGCCTTGGTCCGTGGGGCGGCGGTCTGGGCGTTGCGGCGGCTGGCGCCGACGCGTGCCGACATGCTCAGGTTTACCTATGAACCCGGTGAAAGTGACACCCAAGTGCGGGATGAATGGACAATGGAACTGGCATGAAGGCTTTCTTTTTCGGGCTGGGTTTTTCGTCGCTGGCTGCGGCAGCAGCCCTGCGCATGCAATCGGAAACAATCGACGTTTCAGGCACCGTCCGGACGCAGGACAAGGCCGATCGGCTGACGGTCGACGGCATCCGTGCGCATGTCTTTGACGGCACAATGCCGGGTGCAACGTTGGGCGGCGATCTGCGACGGGCGAGCCATGTCATTCTTTCCATCGCGCCCGGCGCCGAGGGCGATCCAGCCCTTCTTCATCATCGCGCCGACCTCGATGCCGCGCAGGATCTCCAGTGGCTTTGCTATTACTCGACGGTTGGCGTTTATGGAGATTTCGGCGGCGAGTGGATCGATGAAACCGCGCCGCTCGTGCCGCGCAATGATCGCTCGGACCGGCGTGTAGTGGCCGAGCAAGCCTGGCGCGACTATGCCCAGGCACGTGGCGTGCCGCTCGCCATTTTGCGATTGGCCGGGATTTACGGGCCGGGGCGCTCCACATTCGACAAGCTTCGTGACGGAACGGCGCGGCGGATCGTCAAGCCCGGTCAGGTGTTCAACCGCATTCATGTGCAAGATATTGCTCGGGTAACGGCGCTTGCCGCCGAAGCGCGGCTCGATGGCACGTTCAACCTGGCCGATGACGAGCCAGCGCCGCCGCAAGACCTGGTAACCCACGCTGCTGCGATGATGGGAGTCGAACCGCCTGCGGCCATGCCGTTTGATACGGCGGAGCTGACACCCATGCAGCGCAGCTTCTATGCCGATAACAAGCGCGTCTCCAACCGCCTGATCAAGCAAGCACTCGGAATAGACTTGCTCTATCCCAACTATCGCGAGGGTTTGGCGAGCATCTGGGAGAGGGTGGAATGAGCGTCCAGCCGGCCAAAGGCGCGCCTGAGCGGATCGTCCTTGAAGGCCGCTATATACGGCTGGAGCCGCTCGACCAGCAGCATGCCGAAGACCTTTATGCGGTTTCCAACTTGCCTGGTGGACCGGAGCGCTATCGCTGGCTGCCGTCGGAAGCGCCGGCAAGCCTGCAAGCTACAAAGGATTGGATCGAAACGACCAAGGCCAGCCCGGATCGTTATGTTGCCGTGGTCGACAAAAAGACTGGCACGGCGGTGGGTCGGCAAGCTTGGCTGCGCATCTTCCCACACAATGCTTCGGTCGAGATCGGTGGCATCTATTGGGGCCTGCCCATGGCCCAAACGCCTCTTGCGACGGAGGCCTTGTTCCTGTTTGCCCGGCATGCCTTTGATGACCTCGGCTATCGCCGCTTTGAGTGGAAGTGCAACAATCGCAACGAGCCTTCCAAGGCGGCGGCCAGGCGCTTCGGCTTTCAATATGAGGGGCTGTTCCGGCAGGACATGATCGTCAAGGGCGAAAGCCGGGACACGGCCTGGTTCTCCATCATCGATGGGGAATGGCCAGAGTTGCGCGTCGAGTTCGAGCGGTGGCTAGCACCAGAGAACTTTGGGCCAGATGGGCAGCAGCGGACACGCCTGGGTGAGCGGTAGCGCCTCGCAGCATCCATTAGTTTAGGTAGTTTCAGCACCTCAGGATGCCGAGTCGAACCTGGGATGACATTGAGGGCGGTAGGGTAAGACCCGGTCTCAAAAAGCATCATCCCGGCCTGGGCCGGGATGATCTGAGCTTCCTAGTTTTCCTGAGCGCCGAAGATGATGTCCATCAATGTGCGCTGTGAACGTTCGTTCTCGATCGGTGCCGTTTCACCCATGATCTCAGCAGGAGGCTGCATCTGGGCTGGGGTGCTCGGAACCCAGACCTGCTGGCCAGTGGCCGGATCGGTGACCAGGGTCATCGGCTGCCCGGTATTGGCATCGATCGGCGCTTCGCCAATTCCGGCGTTCTGCCCCTGCAGCGGATAGCCGGTGACTGGATCGATGGCCTGGGGTTGGATCACCTGGTTGCCGCCCACGACTTGACCGACGGGCATGCCTGTGGCCGGGTCAATCTGGTTGCCATAGGCATCGACCAGATATCCGCCCGTAGCAGCATTGATCGGCTGGCCAGTGTTTGGGTCGATCTGCGCAGCATTGGGATCAGCGAACCCTGTTCCTTGCGCCGGATTGATCGCAGCCGTCGCAGTCGCCGCGACATACTGGCCTGTTGCCGGGTCGAGGCGCATGAGCTGGCCCGTCGCTGGATCGGTCATGGTCTGCACCATCTCGCCGGTACCGGCATCGACATATTGCGTCATCGGCTGGCCTGTGGCGGGATCGACGGCGACCTGGCCCGTGGCCGGGTCGATGACCTGCTGGGCCACCAGTTGGCCATCATAGCTGCCGCCGGGGAGCGAGGCGACCTGCTTGCCCTCATGCGACTTGGTCATGAATTCGGACCAGATCGCAGCCGGCACATTGCCGCCCGACAGGGTCGTCTTGGTGCTGTCGTCATTGCCCAGCCAGACACCGGTGACCATGGCTGCGGTATAACCCACAAAGAGAGCGTCCTTGGCGTCCTGGGTCGTGCCGGTCTTGCCAGCGAATTCCCAGCCGCCCAGATTGGCGCCCTTGCCCGTGCCCACTTCCACGGCCGTCTTGAGCATGTCGTTCATCTCGGCAAGGACGTTGGGCGCGATCACCCGGCCTGGACCGGCATTGGAAGCTTCGTAGAGCACCTCGCCGTCCTTGCTCTTGATGTTAGTGATGACGTTGGGGATGACGCCCATGCCACCATTAGCAAAGGGTGCATAGGCCGAGGTCAGCTCAAGCAGGTTCACTTCCTGGGTGCCCAGGGCAATGGAGGGAACAGGCGTTAGGGGCGAGGAAATGCCCATGCGCGCGGCGACATCCACCACCACTTCTGGTGTCACATCGATGGCGAGACGCGCCGTGATGGTGTTGAGCGAATAGGCAAGGCCCTGGCGCAGGGTCACGGTGCCTGCATATTTGCCCGAGGCGTTCCGCGGGCTCCAGCCGTTGTAATCGAACTGGGCGTCTTCGGCCAAAGTATCGGGCGTGTAGCCCTTTTCCATGGCAGCCAGATAAACGAATGGCTTGAAGGTAGAGCCAGGCTGGCGTTTGGCCGTCACAGCGCGATTGTACTGGCTCTTCTGGTAATCGACGCCACCCACCATGGCACGCACGGTGCCATCCACATCCATGGCAACGAGGGCGCCCTGCGTAAAGCCGCGCTTTGGACCTTCATTGGCCACGGCTTCCTTGACGATGAATTCGGCGTCGCGCTGCATTTTCCAGTCGATGGTCGTCTGAACAACCACGTCGCTTTTGATCTCGCCGAGATAGGCGGTCATCAGCGACTCCACCCAGTCCGCCACATACGACTCCGAACCGGCGACGCGGGTGCGTACGCTCTGGCTGGGGTCGATCTGGGCCGCGGCAGCTTCTTCCTTGGTGATATAGCCTTCTTCGGCCATGGCGTTGAGCGACAGGCGTTGGCGCTCGATGGCGCGCTCGGGATTGCTCTTGGGATTATAGGCCGATGGTGCCGGCAAGAGACCTGCCAGCATGGCGGCCTGACCCAAGGACAGGTTGCGCGCGGAAACGCCAAAATAGGTCTGGGCAGCCGCTTCGATGCCCGTGGCCCCGGAACCGAAATAGACGCGGTTCATGTAGAGCTCGAGGATTTCTTCCTTGGTGTAGTTCTGCTCGAGCCACACCGAGAGAATAGCTTCCTGCACCTTGCGGCCCAATGTCTGGTCGGGGCTAAGGAAGAGGTTCTTGGCAACCTGCTGCGTGATGGTGGAGGCGCCGCGGGTGACGCCGCGCGCCTGGATGGATTCCACAGCCACCGCCGCCAGACCGATCGGGTCGACACCAAAATGGCTCATGAAGCGCCGGTCTTCCGAGGCGATGATCGCTGCCGGCACGTAGTAGGGTAGTTCGCGATAGGTGATGGCTTCACCGCCTGTCGCGCCGCGATTGGAAATCAGCGAGCCGTCGGCTGCGAGGATCCGGATATTGGGCGGACGATCAGGGATGGCCCAGGTGTTGGACGAAGGCAGCTGGGCGCCATAATAGACGATAACGCCGATGACCGCGATGCCACCCCAAAGACATGCCACAAAACCCCACCAAAGGAGGCCCATGAGGAAACCGCCCGAGCGCGAGCGACGACGCTTGGGCGCAGGCTTGGCCTTGCCGCGCTTGGGGGGCTTGGGCGCCTTGCCGCGCGGCGCGTTGGGCGGTACGCCGCCCGAGCGTTCGTCATCCACGAAAACGCCGACGGACCGCCCCATGGACGGCTCGACGCGAGTGCCCTGCCCCTTGGCCCGAGCAGCACTGCGCGGCTTGCCCGTTTTGGTAGCGGGGCCACCCACACGATCATCGGCGGAAATGCGGAAATCCATCAAGCATACCCAGGTTCGAATGCGCCTTGCCGCTTCTACTCCGTTCCCCCAAGATTGGGAATCAAGTGGTTAAGGCAAGGTAAAGCTTGGTCGGCCGGCTCGTGCTTGGCGCCTCTCGGATCAGGGCGGAGGGCACGCGGCCTCGAGGCGGTTCTCCGTGGCAATTGTGGCCGTTTATGGAGCAATTTCGCGTTGGTTGCGCGGTGTTGCACGGCTAACACATGAGATGGAGCAGCTTCGCTTTGAAGGAGCGAGCGCGGCTTGCTTTCGCCCTGCCTTTCTCGGCTTACTACGGCAAAAAACAAAGAGGTGAAGGACGCATGATTGCAGCGTTGGTGCGAGCCGTTGTCTTCGGAACAGCCGTGAGCTCGGTTTCGCCTGCGGCTGCACAGAATAGTGATTTGCTGGAGCGGGCGCTCGCTGCAGCTGTCGACCAGTTCGAGCGAGCTCTACCGAACTTGAGTGATAACGTTGCTGGTGTAGATGTCAGCGTGTATCGCGATGCGCTGAGTTTGCAGCGTTTTACCTCCGCGCGCTGGGGCGGCACGGTCAGCGTATCCATCCAGACGCAGAACGACGAGGGCGGTGGCTGCGCCCGCTTTGCCGCCTACACGGAAGTGCCGCCTAGAAATGGCGTCGTGCCGCTCGTGCTGTGCCCGCGCTTCTGGACGCCGGGAGCCGATCAGCTGCGAACCCTCACCATTCTTCATGAGATGGTGCATGTCGTGGCCGGCACGGACGAGTGCCAGGCCATGGCCTTTGCCGCTTACGTGGAGCAGTTGTCCACCGGACAATGGACGCCGGTGGACAGCTATTGGCAGGCAAGCGGCTGTGCCGGTTCGCGGTACAGCCTGCCCGATTAAACGTCCAAATTGCTGACGCTCAGGGCGTTGTCCTGAATGAAGTCGCGGCGTGGCTCCACGAGGTCGCCCATGAGGGCGGTAAAGATCTGGTCGGCTTCGTCGATCTGGTCGATCTCGACCTTGAGGAGCGTACGGGCATTGGGGTCGAGCGTCGTTTCCCAAAGCTGGTCGGCATTCATTTCGCCCAAGCCCTTGTAGCGCTGCAACGACACGCCCTTGCGGCCATAGTCTGTCACCGCCTTGAAGAGGGAGGAAGGGCCGTGGATGTTCTGCGTCTCGCCCTTGCGGGTGAGCGTGGGCACGCCGCCATAGATCTCGTCGAGCCGTTCGGCCAGCTGGCGCAGCTTGCGCGCATCAGCGCTCTGAAGGAGAGCCTTGTCTAGCTGGTGGGTTTCTGCAACGCCGCGCACGGTGCGCGAGAAGGCAAGGCCCTCCTCATCGGTGATGACGCCCGACCAGCCGCGCTCCAGCTCGTCCGAAATGCGATCGAGACGGTTGGCGATGCGCTCCATGGTGCCCTGGATGCGGCTAGCATCGGCAAGGCCATCCGGATCAAGCCCGCCAACAATGGCGGCCTGTTCAACGAGGCTCCTGTTGTAGCGCGTGTTGAGGTTGTCGATGGCTTGAACAATTTGGCGGGCCTGCTGCACGATGGATTGCAGATCGGCACCGGCATGCTGATGGCCATCGCGCGTCGTCAGCACCGCATCGTCAAGGCCGGCCTCGATGAGGTAGTCCGTCAGCGCATCCTCGTCCTTCAGATACTGTTCAGATTTGCCGCGCATGGCTTTGTAGAGCGGTGGCTGGGCGATGTAGATATGGCCGCGCTCCAGCAGGGCCGGCGTTTGCCGGTAGAAAAAAGTCAGCAAGAGCGTGCGGATATGGGCGCCGTCAACGTCGGCGTCCGTCATGATGATGATCTTGTGGTAGCGCAGCTTGTCAGGGTTAAACTCCTCGCGGCCAATGCCGGTGCCAAGCGCCGTGATCAGCGTACCGACCTGGTCGGAGGAGATCATTCGGTCAAAGCGGGCACGTTCAACGTTGAGGATCTTGCCCCGCAGCGGCAGAACAGCCTGGTTAGAACGGTCGCGGCCCTGCTTGGCGGAGCCACCGGCGGAGTCGCCTTCCACGATGAAGATTTCAGACTTGGCCGGATCGCGCTCCTGGCAGTCGGCGAGCTTACCGGGCAAAGAGGAGATTTCGAGCGCACCCTTGCGGCGGGTGAGCTCACGGGCTTTACGCGCGGCTTCACGGGCCGCGGCAGCTTCGGCTACCTTGCCGACAATGATCCGGGCTTCGTTGGGGTGCTCTTCGAACCACTGGCCCAGCTTGTCGTTAACGATGTTTTCAACGACCGGGCGGACTTCGGACGAAACAAGCTTGTCCTTGGTCTGGGACGAGAATTTCGGGTCGGGCACTTTGACTGAAAGAACGCAGGTCAGCCCTTCGCGCGTATCGTCGCCGGTGACCGAGACCTTTTCCTTCTTGGAAATGCCGGAGGATTCAGCATAACCAACCACCTGGCGTGTCAGGGCACCGCGCAGCCCCGCTAAGTGCGTGCCGCCATCGCGTTGTGGAATGTTGTTGGTGAAGCAAAGGACGTTCTCGTGGTAGCTGTCGTTCCACTGCAGCGCAACCTCGACGGTGATGCCGTCCTTTTCGCTGGTCATGGTGATCGGCCGATCGACAACCGGCACCTTGCTCTTGTCGAGATATCGAACGAAAGCCTCGAGACCGCCTTCATAGTGCAGCTCGGTTTCAACCGGCTCGGGGTGACGCAGGTCACGCAGGATGATGCGAACGCCTGAGTTGAGGAAAGCCAGTTCGCGCAGGCGGTGCTCGAGCGTCTTGTAGTCGAACTCCACCATGGTGAAGGTTTGCGGGCTGGGCAGGAAGGTCACGGACGTGCCGGAACGACCCTCATAGGTGCCGGGCTGCTTGTCCTGCGTATATTCACCCACCTTCTTGAGCGGCGCCACGGCGTCGCCATGGGCGAATTCCATTTCGTGGATCTCGCCATCGCGGTTGATGCGCAGCTTGAGCCAGACCGAGAGGGCATTGACCACGGACACGCCCACGCCATGAAGGCCGCCGGAAACCTTGTAGGAGTTCTGGTCGAACTTACCGCCGGCATGGAGCTGGGTCATGATGACCTCGGCCGCCGAAACGCCTTCTTCCTTGTGGATGTCGGTGGGGATGCCGCGGCCATTGTCGATCACGGTGCAGCTGCCATCGGCATTGAGCGTCACCGTGACGAGGTCAGCGTGGCCCGCTAGGGCCTCGTCGATGGCGTTGTCGACGACTTCGTAGACCATGTGGTGGAGGCCCGAACCGTCATCCGTATCACCAATATACATGCCCGGGCGCTTGCGCACCGCATCAAGACCTTTGAGCACCTTGATGCTGTCGGCGCCGTATTCATTGGGTTCGGTGTTCTGGGTGTCGGTCATGGGGTCCGAATCAGTCGTTTTAGCGTGTGTTGTTTCTAGCGGAAGGGGGTGCAAACCCCAAGCAAATTGGCCCTTTCAGCCGGCTTTGCAGGGGATTGAAGCCCTGTTTGACCCTGAAAGATTTCAGTCGGGCGAGACCCGTCCATCCCGGACGATCAGCCTCTGCGCCCGATCACCCAAAGCCTCGAACAGAAGCCGATCGGTGCCGGTGAGAAAGCACTGGGTGCCCAGCCCATCCAGCGCCCCGAAGAGGGCACGGCGACGGTCTGGATCAAGGTGGGCCGCGATCTCATCAAGAAGAAGAAATGGCGTGATAGTCGTGCGCAGCTTGACCAAGCGGGCATGGGCCAGGATGAGCCCGATCAGCAGCGCCTTTTGCTCTCCGGTCGAGCCCAAGGCAGCCGGCATGGCCTTTTGCCAATAGGTCACTTCGAGATCAACGCGGTGTGGTCCATATATGGTGCGTCCAGCCGCTCGATCAAGGCCACGCGAGCCTCGCCAGACGGCCGCTAGAGCCGTTTCGAGGTCAGCCGAAGAGGTCGGCTCGAACTGGTTCTCGAACAGGGGCGTTAGCGCCAGATGTGCAGCGGGAAAGCTCCTGTCTTCCAGGCTTTGGTCGATCAGGGCCTGAAGGTGGAGGAGACTATCGGTGCGCGCCAGGTGGATGGAGGCACCGAGCTCAGCCATTTGCCGCTCGATCGCCGTGAGCCAGGCTGGATCACCATCGTCGTCGAGGAGCTTGTTGCGTTGGCGCATGGCCCTTTCGTAATCGCCCACGGTTGCTGAATGGGTGGGGATCAGCGTCGTCACCAGGCGATCCAGAAACCGGCGGCGGTCGCTGGCCGGCCCGGCGAAAAGGCCATCCATGGCTGGAGTGAGCCAAAGTACGCGCAGATAATCGCTCATGGCTTCAACGGAGCGCGCATTGGCGCCATTGATGCGCACGCGCCGGCCCCCATCGGGCGCTGCCCCGGTGCCAATATCGGCGGGACCGCTGTCGGTTTCGACCGTCGCGGCCACGGCCCAGCCAATGTCGGAGCCCTGCGCCTGGACGGTATCGAAAGAGGCGCGGCGGAGACCACGGCCTGGCGAGAGGAGGGAAATGGCTTCAAGCAGATTGGTCTTGCCCGCGCCATTAGGGCCGGTGAGGACGACGTGGCGGGCGTCGAGGTCAAGTGCCGCCGCGGCGTAGTTGCGAAAGGCAGTGAGGCGCAGGCGAGAGAGGTAGCGGGTCATGGAAGTAAGGCCCCCTCAACCGCCGCGTTGCGGCGACCTCTCCCCCAGGGGGAAAGGTGGAGAGCCCCAGAGGTCGCGCAGCGACACCTCGCCCCTTGGGGGAGAGGTCGGCCCGCAGGGCCGGGTGAGGGGACCTTCACGATGATCGATTTATCCCAGATCAGACCCGCATCGGCATCAGAACATACAGCGCGCGGGTGTCGCCCTCGTCCTTGACGAGCGTCGGGGAGCCGGCGTCGTTAAACATGAAGACGGCACTTTCGGAGCGGATCTGGCTGATGATGTCGAGGAGGTACCGGGCGTTGAAGCCGATCTCGAAGCCGTCGGTCTCGAACTCAACGGCGAGTTCTTCGCTGGCCGTGCCATGGTCGGGATTGGTGACGGAAAGTTCGAGCAGCCCATCGCGAGCCTGGAGCTTCACCGCCTTGCCGCCGCGATCGGAGGCAATGGTGGAGACGCGGTCCACGGCGATGGCAAAGCTCTGCCGGTCGACATTCATCTGCTTGTCGTTGTTTTTGGGCGTCACCCGATCGTAGTCGGGGAAGGTGCCCTCAATGAGCTTGGAGAGGAGCACAACCGAGCCAACGGTCACGCGGATCTTGGTGTCGGAAACTTCCACCTTGATGTCGCCATCGGCACCGTCCAGGAGCTTTTGCACCTCGCCCACGGTTTTTTTGGGCACGATGATGCCCGGCATGCCCTTGGCCCCAACCGGCGCCTCGATTTCAGCACGGGCCATGCGGTGGCCGTCTGTTGCGACGGCGCGCAGCACAGTGCCAAGGCCCGTCACATCCACGGTGTGGAAGTAGATGCCATTGAGGTAATAACGGGTTTCCTCGTTGGAAATCGCGAACTGGGTCCTTTCGATCAGCTCGCGCAGGGCGGTCGCCGGCATGGTCCATTCATGGCCGAACGAGCCGGACTTCAAATCCGGAAAGCTGTCGGGCGAGAGGCACGCCAGATTGAAGCGCGATCGGCCAGAGGTGAGAACCATGTTTTCCCCGCCATCGGTTTCGAGCCGCACCTCAGCGCCATCGGCCAACTTGCGCACGATTTCATAAAGCGTATGGGCGGGAACGGTGGTGGTGCCGGGCGTCGAGACCATGGCCGGCACGCCTTCGGTGACCTCGATATCAAGGTCGGTGGCGCGCAGCTCGACCTTGTCGTCGGCGGCCTTGAACAGGACGTTGGCCAGGATGGGATAGGTATTGCGCCGTTCTACCACCCGATGCACATGGCTCAGCGACTTGAGCAGATGGTTGCGTTCGAGCGTAACTTTCATGGCGAAACTTCCTGGCACTACGCGCTGCCTGGCGGCAGCAAACCCCCGGAGGCCGGGGGTGGACATTTACAATTTGTGAACGCAAAGGCAAGGGTGGGTGCGGGTTTGTCGCAGGGGAATTGCGAAGCTCAGCTACTCTATCCCCAACCACGATGTCACCCCGGCCTCGAGCCGGGGCCCAGCTCGAGATTGAGCCACAGCCGCCAGGTTTCTGAAAGAGCCACCCAGACCTTACCAACATCTCAGGATGGATCCCGGCTCAAGGCCGAGATGACATCGGGGAGTGGGGCGAGCTTAGTGCCCTACTCTTCGAGCATGCGCTTCAACAATTCGATTTCCTGGGCCAGTTCCACATCGTCCTTGATCATCTGTTCGACCTTGCGGACCGAGTGGAGGACGGTAGTGTGGTCGCGGCCGCCGAAGCGCCGGCCTATTTCGGGCAGGGAACGCGAGGTCAGGGCCTTGGCCAGGAACATGGCGATCTGGCGCGGGCGCACCACATCGCGCGAGCGGCGGGCGGAGAGGAGTTCGTTACGCGGCACCTTGTAGTGGCGGGAAACGATCTTGAGGATGTCCTCGATGCGGACGCGGCGGGCTTCATGGGCGCGGATAAGATCGCCCAGGGTCTTCTCCGCCAGCGGCACGGTGATCAGCTCGCCCGTCAGCTGGTTTGCAGCGACGAGGCGGTTGACGGCGCCGTCGAGGTCGCGGCCATGGCTGATCACGGCGCGGGCGATATAATCAATGACGGGCGCGGGGAAATGCATGCCGAAGCGGGCGCTGGACTGGTCGGCCCGGCGCTGCACGATGGCGCGGCGTAGCTCGAGGTCGAAGCCGGTGATCGGGATCACGAGACCGCCCGAAAGACGTGAGCGGACGCGCTCATCGAGCATTTCGAGATCGCGCGGGGGCGCATCGCCTGCAACGACGACCTGCTTGGCGCCGGTGAGGAGCGTGCCCAGGGTATGGCCGAACTCGGTGGCGGACTTGCCCTGGAGGAACTGCATGTCATCGATCAGGAGGAGATCGACGCGGCGGAGCCATTCCTTGAAGCCGAGCGCGGACTGACGCTGCACGGCCGTGATGAAATGGTACATGAAGTGGTCGGCGGTCAGGTAAACGATGTTCTTGGAGGGATCCGCCGACTGAACTGCATGGGCAATGGCGTTAAGGAGGTGAGATTTGCCCAGGCCGACAGTTGAATGAATATAGACCGGGTTGAAGGTCACGGTGTTGTTGGCGGCGGCATTGGCGATCTGGCGGGCAACACCGAAAGCCATTTCATTGGCTTCGCCGGATACAAAGGTTTCAAAGGTCATGCGAGGATCAATTGCGCTACCTGAAAGGGCATCGCCCTTGGGCGCGGCATTGTCCCGCACGAGACGCGGGGCGGCCGGCATCTGCAGCGGCGCGGCGGGCGACGGCGCCGGTTCGGCAGCGGGGCTGGCAGGCTCGGCCGTTGGCTGGGCGAGGCGAGGACGGGCCTGGCCGTTGACACGCAGCGTCACCTGAACGCGGGACAGCTGATCAAGGTCCTGCCGGAAGGTTTCGAGCAGCAGGTCGGCATAATTGGATTGCACCCAGGAGCAGAGGAAACGCGTGGGCGCGGAGAGGTGCACGACATCGTCGAGCACTTCCTCCAGCTCCAGCGCGGCGAACCAGGAGGTGAACACATCTGTGCCGACGGATGCCTTAATGCGGGCGCGCACGCGGTTCCAGAGCTCGCGCTGGGCTTCGCTGGAGTCGATGCTCGCCATAACAGGGGTTTCGCCTTTGCTGATCATGGAAGAGGAGGATTTGGGAGCCTTGGACGCCCAATCGTCTCCACCCGCGGTCGCCTGTCGCATCATAGATAGCCCCATTTTCCTGTTACCCGCTGCGTCCGCAATCGCGCGGGGTTGTTGATGTCCACACCAGGCAACCGACTGATCGGCAACCAATGCTTCGCCCCAGAGCCCGACATTGCGGGCACAGTTTATCAACCCGGCGGTTGAGCCGCCGGCGTCGCATTCCTTGATTGTCATGAAGCCAGTCCGAGCCTTCGAACCAGTTTATCTACCTATTACCAGACCCCCCGGCCCGGCTGCCAATACGCTGCCAACACTTTTGCACCAGCTCAAAATACGACGGCTAACTCTGCCGCATTCGCCAAAAACCTTGACCCATATCGAACTCACCAGCAGGCCTCGGCACTCGTTTTGGCGCCTCGTTTCAAGCTGACCAGATTACTTTAATGGGAGCCATTTAGGCTCGCAACCGTGGAATCTGCAAAATGGGGGCTTGACTCTCCACTTGCGTTTTGGCCCGCCAAAATGGGCGTTCAAAGGGAAAACCAAGGCCCTGTGACTCAAGAGAGAATCGGTGCGGAACTCATGACGGCTTGGTGAAAATTTTATTTTCGCTGCGATCACAATTGCTCCGGGAACCTTCTGCGACCCGCCAAAGCTCGATTGCAGGAAACCAGCTAAACCACTGCCACGCCTTAAAATGCCTTTAGTTCCTTGCCGGAAGCGCTGGGTCAGCAGCGCTGTCATGGCAATGACACATATTCTTCCAAATGGAAAAGCTTGCCAACGCCGGGCCAAGAAAAAGGGCTCCGAACGGAGCCCAATTCATCATTGCCCAAGCGCAAAGGCGCGGCGGGTCAGAAGCGCGGTTTCAGACGCTCAGAGCCTTGACGCGGCTATTGAGGCGCGAAACCTTGCGAGCAGCCAGATTAGCATGGACAATGCCCTTGGAGGCAGCGCGGTTGATCTCGGGAGCGGCAACAGCCAGGGCTTCCATGGCCAGCTTGTGATCGCCGGCAACAATGGCTTCCTCGACCTTGCGGATAAAGGTGCGCACGCGCGAACGGCGCGACTTATTGATGGCAGTACGGGCTGCAATCTTGCGGGTAGCCTTTTTGGCTGAAGGCGTATTGGCCATAATGGTCCTCTTGGCGTCCAACCGAACTGCCCTTGGCGCTCCAGGCGCAGGAGGGGTCCGGGATGAAATGAAATCGGCGGCTAACATGTGCCGCCAAGTTGCGCGGTCTATAGGGGAAGTGGGGGCAAGCGTCAACTGGATTCAAAGGGCTGGTGGTCCCGCCGCTCTTTGCCGCTTACTAGATCTTCTTCTGGCAGACAGGGCAAAAGAAGGTGGAGCGCCCCGATTGCACGATGCGCTCAATAGTCCCTGAGCAGAGTGGCGTGGGGCAAGGCTCCCCTTCTCTGTCATAGACCGCGAAGCGATGCTGGAAATAGCCAGTGCCGCCTTCGGCATTGCGGAAGTCACGCAAGGTGGAGCCGCCCACTTCGATGGCTTCTATCAACACCTGCCGGACGGCACTGGCAAGGTCCTCCAGCACCGGCTTTGGCTTGCCTTTGCCGGTCACCAGCCTTCCGGCAAGCACGGTCGGGTGGATATGGCTGCGATGGAGCGCCTCTGCCACGTAGATATTGCCAAGCCCCGCCACCACGCGCTGGTCAAGGAGCGCTGCCTTAATCGGAGTCTTCTTGCCGGCGAACTTCTCGGCCATCTCGGCGGCGTTGAAGTCATTGCCCAGCGGCTCGGGCCCAAGACCCTTGAGATAGGGGCTGTCGGCTAGATCGTCGTAAAGGTCGATGAAGCCAAAGCGGCGCGGGTCGGCATAGATCAGGTGCGAGCGGCCATGGCGTGGATGGGAAATGGTCCACACCATATGGTCATGCTTCGGTACGGGCTCGGTTTCATAGTAGCGCGGGGGCTTGTCGATGCCGTGCTCGGCAAAGCGCCAAGACCCCGTCATGCCCAGATGGCTAAGGAGCGTCTTGCCGTTGGACAGACAGAGTAGCAGGTATTTGGCGCGCCGCCCGACAGTGGTGATCGTCGTGCCCTCTATGGCCTGGGCAAGGTTTGCTGGAAATGGAAAGCGCAGATCTTCGCGGTTAAGCGTGACCTTTTCGATGGTGGCGCCATCGATCCATGGCTCGAGGCCGCGGCGGACAGTTTCGACTTCGGGCAGTTCAGGCACAGATAACCTCTTCAGCATGTGCGGCTTTGCGCCATGGCAATGCCCATATCGCTTCTATATGGTGCGCCCGAACAGTCCACCACTTGCGAGCCAGCCGATGACCGAGATGCCCCAGACGACCCATTTCGGCGAACAGATTGTGGCGCTCGATGACAAGCAGCGGCTGGTCAACCAGGTGTTCCACCAGGTGGCCGATCGCTATGACTTGATGAACGACCTGATGAGCGGGGGTATTCATCGGCTTTGGAAAAACGCCATGGTCGCCGAACTGGCTCCACCCAAAAGCGGCACGCGACCCTTTCGGGTGCTCGACATGGCAGGCGGCACCGGAGACGTGGCCGAGCGCATCATCAATGCATCGGTCGGCTATGCCGAGGTCGTGGTTTCGGACATCAATGCCGACATGCTGCGTGTGGGCGCCGAACGCGCTCGAGGCTGGCGCTATCCGGCGCAGGCTAGTTTTGTCGAGGCCAATGCCGAAGAGCTTCCGTTCGAAGACAAGAGCTTTGACGCCTATACGATCGCCTTCGGCATTCGAAATGTGCCGCGCATCGAGAAGGCCTTGGGCGAAGCTTATCGCGTCCTCAAGCGCGGCGGACGCATCCTGGTGCTGGAGTTCTCCCAGGTCGACGTGCCGGGCTTTGACCAAGTCTACAAGGCTTTTTCCGATCAGGTGATCCCGCCCATGGGGCGCCTTGTGACAGGGGACGCGCAACCCTATCAGTACCTGGTGGAATCAATCCGCAAGTTCCCTTCCCCGTCGCTGTTTCGGGCCATGCTGACCAGTGCAGGCTTTAAGCGCGTCAAGGCGACGTCCTTTACCGGCAACGTCGCAACACTGTTTTCGGGATGGAAGCTTTAGCCTTATGCTGATTTCCGCCTATTTTCGTCTGGCGCGGGCCGGCTATGTTCTGGCGCGCGAGGGGGCACTGTCGATCATCTCCCTCAATGGGCTGCCGCCGGCACTCGCGCCCTTGCGACTCGCCATCTGGCTGGGTCGGCTGATCGAGCGACCCGAGGTGCGCCAGACAGGGCACGTGGAGCGCCTCAACAAGGCTCTTAACCGGCTCGGGCCCACCTATGTGAAATTTGGGCAAACGCTCGCCACGCGTCCCGATGTGGTTGGCGCCAACATCGCCAATGATCTTGCCGGGCTGCAGGACCGCATGGATCCGTTCGATCCGGGTCTTGTGCAGCCTATCCTGCGCGGCGCACTGGAAGACAAGGCGAGCGAGCTGACCGAGCTCAGCGCACCAATTGCCGCCGCGTCCATCGCCCAGGTGCATCGGGCGAGGCTCGTGCCGCCCGCGGGACCGGCGAGGATGGTGGCCGTCAAGATTTTGCGACCAGGCGTTGCCAATCGCTTCATGGCCGATATCGAAAGCTTCTATGTTGCGGCTGGCTTGGCGGAACGCTTCGTCCGTTCAACCCAGCGCCTCAGGCCTACCCAGGTGGTGCAAACGCTCGACCGCTCGGCGCGGCTGGAGCTCGATCTGCGCCTGGAAGCCGCGGCCATTAGCGAAATGGCCGAAAACATCAAGAACGATACCGGCTTTGTTATTCCCACTGTCAGCTGGGAGCACGTGGCGCAGAACGTTCTGACCACGACCTGGGTGGAAGGCATCCCAATACGTAATCACCAAGCGCTCGATGCGGCTGGTGTTGATCGCAGGGCGCTCGCAAGCAATCTGCTGCAGAGCTTTCTGAAGCACGCCATCCGCGACGGGTTCTTTCATGCCGACATGCACCCGGGCAACCTCTTTGCCGACCCGCGCACGGGTGACGTGATCGCCGTTGATTTCGGCATTATGGGCCGCATTAACCGGCGTGAACGGCGGTTCCTCGCCGATATCTTGTACGGCTTCATTACCCGCAACTATCGTCTGGTCGCCGAGCGCCATTTCGAGATCGGCTATGTACCGCCAAACCAGTCAGTGGATGATTTCGCCCTGGCCATCCGCTCCATCGGCGAGCCGCTGCATGGACGCACGGCCAGCGACATTTCTATGGCCAAGGTTCTGGGCCAGCTCTTCGCCATCACGGAGCTGTTTTCCATGCAGACGCGGCCTGAGCTGGTACTCTTGCAGAAATCCATGGTGCTGGTGGAAGGCGTGTCGCGTTCGCTCGATCCGGACCTCGACATCTGGACCATTGCCGAGCCAGTCGTGGGAGACTGGTTGCGCAAGGAAGAGGGACCCCAGGGCCGCATCCAGGACCTGGTTGATCATTGGCGGCGGGCATCGGAGGCTGCCGGGCGCCTCCCTGCCGTCCTCGCGCAGACCGAACTCGCCCTGGCTGACTACAACACGCGCAAGCGGGGACCGGACCGGGTCATGCGCGGGATGATTGTTGGCGTGCTGGGTCTTGCCGGGGTCACGCTGTTGGCCGGGCTGTGGCGGCTCCTCACAATGGCGTCTTGAGCCCACGCTTGTTCGTCCGTCCTTTGATCCATAAATTGTTCGCTTGCGCGAGCCGGAGTTTCCCTTGATGACCCTCAAAGCGCTGGGCAAGTTGGCGGCCATGGCCCTGCTCTGCGGAGCGCTGGCCGGGTGCATCGACGCCAATGTCGATGTAGAACTGCTGGGACCGGGCACGGCCAAGGCGGTGACCACCCAGGTCATGGGCGCTGACTTTTATACCATGGTCAAGATGAATGCCGAGGAGATGGGCGAGAACCTGCCTGCCGAAGAGCGTTTCTGCGCGACCGGAAATTTGACCGAGAACAGCGACGGCACGGCCAGCTGCGTGGTGGAAGAGCAAGGCTCCTTCTCCCGGTTGCGCATGGGCGCCAAGCAGGAGCACCTCCGGTTCACCCCAGCCGGACCGGGTCTGGTGCGGGTGTCCTTGCCGGTCGCAGGCTTGAAAAGCGAGATCGGCGCTGACGAGGCCCTGGACGAGGAAACGCGAAAGATGGTGGAGGCCTTTTTCGCCGGGCGCGGCCTAACCATTCGCTTCGGGGGCCTGCAAGTGCTCGACACCAATATGAAGCTCTCTGCCGATGGACGATCGGCTGAGCGCAAGATCATGTTTCTGGATCTCCTGCGCGACAAGGAGGACCTGCCGGACGAGCTTTATGCCGTTGTGCGGGTGCCCCTGTGAGCGAAGTTTTGGAGATCCCGCTGCGCTGGTTGCCGCATGGGCTGGGCTTGCCTTTGCCGGCCCAGCAAAGCTTGGGCGCCGCAGGCACGGACCTGATGGCCGCCTTGCCCGAGGGAGAGGCTTTGACCCTGATGCCGGGAAAACGGGCGCTGGTGCCATGCGGCTTTGCCATGGCCCTGCCGCAGGGCTTTGAAGCGCAGGTGCGCCCCCGCTCCGGTCTGGCGGCGCGCCATGGCGTGACAGTGCTCAATTCTCCTGGCACGATCGATGCCGACTATCGTGGCGAAGTGCAGGTGATCCTGATCAATCTGGGCGAGGAACCATTTGTCGTGCGGCGCGGCGAACGCATTGCGCAGATGGTAATAGCGCCTGTGGTTGCAGCGCGATTTGGGGTTCAGGAGATGCTCAATGAGACCGAACGTGGGGGCAATGGCTTTGGCTCGACCGGTACGGGCGTGGCTTAGCGCGGCAGCGCTTTTAGTTCTCCTAGCGCAGCCCAGCTTGGCCGGCGATCGCGCCGAGATCGACTTCATTGGCTTCTCCCCGGACGCGAAGTATTTCGCCTTCGAAGAGTTCGGTATTCAGGACGGCTCCGGCTTCCCATACTCCAACGTGTTCGTCATCGACCTTGAGGCCGATAGCTGGGTCAGCGGCACGCCAGTCCGCATCCGACTCGACAACGAGGATGTGCCACTGCGAGAGGTTCGCTCAGAGGCCGCCAAGAAGGTCGCGGCCACGCTTGGCAAGCTGGCGATCACCGAGCCGGTCACCATCGCAGCGCTCCTCGGCGATGGTGAGCCCGATGGCGATGGCAAGCACTTGCGCTTTGGCGTTCCAGCGCCCGATCGCGGCGAGATCTGGCAGCCGCATGACCTTACGCTGACCCAGTTCGAGGCGAGCGCCAGCTCGCCATGCGCCGAGTGGTTCGGGGCAGAGCCGCTGGGCTTTGCCCTCCATTTGAGCGGGGAAACGGGGTCGCGCGAGCTGCACCGGGATACAAGTCTGCCGCAGTCGCGGGGTTGCCCGCTGGACTACCGGCTTTACGGCGTGGTGCTGCCGTTCGGCGCCGCTGATGTCGACCATGGCGTTGCGATCGTTTCCGTTTACCCCGGCGGCTTCGAAGGTCCAGACCGGCGTTTCGTGGCGGTGCCCCTTGCCCGCTGAGCCCCTGTCATCAGAGGAAACCCGGCGCTATGCGCGCCACCTTGTGCTCAAGGGCATGGGCGGAGGTGGCCAACAGGCGCTCAAGGCCGCGCGGGTGCTCGTGGTGGGTGCAGGGGGGCTCGGGAGCCCTGCCATTGCTTACCTCGCCGGCGCGGGGGTGGGCACGCTAGGCATCGTGGATCATGACACGGTGTCGCTGAGCAATCTGCAACGGCAGGTCATCCATGCCCAGACGGGCGTCAACAAGGCCGAAAGCGCCGCCCGCTTTGCCGAGGGGCTCAATCCGCATGTCCGGGTGGAGGTCCATGCCGAACGGCTGGACGAGGGCAATGCGGGTACCCTGCTCGCCGGCTATGACCTGGTGCTGGATGGCACGGACAATCTCGCCACGCGCCGACTTGTGGCGCAAGCGGCGGCGGAGAGAGGGATCGCTCTGGTCTCAGGCGCGGTGTCGATGTTTGACGGTCAGATCACGGTGTTTGCGCCGGAGGGCCCGCCCTTCGAGGCACTTTACCCCACTGAAGCCGATGACACCGATCTGCCGTCCTGCGAGGCGATGGGCATATTGGGGCCCGTGACTGGGGTGATCGGCACGCTGATGGCGATGGAGGCCATCAAGCTCATCACCGGGCTCGGCGATCCACTGATCGGGCGGGTTCTTGCCTATGACGGCAAGACGGCGCGGTTCTCGGAGTTTTCGTTTTCGAGCTGAGGTTCAAGCGTCCGGATGCTTGAACACCAGCGCTGCATTAGTGCCGCCAAAGCCGAAGCTGTTGGACAGAACGATCCCGAGGTCCACATTGTCGCGCCGCTCGCGAATGATCGGCATATCCGCAAAGGCCGGATCAAGGTTTTCGATATTGGCGCTCTCGGCGATGAAGCGATGCTTCATCATCAGGATTGAATAGATTGACTCATGCACGCCGGTGGCGCCCTGCGAGTGGCCGGTCAGCGACTTGGTGGCCGAGATGGGCGGGCAGTTGTCCTCGTTGCCGAAAAGGGCGCGAATGGCTTCCATTTCCTTGAGGTCGCCCACGGGTGTCGAGGTGGCATGGGGGTTGATGTAGTCGACCTTGCCGCCGACATTTTCGAGCGCCATGCGCATGCAGCGCTCCGCGCCTTCGCCCGAAGGGGCAACCATGTCGACGCCATCGGAGGTTGCGCCATAGCCGACCAGTTCGGCCCAGATCTTGGCGCCGCGCGCCTTGGCATGCTCGTATTCCTCAAGCACGAGGACGCCCGCGCCACCCGAGATCACGAAGCCGTCGCGGGCCGCGTCATAGCAGCGGCTGGCCTTTTCGGGCGTCGCGTTGAAGTCCGAGCTCATGGCACCCATGGCATCAAAGAGGTTCGACAAGGTCCAGTCGAGATCCTCATGGCCACCAGCGAAGACGATATCCTGCTTGCCGAGCATGATCTGTTCCATGCCGTTGCCGATGCAATGCTTGGAGGTCGCGCAGGCTGCGGTGATGGTGTAGTTGACGCCCTTGATACCAAAGATGGTGGCGAGGGTCGCCGACGCAGTGGAGCCCATGGCCTTGGGCACGGCGAGCGGCCCGATGCGCTTGGGGCTCATTTTCTCGCGGGTGGTGTCGGCCGCTTCCACGATGGTGCGGGTCGAGGCGCCGCCCGATCCCATCACAATGCCGGTGCGTGGATTGCTGATGTCGGACTCTTCAAGCCCAGCATCGGCGATAGCCTGCTGCATGGCGAGATAGTTCCATGCAGCGCCTTTCCCCATAAAGCGGGTGACGCGGCGATCGAGTGCCTCAAATGGATCAAGGCGCGGATCGCCCTTGACTTGGCTGCGGAACCCCAGATCGGCATAGTCCTGGGCAAAGATGATGCCGGGCTTGGCCGTGCGCAGGCTTTCGGTCACTTCGTCCAGCGAATTGCCGATGGAAGAAATGATACCCATGCCGGTGACGACAACACGTCTCATCTGGTTTCTCGCTCCGTCGGGCGCTGTTGAACAGCACGCCTCTTCTTGATTGGTGACTGGCGGGCCTTAGCCGCCAACCTTTTGTTCGGTGGTAAACAGGCCTACCCGCAGATCCTTGGCTTCGTAGATCACCTTGCCATCGGCCTTGACCCAGCCATCGGCAATGCCCAGCGTTACGCGGGAACGCATGACCCGCTTGAGATCTATACCATACTCAACCAATTTGACGTCGTTCGTGATCTGGCCGGTAAACTTAATTTCACCGCCTAAGGCCCGCCCACGGCCTGGCTGGCCGATCCAGCTGAGGAAAAACCCGGTCATCTGCCAAATGGCATCGAGGCCCAGACAGCCAGGCATAACGGGATCGCCGATGAAATGGCACTTAAAAAACCAGAGGTCCGGATCAACATCGAGCTCGGCTCGCACCTGGCCCTTGCCAAAACTGCCGCCAGTCTCATCGATTTGAGTAATGCGGTGAAACATCAGCATGGGTGGCGCCGGCAGGCGGGCATCGCCCTGCCCCGGCAGTTCGCCCCGGCCGTGCGCCAGCAATTCTTCATATCCAAAGGCGTGTTGCCGCTCGGCCATGCCAAACTTCCCGGTTAACCCTATTGTTTCGTCTCGTATAGAGGCCTTGGAAGGGGGTCAAGTCAGCCCGGCTTAACGTTGGCGTGGAATGACCAGGACTGCGGCACGCGTGCCGCTTGTGTGATTTTTGCGCCATAGTTATAAGGAAGCGAGTATTTCCGGCCCTTTGTGTTCCAAGGACCCAATGACAGATCGTTCCCAGACCGTTCGCTCCCTGCCGTCGCGCAAGCCCTGCCTCACCGCAGTATTGCGTATGGCTGGCCTGCGCCCGACCCGTCAACGCGTGGCATTGGCCGAGTTGCTGTTTGGCGGCCCGCACCGCCATGTCAGCGCCGAACAACTGCATGGGGAAGCTAACGAAGCGCGCGTCAACGTTTCGCTCGCCACCATCTACAATACACTGCATCAATTCCACGAAGCGGGCCTCCTGCGGGAAGTGGCGGTGGATGCGTCGCGCTCCTATTTCGATACGGACACGTCCGACCACCACCATTTCTATGTCGAAGATGAACAGCGGATGATCGACATCCCGGCCTCTTCGGTGGAGTTCGCCGCCCTGCCCGACGCACCCAGCGGCATGAAGGTGAGCCATGTGGACGTGGTGATCAGGGTGCGCAAGGCTGGCTGACGCATCTGTCGGCGCATGGTGACATGCTCTCCTTGATCCATCATATTGCCCCGGTGCAAACAGCGGCAGGGGCAGCGCATGAGCCAAAAGGTCCATCTGAACGGATATTTCGAGCGAATCGGCTTTGCCGGATCCATCGCTCCGACCTTGGCGACACTTGAGCTGATCCTGGCGCTTCACCCCGCCACCATTCCCTTCGAAAACCTGGACCCGCTGCTCGGCCAGCCGGTCAAGCTCGACCTCCAGAGCCTCCAGAAAAAGCTCCTGTCTGATGGGCGGGGCGGCTATTGCTTCGAGCATAACCTCCTTCTCAAGGCAGTGCTGGGCGAACTGGAATATACGGTCAAAGGCCATGCCGCACGCGTCCTGTGGAACAATCCGGAAGGTGCGTCCGGCCCACTGACCCATATGGTGCTGACGGTGGAGATCGGCGGCACTAGCTATCTGGTGGATGCCGGCTTTGGCGGGCTCACGCCCACGGCGCCCCTCAAGCTCAAGGCCGAGGTCGAGCAGGCCAGCCCGCACGAAACCTATCGGCTGATGAACGAGGACAAGCTTTGGCAACTGGAAGCGAGGGTCAACGGGGAGTGGAAGCCGCTTTACCTTTTTGACCTTTCGGAACACGCCATCGAGGACTACGAAGGCATGAACCGGCTGGTGTCCGTTAACCCCGCATCGGCCTTTACCCGCGAATTGCGCGCGGCGCTGTCGCCCAGCGGCCGGCGGATCGCCTTGCAGAACAACCGGCTGACCATCCACCCAGAAGGCGCGGAACCCGAGCGCCGCATCCTCTCGAGTGCCGCAGAAGTGCGAGAGGTGCTCGCTGAGCGTTTCGGCATTGCACTGCCCGATCCAGAAGCGCTGGAGGCCAGGATCGAAGCCATCCTCGCCCAGCCAGCGGACCAATGAATGGCGCCGGTCGTCGTTGATCCCGCTAAGGTGCGTGAGTTCACCAATCAGGACAGCTTTTATCGCTGGCTCGCCGATAATCATTCCAGCGCCGACGAGATCTGGATTCGCATCTTCAAGAAAGGGTCGGGCAAGCCGACCATTTCGCCGGTCGAGGCAATCGATGCTGTTTTGTGCTGGGGCTGGATCGATGCCATTCGCAAGAGCTGGGACGAGCAATCCTTTGTCCAGCGCTATGTGCCACGCGGCCGCAAGAGCGTCTGGAGCCAGATCAATCGGGACAATGTTGCGCGCCTGATTAGGGAGGGCCGGATGACCGAACATGGCTTGCGCCATGTGGAGGCTGCCAAGGCCGACGGCCGCTGGGACGCAGCCTACAAGATCGGCATGGAGCCGCCGCCGGACCTTCTTGCAGCGATTGAGGCCAGCCCGGCTGCCAACGCCACCTACCAGGCGCTGTCCAGCCAGAACCGCTTTGCCCTGACCTTCCGCATTGGCAACATCAAGACACCAGCGACGCGGGAAAAGAAAATCCGCAGTTTTGTTGAAATGCTGGAACGCGGGGAAACCATTTACCCGCAAAAAGCGCCGAGCTAGTCAGGGCCTCGTGCAAGAGCAAACTCGTGCTAGAAGCCGCAGAGCAAGCGGCAGGGGACAAGCAAGATGATTACCGTATTCGGCTCGACCAATCTTGACCAGGTCGGCACGGTCAGCCGATTGCCCAAGCCGGGTGAAACCGTGGCAGGCGGCACGTTTTCCATGGCAGCAGGCGGCAAGGGCGCGAACCAGGCCCTGGCGGCCCGTCGTGCCGGAGCACAAGTGCGCCACATCTCGGCGGTGGGGCAGGACGCCTTTGCCGATCTGGCGCTGGAACTGCTCAGGGCCGATGGCGTCGACCTTTCGGGGCTCAAGATCGTTCCCGAGCCCACTGGCATTGCCATGATCTTTGTGGACGGAGCTGGAGAAAACTGCATCGCCGTCCTTCCTGGTGCCAATGGCACGATAACGGCGGAGGATGCCGAGAAGGCACTGAGCAATGCGAACGGCGGCGTGCTGCTCCTGCAACAGGAAGTGCCCCAGGCCGCAACCGAGCGGGCGCTCGATCTCGCGAGGGAAAAGGGGATGGTTTCTATCCTCAACACGGCGCCGTTCCTGCCCACCACCCCCGCGGTAGCCCCAAAGGCTTCGATCCTGATCGCTAACGAAACAGAGTTCGAGCTGCTCAGCGGCCAAGGCTTGAGTGAGCTCGATGAGGCCATGATCGGCTGGTCAAAGGAACACGGGCAAACCGTGATCGTGACGCTGGGCGAAGACGGCGCCAAGGCCGCAATCGGCGAGCGGCTGATTGCGGTGCCGGCGCTCAAGGTGAAACCCGTCGACACGGTCGGCGCCGGCGACACATTCTGCGGCTATCTTGCCGCCGGCCTCGATGCTGGCCTCGCGCTCGAAGCCGCCATGCGCCGCGCCGCGATCGCTGCCAGCCTCGCATGCCTTAAACCTGGCGCACAGCCAGCAATACCACGAGCGAATGAGGTGGACAGCCGAAGCTAGCCCTTCATCCTGGCGTCGTCTGAATGTGATCGTCCACCATTTTTGCAAAGCCGGTCAGTGTAGAGCCCTCGGGTCAAGCCCGAGGGTGACGAACGTGGATGGGAAAGCGCGTTAGCGCGGCGCGCGCTTGGCCAAGATGCGCTGCAACGTACGGCGATGCATGTTGAGGCGGCGGGCGGTTTCGGAGACGTTGCGGTCGCAGAGCTCGTAGACGCGCTGAATGTGTTCCCAGCGGACGCGGTCGGCCGACATGGGGTTTTCCGGCGGCTCGGGCTTGCTTTCCCCGGTAGCAAGGAGAGCGTTGATGACGTCGTCGGCGTCCGCAGGCTTGCTCAGATAGTCGATCGCACCAAGCTTTACAGCCGTCACAGCCGTCGCGATGTTGCCGTAGCCGGTGAGGACGACAGCCCGCGCCTCAGGGCGCTTGGTGTGAAGGGCGGAGACCACTTCAAGGCCATTGCCGTCTTCGAGGCGCAGATCCACCACGGCATAGGCTGGTGGTTTCTCGCTGACCGCGGCAAGGCCTGCGGCAACAGTGCTCGCGATGCGGACATCAAATCCGCGGCGGGCCATGGCGCGCTCCAGCCGCTGGAGAAACGCCACATCATCATCCACCAGCAGGAGGCTGGGGTCATTGGCCAATAGTTCTTCGATTGTGCTCATGGCATTGATGTAGGCTCTTGGGCCCTAAAGGTCAAAAATCTGGGTAGATGAAAAGCAGGGTGCGACATTACTGCGCCTCCACGGCCGGGCGCGGCCAGACAATACGGACGCGGGCATGGCCATTGGCGGCGATGTTTTCGAATGCCAATCGGCCGCCGGTGCGCTCAAGAAGGGTTTTGGCAATGAAAACGCCCAGGCCCAAGCCCCCGGGATTGTTGGCATCAGGACCTTGGGGATCGCGTGGTCGGCTGGTGAGATAAGGTTCGCCTAATCGGTCGATGAGTTCGGGTGCAAAGCCGGGGCCATCATCGGTGATGGTGACCGAAACGGCATCGCGATCCCACGCGGCTTCCACCTGGACATTGGTCCGCGCGAAATCGGCTGCATTCTCGATCAAATTGCCCAAGCCATACAACATGCCCACACTACGCTCGAACACTGGCGCTGGACCAGCTGTCTGTTCGGCGAGGAGCTGGATGCGCTTGCCGCGCCCTTCATGGGGGCGCATGACTTCGGCTAAGAGGTCGGTCAACGGCACGGCGGCGAAGGGATCGCTGCCGTCATTTCCCAGATTACGCAGCTTGGCCAAGATCTGCCGGCAGCGCGCGGCCTGCTCGATGATGAGCTCGACGTCGGCGGCCAGATCGCTGCCCGGCGGGGCATCGGCGCGCATTTCCTTGGCGGCGAGGGCAATGGTTGAAAGCGGCGTGCCCAGTTCGTGGGCGGCAGCGGCGGCCAGGCCATCGAGGGCCGATAGTTGCTCCTTATGCGACAGGGCCAGCTCGGTTGCGGCCAGCGCATCGGCGATCTGGCGGGAGTCATGGGCGACGCGCATCGTATAGGCGGAGATGAAGGCAACGCCGCAGACGATGGAGACCCAGATGCCGACCACATAGATGCGGTTGAACACCAGCCGCTCGCCCGGCGCCCAGGGCAAGGGCAGGTGCCAGATCGAAATAATGGAGGCGATCACGACGGCCAGGAAAGCAATGGCAAAGGTGGGCTGGCGCGGCAGGGTGGTGGAGGATACGGCCACCGGCGCGAGGAGGAGAATGGAGAAGGGGTTCTGAAGGCCCCCGGTGAGTGCCAGAAGACCGCCTAACTGGCAAAGGTCGAAGACGATCTGGGTCGCGGCAAAGCCCGAGGAGGGCCGGTGGGCGACGCCGAGCCGGAGCACCAGCCAAACATTGAGCGCGGCCGAAGCCGCGACCAGCGCGAAGCAGGCGGCGAGCGGCACGGGAAAGCCGAGGCCAAAGGCGACGAAAAGGACGCCAATGGTTTGCCCGGCCACGGCCAGCCAGCGCACCAGCACCAAGGTCTGGAGGCGCAAGGGGCGCCAGGTGGAGGGCAAGGGCAAACCGTCAGCCTGTGTCATGCTCATTTTTTCAGCCCTTTCGCGGCACCGAACAGCCCCTCATGGGAACCGCACGGCCTTTTTTCAAGAGCCAAATAATCACGGTAACAGGATTGATCCCACCCTCATGCGGGCCACGTTATTGGCATCGTGACTGGGAGAATGAAACATCATGAACACAGCTATCATCAAACCTCAATGGTCGCCCGTAACCATTGGCCTCATGGTCTTGGGCTTCATCGTCTTCTGGCCGCTGGGCCTGGCGGTGCTCGGCTATATCATGTGGGGCGAAAAGTTCGGCGGCACGCCTGAAAAGGCACAAGCCTACTGGAACAAGGGCTGCTCCTTCGTGGGCGCCAACAAGCCTCGCCACTGGAACAACAGAAGCTTCAACATGGCCTCTTCGGGCAATGCCGCTTTCGATGAATACCGTGCCGAACAGCTCAAGCGCCTCGACGAGGAACGCGCCCGGCTCGACGCCGAGATCGACGCCTTCCACGAATACATGGCCAACCTCAACAAGGCCAAGGATCGTGAAGAGTTCGACCGTTTCATGAACGAGCGCCGCGGTTCCCGCCAGGGCTATGGCGACCAGGACAACAACAATGGCTGGAGCAATAATAACGGCTAAGCCCTGCCATTGACCTCCTCCTGAAGCCAGTCGTTCCCAACGACTGAACTAGGCGCCCTCCTCCAGGGGCGCCTTTTTTGTGCTCTCCCTAGGCCCACCGCATAGAAGAGAACCTTAGGGCGATTTGCGCTACACTGCTGCAGAGTGATTCCGCGGATGCCCATGAACTTCCTGTTTCGCCCCAAGCCCAAGATCCCCGCCAGCACCAGCATCGAACTTGATGGCGTGCCGACCACGATCATCGTGCGGGTCAATGCGCGGGCACGCAGCTATCGACTAAGCCTGCCCCATGCGAGCGGACCGGTGCTCACCCTGCCGCCGCATGGCAAATGGCCCGAGGCCGAGGCGTTTCTCCTTAAGCACCGCTCCTGGCTCGCGGCCCGCATCAAGCGTGCGCCCCAAGCGGGTCACTTCAGTGATGGCGGAACTGTGCCTCTGCGAGGCGTCGACCACCGCATCGTCGGGACGGGCAAGGTACGGGGGCGAGTTGAAATCACAGAGGTCGGAGGGGTCCCCACACTCCTCGTGCCGGGCGAGCCGGCGCACCAGGCGCGGCGCCTTACCGATTGGTTCAAGGACGAGGCGCAGGCCGATCTTGCCCTGCGCTCGGCTTTTCATGCCGAACGGCTCGGCGTCACGGTTCGGGCGATCCGGATGCGCAGCCAGGCAAGCCGCTGGGGCTCATGCTCGTCTACTGGCAATATCAACTACAACTGGCGGCTGGTCCTCGCGCCGCCCTTTGTCCTCGACTACGTGGCGGCCCATGAAGTCGCGCACCTGGTCGAGATGAACCATTCGCCGGCATTCTGGGCCACGGTCGAGCGCACCTTGCCCGACATGGAGCGCGGCCGCGCCTGGCTCAAGGCGCACGGACGCCAGCTGATGGCGCACGGCGCTTAGAGGAGCGCCAACACTGCTTGACGCAAGCGCGCGAGGTCTTCCGGCCGGCTCAGGCGGTGGTCGCCATCGGGGATGAGGGTGAGCGTAACCGGGTCGTGGAGAATATGGGTCACGAGCTTGATGGCGTGGGCCTGGGGCACATCGGGATCCTTCCCGCCCTGGAGGATGGTAACGGGACAGCCGGTTTCGACCACCTTGCCAAAGAGGAGGTGTCGTTCGCCGTCTTCAATCAGGGCGCGGGTGATGCGGTAGGGTTCCGATGAATACTGGCTGGGCTGCTCGGCATAGCCCTTGTTCTGCAGGTCGTCGTGCTCAGCCGGGGTGAAGCCGGGCAGCATCAACTCGTGCGTCATGTCAGGTGCCGGGGCGATCAGCACCATGGCATGACAGCGCTTTTCGCCTTGCTGCAGCAGGGCCTGCGCAAGCAACAGGGCAATCCATCCGCCCATGGAGGAGCCGACAATGATCTGCGGGCCTTGGGTTGTCGCAAATACAGCCTCGGCTTCTTCCAGCCAGCGCGTGATCGTGCCGTGGTTGAAGTCGCCACCCGAGACGCCGTGCCCGGAATAGTCGAAGCGGGTGACTGCCAATCCCTTTTCAGCTCCAAGGGCGTCCAGCGCCAGGGCCTTGCTGCCCATCATGTCGGAGCGGAAGCCGCCGAGCCAGAAGAGACCCGGATTGGCGCCAGGACGCTGAAGGACAGCGATGGGGCGCTGCTCGGTGCCCCGGCCGACGGTGATGGTCGCGGGGAGCGGGTCGGCTGTGGTCATGGATTGAGGCCTGTTGCGGAAATTGTGGCGCTTGGCAGTTGACTTATGGCCCGGCTAACACGATTTTATGGCGGATTTCACCCCTCGGCATCAACAACACAAGGATCTCTGCCATTCGCCGTCCCATGAGACCAGTCGCGCCCCAGAAAGATGGGCCGCTCTCGAACGAAGATATCACCAGCCCCGATGTCCAGCTCATCGATGCTGAAGGCGAGAATCGCGGTGTGGTGCGAACGCGCGAAGCTCTTGCAGAAGCACAGGAACAGGGTCTCGACCTCGTCCTGATCTCTCCCAATGCCAACCCGCCGGTCGCCAAGATGCTTGACCTGGGTCGCTTCAAGTACGCCGCGCAGAAGAAAGCCGCCGAAGCGCGCAAGAAGCAGAAGGTGATCGAGGTCAAGGAAGTCCAGCTGCGTCCCAATATCGATACGCACGACTACGAGACCAAGATGAAGGCCGTGCAACGGTTCCTCGATGATGGGGACCGGGTTAAGGTGACGATGCGCTTCCGCGGTCGCGAAATGGCGCACCAGGAATTGGGGATGCAACTCCTCATCAAAGTTAAGGACCAGACGGAGGCGATTGCCAAGGTTGAGTCGCAGCCCCGCTCGGAAGGGCGGCAGATGGTTATGGTGCTGGCGCCCAAGTAAGGCGACGCTCTCATCGTGAATGGGAAAGGGCAGGTCCGGTCGGCCTGCCCTTTTTGTTTGGGGTTGATCAGGCGGCGAGCCGAATCCAGCTGGGGGCAATGGCGGTCCCCTGCCCCATTCCATAGCCAAAGCGGATGTTGAGCATGCCGAGCGGTTCAAGCAGGCGGGCGGCATCGAGCGTGCCGGTGGTCTCGACGGTAAAGCCGGAAAGATTGACCAGTTCGGCGACGGCAGCGACAGCGGCTTGGTCATTGCCGGCCAGGAAGACCGGTATATCCGCGGTTTGCTCGACTGTTGCATCGAACAAGCTAGCGAAGATCGTGTTGTAGGCCTTGACCACGCGCGCTTGTGGCGCGGCAGCCTGGATCTGTTCAGCGGCGGAGGTGGAATGGCCGATGGTGAGGCCCGAAAAGTCGGGCTTGAGCGGATTGGTGATGTCGACGAGGATCTTGCCGGTTATCGCGGGATTGCGAGCAGCGGCGAGGGCGGCGTCGAATGGCAGGGCGAGGATGACGATGTCGGCTCGCTCGATGGCCTCGTCGTGACCTAGCACTTCCGGCTGCGTTTGAAGGGTTGCGGCGAAATCGGTGGCAGTGCCTGGATCGCGTGAACCCAGGACGAGCGCGGTGTTGCCGGCGAGGCGCCTGGCGAGGCCCTTGCCCATATTGCCGAGGCCAATGATTGCAGTGGTAGTCATGCGGTGTCTCCCGTGGTTGATGTAGGAGAGGTAAGCCCCTTCTGGTTCGCTGATAATCGGCTATAATGGGCTTTCTTAATTGCATGGATGTATTGAATGGCGGACCTTGAGGCGCTGCAAACCTTTGTTGTTGCGGTGCGGGCCGGCAGCTTTGCCCATGCGGCGCGGCAGTCGCGAATATCACCCGCCATGGTGGGCCGCCGGATCAGGGCTTTGGAAGAAAGCTATGGATTGCGGCTGATTGAGCGGACGACGCGGCGGCAGCGACTGACCGAGGCTGGTGCTGCGTTTCTCCTGCGGGCCGAAGCGGTGCTCGATGCAGCAGCGGAGCTCGACGAGCTGGCAAGCCCCGACGGGGCGCAGCTGAGGGGGCGCATTCGGCTGAGTGGACCAACAACGCTAGGGATAAAGCGGCTGCCGCCGATCCTGGCACGGTTTACGCAACAGCATCCCGAGGTGATATTCGAAATGAGCCTGTCGGACCGGCGGGTGGATCTGGTGGAAGAAGGTTTTGACCTAGCGGTCCGCGTCGGGCATCTCCCGCCATCAGCGATGATTGCGCGGCGGATCGGAACTTATGGTTTTGTGTGCGTTGCCGCGCCGGAACACATTATGCGCTTCGGCGCGCCACAGCACCCTGACAATCTGGCTGGGCAGCGCTGCGTGCTGAACCTTAATCTTGTGCCGCGCAATCGCTGGCCGTTCCTCAACGCCGATGGCTCGCCTTTCACCGTTGTGGTGCGCGGCAGCATGGAAATTGACAATGGCGAGGCGCTGCGCGAAGCGGCCTTGGCCGGTGCGGGCATTGCCTATGTGCCGCAGGACCTTGTTGCCGAGGACCTCCAGACGGGGCGCTTGCGGCAGGTGCTGAGCGACTGGCCCTTGCCGAGCCTGCCGATCCATGCGGTGCATCCTTCGCGCAAGCTGGTGCCACGCCGGGTCAGCGCCTTCATCGAGACGCTGGCACAAGAGATGAATCATCGCTCGGCGCAAGGCGCCCCGCCATTGCCCAGGTGAGCATGAGAAGGGGCAGGAGAATGGCGAAGGCCATGCGGACGCCCAAGTTCTCCGCCGTGGCGCCGATCAGGGCCGGGGCGCCCAGATTGAGCATCTGCACGATCAGCGTAGTGGCTGCCACATTCTCCGAGGCAGGCCTGTCGCCGAGCCGCGCCGCCGCAGACAGCATCAGTGGATAAAGCACGCAAATGCCGGCGCCGATCAGGGCAAAGCCTAGAATTGCCAGAAGGTAGTGCGGCGCTACAACAACAAGAACAAGCCCGGCAATGGCAAGGCTGGTGAGGAGCCGCGCGACTTTGACCGGACCATGCCGTTCGATAATGGGATCGGCGAGCAGCCGTCCGATGGCCATGGTGGCGAGCAAGGCCGGCAAGGCCATGGACTCGACCCAGACCGGCGCATCGAAACTGTCGCGCAGAAGAATGATTGACCAGGCGCGCGATGCTCCTTCCATGAGGCCTGCGCCAAGCCCAAAGGCGACCAGTCCAATGGTCGCCAAAGTCGGCCAGGCAAGCTTGCGCCTTCCTTTGCCGCTGAAGGCGCGTTCGGCCGCCGAAGGCATTGGCACGACAATCACCAGCAGCAGGGCGATGAGCATGGGCGAGAGGGCCCAAAGGTGAAAGGCGGGCGGAACATGCATGCCGCGCAGGGCCGCGCCCAGCAGCGAGGTCAGGAGGAATCCCACGCTCCATGTGCCATGGCAGGTGTTCATGATGCGCTGGCCGGTGCTGGCTTCGACCCGGTCGGCCTCGACATTGATGGCGATGTTGGTGACGGAAAAGCCGACGCCATTAATGGCGAGGAGAATGAACATGGCCAGGGGATGGAGCAAGACGGTGACCAGCGCCGCGCTGATCGTCATCAGCGGCAGGAGCCAGAGAATGATCGTGCGCGGCCCGAACGCCTCGATCAAGCGGCTCGAGAACAGGAACATGCTGAGCGCGCCCAGAGGCTGGCCCATGAGCACGAGGCCGAGCTCGGATTCGTTCAGCCCGACCTCGAGCTGCACATCGGGAATGCGCGTGTGGATGGCGCCGGCGGCCAGTGCATGAACGAAAAATAACGCCATGATGCGCCATTGCGCCGGCAGCTTGATGGCCGTGCGCGAACTCACTTGGGGCCGGGGTCCATTAGCGCGTGGATGCGATCGGCACCGAGGCGTGCCAACTTGAGCATCAGCGCTTTTCGGCGCGCCGGAGCCATGGGCGTATCAAGGCTCTTTCGCAGGATCGCGCCATCATGGCCGTCGGCTACGATCAGACCTTCCGTTTCGGGAAAGATGGCGGCATCGAGTTCGGGTGGCTTGGCGAAAAAGAAGCGGTCAGAGAATTCGCGATATTCGTGCCACTTCTTGTCGACCTGGAAATCGATGAGGCTCGACTTGATCTCGACGATCCAGATCTCGCCCTTGGCGCCGATGGCGAGGACATCGGCGCGGCGCCCACTGCGGAGGGTCACCTCGGCATAGCAGGCCATGTCGTACTGCTCGCGCAGGAGGCGCATGACGCCCCGCTGCACCCGCAGCGCCGTGGGCGACTGGCGCCCATCGACAATGGGCGGCATGTCAGGCATGCGGCGATACAGGCTCGGGCGACACGCCGTGGGGCAGTTCCACCTTGCGCGAGCCCAGGGCAAAGCTCGAGGCCCAGAGCCCAGCGAGGAGCAGGGGCACGCAGACGAGATAAGAATTGCGGATGCCGAGGTACTCGGCGACGAAGCCAAGAAGGGGCGGCGCGAGGAAGAACACGACGAAGCTCACCTGCCCCAGCGCCGCAACATTGACGGCAGCCGGACGGTCGGTGCGTTGCGCGGCAGCTGACACAGCCAAAGGATAAACTGCCGAGCAGCCGATACCCATGAGGGCAAAGCCGGCGAGGGCGAAGCCTGTAGCGGGAGCAAGCCCGACCATCAGCGCGCCGATGGTCGCCAGGGTCAGCAGCACCATGGCGACATTGCGTGGACCAAAACGCGCCACGACTGGATCGGCCGAAAGACGCATGGCGGCCATGAAGAAGGCAAAGAGCGTCAGCCCCATGCCCCCCACAAAGGGTTCGGCGGCAAACACGTCGCGCATATAGATGGCGGACCAGTCGATCCCTGCGCCTTCCACGAGGAAGGCGGCAAAGCCGATGAGGCACAGCGGCAGCAGGCCTAGATTGGGGAAGGCGATACGATGGGTGTTTTCACCCAGGGTACGCTGCGGAGCTGGCGCAGGCTTGATGCCGTAGATCATGTAGCCGCCCACCACGACCACCAGGAGGGCGATGAGGCCCAGATGCGCCTGCACCGACAGACCAGATTGGCGGATGCCGGCGCCCGCCAAGGCGGTGACAAAGAAGCCGACGCTCCAGAAGCCATGGGCGCGGTTCATGTATCGGCCACCGGTGTGCATTTCGAGCCGGTCGATTTCGACATTGAGGTTGATCTCGAGTGCGCCGGAGAGGAGGCCAGTGACAAAGAGGACGGCAAACACCGGCGGCGCCGCACCCAGCCAGGGGATGAGGGCAAACAGAAGTGCCGGCCCAAGGACAGTCAGGAATGCAGTGGTGCGCACGCCCAGGCGCTCGATCACCGTTGCACCGAAGGTCAGCGAAATTAGCGAGCCGATGGACATGCCGATCATGGTAAGGCCCAGCTGGCTTTCGCTGACACCCAAATGGGTCTGGATGTCGGGCAAACGCGCCATCAGGGCGCCCGTGGTAACGGCAAAGAGGAAAAAACAGGCGTAAAGCCGGTGTTGCGGCGCGATAGTCATTGGGCGGGAACCGTTTTGGTGTGACGACGCGCACCGAGCGCGTCAGCCGTAAGCAGGCCAAGGACGACCAGCGGAATGCCGACGCCAAAGGCCCAGCGGATGCCGAAATGCTCGGCGATATAGCCCAGCAGCGGCGGGCCGAGGAGGAAGGACACAAAGGAGATTTGCGCCAGGGCCGCGACATTGACTGCCGCGGGGCGGTCAGTGCGCTGGGCGGCAGCCGACATAGCAAGGGGGAAGAGGGCGCTGGTCCCTACCCCGATCAGGGCAAGTCCGACATAGGCCAGCCACCAGACTGGCGTGAAAAAGACTAGGAGTGCCCCGAAGCCAGAAATGGCCAGCAGACCACGCGCCACCACAACCGGGCTCCAGCGGTCCACGAAGCTATCAGCGAAAAACCGCGTGACGGCCTGTGCGCCCGCGCCTAGCGCCACAGCGAACCCTGCCCAGAAGGGCGCCGCGGCGAATTCATCGCGCATATAAATGGCCGACCAGTCGATGCCTGCGCCTTCGAGGATCATGGCGGAAAGGCAGACGGTGACGAGGAGTAGGATGGCCCCAGTCGGACGGGCGAAGCGCGGCGCTTCATCAGTGCTGCCGCCGGCCCGGTGCTCGGCTGGCTCAAAGCGCCCCAGCAGCAGGAGGGACACCACGGTGACGACCGGGATCATGATGGCCAGGTGCGCTTGGGGCGAGATACCGGTCTGGGCGATGAAGGAGCCTACCATGCCGGCGGAGAAGAAGCCGAAGCTCCAAAAAGCGTGCGCGCGGTTCATGATGCGCCGGCCGATGGCGTGTTCCACCCGGTCGGCTTCGAGGTTGATGATGATCTCGATGCAGCCAATGGTCAGGCCCACCGGCACGAGCAGAAGGAAGAACATGAGCGGGCTCTGCGCCCAGACCGAGATGGCGTAGAAGACCGAGAGGAGCGGAATGGCGGTCAGCAGCGTCCGGCGATAGCCGATGCGTTCAATTATAGGACCGGCGAAGGTCAACGAGATCAGCGTTCCGAAGGCAGCGCCGATCAGCGCCAGACCCAAGGCACCCTCACCCACACCCATGGCGCTCTGAATCGCGGGAAGCCGCGGATAGAGACTGCCCATGGTGAACGAATAGATGAAGAACGCCCCAAAGACCTTGATCTGGGGCGGCAGGTCGATGCCGAATCTCATGGCTGAAACACTCGCGAATTCAGTGCGGCGAGGTTATGCGAAAAGCTGATGCGGGAGAATAGCTGGTGGAAACGTTTTCCGCCATGTTCTGCAACGTTGCAGAAAGGTGTCAGCTCTCCGGTTGATCAGGAGGGCAGCATGTGGAGATCATCGCGCACCACATCGATCCCGGTCATGAGACTGCGGACGATTTCGAGGCGCCGGAACTGCCCGCCCAGCCGGGTTTCAGCAGGGCGACGCGGCGCAGTCACCCGGTCGCGTCGATCCGGGCCGAAATAGCCGACGGTTTCATAATAAACGAGGTTCCGCCCGATCTGCCGATCCATACGCTCGCGGACGCGAGCCGCGGTGAACGACATGGTGATGACATCGTCGAACCCCATAGCGATACAGCGGGTGATCACTTCGATGGAGGGGCTTTGGGAGAAGTAGATCAGCGGTGAAAAGCGGATACGGCGATTGGAGCAGAAGCGGATCGCATCGGAAACAGCCTGCAGGCTCCCGATCGCTTCGGTTGCCGCAAACAGGAAATAGCACACCGGCGTTTCCACCGATTGCGCTTCGGCATGCCCGACCCCTACATAGGGCAGCACATAAGCGAGATCGAGTTGCCTCGCCAGATTCATCAAGGCTGCACCGGGCCCGTCCAAAGGCCCGACGACATAGGCAGTGGCTTTCATGGCCCGCCTCCACATTCCCGAGGCGCATGCTAAACCGACATTGCTAAGGGCAGGTGAACACAAGCAAACGGGCCCTGCATAGCGAGGGCCCGTCTGAAACGTTCTGCTTATGTGGCGGGTTAGAGCTGGCTAATGCACACCGAAGTGGTGCCGCGATTGCGGAAGCCCAACTCGTTGGCTGCGGCCTTGCTCAGATCGATGATGCGCTTGCCATGGAACGGACCGCGGTCATTGATGGTTACCTTGATCTGACGACCAGTATTCTGGTCCGTCACCAGCAGCTTGGTGCCAAATGGCAAGGAGCGGTGGGCAGCTGTCATGGCGTTTTCATTGAAGATCTCGCCTGATGCGGCCTTCTTTCCATTAAAGCCAGGACCGTACCAGGAGGCGCCACCGCACTGGGCATAAGCTGCAGTGGAGAACGAGAAAAGAGCTGCAGCAACTGCGGCGACGGAAATGGCTTGCTTGATCAAACGTCTGGCCTCACTGAAATTTAGGTGAGCAGAGGTTTAATGGGGCGCGCCGGCCATAATGTGCCACTACCCTGTTTCGGCAGGTCGGCGGCTTATCGGTGTTGCGGTGAGATCACACAGCTTCGAGCACAATTCAGCCATGTTGCTGAACATTTCTGCGCGGGCACAGAACAAATTTCCTTATTTGTGCCAACTTTGGTCCATAGCGGGGCAGGAATTGTAGTTTGGTAGAAAATTCGGGCAGGCAAGGCGCTCAGGAGAATGGTTCCATCACATTTACAGAAAAATCCCAAATGGCGTTAGTCAAGCTTCTTGTTTTGGGACACTCCCAAGTCTGCTCGATTGCTTAGAAGCCCGATTAAGGCAAATGTGGCGCCGAGGCGGCCAGAATTGACCTCGTCAACTCACAACAAGGATGAAGTAGCATATCGAAGAAGATGTGTGGTCTTTGGGAACTTGTTCATCCTTTATTAGGATCTACTACAAAGTAGATGCTGCCTTTCAATTCTGTGCGGGACGCCCATCGGCTAGACTGTCGCGGCGCGCAGGCGCTTGCTGTTCCAAGAGGCAAGCTCATGTCCTTGGGCGGGGCGTCAAGCCGAACAGGAATAACTGCTCAAGATAGCGCGCCGCATCCTCGAAGCGTCCTTCGCCGCCGCGTCCCGGCCCCAAAACTGCGCGTACCTGAACGTCGAAATCGGCATAGTGCTGGGTGGTGGCCCAGATGGAAAAGATCAGGTGATAAGGATCAGTGCGCGCGATCTTGCCCTGGTCCATCCAGGTCAGGAGAACGCGCGCTTTCTCATCGACCAGGTTCTTGAGATCGACCTCGATCATCTCAATGATACGTGGAGCACCCTGGAGCATCTCATTGGCAAACAGCCGGCTTTCGCGCGGAAAGTCCCGCGCCATTTCCAGCTTGCGCCGTATATAGGAGCGGATCTCGGGAAAGGGATCGCCGTCCGCATCCATCTCCTCGAGCGGTGCGAGCCAGGTCTGGAGCAATTGCCCGATCAACCGGCGGTGAATCTCTTCCTTGCGTGGAAAATAATAAAGCAAGTTGGGTTTGCTCATGCCCGCGACTTCGGCGATCTGGTCGATCGTGGCGCCACGGAAGCCATGGAGGGAGAACACTTCCAGCGCAGCTTCAAGGATGATGTCCTGCTTCTCACGCTGGATACGCGTCACGGGCCGTGCCTTGGCGCCGGGCAAGTCTGCCTTGTTGCCGGCCCGTTTGGCGCGCTGTTTGCCCGAGGCGGCAGGAGCGGCACTTTTCACTTTGGTCGGCGGCATTTTCGCCTTGCTAGAAAGTTTGGGAGTGCTAACATTTTTCCAACTGGTCAAAATTCTGAACTTCCGCTTCCGGCGTCAAGTGCCAAAACAAAGACCAGCGCAGATTCAAGGGGAGCGAGGATTTCGTGTCCAATTCTACCGCCGTGATGCCGAATGATCTGAGCGCCTTCTGGATGCCGTTCACGGCCAACCGCCAGTTCAAGAAGGCGCCGCGCATGTTCGTGGCAGCCAAGGACATGCACTATACCACCGCCGATGGGCGGCAGGTGCTGGACGGCACGGCGGGATTGTGGTGCGTCAATGCCGGCCATGCCCGGCCCAAAATTGTGGAAGCGATTGCCAAACAGGCGGCCGAACTCGACTATGCGCCGGCGTTCCAGATGGGCCATCCCAAGGCGTTTGAACTGGCCAACCGGCTGGTCGATATTGCGCCTAAGGGCCTCGACCATGTGCTTTACACCAATTCGGGGTCGGAATCGGTGGAAACGGCGCTTAAGGTGGCGCTGGCCTATCATCGCGTCAAAGGCGAGGGGTCGCGCACAAGGCTGATTGGCCGCGAGCGTGGCTATCACGGGGTCAATTTCGGCGGCATCTCGGTGGGGGGCATCGTCACCAACCGCAAAATGTTTGGCACGCTCCTCTCCGGCGTCGACCACATGCCGCATACGCACAACATTGCCAAAAACGCCTTTACGCGCGGTGAACCGCAGCATGGCACGGAGCTCGCCGATGAGCTCGAGCGCATCGTGACGCTGCATGACCCGTCGACCATTGCCGCGGTGATCGTCGAACCAGTGGCGGGCTCCACCGGTGTGCTGATCCCGCCTGTCGGCTATCTCAGGCGCCTGCGCGAGATCACCAGGAAACACGGAATCCTGCTGATCTTTGACGAGGTCATTACCGGCTATGGGCGCCTGGGGACGCCGTTCGGTGCCGATTATTTCGGCGTTACGCCCGATATCATAGTCACTGCCAAGGGATTGACCAATGGTGTCATTCCCATGGGGGCAGTGCTCGTTTCGGCCGAAATTCACGACGCCTTCATGGGCGGGCCGGAACACGTCATCGAGTTCTTCCACGGCTACACCTATTCGGGCAATCCGATCGCTTCGGCGGCAGCGCTGGCAACGCTCGAAACCTACAAGGATGAGGGCCTGCTCACGCGCGGGGCGGAACTGGCGCCTTATTTCGAGGAGGCGCTGCATTCCCTCAAGGGCTTGCCGCATGTGATCGACATCCGCAATATCGGGCTTGTGGGGGCGATCGAGCTTGAGCCCATTGCGGGGCAGCCCACCAAGCGGGCGTTCTCGGCGTTCCTCAAGGCATTCGAAACGGGGCTCCTGATCCGCACCACGGGCGACATTATCGCCTTGTCGCCGCCGCTGATCGTTGAGAAGTCGCATATCAACCAGATCGTGGGCACCCTATCAGACATCCTCAAGACGCTTGAGTAGAATGGAACAAGAGTTCTATAGATCGATAAATAGAATGTATGTTCCTGGAGGGGATGCACCATGCTGACCATCGAAAACGCCGTTGCGGGCAAGCGCTATGTTTCCACCGGCCGGCGCGTTCCGGTGTTCAACCCCGCTACAGGAGAACAATCGGCTGAGCTGCCGCTGTCGACGCTGAGCGAACTCAATGAAGCCGTTGCCTCGGCCAAGGCGGCACAGGTGGCCTGGGGCAATACCCCGCCCATGAAGCGCGCGCGCATCATGTTCCGCTTCAAGGCTCTCCTAGACCAGCATGCCGATGATTTGGCGCGCGAGATCAGCAAAGAGCACGGCAAGGTGCATGACGATGCCTTAGGCGAGGTCGCCCGCGGCATTGACTGCGTGGATTTTGCCTGCGGCATTCCCCAGCTGCTCAAGGGCGAGTTCTCGCGCAATGTGGGTCCGTCGATCGACAGCTATTCGGACCGCCAGCCGCTCGGCGTGGTGGCCGGCATTACGCCATTCAACTTCCCGGCCATGGTGCCGATGTGGATGTATCCAGCCGCCATCGCCTGCGGCAATGCCTTTATCCTCAAGCCATCCGAGCGGGATCCCTCCGCTTCGATGCTGGCGTGGAACCTGTTCATGGAAGCGGGGCTGCCCGAGGGCATCCTCAATATCGTCCATGGCGACAAAGAGATGGTCGACGGGATCCTTGATCATCCCGACATCAAGGCTGTGAGCTTTGTGGGCTCCACCCCAATTGCCGAATATGTCTACAAGCGCGGCACGGCCGCCGGTAAGCGCGTGCAGGCGCTCGGCGGCGCCAAGAACCATATGGTCATTCTGCCCGACGCCGACCTCGACCAGGCAGCCGATGCCTTAATGGGTGCCGGCTATGGCTCGGCCGGCGAGCGCTGCATGGCCATCTCGGTGGCGGTGCCCGTGGGCAAGGAAACCGGTGACGCGCTGATCGCCAAGCTCAAGCCGCGTGTTGAATCGCTCAAGATCGGCCCAGCGACCGACAAGGACGCCGAAATGGGCCCCGTTGTCACCGAGCAGCACCGCGACAAGATCCTGGGCTACATCGATTCTGGCGTCGAACAGGGCGCCGAGCTCGTGGTCGACGGCCGCGGCTTCTCGCTTCAGGGCTACGAAGGCGGCTATTATGTCGGCGGCACGCTGTTCGACAATGTCACGCCTGAGATGACCATCTACAAGGAAGAGATTTTTGGGCCCGTCCTCTCGGTGGTGCGGGCCAATGACTACAACGAGGCGGTCAAGCTCATCAACGAGCATGAGTACGGCAATGGCACCGCCATCTTCACCCGCGACGGCGATGCCGCGCGCGAGTTCGCCGACAAGATTGAAGTAGGCATGGTGGGCGTGAACGTCCCTATCCCCGTTCCCGTCGCCTACCACTCATTTGGCGGCTGGAAACGGTCGCTGTTCGGCGATCATTCGATCTATGGCCCAGAGGGCGTGCACTTCTATACGCGCCTCAAGACCGTTACCACCCGCTGGCCCGCCGGCATCAAGGGTGGCGCGGAATTCTCGTTCCCCAGCACCAAATAGGACCATTGCCCATATGTCTGCCCCAGGAGAAAACCTTCGCATCAATGGTGATCGGCTCTGGGACAGCCTCATGGACATGGCCAAGATTGGCCCCGGCATTGCCGGGGGCAATAACCGGCAGACCCTGACCGACGAGGACAGCGAAGGCCGGCATCTGTTCAAGCGCTGGTGCGACGAGGCGGGGCTCACCATGGGCGTCGACCAGATGGGCACCATGTTCATGACCCGGCCGGGCACCGATCCCGATGCGCTGCCGGTTTATGTCGGCTCGCACCTCGATACCCAGCCGACGGGCGGGAAATATGATGGTGTCCTGGGAGTGCTCGCCGCGCTCGAGGTCGTCCGCTCGCTCGATGATCTGGGCATCAAGACCCGCCACCCCATTGTCGTCACCAACTGGGCCAATGAAGAGGGCGCACGCTTTGCTCCCGCCATGCTGGCTTCGGGCGTGTTCGCGGGCATCCACACGCTAGATTATGCCTATAACCGCAAGGACCAGGCGGGCCTCACCTATGGCGATGAACTCCAGCGCATCGGCTGGCGCGGCGAGGAAGAAGTGGGCGCGCGCCCAATGCACGCCTATTTCGAATACCACATCGAGCAAGGCCCGATCCTCGAGGCTGAGAATAAGCAGATCGGCGTCGTGACGCATGGCCAGGGGCTGTACTGGCTTGAATTCACCCTCACAGGCAAGGAAGCGCATACGGGCTCGACGCCAATGCGCATGCGCGTCAACGCCGGGCTTGCCATGGCGCGCATCCTCGAGATGGTGCAGGCGGTGGCGATGGACCATCAGCCCGGCGCCGTGGGTGGCGTGGGGCAGATGCGGTTCGCGCCCAATTCGCGCAATGTCCTGCCGGGAACGGTGGTGTTCACCGTCGACATTCGGTCGCCCGAACTCAGCAAGCTCAATTCCATGCGCCAGCAGATCGAAAGCAAGGCGCAGGAGATCTGCGCCGAACTCGGCGTCGGTTATGCGGTGGAGGAAGTGGGCCATTTCGATCCTGTGGCGTTCGACCCGACACTGGTGCAGCGCGTGCGCTCGGCTGCCGAGAAGCTGGGCTACTCGCACATGGACATCATTTCGGGCGCCGGGCACGATGCGTGCTGGATGAACCGCGTGGCGCCATCCACCATGATCATGTGCCCGTGCGTCGATGGCCTCAGCCACAACGAGGCTGAGGACATCTCAAAAGAATGGGCGGCGGCTGGGGCGGATGTCTTGTTCCATGCGGTGCTGGAGACGGCGGAGATCGTGGAGTGAGCCGAGCGCGTCAATTGCGTCAGGACAGCACCCCAGCCGAAAACAGGCTCTGGTATGTTCTGCGCAATCGCGGATTGGCTGGTCGCAAGTTCGTTCGGCAGGTTCCAATAGGACCGTACATCGCCGACTTCGTTTGTCGCGAGATCGGCTTGGTTGTCGAGCTGGACGGCGGTCAACATGCCACGAGCACAAGTGATGAGGTCCGCACGGCTTACCTTAACGCGCAAGGCTATTCGGTTCTCCGGTTCTGGAACAATGAAGTGCTGGAAAACAGAGATGGTGTGCTGAGCGCCATCCAGAGCATATTCGACAGCTCCCCCTCATCCGACCTTCGCTTCGCTCCGGCCACCCTCTCCCCGATGGGGAGAGGAACAAGGGGCGTCCGCGCCGCGGCGTCTTCGCAGCGCATTGCCTTAGCACGATCTATTCCTCTCCCCATCGGGGAGAGGTCGGCGCGCAGCGACGGGTGAGGGGGACTCATCGTGCAGACACAGGATAAGGGGCAAGGCATATGAGCAAAGTCATCAAGAACGGCACGGTCGTCACGGCTGATCTCTCCTACAAGGCCGATGTCCTGATCGAGGGCGACGTAATCGTCGAGATCGGGCAGAATCTCTCGGGCGATGAGACCCTCGATGCCACGGGCTGCTTCATCATGCCCGGCGGGATCGACCCGCATACCCATCTCGAAATGCCCTTCATGGGCACCTATTCGGCCGATGATTTTGAGAGCGGCACCCGGGCCGGTCTTGCTGGTGGCACGACCATGGTGGTGGATTTCTGCCTGCCCAATCCCAACCAATCGCTGCTGGAAGCGCTCCAGATGTGGGACAACAAGACAGGCAAAGCTTCGGCTGATTATTCCTTCCACATGGCCATTACCTGGTGGGGCGAGCAGGTCTTCAACGAGATGGCCGATGTGGTTGACCGCGGTATCACATCGTTCAAGCACTTCATGGCCTATAAGGGCGCGCTGATGGTCAATGACGACGAGATGTTCTCGTCGTTCCAGCGCTGCGCTGACCTCGGCGCCCTGCCCCTGGTGCATGCTGAAAATGGCGACGTCGTTGCCGCCATGACGGCAAAGCTCCTCGCCGAAGGCAATAATGGTCCGGAGGCCCATGCCTATTCACGACCGCCCGAGGTCGAAGGGGAAGCGACCAACCGCGCGATCATGATCGCCGACATGGCCGGCGTGCCGCTTTATGTGGTGCACGTTTCCTCCGAGCAGGCGCATGAAGCCATTCGCCGCGCGCGCCAAAAGGGCATGCGCGTTTATGGCGAGCCGCTGATCCAGCATTTGACGCTGGATGAGAGCGAGTACTTCAACCCCGATTGGGACCATGCTGCGCGCCGGGTGATGTCGCCGCCCTTCCGTAACAAGCTCCATCAGGATTCGCTTTGGGCCGGGCTGCAGGCGGGATCGCTCTCCTGCGTGGCCACGGATCATTGCGCCTTCACCACTGCACAAAAGCGCACCGGTATCGGCAACTTCAGCAAGATCCCGAACGGGACAGGCGGACTTGAAGACCGCATGCCTGTCCTGTGGACGGCGGGGGTGAATACCGGGCGGCTCACCATGAACGAGTTCGTGGCCGTGACCTCGACCAACATCGCCAAGATTTTGGGGCTCTATCCCAAGAAAGGCGCTGTGCTGGTGGGTGCCGATGCCGATCTCGTGGTGTGGGATCCTGCGCGCAAGAAGACCATTTCAGCGCAGTTCCAGCAGTCGGTGATCGACTACAATGTGTTCGAGGGCTTCGAGGTGACCGGGCTGCCCCGGTTCGTGCTGAGTCGTGGCAAGGTTTCGATTGTTGAGAGCGAGGTCAAGGCCGAGCCTGGCCATGGCAAGTTCGTTCCTCGGGAAGCAAAAAACCCTGTGAACCGGGCTCTTTCGCAATGGAAAGAGATCGTGTCTCCCCGCAAAGTGGAGCGCAGCGGCATTCCGGCGTCGGGAGTTTGAGGGGTTTGAACGCGGTCGTATCGGCGCAGAATTTGGGGCTGACGTTCAAGACCAATGACGGCGACGTTGTTGCACTTTCAAACGTCAATCTGTCCATCAACAAGGGCGAGTTCGTCTCCTTTATCGGACCATCGGGCTGCGGCAAGACCACGTTCTTGCGCACGATTGCCGATCTGGAGCGCCCCACCTCGGGCAGCTTGCTGGTCAACGGGCAAACTCCGGAGAATGCGCGCAAGGACCGATCTTACGGCTATGTTTTTCAGGCGCCCGCGCTTTATCCCTGGCGCACGATCGAAAAGAACGTGGCGCTGCCGCTCGAGATCATGGGCTATTCGGCGGCGCAGCAGGGCGAACGCATCCGGCGCACGCTGGACCTCGTTAATCTCTCCGGGTTCGAGAAGAAATATCCCTGGCAGCTGTCGGGCGGCATGCAGCAGCGCGCGTCCATCGCCCGGGCCCTGGCGTTTGATGCGGATTTGCTGCTGATGGACGAGCCATTCGGCGCGCTCGACGAAATCGTGCGTGACCACCTTAATTCAGAGTTGCTCAAGCTCTGGGCGGCGACGGGCAAGACCATCTGCTTTGTAACGCACTCCATTCCAGAGGCGGTTTATCTTTCGACCAAGATCGTGGTGATGTCGCCGCGACCAGGCCGGGTGACGGATGTGATCGACAGCGATCTGCCGCGGGAGCGGCCGCTCGATATCCGCGAAACACCGGAGTTTCTGGCGATTGCCGCCCGGGTGAGGGACGGCTTGCGCGCCGGGCATTCCTATGAGGAAGTGGCGTGATGGGGGGCGATCGCCACCCCCACCTAACCTCCCCCTATGAGGGGGAGGGACTGCCTCGTGCTTGGTGCAACATGGTGCACCCTCTTCTTCCCCTCCCCCTTCTAGGGGGAGGTAGGGTGGGTGTCTTTACATGAACCGCGCCCTGCCCATCATCATCGTTCTCCTCGCGATCGTCCTCGTCTGGTACGCGGCTGCCATTGGCCTCAATGCTCCTTGGCAGAACGATGTGTATCGGCGCGGTGAAATCACCAATGTTCCCGCTACGCAGTTCGTCCTCGACACGTGGAACCAGGAAAAGCCAGTCTTGCCGACGGCGCACCAGGTATTCGGCGAGCTCTGGAACTCCACCGCGCTTATTGCGCCCAACAAGCCCCGCTCCCTGCTGTTTCACGCCTGGGTCACCTTTTCGGCGACGGCGCTCGGCTTTGCCATGGGATCGGCCTTGGGCATCTTGCTTGCCGTGCTGATCGTCCACAATGAAGCGACCAACCGCTCACTCATGCCCTGGATCGTGGCGAGCCAGACCATTCCCATCCTGGCGCTGGCGCCGCTGATCGTGGTGATCGGGTTCAACATTTTCACGGGCACCATGGGCATCCCGACCGATCCGGCGCGGCTGATGAGCAAAGCGATCATCTCGGCCTATCTCAGTTTCTTTCCGGTGGCCGTGGGCATGGTCAAGGGCTTGCGCTCGCCCGAAGCGATCCAGCTTGATCTCATGCACACCTATAACGCTTCGGCTCTCCAGACATTCTGGAAGCTGCGCTGGCCGGCGGCCATGCCGTATCTGTTTGCCTCGCTTAAGGTGGGTGTTGCGGCGTCACTGGTGGGCGCCATCGTAGGCGAATTGCCGACGGGCGCCGTGGCCGGCCTGGGTGCGCGGCTCTTGGCTGGATCTTATTATTCACAGACCATCCAGATCTGGGCGGCGCTGGTGGCGGCTTCGATCCTTGCGGCCCTACTGGTGATTGCCGTAGGGCTGATCGAGAAACTGGTCAAGCGGTCCATGGGAGCGCGCCCCGCATGAGCCAGTTGCAGTTCTTCCTCGCCTTGGTTGCTGGTGGCCTCAGTGCGGTGGCTCTGGCGCTCTCCTTACTGACGCCGCTCGAAAGCGCCTTACTGCTCAAGCTTTTTCTTGCGCTTGGGGCCTTGTCGCTGCTGCGTTTCCTGCTGCCGCTCGGGCTATGGTTCGATGGGTTGCTTGCCGTGCTTGGCGCTGCTGCGGTGCTGCTCAGCATTGGCGTGTTCACGCCGGCCCCGCCATTCTTATGGATGGCGCTGGTCGCGTGCTGGCTCTTTGCCTGGCTGTTCGTGGAACGGCTCAGCAAGGCGCTGGCGCCTGGCCTCAGCAACAATGCGGGTCTGGGCCTGCTGATACCCCTTGTCTTCGGCGTGAGCATTCTGGTGATCTGGGAAGTGGTGACGCGGGCCGGCAATGTGCCGCAGGTGATCCTTCCGCCGCCCTCCATGATTTGGGCGCGCATCACCGCATCGGTACCGACGCTCTGGGCGGATTTCCAGCAGACTTTCCTCAAGGCCGTTTTGATCGGCTACCTGCTGGGTTGCAGTCTCGGCTTTGTGGTTGCCATTCTGATCGACCGCTCGCCCTTCCTTAAGTCAGGCTTGCTGCCCCTGGGCAATTTCGTGTCGGCCCTGCCGATTGTCGGGGTCGCGCCGATCATGGTGATGTGGTTCGGCTTCGACTGGCCCTCTAAGGCGGCGGTCGTGGTTATCATGACGTTTTTCCCCATGCTGGTGAACACGGTGGCGGGGCTCAATGCCGCCTCCCTAATCGAGCGCGACCTGATGCGCACTTATGCCGCCAGCTATTGGCAAACTCTATTGAAGCTGAGGCTTCCCGCTGCGGGCCCGTTCATTTTCAACGCCCTCAAGATTAACTCGACTCTGGCGTTGATCGGCGCAATCGTAGCGGAATTCTTCGGAACGCCCATTGTGGGAATGGGCTTCCGGATATCGACCGAAGTCGGCCGGATGAATGTCGACATGGTGTGGGCCGAGATCGCGGTGGCGGCTGTCGCGGGATCGGTCTTCTATGGGGTGATCGTTCTGATCGAACGGGGGGTCACCTTCTGGCATCCGTCCGTGCGTGGTGCATAGGGCGGAGCCAAGCAGCAGGGAAAAAGGGAATGGGAAAACTTCTGATCGGTGCTCTTGCAGGCGCAATGACCATGGCAGGCATGGGAGCGGCTTGGGCGCAGGACAATTCGGTGACGCTGCAGCTCAAATGGGTCACCCAGGGGCAGTTTGCTGGCTACTATGTCGCTCAAGCCAAGGGCTTTTACGAGGAAGAAGGCCTGCAGGTCGAAATCAAGCCGGGCGGGCCGGATATTGCGCCCGAGCAGGTGATTGCAGGGGGTGGCGCCGATGTCATCACCACCTGGATGGCGGCAGGGCTTGCAGCGCGCGAACGCGGCGTGCCGCTGGTCAACATCGCTCAGCCATTCAAGCAGTCGGGCTTGTTGCTCACCTGCTCCAAGGAAGCCGGTGTTGAGACGACGGACGATTTCAAGGGCAAGACACTGGGCGTCTGGTTCTTCGGCAATGAATATCCCTTCTACGCCTGGATGGCCAAGCTTGGCCTTCCCACGGAAGGTGGTGCCGAGGGCGTCGAAGTTCTCAAGCAAGCCTTCAACGTTGACCCGCTGATCCAGAAGCAGGCCGATTGCATCTCCACCATGACCTATAACGAATATGGCCAGGTGCTGAAAGCCGGGATCACGCCAGAAGAGCTGACCGTCTTCAACTATCGCGATGAAGGTGTCGGCATGCTGGAAGACGGGCTTTATGTGCTTGAGGAAAACCTCCAAGACCCAGCCTTTGTCGAGAAGATGACCAAGTTCGTCCGCGCCTCGATGAAGGGATGGGAATATGCCCGTGAAAACCCCGAGGAAGCGGCTCAGATCGTGGTGGACAATGACTCGACCGGCGCCATGACGGTGGAGGACCAGCTTTACCAGGTGACCGAGGTCAACAAGCTGACCGAAGGCTCGACTGGAGTGCTGGATGAGGCGGATTACCAGCAGACGGTGGATACGCTTTTGTCTGCTGTTTCGCCCGATAATCCGGCGATTACCAAGGCTCCAGAAGGAGCTTTCACCCATGTGGTGACCGACGGGCTCTAAGGCTCATTTCACCGGTGTATCAGGGGAGGCGGGGAGCAATCCTCGCCTTCGTCTTTTTGGCGAAAGCTGAGTCACATCAACGGTTTGCCACCTTTTGCCCACATTTCCGGCAGCCGTCCGGAACGAATCGTTTTGCCTGCTGTTGATGTCACATCTGCGTCAACTTAAAAGGCAAAACGAAAATGAACTCGATCATTTACATCGTCGGTCTCATCGTCATCGTCATGGCCATCCTGTCGTTCATCGGCCTTGCCTGAACGAATTCTGAACAGAAAATAACAGGAGCGCCATATGACCATTGATGCGCCCGCGGGCGTTGGTATTGCCAAAACTACCCTCCACGATCGCGACCAGTCGTCCTATGTCGACTGGCCCGCGATCATCGCCGGCATCGTGCTGGCGTCGGCGATCAGCCTCGTGCTGATCAGCTTCGGCTCGGCTGTCGGTCTTAACTTCCTCGAATTCGGTTATGGCGACGGGCCCAACCCGATCTTTGTCGGCATTGCCGCTGCCACTTGGTTCCTGTGGGTGCAGATTTCCTCCTACATGGCTGGTGGCTATCTAACCGGTCGCCTGCGCCGCCGCTATTTCGACGCCACCGAGGACGAAAGCGACATGCGAGATGGTGCCCATGGCCTCCTGGTCTGGGCAGGCTCGGCGATTGTGGGCACGATCATTGCCGTCAACGGCATTGGCGCCGCAGCGAATACTGTCGGTTCGGCAGCGTCGACGATCACCAATGCTGCGGCCAATGTGTCGGAAGGCGCTGCGGACGCTGTTGATCCAAATGCCTACTTCATTGACACCATGTTCCGCTCCAACCAGCCCAGTGATCCGGCTGCGGCGCGTGATGAAGCCGGCCGCATCTTTGCTCAGGCGGCGCTTGGCGACGGTACGGTGCCGGAAGCTGACCGCACCTATTTGGCCAATGTCGTGGCGGCCAATGCCGGCATTCCGCCGGAAGAAGCCCAGGCTCGCGTGGACCAGGCGATCACCGGCATCAATGATGCCCGCCAGCAGGCGGCCGATGCGGCTCGCATTGCCCGCAATACCGCTATCATCGGCGCGTTCCTCCTGGCCGCTGGCCTGCTGGTTTCGGCGATCGGCGCTTTCTGGGCGGCCCAGAAGGGCGGTAATCACCGCGACAAGAACACTGTGCACCCCGGCGTCTTCCGCCGGTTCTAGGATCAGGGAAAGGACACAAATATGTTGCGTGGCATCGGACTTTGGCTCCTTGGCGTGCCGATCTGGCTGATCATCATCATCGTGCTCTTCCTGCGTTAGGGAAGATGGAGGCGGGGCGGAGGTCCCGCCTTTTCGTTGGGGATGTTTTACCCCCACCTAGCCTCCCCCTGGGAGGGGGAGGGATGGATCAGTGGGGTTTGCTTGATTTTGCCAGCCAACTCGATCTGTCCCTCCCCCTTTCAGGGGGAGGCTAGGTGGGGGTTGGGCAAGACAGTTTACCCGTGCATCGTCGTTGCCGGGCTTGTCCCGGCAATCTACCTCCCCCGCAGAAGAATGGACCACCGGGACAAGCCCGGCGGTGACAATTGAATGAAGTGTTGAGCTTGATCGCCAGAGTTCGAACATGCGGCGGACAGGGAATGTCGGCCGCAGGGAGACAGGAGACCTCATGGTGAGCCTGTCGAACCACGAGGTCGGGGGCATGGAGGGTTGGGTGCCAAGACCTCGTCCTTCGACGGGCTCAGGATGAGGTCTACTGGACCCGCACCACGATTAAAGATTAAAAACTCGGCGGGGCTGGAACTGACCGAATTGGACTGATCCGGTGGCCAGGACTTCGCCCTTGAAGCTGGCCCAGCATTCTTCAACCGCTGCCGGGGCGCTGGCGCCGGTCAGGAGGACGGCGTTGCCGTGCCGCACGGCGGTGGCCTGGTGGGGGTCGAGGCGGATTTCGGGTAGGTCGGCGAAACCGGTCCAGACGGGCTTGAGCAAGGCGTCTCGACCGGCAACATCCAAGGCTTCCAATTGGTCGATGGTGACCGCATCCCTATCGTGGAAGGGACCGACTGCTGCACGGTGAAGCATGGACACGTGGCCGCGCGTGCCCAGCGCTTCGGCGATGTCGCGGGCCAGCGAGCGCACATAGGTGCCCTTGCCGCAGGTCACCTCCAGCACGGATTGCTCGCTGCCATGTTCCACAAGGGCAATGGCATCAACGTCGATCTCGCGCGGCTGCAGCTCAACCGCTTCCCCGGCGCGGGCAAGGTCATAGGCGCGCTCGCCATCGATCTTGAGGGCCGAAAAGATTGGCGGCCGCTGCAGGATCGTGCCGGTGAAGCGTGGCAGCACCGCTTCGAGCGCCTCCCCAGCCGGACGCACGTCCGAACGGGCGATGACCTCGCCTTCGGCATCATCGGTGGTGGTGGCCGCGCCCCATTTAATGGCGAAGCGATAAATCTTGGTGCCGTCCTGCACCTGGGGCACGGCCTTGGTAGCCTCGCCGAGCGCAATCGGCAGAATGCCGGTGGCCAGGGGATCGAGCGTTCCGGCATGGCCGGCCTTAGCGGCGCCGAACAGCCAGCGGGTCTTGCCCACGGCCTGGGTCGAAGTCATGTTGAAGGGCTTGTCGAGCACGACCCAGCCGGAGATCGGGCGCTTGACCCGCTTGGGCTGGCTCAAGGCTCCTCGCCGTCGTCTTGGTCGAGATCGCGCTGCACCCTGTCGGAGCGCAAGAGGCTATCGATGCGGCTGGCTTCCTCGAAGGTGTCGTCCACAAAGAAGCGCACTTCGGGCGCGTACTTCATGTTGATCTGCGGCGCCACGCGGCCGCGGATGAACTTGCGATGCCGGTTCAGCGCCGCAACGATCTCCTCGGCATGCTCGCCGCCTAGGGGCATGATGTAGGCATTGGCGATCTTGAGGTCCGGGGTCATGCGCACTTCAGGCACGGTGATGACCGCGCCATGGAGGGCGTCGTCTTCAACGTCGCCGCGCTGGAACATATCAGCGAGGGCATGACGGACCAGTTCGCCCACGCGCAGCATGCGCTGCGACGGGCCAGTTGGCTTGTTATCTCTGCTCATGGGGCGGAGATAGGCCCTGCACGCCTGCGCGTCAATCCGCGCGTTGGAAGCGGAGTTCGGACTGGAGCTGGCGAGCGCGCGCCTCAACGACTGCAGTTCCCACTGGCCATGCGGCGGGATCGGCTGGATCGAAGGCCTTGCCGCGCCATTGCTGAAAAACGAGAGCGACCGTATCTCCATCCCCGCGGAAGCTCATGACCATGACCTCGCCAAGGTTGGCATAGGCGCGCAGGCGCGCAGCGAACGCGCCGCACACATAGCCGAGCGGCGCCAGAACATCGCCGTCATCGGTACCGAGCTGGAAAAAGCCGGTGACGTCGGGGCGGCAATTGCGGGCAAAGCCTTGCATGACAGCATCACGATAGGCTTTGAGCGTAAAGGGAGAGCCCGTGCTGATGCGGGCGGCATAAAGGGTCGACCACAGGGCTTCGCCCTCGCCCTTGGGGTAGATTTCGAGCGACGCCTCGCCTGGCGCAGTGCGAAATATAGCATCGACCTCCTGGCGGATCGCGCCGGATTGCCGTGTGGCATCGTCCAGCCAGTCGGGTGCGGGCAGCGAAAGTTCATAGCCCTCGGCAACAAGGCTAAGGCCGCCGGCATCGTCCACCAGCGGCGGCTCGCTGCGTACTTGCGCCAGCGCAGGATGCACCGAAACCCACCCTAGACCCAGCAGCATTGCTGCCCGAACAACCAATCTGCCTACGCTGCCCACTGGCATTATTCGACCCGTCGCACTCTCCCGCACCTGGGTGACGATTAGGAGCGATTGAACCCCTATAGCAAGCACGCTGCTGGGGCAGGATAGCGATGAACTTAAGGGTGCGTATTTGCGGCAACACTTAAAGCCGCGGCGCTGAGCCCTTGTGGATGGCCTCGGGCAGGACGCGGTGGGGCGGCTGGTGGCCATCCATGAACGTGCGGATGTTGACGATCACCGTTTCTCCCATTTCGACGCGCGCTTCGAGCGTTGCCGAAGCCATGTGGGCGGTGAGGACGACCCGGTTGGCTTCGGCCAGCTCCAGGAGGCGCGGATCGATGCCGCCCTTGTGCTCAAAGACATCGAGCGCCGCGCCGCTCAAATGTCCATCCTCGATGGCATCCAGCAAAGCCGTTTCGTCCAGGAGCTCGGGGCGGCTGACATTGACCACAAAGCTCCCGGCTTTCATGCGGCGCAGCCGGTCGGCCGACAAGATATGAAAAGTTTCGCGCGTGTGGGGCGTGTGAAGCGAGACGATGTCCACCGCCTCGACCATGGCGTCGAGATCGGGCCAATAGGTGGCTTCGAGGGGTGCTTCGATAGCCGAGGGCCGGCGATTACGGGAAAAATAATGGATGTTAAGGCCAAAGGCCTTGGCGCGTTGCGCGACGGCTGTGCCGATCCGCCCCATGCCGACAATGCCCAGCGCCTTGCCGCGCAGGCGATGGCCCAGCATGGAGGTGGGCGACCAGCCGGCCCACACGCCATCGCGCACCAGCATCTGCGTGCCTTCGACAAGGCGGCGCGGCAGGGCCAGCATCAAGACCATGGCCATGTCAGCAGTGTCTTCAGTGAGGACGCTCGGCGTATTGGTGACGGTCAAACCCGCGGCCCAGGCAGCCTCTACGTCGATATTGTCAAAGCCATTGCCGAACTGGGCGATCAGCTTGACCGACCGGGGCAAGCGCCCGATCAGGGCGGCGTCGATCCTGTCTGTAATGGAGCTGACCAGCACATCCTTGCCTTGGAGCCCTGCGATAATGTCGTCTGCCGTCAAGGCGATGTCGGCTTCGTTGACATCGGCTTCGAACAGGGTGCCCATCCGCGCTTCGATCGCTTCAGGCAAACGCCGGGTCACAAGAATCTTGGCTTTGTGGCTACTCATCGAACCCCGGGAGGATGGCCGCGACCTTGTGGAAAACCATGCCCTTCAGCGACCATTAAGGATCATTCGATAGTGATAGGGCAAATCGAATTCTTCTGCAAAGCCATGTTTCACCCGTTCAAGCGCGAAGGTTCCGCTGCCTTGATCCAAGCCCTTTTTCGCTGTTTCTCCTGGCTCCCGCTGTTGCTTCTCCTGCTGCTTCCTCCCAGCCTCGCGCAGGAGAACCCGAGTGGATTGCCCCTGCCCCGGTTTGCCACCACGCGATCGGAACCAATCAATGTGCGTGTGGGGCCAGGCACCAAGTATGAGGTGGCCTGGACCTATCTCAAATCGGGCATTCCGGTGGAAATCGTTCAGGAGTTCGACACGTGGCGCAAGATCCGCGACGTGGACGGAACCGAAGGCTGGGTGCACCAGAACCTCCTCTCCGGCACGCGCGCAGGATATGCTTCGCCCCTCATGGCCAATGGCGAGATCGCGCTGCGTTCAAACCGCTCCGATGAGGGTAGCGTACGGGCCCGGCTCGGGCCTGGGCTCAAGGTCGTCATTAAGGAATGCGATGGCAGCTGGTGCGAGGTCACGGCGACGCACCAGGACCAGAACCAGCGCTCCACCAGCTATTCGGGCTTTTTGCGCCAGGAGGAGCTGTGGGGGGTGTATCCTAATGAGGCGTTTGATTGAGTGATGCGTGTGGTAGCGCCGCCGCTCAGTTCATCCCCGATCGTCACCCTTGGGCTTGACCCAAGGGGACTGTACTAACGCGGCTTGGTTGAAGTGTAGAGCCCTCGGGTCAGGCCCGAGGGTGACGATCAGTGAGTGGTGCGATCTTCAGTCTTACCCAATCTCCGCTAGGGCATTGGCAGTCTGCCGGTTGATACGGACATGGTCGTCCTGCTTGGGGCAGTTGGCGCAGAGCCTTGTGGGATCGATCAGGTAATCAAGGCAGCAGCCCTTGCGCTTGACGATCAGCAGCGATTTGCCTTGGGCCTCGACCCGCTCGAGAGACCCCTGCCCGCTTAGTCCAAGCGCCGTTATCCACTGCTCGGCATAGTGCTCGATCTGCTCGGGCGTCAAATGGCGCTGCCTTTGCCCCAGCCAGAGCATCAGGCCCAGCATGCGTTCGGCGAGAAGGCGTTGCGCCGGGAGAAGGCGCAGCTTTTCGTGATGGTTGACGTCCTCGAACATGCTTTGGGTCATGCCAAGGAGCTGATGCGCCGCGCGGCTGATCATGGCATCGACGGGGCCGCTCCACATCGGTTCGGGTGCGAGGCGATAGCGATCGATGTAGATGCCGCTCCGCGCCTGGCTCAGGCCGCCGAGATCGGGCACGGCGCCATGGAGGTGAACGGCGATGACCGCGAGATAGGCGGGCTGCCAAAGGAGATTGGTCCAGAGGCGCACGGCCCACAAGGCCGGCCCCGCGGCGGGATAGGCGGCGGCCAGCTGGTCGCGTAGTTGGGCCAGCACATCGGCATTGTCGCCGCCCGGCCGGTACCAGCCGGGCAAGGGGCGCCCCGGCTCGCCCTTGGTGAAGCCGGTGGCCGCAGCCGCCGTGGCGATCAGCCTGGTGGTCGATGTATCGGCATCGTTGGTGCCGAAAAGATAGGATCGTTGAGCCAAGTGCGCCGTCCGGTGAAAGCGGCGCACCTTAATCCAGCTGGACGGCCTCTGTCATGCCGCCTTGGCAGCGGCAATGGTGCGGCGCACGGCCTCGGTATCGGTCAGGGTGATCTCGTATTCGCGCTCGATGGCGGTGCCGCCCATGCCGATATGGGGATTGCGGAAAGCCATGCCGCTCTTAACGGTCTTTAGCGCGGCGAAATGCATTTCGTCGACCTCGGTGGCGTGGCGGACCTTAGCGATATTGCCATCGTCAAGGGCGCCGCAGGCCATGACGACGATGCGGCCGGCGGCGAGGCGCGTGGTGTCCTTGAGGATGTCGATGCCTTCCAGAGCCGTGTCGCGCTGGCCGCTGGTGAGGACGCGATCGACGCCGCAGCGGATCAGCGCCTCGAGCGCCTCGCGGTAATCGGCCGTCATGTCGAACGCCCGATGGCAGGTGACCTTCATCGGCCGGGCCGCTTCGACCAGCGCCTTGGTGCGGCTCTCGTCGATCCGGCCGTCGGCGGTAAGGCAGCCGATCACCACGCCCGCAACGTTCATGTCGCGCAGGGCCTTGATGTCGTCGAGCATGGAGGCAAATTCGAGCTCGGAATAAAGGAAATCCCCACCGCGCGGCCGGATGATGACGTGGAACGGGATAGTGGCGACCGCGAGCGCCTGCTGGACGACGCCGATGCTCGGCGTCAGCCCGCCTTCAAGGAGGCTTGCGCAGAGCTCGACCCGGTCCGCGCCGCCCTCTTGCGCTGCTACGAGGCCGTCAATGCCTTCAACGCAGATTTCGATCTTGAACGGGTAGTGCGGCATCACTGGTCTCCAATTGGTATTCTATTGGATAAGCCGTGACGGAGTTTTCGGCAAGCGCAAGAAACACGCTTGACAAAGCGTCTTGGTGTTATACTTATATAGCACACTACATAGGCATAACACATGGATGACTTTCACACCAGCCAGCCGATCTTTGTTCAGATCCGGCAGCGGCTGGCCGAGATGATCCTGCGCGGCCAGGTGGGGGAAGGCGAAGCTTTGCCGTCCGTCCGCCAGATTGCAGGCGAGCTTTCGGTCAATCCGCTCACGGTCACCAAGGCCTTCGAAGCCCTGGTCGATGTCGGCGTGGTGGAAAAACGCAGGGGATTGGGGATGTTCGTTAAACCTAGGGCGAGGGCCCAGTTGCTGGCTCATGAGCGGGACAAGTTCCTGCGGGAAGACTGGCCGCGCATCGCCGCCCAGATCAAGGCCCTCGATCTCGACCTTTCCTTATTGCTTGCCCAGACACCTCAGCAGCAGGAGCCGAACCATGAATGAGCTATCCGTTTCGGGCGAGACCAGCCCTCTTACGCCCATCGTCTCGGCCCGGGGCCTGCGCAAAAAGTTCGGCCGCAAGGAGATCCTGCATGGGCTGGACTTCGATATCCCGCCCGGCCGCATCTATGGGCTGATCGGGCACAATGGGGCGGGCAAGACGACGACGCTCAATGCCATGCTGGGCCTCACATCCTGCGAAGGCACGATCCGGGTCCTGGGCGAGGACCCCTTTGCCAAGCGCGCCAAGCTGATGGAAAACGTGGCGTTCATCTCGGATGTGGCGAGCCTGCCGCGGTTCATGCGGGTGCGGGAGCTGTTTGCCCTCCTTAACAACATCCACCCCAATTTCAGCCAAGACAAGGCGCGCGCCTTTCTCGAGGGTACCGATATCCGGCCCGAGATGAAGATAAAGCACCTCTCCAAGGGCATGGTGGCGCAGCTGCATCTGGCCGTGGTGATGGCGATCGACGCCAAGCTCCTCGTGCTCGACGAGCCGACATTGGGCCTCGACATCACCTATCGCAAGCGCTTCTACCGGCGGCTGCTGGAAGACTACATGACGGAAGAAAGGACGCTCCTCATCACCACCCACCAGGTGGACGAGATCGAGTTCATGCTCTCCGACATCATGTTCATCCGCGACGGCGAATTGATCCTCCACATGCAGATGGAAACGGTGAACGACAAGTTCACCCAAGTCGTGGTCAATGACCTTGCCCAGCAAGAGGCTGCCCGGGCGCACCACCCGGTTTACGAGGAAACCCGGTTCGGGCAGACCGTGATGATCTTTGATGGCGTAGACCGCGCCGTGCTGGAGCCCTTCGGCAAGCTCTCGACCCCGACCCTGTCGGACCTTTTCGTGGCGCTGATGCAGCGGCCCACCGCCAATGCGGAGAGCGCATGATGAGGGCATTTATTGCCATGGTGCGGCGCGAGTTCATCGAGCATCGCGGCGCCTTCCTCTTTGGCCCGCTGCTGCTTGTGGCCGTTTTATTTGGCGCAACGATCCTCGCCTTTACCGTCGGCCGGGTCGATGCGCGGTTTTCGGGCCAGATGTTCACCGTCGCGCCTCTGCGAGTCTATGAAGTGGGCTTCCTGGCCTTTGGCGCCGGATGGTCGCTTTATCTGATCTCGACCTTGTTCTTTTATTCGGCCGATGGCTTTGCGGCGGACAAGCGCAACAATGCCATGCTGTTCTGGAAGTCCATGCCGCAATCCGATTTCAAGGTCCTCTTGAGCAAGCTGGCAGCGGCGCTGACCATTCTGCCAGGCGTCGTTTATGCCGTGGCGCTTCTGAGCGGCGCCCTGTTGTTCGGCGTGGCCTTTGCCACGACCATGATCAACGGCACGGGAAGTGTCGGCTTTCTGGGGCAGATCGCGGTGATCTATGGGCAGGTGGCGCTGGCAATCCTCTCGGTTGTGGTCTGCGGGCTTCTTTGGTACATGCCCTTCATTGCCCTGGTCGGCGCCATTGCGACCGTGGTGGGGCGCTGGGCCATTCCGATCGCTGCGCTCCTGCCGTCGCTCGCATCGACGCTGGAATGGGTAACGCTGGGCGGGCTGCACCCGTTCGATACGCACACCTGGCGGTTTCTGGAGAAGCGGCTTACCCTTCCCGACACGCCTTATGCCGAGGCTTGGTTGACAGCGGCAGAGCCGTTCAGCGGGCTGACCTTTGCGCTCGATCTGATCAACCAAATCGATTGGGTGCAGGTGGCTATTGGAGCGGTCTTTGCCGTAGTGGTGATTTATCTTGCCAGTGAATATCGGCGGCGGGTCAATGATAACTAGGCCCGTCTGCCGTCACCCTCGGGCTTGACCCGAGGGCTCTACACTAGTCTTCGTAGAGAAAATGCAGTCCCCTCGGGTCAAGCCCGAGGGTGACGATCGAGGATGCCGGAACCAGCAGGCGCAAGCGCTGTTGTTCTCTCCAACATTTCTCACCCAGGCACGCCCATGCAACCACACCCCGATCTCAGCCCCATACCGGACCTTGACGAGGATCTGATTGCCGGCCTCGACAACTTCATCGCCGATCATGTGCATCCCGAAGCGGGAACGCTCAGCCGGAACGATGCGATCAACCGCATCCTGCGCGACTGGCTCACGGGCCAAGGCTATGTGGCGCCGGATGCGGAAACGCTCGACTTCGACGATCCCGAGCACTGAGGGTCTGGCACTCGCCTCGACCCAGTGCTGATTTGCCCTTGGCCCTTGATCGTGCTGCACTATCGGCCTTGCTGCAGATGGAGGGAGCAATGGTCGACCGGGCATTTTTAAAACAACTCGAGGGATATGGGCTGACCACGGCCGAGATCCACTACCACATGCCAGATCAACCCTCCTTGCTGCAGCTTTTCATCTGGCAGGAATATGATTTGGCGCCGCGCTTTCCCGTGCTCGAGGAGTTCCTGGCCTTCTGGAAGAGGGAAATCGAAGGCCCGCTTCATTCGGTCCGTATTGCTCATGCCAAGCTGATCAAGCCCGCCGAACTCAAGGCGGTCCGGGGTGTTCTCACCCTGCATTAGGGCGCAGGCGCCAGTCAGGAACAGCTATTAGCAAGGTGCCGGGCGCGACATGATCGCTTGCGCCCTGCGCTCCGCCACTCCTTTGCGCCTCCCGCACAACTCCCAGTTGCGAGTGAGTTGCAATTGCAATATATGTGCTGTGTCGGTTTTCGGAGTTCTTGATGCAGCGCCGCTTGTTGTTCGTCGTCGCCGTTCTGGCCCTTCTTGCTTCCGCCCTGCCCAGCACCGCCCAGGAACGCCTCAAGGCTGTTACCAGTTTCACCATTATCGCCGACATGGCGCGCAATGTTGCGGGTGATGCCGCCGATGTGGTTTCGGTCACCAAGCCAGGTGCCGAGATCCACAACTACCAGCCCACGCCGGGTGATCTGATCGCCGCCCAGGGCGCCGATCTCGTTCTCTGGAACGGGCTCAATCTCGAGCAATGGTTCGAGCAGTTCCTCCAGAATTTGGGCGATGTTCCCTCCGTTGTCGTGACGGAAGGCATCGAGCCCATGGGCATTGGCGAGGGGCCCTACCAAGGCAAGCCCAACCCCCATGCCTGGATGTCGCCGACCGATGCGCTGATCTATGTCGAAAACATCCGCAAGGCCTTTGTCCAGACGGACCCGGCGAACGAAGCCACCTACAACAGCAATGCCAAGGCCTATGGGGAAAGGATCACCGCAACGGTTGCGCCGATCCGTGCCGCTCTTGACGCGATTCCCACAGAGCGGCGCTGGCTCGCGACATCGGAAGGCGCCTTCAGCTATCTCGCCCGTGATTTCGGCCTCAAGGAAATCTACCTTTGGCCGATCAATGCCGACCAGCAGGGTACGCCGCAGCAGGTGCGCCAGATGATCGATGCGATCCGCGCCAATTCCATTCCGGCGATCTTTTCGGAATCCACCATATCGTCCAAGCCGGCCGAGCAGGTGGCGCGGGAAACCGGCATTGCTTATGGCGGCGTGCTGTATGTGGATTCGCTGAGCGACGCCGATGGCCCGGTGCCGACCTATCTCGATCTCCTATCGGTCACCACCAACACCATTGTCGCGGGGCTGACGCCATGAACGATACGGGCGTACCCGGCCTCCTTGTCAGCGACATCACCGTCGCCTATCGCAATGGCACCACGGCCATAAAGCATGCGAGCTTCGCTATCCCGCGCGGTTCCATCACGGCGCTGGTGGGGGTGAACGGATCGGGCAAGTCGACGCTGTTCAAGGCCATCATGGGCTTTGTGCCCCTGGCGGGCGGATCGGTCGATATTCTGGGCGTGCCCGGCCGGCAGGCGCTCAAGCGCAATCTCGTCGCCTATGTGCCCCAATCGGAGGACGTGGACTGGAACTTCCCGGTTCTGGTGGAAGACGTCGTCATGATGGGCAGATATGGCCATATGGGCATGTTGCGCCGGCCCCGGCCAGTCGACCACGAGATGGCCACCTCGGCCCTCGAGCGCGTCGATATGCTCCCGTTCCGCCACCGCCAGATCGGCGAGCTTTCGGGCGGGCAGAAAAAGCGCGTATTCCTCGCTCGCGCGCTGGCGCAGGAAGGCCAGGTGATCCTCCTTGACGAGCCGTTTACGGGCGTTGACGTTAAGACCGAGGATGCCATCGTGCAATTGCTGCGCGACCTGCGCGACGAGGGCAAGGTCATGCTGGTCTCGACCCACAATTTGGGCTCGGTACCGGAATTCTGCGACCGCACAGTCCTGGTCAAGGGCACGGTGCTCGCCTCCGGCCCCACGAGCGAAATCTTCACCCGCGAATGGCTGGAGCAGACTTTTGGCGGTGCACTCCGCCATTTCGTTCTGGCCGGGGCGGGCCTGCATGATGACGATGATCCGCGGCACCTGTCCGTTTTGACCGACGATGAGCGGCCCCTGGTCATGTATGGCGAAAAGGGCAAGATGAGCACCAAGCAGTCGGACCCGGTCGAGAAATGATCGACACGCTCCTCCTGCCGTTCACCTACCATTACATGATCAACGCCATGTGGGTGTCGGCCCTTGTGGGCGGCGTCTGCGCCTTTCTTTCGGCTTATCTCATGCTCAAGGGCTGGTCGCTGATCGGGGACGCGCTCAGCCACTCCATCGTGCCGGGCGTGGCCGGCGCCTATATGCTGAGCCTGCCCTTTTCGGTTGGCGCCTTCTTTTCCGGCGGGCTTGCGGCGGGCGCCATGCTGTTTCTGACCCAGCGCACCAAGCTGCGGGAAGATGCGGTGATCGGACTAATCTTTACCGCCTTTTTCGGCCTCGGGCTTTTCATGATCTCGCTTTCGCCCACCTCGGTCAATGTGCAGACCATTGTGATGGGCAATATTCTCGCCGTAACGCCCGAGGACACCTGGCAGCTGGTGATCATCGCCGTGGTGACGCTCGCCGTGATGCTGGTGATCTGGAAGGACCTCATGGTCACCTTCTTTGATGAATCGCATGCCCGCTCCATCGGGCTCAACCCGCCGCTGCTGCGCGCCATCTTCTTCACGCTCCTTGCGGCCTGCACGGTGGCGGCCATGCAGACGGTCGGTGCGTTCCTCGTGATCGCCATGGTGGTGACCCCTGGCGCCACGGCTTACCTGCTGACCGACCGGTTCGGGCGGCTGATCATCATCGCCATTGCGCTGGGCACCCTCACTTCGCTGTTTGGCGCTTATCTCAGCTTCTTTCTCGATGGGGCGACAGGCGGGGTCATCGTTGTGCTTCAGACCATCATCTTCGTCCTGGCGTTCACCTTTGCGCCCAAGCACGGCATGCTGGCGGCCCGCCGCCGCGCGGCACGGGAAATCGCCTCGTGAACGAGCTTTTCGTTTATGCCCTGTGGCCGTTCGGCTTTCCTTTTTTCACCAATGCCCTGCTGATTGCCGTCATGGTGGCCGTGCCGACGGCGCTCCTGTCATGCTTTCTCGTGCTCAAGGGCTGGTCGCTGATGGGGGATGCCATTTCCCATGCCGTGCTGCCCGGCGTGGTGCTGGCCTATATTCTTGGCCTGCCGCTCGGAATCGGCGCTTTTGCCGCCGGCATGGGTTGCGCCCTGTCGGTCGGGTTCCTGCGGGAAAACAGCCGCATCAAGGAAGACACCGTCATGGGCGTGGTTTTTGCCGGGCTCTTTGGCCTCGGGATCGTCCTTTACACCTCCATCCAGACCGATGTGCATCTCGACCACATCCTGTTCGGTGATATCCTCGGCGTCGGCGCCGCCGATCTGTGGCAGACCGGGATCATCGCCCTCCTGGTGACAGTTGTGCTCCTCCTCAAATGGCGGGACCTGCAGCTCTTTACCTTTGATCCGCAACAGGCTGGCGCCATCGGCCTGCCGGTGCGCTGGCTGCATTATGGCCTGCTTACGCTGCTTTCGCTCACCATCGTTGCTGCACTGACGGCCGTCGGCATCGTGCTGGTGATCGCGCTCCTTGTTGCGCCGGGCGCCATCGCCTATCTCCTGTCCAAGCGGCTGGGTGGGATGATGGTTATTGCGACGCTCGTGTCAGTGCTCTGCTCGCTTCTTGGCATCTATCTCAGCTTCTTTATCGACAGTGCCCCTGCCCCGACAATTGTCCTCCTGATGAGCGCAACCTTCGTGGTGACCTTTGTCGCCACCGTCCTCCGCCGGCCTGTTGTCGCCGCCTAAAGCTCAAGCCCTCACCTGCCCCCTACCCATGGCGCCTGCGCCGCGCTATGGGACCGGCATGGCTCATGACCTTGCCCAAGCCGACCAACAGATTGCCGCAGCCTCGCCGGTGCTGCTGGATCCCGCCCGCGAACTGCGGCGCATTCCGCTCGGGCCGGAGCTCGAGCGGCCGCAGAGCTTTTACGACCGCTTCGATGATAGGGCGGTGTTCTACGACGTCTTCCGCGATCATACGGGCAGGCATGTCTACCTGATCGGGCCGATGGCGCTGAATTTGCAGCCCCTGATCGACAGCCTGGTGATCACCGGCCATCCATCCGGCACTATCGGCAAGCCGCGCATCCACCATGGGGTGCAGGCCGAGATTCTGCGCGTTACCCTGCCGCCTAGCGATAACAGGCTGAGCTTCCGCTTCGGCGACCAGCACTTCATTGTTCCTATCCAGCCCAATCAGAGCGGGCATTTACGCGGCGATCGGGTGATCTTCACCATCAACAAGGACAATGACCTCCAGTGGATTGCCGATTGGGCGCGGTTCTATGTCCATGAGCATGGCGCGACGGCGGCGGTGGTCTATGACAATGGCTCGACGGGCTATAGCCTTGATGAGTTGCGCATAACCCTTGCTGCGGTGGAGGGGCTCGAAAAGTTCCTCGTGATTCCCTGGCCCTACAAATTCGGGTCCATGGATGATGTTTTTGAGGGGCATCGCTTCGGCGGCAATTGGGGCATGTTCGCCCAGCCGCCGAAGTTTACGCAGTTCTTTCGCAAGTACGGGATGAAGGCGCGCTCCATCCTCAATGTCGATATCGACGAATTGGTCATGTCGCCCTTCCGCAAGTCGGTGTTCCGGGCGGTGGAAGCGTCGCCATTTGGCCTTCTGCGCTTCAATCGCGTTTGGGTGCTCAATTCGCGCACCGAGACGGGCCTGCCGCGGCACCAGCATTTCTTTGTGCGCAAGAAGGGCATTGCCGCTCGCGACCGGGGCAAGAAATGGGCGCTGGCGCCGGGCCGGGCATTTTTCGCCAGCTGGCGGGCGCAGCCCTGGACGCATTTCGTCAAGGGCTGGCTCAATCTTTCGGGCTCATCGGCGGAGTTCTATGGCTACCACTTCATCGGCGTGTCGCGTTCCTGGTATTGGGACCGCACTGAAAACCTCCCCTTTGACCCCAAGCTTCACGTCAAGGACCAGCTGATGCTCGACACCTTCGCCGATGTGTTCGGCACGGACAAGAGGCGTTGAGCCTTCCCACGATCGTCAGCTTCTGGCATGGCCCGCTCTCCTGGCTGGAACGGCTCTCCATCACCTCGTTCCTGCGCCACGGCCACCGGGTCGAGATCTATGCTTATGAGCCGCTTTCCGGGCTGCCCGAGGGCGCAATTGTCCGGGACGCGGCCGAGATTTTGCCGGCCGACCAGCTGACCTTCTACAAGGGGGTGGGAACGCCTGGCGTCTTTTCCGACCGGTTCCGGCTGTGCCTCCTGCGGCACGGCAAGGGGCTTTACTCGGACCTCGATGTTTATTGCCTGCGGCCGTTCGCTGATCTGCCCGAGCATGTGATGGGCTTTGAGAGCGCCAGTTCGGTCAACAATGCGGTCTTGCGCATTCCCGTCGGATCGCCGCTGCTGGACGATCTGCTCGCAATTTTTTCCCCGCCACGCCGGCGACTGATTGAGCCGCACCTGCCGCTGGGCCGGCGTCTCGAAGTCGCCTTTCGGCGGGTCCTTGGTGATCCGGTCCGGCCCGAGCACATGCAATTCGGCGCGACGGGGCCCTTTGCCCTCACCCATTATCTCAAGCAGCGCGACATGCTGCATCTCGTGCAGCCGGCGCCGGTGTTTTACCCCATTCCCTATGAGGGTATTCCGGCGCTGATGCAGCCGGGGAGCAGTATCAAGCCTGCCATCGCGCCCGAGACGCTGGGCGTCCACATCTGGCGCAGCCAGCTGACACGGCGGGGTCGCGCCGGTATGCCGGCACCCCTACCAGGCAGCGCACTCCACATGCTCTGCTTCCAGGACGGCATCGATTTGCCCTAGCGGGCGAGGCGCAGCTTTTTCTTCCACCAGCGCTTCCAGCGGTGCCGGGCGAAACGGTAGAACAGCTCGTTGGTCATGACGTGCCGGTAGAGCCGGGCATAGGCCACGGACTGGAGCATGCCTGAGAAAATGCCCCAGGGCTTGGCCTCACCGGTATAATGGAGGATTGCAGGATCGAGCCCCTCATGGGCATGGCGCGCATCGATCGTGTTCCAGCGCCAGGGAAGGCTCAGCCAATTGTTGGCAAACACCAGGTTCAGAAAATCCTGGTCGTAGTAGATGCGCTGCATGACGCCGTCTTTGAGCGCCTGTTCCATGCGGCCCATGATGTCGGCAGCGCGCCATTGCGCGACGTCGATCAAAACCATGCCCGCGTTGAAATAGGGGTCGGCGATGTCGAAGATGTCGCGATTGCCCTTGAGGTCGCGCCGGGCGGTGATGAAGGCCCCGATGGAGTCGCGCACGGCGGCAATCGGCTTGCCCTCCATGTCGATATCGAAGAGCTTTTCGATGTTGTCGCGCACCAGCATGTCGCAATCGAGATAGAGTACGCGCTCGACGTCTTGCCCGACCAGGCGATCGATCATCAGGCGAGCATAGACGATGTTGCTCAGGCGCTTGTTCTCGGGCATGCGCTTGGCGACGTCCCGGAACAGATCGGACGCATCGAGGTCATACCAACGCAGCTCGACCGGGAACTCGGCCGTGATCGCCTCGAGGTCCGCCCGGTGCTCGGGCGTCAATGTGCGGTGGCAAAGGTGAAAGACCAGGTCGGCCCGCCGGCGGGTAAACAGGCACACCGAGCGCATCGTGGCATAGGCTGGCGCCCAGAAATTGTCATCAAAGGTCAAAGCGATATGGATCGGGGTCGTCACGCAGAAGGGTCCTTGCCCACAAGGGTAAGCGTCGCAATCAGCGACAGCACCACGGCATAGAGCGTGGTCTGCGCCAGGACGCCGAACATGGCATTGGTCAGTCCCATGGCGAAATAGCCGACCGGCAAGGTGATGCCCAGATAGATTGTTGCAGGCCTCCAGCGTCCACGGTTGCCCAAGCCGCTCACCAGAGGCGCCAGCAACAGGAGCGCATAGCTCAGAAGGCCCAGCGTGCCGCCAATCACGGCAAAGTCGGCGGGGTCGTTATGAAGGTGCCCCCAGGGGCCATAGCCCATCCCAGGTGGCACGTAGCTTTGGGCTACGGCGGCGTAGTCCAAGAAGCCATGGCCATAGACAGGTGAACTCCAGAACGCCTCTACAGCGCTTTGCAGCATGTGAAGGCGCTCATTGGTGCTGGCATCCGCCGTTCTTCCGGATAGGAGCGTTGAGATATCAACGATTTCCCCCAGTCGGCCTGCCGCGCCTGAACCGAGGAGCGCAAAGCCGACAGCCGCAAGCAGGAGGCAGCCGGCCCCCAGGAGGAGGACAGCGCGCCGGGGCGGCAGGAGCAGGAGGGCCAAGGCACCGCCGCCAAGCACCAGCATGGGCGCGAACGCCACCAGCGGCCCGCGCGAGCCGGAAAACCAGATAGCAACGAGCGCGAAGAGGGGTCCAAGGACAAAAAATAGGTTGAAGCGGTGTTTGTCGGTCAGCCCTACAAGGGCGATGAACCCCAGCATCAGGGTCAAATCCGCCAGGTGGATGGGATTGTTGACGAGCCAGCCGCCGCGCTCCTGACCGAAAATGAGCACGTCTGTTGCCGCGACAGCCGCCCCACCGCCAGAGCCGGCCAGGGCAAAAACAGCGATGATCCTGGGGCGCAACCAAGACCGGAGTTGATCGAGCAGAGCGCCATGCGGGGCAACAAGCCAGAGCGGCGCCAGGATCAGAATGGAAACCAGATGCATTGGCGAGCTGGCTGTTGGAACCAATGCAACCAGGAGAATCGCGCCGGCCAGCAAGGTCATCCAGACCGCCGGCTCCCGAATGACCAGGCGCGTTCGCGGCTGGAAGGCAAGGACGCCGAGGCCGATGCCCATCAGAACCAGTGTGGTGATGTTGGCCGTGCCGGGCGTGATGCTGGGCAGGGTCAAGCCCGCCAGCAGAGCCACCCATGCTGCGCCAATAAACAGTCGTTCCAGCACATTCGGGTTCCGCGCCATCGGCCGGGACCATGGATGCTCGGAGAGGTGGCGTCAACCGCTTACCAGCGGAGCGCGAGCGCCCTGGCCTTTTCGGGGTCGAAGTGGATGGTGACCACCACATCATTGTCCGGCTGGTGAACATCTCCGGTATATTGGCGCTGCAGCAACGTTACGGTCCGCGCTGCCGCATCAGATGATTGGTAGAGATAGTCGAAGCAATCGATCACCCGCTCGCCCTGGTTGGCGAGGAGTTCATCCTTGATGGCTTCCAGTTTGCGTCCGGTGACTGCGGTTCCACCTTCCCGGATGCGGGCATGCACGGTTTGCGTCCAATCCTCGCCGGTTTCACAAATCTGGTTCTTTTCGTTGAACACGCCACGGTCAACGAAGGAAATGTCTGTTGTGTCGTTCCAGGCATTGCTGATCTCGAAGCGCGCGTCAGCGTCGGTCACATCAAGATAAACATCGCTCCAGGAGCATTGCCCCCCTTCCTCGGCATAGCACCAGCGCTCGCTCGTGCGCATCAGGGTGCCGACATCGGCAGCCGCGACGAGCTTTTGCGCCTTGTAGCGCGATGTCACCGCCTCGGTTTCGGGCTCAAAGCCGTACGCCATGGCGCCGGTCAGCAGCGCAAGCGAAATCGCGGTCAACATGCGTGTCATGGATTGATGCTCCCCTCGCACCCCTTGTCCTTGCACCATAGCACCTGAACCGCAGGACTAAAGAGGGAAGGCGCAACAGGGTTGACACGTTCGCCTTTATGTAACAAACAAAGTTACATGAAACGATCAAGCCGCCTTTCCCTTGCCCTTCATGCCCTGGTGCACCTCCACAAGCAGCCTGATGTGGCCATGACATCCACCACCCTGGCGCAGTGCCTCATGACCAATCCCGTCGTGGTGCGGCGCGTGTTGGGCGAGCTGCGCGAAGCAGGGCTCGTTGGCTCCACAAAGGGCCATGACGGTGGCTGGCGGCTGCTCCGCCCTGCCGCCGAGATCAGCCTCTACGCCGTTTATGCGGCCATGGGCGAAAGCCTCCTCATCCGCACGGAAAGCGATCCGGGCGATGTGCAATGCCCTATCGTTCGCTCGGTCAACGCTGTCATGGGCGACTTCATAGCCGATGCAGAAGCGCTTCTTGCGGCGCGCTTGCAGCGCGTGTCGCTCGACGACATCGCTGATCAGGCGAGCCCCCATCCTCTATTCCCCCCATCAGGAGTCCACGACCATGGATGATGTCATCGTCATCGGCGGCAGCTTTGCCGGTCTTGCCGCAGCCCTTCAGTTTGGCCGCACGCGCCGCAAGGCAGTGGTGCTCGACACCGGCCTGCCGCGCAACCGCTATGCGGCTCACTCCCATGGCCTCTTTGGCCATGACAATCGGCCGCCGGGCGAGATCCTCGCGCTCGCCCAGGCCCAGCTTGCCGCCTATCCCAGTGTGCAACGGGTGCGGGCGCGGGCGGTGCGCGCCAGTGGCTCTATAGATGATTTCACGGTCGTCCTGGATAGTGGCGAGAGCCTTGCAGCACGCCGGCTGCTCCTTTCCTATGGCCGGACGGACCACTTCCCCTCTCTGCCCGGCTTTGCCGAGTGCTGGGGCAAGACAGTGGTGCCCTGCCCTTATTGCCATGGCTTTGAGATCGCCGGCCAGCATTGGGGCCTGCTTTACCACTCATCCATGTCGCTCCACATGCCGCCGCTCTACAACCACTGGACGGACCGGATCACCATTTTCACCGATGGTCACGACCTGCCGGCCGATGAGCGCGCCAATCTTGAAGCGCGCGGGGTGGCGTTTGTGGATGGGAAAGTGAGCGCCATCCAGCATGACGGTGGAATGATCTCCGCGGTCCAGTTGGATGACGGCCGCTTGGTGGCGATCGACACCTTGTTTGCCCATCCGCGCAGCACGCCGTCCAGCGACCTCCACCAAAGCCTCGGCGTGGCCATCGAAGCGTCACCCGTGGGCGAGATCGTCAAGGTCGACGAAAAACAGCAGACCAGCCTGCCCGGGGTCTACGGGGCTGGCGATCTCACCAATCCCATGAGCAGCCTGACCGTTGCGACCCATGCCGGCGCCATGGCCGCGATTATCGCCCAGCAGTCGCTGATCATTTAGGCAAGCTTTACGAACCATTCTTTGGCTTCGTCATCACCCGGCTTGTCCGGGTGATCCACCAGCCGCTGGCGTAAACTCAGGCGTGGATTGCCCGGACTAGCCGGACAAGGACCATGGGCAAGAGATCAGGGACAGGGCAGGGAAGCAAATCTGCCTAGAGCAATCCCAAATACCGCCCGACGCTTTCGACGTCCTTGTCGCCGCGGCCCGACAGGCAGAGGACAATGGACTGATCCCCAGACATGGTCGGCGCGACTTTCATCAGCTGCGCCAGCCCATGGGCCGACTCCAAAGCCGGGATGATCCCTTCAAGCTTGGTGCAGAGCTGAAAGGCTTCGAGCGCCTCCTGGTCGGTGATCGGGGCGTAGGTCACGCGCTTGGTGTCGTGCAAAAAGGAGTGTTCGGGGCCAACACCGGGATAATCGAGACCGGCCGAGATGGAGTGGCCTTCCAGGATCTGCCCGTCGCGATCCTGCAGGAGATAGGTGCGATTCCCATGGAGCACGCCGGGGCGGCCGCCTGTCATGGAAGCGGCGTGACCATTTTCGGTGTCAATGCCATGCCCGCCCGCCTCGGCGCCATAGATGGCAACTTCAGGATCATCAAGGAAGGCATGGAAGGTGCCGATGGCGTTGGAGCCGCCGCCGACGCAGGCGACCACGGCATCAGGCAGCTTGCCTTCGATCTCCCGGAACTGCGCCTTGAGTTCGGTGCCGATCACGGACTGGAAATCGCGCACCATCTCTGGATAGGGATGCGGGCCAGCCGCAGTGCCGATCAGGTAGTATGTGGTTTCCACATTGGTGACCCAGTCGCGCAGGGCCTCGTTCATGGCGTCCTTGAGCGTGCCGGCGCCTGCCGTTACGGGCCGCACCTCGGCGCCCAGCATCTTCATACGCAGCACGTTCGGCTTCTGCCGCTCAACGTCGGTCGCGCCCATGAAAATGGTGCAGGGCAAATCGAACTTGGCACAGACTGTGGCCGTCGCAACGCCGTGTTGGCCGGCACCGGTTTCGGCGATGACGCGCGTCTTGCCCATGCGCTTGGCGAGGAGGATCTGGCCCAGGCAATTGTTGATCTTGTGCGAGCCAGTATGATTGAGCTCCTCGCGCTTGAACCACACTTTGGCGCCGCCCAGATGCTCGGTCAGGCGCTTGGCGAAATAAAGCGGGCTCGGCCGGCCGGCATAGTGTACCGAAAGGTCGTTCAGCTCGGCCTTGAACTGCGGGTCCGTTTTGGCGGCGCGATAATGGGCCTCGAGATCAAGGATCAGCGGCATCAGCGTTTCGGCGACGAAACGCCCGCCATGATCGCCGAAGCGGCCCTGCTCGTCGGGGCCATTGCGCAGGGAATTGAGGCCGTCAGTGTCCACGTTGCATGTCCTTTGATGATGGGCCGCTCTGGGCCAGATGACCGAACGGGGCTGGCTTATACGGCAGCGCGTACATTTCGGATGAAAGCCTCGACGAGGCGCTTGTCCTTGACGCCAGGCGCGCTTTCCACGCCCGAAGACACATCCACGCCGAAGGGGCGCACGGTCTTGATAGCGTCGGCAACGGTATCCGGCGTCAGCCCACCCGAGAGCATGAAGGGGATGGATGGGTCGAGCGCCTTGAGGAGGCTCCAATCAAAGGTATGACCGAGGCCGCCCGGGCGATCGGCGCCCTTGGGCGGCTTGGCATCGAGCAAGATACGATCGGCCACCTGGGCAAACTGCGCGACCTGTGCGACATCCTCGGCCGAACCGATGGGCACGGCCTTCATGATCTCGACGCCCGCCTCGGCCCGGATGGCCTCGACGCGGTGTGGCGATTCCGGGCCGTGCAGCTGGATCCAGTCGGGCCCGAGCGCCGCGACCTCGGCGACGCAGGAATTGTCCGGGTTGACCAAGACCACGCAGGTTTCGATGCGCCCGCGCGCTTCCCCGATGAGGGTCGCGAGATCCTCGATCGAGACATGGCGCGGCGAGCGGGTGAAGTGCATGAACCCGACCATATCGGCGCCAGCCTCGATTGCTGCTTCCAGGATGGGGGTGGTCTTTATGCCGCAGATCTTGACGACAACAGGGTCGGCCATGGCGTTAATCAGCGAAGCTCCAGCAAATCATCGACTTCCGCCAGCGGTCCGGCCGGCTGTGCCTGGCTTTTGCGCAGGCTTTCAAGCTCGCTATTTAGCATGTGCGCCTCGCGCCGCCAGTGCTTTTCGCCACGCCGATGGCGGCTCTGGGCGAACCAGGTGGCGATGCCGCCCAGCAAGACGCCCAGCAGCAGCATGACATAGAGCACGACAAACATGGGCACGCCATAGCCCGGCGCAGGCGCGGCATCGAGGGTGACCAAGGGATTGAAGTTGATGCCCACGAAGTGCCGGTTGGCCAGGGCAAGCACGATCAAGCCCAGGCAAAGCGGCACGAGGATCACCCAACCGACGATTTTATTGACCATAGTCCTGGTTGCCTATGGGGCCGTAGCCCCGTTACGAGCGATTAAGCCGCTCGCGGATTTCCTTGCCGGCCTTAAATTGCGGCACGTATTTCTCGCCCACATCAACCTGCTCACCCGTACGGGGGTTCCGCCCGACGCGAGCGGGGCGGTTCTTGACGGAAAAAGCGCCGAAGCCGCGCAGTTCCACCCGATCCCCGCGCGCCATGGCGTCCCCGATTTCGTCCAGTATGGCGTTGACGATGTTTTCAATGTCACGCTGGAACAGATGCGGGTTCTCGGCCGCAAGCTTTTCCACCAGTTCCGACTTGATCATCGCGTGCTCCAATGGGTGCCGTTGGGTCCTGGATCAGGAGTGGGTCCCAAACTGCCAAAGGGAAACCAGCCCGTCAAGCGCGATGGGGTTTTCGGGTAATCCGAGGAAGGCGCTGATCTTGCCACCCAGGAGCGTTCCGATGAGATCAAAACCTTCGTCGGGTTCGGGCCAAACCGTTGTTATCTCAAGATCTGCCGCGATGCCGCGCTCGGCTTCGAGCCATTCCACCGCTTCCCGCTCACCGCCGATCGCATCAATCAAGCCGCTCGCAAGAGCTACCCGCCCGCTGAGGATCCGGCCGTCCGCCAGGGCCAGGGCAGCAGGCCGGTCAAGGTTGCGGCGCTCGGCGACGATGTCGACGAACCACTGGAAGCTGTCATCGACCAGGGCGGCAATGGAGTCGCGCGGGGCTCCTTCCATGGGCTCGTCGAAGTCCGGCTCGGCCTTGAGCGGGCCGGAGGCGACCTTATCGAGGTCAACGCCAATGGTCTGGAGGAGCTTGCCGGCATTGACGTGCTGGTAGAGCACGCCGATCGATCCAACAATGGAGAGGCGCCGCGCCAGAATGCGATCGGTACCAATGGCGGTCATATAGGCGGCCGAAGCCCCAAGTTCCTTGATCACCGCCACAGTGGGCTTAGCCGCGCGCAAGCGCATCAGGGCTTCATAAAGTTCCTCGCCGCCCGCCGTGGTGCCCCCGGGCGAGTTGATGGCAACGATCACCGCCTTGACACTGTCGTCCTCGCCCAGCTTCTCGATCACCTCCAGCCGATCGGGGTCACTGGCGATGGCGCCATCCACCACCAGACGCGCGATATGATCACCGACAGGCGTCTCCGGCAGGGCAAAACGCCCCAGGCCAAGCACCACGGCTAGGGCCAAGGCGATGAAGGCCAGCACGCGCCACAGCCCGCGCGACCGGCGGAACTTTTCGGCCGCAAGGACGGTGTGTGGCTCGAGGGGCGAAGGCTGGTCGGTCATGGAAAGCTCGCGCGCAGGATCAACGCCCTGAGGTAGCTGGGCCGTCCCGCCTTGGCAAGCAGGCCCTCAGGGTGAACTTCCTCTATACTCGAAAACAGCTAAAGCGCCCGTGTCATGTACCTCGCCGCTGCTTCGTACCCTTCCAGCTTGCCCTGCAGATGTGGCGCATCCACCGGCCTGAAGCCGTGCTTGTGCCAGAAGGGTTGGGAGCCGTTTACGGCGACGAGGCTGACGCTGCGGTAGTCGCGGGCGCGGGCGTGGCGCAGGATTTCGCCCACGATTAAGGCAGCGGCACCGGTGCCGCGGGCGGGATTGAGGAGGGCGAGATCATGGACGTAGAAGGTGTCGGCATCGGTGGGAATGGCGCCGAACAAGGCGTTGAGCTCAGGGATCTGGCGGAACGGATAGGGGTGGCTCAACAAATAGCCCGAAGCTACACCATCCAGTTCAAAGAGGCGCGCCCCATCGGGATAAAGCCGCTGCCGCTCGGATAGGACGCTCACATCCTCGGGAAAGCGGGGATGCACCTGGGTGGCGATGGCGTCCACCGCCGGCAAATCGAGAAAGGTCATCGGGCGCCAATGCAGCGTCGATCTCACTCTATGCGCCCTCCCGTGGTCGCTGGTTCGCTTGGTTCGATCTGCGCTTAAAAAGCAAAAGGCCCGCGCTGTGAAGCGCGGACCTCGTATTTTGGCAGTCCAGAAGGCTTAGCTGTTGTCGCGGCCCTTGAGGGCGGCGCCCAGAATGTCGCCCAGCGATGCGCCCGAATCGGACGAACCGTAATTGGCCACGGCTTCCTTTTCCTCGGCGATTTCCAGCGCCTTGATGGACAGCTGGATGCGGCTGGTCTTGCGGTCGTACTGGGTGACGCGCGCGTCGACCTTTTCGCCCTTGCTGAAGCGCTCGGGACGCTGGTCGTTGCGGTCGCGGGATAGGTCGGCACGACGGATGAAAGCCGTCATTTCGGTGTCGGCAATGCGCACCTCGATGCCGCCATCGTTGACGTCGATCACCGTACCGGTCACGACGCCACCCTTGCGGATGCCACCGGTATCGCCGTCGGCCGCCGAAGCAGTCTCGCCAGTGGCCAGCTGCTTGATGCCGAGGGAAATCCGTTCCTTTTCGACATCAACGTCGAGGACCTTGGCCGAAACCATGTCACCGCGGTTGTAGTCTTCTAGGGCCACTTCGCCGGACTTCTGCCAATCGAGGTCGGACAGGTGAACCATGCCATCCACATCGCCCTCGAGGCCGATGAACAGGCCGAATTCGGTCTTGTTCTTGACTTCGCCTTCGATGACGGCGCCAACCGGGAACTTCTCGGCGAAGGCTTCCCATGGGTTCTGCAGGGTCTGCTTGAGGCCCAGCGAGATGCGGCGCTTGTCGGGATCGACCTCGAGCACGAGCACTTCGACTTCCTGGGAGGTCGAGACGATCTTGCCGGGGTGGACGTTCTTCTTTGTCCAGCTCATTTCCGAGACGTGGATCAGGCCTTCAATGCCGGGCTCAAGCTCAACGAAAGCACCATAGTCGGTGATGTTGGTCACGCGGCCAGAGAACTTGGCGTTGATCGGGTACTTGGCTTCGATGCCTTCCCATGGATCGGACTGCAGCTGCTTCATGCCGAGCGAGATGCGATGCGATTCGTGGTTGATGCGAACGATTTGGACCTTGATGGTCTCGCCGATCGTGAGCACTTCGGACGGGTGGTTCACGCGACGCCATGCGATGTCGGTGACATGGAGCAGGCCATCGATGCCGCCCAGATCGACGAACGCACCGTAATCGGTGATGTTCTTGACCACGCCATCAACAATCTGGCCTTCTTCGAGCTGCTGCACGATTTCCGAACGCTGTTCGGCACGCGACTCTTCGAGAATAGCGCGGCGCGAGACAACGATATTGCCACGGCGCTTGTCCATCTTGAGGATCTGGAATGGCTGCGGCACGTTCATGAGCGGGGCGATGTCGCGAATCGGACGGATGTCCACCTGCGAACGCGGCAGGAAGGCGATGGCACCTTCGAGGTCGACCGTGAAGCCGCCCTTGACCTGGTTGAAGATTGTGCCTTCAACGCGCTCATTATTGTTGTACATTTCTTCGAGCTTGACCCAGCTCTCTTCGCGGCGGGCCTTCTCGCGGCTGAGAACGGCTTCACCGGCAGCGTTCTCGACGCGGTCCACATAGACCTCGACGACCGAGCCCACCTTGATGGTGCCGTCACGGCCAGCCTGGCCGAATTCCTTAAGCGCAATGCGCCCTTCGGTCTTGAGACCGACATCGATGATCGCCAGATCCTTTTCGATCGCGACCACGGTGCCTTTGACGACGGCACCCTCTAGCGGCTCGTTGTCGACAAACGAGTCCATCAGAAGCGATTCAAAATCTTCTTTCGTCACAGTTTGCTGTGCCAAATATCTTCTCCGTTGCGCCGGTGGTTAGCGGTTGAAGACCGGAGGCCCGCCATTTCCAAATGGAAATGCCGGCGCGCGAGCGCCCGGTGAAAACAGTTGATTGGGATATGTCCCGCATTGCCTCGCTGGCTGAGTGCCGGGGCCGAAACGCACAAGGTTGGATTAGGCCTAATCAGTGGCCTGCCTTGAGCGCCATGGTCCGATCGACAATCGCGATGGCTGCGCGGAGTGCGGCTTCTATATCGAGAAGCGTGGTATCGAGCAAGTGCGCGTCAGCGGCTTTATAGAAGCCGCCATGAGGATTGCTCATGTCACGCCGATCTCGCTCTTCTATTTGGTGAAAGAGGCGGTAGCGATCAACCACCTCACCGCGTTTTTCCAGCTGCCGCGCCCGACGCTCCATGCGCGCCTTGCTGTCGGCCTGGATAAAGAGCTTCACATCGGCTTCGGGGCAGATGCGGGTGCCGATATCGCGCCCGTCGAGCAGGGCGCCGCCGGGCTGGAGGGCAAAGGCGCGCTGATAGTCGAACAAGGCCTGCCGCACGGGCCCGATCACGGCGACCTTGCTGGCGAGGACACCGGTGCGGGCGCTGGTCAACTCCTCGATGTTGGTGAGTTGGGTCACGTCGAGCGCCTCTGCAGCGACAATGGCAGCGGCTTCAAAGCCCGGCTGGTCTTCCCATGGCGCTACGGCAAGACCAACGGCGCGATACAGCAGTCCCGTGTCGAGATGCGGCAAGCCGTAATGCTGCGCAAGGCCTGCGGCCAAGGTGCCCTTGCCGGAAGCAGCGGGTCCATCCACGGCAATGATCATGCGCACTTCCACTTAAAACCAGCACACCACCCCTTCCCTTTGGCATAATGAGCGGCGCGCGCAAATGCCCGGACGCCGAAAATCAGAGCGGGCACGGAGCCCATCCACAATCCCCCGCGTTGATCTGGGCAGGACTGGGGATCTATCGGTCTCTATTTTCGGTTTGACAGGCACTGGCTTTGTCCATAACCGAACGGACCGAACCGGGCTCCAGAGCCCATTAACATCCTATGAGGAACATCGATGGCCAGTTCCGAACGCGGCACCAAGCGGATCGACCCCGATACGGGCAAAAAGTTCTATGATCTGAACATGGATCCGATTGTTTCGCCCTATACCGGCAAGAGCTATCCGCGCTCGTATTTCGAGCAGGTGCTCGCCGGCAAGCCCTCTCCCGCCACTGCCCGCAAGGTGGATGACGAGGATGATGAGGACGTCGAAGAGGATGCCGAGGATGCAGCAGCGCCCGAAATCGTCTCGCTGGAAGATGCCGATGCCGAGGAAACCGGCGACGAGGATATTCCAGATGTCGAGGACGTCGAAGTGGACGAAGACCTCGGCGATGACGAGGAAGATGTGTTCCTCGAAGAAGACGAAGACGAGGACGACGAACTCGGCTTTGACGTCGGCGGCGACGAAGACCGCTGATTTTGCTCAACTTTTCTGCCCGCCGATGACATAGAGGCGGGCAGATAAAAAAGTGTCATTTGGCACTTGCGTGGCGGGGGATCATCCAATAGGTTCCGCCTCGCTTCGGACGGCCACCAGCCTCCGGAACCCAATGATGGGGCCATAGCTCAGCTGGGAGAGCGCTTGCATGGCATGCAAGAGGTCAGCGGTTCGATCCCGCTTGGCTCCACCAGCCTTCGCTGCTCCGCAGCTTCGGCTCGGCAAGCCTTTGTGGCACTGCCAGAAGCTTGCGGACAGATCTATGCGAAGGCTGTCGCGTCGAAGTTGCAACGCAACGAAGACGGACCCTAATCAGAGCTTTGTTGAAACGATGCGCTGATGCGAGAATGATTGCATCATGCAGTATGTCTACATTTTGCAAAGCAAGTCAGATCCTGAGCGCTACTATATCGGCACGACATCGGATCTGAAACTGCGCCTGGCTAAACACAATAGGGGTGAGGTTCATCATACGGCCAAGTTCATGCCGTGGGATCTCAAGACCTATTTGGCGTTCGACCAACCAGCCAAGGCTTTCGCCTTTGAGGCCTATCTCAAATCGGCTTCTGGTCGCGCATTTGCAAAGAAGCGCTTATAGGAAAATAGGCGCCCGCGTTGGAGCAGGCGCCTGGGTCGCCGTTTAGCGGCGGCTGAGGCGTTCGCTGTCGGTGATGTTGCGGTCGTCTTCGATCTCGACTTCCTGCTTGCGAACGGTGTCGCTGATCACTTCCTCGCGCTCGGTCACATCCTTGCGGAGCGAGATTTCCTCGGTGACGCGGGCTTCCTTGCCCACCACGGCTTCTTCGCCATGGGCTTCTGCTTCAATGGTCCGCTCGCGGAAAGCGGCATCGGCATCGGTCAGAGGACGATCAACCGGGCGGCGTTCCAGCGTCACGCGTTCTTCACGCAGATTGACATTGGCGTTGACCGGTTCTTCGCGCAGGTAGGAGCGAACACGAACACGGCCCAGGTCGACGTCGCGCTTGCCGACTACGAGGCGTTCGTCGACAACAGGGATCACCTCGTCAGTGGTGCCTACCGAGCGGGTCGTGTCGAAATCGCGCGTCGTGTCGAGATCACGATCCGTCGTCGTGGATCCGGTGGTGCCAAAGGCGCCGGTGGATGCAGCACCCAGGCCATAGCCTGTAGTGGTATCGGCCTGGTAGCCGCTCCAGCCTTCCGAACGCCAGGACTGTTCGCGCTCATCAAGGTCGATCGAGCCTTCGTCATCGAGAATATCAAGCGCACGATCGTAATAGGTCATGTCGAGATCGCTCGCGACGACCATGTAGCCGCCGCGGCTCAGGCCTTCAGCATAGGTGTAGCGGTCTTCATCGGGCATGAAGAGATCGGCGAGGGAGGCGAAAAAGCCCTTGTGCTGTTCGGTGCGGTCGGTGACCGGAGTGTCGTTTTCATAGCCGGGCACCAGGCGTACGCTGCCAGCGGGAATGCCGGCATCAATCAGGCGGTCCACGGCGCGCTGGGCGTCGTTACGGCTGTCGAACATTGCAGAAATAGTGCGGGATCCAGTTGCTGAGATTTGGCTCATTTATAGTTCCTCTTCGTTTGCATGGGTCGTCACGTCTTGCCGGTCGATAACCGCCTCCTGCTTGCGCAGGGTTAGGGGGACCTCGACCGATTGGGTGGTCGCTATTTGGCGGACATGAATTTCCTCGCGGAGTACGAGACGCTTCTCGACAACGAGGATTTCTTCCACGACCGGGATGATCGTGACGTCGCCTTCGGTGCGGATCGGAGGTGCCGCGTCGATCTCGCGTTCCACCGGAACACGAGTGACTTCGACATCGATGCGCTCCAGGGCTGCCGAAACCAGCTCTTGTTGGGTGCTGGTCCGGGTGTGAACACGTATCCGTTCGGTAACCACATCACGCTTGTCCAGCGTGACGGTTTCCTCAACGATCGGGAGCACATCATCTGTTCTTGGCATGGCACCATCCGTTCCGAGCCTTGCCAACGAGCCGCTTATGACATCGTTCCAACTTGTGATCTTTGCGCACCATTTTTTGAGACTTCGCGCAGCGTTAACTTTTCTTTAAAGGGCTGTCGCAAATGTGGACGTGAGGTGCAGAGGCTAACGAAATGCGGACGATCGAGATCATTGATGACGTGCGGTTGCGCTTCCCCCAGCGCAACGAAGACTTCGACCTGGGCGTCGAGGTCGGCGCGGCCAGCGTATTGATGATCCAGGGCACTCCGCTGATCCAACGCAAGCTCTCGATCGCTGCCACTGAACAGCTGCGGCCCATTGCCGAGCGCTACCGCTACGCGCTGGTTGCCACGCCCGCAGGCGAGGACATGATGGATGTCAGCCTCCTTCATTGGTCGCGCCGGCCGCTCCTGCGCGTCGTCTGATCGGCTCTTGTTGACGGCACGGGGCTGGGCTGCCCATCTTCGGGCGTCCCAGATTCGGATGTCCCGTGCCCAAAGCTCCCCATACGCTGTCGCAAACCAGCGCCCGCCACATCTGGATCGCGGCGCAGAAGCTCGATCTCTCTGAGCCCTTCGGCTCCGGCCCGCAGGCTGCACAGGCAGCCATCGAGCATCTGGGTTATGTGCAGATCGATACGATCAACGTCATCGAACGCTGCCACCACCACATCCTCTTCAGCCGCATTCCCGATTATCGCCGGACCGACCTCACCCAGTTGCAGTCGGCCGACAAGTCGATCTTTGAATATTGGACACATGCGCTGAGCTATGTGCCCGTCGAGGCACTGCCGTTCTTTCTGCCGGCCATGAAAGCCCATCGCCTTACGCCCAGCCGCTGGTTCGGCTCGGTCACTCCGGACGAGGTCAAGGCTATGCTCAAGCGCTTGCGCGACAATGGCCCCTTGTCGATCCGCGACATCGGCGATGACGAGCTGGTCGACAAGAACCATCTTTGGGCCAGCCGCAAGCCCTCCAAGCGCGTGCTCGAAATGATGTTCTTTCAGGGCCTCGTCACCATTTCGGTGCGCCAAGGCATGGTCAAGACCTATGACCTGATCGGGCGCCATTTCGGCTGGAACACGCCGCCCAAGCCCGCCACCGATCGGCAGGTCACGGCTTACCAGCTTGATCGCGCCTTGCGGGCGCAAGGGCTGGTGAGCCTTGACTCCATCTGCCACCTCAATGCTCCGGCCAAGAACGCCGTGCGCGAGATGATCGAGAGCCGCGTGCGGCGCAAGCTGCTCGTTCCCTTACGCATCGCAGGCACTTCGGTGGAACACTGGGCGGAGCCGCAGACGCTGGAGCGGGCGCCCGAGCCGCCGAGCCTGGTTCACCTCCTCTCCCCCTTTGATCCCCTGGTGATCCAGCGCAAGCGCCTCAAGCTCTTTTTCGACTATGACCACCTGTTCGAAGCCTATCTCCCCGCCTCCAAGCGGCAATGGGGCTATTTCGCGCTTCCCGTGCTGCTGGATGACCGGATCGTCGCCGCCATTGATCTCAAGACCGACCGGAGCGCGGGCAAGCTGCTGATCCAGAAATGGACGGAGATCGAGACCGTGGGTGCCTCGGAGAAAGCGGCGATCGAGGGAGAACTCGATCGGTTCGAGCGATTCCAGCTGGGCGACTAGACGCCTCGAGGCCCTGCCGCCTTTCCAAGGCCCTCGGCACAGGCTAAAAGCCTTGCCGCGAAAAGGAAGTTTTATGGCGATCTACACCGATATTGCCAGGCGCGTGTACAACCACACCTGGAAGCTCGACCCCATCGTGCGGTCGCTGCTGGACACCGACTTCTACAAGCTCCTGATGCTGCAGATGATCTGGGGGCTTTATCCCAAGGTCAACGCCACCTTCTCGCTCATCAATCGCACCAAGTCGGTCAAGCTCGCCGAGGAGATCGACATCGACGAGCTGCGCGCCCAGCTCGACCATTGCCGCACGCTGCGCTTTTCCAAAAAGGAAATGATCTGGCTGGCTGGTAACAGCTTTTATGGCTCGCGCCAGATTTTCGAGCCGGCCTTCCTCAAATGGCTCGAGAACTTCAGCCTGCCGGAATACCGGCTGGAAAAGCGCGACGGGCAGTTTGTCCTCGAATTTCCTGGCCTATGGCTCGAAACCACCATGTGGGAAATTCCAGCGCTGGCCATCATCAACGAGCTGCGCTCGCGCGCTGCGATGAAGCATTACGGCCCCTTCACGCTCGATGTGCTCTATGCCCGTGCCAAGGCCAAGATGTGGGAAAAGGTCGAGCGCCTGCAAAAGCTTCCCGACCTGCGCATTTCCGATTTCGGCACCCGGCGGCGCCACTCTTTCCTGTGGCAGCGCTGGTGCGTCGAGGCGCTCAAGGAAGGGATCGGTGAAGCCTTTACTGGCACGTCCAATGTCAAGCTTGCCATGGACAACGACCTCGAGGCGCTCGGCACCAATGCCCATGAACTGCCCATGGTGCTGGCGGCGCTGGCCAAAACGGACGATGCCCTCCGTGCCGCGCCTTACCAGGTGCTGCAGGATTGGGAGAGCTATTACGGCGGCAATCTCAAGATCGTCCTGCCCGATGCCTTTGGCACCGATGCTTTCCTGCGGAATGCACCCGACTGGGTTGCCGACTGGACCGGCTTCCGTCCCGACTCAGCGCCAGCTATCGAAGGGGGCGAACGGATCATCCGGTGGTGGAAGGAGCGTGGCCGCGACCCGCGCGAGAAACTGCTGATCTTTTCGGATGGGCTCGACGTCGACATGATCGAGGAAGCCTATCTTCATTTCGATGGCAAGGTGCGCATGGCTTTCGGCTGGGGCACCAACCTTACCAATGATTTCGAGGGCTGTGCCCCTGACGGCCCCAATCCGGGCCTCGACCCCATTTCCATTGTCGCCAAGGTGAGCGAAGCCGATGGCCGCCCTGCCGTGAAGCTCTCGGACAACCCTGCCAAGGCGACGGGCATTCCCAGCGAGATTTCGCGCTATCTCAAGATATTCGGCAACGAGGGCATGGTCGAGCACCACGTCAAGGTCTGATTGCCGATCAAATCCGGCTTGGCCAGGGCGAAACCATCGGGAGAATCGCCGATTAACCCAGAAGGCATCGTTTTTGCCGACGGAGGGTTCAAGGCGCTTGGAACTGATCGACATTGCGGTACAGGACAAACAATCCCATCCGCGGCTCCCTGGCCGCGTCACGGGCCATGTGCGTGCCGTGCTAACTGAACGCTTGGGCGAACACACCCAAAACCACGAACTCGCTATTCCAGTCTGGATCGATACGACGCCTGGAGCGAGCGAAGCCGATATCGACATGGCCTTGATGCTCAAGGCGGCGGAGATCGTTGCCAGGATGAAAGCGAGGCTGGCTGGGTGAGAATTGGTGGCGGTGCAAACAGATGCCGAACACGCTATGTCACCCCGGGCTCGACCTAGGACCTATCCTGAGGTCGCGCCGACGTTACGAAGCGTCGGTCAGCACTGCGATCTCATAGCGGGAATCATCTCAGGATGGATCCCGGGTCGAGCCCGGGATGACATTGTGGGTGGGGCAACATGGTGCACTCAATGAGCTCCGCTCAACTCGTTTGGTTAGAACCAGATCACCTCATTCCAACGATCGTCACCCTCGGGCCTGACCCGAGGGTGACGTGTGGTGAGAACCCCCCGATCGAGCACCACCACTCACGCAAAAACAAACCCTAGCGTCATTGCCCAACTCGTCCAGGCAATCCATTCTTTGTGCCGCACCTATGGAGCATGCCGGGCAGTGACAGCTTTTTGTGCCCGAACCTACCGCCCCAAAAACCGCTCCATCCCGAACGGCGCAACATCGATCGCTGTTGGCTCCCCCGTCATTTGCTGCGCCAGCAATTCCCCCGTCGCCGGACCGAGGGTGAACCCATGGTGGGCATGGCCGACACCCACATAAAGTCCGTTGTGCCGCGGTGCCTTGCCAATGATGGGCATCATGTCGGGCGTGCAGGGGCGGGCGCCTTTCCAGGGTTCGGGATCGCGCCGATCGCCGAGCGGAAAGATTTCGTGGGCGGCCTTTTCGGCGCGACCGAGCTGGATCGGGCTGGGCGCGGCGTCGCGCATGGCAAATTCAGCGCCCGTCGTTAGCCTGATACCGCGGGCCATGGGCGCCAGCACGTAGCCGACCTCGGCATCGAGCACGAGCTTGTTGAGCATGGCATTGCCTTCGGTGCCATAGTGCATGTGGTAGCCGCGCTTGACGAAAAGCGGCAGGTAATAGCCGAGCTTGTCCAGCACTTCGGGCGCCCAGGGGCCAAGGGCGATGACGGCCTGCCTGCCCTCATGGGTCGCCCCATTCACCACCGTGCTCCAGCCGCCTGTTGTTTCGGTCAGCCCATTAGCCGTGCCGGCAACGAAGACGCCGCCCAGCCGCTGGAACAGCCGGAAATATTCGGTGACCAGCGCGCCGGGGTCGCGCACCGTCCAAGGATCGGTCCAGTGGATCGCCCCGGTGAGGCCTCCAAGAAGGAACGGCTCCATCTGCTTGAGCTCGGGCCATTCCACCACCCTGTGCTGGATGCCGAACTCGGTGGCGTCGCCCTGCGCCTTTTCGGCCTCGTGGCGCAGCCCCCTTTCGCTGCGAAAAGCCAGGAGCCAGCCGCCCTTGCTGACCAGCGCCTCGGCCTGTGGCCCGGCTTCAGCCATGAGGTCGGCATGGGTCAGGATTGAACGCCCGATCAGGGGAGCGTATTGGCGCACGACTTTTCTGTAGTGCTCCGGCGAGGATGCCCACCAATAGCGCAGAAGCGCTGGCGCAAGGCGCGGCAGGGCCAGCGGTTCGTAGCGCGCCGCGGTCGACAAATGCAGGCCCACTTGGAGCAAGGTCTGCAGATCGCGGGGAAATGGATGGGGCCGGACCCCCTCGCGCTGGATGATGCCGGCATTGCCGAAAGAGGTTTCGTGGCCAGGCTCGCGCTTGTCGATCAGGGTAACGCTGCGCCCCCGCCGCAGGAGGTGGATGGCCGTGGCGACGCCGACGATTCCGGCTCCCAGAACAATGACGTCGCTCGCTTGTGCCATGATGGATCTACCTGTTTTTTCAGAGGCTAGACGACCTTGTGGCCTCAGCCAATGGGCAAATGCGCCACCGGTCAACCGCGCGACTGGTGCACATAGCCCTTGACGCTGTCCGGCACCTCTTCAGCCAGCCACTGCCGGAACAGGCGGACCTTGCGGCTTTCCCGGCGCCCTTTGGCCGTCACCAGCCAATAGGCCTGCTCGCCTTCCACCACATGGCTGAACGGGCGCACCAGCCGCCCGTCGCTGACGGCATCGGCACTCATCATGTCGGCTGCCATGAGGACGCCCTGCTCTGATATCGCGGCGTCGAAGGCGAGCGAAGCGTCCGAATAAACCGGACCTGTGAGCTTGATGGCCGGATCCATGCCGCTCGTTTTGCGCCAAGCGTCCCAGCTCAGCATGCTGGTTTCGTCCTGGATCACCGACACCTTGGCGAGGTCATCTGGCCGCTTGAGGTGTCGCGCGACGCTTGGGGCGCAGACCGGTCGATAAACGGTGCCGCCGATCAGGCTCGTTTGAACACCGGCCCAGTCGCCGCGCCCATAACGGATGCCGCAATCAAGGTCGGGCCGGCTCAGATCAAGAATGGTGCCGGTGACGTTGAGCCGGACCTCGATATCGGGGTGGAGCGTCGTGAACTTGTTGATCCGCCAGATCAGCCAGCGCGACGCGAACACGCTGCCCACTGTGAGGTTCAGAATACCTTCATCCGTGCCCTTGAGGCCCCCGAGCCCCTCCTGCAGCGCCGCAAAGCCAGCGGTCAGTTGCGGCAAGGCGGCCTTGAGCACCGGTTTTGGACGCAGGCCAGTGGCGGTGCGCTCGAACAATTCCATGCCCAGGCGCTCCTCGGCCCGCCGCAAATGCTGGCTCACCGCGCCGATGGTGACGCCAAGCTCCTCCGCTGCCGGCGCCAAAGCACCTAGGCGCGCCACGATCTCGATGGCACGAAGCGCATTAAGCGGCACGGGAAAGGCATTGGACATATAGATTTTCTATAATGCTCAGCAAACCTTGTCCATTGCTGAAGTGGAAGGAAAGGCAGACATTCTGGGCAATGATCAACTATCCAAGTGTAAGGAGCGATACAAAATGTCCTGGCTTGTTCGTATTCTCGCTTCCTGGCGCGCTGCCCTGCTGACACCCTCCGCGGCCTCCGAGGACGTCGACAGCATGAGCCTCCACCAATGGGCTGACTTGCCGGCGCATCATCCGGTTTGCGACTGAGCGCCGTGCTGAGGCCATAATCACCTCGTTGAAGGAGAGCCAAGTTTTCCTCTGCTTCAACGGAGCTCCCCATGATCCGCCCAATTCTCGCGCTTGCCTTCATGGCCGCTGGCCTCAATCTTGCAGTGGCGCAGGACGCTGCACCTGCCCCGGCCGCGTCCGATGTCGTTGTCGACCCGGCAGCGCCCATCGATGCCACGCCCAAGCAGGCTAATCTCCTCACCGGCATGTATGCGACCAAGGCCGTGATCGAGATCTGCAACATCAGCTTCGAAGAAGGCGTGATCAATGGCATGAACGCCGACCAGAAGCGCCTTGAGACTTCGCTGTCGATGGATGCGCCCACCGCCGAGAAGGCTTATGCCGTGGTCAAGGCGGATGTGGAAAAGACCGCGCCCGATTGCGCCGAAGGCAGCCCGGACCGGCTGGGCGTTGAAGCCGTGGCCAATGTTTATAAGTCCAGCGCGCCTGCCGCCGGTCAGACCACTGCTCCTGCTCCGGCAGCCGCACCGGCTGCACCAGCTCAATAATCCTGCCTCTCCGCCATCCTGGCTCACCGGGGTGGCGGCACTTGCCTTGCGTTGCTAAACCCGTCTTAACAGGCGCTAAACCATCTTTGCGCTCCGGCCTCGTTCTGCTACACGCACGCGCATGACAACGCCCCTCTCCCACATTCGTAATTTTTCCATTGTCGCCCATATCGACCATGGCAAATCCACTCTCGCCGATCGCTTGATCCAGAACACGGGCGGGCTCGAGCAGCGCGAGATGAAGGAGCAGGTGCTCGATTCGATGGATATCGAGCGCGAGCGCGGCATCACCATCAAGGCGCAGACCGTGCGCCTCCAATACAAGGCGCAGAATGGGGAAACCTATATCCTCAACCTCATCGACACGCCCGGCCACGTCGACTTTGCCTATGAAGTGTCGCGCTCCATGGCGGCCGTAGAAGGCTCGCTCCTGGTCGTCGACGCCTCCCAGGGGGTCGAAGCGCAGACCCTGGCGAACGTGTACCACGCGCTCGACGCCAACCACGAGATCGTTCCCGTCCTCAACAAGGTTGATCTGCCCGCCGCTGACGTCGATCGCGTCAAGCAGCAGATCGAGGACGTGATCGGGATCGATGCGTCCGAAGCTGTTGAGATCTCCGCCAAGACGGGCCTCAATATTGAAGGCGTGCTGGAAGCGATCGTCCATCGCCTCCCCGCGCCCAAGGGCGACATATCAGCCCCTCTTAAGGCCTTGCTGGTCGATAGCTGGTACGACACCTATCTGGGCGTCGTGGTTCTGGTCCGTATCATCGATGGTGTGATGAAAAAGGGCCAAAAAATCCGCATGATGGCCTCGGGTGCGGTTTATGAACTCGATCGTGTTGCCGTCAACACGCCCAAGCTGGTGGAAGTCAAGGAACTCACTCCCGGCGAGTTGGGCGTCTTCACCGCCTCGATCAAGGAAGTGGCCGAGACCAATGTCGGCGACACCATCACCGAAGACAAAAAGCCCACGGCCACGCCCCTGCCCGGCTTCCGCCCGGCGCAGCCGGTGGTGTTCTGCGGCCTCTTCCCGGTCGACGCTAGCGATTTCGATGAGCTGCGCGCCGCCATGGGCAAGCTCCGGCTCAACGACGCCTCTTTCTCCTTCGAGATGGAAACCTCGGCTGCGCTAGGCTTCGGCTTCCGCTGCGGCTTCCTCGGCCTGCTTCACCTCGAAATCATTCAGGAGCGCCTCTCCCGCGAGTTCAATCTGGACCTCATCGCCACCGCTCCTTCGGTGGTTTACGAGGTGGCGCTGACCAATGGCGAAACCATCATGCTCCACAATCCGGCCGATCTGCCGGATGTGATGAAGATCGAAGAAATCCGCGAGCCCTGGATCAAGGCGACAATTTTGACGCCAGATGAATATCTCGGCTCGATCCTGAAACTTTGCCAGGATCGCCGCGGCATCCAGCAGAACCTGTCTTATGTCGGCAATCGCGCCATGGTGGAGTATGACCTGCCGCTCAACGAGGTGGTGTTCGATTTCTATGATCGGCTGAAGTCGATCTCCAAGGGCTATGCGAGCTTTGACTATCACCTCTCCGACCATCGGGCCGGCGATCTCGTCAAGCTCTCCATCCTCGTCAATGCCGAACCGGTCGATGCCCTTTCCATGCTGGTGCATCGCACCGTGGCGGAATCGCGCGGGCGCGTCATGTGCGAAAAGCTCAAGGAGCTGATCCCGCCCCACCTGTTCGTCATTCCGATCCAGGCCGCCATTGGCGGCAAGATCATCGCCCGCGAAACCGTCCGCGCCATGCGCAAGGACGTGACCGCCAAGTGCTACGGCGGCGACGCCACCCGCAAGCGCAAGCTCTTGGAAAAGCAAAAGGCCGGCAAAAAGAAGATGCGTCAGTTCGGCAGCGTAGAAATTCCGCAGGAAGCCTTTATCAAGGCGCTCAAAATGGGTGACGACTAGCCAGTTGGCGCCCGCGCCAAGTCGCCGCGCAAGAGGCAGTTGCATCGACACCCGGAGCGACACCTTAAGCGCAGCCCCCACCTAACCTCCCCCTCAGGGGGGCAACCGCACCGCGCCAGACTTCTTCCTTTACCTCCCCATCCGGGAGAGGTCAGGTGGGGACCGTTTGGTCTGGCCCTTTCTCCCATCCCGCGCCCGCGATGTCATCCGGTCTTGAGCAGCATCTTTCGATGGTTAAAAGGTCATGGGCGGCTTCCGGTCCCGGACACCCGGCCTTGGCAAGGCTCAATGCTTGAAGCAGTTCTCCCGGTGCCAGGCGAGAAATGCCGGGTGCGGCCGGTCACGTTCGGCGAGCGGACCGATTAGGCGGCGGGTCTTGTTGGTCAGGCTCTCTACGCCGTCGCGATCATTTACCTGGCGCGAAACCATGATCTCCAGATCATCGCTTAGTCCGATCAACCCCCGATCAAACATCCAGTGCGCCGTGCCTGACAAAGCAAGGCCATTGTTGATGATATCAGGACCATTGTGTTCTACAGGCCGGATGTGAGCGGCGTCGACTTGGCCCGGCCTCCGCCATTGATGAGCTTGAGGCCGGTCACGGCACAGCGCTCGCCATAGGCGCGCAGCACGACGCGACGAAAGACGCGGTCACGGACGGTCGTCGTTGTCATAGCGGTAATGCGTTGCCGCTCCTGCTCATAAACAAAGGGAGATTGACCTTCATTAACCTGAAACGGGATGTTTTCAGCGGTATCGAGCACTCCAACTCTGGGCAACAATGGCGTGTGTTCGGCCAAGCCACGTTCAAGAATTCGGTCGAAATCTTGCGGCGAAATAGGTCTGACTGCGGCCTGCGCCCGTCCAGAAAGACGGCCTTGGTCGTTCAACAAACCCTTTTCAACCACACCGCTTCCATCGTCGAACGGCACAGGATTAGGAAACTCTAGATAGCTTCCTGCCTCGATCAGCGCCAAATACATGTTTGCAGCTGTTGGATCAGGCACAATCCGCGAAACACGCGCTACAGCGTAGTAGCCCTTTGATCCTCGCACCTTGACGGGCTCATAGTACACGATCCAATCACCCACGCAGGCCGAGGCTCGTGCAAGATACGGCTTGGGGAACTGATACTGCGCTGCAGGGCTGTCGTCGTAGATGGAGTCGGCACGATGGATAAAGACGCCGAAGGTCATCAGTGACTACTCAAGTCAGATGGAGATGTATCGCCTGGTCTGAAGCGCTTGTCTATCTTTAGCACTTTAAAGAAACAGCATGACGAGCAAGTTTTAGCTCGCGATAGGCCCCCTAAGTAGTCAGTTCCTTGTGCGCAGAAGTCGCAGGGCTGCCTTTCCGAACAGGGGTGGGGGATGTCATGGCTGTCTGCGACAGTGCCCTTTCGCGTTAGAGGAGCGCCGGGCCGGATCAGGAATGCCACGACCACTGCTGCGGCACCGGCGGTGAGTGTTGAGTTGCTGTTCCCCAGGATCAAGCCGACATGCCCTTCGCCAAGAGTTCGGCGCCTGATACGCACAAGACCGGAAAAGACATAGAAGTAGATGTCGGACCCGCTTGCTGCTGGGAACGCTGTTTCGGTGCCGGACGTGAGCCGTATGTCGAACATGTCGACTCTGTTGCGCACGAAGAAAGGAGCCCCTGTTCCTTCCGGCCCGCATAGATGGCGCCAAGTGTTGGGTGCGCTTTGGGTGAGTGCGCCGTGCTGCACCATGGGCGGAAGGTCAACCGCCCGCGGTCGGATCAGGATCTGCAGCATGCGCAAAGGGGGATCTGTTTTCAACGTTTGCTCGGAATGGGAGAAGCCGCTGCCAGCATTCATAACGAGCAAATGCGTTTGATCGACAACCAGCCGGCCAGATCTCATGTCCTCATGGCGCATCACGCCTCGTGGTACCCAGGAGATGATCTCGTCGTTGCAATGCGCATGCATGGCGATAAGCCGGCCCGGCACCAGGAACAACTCGACCACCATGGCCAGCGGGCCGTGGCCGTGGTCAGTGGGCCAGGGTTTTGGCCAGCCGGGTAGATTGGGCCTGACCACAAAGCCACCCATGTCACGCACAAAGGGCGTTGGCCCAGCGGCGAATAGCATCATGCTCCTCCTCGCTCACCAGCATGTCAGCAAGCCAATTTAGCTGCGAGGCTCATCAGTTTAGCAGATCGGCGCGGGCATTCACACAGCGGCGGACCGGCTTGCTGCTGCCGTTCCCGAGCTCGCCGGTCGCAAAAAGCCCCTAGCTCGAATGGACACTGCTACGGCGTTCATTTGAGCCGCATTCTTGTCCAAACGGGCACTTGGCCGGCCACTGCGGCTAAACCTGTTCGGAGGGATATGGAGAAGCATATGGCTGTCCAGTTGCATCACGTCTCTCTCGTCACGGTTGATCCAGAAAAATCGGCGGCGTTCTACCAGTCGCTTTTCGGGTTAACGCGTCTGGCGCGCCCGCCATTTGCTATCGACGGCGTTTGGCTCCGGTGCGGTGATGGGCTGCAGCTTCACCTTACCAAGCACCTGTCGGGGAACTTCCGGACCGGCGGCGTGGACAACAATGATGTCCACTTTGCGCTTCGGACCGACCAATTTGAAGAGATCCTCGATCGCCTTCGGGCCTTTGGCTTCCGCGAAGACGCTTCAGAAAAGGATCCGCTGAAAATCCTGGTGAACCGAACAGAATTGGCGGGATTTCTGCAGCTCTATGTGATGGACCCTGACCGCAATGTCATCGAGGTCAACACGGCCAGCTAGAACGCCAGCGCCGTTGATTGGCAGAACGCTGCACAGGCAAGCTCAACCGCGACAATTATCTTTCCAAGTCACCAGCTCATCTACAGATAAGTTAAACATCCATCTTCTTTTGCTGATCCGTCGTCCCTATAGTTCCTTGGAATCAGACTGACTTTGAAGGCATTTGGTGGACTATTTGCGCGACACACTCTGGACAGCCGAGCGTCAAGCCATTCGCCTTTTATTCTGATCCTGCGCAGCATATGATCTGGCTGACGGGGGATGATGGCGCTGCCATTTACGTTAATCCGCACTGGTCCACGGTGACGGGCCAGAGCTGTGATGAGGCTCTTGGCGCGGGTTGGCTCAATGCCATTCACCCCGATGATCGGCCTGCGGCAATCACAGCGTTTACTCAGGCCAATGCGGACCAGCTGCCCTGCCATATCTGCTATCGCATTCGGCAAATTGACGGCACCGAAAGAAAAGTCAGGGCGACATCCTATCCCCTGTTTGACAGTTCGGGCCGATATATCGGCTATGTCGGCTCCAATTCCCTTCGCAGCGAGTCCGTGGGCCAGTCTGCCCGAGCAGAAAAAGTGTCGCACGCCTCTGTCTTGTCCAGCCGCGAACGGAGTGTCCTGACCTGGGTGGCGGCGGGCCTGACGGCCGACGAGATCGCCGACAAGCTTGGTATCGCCTCGCGAACCGTGGAGTTTCACATCCACTCGGCAGCCCGCAAGCTCAATTCGTCTAATCGGGTTCAGACAGTCGTTAAAGCAGCCGTTTCCGGAGAGATCGACCTGACGGCTGCTATTGGTCAATAAGCGCGCCCCAGCGCTCGGGCCAAAGCGTCTTTTCCCCGACAATGGACAGCTGACAATCACTGATCGAGGCGGCCAGCACCGCATAGCTGAGCGCAAAGGGTAAGGACATGGCGTCCTTGGATGTGGTGCTGGCTGGATCAATCCGTTCCATTTGGCGCAAGGCTTCCGGCGGCAGATTGACGATGCCCAGCGCGCCGCTATGGCTGCCGATCAGTTCCACTGACACACAGTCAGGCTTGGGCGATCTGTCATAGTGAAAATAGGCAATCATGCCGAACCGAGCCTATATCCCCTTTTCCTGATCCTACCTGTTAAAACTACGTGTCGAAATACGTCATCTTACCTACTCGTTGCCGCAGTTCCTGAAGGTGTGTTCACGCTTTCGGCTGGCGCTCTCGCCTGCTAGGAACAGGAAGACATGCCAAGGAGAACTTCGATCGTGACGTCTTTTTCTGATTTCACCATTCCCAACCTGGAAGGCACGGCTCAGTCCTTGGGCCAGTACGCCGGCAAGGTGGTGTTGGTGGTCAATGTTGCGAGTAAGTGCGGGCTGACGCCGCAGTATGAAGGGCTGGAGGCGCTTCACCGCCGCTACCGCGACCAGGGCTTCGTTGTGCTAGGCTTTCCCTGCAACCAGTTTGGCGAGCAGGAGCCGGGGAGCGCCGAGGAGATCGCCGAATTTTGTTCGCTGAACTACGGGGTGAGCTTTCCCATGTTCAGCAAGCTCGATGTGAATGGCCCAAGTGAGCATCCGCTTTTTGGCTGGCTCAAGCAATCGGCACCAGGCCTCGAAGGATCTGAGCCAATCCAGTGGAACTTTACCAAGTTCCTCCTTGGTCGGGATGGCCGTGTGGTGGCGCGTTTTTCCCCTGACGAGGAGCCGCAAAGCATTGCGGGAGCTATTGAGCGCCTGCTTTAGGGGCGGAACGAACAAGCCCGTGTCCCGTTTGTCTGGCACGGGGCGGTACCAAGGCGCTTGCCCTCCCGGTAGGCGCCTCCGCAAAACGCGTGGTTCCTCCACGCGCGAAAAAGGACAAACACAATGAAAAAGATCCTCATGGCCTCCGTGGCCGCACTTTCGCTTGTCGCAGCTCTTCCTGTTGTTGCGCAGGACACCGTGGTAGGCGTGGAATCCGCCGCTGAACAAGACGCCGAAGAAGGCGCGATCGTGGGCGGTGCTAGTGGCGGTGCGGTTGGCGCCTCGGTTGGCGCTGTTGTGGGTGGCCCGATCGGTGCCATTATCGGTGGCTTTGCTGGCGCAACCCTCGGCGCGGGCGCGGGCGTTCAGGCCTCGAGCGTTGAATACGCCATGTCGCAGCCGGTCGAGCCAGTTTATTTCACTGACAGCGTCGATGTCGGCTATGTCGTCCCAGCCGATGTCACCATCTACCCGATCGAGGGCGATGCCGATTACGGCTATGTTTATGCCAATGACCGCGTCTGGATCGTTGATCTGGAATCGCGCGCCTTTGTCCAGTCGCCAGGCTATCTGGTGCCCCAGACATCGACCGACTATGTCGTCTCCAACCCGATCGATCCGGTTGAACTTGAAGGCGATATAGCCGTCGGCTATGTCGTGCCGGAAAGCGTGGAACTGGTCCGCGTGCCGGATTCCAGCTACTCCTATGTCTATGTCGGCGACCGCCCAGCCCTGGTCGACACACAGACCCGCGTGATCGTGCAGCTCGACTAAAGCTTTGTACCGCACATGAAAAAGGGCGCCTGGGTTGATCCCGGGCGCCCTTCTTGTTGTTGTTTGCAGCCTCTTTAGAGCGAGCGCTGAACCGTTTCGACGCGGAAGCATTCGATAACGTCGCCGGCGCGCATGTCTTCGTAGTTCTCGAAAGCCATGCCGCATTCCTGGCCGGTCTGGACTTCCTTGACCTCATCCTTGAAGCGCTTGAGCGTCTTGAGCTTGCCTTCGTGGATCACGACGTTGTCGCGGATCAGGCGCACGCCGGCACCACGTTCCACGATGCCCTCGGTGATCCGGCAGCCGGCAACCTTGCCAACCTTGGTGATCTGGAAGACTTCCAGGATTTCGGCATTGCCGATGAAGGTTTCACGGCGTTCGGGCTTGAGAAGGCCGCTCATGGCGTTCTTCACATCATCCACAAGGTCGTAGATGATGTTGTAGTAGCGGATTTCGATGCCGTCGCGGGTGGCGAGATCCGTAGCCTGCTTGTTGGCACGCACGTTGAAGCCAATAACAATGGCGTTCGATGCCGAAGCCAGGGTCACGTCGGACTCGGTGATACCGCCCACCGCACTCATCAGGATCTGCGCCGAGACTTCCTCGGTCGAGAGCTTGTTGAGCGAAGCGACAATCGCTTCCACCGAACCCTGCACGTCGCCCTTGACCACCAGCGGGAACTTGCTGACGCCCGAGGCCTTGAGCTGGTTCATCATCTGCTCGAGGCTGGTTGCGCCGCCCCCTGCCGTCCGCTCGCGGATCTGGCGCTGGCGGTATTCGGTGACTTCGCGGGCACGCGCTTCAGTTTCGACCACCGAGAAGCGGTCGCCCGCGCTCGGAACGCCGGTAAAGCCAAGGACTTCCACCGGCACGGACGGGCCAGCTTCCTTGACCTGCTCGCCCTTGTCGTTGATCAGGGCACGGACACGGGCAAACTCAGTACCGGCAACGAGGATGTCGCCGACGCGGAGCGTGCCACGCTGCACCAGCACCGTCGCCACGGCACCGCGGCCGCGATCGAGCTTGGCTTCGATGACGAGACCTTCGGCACGGCCGTCGCGGGCTACCTTGAGCTCGAGCACTTCGGCCTGCAGGAGGATGGTTTCGAGCAGCTTATCGAGACCGGCCTGGGTTTTGGCCGAAACCTCGACGTCCAGCACTTCACCACCCATGGACTCCACAAACACTTCGTGCTGCAGCAGCTCGGTACGAACGCGGGTCGGATTGGCTTCAGGCTTATCCATCTTGTTGATGGCCACGATGATCGGAACACCAGCCGCCTTGGCGTGCTTGATGGATTCGATCGTCTGCGGCATCACGCCGTCATCAGCGGCCACCACGAGAACGGCAATATCGGTCGCCTGCGCACCACGGGCGCGCATGGCGGTGAACGCCTCGTGGCCCGGGGTGTCGAGGAAGGTGATCTTGTTGCCGTTCTTTTCAACCTGATAGGCGCCGATGTGCTGGGTGATGCCACCAGCTTCGCCCGAAACCACATTGGCTTCGCGAATAGCGTCGAGGAGCGAGGTCTTGCCGTGGTCGACGTGACCCATAATGGTCACAACGGGCGCACGATCGGTCAGGTCCTCGGCCTTGTCGTCAGCCGGGATGTCGTAGAGGCCTTCTTCAACGTCGGCTTCCGACACGCGCTTGACCGTATGGCCCAGCTCGGTTGCAATCAGTTCGGCCGTGTCGGCATCGAGCACGTCGTTGATCGTGGCCATCTGGCCCTGCTGCATCAAGAGCTTGATCACCGTGACGGAGCGTTCGGCCATGCGGTTGGCCAGTTCCTGCACCGTGATTGCTTCAGGAATGGTCACTTCACGGCTGAGCTTGGGCGCATCCTGCTGGTTGCGGCCCATCTTCTTGTCACGGCGACGGCGCATGGCCGCCAGCGACGGACCACGATCGCGATCGCTCTCGGTGGTGGCGCTGGCAACGGTCAGGCGGCCGCGGCCGATAGCATCCTCACCGGCACGGCGCGCTGGGCGCTCCGGCGTGGCGCGGGAAGCGCGGCGGGCATTTTCCAGTTCTGCTTCGCTGGTGGGGCGAACCTGGGGCGCGCCGGAGCGGATCTTGCGACCATCGGCTTCGCTGGGTGGTGCGGGTGGCACATTGCCGATCGGCGCCATGCCGGCACCGGGACGGCGTTCACCAGCCGGACGGCCAGCCGTGCCGGACGGACGAGCACCAGGAGCACCAGGACGCGCGCCTGCAGCACCAGGAGCGGCGCCTTTGATATAGGCGTTGGCACCACGCTCGCTTTCGGGGCGCGTATTGCTGGGCCGCTCGGCCCGGGGCGGACGTGGCGGCTGGCCGGGACGACCCGCCACGACGCGAACGCTGGACGGACCGGGATTGCGCTGGGATGCCGGCGTGAATGGCACAGCTGACGCTGCAGGGGCAGCGGCTGCTGGGGCAGGAGCTGCGGCGGCTGGCGCTGGCGCGGCAGCCTTCGGTTCCGGTGCTGCCTCGGCAGCAGGGGCAGGTGCAGCGGGTGCAGCAACAGGTGCCGGTGGTGGCTCGGCGGCCCGGAGGGCTGCTTCGCGCTCAGCGCGTTCAGCCTCTTCGCGGATCTGGCGGCGACGCGCATCTTCTTCGATGCGGCGGCGTTCCTCGGCGGCAAAGCGCTCATTGTCTTCGGCTGCGCGGGCGCCAGCCAAAGCCAGTGCCTGGCGGCGTGCCTCAGCTTCGGCTGCCGACAACCCCAGCGGTGCGCGGGCGGCAGGCGCTGGCCGGCCAGCAGGTGGGCGGCCATTGCTTTGCCCACCGGCAGGCGGACGCTGCGGCGTGCTCGCCGGTGCATTGGGCTTGGGCACCAGGCGGGTGCGCTTTTCGACAACCACCGTCGAGCGGGAAGGACCGCGCGACATGCCCGGACGGTTGCCCAGGCCTGGGCCGCCCTTCAATGTCAGCGTCTTCTTCGCGCCAGTGTCGTCGGTGCGCTTGTCGTCGTTATCAGCCATGTATCTCGCGTCTTTCGTCCTGTTCCTCGGGCAAAAGGTCACCGTCAACCGCTGGGCGGCCGGTGACCATTTCCGTTGGTTTGGCAAGGAAAAGGGCCAGTCTGCGGGCCTTTTCCACTGCCGATTGGGCTGCAGCCCCATTCGTTAGGGCTGCATGTATCACATTTTCTAGTCCAAGTGCCAAACCCATTTGCTCGGATGTGAGCAATTCGAAATGTGGCACGCTGAACCCAGCAATTTCCTGCTCGGCGGCAGCATAATGAAGCGCCTTAAGGGCACCTGCCATCTTGTTGCGGCCGTCCTCCGCGGCGTCACTGGCCGTGATCAGCGCGATCAGCTTCCCAGCTTCGATCAAGCTGCGCACCTTGGTGGCGCCGAAGGTAATCTGCCCGGCCTTGCGCGCCATGCCCAGAGCGCTGAGATAGCGCTGCTCGAGCCGTTTTTGCGTCAGGCCCGGCAGATCGTCGGGCAGTTTCACGTCGGTCTTCAGACTCCGCCCGAACACCTTTTTCTTGACGGCCTCGGCCACGAGGTCGCGGCTGAGGCTCAACCATACGCCGCGGCCTTCCGCCTTGGCATCGGTATCGGGCACCAGAACGTCGTCCGGGCCCAAAACAAAGCGAATGAGCTCGGACACGGGCTTTTCGGCCCGCGTCAATGCGCACATCCGCATCGTTTCTTCGCGCCGGGCCATCTGGTCCCTCGCTTCCGAAACGGCCTAAGCCGTTGCCTCGTCGCTGCCGGCTTCGGCAGCTTCGGCGCCCTGCGCTTCGTCCTCGTTGATCCAGCCGGCCTTGATGCGGGCCTGCATGATCATATCCTCGGCTTCTTCGCGGGACACCGGGAAGTCCTTGAAGGTGCCTTCAAAGCGCTTGGTTTCGCCATCCTTACGTTCGCTCCAGCCAATCAGGTCGTCGGCGGCGCAGCCCGCAAAGTCTTCCACCGTCTTGATGTCTTCCTTGCCCAGCGCCACCAGCATGGCAGCGGTCAGGCCTGGAATTTCATAAAGCTCGTCCTCAACGCCAAGCTTTTTGCGCTCGTCGTCAAAGGCCTTGTCGATCGCTGCGAGATATTCGCTGGCGCGGTTCTGGATTTCGCCGGCGGTTTCCTCGTCGAAGCCTTCGATCGACGCGATTTCATTGGCGTCGATATAGGCCAGTTCCTCAACGGAAGAGAACCCTTCGGAAGCCAATAGTTGGGCAACCATCTCGTCAACGTCAAGGGCCTGCATGAAGAGCCCCGAGCGTTCGGTGAACTCTTTTTGGCGGCGTTCCGATTCTTCCTGCTCGGTGAGGATGTCGATGTCCCAGCCGATCAACTGCGAAGCAAGACGCACGTTCTGGCCACGGCGGCCGATGGCGAGCGAAAGCTGCTCGTCAGGCACTACGACTTCGATGCGCTCGGCCTGTTCGTCCAGAACCACCTTGGCAACGTCAGCCGGCTGCAGGGCCGAAACGACGAGATCGGCAATGGTGTCCGTCCAGGGGATGATATCGATCTTTTCGCCCTGCAGTTCGGCCACCACGGCCTGCACACGCGAACCGCGCATACCGACGCAAGCACCCACGGGATCAATCGAGCTATCCGAGGAGGTCACTGCAATCTTGGCGCGCGAGCCAGGGTCACGGGCGATGGAGCGAATGGTGATCACGCCATCATAGATTTCAGGCACTTCCTGCATGAAAAGCTTGGCCATGAACTGCGGATGGGTGCGGCTGAGGAAGATCTGCGGGCCACGCTGCTCGCGGCGGACATCATAAACATAGGCGCGCACGCGATCGCCATAGCGGAACATCTCGCGCGGGATTAGCTCGTCGCGGCGGATAATGGCTTCGCCGCGACCCAGATCCACGATCACATTGCCATACTCGACGCGCTTGACAGTGCCATTGACGATCTCGCCGATGCGATTGAAGTATTCGTCATACATACGCTCGCGCTCGGCATCGCGCACCTTCTGCACGATCACCTGCTTGGCCGACTGAGCGGCGATGCGGCCGAATTCCATAGGCGGCAGCGGCTCGGTCAGGAAGTCGCCGATCTTGGCTTCGGGCGACTTGCTTTGCGCACGCTTGAGATCAACCTGGCGGCTGGGCTCCTCGACATCCTCAACGATTTCAAGCAGGCGCCACATGCGCGTTTCGCCTGAGCGTGGATTGATTTCCACCTTGATCTCGGTTTCAGCGCCATACCGGCCCTTGGCAGCCTTTTCCATGGCGTCCTGCATCGCCTCGATCACCACCATGCGGTCAATCGACTTTTCGCGGGCAACGGCATCCGCAATCTGCAACAGCTCGAGGCGGTTCGCGCTAACGGCCATTTAATGGGTCTCCTTGGTCGGCTTGGTTCCCGCTGCGTCCTCATCCGGATCAAGGTCCGGGTCGTCCTGCAGGGCAATATCGTCGTCGTTGTCGGCATCGGCGTATTCGACCGTTTCGGTCTCATCATCGTCGATGGGGTGTGCTTCCTGGTCGATGCGGGCTTTTTCCATCAGGGCATCGGTCATCACCAGCTTGGCCTCGGCCAGATTGGCAAAGAGGAGGCGGTGATCGGGATCGGTGCCACCCGGCGCATCGGGCAAGGTGATAATCACGGCGTCGTCTTCCACGGCCTTGATGAAGCCGCGGAAGCGCTTGCGGCCATTGATCATGTCGGAAAGCTCGATCTTGACCTCATGGCCGAGATAGCTCTGGAAATCGCGGCGGCGCACCAGGGGGCGGTCAATGCCAGGCGAGCTGACTTCCAGATGGTATTCGCGATCGATCGGGTCTTCCACGTCGAGCACGGGCGACAGGTCCTTGCTCAGGGCCTCGCAGTTGACGATGGTGAAGCGCCCGTTTTCGTCCTCGGCCATGATCTGCAAGGTGCAGCCATTCTCCGGCGTGACCTTGACGCGCACCAGTGAAAAGCCCAGGCCATTGGCCACCGGCTCGACAATGCGGGCGATCCGGGCTTCGAGGCCCGTTTCCTTGATGAAGCGTTGTTCGGTGAGATCGAAGCTCATCGGTCCCTTCGAGTAATAAAAAAGAGCGGGGCCGGACGGCTCCCACTCTGCAAACTAGCTAGAGATGTTGGCTTTCATATAGCGCGCCGGCAGGAAAATCGCAAGGGCGATCGCTGGGGTCTGCCGAGTTGTCGATTTCGGAACCGGACATGACGGATTTCAGGCAGGGCAATAATCCTGATCCAAATGAAAGCAAATTTAATTCAGAATTTTTTGCGGAAAAATCTCGGCCTCAACGATGCTTTGAAGCCACGAGAAAAGGCCTGTCGCACGACGAAATCATGGCGTTCGGCAGCAGCTTCCAAGCGCTATTCTTATCACTGCAGACGACGCAAACGCCTGTGCGCACAATCTGTCACCGAGCTGTAACACGGTGTTGCCAAGGAAACCGGGTGACCCAAAAATCCCTTGATATCCTTGCCAAAACTCTCGGCAGCAAGCATCCAAGTTCAAGATGGCTCTTGCGCGAAATCGCATCTTGAGGGGCTTTTGCCATCGATCCATCTCCAGTGTGTTCAAACGAAAGGAACACCTGAAATGATCAAGAACACTGTTATCGCTCTTCTTACCGTAGCTACCCTGGTTGGCGCCGCTGCCCCGGCCTTCGCCGAGCCCAATACAGCAATTGGTCTCGACGACTTCAACGGCGAAGAGCTCGACCAGAGCGGCTATGACACGGCTGCCCAGAACATCCTGACTCGCCTGCAGGAAAAGGGCGTCAATGCCACTGCGGTTGAAGATTGGGGCGGGCTGGTCCGTGCGTATGTGACGCTGGACGATGGCCGGCAGGTCATGCAGCTCTTTACGCCCGGCACACTGGAGCAGATCGCTCTCTAGAAGAGCCTGACCACGGCGCCGCCGCTTCGGCGACGGCGCCCGTAGCCATCAGGGATGCACCAGACGGATCACCGGCTCGCCACCGGCGGCATCGAAACGTTGGCGCGCCGCCAGAACCTGGTCCGCATTCTTGGCTGCAAACAGCCGCAAGCTATCGGCAAGTTCAAGCAATTCACGCCCCAAAGCGGTCAGTTCATAATCCACCCGCGGCGGAATGGTCGCGAACATAGTGCGGCTCACAAAGCCATCGCGCTCCAATTCCCTCAAGGTCACGGTTAGGGTTTTTTGGGATATGCCTGCCTCGCGCCTGATCTCGTTGAAGCGCAATCGATCCTTCCGCAGCAAGGTTACAATGGTCAGCGTCCACTTGCCTGGTCGCACCATGAGAACATCGCTGTCATCAGAACTGGTTGGAAAAGACATTGGATTGGCCCTGAAAAAGTGATCGAGATCCCCATATGGGAGCCGGATCCAAGCTCACCAATGGCTCGGTGCATTAAACTTTGACAGGATTCGATTGCTCTTGTGCCCGCCTTGAGCGAGCCGAACCGAACATCATTAACGGCGTATGAACGAAAAATAAAAGCTCACCAGCCGGCCTTCCCGCCGCGCCTTTTGTTCATACCGGGTCGGCTCCCAGCCTGGATAAGGCTTATGCCAGCTGCCAGGCGCCCCCGCCTCCCACCTGAAGTCCGGCGATCGCACAACATGGGCGAGCGTCCAGTTGGCGTAATCCTCGATGTCCGTGGCAAAGTGGAACTGCCCGCCCGGGCGGATCACGCGAGCCAGCTGTGCCAGCGTCGTAGGCGAAACGAAGCGGCGCTTGTGGTGGCGCGTCTTGGGCCAAGGATCTGGGTATAGCAAATAGATTTCATCGATAGAGGCATCCGGCAGCGCCAGAAGGAGCTTGAAGGCATCATCGGTATAAAGCCGCACGTTGCGCAGATCCTGCTCGGCAACGGCCTGCACCATCTTGCCGATGCCGCCGGTAAAGACCTCGCAGCCGATATACCCGGTCTGGGGATGTCGGCTGGCCTCAAGCGCTAGATGCTCACCCCCGCCATAACCGATCTCGACAATGATCTTATCCGCGTCGGGAAACAGGGTGCGGGGGTCCAGCGGGCCTTCGAGCTTGATTTCGAGCGCCGGCAAAGTCGCGTCGAAAACTGCCTGCTGGCCGCCATGCAGCTTCTTGCCGGATCGGCGTCCGAAAAAGGCCCGGGGTTCGCCCGAGCGGGTTTTCGGCAATTCGTGCGCGCTCATGGGTTAAGCGGTCCTATTTCACCGCGGCTTTTAGCGCGCTCACGAGATCGGTCTTCTCCCAGGAGAAACTGCCATCGCGGCCAGCCTTGCGGCCGAAATGACCATAAGCAGACGTCTTGGCGTAGATGGGCTTATTCAGATCGAGATGGGTGCGGATGCCGCGCGGTGTCAGGTCCATCACCTTGGCCAGGGCGCCCTCGACCACGGCTTCGTCCACCTTGCCGGTGCCATGAAGGTCCACATAGATGGAAAGTGGCTGGGCGACGCCGATGGCATAGCTCAACTGGATCGTTGCCCTATCAGCAAGACCAGCGGCAACGACGTTCTTGGCCAGATAGCGCGCGGCATAAGCCGCGGAGCGATCGACCTTGGTCGGATCCTTGCCCGAGAATGCTCCGCCACCATGGGGTGCGGCGCCACCATAGGTGTCCACAATGATCTTGCGTCCAGTGAGGCCCGCATCACCATCGGGGCCGCCCACGACGAACTTGCCGGTCGGGTTCACGTGCCAAACCGTGTCGGTACCGATCCAGCCTTCCGGCAGCGCGGCGCGCACATGCGGCTCCACAATGGTGCGCACATCGGCCGAAGTCAGCGAGGTATCGAGGTGCTGGGTCGACAGCACGATCTGGGTCACGCCCACCGGCTGCCCGTTTTCGTAGCGCACCGTGACCTGCGACTTGGCGTCTGGCCCGAGCTTGCCGGCCGGGCCGTTATTGGCCTTGCGCGCCGTCGTCAGGGTTTCGAGAATCTTGTGCGCATAGTAGATCGGCGCCGGCAGCAGTTCCGGCGTTTCCCGGCTGGCATAACCAAACATGATGCCCTGGTCGCCCGCACCGACGTCCTTGTTGCCGCTCTCATCGACGCCCTGGGCGATATCGGCGGACTGGCCATGCAGCAGCACATCGATGCGGCAGGTCTTCCAGTGAAATCCGGGCTGTTCATAACCAATGGAGCGGATCGCCTTGCGTGCCGCGGACTTGAACTTGGATGGATTGACCACCGGATTGCCGGCAGCGTCGAGGAGGATCGAGCCGTCGCGATCCTTCTTGAGCAGGGTTTCGGGCACGCGCACCTCCCCGGCGATCACCACGCGATTGGTGGTGGCCAGAGTTTCACAAGCAATGCGGACCTTGGAAGGGTCCATGCCGGTCTTCTTGGCTTCGCGAAACACCAGATCGACGATTTCGTCGCTGATCCGGTCGCAAACCTTGTCCGGATGGCCCTCGGACACCGATTCCGACGTGAAAAGATATGACGAGCGCGCCACGCAAAATCCCCTGAACACAGATAAACAACCCGCAAAAGGGCCGTTTCGAGGGGTTTGTGACACTTCGACCGTGTGGGGTCAAGAAGGATATAAAGAAAGCTTTATGTCACATCCGCCTTTTTGAGGCACGATTTAGCGCGGCTCAGAGGAGGCGGCGGCGTCCTGATCGAGCGGCCAGTACGGACACCAGCAAGCCCCCGAGCAGCGCAAACAGCAAGGGCCAGTAGCGCCATTGGGCAAAGAGCGTGCTCTCCAGCCTTTGGTGCGGGCGCACATCCAGCACGGCCATCTGCTCCGGCTGGAGGGCAGCCGTGACGCGTCCCAGCGGATCGGTGGCAAAGGTGAGGCCCGTATTGGCAGCGCGGATCAGGCTCAGCCCTTCTTCCACGGCGCGGATGCGGGCGTGATGAGCATGCTGGGCCGGTCCGATGGAGCGGTCGAACCAGGCGTCATTGGTGATGTTGAGAATGAACTGGGCACCCGCGGTATTGCTGAGATCACCCGAAAACAGGATCTCATAGCAGATGAGGGCCAGAAGCGGCGGCGTATTCGGCAGGCTCATCAGCCGGCGCCGCGCGTCGCCATGCGCCCAGCCTTCGGCGCCCGGCACGAACTGCTTGATGCCTAGGCGCGAAAAGAATTGGTTGAAGGGGAGGAACTCGCCAAACGGCACCAGGTGGGACTTGTCATAGGAGGCGATGACCTCGCCCTCCGTGTCGATGGCCAGCATGGCATTAAAAGGCGGACCCGAGCTTTGCGTCGCGCCGGGCTCATATTGCTGGCGCGGAATGCCGGCCAGCAGCATGGTCTGTTCGGGCAGGAGCCGGGCAATGCGGGCCAGAGCATCGGGATAGGTGGACAAGAAGAACGGCAGGGTCGATTCCGGCCAGACCAGATGGGTGATGTCGGCCAGCCCTTGGTCAGCCGGATCCATGCGCATGTCGGAAAGCATAAGGAGCTTGTCGATCAGCCCCACCGGATCGGCATTGCCCCAGTCGGAATGCTCGTAAACCAGCGGCTGGACGAGGCGCATGGCAACGTCATTGCGCTCCGCCACTGACGTGCCGGTGAGGCGGTTATAGCCATAGCCAAGCTGTCCGGCGATCACCGCAATGGCGAGAAAGAACGGCAAGAGCCGCCGGCTGAGCGAGCGGTTTTCCGCCGGCCAGATCAGCGCCGGAGTGAGGGCCAGGATAGCCGCGACAAAGGTCAGTCCATAAATGCCGATTACCGAAGTGATCTGCATCATCTCGTCCGTCGGCGTCAGCGCATAGCCAAGGAGGTCAAAGGGGAAACCCGTGAGAACATGGCCGCGGGCCCATTCGGCCATGGTGATGAAGGTCGCGAGCGTTATGATCCGCCAGGGACCATGGCTCCACAGCATATGCGCACCGGCACTACCCAGGCCCCAAAAGAAGGCGATCAATGCCGCGAGCGCCAGGATGGCGAACGGCATGAGCACAAGCATGATGCCGCCATCCACGAAAAATGCTGCCCCCAGCCAGTGGAAGGCCACCGTGAAATAGCCCCATCCAAAGGCAAAGCCAATCACAAAGGCTTCGCCAAAAAAACGGCGCCAGCCACGGCCCGGCTCTGCGCCGTCAAGGCACCAGACCCAAAGCGGAAACGAAACAAAAAGGGCCGGCAGCAGAAAAAGCGGCGGCACGGACAAGCCCGCGATGGCACCGGCGACCAGGAGAAGAAGAAAACGGCGCCATCCATGGCTCAGCATGGCAGTCTCAGCCAGCCAGGTCATGCAATCTCTATTCGGGAATCAAAAAGCATGCGGCAAACTCGCCGGAAGGGCAAAGGGCGTCAAGCAGCGGAAAAGCCCTTGCGCGTTGCATGGCGGGGGCAGTTCCGTTAAACCGGCTCACGGCTTTCCCTAACGCCGGATCCCCCATGACCCAGACCCGCTTTGACGTTCTGACCATCGGCAACGCCATTGTTGACATCATTGCGCCGGTGGAGGCGGGCTTTATCGAACGCGAGGGCATGACAGAAGGCATCATGCACCTGATCGATACCGAGCGTGCCGAGGAGCTGTATCGCAAGATGCCCCTGAGCCGGCAGCAGATCTCGGGCGGCAGCGCCGCCAATACGGCTGCTGGCGTGGCATCGCTAGGCGGGCGTGCGGCCTTCGTGGGCAAGGTAGCCGACGATCCGCTGGGCGATGTGTTCGAGGCCGACCTTGATGCGATCGGCGTGTACTACGCTACTTCCCGCCTTGAGAACGGCGCCCTTACTGCCCGCTCCATGATCTTTCTTTCCGATGATGGCGAGCGGACGATGAATACCTATCTGGGCGCCTGCCATCAGCTTACCGAACGGGACATCAAGCCCGACGAGATCGGGGCCGCCGCTATCACCTATATGGAAGGTTTCCTGTGGGACCCGGTGGAAGCCAAGAAGGCTTTCGTACTGGCGGCTCATTATGCCCACAAGAACGAGCGGGCCGCGGCTTTCACCCTGTCCGATCCATTCTGCGTCGATCGGTACCGGGCCGAGTTCCTGGACCTGATCCGGTCCAAGACGATCGACTATGTTTTTGCCAATGTGCATGAGCTCAAGTCGCTCTACCAGACCGATGATCTGGGCGAAGCGGTACGTGAGATCGCCAAGGATGCCGAGCTCGCTGCCATTACCATGGGAGCGGATGGGGCTATGGCGATCCACAATGGGGAAATCGTTTCGGTTCCCGCCTTTCCCATCGACAAGGTGGTGGACGCCACAGGCGCTGGCGATCTTTTCGCCTCAGGGTTTCTCCTGGGCATGGCACGTGGCCAGACGCTCGAATCAGCCCTCAAGACCGGGTGCCTCGCCGCCCATGAGGTAATTTCCCACATCGGCGCTCGTCCTCAGCTCGATCTTCAGGATCTCAGCAAGCAACACGGCTTGGCGGGGTAGAACCGGCGACCCCCACCTAACCTCCCCCTGAAGGGGGAGGAACTGTCTAGAGTATTAGACGAGATCTTGCCCTAAGCACCGTCCGTCCCTCCCCCTTCAGGGGGAGGTTAGGTGAGGGCGCCTGTCCCAAGCACCGCCCTCGTCTCTTCAAGCGCCGTTTCTGTTGTCCCGGTCGGCCGAAACTCAAGCCCGACATAGCCACCGTATCCCTGCTCCATCAGCCAATCGAGGCTCTTCCGCAAAGGCAGTTTACCGGTTCCAGGCTGGTTGCGGCCCGGATGGTCAGCCACATGGATGTTTCACACGGCCTTGCAGGACCTCCATCGTGTCCTCGCCCATGACCATGTCGAGCCCTTCGGCCGTGGATGGAAGATAGTAGCCCTTGTGGTCCACGAGGGTGTTGAGCGGCTCAAGCGCCAGCCGCACGCCGGACCCTTCCAGCACAAGGGCAGAGCGGCGCATGGCTTCGACCAGTGCCTCGTGCTGCGTTTCACGTGAAACGCTGGGGAGTTCAGGGCCGGCTTGCGCAATCATCACCTGAGCGCCGAGCCGCTTGGCCACCTCCAGGCTTTGGCCCAGTCCGTCCAAGAACCGCTCGTGATCACTCCGGCACGTCAGTTCGGCAAAGGGTTCCGCCACGATACCGGCCAGAGTCAGACCCGTTGCGCCCAGCGCATCCTCGATCGCATCGAGGTCCTTGTTGGACCACAACCAAAACTCCACTGCATCTATGCCAGCCGCCTTGGCCGGGTGAATGCGTTCGGCCGGGCTGTCGGTTTCCCGGACAAACAGCATGTCGATGCAGGCCGAAAAGCGCATCAGGCGAGCCGTGTGCCGGAGTTCATCTCGGACAGGATGGCGAGCGCTGCGGCGCGTGGATCGGCGGCTTCGATGATCGGCCGCGCCACGACAAGGTGGGTTGCACCGGCGCCGAGCGCCTCGGCGGGACCCATGATGCGCTTCTGATCGCCAGTGGCCGAACCGGCCGGCCGAATGCCCGGCGTTACGATCTGGAGCTTGGGACCAACAATGGTGCGGACCATTTCGGCTTCGTGCGGCGAGGACACCACCCCACCAATGCCGGCGTCCCGTGCCTGCTGCGCGCGCAGCGCCACAAGGCCTGCAGCATCGCGCTCGTACCCTGCTTCCTTGACATCCGCATCGTCCATGGAAGTGAGCACAGTCACGCCCAGCACGGACAAGGCCGATCCAGCGGCGGCCTTGGCGGCGGCCCGCATCGTCTTGGGATAGGCATGGACCGTCAGCATGGCAGCGCCAGTCTCCGCAAAAGCGGCGACGCCTTTTTCAACCGTGTTGTCGATATCGAGCAGCTTGAGATCGAAAAACACCCGCTTGCCGGCAGCAATCAGCGCCTTGCCCAGGGCGAATCCGTCTGCGCCATAAAAGCACTGGTAGCCGATCTTGTAGAAGTCGACGGCGTCGCCTAGCCATTCGACGATCTCCTCGGCGCGTGCCCGAGACGACACATCCAATCCAACGATCAACTGGCCAGACATCGCGCTCCCCCCTGCCCTGCTCTTGGGGCCTAGACCAAAACAGCTGTGGGCGCAATCGATCCGGCTTCGAACCAATCGGAAGCAAACTGCTCCATGGGAGTCCACTCGCACCCCAGCACCATGGGTTCGAGATCAAACACGAAGCAATTGCCACCGCCTTTGTCGCCGTGGCGGCTCTGGTCCTCGGCGCGCGCTATAGGCCGGCCGGCAACATGGCACTTGAGCAAGGTGCCCACCGCCCCATGGCCGCAAAATACAGCGGCAACGCCCTCCGGCACACTGGCCAACGCCGTTCGGACGGTGGATACGATGCGGTTCTGCGCATCGATGGCCCGCTCCCATCCATCGACACTGGTCTCGGGCTCGGCAAAGAACCGGTCAGCCGTGGCCTCGAAGAGCGCCGGCGGCAGGAAACCGGTCGCGCTGCGATCGTTTTCGCCCATCAGGTGGTCTGTCAGCACCACGGCGCCACTTTGGGCCGCCAGAATATCGGCCAGTTCCATGGCCTTGCTTTCGCGGCTCGAGAATATCATGGCACCCTTCGGCACCACGCCCGTCGCCGCAAAAGCCATGGCGCGGTCACGCCCCTGCTCCGACAAGCCCCAAAGGGGAACAGGCACATTGGCATCGATGCGCACTTGCGAGTGGGTAACGTAGAGTGCGCGCATGCCTTTAGCCTCGGCTGAAATGGGTGAGTTCGTGGACCATCTGGTCGACCTTGCGGATGATTGCCGGCTCGACCGGCTCCCCTTGCTTGTTGAAAGCCTCTTCCGCCGGGCCGATGCCCAGAAGCGTTGGCACCACGAGAGCGCCGACTTTGCTTAGCGAATCACGCAAGTGGCTGAGCGACCAAATGGTGCCGTACTTGCCCGAGCTTACACCGCCTATGCCAAAGATTGCATGACGGAAGGGGCTCGGTTTCTGCCGGCTGAGCCAGGTGATCGTGTTGACCAGCAGTGGCGGCACCCCGCCATTGTACTCAGGTGACGCAATGAAGACGATGTCGTGGGTCCGCCACAGCTCGGCCAATTGCCGTGCTGCCTCTGGCGTGTGCTCGGCCTCGAGATCCTCGTTAAAAATCGGCATGGGAAAATCGCCGAGATCAATGGAGTTGACCGTCACCCCCGCCGCGGCAAGTTTGCGATCTAGGTGCGCCTGCAACATCTTGTTGTAAGAGCCCCGGCGAATGGAGCCGGAGAGGGTGAGCGCAGTCGGCATGGTAAGTCCTGTCTATGGCCCGGCCAATCTTCCTTCGCTGCCGATGTGGTGCAAGCCGGTGGAGGCATGGCAGCTTAACAAAAATCAAGTCTGCGCGCCCGTTTGGATGTGTTCGGCGGGCCGAAGACTAATGCGGCGGGTCTTCTTGCCTTGTCGGAGCTGTGTTTCGTCACAATATTACACAAGACATGGCACGGAATTCGTCTTAGCCTCGTTGATCTCAGTGCAGGCTTGTGCCTTGCATTCCCGCGTGGAGCCACACCAGTTTGAGCAGGCATTTGTCACCGACAGCAGACAACGCACTCGCATCCCAACTTGAACTCGCATTTGACGACAATCGCTTGGCGGCACAGCTTTATGGCGATTTCGATCAGAACCTGGCCTTGATCGAACAGCGTCTCAAGGTATCGGCGACGCCGCGCGGCAACCATGTGCTGCTCAAGGGCGCTGCCTCTGCCGTGGACCAGGCGCGGCGATCGCTCGAATCGCTTTATGGCTCGTTGGAGGAAGGACACTCCATCGACATCTCCGATGTGGATGGCGTTATCCGCATGATCCAGACCGAAGACAGCCAGCTCACCCTGCCAACGCTCGAGCGCAAGGGCAAGGTACGCATGGCCCAGATCGCGACGCGCAAGTCCACCATCGTCGCGCGAACGCCGGCGCAGGACGCCTATATGCGCGCCATGGAACGGAGCGAGCTGGTGTTCGGCGTTGGTCCGGCTGGTACGGGCAAGACCTATCTTGCCGTTGCCCATGCAGCATCACTGCTTGAGCGCGGCGATATCAACCGCATCATCCTATCCCGCCCGGCCGTTGAAGCTGGCGAGCGCCTCGGCTTTCTGCCAGGGGACATGAAGGAAAAGGTCGATCCCTATCTGCGTCCGCTCTACGACGCCCTCTACGACATGATGAAGCCGGAGAATGTCGAGCGCTGCATCACCTCTGGCATTATCGAAGTCGCGCCCTTGGCCTTCATGCGTGGCCGCACGTTGGCCAATGCCGTGGTGATCCTCGATGAAGCGCAGAACACCACCTCCATGCAGATGAAGATGTTTTTGACCCGCCTGGGCGAGAACTCCAAGATGATCGTCACCGGCGATCCGACTCAGGTCGACCTGCCGCGCGGCGAAAAATCCGGCCTGGTTGAAGCCGTGCATCTGCTCGACGGCGTGGAAGGTGTTCACATCTCGCGCTTCAACGATAAGGATGTCGTGCGTCATGCCCTCGTCGGCCGTATTGTGCGGGCCTATGAAGAGGATACAGCCAAGAAGCTTGCCGAAAAGGCCACTGAAGGGGTGGTACGCTGACCACCTCGCCGCTTGAAATCGCTGTTATCCGCAATGACGAGCATTGGCCCGTGGATCTCGACGCCGTTGCCGAGCAGTCCGTGCTGGCTGCGCTGGAGCATTCCAAGGCCAAGCTCAAGGGCGCGGCTGAGCTCTCCATTCTCCTCACGAACGATGCCGAACAGCAAGAACTCAATCGTGAATGGCGTGGCAAGGACAGCTCCACCAATGTCCTGAGCTTTCCCCAGATCGAGCCGTTCGGCCCGGTCCGCGGGATCCTGGGCGATATCACGCTGGCGCGGGAAACGCTGGAGCGGGAGGCGGCCGAGCAGGGGGTGACGTTCACAGATCATTTCCGCCACCTGGTAGTGCATGGATTTCTCCACATTTTGGGCTATGATCACCTAACGGACGAAGAGGCTCAACAAATGGAGGGCCTTGAAACCGAGATATTGGCAAGTCTTGGGGTTGCTGACCCTTATGCCGATTAGCGCGGGCAAAAGCAGCGCCCCGCATTCCCTATAGAAGGATCAATGAGCCGTTGTTTGCGGCAACACATTATGAGCGATAGCGACAGTCCGGGCCACTCGGCGCCTGCCCCAACCGAGCCTCCATCTAGTCACTCCCCCAGCCCTGCGCGCCAGCAATCGATCTGGAACCGCATCAAGGCCATGCTGGCACGCAGCACCGTGTCCCTGCGTGACGACCTGCAAGTGGCGCTGGAAGAGCAGGGAAGTGCTGAGACCGCCGACTTCTCCGAGAGCGAACGCACGATCCTGCAGAACGTGCTCAAGCTCTCCAACGTCTCGGTAGGCGATGTCATGGTGGAGCGGAGCGATATTCAGGCGATCGAGGCCGATGTGAACCTCGGCGCCCTCTTGGCCAAATTCCGCCAGGTCGGCCATTCCCGCCTCCCCGTCTATGATGACGGGCTCGACAACATCCTAGGCTTTGTCCATGTCAAGGATGCCTTGGGGCGCATCACTGAGCCGGTCACCGATCCGACCAAGGATGTTCCGGTCAAGCTCATCTCCACTGTCCTCAAGCAGAAGATCAACAGGCTCGAGCTAGTACGCACAGCCATGTTCGTCCCGACCTTCATGCCCGTTGGCGACCTCCTCCAATCCATGCGCGCCTCACGTGTCCATATGGCAATCGTGGTCGATGAATATGGCGGCACGGATGGCCTCGTGACCATTGAAGACCTGCTGGAAGCCGTGGTGGGCGAGATCGAGGACGAGCATGACGAACTCGCCGCATCGCTGATCCGCAAGGTTGGCGCCGACACCTATATTGCCGATGCGCGCGCCGAGCTCGAGGATGTGCGCACCCTGCTTGGCCCTGAGTTCGACCCTGGCGATTATGCCGAGGATGTCGACACTATAGGCGGGCTCGTGTTCGACCTTGCTGGCCATGTGCCCAAGCGGGGCGAGCGCGTCAACAAGCTTGATGGCTTCGAGTTCGAGGTTCTGGCTGCGGACAGCCGCCGCATCAAGCGGCTGCGGATCCGGCGCAAGAAGCCCGAACCAGAGCCCTTGGCTATCACCGATCAGCGCAGCCCGGAAGAAAAGGCCGCCGCCCAATAGGAGCCTCTATGACGACCCACCGCTTCGTTCCCACCACATGGCACAATGTGTTGGGCACGCTGCCCCCTGCCCTTACCGTCGCCGATGGCGATACGGTGATCACCGAAACCATTGATGCGGCGGGCTATGACAAGAATGGGGTCGCCCGCTGGCCCAGCCCCAATCCGATGAACGGACCGATCTTTGTCCAAGGTGCGGAGCCGGGCGACGCCCTTGTGGTGGAAATCCTCCGCATGACCCCGATACGGGAGACCGGCTGGACGCGCCAGGTGCTCGCGGCCAATGTGGTTGATCCCGAGCGTGTGCGCGAGCTGCCAGCGCGCGACCGCACCGACTGGATTATCGACCGCGACGCGTTGACTGTTCGCCTCAGGGCGCCCGTAGCGGGGCTGGAGCACTTCGTCCTTCCGCTCGAACCCATGATCGGCTGCTTCGGCGTGGCACCCAGCCTTGGCCAAGCCTTTTCAACCGCCACAAGCGCCGAAAATGGCGGCAACATGGATTATCGGGGCTTTGGACCCGGTGCCACGGTCTATCTACCCGTGGAGGTGCCTGGGGCCTTGTTCTTCCTTGGGGATTGCCATGCAGTGCAAGGCGATGGCGAGGTCGTCGGCACGGGCGTCGAGACGGCCATGGAGGTAGAAATCCGCCTCAGTGTCCGCAAGGGGCAAATGCTCCGCTGGCCGCGTGGCGAAAATGCTGACTTCATCTTCACCTTGGGAAATGCCCGCCCACTCGACCAAGCGCTCCAGCATGCCACCACAGAGATGCTGGATTGGCTGACGACCACCTATGGCCTCTCCGCTGTGGCGGCCAGTCACCTCCTCGGGCAAGTCGTGCGCTACGAGGTCGGGAATGTGTATGACCCGGCTTATACGATGGTGTGCAAGATTGAAAAGAAGTGGCTCCCGAAGCCGTCTCGATGAGATTTCCGCTTCCCAAATAATAGGTAAAACCAAAGGAAAAGGCCCGGTGATCAACACCGGGCCTTTGCTTAATGAGATGAGCAGAACTCAGACCTGCTGCACGGCCTCGACGCCGGGCACAAAGTGCCGCAGCAGATTCTCAATGCCGCTCTTGAGCGTTGCCGTCGAGGACGGGCAACCCGAGCAGGCGCCCTGCATATGGAGGAACACGGTACCTTCCTTGAAGCCCTTGAAGGTGATGTCGCCACCATCCATCGCCACGGCCGGGCGAACACGGGTGGCCAGCAATTCCTTGATCACCTCAACAGTTTCGCTGTCTTCCTGCTCATAGAATTCTTCGACTTCGTCGAAGTCGGTGACATCAGCGCCGCCTTCGGCGATCACCGGCTTACCGGAGAGGAAATGATCCATAATCACGCCCAAAATGGCCGGCTTGATGTGCGCCCAGTTGGTCTCATCCTTGGTCACCGAGATGAAGTCGGACCCCAGGAACACGCCGGTTACGCCCGAAATGGCAAACAGGCCCTGCGCCAGCGGCGAATTTGCTGCGGCATCGGGGCTGCGGAAATCACGGGGCTCGCCGACCAAGACATCGCGACCTGGCAAAAACTTAAGCGTGGCAGGATTGGGCGTGGCTTCGGTCTGAATAAACATCGGGGCGCCTGAGCTGATTAGAACGTTTCTAAAATAGTCTTTTGCCAGCCGGTTGCAAGGCCAAAAACGTGCAAGCAAGCTATGCCGAAGCGCGGCGCTTCTCGATGGCATCCCAGATCAAGACGGCGATATCCGGCCCGCCGAAGCGCTTGATCTCGCGAATGCCTGTCGGCGATGTCACATTGATCTCGGTCAGGTAATCGCCAATCACGTCGATGCCAACAAAAATCAAGTCGCGCTCCTTGAGCGCCGGCGCAATGGTCGCGCAGATCTCCCGGTCGCGCGCAGTCAGCTCGATGAATTCGGGACGCCCGCCCACATGCATGTTGCTGCGCGCTTCCCCTTCGGCGGGGATGCGGTTGAGGCCCGCCACGGCTTCCCCATCAATGATGATGATCCGCTTGTCGCCCTTGCGCACATCGGGCAGGTACTTCTGGATCATGAAGGGTTCGCGATAGTTCTGCTCGAACAGCTCCAAAAGGCTTGCGAGATTGTGGTCACCCTCCTGCAAGAAGAACACCCCGGCGCCGCCGTTGCCATAGAGCGGCTTGACAATGATGTTCCCGTGCTCCTTGCGAAAGGCATAGATCATCTCGCGGTCACGCGTGACAAGCGTTGGCGGCATGAGCTGGGGGAAGTCCGTCACCAGGATTTTCTCTGGCGCATTGCGCACAGCCCCAGGCGGGTTGACGACCAGGGTTTTGGGATGCAGCCGCTCCAGGAGGTGCGTCAGCGTGATATAGTTCATATCAAACGGCGGGTCTTGCCGCATCAGGACGACATCCTGGGTGGCAAGGTCGATCCGCTGGGCTTCGCCGAGGCTAAAGTGTTCGCCCTTAGGCGCGTCCGTTACGGTGATCGGCTGCACCAAGGCCGAAACCTCGTCGCCGCGCAAGGCCAGGGTGTCGGGCGTATAGTGCACCAGTTCATGCCCACGCGCCTGTGCTTCCAGCATCATGGCGAAGGTGGAATCGCCACGCGGATTGATGGTGGCGACATGGTCCATCTGGACAGCGACTTTTAGCTGCATCTTGGTCTCACCTGAAAGGATCAGTGGTCCTGCAAGGAAGCCGCTGAGTGCCTTTCACATGGCGCGCCCAACGGGCAGACGCAAGCGTTTTCGCGGCAGTGATGGATAGTCCTTTGTCACAAAGGCGGCGCATGATGGCGCATCGTTGTGAGGAGGCTCAGATGAAGATTGCGGCGTTCAACGTCGAGAACCTTTTCGATCGACCTATCGCCTTCAACCTTGCCGACCACGAGCAAGGCTCCATCAACACCGAAGCTGTCGCGGAGCTCAATACGTTGATTGGCAAGGAGGACTACTCGCCTGCCGATAAAAAGCGCATGCTGAAGTTGATCGAACTGCTTGAACTCACCAAGCCACGGCCACCCTTTGCCATTTTCCGCAAGATCCGGGGCGCGTTCTGGAAAAAGCCGCGCAATGGTCCGCTCGAGATCGTCGCTAATGGGCGCAGCGATTGGGTGGGCTGGGTCGAGCTGCGTACCGAAACCAACAACGCCGTTGCCGTCATGAACACCGGCCGGGTGATCAGCGAAGTGGGTGCCGACATCCTAGCCGTTATCGAGGCGGAAGATCGCGTGGCGCTCAAGCAGTTTTCCGACCAGGTGCTCACCATGCTCGGCACTGCGCCCTATGACGAGATCATGCTGATCGACGGCAATGACGAGCGCGGCATCGACGTTGGCTTGATGGTGACCAATGGCTACTCGGTGGGCTTGATGCGCAGCCACATCGCCGACATGATGCCCAATGGTGAGCGCATCTTTTCCCGCGATTGTCCGGAATACGAGATCCGCACGCCAGGCGGTGAGTCCATCTGGCTCCTGCCCAATCATTTCAAATCCAAGTTCGGCGGGAATGATCCGACTTCCGTTGCCAAGCGAACGGCTCAGGCGGAACGTACTGCTGACATCTACGAAGACTTGCGCGCTGCAGGTAACGACAACATCGTTGTTTTGGGTGATCTCAACGATACGCCTGACAGCTCAACCTTGAACCGGCTCCTGGCCGAGACCGACCTGCGCGATGTATCCGAGCATCCCGCGTTCTCACCGGGCGAGTTCGACGGCATCGGCACCTATGGGCTCGGCAACGATAGCAACAAGATCGACTATCTGCTCCTCTCGCCCACTCTGTTCGACCGGGTGACGGCGGCCGGCCTCTTCCGCAAGGGTGCCTGGCCCGGGTCGCGGCCAAAACGCTGGAGCGTGTTTCCTGAACTGGTCGAGGAGATACACGCTGCCAGCGACCATCACCTGATTTGGGCCGAGATCAGCGACTAGAGTGTGAAAGCGTTGACCAAGTGTCGCGGCCAGCTTGCCGGCGCCACAAAAACAATGTCGAAGCGCATCAGCTTGTCGGCGTGGCGCGGATGCCTGGCCAACCAGTACTGGGCGGCTCGGCTAATCCGCTGCTGGTTCACGGCACTGAGTGCTTCAGCTTCATTGCGCAGGTGACGCCGCGCCTTTACCTCGACAAAAACAACGGTGCCCCAGCGCTCGGCGACAAGGTCGATTTCTCCCAGAGGCGTTTTGTAGCGCGTATGAAGGACACGGTAGAGCTTGAAGCGCAGGAACAACGCCGCCAAGGCTTCCCCCCGGTGCCCGCTCCAATATGCCTCGACCTTGGCCTTACTCTTGGGCTTTGAGCCGGAGCGCTGCATCGTAGACATCCTTGCGCTTGAGCCCGAACTTGGCGGTGGTGGCATCGACCGCCGCGCGCAGGGGCTGGCTCGCCATGGCCGCAGCAAGCTCCTCCTGCCAGCTCTCCTCATCAACGGCACTCCCCTCCAGTGCGCCGCCCACGACGATCACCGCCTCGCCCTTGATGTCGCCTTCGGCAAACTCAGCCGCCAACTTTACTAGAGTGCCTCGATGCACACGTTCGAAGCGCTTCGTCAGCTCCAGAGCCACGGCTGCAGGCCGTTCACCCCAGATCTCCGCCATCGCCGCGAGGGTCTCCGCCAGCCGGCGCGGACTTTCATAGAACACCAGAGTTTCACGTGAAACGCTGAGGCTGGCGAGCGCATTGGCTCGCGCGCCTTGCTTGGGAGGCAGGAAGCCGTGAAAAGCGAAGGCGTCGGTCGGCAGCCCTGCCGTGACCAGCGCCGACAGTAGCGCCGACGCCCCTGGGATGGGGTAAACAGGTTGGCCTGCCTCGGCCATGGCGCGGATCAAGGGAAAGCCCGGATCCGACAGAAGCGGCGTGCCGGCGTCTGAGATCAAGGCGATGGCCTGCCCGGCGGCGACACGCTCCACAATGTCGTCTGCCTTGGCCCGCTCGTTATGCTCGTGCAGCGCGATGCGGCGGCTCTTGATGCCATAATGATCCAATAGGCGCGCCGACATGCGGGTGTCCTCGCAAAGGATCACCGATGCTGCCGCCAGGGTCTCGAGCGCGCGGATCGTTATATCGCGCAGATTGCCGATAGGCGTTGCTACCACGTAAAGCCCCGGCGCAAGCGGTGGCGCAGGAAAGCCCGTGCCCGCAATGAAGTAGCTCGTGTCCAAAGGCATGCTCACCGAAAACGTTACTTTCGTTCTAGCAGGCACCCCGGCGAAGTACAGCCTCTTGCCTTAGAGCTCGTTCAGTACCGCGTCGATCAGCTGCTCCAGATCATCGCCAACACGCAGGGCGATCTGCTGGTCGAGGATCAGGACAGCCAGCCCATGGACCTTTGCCCACGCCGACAGCGCGGCAATTCGGTGCGAGCTGGTCTCGCCACCGGTCACATGCCGGAGCGTTTTGAATGCTTCATCTGCGGCCATGCGCAGGCCAGGACGATTGTCCTTGCGCACCTGCGGCGAGAACATGAGCCGGAAAAGGCCGGGGTTCTGCAGGGCAAATTGCACATAAGCGCGACCCAAGGCTGTGCGCAGCTGCGGTGGATTGCTTTGCGCAACTTCTTCCATCTGCCGAGTAAACCGCTGAAATCCGACCACTGCCAGTGCCTCCAGAAGGGCCGCGCGGCTGTTGAAGTGACGGTAAGGCGCCCCGGGAGATACATTGACCGCGCGTGCCAGGTCACGCAGTTGGATCCCGGCTTCGCCATCGCGCTCCAAGATGATCAACGCGGCATTGAGCAAAGCGCGGCGAAGGTCACCATGATGATAAGGCGCGTTGGGGGATGTTGACATTGTTTACTTCATGCCGCCAAGCACTATTTACATGAGGGTTGGCGAGAGTTGCAAATGGATATCGATCTGATCCTGGCCATAGCCCATCATCTAGCCGTTTTTGCGTTGGTCGCGGTATTCGCCGTCGAGTTCGCGACCATTCGGCCGGGACTCGCCGGACCGGCCCTCGAGCGCCTCGGGCGGATTGATGCGGTTTATGGCACGGCCGCGGGCATCGTCATCATCGTCGGCATAGTGCGTGTTATTTTCGGCGCGAGCGGTTGGGATTATTATGCCGGCAACAACATGTTTTGGGGCAAGATGCTCGCCTTCCTCCTCGTGGGCATCCTCTCAGTCCCGCCTACCCTCGCCATCCGGCGCTGGAGCCAGCAACTCAAGCAGGATGCCGGCTACGCGCCTCCGGCCGACGATATTGCCCGCAGCCGTCGCTTCCTCCATCTGCAGGCATTCTTCCTCCTATTCGTTCCCATTTTCGCTGCCGCCATGGCCCGCGGCTACGGCTCCTGAGCCTTTGTCTTTGCTTGCGGCGCCGGCGTCTTGGGTTCGAAGCGACACCACTCCCGAATTGGACAGCGCCAGCATTCTGGCGTGCGCGCCTTGCAGATATAGCGGCCATGCAGAATCAGCCAATGGTGGGCATGAAGCATATAGTGTGCTGGGACAACCTTGAGCAGTTTCTGCTCCACGGCCAGCGGATTGGCCGCCACGGCCAGCCCCGTGCGATTGCTCACCCGGAACACATGGGTATCGACTGCCATGGTAGGCTGGCCGAAAAAAATGTTGAGCACGACATTGGCGGTTTTCCGCCCTACGCCCGGTAGCGCCTCCAGCGCCTCGCGTTCGGCCGGCACCTCGCCGCCATGCCGTTCCAGCAATTGCTGGCTGAGCAAAAACACGTTCTTGGCCTTGGTCCGATAAAGGCCAATGGTCCGGACATACTGCTCGATCGTATCCTGCCCCAGGGCGACCATGGCGGCCGGCGTGGGTGCCGCGGCAAACAGCGCGCGAGTCGCTATATTGACCCCCGCATCGGTCGCTTGAGCCGAAAGGACTACAGCCACGAGGAGCGTAAAAGCGTTCACATATTCGAGTTCGCCCTTGGGCTCAGGTGTAATTTCCTGAAATCTTTGGAACATTGCTTCAATGTCCGCCTTAGGCAGGTTCTTCACTTTTTTGGCGGCAGCCATTTTCTCGTCCCTTGTTCTGCCGTTATAGTTAGCGTCGGAGAGGCCAACATGCCAATGCAAGCCACAACAACAACGCCCCTGTTTTCGGCAGAACTGACGCCCCATCGTTCGCTCGATGCACGTCAGGTGACCGTTGTCACGGGCTTGTGCCTCCTGTTCGCGGCGCTGCCGAGCCTGTCCATGCTGTCGGTCGGCTTGTGGCTGATTGCCGGTCTCATGATCCTCACGGCCCTAAGCACAGGCGCAGCCCTGTTTCTCTCCTTGCGACAGGGCAAGCGGCGCGAGCAGGTAACTGTCTGGCAGGATGGCCTTGAGTGGGTCGCCACCGATGCCAATGGCGCGCGCACCATGCGCCGGTTCAATCCCAAGACGATCAAGCTGGTGCTCGATCGCGATGCGGATGAAAAAACTACGCGCATCCGCATTCGCTCCGGCAAGGACGAGCTTGAAGTCGGTACTTTCCTCACTCCCGACGACAAGTCGAGCTTCGCCAAAGCTCTGGGCACGGCGCTGCGCAAAGCCCGCGCGGCGTAGGGAACGTCAAATTCGGGTCGCTCTCCGACGGCTGCCGGCTTAAGACATGCACCTCAACCAATTGGGGTGCCACCCATGAACCAGATGACGAGCCTCAGCCCCGCGTCGGACTACGACACCATCCGTTCGGCCATTCGCTATCTCAGCGAGAACGGGCCGGACCTGGTTGATCTCGGCGGCTTTGCCAATTCGCTCGGCCTCTCCGAACGGCAGTTGACCGATCTTTTCCGCCGCTGGTGCGGCCTCAGCCCCAAGAGCTTTGCGCAGGCGGTGGCGCTTGACCATGCCAAGTCCCTCTTGCGCAATCAGGAAAGCGTGCTCGACACCACCTACGAGATCGGGCTCTCTTCAACCTCGCGGCTCCATGATTTGTTCGTCGCCTATGAAGCCATGCCGCCCGGGGTCTTTCGGGCTGGGGGCGCAGGCCTCGACATGGTCTGGGGCACAGCGCCCTCGCCCTTCGGCACCGCGGTCGTGACGGCCACTGATTACGGGCTATCGGGCATTGGTTTTGCCGATGGCGACACGAGCGTTGAAGCCGCGTTTGCCGATCTCGCCAATCGCTGGCCCAATGCACGCTTCATCCGCCACGATCAGCGCATCGCCCCGTTGGTGGCACAGGCGTTTGATCCCCGGCAGTGGTCTGCCGACCGGCCGGTTCGCATCGTGCTGATCGGGACGGACTTCGAGGTCAAGGTCTGGGAAACCCTCCTCAAGATCCCCGTAGGCAAGGCTACGACCTACCAATCCGTTGCTAACCATATCGGCCGCCCAAAAGCATCCCGCGCCGTGGGCGCTGCCGTGGGCAAAAATCCGATTTCGTTTGTGGTCCCCTGCCATCGCGTCGTCGGCAGCACCGGCGCGCTTACCGGTTATCATTGGGGCGTGCCTCGGAAGCGCGCCATTTTGGGCTGGGAAGCCGGCGTGATCTCGGCAGCGCATTGAGGTTGCCGAAGAGGAACCACAAACGCGGTGTCATCCCGGCCTTGAGCCGGGATCCATCTCGAGATCACTCCACAGCCGCAAGGTGGAGCGTTTAGCAGGCGAAAGCGTTCCGAGCTGCACCCTCAGAGGATGGATCCCGGTCAAGCCCGGGATGACTGGGGATGAACGGAGAGTCGCGGAAGGCTGCGCCTACAGCTCCACCTTCGCTTCTAGCTTCCCATCCGCCCCGATCCGGTACACCGTCGGCTCGCCCGTCGCGATTTCGCGCTTGAGGATCTCATCCGGCGTCAGGTTCTCGATCGCCATCACCAGGGCGCGCAAGGAATTGCCATGCGCGGCAATCAGCACCGTCTTGCCAGCCTGCAGCTGCGGCAGGATTTCTCGCTCATAGTACGGCAGGGTGCGTGCTGCCGTGTCCTTGAGGCTTTCGCCGCCCGGAGGGGGCACGTCATAGGAGCGGCGCCAGATCAGCACCTGCTCTTCACCCCATTTGGCGCGGGCATCGTCCTTGTTGAGCCCGGACAGATCGCCATAGTCGCGTTCATTAAGCGCCGTATGGCGCACGATGGTGACATCGCTGATCCCCATTTCTTCGAGCATCAGGTCCAGCGTGTGCTGCGCCCGACGAAGGGCCGAGGTGTAATAGAGGTCCGGAACGATCCCCTTGGCCTTGAGCTTCTTGCCGGTGGCGCGTGCCTCGGTTTCCCCCAGCTCGGTCAGATTTGGATTGCGCCAACCAGTAAAAAGGTTCTTGAGGTTCCACTCGCTTTGCCCATGGCGCACGAGGATGAGGGTACCGGACATTCTTGTTTCCTTGTCTTTTTAGTGGGAAAGGCCGAGCACATCAGCCATGGAATAAAGCCCTGCCGGCTGCCGCGCAGCCCATAGAGCGGCGCGCACGGCGCCATTGGCATAGATGGTGCGGTCCTGGGCGCGGTGATTGAGTTCGATGCGTTCCGAAGGCCCGGCCAAAATCACCATATGATCGCCGATGACATTGCCGCCACGCAGCGTCGCAAAGCCGATCGTGCCAGCCTCGCGCGGGCCGGTATGGCCGTCGCGCACCGTCACCGCCTTGTCCTTGAGGTTGATATTGCGTCCACGCGCTGCGGCTTCGCCCAGCATCAGGGCCGTGCCAGAAGGCGCATCGACCTTTTTGTTGTGATGCATTTCAAGAATTTCAACGTCGTAGTCGGCTAGCGCCTGGGCAGCTTTTTGCAGGAGGTCAGTCAGCAGCACCATGCCGGGAGAAAAATTGCCCGACTTGACGATGCGCGCCCCCTGGCTCGCCGCTTGCCGGATGGCCTCATCATCGGCTTCTGAGCAACCCGTCGTGCCGACGATGTGGACCAGGCCCCGAGCAGCCGCCTTTTGCGCCAAGGCCACGCTTGCCGCGGGGGCAGTAAAATCGATGATTGCATCAGCCTCGGCGAGCACAGCGTCGATGTCATCGGAAACAAGCACGCCCAGCGGCTCACCCCCGGCAAGCGTACCAGCATCCCGGCCCAGGCTGGGGCTACCGGGCCGATCGATGGCGCCATGGAGAACAATGCCAGGAGCTGCAGCTACCGCAGCAATGCTGGCGCTCCCCATGCGCCCGCCGGCGCCCGCTACCACGATCTTCAACTCTGCCATCACCTGCTCCCCATTTGCGTCGGCTATAGCAGCGCATGGGCAAAACGCCAACAGCGCTGCCCCATTGCCGTCACTGTGCTAAGATGGTGTTTCGCAATCGCAGGGGGAACAGAGCATTGACCATCACCAACGCGTTGGCCGGTATCGCTGTGGACAATATGGGCGAGGCGCTCGATTTCTATGAACGGCTGTTCGGCCGCCCGGCCGATGCCCGCCCGATGGGGGATCATGCCGAATGGAAACTGCCCGGCGGTGGCTGGGTGCAGGTCCATACCGACAGCGACCGTGCCGGAGCATCCCACCTGACGCTGATCGTTGACGACATTGCCGAAGAACTCGGCCGCCTGAGCCTTCAGGGATTGATGCCCGTCGCCAAATCAGTCGGTGATTTCTTCAAGACCGCCAAGTTCCGCGACCCCGACGGTAACCAGATCATCTTCAGCCAGCCTCAGCCGGGGACTTACTAGGCTCCTCTGACAAGCAACACGCCCCAACCCATCGTCATCACCCGGCTCGTCCGGGTGATCCAACTTCCAGCGTGCGCGGAGCCGTGGATTGCCCGGACAAGCCGGGCAATGACGCTGTGGCGGAAATACTACACCCGCCGCAGCTGCACTTCTTCGATCAAATGGCTCTTGCCCTTCTTGAGGATCAAATCCGCCCGCCCGCGGGTGGGCAGGACATTGTCGAGCAGGTTTGGCAGGTTGATGGTCCGCCACACCATGCGCCCGAACTCCCCGGCTTCGGCTTCGCTCATTTCGGCAAAGCGGCGGAAGAACGAGTTGGGATCGCGGAAGGCGGTTTCGCGCAGGCGAAAGAAGCGCTCCATGAACCAGGCTTCGAGATCGTCATTGTCGGCGTCGATGTAAACGGAAAAGTCGATGAAATCGGACGCAAAAAGGATCGGCTTGCCGGTCCTGGGCAGTTCGCCCGGCTGAAGAATATTGAGCCCTTCGACGATCAGGATATCGGGCCGGTCGACGATAATCTCGCTGCCCGGCACCACGTCATAAACGAGGTGCGAATAAACCGGCACCGCAACATTGCCCTTCCCAGACTTGATATCAGCCAGGAACTCCACAAAGCGCGCGCGATCATAGCTTTCGGGAAAACCCTTGCGCTCCATGATGCCGCGTTCGGTCAGCACCGCATTGGGATAAAGAAAGCCGTCGGTCGTTACTAGATCGACCTTGGGGCTTGACGGCCAGCGCTGCAGCAGGGCCTGGAGGATACGGGCGGTAGTGGATTTCCCTACCGCCACCGATCCCGCCACGCCGATGATGAACGGGACTTTTTGGTCCGCCGCTTCCAAAAAGCGAGTGGACACATTGTGTAGTTCCTGGATGGCCTCGACATAAAAGGAGAGAAGGCGCGTGAGCGGCAGGTAGACCTCTTCGGCCTCTTCGATCGAGATGGGATCGCTCAGCGTGCGCAGCCGCTGGATGTCCTCGCGCATCAGGGTCATCGGCTCGTCGGCGCGCAGGGCGCTCCATTCGGCCTTGGTGAAATGATGGTAGGGCGCGAGGGCAGCCAGGCGCTTGGCCATCAGTTCGGATCCTTCCGAGATGCCTTTTCAGCGAGGCCAGATTGTCCGGTACGCCGGTCGAGTTCGGCCATAACCTCACCGAGCGGCACGCCCCCCACCCGCAGCACCACCAGAAGGTGGTAAAGCACATCGGCCGATTCCGTCACCAGTTCGGCCCGATTGCCGGTCACCGCGGCAATCACAGCCTCCGTTGCTTCCTCGCCGAGCTTTTGCGCGCACTTTTCCATGCCCCGCCCCAGGAGCTTGGCCGTATAGCTTTCATCGGGTGAAGCGGCGCCGCGGATGGCGATGCGGCTTTCGAGTTCATCCAGCGTCATCCGTTCACCCCATCCTGCACCGAGCCATCCATGCGCACATCAACGCCATGCTCGCGCAAATAGCGCTTGGCCTCGCCGATCGTGAAGGTGCCGAAGTGGAAGATCGATGCAGCCAGCACGGCACTGGCATGGCCCTCGGTCACGCCATCCACGAGGTCCTGCAGCGAACCGACGCCGCCCGAGGCAATCACCGGCACTTCCACTTCATCGGCAATGGTCCGGGTGAGCTTGAGATCGAAGCCCGACTTTGTCCCGTCGCGGTCCATGGAGGTCACCAGCAATTCGCCGGCGCCGCGCTCCACCATGCGCGCTGCGAACTCCACGGCGTCGATCCCCGTCGGCTTGCGCCCCCCATGAGTGAAGATTTCCCAGGCGCTCTGGTTGTCGCCGCCGACGGTCTGGTTCAGCCGCTGCTTGGCATCGACGGAGACAACGATGCACTGGTTGCCGAACTTGTCAGCCGCCCGCGCAATAAAATCGGGATCGTTCACGGCGGCCGAGTTGATCGCCACTTTGTCGGCACCGGCGAGGAGAAGCTTGCGGATATCCTCAATGGTCCGCACCCCGCCCCCAACCGTCACCGGCATAAAGCAGTGCTCGGCCGTCCTGGCCACCACGTCAAAAATGGTGTCGCGACCCTCGTGGCTCGCCGCAATATCGAGAAAGGTCAGCTCGTCCGCGCCGGCGGCATCATAGGCCATGGCGGCCTCAACCGGGTCACCGGCATCGCGCAGATCAACGAACTGCACGCCCTTGACGACACGGCCGTTCATCACGTCAAGGCAAGGGATCAAACGCGTCTTGAGAGTCATGCCGCCCTCTTCAGAAGCGCCAATGCTTCACGTGAATCAATCCGCCCGTCATAAAGCGCCCGGCCGGAGATCGCGCCTTCGAGCACCTGGTAGTCTGCTTGCGTCATTTTCTCGATATCAGCCATGGAGGCCAGGCCACCCGAGGCAATCACGGGGATGCTCGTTGCCCGTGCCAACTCCAGCGTCGATGCCCAGTTGATCCCAGCCAAGACGCCGTCGCGATCGATATCGGTATAGATAATGGCCGCCACGCCAGCGCCCTCGAAGCGCTTGGCGAGCTCGATCACCGATAGCTCGGACGTTTCCGCCCAACCTTCGACAGCCACCATGCTGGCACGCGCATCGATGCCAACGGCGACCTGGCCCGGAAAGCGCTTGGCCGCTTCCTTCACCAGTGCTGGATCGCGCACCGCGACCGTTCCCAGGATCACGCGCGCCAGCCCTTTGCCGAGCCAGCTTTCCACATGCTCCAGCGTTCTGATCCCGCCGCCAAGCTGAACCGGGAACCGGACGGCTTTGAGAATAGCTTCCACGGCTACGCCATTGCGGCTTTCCCCGGCAAAAGCGCCGTTGAGATCAACCACGTGGAGATATTCAAAGCCCTGCTCTTCGAACGACCGCGCCTGGGCAGCGGGATCGTCGTTAAACACGGTGGCCTGCGCCATGTCGCCCAGCTTGAGGCGCACGCATTGGCCGTCCTTGAGGTCGATTGCGGGAAAGAGGATCACGGCGTCCACCTCAAGAAGTTTTCGATCAGCCGCAGGCCGAGCGCCTGGGATTTCTCCGGGTGGAACTGCGCACCAAAGAGATTGTCACGGCCCACGCAGGCCGTCACTGATCCACCATAGTCCACCGTTGCGGTCCGCATTCCATCATCATCTGTGTGGAGGTGATAGGAGTGAACGAAATAGGCATGGAGCCCATTCGGACCATCGGGAATGCCTGCAAGCACCGCGTGCGGGCGCGCAATGGCAATCGTGTTCCAGCCCATGTGCGGGATCTTGAGCTGGGGATTGTTTGGCTTGATGCGCTCCACCGCGCCTGGAATCCAGCCCAAGCCTGGCGTTACCGCTTTTTCCCGCCCTTCACTGGCCATCAACTGCATGCCCACGCACACACCCAGGAACGGCTTGCCTTTCCCGATCACCTGCTCTTCGAGCACCTCGATCATGCCCGGGACGGCATCGAGCCCCGCCTTGCAATCGGCAAAAGCCCCGACGCCTGGCAGCATGATCCGGTCCGCCCGGCGCACCTGCTCGGGGTCGGCGGTCACCGACACCTCGATTTCCCCCACTACACGAGCCATGCGCTCGAAAGCCTTGCTCGCCGAGTGGAGATTGCCCGCGCCATAGTCGATGATTGCAACCGTACTCATCGCAGTGCCTCCAGCTGTGCAAGATCGGCACTGGCGGCGATCCGCTCGCCGCGCAGGCGCCACCCGCGCGCTTGGAGCGCATGCCGGCGAAACGATGGTGCGGCGAAGCCGAGCCAGATGGCGCCGAGGACGTAAAGAAAGAACACGGCACCGTCACCAAGCAAGGGCGTTAGAGCAACCAGCGTCGCCGCGCTCAGGAGCCAGGCCAGCGTTTCCAGCCACAACCTATGCCGCAGGAGGAACACGGGCGGCAACACGGCCGCCAGCCAGCTGAATTGTTCAGCCACCGGCACCGGCAGATCGCCCCTGCCAGGCTTCGGATCAAAAATCGCGTAGAGGGTCACCAGACATTCCACATATTCGATGTCATCCCGAACTTGATCCGGGATCCATCTCGAGATTTCAGGATGGACCCCGGATCAAAGTCCGGGGTGACACCGCGTTTGTCGAGGAAATAGTGCAAAAGCCGGGAAAGCGAAACCCCGGGCACCTAAAGCCTTTCAGAGCATGCCCTTGGTGCTCGGCACCCGATCGGCTGCCCGCGGGTCAATTTCCACTGCCTCGCGCAGTGCCCGGGCGACAGCCTTGAACATCGACTCGGCCAGGTGGTGGTTGTTGTCGAAATAGAAGTTCTCGATATGGAGCGTGATGCCGGCATTCATCGCAAAAGCCTGCCAGAACTCGCGGAAGAGTTCGGTGTCCATTTCGCCGATCTTGGGCCGGTCGAACTCTGCCTTGAACACGAGAAACGGCCGACCGGACACATCAAGCGCCGCGCGTGTCAGCGTGCCGTCCATGGGCAGGTCCGAAGACGCATAGCGGCGAATGCCCTTTTTGTCGCCCAGCGCCTCGCGAATGGCTTGCCCCAGCGCAATGCCGACATCCTCAACGCTGTGGTGGAAGTCGATATGGAGATCGCCATTGCAGCGGACATCCATGTCGATCAAGGAATGTCGGCTGAGCTGGTCGAGCATGTGGTCGAAGAAACCGATCCCCGTCGCCATGGAATGCGTGCCGGTCCCGTCGAGGTTGATCGAGACGTCGATCTCGGTCTCGTTGGTCTTGCGGGCAATGGTGGCGGTACGCATGGACGTGAAACTCCGGTTCAAACGGCTCCCTAGCACTTATGCACGCCGGCATAAAGATTGCGTTGCGGCACGCATTATCCTGCTTATCCCCGCCTCCACCGGCTGTGCCATGATCCCCCATGTTCCTGCCACGCACCGGCCTCCACGCAAGGCCGGGCAGGAAGACCGGCAGATGGAGGCGTCCGTCTGGGCGAGGAAGCACGGCAGCCGCACCTGAAACACTGGTTGTGCCTGAACCGCCCGCCTAAAATCCGGATCGTGACGGGCGGCCCTTGGCTCCCACACAAACTTATAGACAGAGCCAAAGGCCGCCCGTTACCCGTGTCACCGACCAGCTGTTCGCGCTGGAGCGGCGTTTCGGCATGTCTGTTGCAATCCCCGTCGCCACTCCTAAATACTAGCCAACAGTTCTGGAGTAATCCCCCAATGAGTGAGAGTTCTTTTCCCGGGTGGCACGGGACGACGATCGTTTCCGTGCGCAAGGGCAACAAGGTCGTGGTGGCTGGCGATGGCCAGGTCTCCATGGGCCAAACCGTGATGAAGCACAGTGCCAAGAAGGTGCGGCGCCTGGCAGGCGGCAGGGTGATCGGCGGCTTTGCCGGCTCCACCGCCGATGCCTTTACCCTGTTCGAGCGGCTTGAAGCCAAGCTCGAGCAATATCCCGACCAGCTGATGCGCGCCGCCGTTGAGCTGGCCAAGGATTGGCGGACCGACCGCTATTTGCGCAAGCTTGAAGCCATGATGATCGTGGCTGACAAGGCCGACACACTGGTGCTGACCGGCAATGGTGATGTCCTTACCCCCGACCACGGCGTCATCGCCATCGGCTCGGGCGGCAACTACGCACATTCGGCCGCCCTGGCCCTCCATCAGGCGACCGAGCTCGACGCCGAGGACATTGCCCGCCGCGCCATGAAGATCGCCGAGGAGATCTGCGTCTACACCAATGGCAATGTGACCGTTGAAGCGATCGAGCTCGGCGCGTGACCTACACGGTCCGAAGGCTTACCGCCGATGATGTCGCAGCCTATCGGGCCATTCGGTTCGAGGCACTGACCGACCATCCTGAAGCCTATGCCAGCTCGGCCGAAAGCTTCATGGCGCGGAGCGATGAGGACCTTGCCCAGCAGCTCGGGCGCATGGCGTTTTTCGGCGTCTTTGCGGATGGAGCTCTGGGCGGCATCGTCGCTTTCGGACAAACCGATGGTGAACGCGAGCGTCACCGTGGCTGGCTCTACCAGGTTTATGTGCAGCCTCGCCTGCGTGGCACGGGTGCTGCCCTCGCCCTCTTGAACCACGCCATCGAGCATGCCCGCCAATCAGTGCTGCAATTGCACCTGATGGTCGGGGTACACAACACGCCGGCCATCCGGCTCTACCTAAAGGCGGGGTTCACCACCTATGGCACCGATCCCCGCTGCCTTCTCGTGAACGGTCGATATATCGACGAACACATGATGGTGCGCTTTTTCGATGAGGCACCAGGAAAGACAGACCAAAATGACTGAAACCAATTTTTCCCCGCGCGAGATCGTTTCCGAGCTCGACCGCAACATTGTGGGTCAGAACGATGCCAAGCGTGCCGTGGCCGTGGCGCTGCGCAACCGCTGGCGCCGCCAGCAGCTTTCCCCAGAGTTGCGCCGTGAGGTCAGCCCCAAGAACATTCTGATGATTGGGCCGACCGGCGTCGGCAAGACTGAGATTTCACGCCGTCTGGCCCGCCTTGCTCAGGCACCTTTCATCAAGGTCGAAGCAACCAAGTTCACCGAAGTGGGCTATGTCGGCCGCGATGTCGAGCAGATCATCCGTGACCTTGTGGAAGCGGGCATTACCGTCCTGCGCGACAAGCGCCGCGCCGATGTGCAGGCGCAGGCCCATGCCAATGCCGAAAACCGCGTGCTGGACGCCCTGGTCGGCAATTCCGCTGCGCCGTCCACCCGCGACTCCTTCCGCAAGAAGCTGCGCAACAACGAGCTCGACGACAGCGAAATCGAGATCGAGATGACCCCGGCCGCAAGTACAGGTGGCTTCGAGATACCCGGCATGCCCAATGGCGGCATCGGCATGATCAATCTCAGCGACATGTTCAAGCAGGCCATGGGCGGGCGCGGCGTCAAAAGGAAGATCAAGGTTAAGGATGCTTATGAGCCGCTGATCGCCGAGGAAGCCGACAAGCTTCTTGATCAGGACCAGCTCAAGTCCGAGGCCATCGAGTTGGTCGAGAACCACGGCATTGTCTTCATCGACGAGATCGACAAGGTCGCCCATCGCGAAGGTGGTGCCCAGGGCGGTCCGTCACGCGAAGGCGTGCAGCGCGACCTGCTGCCCTTGATCGAGGGCACGACCGTTTCGACCAAGTACGGCCCGGTCAAGACCGACCATATCCTGTTCATCGCTTCGGGCGCCTTCCACGTGAGCAAGCCTAGCGATCTCCTGCCAGAGCTGCAGGGTCGCCTGCCGATCCGGGTGGAGCTCAAGGCGCTGACGCGTGAGGACTTCATCCGCATTCTCAACGACACCGATGCCAGCCTCATCAAGCAATACGTGGCGCTGATGGGCACCGAAGGGGTGACGCTGGATTTCACCCAAGACGCTATTGAGGCCATTGCCGATGCAGCGGTCCGGGTCAACGGTTCGGTTGAGAACATTGGTGCCCGGCGCTTGCAGACGGTGATGGAGCGCCTTGTGGAAGACATCAGCTTCGAAGCCCCAGACAAGCAGGGCCAGACCATTCGCATCAATGCGCAGTTTGTAGCGGACAAGGTCGGCGTTCTGGCTGGCGACACGGATCTGAGCAAGTTCGTGCTCTAGTTCGGCACCTAAACCTTGCCGCACTCCGCTCGTCACCCTCGGGCTTGACCCGAGGGCTCTTCACTTGCGGGATACGACCAAGTACAGCGCCCTCGGGTCAAGCCCGAGGGTGACTTTTTGTGGGTTTTGAACTTACGCAGCTGCCCCCAGCAACCCACTCGCCTTGATCCCATCAAACACGAACTGCACCGCCAACGCTGCCAGCAGAATACCAATGACGCGAGACACCACGGCGAGCCCCGTCACCCCCAACAGCCGCTGAATCGGAATAGCCACCAGCAGCGTCAGCCAGGCCAGGAATAGGATCACCACAATCGCAAAGAGCACGGCCCAGAATTCGGCATTGCTCGTGGTTCCAGTAGTCAGCAGGATCACAGCGCTGATCGCACCCGGTCCGGCCAGGAGCGGCATGGCCAAGGGAAAGACTGCAATGTCGTCGCGCTGCCGGGCTTCGACCTCTTCCTCGTCGGTCGTTCCTGTGCCGCCGGAATGGCGGGCAAACACCATGTCGATCGCGATCAGGAAGAGGAGCAAGCCGCCGGCCGTGCGCAGGGCCGGAATGGTAATGCCGAACACTTCCAGGATCGCATTGCCCAGAACCGCAAAGAGCAGGAGGATGCCCGTTGCGATCAGCACGCCGCGCGTTGCAAAGGCGAAGCGCTCGGCGGCAGTGTTGCGCTTGGTCAGGGCCGCAAAGATAAAGGCGATGTCGGCAACGCCCACCGTGGCGAACAGCGTCGCAAAGGCGACCAGAAACGTAGTTGTCGGCAAGACGCTGCTCCTCCAAACGGGCTAGCGATAGCGGTTTCCACTGCCCTTGCCCAGAGCGTGCGCCCGGAGAATCCGACCAGATCAGCCAAGGTAATCCCCCTCCACAGCAGCGGCGCTATAACACTGCGCATAGAAGATTTGAGGGAGATAAAGCAGCCGCTTACTTACTGCGATCAGTCTTGTCGATTGGCAGGGCATAAAGCTCAAGACGGTGATCCACCAACCGATAGCCCAGTCGCTTGGCGATCACTTCCTGGATGGCTTCGATTTCCTCGTTGCGGAACTCGATCACCGTGCCGGAGCGGACATCAATCAGGTGATCGTGGTGCTCATCTGGAATCAGCTCGAAGCGGGCACGACCGTCCTTGAAGTCATGCTTGGTGATCAGCCCGGCTTCTTCAAAGAGGTTCACCGTGCGATAGACCGTTGAGAGCGAGATGCGATCATCAATCGCCGAAGCACGCCGGTAGAGTTCTTCGACATCGGGATGGTCGCTCGCCGCCTCGATCACCTGCGCTATGATCCGGCGCTGGTCGGTCATCCGCATGCCTTTTTGCACGCAGGCTTCCTCGAGAGTGGGATCTGTGGGGCTCTTGTTCATCCAACCGGGTTACCCAAGATCGCGCGCCATGACAAGCGCGGTGGCCGCCGAGCCATCGGGCTTTGGATAATAGCCCTTGCGCGTGGAAACGGTCTTGAAGCCCTGCCCCTGGTAGAGGCGGATGGCTGCCTTGTTATCCTCGCTGACTTCGAGGAACATGCGGCGCGCCGGGCTCATGAGCAGATCATCAAAGGCGGCCCGCAGCAGCGCCTGCCCGATTCGCTTGCCGCGCCATTTCGGATCAACGGCGATGGTCAGCAGTTCGGCTTCATCGGCAGCGATGCGGATTAGGGCAAAACCAGCAATGCGCCGCTTGCTATCGCAGGCCACATAAACAAGCGTACTGGCTTCGCCGAGGAAGTTGGCGAACTCGGCCTCCGGCCAGCCACGGTAGAAGCCAGAGGCGTGGATACGCGCCAGTTCGCCTGCGTCTCTTGCCTGCCCGGGCTCGATATGCAGGCCCGTCGGAGCCATCCAGAGCTTCATCATGAGGGGCGCCTTGCGATGCGCGCCGCTCCTTGCGGCTTGGCATCGGCATCCCTGACATAGGTCGCCTCGGGCGGATAAGCGCTAGGCTCAGCATCAGGAGCAAAGCGAGCCACCAGTGCGATATCTACAAAAGGCGATTCGATCAGCGTCGTTCCGGGCACAATTGCTGCCCGCGCCTGCTCCAGGGGCAGCAATCGAGCAGCACTACTTGGCTGCCCAGGCGCTGAGAACGTTTGAAAATAAGCTTCACCACGACGCGCATCGAGCAGCACTGTCGAAGCTCCTTTGGCAGATAGGGACAGCGCAAGAAGACTTGGCATTCCAATCACCGGAATAGATCGTGCCAAACCCAAGCCTCGAGCCGCCGACAACCCAATCCGCAGCCCGGTAAATGAGCCCGGCCCCGTCGTACTCGCCACCCGCTCTAGGTCGGCATAGCCAATCCCATTACGCCCGAGCAGGTCGCCAATTCGGTCAAAGATCAGCTCGGCATGACCGGTGGCGATCTCGTCCACCGAGACATCCACCCGCCCATCGGCAAGAAGCAAGGCCAATTGCAGGCGTGGCGCAGCGGTGTCGATGGCAAGGACGATGGTCATGCCCAAGGCTCTAGCGTGTTTGCGCTGGGGACTGAAGAGCCTTCAACATGAGGTACTAGGCCGCCAGATCCGCGACTACAGCATCAAGCACCGGCCAACCGCGGTCGGTCACGCGAATATTGCCATTGGGCAGCGTTTCCACGAAGCCATAGCCCTTGAGCGCATCGATCTGCCGCGCCGAAATCTGGCGCCCTGAAATGGCGGTGAACCGTGAAGGCGAAATACCTTCCTTCAGCCGCAGGCCCATGACGAGGAACTCGTCGCCCTGCTCTTCCCAGGTCAGCACATCGTCAACCACCATGCCGTGGCCCACGCTGTTTACTCGTTTCTGCCAATCGAACGGCATTTTTTCAGCTGCCGTGGCATGGCGCTGGTTGTTGATCATCAACCGGCCATGGGCGCCCGGCCCAATCCCGGCATACTCGCCGTAGCGCCAGTAAAGCAGATTATGCAGGCTCTCCTGCCCTGGCCGGGCATGATTGGATATTTCATAGGCTGGCAGACCTGCCGCTGCGGTCAGTTCCTGGGTGAGCTCGTAGAAGTCTGCCGCCAGATCCTCGTCCGGCATCTGCAGCTTGCCGGCGCGATGGAGATCGAAATAGCGGGTCCCCTGCTCGATAGTGAGCTGGTAAAGGCTGATATGTCCCTTGGCCAGCCACAGCGCTTCCTTGAGCTCATCTTCCCAGTCATCGAGCGTCTGCCGGGGACGGGCATAGATGATGTCAAAGCTTGAGCGATCGAAAACGCTCTGAGCGATGCGCACCGCAGCAACGGCTTCATCCACCGTGTGCCGGCGGCCCAGTTCCGCAAGCGGCCCCTCGCGCAGGGATTGCACACCCAAGGACACGCGGTTGACCCCAGCCGTGCGGAACCCCTTGAAGCGATCCACCTCGACGCTGGTCGGGTTGGCTTCCAGCGTGATCTCGGCTTTGGGCTCAACCGTCCAATGCCGGGCAATGGCATCAATGATCCGACCGGTTGCATTGGGCGACATCAGCGAGGGCGTGCCGCCGCCAAAAAAGATCGACTGCACGACGCGTCCAGGCGTCAAGGTTGCTGCGTGCGCAATCTCGCGCTCATAGGCCTGCACATAGCCGTCTTCGTCGAACGGCCCACGATGCACATGGCTGTTGAAGTCACAATAGGGGCATTTGCTGGCGCAGAACGGCCAGTGCACGTAAACGCCGAAGAGATCGTTCGCCCTAGCGCTCAATCTGGTTTTCCACGAATTGAGCGAAAGCACGAGCTCGATGGCTCAGCCCCTGCTGGCCGGGGGTCCAGCTATGCTTCATTTCGGGCGGCATCTGGCCGAAGGTAGTGTCGTAGCCGTCGGGCATGAACACGGGATCATAGCCATGCCCGCGCTCGCCCCGTGGCGGCCAGACCATCATGCCATCGCACTTGCCGACATAGAGCACGTCGCGCCCATCAGGATGGGCCAGGCATAAGGTGGCGTTGAAATAAGCGCGACGCTGTCCGGGCGATGTGGCATTGGCGGCTTGCAACGCGTCTTCGACACGCTTCATGGCATGGTCGAAATTGCGCGGCACGCCAGCCCAATCAGCGGTATAAACACCAGGATCGCCGCCCAGCGCTTCGACGCACAATCCTGAATCATCGCTCAGCGCCAGCATGCCTGACCCTTGCGCAGCCGCATGAGCCTTGATGCGGGCATTTTCGGCAAAGGTCGTGCCGGTCTCCTCAGGCTCGGGCAGGTCCAGTTCGGCGGCCGAGATTAGTTCTAGTCCAAACGGCTCGAAGAGCTCCTGGAATTCAGCGAGCTTGCCCTTGTTGTGGGAAGCCAGCACCAGCCGATCGCCCGCATGGAGCCGTGGAATGCTCATTTCATTGCACTCTTGGGCTTGGCATCGAGCGCCCGTGTTACGTCGTGCCAGAGAGCGCAGCGCTCCGGTGCCAGAGCAGGCTGCTGTTCAACTGGCTGTGCCGACGCCGCGGCGATTTTCTTGAGAAGCCAGCCGATCATGATTGCAAGACCGTCCGCTGCATTTCGGTAAGATCACCGATTCCCGCTTCAGCCAAAGCCATCAGCGCATCGAGCTCATCGCGTGAAAACGGCGCCTGCTCGGCCGTGCCCTGGATCTCGACGAACTTGCCCGAGCCGGTCATCACGAAATTAGCGTCGGTATGGGCCTCCACGTCCTCGAGATAGTCGAGGTCCAGCACCGGAGTGCCACGATAAATGCCGCAAGACACAGCGGCCACTGAATCCCGCAGCGCCTGTCCCTTGAGGAGCTTGCGCTCGTCCATCCACTTCAGGGCATCGGCCAGCGCCACATAGGCGCCGGTGATCGAAGCCGTCCTGGTGCCGCCATCGGCCTCCAGCACGTCACAATCAAGGGTGATCTGGTTTTCGCCCAGAAGCTGCAGATCAACGACGGCGCGCAAAGAGCGGCCGATTAGCCGCTGGATTTCCTGGGTCCGGCCGGACTGCTTGCCAGCTGTCGCCTCGCGACGCGTGCGCGAATTGGTGGCGCGGGGCAGCATGCCGTATTCAGCCGTGACCCAGCCCTGACCTTTGCCACGCAACCACCCGGGCAGACTCGTTTCCACCGAAGCCGTCACCAGCACCTTTGTGTTGCCGAAAGAAATAAGGCACGAGCCTTCCGCCTTCTGTGCCACGCCGCGTTCGAAGGTCACGGCGCGGATCTGATTGGGCTCACGTCCTGAAGGGCGCATATAGAACCTGGGAGAAATTACTGTTAACCGCCTCTTAACCCTCATCGGCCCGGCTCACAAGCCGCAGCGGCTTGGCGCAAGGCGGTAATGCGCTTAAATGGTGGCTCACGGTTAAAGTGGATCATTTTATTCGAAACCACATGAGCAAGCCCCCTGAAGATTTCTTGAGCGTGCTGAATGCCCGCAGCCAGGATATTTTCCGCAAGATCGTCGAGCGGTATCTTGAAACTGGATCGCCCGTCGGCTCGCGTGATCTCTCGCGCATGTTGCAGACCGGCCTGTCGCCCGCTTCGGTGCGCAATGTCATGGCGGATCTGGAGGATCTGGGTCTCATCGCGGCGCCGCACACCTCGGCAGGCCGGGCGCCAACCCAGGAAGGCCTTCGGTTTTTCATCGACGCTATGCTTGAATTGGGCGCGGTGAACGAAGCGGAACGCAATCAGATCGCCAAGTCCATCGAGGGTCAGCGCCGCGGCCATGTGGAAGATGTGCTGACGGAAGCCAGCCAATTGCTGAGCGGGTTGAGCCAGGGCGCGGGCGTGGTGATCGCCACTAAATCGGACATGGTGCTACGCCATCTCGAATTCGTGCGGCTCGATGCCACTCGCGCCATGGCGATCCTCGTCGGCGAGGATGGGCAGGTGGAAAACCGCATCTTGGAAACGCCGCCGGGCCTCACCGCCAGTGCTCTGACCAAAGCCAGCAATTTCCTTGCCCACCATGTTGTGGGCCGCACTATTGCCGAAGCGCGCAAGATTCTCCTTGAACAGCGCGCCGAACAGCGCGCCGAGCTCGATGAGCTCACCCAAAGACTCGTGGACCAAGGCATCGCAACCCTGAGCCAAAACGGGGCAGCGAGCACGCCGACTGTGATCGTCCGGGGCCGGGCGAACCTCATCAACGACACCATGGCGTCCGATGAATTGCTCCGTATGCGGCAGCTATTCGACGAGCTGGAAAGCAAGGATGGCCTCCTTGAACTTTTGGGCGATGCGGAAAAGGCGCAAGGCGTGCGCATTTTCATCGGGTCGGAGAACAAGCTCTTTTCCCTCTCCGGCTCATCGGTCATCCTTTCCCCATACAAGGATGCCAATGACAAGGTGGTGGGCGTTTTGGGTGTCATCGGGCCCACCCGGCTCAACTATGCCCGCATCGTGCCGGTGGTCGACTATACCGCCCATGTGATTACGGCGATGATGGCGCGCAAGCGCAACAACAGCTGAGGGTTGAAAACCATTTCGAAGTGGCCGATATCGGCACCAAACCTTTTATCTATGCGGAAGCCCTAAATGATGAGCGACGAGAACGCCGCCTCTGGCGATGTGCCGGAAGTCGAAACCCCTGTCGAGCAGCCCGAGATCGATCCTGTCGAAGCCTTGCGGGCCGAAAATGCCGAGCTCAAGGACCGCGTCCTGCGCGCCCATGCCGAAATGGAAAACCTGCGCAAGCGCACTGAGCGCGATGTTGCTGACACGCGTTCCTATGCCATTGCCGGCTTTGCCCGCGATATGCTGAGCGCCACCGATGCCTTGAGCCGCGCCCTCCTTGTTTTGCCGGCAGAAGCCCGTTCTTCGGATGACGCCACGATCAAGTCGCTCATCGAAGGCATCGAAATGACCGAACGCGAAATGCAGCGGCTCTTAGCCAAGCATGGCGTCAAGCCGATCGAGGCCGAGGGTCAGAAGTTCGATCCCCACAAGCACCAGGCCATGTTTGAAGTGCCCGACCCCAGCCGCCCAGAGGGCACTGTTGTGCAGGTGGTCCAGGCTGGCTTTGCTATTGGCGAGCGCGTCCTGCGTCCCGCCATGGTGGGCGTGGCCAAGGGCGGCCCGAGCCACGCACCGGCCGACGAAGCAGTCGACAAAAGCGCCTGACCGTACGCTAAACGTTTCACGTGAATCCCCGCTCCGGCGGGGATTTTTTCCGGCTAGCCCAAAAGGTCCTTGCTCATGATGCGGGTGACGCCAGCGTCGGCCATATCGGCCCAGGCTCGCTCGAGCGAGCCGGCATTGTCGATTGCCCGCGTTGCGTCTTCGATGACCGTAACATCGTACCCCGCTGCTGCCCCATCGATTGCGGTCCAACCCACACAGAAATCGGTGGCGAGGCCAACAAGGAAGAGGCGACCCACATCGCGCTCGTTAAGGTAACCGGCCAGGCCTGTCAGCGTTTGACGATCGGCTTCCTGGAAACCGGAATAGCTGTCGATCAGCCGGTTGTAGCCCTTGCGGATAATCAGCTGCGCTTGGGGAAGGTCGAGATCCGCCGAGATTTGCGCGCCATGCGTATTCCAGACGCAATGATCCGGCCATAGCACCTGAAGGCCATATGAAAGCTCTACCGTCTCGAACGGTGCCCTGCCCTCGTGCTGGCTGGCAAAGGAGATATGGTCGGCCGGGTGCCAGTCTTGGGTCAGCACAACATTGGTGAATTTCCGGCCAAGCGTATTGATCAGGGGCACGATCTTATCGCCACCCGTAACAGCCAGGCTGCCGCCAGGCAGGAAATCATACTGCACATCAACCACAACCAGCACGTCTTCAGGCAAGATCTCGATCGTCATGGCAGTCCCTCTCTGGCAGATGAGGGGAGTTATGACCTTTCGAGCAAAATTGTCGAGGCTTCAGAATGGAGCGTCTCGGGTCATCTGGCCCCGTTCGGTTTCCGCAAGGGAATTAAGGCACAAACTCTGCCCAAACCTGCTTGAAGCCTAAAACCCACCCTCCTATATACCCCCCAGGCCCAGCAATGGGCACATTCAAGTTCCAAGGAACCCGGCTTTCCCAGCCACGAGACTGCCTCGCAAGGGGGTTTCACCAAGGGTTTGCTCAAGAAAGGCTAGTGTTTATGGCTAAAGTCATCGGTATCGATTTGGGCACCACCAATAGCTGCGTTGCGGTTATGGACGGCGCCAATCCCAAGGTTATCGAAAATGCTGAAGGCGCCCGGACCACGCCCTCGATGGTCGCCTTCTCCAAGGATGGCGAGCGTTTGATCGGCCAGCCGGCCAAGCGCCAGGCTGTCACCAATCCGGAAAATACCCTGTTTGCCGTCAAGCGCCTGATCGGGCGTCGGTTCGATGACGCCGTTGTCGCCAAGGACAAGAACCTTGTGCCCTTCAAGATCACCAAGGCCGATAATGGCGATGCATGGGTCGAAGCTTCGGGTGATAAGTATTCGCCTTCGCAGATTTCGGCCATGGTGCTGCAGAAGATGAAAGAAACCGCCGAATCATATCTCGGCGAGAACGTCACGCAGGCCGTGATCACTGTCCCAGCCTACTTCAACGACTCTCAGCGCCAGGCCACCAAGGACGCAGGCAAGATTGCCGGGCTTGAAGTGCTGCGCATCATCAACGAGCCGACGGCGGCGGCGCTTGCCTATGGCCTCGATAAGAAGAACACCGGCACTATCGCGGTTTATGACCTTGGCGGTGGTACCTTCGACGTTTCGATCCTTGAGATCGGCGATGGCGTTTTTGAAGTGAAGTCCACGAACGGCGACACTTTCCTGGGCGGTGAAGACTTCGACATGCGCCTGGTCGATTACCTAGCCGACGAGTTCAAGAAGGAGCAGGGCATCGACCTGCGCTCCGACAAGCTCGCCCTGCAGCGCCTCAAGGAAGCTGCCGAAAAGGCCAAAATCGAACTGTCGAGCTCGACTCAGACCGAAATCAACCTGCCGTTCATCACGGCCGATGCGTCTGGCCCCAAGCACCTGACGCTGAAGCTCTCCCGCTCCAAGCTCGAATCGCTGGTTGACGACCTCATCCAGAAGACTATCGAGCCTTGCAAGCTGGCGATGAAGGACGCAGGCGTTTCGGCCTCGCAGATTGACGAAGTCGTTCTGGTTGGCGGCATGAGCCGCATGCCCAAGGTGCAGGAAGTAGTAAAGCAGCTGTTCGGCAAGGAGCCGCACAAGGGCGTCAACCCCGACGAAGTCGTGGCACTTGGCGCTGCCATCCAGGCCGGCGTGCTCCAGGGCGACGTCAAGGACGTGCTACTACTCGACGTGACCCCGCTCTCGCTTGGCATCGAAACGCTGGGCGGCGTGTTCACGCGCCTGATCGATCGCAACACCACCATCCCGACCAAGAAGTCGCAGACCTTCTCGACCGCCGAGGACAACCAGAGCGCGGTGACCATCCGCGTGTTCCAGGGCGAGCGCGAAATGGCCGTCAACAACAAGCTCCTGGGCAATTTCGACCTGGCCGGCATCCCACCCGCGCCGCGCGGCGTGCCGCAGATCGAAGTGACCTTCGACATCGACGCCAACGGCATCGTGCAGGTTTCGGCCAAGGACAAGGGCACCGGCAAGGAGCAGCAGATCCGCATCCAGGCTTCTGGTGGTCTTTCCGATGCCGACATCGAGAAGATGGTCAAGGAAGCCGAGCAGAACGCCGAAGCCGATAAGCGCAAGCGCGAAGCTGTGGAAGCCAAGAACCAGGGCGAGTCGCTAATCCACTCGACCGAAAAGTCGCTCAAGGAATATGGCGATAAGGTTTCGGCCGAAGACAAGACCGCGATCGAAACTGCGATCACTGATTTGCGCGCGGTGCTTGATGGCGACGATGGCGAAGTGATCAAGGAAAAAACCGAGGCTCTGGCACAGGCATCGATGAAGCTCGGCGAAGCCATGTACAAAGCTTCTCAGGCGGAAGCCGAAGCCAAGGCCAATGGTAGCGACGACGACAATGACGACGATGTGGTCGACGCCGACTTCGAAGAGGTCAAGGACGACGACAACAAGAAGTCGGCCTAATCAGCCAAAACAAAGGCCCGGGGAAACCCGGGCCTATTTCTTATGTCTTTAGAGATCCCCACCGTCATCACCCGGCGATCCTCGGGCTTGACCCGGGGACCGGGTGATCCAAATTCAGCCGTAAACTATTGGATTGCCCGGTCCCCGGGTCAAGCCCGAGGATGGCCGGGTGATGACGATGGACTAGAGGCCAGAGGTTAAGACCACCTCCCCGCTCAGCAGATCGCGATGATTTCCTCATCGCTCATCCGCCCAGGCACCACCGTTAATGGGATCGGCAGCGCATTGGCGCGCCCCGCAAAATGCATCACCAGCGGTCCCGGTCCATCACCGGACGTCGACGCTGCGAGCACGAGAATTGCGATGTCCTTGTCCTGATCGATCACCCGCTCGATCTCTTCGGCCGGCTCACCCTCGCGCACCACGGACTGGCTGCGGACATCGCCGATATCGCGCAGGCGCGCCAGACGGGTATCCAGATTGCGCTCAGCCTCTTCGACCGCCTCAGCGCGCAGCACATCCTCAACCCCCAGCCCGATGAATTCGGGTTTTTGCACCACGCTCATCAACACCACCGTGCCGCCAGTTCGCTTGACGCGATAGGCAGCGAAGGTCAGCGCCCGGTCGCACTCGTCGGTTTCGTCGATCACCACCAGGAATTTGCGCTTATATTCGGTGTCGTACATGGTGCGCTCCTAACGAACAAAGCCGACGATCTTGCGCACATCGGCCATGATGGGCTGGGCAATGGCGCGCGCCCGCTCGGCTCCATCGCGCAGGATCCGGTCCATTTCGCCCCTATCTGCCACCAAACGCTTCATCTCATCGGCAATGGGAGACAACACTGCGACGGCGAGATCAGCCAGGGCGGGCTTGAACGCGCCCCAGCCCTTGCCGCCGAATTCGCCGAGCACATCATCCACCGAGCGGTTGGACAAAGCAGCAAAGATGCCCACGAGGTTCTCCGCTTCATTGCGTCCCACAAGCCCCGCAGTCTCGCTGGGCAGCGCATCGGCATCGGTCGTGGCGCGCTTGATCTTTTTGCTGATCAGATCGGCATCGTCCATCATGTAAATGGTGGACAGATCCGACGCGTCGGACTTGCTCATCTTCTTGGCGCCGTCCTTAAGCGATTTGACGCGCATGGCAGGGCCGGTCGCCAAAGTCTCGGTGATAGGAAAGAAATCCGCCTGCCCGCCCAGGCTTTTAATCTGCTTGCGGAAGTCATGGTTGAACTTCTTGGCGATATCGCGGGTCAGTTCAAGGTGTTGCTTTTGATCTTCTCCCACCGGCACGCCAGTTGCCTTGTAAAGCAGGATGTCTGCGGCCATCAGCGACGGATAGGCAAATAGCCCCAGCGAGACCTGCTCGCTGTTCTCGCCGGCCTTGTCCTTGAACTGGGTCATGCGCGCCATCCAGCCCATGCGCGCAACGCAGTTGAAGATCCAACTGAGCTCAGCATGCTCAATCACTTGTGACTGGTTGAAGATGATGGATTTCTTTGGATCAAGCCCTGACGCGATATAGGCAGCGGCAATCTCATAGGTCCAGCGCCGGAGGTCTTCCGGGTCCTGCCAAACGGTGATCGCATGCATGTCGACCACGCAATAGATCGTCTCATGCGTGTCCTGCAGCGGCACGAAACGCCTAATGGCACCAAGATAATTGCCTAGGTGCAGATCGCCCGAGGGCTTGATGCCGGAGAAAACGCGAGGCGTGAAGGACATGAAAAGCTCGAGGTGTTCGAAAGAGATTGGAGAGGAGGTTTATATCCGATCAACCGCCGTGTCATCTGAGGCGCATGGGCGGGAAGCGTCAGGCGCGCCGACGGCGCAATCGGCTCATCAGCAGGCCCAGCCTTTGTGCACCAGTAATATGGACCAGGGTGAAGTAGACCGCCGTGCCAAAGACACAGATAGCGAACAGCGCGGCGGCCTGAACGGTAAAGGCGTAGCCGGCCGAGAAAATTGAACCGGCGCGCAGGGTAAAGAAGTAGAGCACGCCGGCCATCGCAAGGCTGCTCCCGATCGTCAGCACATGCTTACGCAGGGACGCCATTGGCAGCGCAAAGTAACCACGGCGGGCCAAGAACAGGGCAAGAAGCGCCGCATTGAGCCAGGACGACAGCGTGGTCGCCAAGGCAATTCCCACGTGCTGCAGGCTCGGAAAGAGCCAGAGGGAGATCGCGATATTGGCCACGACCGAGATGCCGGCGAACACTGTCGGTGTCACCGTATCCTTACGGGAGAAAAAACCCGGCTGCAGCACCCGTATCAGAACAAAGGCAGGAAGCCCCCAGGCATACCCAACCAGTGCCTCGGCTACGTGGATCGTGGCTTCAGCATTAAAAGCACCGCGCTCGAACAGCACGCGGACGATCGGAACTGAGAGCGCAGCGAGAGCCGCAGCGGCCGGCATGGACAGCAGCATGGCGAGAAGCAGCGATTGATCCTGGCTCTGTTTGGCTTCCGCGTCCCGCCCGGCGCTCAAATGCCGGGAGAGTTCGGGCAGCAGAACCGTGCCGATAGCAATGCCGATAATGCCCAGAGGCAGCTGATACAGCCGATCGGCATAGCTCAGGATCGAGATGGCATCTTCTGCCCCCGAAGCGATGATCGTGCCGACAACGATGTTGATCTGGGTGATACCGCCCGCAATCACCGCCGGAATAGCCAGAAGCCAGAAGCGGCGCACCTCGGCATTGGGCCGTGGCAGGCTGATCCGTGGCACAAAGTTGGCGCGCCGGACCGCGGCATAGACCAGCGCCAGTTGCGCCAAGCCGCCCAGCATGGTGGCGACCGCGACCCAAAAGGCCGCATCGGCCTTATCTTCCATCACCAGAATGGCCAAGGGCACCAGGGCCGCGATGTTGACGATGTTGAGGATCACCGGCGCGAAAGCTGCAGCAAAGAAACGGCCGAGCGTATTGAGGATCGCGCCATAGGCCGCCATTAGCGACATGCAGGCTAGATAGGGAAACATGATCCGCGTCAGGAACACGGTTAGTGCAAACTTTTCCGGATCATCAAAGCCGGGCACGAAGACCCGCATGAGGGGTTCCATGAAGATCTCGGCCAGGATGGTGATAAGAACAATGGCCGCCACCAGCCAGCTCATGATGCGGCTGGCAAGGAGCCTCGCCTCGTCCTCGCCGCGCGTTTCCAGCGCTCCGGAAAACATCGGCACAAAAGCGGTGTTGAACGCCCCCTCGGCAAAAAGCCGGCGGAACAGGTTGGGAAAGCGGAACGCTGCATTGAACGCGTCCGCGGCCGGACCAATGCCCAGCACCGCCGCCATCAACGCATCGCGGGCAAAGCCGGCTATGCGCGAGAGGAGGGTCAAGCCACCGACCGAAAGAAAGTTGCGGTAAAGGCTCATGGGCAGACGCCCCTAGCCATTGGCCACCTTCTGCTCCGGCATGCGCGGGTGGAACACGCCCATCAGGGCATCGTGAATTTTGCGCTGGCGCGGCTTGCTCATGATCTTCTGGCCGGTCAGGTCGGTAACATAGAAAACGTCTACCGCCTTTTCCCCATAGGTGCCGATATGGGCCGAGCCGATGGTGAGGTTCAAATCCGAGATCTCGTGCGTCAGTGAATGGAGCAGGCCCATGCGGTCGAGGCCGGACACTTCGATAACCGTGAACTTTTCCGACAAGGCATTGGACACGGTAACCTGCGCCGGCAGGGCAAAGGGCTTGAGGCGCTTGTTGTGCCGGGACTCCTTGCCCAGATCGATGAGGATGCTGCGCTTGCCTTGGAGCAATTGCTTGACCGTATCGATGATGCGGGTCGCGCGGACCTTTTCGTCTTCGTCCGAGGTGAAGGCACGACGCAGGCGGAACGTATCGATGGCGTGCCCGTCGCGGGTTGAGAAAATCTGTGCCCCAATAATGGACGCGTCCTGCATGGTACAGGCGCCGGCAATCAGCGACAGAAGCCGAGGGTGGTCGGGCGTATAGAACGAGACTTCCGTGATGCCTTCGAACGCCTTGATGCGGATGGAGCCGGCAAAGCCGCCTCCCGCCTGGTCAGCATTGCGGATCATGCGCGCATGTTCCACCTGCAGTTCTGGCTCGGCCCGCAACCAGTAGTGATCGTAGTGGCGTACTGTATAGTGCTCGATATCGTCTTGCGGCCACGCCTCGAGTGCCACAGCGAGCTGGCGCTTAGCGTGATTGATCCGGTCGGATTGGGTAACCTGGGAATGCCCGCCTGACAGCAGCGGCTCGGTCGCATAATAAAGCGAGCGGAGCAGCGACCCCTTCCAGCCTGTCCACACGCCGGGTCCCACCGCCCGGATGTCGCAGGCGGTCAGGATCATCAGCAGCGCCAGGCGCTGCGGAGACTGCACCACATCGGCAAAGGCCTTGGCGGTTTCAGGATCCTGGATGTCACGCGCCTGCGCGATCTCGCTCATCAGCAGATGATATTCGATCAGCCAGGCTACCGTGTCGGTTTCGGCAGGCGAGAGGCCAAAGCGCGGACAAAGCTTGCGGGCAATTCGCGCGCCAGCGAGCGAATGATCTTCGGGACGGCCCTTGGCAATGTCATGAAGAAACAGCGCCACATAGAGCAGACGTGTATCGTTGAGCTGGGGCAGCAATTCATGAGTCAGCGGCAGCTGATCGCGCAGACCGCCGTTGGCGATATCAGCCATGACGCCAACCGAGCGGATCAGATGCTCGTCCACTGTATAGTGGTGGTACATGTTGAACTGCATCAGGGCGACGATCTTGCCGAAGTCGGGCACGAACTTGCCGAGGACGCCGCTTTCATTCATCTGGCGCAGGATGCGCTCCACCGACTGCGGGGCAGTCAGGATGGAGAGGAAATATTCGTTGGCCTTCGGGTCATTTCTGAGCTTGTTGTTAATCAGCCCCAGCGAGCGCGTGATGTGCTTGATGGCATCGGGGTGGAACAGCAATTGCTCGCGCCCGGCCACCAGGAACATCCGGATGAGGTTGACCGGATCTTTCTCGAAGACATTGGCCCTGGCGATATTGAGCCGGCCTGTGTCCAAAACGAAATCGGGCTCGCCCTTGATCTTGGAGCGCCCGGACCGGAATGGCGCAAGAACACGGCCAACAAGGTCCATGTCCTTGGCATGGTTGAACTCGAGGCTGGCGCAGAAAATGCGCGTCAGGTCACCTACATCCTTGGCCACAAGGAAATAGTGCTTCATGAACCGCTCGACACCAAGCATACCAATGCGCTTGGCATAGCCCATGCGCTCGGCCAATTCGGGCTGCACATCGAAGGTCAGCTTTTCCTCGGCGCGCCCGGTCACGAAATGCAAATGGCAGCGCACGGCCCAAAGGAAATCCTCGGCCCGCGAGAACAGGCGATACTCGGAGGCGCTCAGAACGCCCTTGCCGATCAATTCGTGGGATGTCTTGACCTGGTAGAAGTATTTGCCGATCCAGAACAGCGTGTTGAGGTCGCGCAGCCCGCCCTTACCGTCCTTGATGTTGGGCTCCACCACATAGCGCGTATTGCCCATGAGCTTGTGCCGCTCGTCACGCTCGGCCATTTTCGCCGCAATAAACTCGGGACCGGTGCGCGGCACGATCTCGCTTTCGAAACGCTTGACGAGGTTGAGAAACAAAGCCTTGTCGCCGGTCAGGAACCGCGCCTCGAGGGTTGCCGTGCGCACGGTCATATCGGCGCGGGCCATGCGGATGCATTCTTCCACCGAGCGGACGGCATGGCCAACCTTCTGGCCGAGGTCCCAGAGCATATAAAGGACGTATTCGGTGACCTGCTCGCCCCAGGGCGTCTGCTTGTAGGGCAGGATGAAGAGGAGGTCGATGTCGGAGCCTGGCGCCAGTGTGCCGCGGCCATAACCACCAACGGCGGAAAGGGCGATCGCCTCGGCGCCAGAAGGGTTGTCGACCGGGTACACTCTTTGCGTGGCAAAGAGATAAACAGCCGTGATGATCTCATCCTGCGCGTCGGAAAGGTTCTGGGCGCAGCGCAGGCCCTTGTTCGTCGTCAAGAGCTCGGCTTCTGCCGCTTTGCGGGCTTCGGCCAGGGTCTTACGCATATGGGCGAGGACAGCCGCGCGCGCGGCGCTCGACTTGGGCGCTTCGTCACCAATAACCAGGTCCAACTCGCCCAAAATGGTCTGGGCGGATTTCAGGACGAACTGTGGCTTTCGCGGCTTGGCGTCAGCTTCGACGAGCGTCATCGCGGATTTTCTTCAACTCGTAGAGCGCCTCGATTGCTTGCTTGGGGGTCATTTCGTCGGGACGAACGGCGTCGAGCGCTTGGTGCACAGGATCCTTCTGCACGGGCCGGGGAGCTGGCTGGTGCGCAAAAAGTGGCAGATCATCTAGCACGCTGGCCTTCTGGCTGGAAGAGGCTGTGCCGACCGAGCGCTGCTCCAGAATAGTCAAAACCTGGCGAGCACGCTGCAGCACTGGCTCGGGCAGGCCGGCAAGACGCGCAACCTGAATGCCATATGAACGATCTGCGGCCCCTGGTCCAACCTCATGAAGGAACACGACCTCACCTTCCCATTCACGCACCTTCATGGTGACGTTGGAGACGCGGGTCAGCGTCTTGGCAAGACTGGTCAGCTCATGGAAATGGGTCGCGAACAATGCGCGACAGCCAGTGGTTTCGTGGAGAGCTTCAACCGCAGCCCAGGCGATCGACAATCCATCAAATGTTGCCGTGCCGCGACCGATCTCGTCGAGCACCACCAGCGAGCGGCGCGTTGCGCGGTTGAGGATGGCAGCGGTTTCCACCATCTCCACCATAAAGGTCGAGCGGCCATGGGCAATGTCGTCGCTGGCGCCGACACGGGAAAAGAGCCGGTCAACAACACCGATATGGGCCTTGGCGGCTGGAACGAAACTCCCCATCTGCGCCAAGACTGCAATCAGGGCGTTCTGGCGGAGGAAAGTGGATTTACCGCCCATGTTCGGGCCGGTCACCAGCCAAAGTCGTCCACCGCCAATCGCATCGCTGCCGGAAAGGTTGGCGTCGTTAACGACAAAGCTCTGCCCTTCGGCCATCACCATGTCTTCCACAACCGGGTGGCGACCGCTTACGATCTCGAAAGCCAGGGAATTGTCGACCTCTGGGCGGGTATAGCTTCGTGTCGCCGCCAGCTGTGCCAGGGCGGCGGTGACGTCGAGCTCGGCCAAGGCATCTGCCACCTGGCGCAAGGCTGCGGTTTCAGCCAAGACGGCATCGCGCAGCGCCGCAAAAATGCGCGTTTCGATCTGCAGCGCTGACTCATGCGCCCGCGCTATGCGTCCCTCCAGATCTGCCAGCTCCGTCGTGGTGAAACGCATGGCATTGGCCAGCGTCTGGCGATGGATGAAGTGCTGCCGATGCGGCTCCTCGAGCAGCTTGCTCCCTTGGGCTGCCGGTATCTCCACAAAGAAGCCAAGCACACCATTATGCCGGATCTTGAGCGAGCGCAGGTCCGTCTCATCAACGAGCCGCGCTTGAAGCGCTGCAATGACCGCCCGGGTCTGGCTGGCCAAAGCCCGCTCTTCGTCTAGTTGCGGGTCGAAGCCCTCACGCACGAAGCCGCCATCCCGGCTCAACAGCGGCAGTTGCTCATCAAGCGCGCTTTCGAGCTGGCTGGCGAGCTCAAAGGGAGCCCCAGCCAGGGTCTGCGTCAGGCGCTCGAGGATACTTGGCAAACCCACCTGCGTGTCAAAGTGGCTTGCCAGACTTCTAGCGGCACCGACGGCCTTGCCGATGGCAGCTAGATCGCGCGGACCGCCGCGATCAAGCACCAACCGCGTCAAAGCACGGGCCAGGTCGGGCACACTTTTAAGCTCTGCGCGTACCCGCCCCGTCAGCATGGTGTCGTTGGCCAGCATGGCGACGGCATCAAGGCGGGCGTTGATGGCTGCCGCATCGGCTAGGGGCGCTGCCAGACGCGCGGCCAGGAGGCGCGAGCCGGGAGCGGTTACTGTCAGGTCAATGTTCTGCCGGAGCGAACCACGTTGCTGGCCACGCTGAGTCTGGTGCAGTTCCAGCGAGGCCCGGGTCGCCTGGTCGATGACCATGGTGCTGGCTTGGGGCTGCGCCACGGGTGCCCGCAAGGCGACGCCAACACCCTTCTGCGCCTCGCCGACATAGCCAACGATCGCGCCCAAGGCCGCTCGAGCCGCGCGCGACAAGGCTGTCGGGTCGAAGTCACCTGCCGGAAAAGCCCGGCGCAAGGCTGCTGTTGCCGTTTCGCTGTCGAAGCTTTCGGCTGGCGCCGTATGGGCAATGGCGTCCCAAGCAGGCGCGAACAGATGCTTTTCCCGCAAGGCCAGGCGGGTTGCTTCCGTGAGCAGCAGTTCAGCCGGGGCAATGCGCGCCAGTTCATCCCCGAGCTGTTCTGCCTGGAGATCGGCGGCGAAGGTTTCACCGGTCGAGACATCAGCCCAGGCTAGCGCGAAATCAGTCTCGCCATGCCGCACCATGGCGAGCGCCGCGAGAAAATTAGACGCGCGCGCATCAAGATGATCGTCCTCGGTCAGCGTACCGGCCGTGATTAGGCGGACCACGTCGCGCTTGACCACCGACTTGCTGCCGCGCTTCTTGGCTTCCTTGGGGTCCTCCACCTGCTCGCAGATCGCGACACGATGGCCCAGCTTGATGAGCTTGTTGAGGTAATCATTGGCGGCATGGATGGGCACGCCGCACATCTGGATATCCTGATCCAGATGCTTGCCGCGCCGCGTCAGCACTATCCCCAGGGCAGCACTAGCAATCTCCGCGTCCCCGAAGAACAGTTCGTAGAAATCACCCATTCGGTAGAACAGGAGATAGCCAGGATAGGCCGCCTTGATCTCGAAATACTGCGCCATCATCGGCGTCAAGGCCGGGTTGGCAACAGGGTCGATTGGCGTAGCGTCCATCAGGCGAAAGGTCTCTGCAGGGAAGCCGAGACCTTAAGGCTTTCAGGTGGGGAATCCAACCAGTGCGGGGGGATTTGCCCGGTTAGTTGCTCTATAGCCCGCGGATGGCAGAAGCGGGCTCCACCACCTTGCGGTAGAGATGCCAGGTGGCATGGCCGAAGATAGGAATAACGACGGCCAGCCCGACAAAGAGCGGCAGCGATCCCAGAAACAGGCCAGCGCCTACGATAATGCCCCAGGCAATCATCGGAACGGGGTTGCGCAGCACGGCGCGGAACGAGGTTTCCACCGCCACATAGGCGCCCACGTCGCGATCGAGCAGCAGGGGGAAGGCAATGACCGTGGTGCAGAGTGTCACAAGGGCAAACAGCGCACCCAGCGCTGAGCCCACGAGGAGCAAGGTCATGCCGGAAGGCTCGGTGAAGACCTGGTTCATCAGGCCGCTAAAGGTGCGGGGCGTGGAGGAGCCGAACAGACCCTCATAAAGCGATTGGGCTGCGGTGAGCCAAAGGGTGAAGAGCGCCAGCAGCATCGCGCCGAGCGCTGCTATCGAACCCATGGCTGGCGAGCGCAACGCATCAAAGGCGTGGTGCCACGATGCGTCCAATCCCTGCTCCCGCCGCCGCGATATTTCGTAAAGGCCTAAAGCTGCAAAAGGACCGATCAAGGCGAAGCCGCCGATCAGTGGATAAAGCAGGGGCCATGTATGATAGCCGTTCATCCACACCGTTAGTACGATGCCGATAATGGGATAGATCAGCACTAGCATGACGTAGTGGCTGGGCTTTTCCCAGAAGTCGGATGCGCCGCGCCGCAGGGCGTCGAATACATCGGACATGGAAATGGTCCGGATCATGGGCAGGTCGAGCTTGTCGCCTGCGCCGGATACAACATGGAAATTGGACATGGCCGTGAGCTCTCCATCAAGAGAGGCCGCAAGGCCCGCTGATAGTCCGCGTACCCGCAACCAGCTAGACGTAAAGCTTAGCGCCGGGACATGCGATTGTCGCCCCGGCTCGGCGAAACGTGAACAAGGGGCTGCCGTCCCGGGGATGGCAGCCCTTGATCTGCTTAGATCTCGTAGCGATCCGTTTCGTGACGGACGGGACGATAAACGAAATAGTCGAAATCGGCTGGCAGCGCCGTGCCGTTGAGGTCGCTGGCTGCCACGCCCACAAAGGCGCCGGTAAAGCTGCCATGGGCCTGATGCCCACCGCACTCGTCCGAGAGGATCGAGGCGTCGAGCACCGGACCAATTGGCTGCAGTTCCTGCCCTTCCATGGCATAAAAGAACTGCAGCTTGGGTCCGCGGATGGTGAGGGCCAGCTTGACCTTGCCTTCGTTGGGGATCTGCACCGGCTCGGCTGGGAAGCTCAAATTGCCATCGGGCCAGCTGATTTCCGAACTCATCAGCAGCAATTCGCGCTGGCCGTCGGAGTGAGCCGAAACGGTCAGGTAAAAGAAATTGTAGCGCGAATAATAGGCCGTGAGACCGGCAAACTGCCGCTCGTCGGTTGGCGAGAAATTCAGCACCGTCTCGGCGTCATAGGAGAAGTGCGTTTGCCGGCGCGCCACCAAGGCCTGCTCAAACCAGGAGCCGATCGACTCACGCCCGAAAAGGCGCAGCTTGCCGCCTTCGGTCGTAAAGATCCGCTCGGTTTCCGGCGTGCGCAGCCACTGAAAATCCTTATGGAGGCCATTCTCGAAGGTATAGCGCTGCTCGGCCCAGTACTTGTTTTCATCGCGGGTTCCGGGCACGTCCACATGGAGGGACGGCACCGGTCCCTGTTTCACGTGAATCCAGTCGTCGTCGCCCCAATACGCTTCCTGGATGGAGGTTTCGCGGCCCAGAACGCAACGGCGTTCCTGCGTTGTCGGCCGGCCACCAAGGTGCACGAGAAAGGTTTTACCATCGGGCGTCTCGACGAGATCGCCGTGGCCCGCGCGCTGGATTGCCGCGAACGGCGCATCCTTGGATGTCAGGATGTGCTTGTCCGGATGGGTTTTGTATTGCCCGTCAATGGTGCGCGAGCGGGCAAAGGTGCAGGCATGGTCATATGCCGTGCCGCCTTCTGCTGTCAGCAGATAATACCAGCCATTGCGCTTGTAGAGGTGCGGGCCTTCCACGAGCTTGAGGTCGGTGCCCTGGTAGATGTTGGTGCGTGGCCCAACAAGCTTGCCCTGCTTGGGATCAAATTCCTGCAATGCGATGCCAGCAAACTTGAGCGGGCGGGTGCGATGGTCCCACATCATGTTGACGAACCATTTGCGGCCGTCATCGTCGTGGAACAGGGAAGGATCGAAGCCCGATGAGTTGATGTAGATGGGGTCGGACCAGGGGCCCTCGATATTGTCGGCCGTGACGATGTAGTTGTGCGCGTCCTTGAACGAGCCGTCCTTCCTCTTCACATCGGTATAAACGAGCCAGAACTTTTCGCCGTCATGGGTGATATCGGGTGCCCAGACGCCGCAGCTATCGGGATCGCCGCGCATGTCGAGCTGCGTCTTGCGATTGAGTGGGCGGCAAAGGAGGTCCCAGTTGGCGAGGTCCTTGGAGTAGTGAATTTGGACGCCGGGGAACCATTCGAAGGTGGAGGTGGCGATATAGTAATCATCGTCCACGCGGCAGATGGATGGGTCCGGATTGAAACCGGGCAGAATGGGATTGGTAATCTGAGGCATTTTGCTGAACTCCCGCCAGCGCGGTTGTGCTCATCACCGCGCGTCACCCTCGGGCCTGACCCGAGGGGACTAAACTTGCGGTGCGCTCGCTAAGTGAAACACCCCCGGGTCGAGCCCGAGGGTGACGATTGGAGACTAGTCAGACGAAGCGGTTGATCAGGTTTTCCAGATATTCCTGCTGGCCCGAACGCGGCTGCGGGTTGATATTGTCGCTCTCCACCTTGGCAGCGAGGTCAGCCAGGCTCAGCTTGCCATCGAGGATGTCCTTGCCCAGCCCTGTGTTCCAGCCGGCATAACGCTCGTCCACGATCTTGTCATAGGTGCCGTCCTCGATGATCGCCGCCGCGGCTTTGAGCGAGCGGGCGAGGACATCGAGACCGCCAATGTGACCATGCAGCAGATCGGCCGGATCGAGCGACTGGCGGCGCACGCGCGCGTCGAAGTTCCAGCCGCCATTGCCCAAGCCCCCGGCCTTAAGGATCTGGTAGAAGGCTAGCGTGGTTTCCCCGACATTGTTGGGGAACTGGTCGGTGTCCCAGCCGGACTGCAGGTCGTTGCGGTTGGCGTCGACCGAGCCCAGGATGCCCAGCGATGCGGCCAGCGCCAGCTCGTGCTCGAAGGAGTGGTTGGCAAGGAAAGCGTGGCCAACTTCGATGTTGCACTTCACCTTGGTTTCAAGACCATACTTCTTGAGGAAGCCATAAACCGTGGCGACGTCAAAGTCGTATTGGTGCTTTGATGGTTCCTGCGGCTTGGGTTCGATCAAGATCTGGCCCTTGAAGCCAATCTTTTCGGCATGCTCGACGACCATGTCAAGGAAGCGGCCCATCTGGTCCATTTCCTGGCCGATCTTGGTGTTGAGGAGGGTTTCATAACCCTCGCGACCGCCCCAGAGCACATAGTTGGCGCCGCCCAGCTCGTGGGTCAGCTCCAGCACGTTCTTCACCTGCCCAGCGGCATAGGCGAAGATTTCCGGATCGGGATTGGTGGCAGCCCCGGCCATGTAGCGGCGATTGCTGAAGAGGTTTGCCGTGCCCCACAGGAGCTTGGTGCGGCTCGTTTCCATCTTGCGGGCGAAGATTTCGCCGATCTCGCGCACATTGCGGTTCGATTCAGCCAGCGTCGCGCCTTCAGGAGCGATGTCAGCGTCGTGGAAGCAGAAGAAGGGAATGTCCAGGAGCTCGAACAGCTCGAAAGCCACATCAGCTTTTAGCCGTGCGCCTTCCATGCCCTTGTCCCACCAGGGACGATCAAAGGTGCGGCCGCCGAAGGGGTCGCCGCCCTCATAGGCAAAGGTGTGCCAATAGGCGACGCCGGGGCGGATATGGTCTTCCATCCGCTTGCCCAGAACCATCTCGTCCTTGTTGTAGTGGCGGTAGGCGAGCGGATTGGTGCTCTCTGCGCCTTCAAACTTTACAGGCGAAATGCCCTTGAAAAAATCAGTCACTGACGTGCCTCCTCGATGGCAGGGTAGAGTGCGCGGTAACGCGCATATTGATCGGCATAGGCGCCCGACAAGTTTTTGTCGGGCGCAATGGTGGTCTTGATCGGTGGCATAGACATGACGGCTTGGGGATCAGCTCCCGTGCTGGCACAGAGCGCCAGCCGGGCCGCGCCCAGTGCGCCGCCAAAGTCGCCGTCCTCTGGCAGTGCAACTTCCATGTCGAGATTGGTGGCAAGGAGCTTGAGCCACAGCGCCGAGCGCGAGCCGCCGCCCACCGCCAGCAAGCGATTGATCTCTGTTCCCGCGTCATGGAGCACGCGCTGGCAGTCGCGCATGGCAAAGCTCACGCCTTCCATCACGGCCTGGGCAAGCTGGGCCGGCTCGGTGCTCTGGCTCAGGCCCACAAAAGCGCCACGGGCGCTGGCATTGTTGTGCGGCGTCCTTTCACCGGAAAGATAAGGCAAGAAGATCGCTTCGCCTGGTCCCTTGAACCCGGCTTCGGCAGTGCCGGCGAGATCAGCCTGCTTCTGTCCGGTCATACGGGAGAGCCAGTTCAGCGAATCGGTCGCAGACAGGATCACGCCCATCTGGTGCCAGGTATCGGGAATGGCATGGCAAAAGGCGTGGACAGCGCCTTGCGTATTGGGCCGGAACTTGTCGTTCGACACAAATAGAACGCCCGATGTGCCCAAGGACACGAAGCCTTCGCCGGGCCGAACGGCGCCGATGCCGCAAGCGGCCGCGGCGTTATCCCCTGCTCCACCGGCAACCACAACCGGGCCCGACATGCCCCAGCGCGTTGCAAGCTCGCCCTTGAGCTCACCTGAGACGGCTGAGCCTTCCACGAGGCGCGGCATGTGCTGGCGAGTAAGACCCGTGACCGCCAGCAGTTCATCGGACCAATCGCGCTTGGCGACGTCGAGCCACAGCGTGCCCGCCGCATCCGACATCTCTTCCACATGCTCGCCCGTAAGCAAGAGGCGCACATAGGCCTTGGGCAAAAGCACCTTGGCAATCCTGCTGTAGACTTCAGGCTCGTGCTTGCGCACCCAGGCAATCTTGGGCGCGGTAAAGCCTGGCATGGCGATATTGCCCGCAATCTCGCGCAAGCGGGGTAGCGCCGCTTCCATTTCCACGCACTCGGCAGCCGAGCGGCCATCGTTCCACAGGATGCAGGGGCGCAGCACTTCGTCGTTCTTGCCCAGCAGGGTCGCGCCATGCATGTGCCCGGAGAGCCCAATGCCCTTGACGGCTGCCAGCTCGGTTGGGTGCTTGTCCTTGAGCTTGTCGATCGCCGCCAGCGTCGCCGTCCACCAATCGGTCGGGTTCTGCTCGGACCAGCCGGGTTGCGGACGCACAGGCTCCACGGCCGGTGCAGAGTTATCGCCCAGCGCCACCCCGTCCTCGTCGATCAGCAGCGCCTTGACGCCCGAAGTGCCGATATCAATGCCAAGGAACGTCATGAGGCACGTACCTCAGGACACAGAATACAAATCATCGGAACGTCCTCCCGGCCCTTTTTGGGCCACGCCGGTGTGATGAATGGCGCGCTTCTTAGCGCAGATTGTCGCGCAGGAAAATCCCGATTTCAATGGGATTGGCCGGCAAAGTGCGATTTGCCCCTAAAGCCAGGCTCCGCGCCGCAGCGATGGCTTCCCGGATTTCTCCGTCCGGGTTTTGGTCCAGCACCACATCGATGGCGCCGGACAACAGCCCGCTGCGCGTGGGTGCGGTGAGTTCATGGGCAATGACGCGGATTTCCCCTGCCCTTCCGGATGCCTCAAGCGCACCCACCAGGCCCGCATTGCCAGCACCGAGATTATAAAGGCCTCTCAGATCGGCATGTTCAGCCAATAGGTTCGAGACAAGGGCGCCGGTTTGTGGCCGCTCGTCATGGCCTTCCACTGGTCCGATCAATTCGATTGCAGGAAATTCGGCCGTTAGACCGGCACGAAAACCGCTCAGGCGATCAGCATGGTCGCGCAGGTGAAGGGACCCGGCAACAATTGCTAGCTTGCCGCCGGTAGGCATGAAGCGCCCCAGCAGCGACGCGGCCGTGCGACCCGCCGCGACATTGTCGATGCCGATGAAATGCCGGCGCATGGAGCCGGGGAGGTCGGAAACCAGCGTCATGACGGTGACACCGCGGCGGGTGGCGCTATCAACTGCCGCTAGAACTGATGGTTCTTCGCTCGCGACAATCACAGCGCAGTCGCAATTGCGAGGATTGAGCCCATCAAGGCTCTCCACCAGTGCCTCAGCGTCGAGGGGCTGCACCCGCAGGAGCTGGATGTGCATGCGATCGTTCAGGGCCTCGGTGGCGCGACGCGCCACGGCATCGGCGAGGCTCGCCATGAACTCGTTGGTACCGTCAGGAATGATGAACGTCAGCGCCAGGTCGCGCGCCCGCGCCAGCAGCGAAGCCGACAGGTCCCGCTGAAAGCCGATCTCGGCGATCGCGGCTTCCACCTTTTGCACGGTCGTGCTTCGCACCCCCGGACGATTGTTGAGCACCCGGTCGACCGTTGCGAGCGAAACACCCGCTGCGCGCGCCACGTCGTGAACGGTCGCACGGCGATTCACTCCTGCCTTGATCACGCTCACTCCTCGCAAAGCTCCATCAAAGTCTTTGGCAAGTGGCGAGAAAAGGTCAAGTGTGACGTTGCAGCGTGCGGCTAAAGCACGCTAGAGCTTTCCCCGTTTTAGGAGAAGGGAACGGCCATGGCCATCGCGGTAACCAGTTTCGGGGAGTACAACGGCAAGCGCGTGGATCAATTCCGGCTTGTCAGCGACACTGGCGTGCGCGTTGACCTGATCAGCTATGGCGTGGTGGTGCGTGATTGGCGCGTTCCCGCGACGGGCGGCGAACGCTCGGTGGTGCTCGGCTTCGAGCAGTTCGATGCCTATCCCGAACACAGCCCTCATTTCGGCTCGCTGGCTGGTCGCGTCGCCAACCGCATCAAGGGTGCGAGCTTCGAGCTCGATGGCAAGCTGTTCAAGCTGCCGCCCAATGATGGCGAACTCCATCTCCATGGCGGAACCGAGGGATTGGGCCGCCAGGTCTGGAATGGCGAGCTGGACGAAGCCAACAATGCTGTGCGCTTCACCCATTTCAGCCCCGACGGCGCCATGGGCTACCCCGGCAATGTCAACTTCTCGGCGACCTATACGCTCAAGGGCAACCGCCTGCGCCTCGAGCTTTCGGCCACGACCGATCGCCGCACGCCGATCAGCCTGGTGCAGCACCAATATTTCAACCTCGGAACAACGGACAATGTCCTTGACCACAAGGTGCAGGTCAACTCGAGCGCCTATACGGAACTCGGTCCTGATCTGGTTGCCACGGGAGCGATCCTGCCCTCGGCCAATACGCGCTTTGATTTCCGCACGCCACGCACGATGCGCGAAGCCAATGGCGATGCGATCGAATACGATATCGGCATGGTACTCGATACCGGACGCAGCCTCGCAGACCCGATTGCCACCGTAGTTTCGCCGGATGAGGCGCTTACACTCAAGCTCTGGAGCGACCGGCCGGGTTTGCAGGTCTACAATGGCGTCTGGACCAAAGTTGCTGTCCCTGGTCTCAACGGCAAGAGCTATCAAAAGCACTCTGGCCTCTGCCTTGAGGATCAGGTTTTTGCCAATGCGGTGCACAATCCGCACTTCCCCAACATCATTTATTCTCCCGACCGCCCTTATAGCCACTGGAGCGAATTCGAAATCGCTTAAGGGGAGCCTCTTGCTTTCCCACGCGTGAAATCGATGTGAACCCTGCTGCCATGTACTGGCAGTAAAAGCCTGCATGGTTGCTCCAGCTCATCCTGGAGAAAAACCATGCAGGCTTTTCACATCAGCATACCGGACCATGACGTCGCCGACTTGCAGGCCCGCCTCCGGGCGACGCGTTTCCCCCAAGGGCTCTCCGATGTCGGCTGGAGCTATGGCACTGATGCCGACTTTCTCCGCGGCTTTGTTGATTACTGGGCGAACACATTTGACTGGCGAGCAGCAGAAGCGCGGCTGAACAGCTTTCCGCAGTTCACCGATACGATCGGCGGCGAAACCATCCACTTCATTCATGTCCGCGGCAAAGGCGAGAGCAACACGCCCTTGCTCCTCACCAATGGCTGGCCGTCCAACTTCGTGGAACTGCTGCCCCTCATTCCCCTCCTGATCGAGGCTGTCGACGGGAAAGCCTTCGACATCATCATACCCTCCCTGCCCGGCTATGGGTTTTCGGGCCAGCCGACCAAGCCGGGCATGAACATGTCGGCCATTGCGCCGCTGTGGGCCGAGTTGATGACGCGGCTCAAATACCCGCGCTTTCTTATGTCCGGATCGGACATGGGTGCAGGCGTCGAAATGGCGCTTGTCCGCCAGGTGCCCGAACGTTTAATCGGGGCGCACTACGTCAATGTCTATTCTGGCTTCCCCCGTCCGGAGGACCCTACGCCCGAGGAGCAGCAGTACCTGCAACGGGTGGACCAATGGAGCTTTGCTGAAGGCGCCTATGCCATGGTGCAGGGCACCAAACCGCAAACCCTTGCCGTCGGGCTCAACGATTCGCCGGCAGGTCTTGCCGCCTGGATCCTCGAAAAGTTCAAGAGCTGGAGCGACAATGGCGGTGACCTTGCCACTGCGTTCGAGCTGGATGATCTGGCGACGATCCTTAGCGTTTATTGGTTTACCCAGACCATTGGCAGCTCGGTCCGCTTGTACAAGGAAGCCTTTGCGGACCATGAGCTTGTCGCCAAGCCGCCAAAGCATGAGGTTCCACACGCCATCCTGATACCGCCTGCCGATGTGCCGGCACCGCGCGCCTGGGGCGAGCGCCATCTGTGGAATATCGTGCGCTGGACCGAACTCACCCATGGTGGTCATTTTCCGGCGCTTGAAGTGCCAGACGCCATGGCGCACGATATCCGGGCGTTTCATGAGCAGATCGCATAAACTGCTTATGAGCCACCGCCAGGTGTGTCGAAATGCTGTGGGGGAGCATGCGTCATGGACAAGACCGAAAGGCTGTTTTCCGTCATGGATGCCCTGCGGCGCCATCGGCGGCCGGTTACGGCAGCGGCCCTGGCACAGGAGCAGGGCGTCTCGGTCCGCACCCTTTACCGCGACATCCAGACGCTTATTGGCCTCGGCGCCCCAATCGATGGGGAAGCAGGAGTGGGTTACATGTTGAAGCCCGGCTTCTTCCTGCCGCCCTTGATGTTCACGCCTGAAGAGCTTGAAGCGCTTGTTCTCGGCGCACGCTGGGTGGGCGCACAACCCGATGATGGCCTTGGCGCTGCGGCCAAGAACGCCTTGGCCAAGATCGCGACCGCCTCACCCGAAGACCTGCGCGACCGGATCAATGATACGGGGCTATGGCCTGTCGCCGTGTGGGCCGAAAAGAAGCCCATGCCGATCCTGGGCGATGTCCGGCTCGCCATGCGGACGGAAAAGGCGATCCAGATCTCCTATGCCGATGAAGCCGGTACGCCATCTGAGCGCGTGATCTGGCCAGTGCAGCTGGCCTATTACGAGGGCAAACAGACCATTGCCGCTTGGTGCTGCCTCCGCTCGGCCTTCCGGCATTTCCGCACCGACCGGATCCAGGCGCTGGCCATCACCGACATGCGCTACGGCAAGCGCCGGGCCGTACTGGAGCGGGAATGGCGGGACAGCTGGGTCATGGATCGCCGCTATACCGGGTGATCGGTTTCACGTGAATCAGGGCCAGGGCGGCAGAATGTGCTTCAGCCAGCCAAAGGATATCGCCGCCAGTATCCACGTGTGAAAGAGGGCAATCGCCCAGGTGGTCGCAACAAAGCGCGGCTTGATGGTCTTGTGGCGATAGAATTCCTGCGCCGACAGGCCGCCAATGATGCCGAAGCTGAAGTCCACGATGTGGAGATTGGCCTCGCTCACCCGCCATCGATTGGTGAGCGCATAGATCTTGTCGGACCGGTATAGCAGGGCCGACGCCAGGCCCATGCCGGCATACAACAGTCCCAACCAGACTGGCGCATTGCGCGTGCCAATCGCCCAGAGGATCAGCAGCGTCATCATGGTCGCCGCACCAACGCGCAGCCCAAGCTTGTAGCGCGAAATATTGGCTGGGCGAGTCTGGATCGCTTCCGCCAGCTTTGGCGTAGGTGCGGGAGCAGTCTCCACAATCGTCACATCAACAGCAGACGGCCTGCCCTTTCGACCGGAAGCTATGTCGAACTGGAGGCGATCTCCAATACTAGGTCGGCCGCCAGCCACCTGTGAAATGTGAACAAAGAAGTCCCGCCCTGTGCCGTCCCGCACAAAGCCGTAGCCGCCCTTGTTGTTCCACTGCACCAGTTCGCCCGACCGGCGTGTCATGATCTTGCTCACGAGCACAGCAATAGGAGCGGGCGGTTAATAGCCTCTAAGCAGATCCCAAGCTTTGATCGGGCAAACTGGAGAAATCCGGCCGCCTGCTTGCCAAGGCGGATTCACGTGAAACACTTATCCACAGCTTTCCGCTAGGCTGCGCCCATATTGAGGCGGTAGCTCAAGGCTTCGGCAATATGCGGTCGGCTGACGCGATCGACACCCGCCAGATCTGCCAGGGTCCGCGCCAGCTTGAGGACGCGGTGGTAGGCACGTGCCGACAGGTTGAACCGCTCGGCCGCCTGGAGCAGCAAGGTCTGGCTTTCCCGATCTGGCTCTACCACGGCCTCGATCAGGGTGGCGCCGGCCGCCGCATTGGTGTGGATCCCCGGCACGCCGCGATCATGATAGCGCTGCCTCTGCCGTTCGCGCGCCGCCGCGACGCGCTTGGCCACAACTGCCGAGCTTTCGGTCTCGGTCGATGGAAGGATCATGTCTGCGGCCGTCACGGCGGGGACATCGATGCGAATATCGATGCGGTCGAGGAACGGGCCTGAGACGCGGCTCTGGTAATCCGCCGCACAGGCCACACCGCGCCGGCAGGTGTGCCCCGGCGTACCCGCCAGCCCGCACTTGCACGGGTTCATCGCGGCAATTAGTTGCACCCGGCTGGGGTAGCTTACCCGCGCATTGGCGCGCGCTATCACGGTTTCACCGGCCTCGAGCGGCTGGCGCAAGCTGTCCAGCACACTCGGTGCAAACTCGGGAAGTTCGTCGAGAAACAAAACGCCATTGTGCGCAAGGCTGACCTCGCCTGGTCGCACCTTCAGGCCACCGCCTACCAGGGCTGCCATGGAAGCCGAGTGATGCGGCGCCCGGAACGGCCGGCGATCGGACAAGCCTCCGCCCGCCAACTCCCCGGCGATCGACTGGATCATAGAGACATCAAGGATTTCGCGTGGGTTCAAGAGCGGCAGAATCGATGGCAGGCGCTGCGCCAGCATGGACTTGCCAGCGCCAGGCGGCCCGATCATCAGCATGTTGAAGGCTTAGAGACCCTGATGGTATAAGCGGCTGATCTGAGGGGTTCATCATGCCTAAGGCCTATAGCTACCTGCGCTTTTCTACACCTGAGCAGGCACAAGGAGATTCCAAGCGTAGGCAAACAGAACTCGCGAAGGCGTACGCTTCTGCAAACGGGCTCATCCTTGATGAAGCGCTAAGCTTTAGGGATATGGGCTTGTCTGGCTATAGCGGGGCGAACGTGCGCCAGGGGGCGTTAGGGCAGTTTCTCAGACTCATCGATGAGGGGCTAGTAGAGGACGGTTCGTATCTCCTCGTGGAGAACCTAGACCGCGTGAGTCGGCAGAACCCTTGGGACGCCCTCCCCATCTTCCAGTCGATAATCAATGCCGGTGTGACGATCGTCACTCTTCAAGATGGTCGGGTTTGGTCTAGGGCTGATATGCAGACCAACCCATTCCGAATGTTCGAAAGCCTGATGGTGATGATCAGGGCGCACGAAGAAAGTGAAGTGAAATCTAGGCGCCTACGCGCTGCATGGAGCAACAAGCGTTCTCAGGCATCGACTACGCCGTTAACCGCAAAAGGTCCAGCATGGCTTCGCCTCTCCAGTTCTGGCGAGTGGGAGGTTATCGAAGAACGCGTGGCGATTGTGCGCCGCATTTTCGAGATGGTCGCTGCTGGTGTAGGTCAAACTTCCATCGTGCGAACGCTCAACGAAGAGCAGGTGCCAACTTGGGGCGATTCCACCCGAGCGCCTGCCAAGCATTGGCACAGGTCATATATCAGCAAGATACTGACCAGCCCTAGCGTCATTGGCACGTACGTGCCTCACACCGTAGAAAACATAAACGGGAAGAAAGTTCGTACGCCTCAAGGTGCTGTCCCTGGGTACTACCCAGCAATCATCAACGCTGATCTTTACGAGTCTGTACTCTCGCTTTCAAAAGATACCACCTCACCGAAACGAGGACGCCACGCGCAGACCACCGTTCAGAACGTCCTAGGTGGCCTTGCCAAATGCCCGATGTGCGGTGGCACCATGACGAGGACGACGAAGGGGAGCAATCCAAGAAAAGCAGGTAAGCCATACCTTGTCTGCCAGAAGGCAAAAGTGAAAGCTGGATGTCGTTATCGCGCGGTTCCGTGCGAGCTAGTCGAGCAGGCTATTGTCAGAAATGCCGATTGGCCGGGGCGAACCGGTCCCGCAGGCGAAACAACCACAGAGCTGAATAGACGCTTGGATGCGTGCTTGCAGCAACAGGAAGAGACCCAAGGCCGAATCGAAGGACTTGTTGAAGCGCTTGCATCAGGTCCATCGCCTGCCTTGAGGGAAGCGCTCGATGATGCGGAGCTGACCCTAAAGGTTCTGAAAGCCGGAGAGAGCGACCTCCGGGACCTTCTGTTGATGGCGGAGGGTCCAGTTCTTCAGCGGCGATTGGCAGACCTACAGGGCGCTCTTGATGCTGATGCTTTTGACCGAGAAGCAGTAAACATGGCACTCCGTCGCTTGGTCGAAGATGTCACCGTCGACTTCCGGTCTGGTCAGCTGGTATTCACCTGGAAGTTTGGAGGCGAGTCTTTGATCAGATTTGCAGAACCTGAGGACCCTGCAACCGTTCCGGAAAAATGGCGCGCGGCATCCAACTTCTTTGCTAGGCAATTCGCGGCGGCTCGGCAATCATCAGAGCCTAGCAGCCTTCCGAAACTCAGACTGGAGATAGGCGAGCCGCCCCCGTAGGGGCGGCACTTGGTTATTAGGCCAGGTCGTGTTCCACGTCATGGGTGCGCCAGTTCATGGATTCCGTGATCCGGCGTTGCACCTGGTCGGCGATCGACTTTACATCGGTGTTGCCGGTGATGGTAAAGTGGTTCGTTACCTGGACGCCATTTCCGGCACCGCCAGCACTGCCTGGACGCTGGCTCGAGGGAGCTGGCATCGGAACGTTGCGGATTGCTTCGGCGGGTGTGGCACTGTTGGCCAGCTGGGACGCGGAGCGTTGCTGATCCACGTATTGCTGGTACAGCAGGGCCGCCTGTTCGCTCTGGAATTGAGCGTGGATATGCCCACCCGTGGAGCGTCCCGAAGGGTTGCGGTATTCATCGATCACCTTGAACATGTCGTCGGTGAGACCGGCCACCCGGAACTTGTTGCGGAGGGCTTCTGCCGCTTGGGCCGAATAGGCGGAATCCTTGATGGTGAAATCCGCTGCCAGGCCTTTGGCATGCTTGCTGTTGGTCCCGGCATGGTAGTGGTCGTTGAAGGCTGTGAAGCGATTGAGCTGCCCTGGAATGCCACCAAGGACGAGTTCCTGCGCCATTGCTTCGAGGGCTTTGGCATGACCACCACCACCGAACGCTTGACCACCGATCCCGCCCTTGATGGGGACGCCATCGAGGCCAATCGCACCAGCTCCCGAAACAGCGGCATTCGGATCAACGCCGGCGGCAAGCGCCGATGCTGCCCTGGAGCGTTCGTTGGGGTTATGCTTGAAGCCTTCCCATGCGCCTAGACCTTGCTGGCGAGCGATCCACAACGCCATCTGACGCTGGGTCTTTTCGTCAAACTTGGTCTTGCTCGGGTCCATCCCCAAGGCGCGAGCCGCGTCCATCATGGTTGTGCCGACAATCTGGAATGCACCGGAAGCGGAGGAGGTCTTGTTCCAGGGCTTGCCACGTCGATACTGCTCTTGCCGCATCTGCATCCCGAACGCTTTCACCTCGTCTAGGGTCATTTGGGTGAGGGGCTTTGATGGCCGCCCGTAGGCACCATAAACCAGCACTTCATTGTAGGGATTGCCATCCCGGGCCGTGCCTTCCGCCTTGATAATGGCGTCGAAGAAATCATTGCCAGGCATGCCGCCTTGGTATGATCCGCCCGCACCTGGTGGGGTTAGGTTGGGGGTGTAGAAGTTGGGTCCGAACGGTGTTCCGCCCAATCGTCCACCACCCGGGAGGTTGCCATAGCTGCCACCGCCAAAGCTGGACGGTGCGGATGTGGTCGGGGCGGTGAAGTTGTTGGCAAGCGCCCGCATCGCATCGGCATTGCCCAGGGAGGCAACACGCATCCGGCCGGTGATTTCACGGTGGTTGCTGTCGAGGCGATACAACGCCATCACCATGTCGCCCAGGCGGCGTTCAATGCCGTCGGTGCGGAGATTGATGGTCATCCCGTTTGCGCCGGCTTGGTTCGGCGTGGAGATGTTGACCAGCTCGCCTGGTGTTGCCCAGAACTGGACCAACTTGCTGTCGGTGCCGCCGGAGCCGCCAACTGTGAACGATCCGCCATGGGCGAAGCCGGGGTATTTGCCGGTGTTTTGGTTCGGGTTGGGCTTTTGATCGTCGCCGTAGATGCGCCGCGCCAAGCCGGGGTCGAGCAACTCCATCAATCCGTGGTGCCATGACTTGCTGAAGTCAGGGCGCTGGAGGATGTTGTTGTCGGAGGCAATTTTTGCCAAACCGACCATTGCCAAGCCCAGCATCGCCACTGATCCGGAAACGGCGGCAAAGGCACCACCGGCGGCCGTCATAGGAGCGAGGAACTGTAAAGCCGCGCCTAGGGTGTTTAATCCAACTCCAACGGCCGCGATGACCGCGACAAACGGGCTAATGGCGTTCAGCGAGAAGCTCAGCGCCAGGATCGATCCGGCCATTTTACCGATTGTGCCCGCGTCTATGCCAGGCACAAGGTTGGCAAAGGCCATGAAACCTTCCGCCACCTGTCGAATGCCATCACCAAAGCCCCGGAAGAACTCATAGAAGGCTTGCGCCCGCATGTGGACGGTTGAGGGATCGCCAAGAAGGTTTTGCAGCAGGTCCTGGAAGGTGCTGTCATAACCCAAGAGGCCATCCACCAAGCCATCCATCCCGGTGGTGAACATCATGGCGAAATCGTCGGTCCTGCCCAGCCATAGGCCCGCATAGGCTGCAACATCCCCGATCAAGGGCTTGAAGGCGCGGCCTAGCGCATCTGCCAATGAGGTCCAGGCCGATGCAATCCGGCCCAACTCGAACTCCATCGATTCAGCCCAGACACCATAAGCGCGATCGATGAAGCTCTTGCCCTGAGTTTCCCCATAGGCCTCATCAGCGATCTTGCGGAGCTTGTCGCTCGAGGCGGGACGCTGGAGCATCTGTTCGATGAAGCGGACGAACTCTTGGCCAAACACTTCATGCATCATCCTCTTTCGCATCGCGTCATCGTCAATGCGGGAGAAGCTGTTGATGAACTCGAAGATTTTCCCCGGATCGGCGGCAAGCATCCTCTCGACACTGCCCCACCCACCCAAATAGCCCAGCATGCGCGGAGCTCGGAGGAACTCGCGATCGGAGGCAGTGAGCGTCCCCTTGGCCCGGGTTTCCCGCTCATCAATCGACAACTCGGAAAGGCGCGTCCCCATGGTGGAGAGCATGCGGGCGGCTTGCTGTCCCTCGGCACCACTTTCAACGGCGAGCGCACCAAAAGCCAGGGTTTGAGCTTGGGTGAGACCCATGTTCGAACCAGCACCCAAGCCAGTCCGGAGGAAGCTCATCATCTGGGCAGGGTTGGCGGCCGATTGGCTGGCCAGGCTGGTTGCGGTGTTGATCAGCCGGTGTATGCCGGCAACGTCCTGGAGCCGTCCGGAGCCGTATTCTCCGGCAATGGCATAGCCCATCTGCTCAATGGTCTCACTGAGGTCCAGGCCCAACGTTTTGGACGCTCTGACACCCAGCTCGGCTGTCGCCTTGGCCATGGCGGAATCCGCAATGCCGCTCTTTGTGGCCTCGGTCCAGGCTGTGATCATTTCGGCTGAAGTGATCCCCATGGCATAGCCTTGAGGGACCGCCCATTGGCGGCGCATTAGGGACGCTTGGTCGCGGGATTCATTTGCCGCCCGCCCGTCGAAACCGTGAATGCGGGCGTAGGTTCCGGCCGTGTCGCTGGTCCTTGCGGTGCCAATCAAGCTTCTGGCGCCGACAACGGCCGATCCGCTGATCATGGTTGCCGCAAAGGCGGGACTGGTGAAGTAGGGGGAGGTTAGTCGGTTGGCCATGCGGCTAGGAGCACCGGCCAATTCTCTGGCGCGGGAGAGGGCCGTGCGATGCGCTGCGGCCCGCTGGCGCTCGTGCCGATCCTCTTCCGCTGCACGACGACGCAGCTCACCGAGGCGCTCCCGATGAACGCGGCGCTCTTGGTTGTCGTGTGCTGCCAAAATCCTGGACCGCGTGACTGCGATCTGGCGCTCAAGGCGTGCCCTTGTGTTGGCGTCCTTCACTGTCGCGCTGCGCAAATTGCGCCATCCGGCAAGCGCCTGCTTGGTTGGGCCGAAGTCATGGCGCTGCATGCGGGCGATAGAGCGCTCGAACTGTCGCGCATGCCGCTGCAAGCTGTCGAAACCTGCCCGGGCCTCCTGTTGCGCCCTGGTCAGGCTTGCTGCCCAAGCCTCTTGTGCCTTGGCCGCCCCGGTGAAGCTTTGGGCGTAGGCATTCATGGACTTGGTGTCGAAGGCCTTGCGGGAGAGGCGGTGCAATTCCTCCATGTTCCCGATCACGCGTCGGATGACGGGGGAGGCTCTATCGACGGCGCTGAGGGTGATCTTGACGTTGCTGTCCTCACTCATGCTGCCGCCTCATCGATGAAGCGCACCTGGTCAACCGGCAACGTAATCTCAACCTGCCGGCCGCTGTTGCTGTCGGTAAACCGGATCGTGTGGTGGGTGACGGGCTTGGCGGCTTGGGAGGCTTCAGCCAGGCCCTCAATTAGCTTTGCACGAGCATCTATCCCTGCTTGGCGGCTGATCTGCCATGCCTGGTAGTTGTCCCTCATGGCCTCGAGGCCCGCCCCGATCTCATCATCGGTGACGCTGCCCGGATTGCGCCGATATGCGTCGATCGAAGCATCAACCAGCTGCTCTGCCTTGCTACGGTAGAAGGCTGGCCGGAAGTCGCCGCGGATAGGGAGGTTTTCGCGTTCGGCCACGAGCTCCACGAGCTTTGTGCGCAGGCCGGCGCATTCGTTTGCGAAGCGTCCGCCGTGTGCGGGGACGATGATTTCAGTTGTCATGGGGAGACCTCTTTGGCTGCGGCCTTGAGGCGTTCGGCACGAACCGGATCGGCACGGGCGATGATGCTTTGGTGCGTCAGGTTGAGGCTGTCGCGGTGCCATGGGTTCGCCACGATGCTGGTTGCAATCTCGGCTGCATCTGACTTCCTCTCCTCCAACATCGTGCGCATGCGCTCTGTGAGGTTGATGGGCTTGCCGGCTGGCTTTTCATCCTTGCTGGTGTTAGCGGTTTGGGGCTTGGCTTCAGGGGCGGGGAGGGCCTTCACCAGGTCCCGAACAAACTCATCGAAACCGATATCGATGGGCTTGCCGGACGCGTCGATGGTGGTTGCTCGATTGCCGTTTTGATCGACTAGGTGAAACTCGGTTCCGTCGTAGCGGAGGGCTGTATCGAGCTGCTGCACGATCGTGGTTTCAACCTCGGCAGGGAGGGTGATGTCGTTAGCTTTGGCGATGCTGCGGTAGATCGCCTGTGCGTTGGCGCTCATGCTCGCGCCCTCGCAGGAGTCAGGGTGTAGCCTCGAAAGCGTAGTTCGTCGACGATGAGAGCCTTGATCCAGCCCGACATGGTGGCGGCTTCGGACTGAGCGATTTCGTTGATGGCGTCTGCCATGGCCGGAGTGACAGCGAGGTCAATCTTCCGATCTGCAGCGATGAGAATGTTTTTGGGTTTGTTCACTTTTTGTTCTCCCAGAGATGGGGGAAAGGACGGTGTGACCACCTGGTCCTGACTGCGTGCGCATCTCTGCGCAGCCTCGTGATCTGGGGAGGCACCAGGTCCAGTCATGTTTGCTGGACGCCCGACGATTTCAAAGATCCCTGCCCGATTGCGGCCAAGACGAGAGCTACCGCGCCCGCATCCCCTATATAGGTGATAATTCAGGGTTTTTTAGGGCCAACGCCAACCAGTCAGGGCAAGGCAGATGATGTTCTCCAAAGCGAAGCGAAGGGGAAAGTTCGCCAAGCACTCGCCTCTATGGGAAAGCATCATGCTCCCAACAGGTTTGGTGGATGTTGCGAGATCGCACCCTCGCGTTGCTCGGACCAACAACGTCATTTGGATCGTTGATGGCGACGGTGAAAGATACCGGCATGATATCTGTTGCTCGACTAGGCCGGTGCGCCCTCCCGGCATCTGCCGTGCTGGTAGACTGCCTCGCTGGCGCGAGGATCATCAACGTCCTCTGGTGATAGTGCTGTGGACCACCCTTACGGTGAGGGTGTTGATGGCCTGTAAGGCCTCGCTGTCGCTCGGATCATCACCAGCGTGTCTGCTTGGACGATGGTGAACTTGCGATGATTAGGCTGAACACAGGCCGGTGTGCTGGGCACCATCGCCCCCCTCGCTGTCGCTCGGGGGTATGGGGGAGATGTCGCGAGGTTGTTCCAACCCCCTTTACACCTACGGTGTTGTTGCAGACGAACCTCGCGACACGACACTAAGCGGCTAGGCGCTGCTCCTCTTCCCAAGCCTGCTGTTCCTCGCGCGCGCTCTTTTCGCGGCGCTGCAATGACCGTACCGATATACCCAGAGCAGCCGCTTCTTTCTTCCTTGCCTCTGACTTGGCTTTCTCTTGAGCGAGGTATTCGTCGCGTGTGAGTTTCCCCTCCGCCCGTCGAGTGGCTTCATGGCGGTCACGGTCTTTGGCTTTTCGATCCTTGACCCGAACCTCTTTGGTGCGAGTGTGGTCGCTGAGAGTACGGAGTTGGCAGGCCGCCACCTCCTCTGGTGTGATGTGGAATGTTTGGGCGATCTCGTCGACACTGGGCCGCTTCCATGCGCGAGACCTCGCCTGGAAGAGATACGTCTCCCATTCGTCGTCAACCAGGCATGGGGTGAAGGCTTGTGCCCAGGTCTTTGGGGTCCACCTGCTTCGCCGGTGGCCATCGAGGGGCGTTAGGTATGGTAGCACCATATCAAACACCCATTCGGCATCGTCTCGCCCATCAATGACGCCATAACGATAATCAATCAGCTTTGTGAGCTCGCTGAGGATGATGATCCCCGCCGGGTCATATCTCCGCTTTGTCGTCCTTCCTCGATCAGCCAGAATGACGCCGTTCCATAGAATCAGCGATCCGCCAGATAAGGGTTGGACTTCGCGATCTTGGTTAGCGAATGTTTGCGGTTCGAGCGTGGTTGTGCTAGTCATCTTTCATCATCTCAGAGACCCCTGATTGCGATTGCTTTGGTCGGCGATATCGCAGTTGGGGGTTTTGCCTTTCCGGACAGAATGATCTGTTCATTCGCCGGACCTGTTGGTTAGTTTACATTTGCGCTTTTCCTTTTTAGGTGCGCAAACAGGGAATAAGCAAAGTGGACGCGAGATCGATAATTTCGGGACCACTCATGCGTGAAATTTAGCACGACAACCTCGGCGAATGCGTTTTCAGCCCTGGAAGGGAGACCAAGGACGAGGTGCTCCTTTTTAGGTCGCGCAAACCATAGCGAAATCAAACATGCCGGCCCTTTCTTTTGACGGGTGGGGGTGCATTCGTTGCCGGGGGAACAAAATGTTCGGTCCTGTGTTCCTGCCGTGTTGATCTCCTCAACGCCCCCCAATGATGACCCCGACGACGCACCCCACCACGTTGCCGGGGTTTTCGTGGTAGTCGTCGCTGCGCAGCGGTGAGGCAAGGCGGCCGTTCTGCCTTGGGGTGGTGTTGTGGTGCCTGGAGCAGCTAGAGCCCCGCAGCGGCGCCCGCTGCGAATAAAGGGTCCTTTTATAGGCGCAAAATGGAGTGCACTGGCCCGACGGGGGCCTAGTCGCTACAAAAAAATCCGCATTCGACACCCCTCCCGATCCCCATCAGCTCCAGGACGCCACGCCGACGCGGAAAGGCTTGATGTGGCCAGGCCTGCTCCTTCTCGCCAGCCTGCCTGGCCATGCCGGAAAATTTGCTGAGCTTGAATTCAAGCGAGGATCGATATCATGGCAGCAGCAGCGAACAGATTGCTGAACGGTATCAAGGATGGCTCCCTCAACCATTTGCATGAAAGCTAAGCGAGGCAAGTCAACCTCCTTTATAAGCCGTTGATTTTCGATGCTTATTGATCTCTTGCGCCATTGCCAATCGGGTATCTACCTACCCTAGTCTGCTTTGTTGGCGGTGAATCGGTTCCGCACTTGGAGGCAGACTTGGACTTTGATGATTTTGAGGAAGTAAGGGCCATGGAAGAGGTCGGGGCCGTGATGGTGGCTGCGCTCTTCGCCATGGAAGCAAGAATGATCGGCAGCACTACTGCAACTGCTCTGAGGCTAGCGGCTGACGGTCTATTAGATGCTTTAGACGCGTTGGCAGCATTGCAACAACCGGACCTGGAGCCTGCCGAAAATTGTAAGATGCTCAATTAAGGGCGCGGGTGCTGGTAAACCTGTCCGAAAACGGACGGTTATGGACGCCTCGTGCGAGTATGTTCAAAAATTAGCTTGACGAACTTTCGGACAGGTGCAACATTTTGGACATCCTTTTCGGACAGAAGGTTCCTCACATGCCCCGCACTTTTGCTTACGTTCGGGTTTCAACGGCCGGACAGACAACAGAAAACCAGGTCAAAGAGATTGAGGCGGCTGGTTTCCATGTCGAGCCTAAGCGGATCATCAAGGAAACCATCTCAGGCAGCACTGCTATCGCTCAGCGTGATGGATTCAAATCGCTCATGGGAAAGCTGGAGGAAGGGGACGTGTTGATCGTTACCAAACTAGACCGGCTGGGGCGTGACGCGATCGATGTCACCTCAACTGTAAAGGCCTTGGAGGAAGGCGGCGTTCGCGTCCATTGCTTGGCTCTTGGTGGAGTGGATCTGACCAGCTCTGCGGGCAAAATGACCATGAATGTTCTCAATGCCGTTGCGCAGTTTGAGCGCGATCTGCTGATCGAGCGCACCCAGGCAGGCCTGCAGAGGACCAAGGAACAAGGAACCATCCTTGGTCGCCCATCAGCTCTATCACCGCTAGACAAGGCAAGCGCCCGTGCTGCCTTAGAGGCTGGGGAAAGTGTTTCCGCCGTTGCGCGGAAATTCAAAACCAGCCGTCAAACCATCATGCGTGTGAGGGAGGAGGCGTAGCCGGAATGATACTTTACCACTACACAGCCGGCGGCAATCTGCGCGGCATTGCCAAAGAGGGCCTAACCGTTGGCGATGTGCCGACTGATATTCAGAGATGGAAGGGGCGGGTTGGGGTGTGGTTGACTAGTTCTATCAATCCGAACGGCCACGGCCTAGTGGGGAGCGCAAACGACAAAAAGCGCTTCAGGATTGAGGTTGATGTTGACGATGCATCCCCGGTGCTATGTCGGTGGGATGAATGGTCACTTCGGAATGTCACCCCTGAAACACGGCGCATTCTCAGCAAAACAGCGGCGCAGGATGGCGATGCTGATTTCTCTTCAACCTGGTGGCTCTATTTCGGTTGGATTAAGCCTGACCGTTTAATTCGGGTGATTGACACCATGACCGGTGAAGCTGTCGAGGGCTGGTCAACCATATGGCCGGAGGGGGACAGTGTTCCGGCCGTGTCATTCCGGCGTAAAGAGGCATGGCAAAAGAATTTGCTGAGAGCTGTTAGGCAGCATGCCCAAGGGAAATCTTAGTCCGAGCCCTTGCCCCGATCAGCGACAACTTCCGAGATGGAAATCTGCACCGTGGAATTCAGAAACGCGCATGATTGATCCTTGATCTGCCACCTGCTTAGCTCGGCCCTACTCCCCTCCCCAAATGCGAGCAGCCTCGAAGATCAGCCCAGTTCCCTCCATATTAGTTCCAGCCGAGGTGATCTCCGCGATGATTTTCATCCGGCAAGACTGAGCCATATTCAGGCATCGCTGATCCAGAAGTTCTTTTTCCTTGCCTATGAACTGATCAGTCCAGACGACGAAGAAGCGCTGATTCTCGGTGATCGAGGTACAACCGTAACGGCCTCCCCAACTGAAGCAGCTCAGCCAAACAAAGCCGACGTTGTTGCCAGGTAATAACTCCCATCTATGCATGACATCTGACAAAGAAGCGTTCTTTGCCTCACTCCAGGATGGGCGCTGCGGCTCCTGAGAATAACCCGCTGTCACCACTATCGTGGCAATCGCCATAGCCGCAAAAATTCGTTTCATCACGCTCCTCGTTTGGGTTGCCTCACTTCCTTGCAGGTAAGTTGTGCGGCTCAGGTACACCGTGGTCGGCAATTATGCATTCGTATGCTGCGGCCTTCATAATTGGCAAGGCGCGCTTCATCCGATTCTGTTCCGCTAAATCGTCGGGATCAGACGGCTTAAACCTAGCAGAAGCATGCGCTACGGCATTGCGGCAACGTTCGTAAAGGTACTCGGATATGTTGTGACCCTGGTGCTCAAGGTCAGCGACAGCCTCAACGGCCCACCCCGAAAAGTGGCCGTACTTAGGAGTGAGTTCCGAAAGGAATCGGTCGAAGAAATTCCTCCGTTCTATCCCCCCAGAATGGCCACGCTCCACGATTTTGAAGAAATTCAGGAGCGCATAATGCGGCGCTGTATGTTCAAGTGAGCAGGCTTCCCGCCAAAACGCCAGAACCAGCGCCTGCTCACTTGGCAGCACTGGCAACTCTGCAAAGCCAAACTTGCCTCGGTAGTACGGGACGAAGCCGAACGAACTACGGGAGAACCCAGCATAAGGAGCAGGCGTACTGCCCCCGCCAAACTGGATGATGGCCGCTTCTCCTTCAGCCGCCCACACCAGGCAACTTAGAAATCGAGCGAGCAACACCCATCCGGAGTCGTAGCTCTCATCAGGGCCTAACGTCACGTAAATCGCTGGAAAAAGATCGCCAGTTTGCGGCGAGATTGAAACATTGCGAGTGCCGTACTGTATCGTCTGCTCGGCACTTGGCCAGGGTCGAGCCTGGTAAATGCTGGCGACGGCCCATCTAGTTACAGGCGTGGTGGAAACTCCGTTTAGGCCATGGATTGGCATTTTGCATTCCGAGCGTGATCAGCCTTTGTACGCGAATATAGCTGCTGTAGAAGTTGATGCGCTCACAATTGGACCTTTCATGCAGCTCTCTCCCCAGGCGTTCATAGCCAAATGGCTCAACTCTCCCATCAAGGAGCGAGCAGCAGCTCAGGAACACTATCTTGACCTCTGCCGAATGCTGGGGGAGCCAACCCCCGCTGATGTGGACTCAAGCGGCAAGGATTACGGCTTTGAGGTCGGTGCATCAAAGACGACTGGAGGCAACGGCTTCGCTGATGTGTTCAAACGCGGGCACTTTGGTTGGGAGTACAAGGGCACCAAAGCGAATCTGGATACCGCGTTTGCTCAGCTCCAGCGATATGCCATTGCCCTCGACAATCCACCGCTGCTGATAGTCTCAGACATCGGCACGACCATCCGCATCCACACCAATTGGACCAACTCCGTTTCTAAGGTCTACGAGATCGCCATCGCTGATCTCACAGACCCGGAGAAGCGTGGTTGGCTAAAGTCGGCCCTATCTGACCCTGAGGCCCTTCGGCCCACCAAGACGCGCCAACAACTGACTGAAGATGTTGCTGGGGAGTTCGCCCGCCTCGCGCGGTCTCTGCGAGAACGTGGTCATAAAGCCGAAGAGGTGGCCCACTTCATAAACCGCTTGGTCTTCTGCATGTTTGCAGAGGATGTGAAGCTCCTACCAGACAACATCTTCATGCGGATGTTGGAACGGGCTCTTGAAGACCCTGCCGAGTTTGATGGCTTCGCCCGTGACCTCTTCAACGCCATGAAGACAGGCGGGCGTATCGGCTTCGAGAAGGTACCTTGGTTTAATGGTGGGCTGTTCAACGACGACCTGGTGTTCTCGCTAACCAAGGATGAGATCAACCTGGTCCATCGGGCTGCCCAGCAGTATTGGGGCGACATTGACCCATCCATCCTCGGCACCCTGTTTGAGCGAGGTCTGGACCCTGACAAGCGCAGCCAATTGGGGGCGCACTACACAGACCGCGACAAGATCATGATGATCATCAATCCGGTCATTGTGGGGCCACTTAGCGCAGAGTGGGAACTTGCCAAGGCGGAGATCAAAGACCACCTAGCGAAAGCCGCCAGCTCGAAAGGCGCACCAGCTACTAGAGCTCGAAACAATGCCGAAGCGGTGCTGCAACGACACCTAAAGCGCTTGGCTGACTTCCGAGTACTGGACCCCGCCTGTGGCTCTGGCAACTTCCTTTACCTGGCGCTGCGAGCGCTAAAGGACCTTGAGCACAGAGCTCAGGTAGAGGCGGAGGCTTTAGGGCTGCCCAGGGGCTTTCCTCAGATCGGCCCCGAAGTAGTTAAAGGCATCGAGATCAATCCTTATGCTGCCGAGTTGGCGCGGGTGTCGGTATGGATCGGCGAAATACAATGGATGATCAAAAACGGTTTCGCGGCAAGTACCAACCCAGTCCTAAAGCCGCTAGATACCATCGAGTGTCGAGACGCTCTGATAACCTGTGACTTTGGCGCAGAAGGGTATGTAGGACGATGGACCGAGGCCACGTGGCCCAGCGCTGATGTAATCATAGGCAACCCACCCTTCTTAGGCGGAAAGATCATCCGCTCTGAACTTGGCGATGATGTTGTTGACGCGCTGTTCTCGCTTTACAGGGGCAGGGTCCCTGCCGAGGCTGATCTAGTGGTCTATTGGTTGGCCAAGTCACTGCAGGCTATCGAAGAGAACCGCGTCAAGCGAGTTGGCCTAGTCACGACAAACTCAGTGCGTGGCGGTGCTAACCGTAGAGTAATGGATCGCATCGCTGACCGAACTGGCTTTTATTCGGCATGGGCCGATGAGCCCTGGAGTGTTGAAGGCGCAGCTGTACGGGTATCGCTCATAGCGTTCGGAGAGGCTCCTGGTGAGTTACCAAGCCTCAATGGTGCGAAAGTCGTGCGGATCAACTCCGACCTTACAAGCTCAGCAGTCGACCTCACAAAAGCTCGTTCAATACCAGAGAACAAGGCGGTCGCCTTTATGGGCGATACTAAGGGAGGGGGATTCGATATCGCGGGCGAAATTGCTCGAGAGTTTCTGAAAGCTCCGATGAACCCAAACGGTCGTCCCAACTCAGATGTTGTTCGACCTTGGGTCAACGGTCTAGACCTTGCGCGAAGGCCGCGAGATTCCTGGATCATTGATTTTGGATGGACCATGAGCGAGGCAGAAGCCGCTCTCTACGAAGCTCCCTTCAGGTATGCAGAAAGGCACATCAAGGCAGAACGTGTCGCACTACAGGCAAAGGGTTATGCGAAGAAGTGGTGGGAACATGAGCGACCACGTCCGGAAATGTGGGCAAAGTTGCAACCGCTTAGCCGTTTCATTTTGACTCCCCGCGTCTCCAAACACCGGTTCTTCGTTTGGCAGAGTAGGCCAGTCGTTCCAGATAGTGCCTTAATTGCAATTAGTAGAGATGACGATACGACGTTTGGTATCCTCCAATCTCGTTTTCACGAGCTTTGGGCGTTACGCATGGGGACTTGGCTAGGAGTAGGCAATGATCCCCGATACACTCCAACCACTACTTTTGAGACCTTTCCCTTTCCTGTAGGACTGAGTCCGAACATTCCCGCTGCCGACTACGCGCAAGATCCTCGAGGTACCGCCATTGCAGCAGCAGCCAAGCGCCTCAATGAGCTGCGCGAGACTTGGATGAACCCGCCTGACCTCATTCGGCGTGAACCCGAGGTGGTTTATGGCTACGTTGACCGCATCATCCCAGTCAGCGAGGAAGCTGCAGCGAAGCTCAAGAAGCGTACACTGACCAACCTCTACAACGATCGCCCAACATGGCTCCAGCACGCTCACAAAGCGCTTGATGACGCTGTCGCAGCTGCTTACGGCTGGCGTCCCAACCTCACTGATGATGAGGTTTTAGCTCAGCTGTTCGCCCTCAACCAGGAGCGGACAGGGCGGCGGTGACTCAGGTCGCTCAAGTTTCGTAACTCGTTCTCTGAAAGCGCATCATGTTCGGCCCTTATCAGCTTCCGCATTTCATAAAGTACTTTGACGGCATCGATCTTGCACTCTCTAGAAGAATGCTGCGTTCCACACTGCCCAGTGAGACGACTCTTACGGAGGAGTTCTGCGCGCTGATGGACGCTCCGACGCAGCGCCGTGAGCACTCATTGAGCTTCGATATAGACGCTCTGACAAAAGCGCTCACGCAACATGGCGGTGCCATCGATGTGGAAATCGATGTGGCTACGCATAAGCACCTCTCCGGTATGGAGGCTTATGTATCTCAATCAGATTTCGGCCTTGTGCTTGAATACAGAAATTTGGTGCTACCCGCTCGGAGTTGGTCTGCGGCATACCTGATGCAGGCCAAAAAGCTTTTCCCCACGAGCAAGGGCTTCTCAGAGCATTCCAAGTTTCTTAGTGCAGACGCGGATCAGCACACGCGCATTCGCTTCCTAGCAGATATCCTCGGCGAAAGTGCTTTGAAGTACTGCTTATTTTGTCCACCAACTACAGGGTACGAAACACGAGCTGTTGGGGTCCTGCGCACGCTGCATGACACCAGCTTGTCTGGTAGAATATTCGACTATGCTGTTGGCCTTGCTTTACGCGATGAATTGCAGCGCTCCGGAGGGATCGAGGCTGGGGTGTGGATCTCTGGAACTGAAGAAGAGCCGATTGAAGTTGCGACCATGCATGCCGCTGCTTTTGATGGAAGCTGCCCATTCACTTGGTTCATCCTTCAGCACTTCTCATGGGGTTCGAACTTCACCTCATCGATGCAATCTAGCAGCCTGCATCCATCAACTGAAGTAGACCGGGTCAAAGCAATTGCGACCGGAGATCGCGCTGCAATTTCAACTTTGATCAAAGAGCTTGGAGACAAGATACGCCCATCAATCAAAGGTCGCGAGAACTTTCGGGTCGTGCCTGCGAGCAGCATAACTGTTCGCGTTAGCATAGGACCGGAGGGTGTCGACTTGCCAGCAAGTGTCCGTTCCTAAGCTAGCATACGAGAAACATAAGGTCTTCACGCATACATCATCAGTAGGTTGTCGCCATGCATTCTCAGACCGCCCATCAGAGGCGATGTCCAGACGAGGGTGGGAGCGGAATGGCAGGTTTCAGGCGACGCCACCATGGAAGCTGCAATTCACTTTGGGTCAGCCTAACTATTCGGCAACGTCTGGCTAAGACGGTCCGCGCGTCGTCTCAACGCGACCTCACCTACCAACTCACCCTCAATTACCTCTCCGCCCATTTCGTCCCGTCGCTCGCGAGCCTCAATGGCTCTTAGCTGGTCCGCAATCCGCTCTGGATCGTCGATCAGGATTGTTTCCGGTCGCCCTAGATGCAGGTAGCTGATGACGTCGGAATTAGCGACGACCATTTCAAGCTCTCGCTCCAGCATTCCACGATCCGGTCCAAGCGCTGCAAGCAGCTCAACCACATAACCCAAGGGATCGTCCCGGTCACTGTTAATGGCCAGGTTTCCTTCGACGTGAATTTTCTCAAATTGGTCTTCCGTAATGAGGTCTCGCCGCAGGATGGCCCGTAGAAATTCAGAGAGTATCTGCATGCGCAGCATTCCGGTGACAACATCGGACCATCGAAGGCCTTGACTGAACACAGCAATCGCGGGTCCGAGATAGTCCGCTATTCGATAAAGAAAGCGGGCGACGAAAATAGCCGCGGACCGTGCTTCGATCGGAAACACGGATCCAAGAACAGCACGAACACCAAGACTGAGAAAGCCGTTTGCTGTCGTTGCATGGTTTCGGTCGGCAGCGTGAGTGTCGCAAGCGCTTAAGATCACGATAGGTGGTACGCGCCGGAGCTTGGGTAGCAGACTCCACACATCGACAGCCTCGTCATGAAGGTACAGCCTTCCTGACTCGTCTTTTTCGTGCCTCCCATGGCCGTCAAACACCATCAGGTATCCATCAAAGGCGTTTATGGCATCAACAAACTGCTCCGCGTTGCTGACCACTACAGTGGTGATGTCGAGCTTACCCCTCCAGCGCTTTTCAAACGTTGAAAACGCAAGATCAAAAATCCCTGCGATAGGGTCGTCAGGCTTGAGAGCACTGATCACCAAAACTTTCTTCAAGTCGTTCGGTGAGAGGTGAACAAGCGTCTGCGCACCCGCTTCCGATACAAACAGGTTGCCCGGCGTGACAGGGATACGTGAGCAGGTCTTGCGGAGCATCAATGGTAGGCCGTCAAGATCAAGCCACTCAAGATGGGCGTCGGAAACCACACGAATGCCGGTCTTCGACCGTCGTAGAATATCCCTAAACTCCGGAGGGAACGCAATATTCAGACGCCTTTGAACCGTCCGAAACGACAGAAGCCGCTTACGGGATGTGGGGGCTTTGCTTCGATAATGTTCGGCGAAGTGTCGTATGGTCCCGCTGGTGCGATTTATATCGTTGGGCATTCGCAGAACGGCCGAGAATTCCGATGCAGCAAGTGCGCACATGACACCGGTACCAAGATTCACTTCTTGCGCCCGAATGTGCATTATCGGATGTGGCCGAGGCTTGACCTTCCCTGTCTCATCGGTGGCGAGAACTGCATTTTTCCGAGCGTTGGTGATCAGCGTATAGCTGTAGCCCTGTTGCGTTCTGAGGATGTCGCGAGCTAGTCGGAAGTGCCGCTTCTCCTCAGCTGAAATAGTCTTAGGGATCGGCAGTTCGAAGAAATGCGGGTAAATGGCGGGGGCGTACAGGTTAACGTCGGGAGTTACTCGGTAGATTCGCTGAATATCGCGTTCGCCCGTAATGTCGCGTTCATTGAGGATAGCATTCGCTGTGCGGACGATTTGCCCAACGTAAGGGGTCCAGTCCGGCTGGTGTTCATCAAACGGCCCTGAAATTAGGTCAACATAGCCAGCGGCGGTTAGGGCCGCCGCGTTCGGTCGCACGCTTCCATGCTCCTTGATCTGAAAGCCGAGACTGCGTTCGGGCTGCTTCCACGATAACAGGTCCTCTTTCATCTCTTCGATGGAAGTGGCGTCGATGTCGGGAGGCATGTTCTCCAGTTTAGCAAGAAATGCGGTCCTAAGGCTGTCAATCGTCAGGTCTTTGTACGCCAAGTCGCCGCCTATTTTGGCGACGATGGTCGGCGGGACTGGGCACGATTTTAACCAGCTCGCGTAGTCCGTCACCTTTTCCTCTTCGGGCAGGATGTAGACAGTGAACGGCGTCATCGGAGGTGTCGGCATATATCGCGCCGCGCGGGGCGACTGTGGGTAAATGCGGACTGGGTACTGCCCAGACATTCGGCGGGCCAGAAACGTCTCCCGCCCATCCGGAATTAGGTCAAAGATGCTTCCGGGCAGCACCGAAGCCGCGTCAAACATCCAAGAATTTCGGCACAGTGAAGGCGCGAAGCCCTGCATGGGCGAAGCATCACCGGATTGGCCGTCGGGGACCACCAGCACATAGAAAATGTTTGGATCAATCTGATACATGTCTCAGCGTACGATCGAGGCCAGGACTTTGCCATACTTAGAAAACAACTAACTCAGCGTTCTAGGCACTTGGGATTGCTACTGAAAGTTCCTTACCCATAACGTACTAACCCTGGTGGCAGAAGATTTGGCAAGCCAGGGTCTCTATTTTAGTGGGTGGGCTAGGTTCCCCTGAAGGACAAGGGTGGGGTTGGTTGCGGAACGACGGTTTCAAAGTTTATGGCGTGCTTCAGCCAGGCCTCGCTACCCAAAAAGTTTGCTGACTGAACTTTCTGGCGCGCTGCTCGCAATGGGCCACAACCGTGCAGAGGGTCGGCCACGGCATCAGCCGTATGTAACATACATAAAATCGGCTCTGTAAGATTTTGCGAGATTGCAACTGGACCGCAGCTTCAGTTGTCCTTAACAACGGCCGATTTGCTTCGTTAGCTGCCAATGGCGTCACCTGCGGCTGGACGGCAAATCGAGTCGACGGTCAGTCATGCATGTTTGCTATTGGGGCACCCGGGCAGAAGAGCTGAGCGCAACTTTGATCTGCGAAAGAATGACGCTGATTTTAGTAGCGACAAGGATACCGTTGACCCGCTCGATGACCAATCCCGCAAGACCTGGCGTTGCCGGTTGGCCGGCAATATGCTCTGCTAAGCGTCCCGTATACACGAGCGCGCCACCGCTAAGGCCGCGGGCGGCTATCGTACGAATGCGCGTGCCATCATCATAAGTACTTTGGTTCAGGTACCGAATAAACAGATGGTCTGCGTCCTTGTTCGGCAATTTCCTAATGACAGCAAGAGGCCCGACTGCAAGGCTGGAATAGCTGAGTAAGTTAGACGTAGCGCGATGTTGGACGTTGTCGACTTCGCCGTTTCTTGAGTTGGGAAATCCATATGCGGTGTAGACCCAGTCTTCAGCCGGTTTGGGTTCAAGTGCGGAGATGAGGTGTTCTGGGCAGTACGCGACATCACCCAAGGCTTCTACCTGCTCATCTGAAAGGATCAGAAACGCAAAATCGTAGCGATCCTGCGATCGATCACCATTCAGCATTTTGGTGACTAGGAACTCGCCTTCCACAGCTACAAGACGGCCGTCCCCTCCCACATAGATGGTCGTTTCGTCGCTATGATCCAGAACGTGAGCGGCAGTGAGAAAGACTTTACGACCGAGCACCTCGAGCAGAATGGAAGAGCCGATGTGGTATGGGGTCAGTCTCTCAGAGGCGCCGTACACCGGCCGAACCGATCTTTTAAGCCTCTCGTCAATTGATGACGCCATGTGGTCCATGGCGGATAGAAGCCGAAAATACTCATCTTTCTTCACGCCCACTTCCTTTTTAGGCCACAACTCTGCAGAGGGTTGGCCTCAGTATCAGTCGTGAATGTAGTTTGATATCCTTCAATCTCAACCACTCTAGCATGTCAGGCTGGTTGCTCGACGTGTACCGGCCCTCCCTCCCATCCAGTCACCGAAGATGTGATCCAGGTTCGCCATCTTCATCCATAAAAAGTAAGTGTCCAGGTGCTGGACCCCTTCCGCCTCCTCCTACTGAGTACCAGGCTGTGGTCTCTACTACGGCCGAACTCTCATTCCGCGCCGTAACCAACTCGTTCATAAAGTAGTTCCCATAGACCGTGCGCAGCCCAGTTTGACCGGGGTCAAAGTTTTCCATTTCTCGTCGATTTAGTTCATGTCGTCGTCCATCAGCAGAATTGCCGCCGACAGCTTCGTATCCAACATGGATGACCCCTGGACAGTCCCCTGGAAGCTGATTGGCGGCGCGCGAGACAAGGCCGCGAAAATGCATTGCCTTTCGCCGCGCTGCTTCATCGGAGATGCTGCGCCAAGCTACCAAACTAACATGGTCAACCCACGTAGCATGCAGAGGGCGCCCTTCGGCCGGCTGCCAATTGCCGGCCATAGTGAAGTCGATTGCGGGATCATAGGCGCCGATCAGCAACTCAAACATGCGGCTGGATCCAAAATAAATATCATCATGCGCCATCACACTGTGAAGCGGTGCCCAATCCACATCCATGACAACGCCGTCGCTTACCTCTTCCTCCCAATGGAAAGGTTCATCGCGGTCCAGAAAGGTTTCGACCTTCTCCGCTAGATAGCCCTCGTCTAGCAAGTGAAGCTCTGTGCGATAGCGTACTAAGACGGTCAATGGACGCCCGGCTGCAAGGGAAACAGCGTGAGCGCGTTCGCCAAGACGCTCACCAATTAGTCGCTCTTCTTGCGCGTAACCAGAACGGCCTGCGCGCTTGCACTCAATAGCCCAACGTGACTGCGATCGTTCAATAAGTAGGTCATTGCGCTTTGCCAGTCCGGGAGCCTCGGGCACAAATGATACCTTCTCCCAACCCCTACGCCGGTAAGCTCCTGCTACGAGCAGCTCATAGATACCGTCGTCTGGCTGTGACAAATTTGTGGTCATTAGCCGCCCGGCGCGCTCCTCAGCCCCGGCGATCGTGCTAAGATCCGGCAAAAGTTGTCCTATACGCCGCAAAAGGGGAGCGATCCGGAAACCTTCAGGAAGGAAATAATCTGATCGCCGATTTGGGTCGGCATAGCTTCGGGCCTGATGCATGTACCACGCGACTGTGTCGCTGGGTTCGTATAGGGGAACACGGTTTCCGCTCGCCCAATCTGCTCTGGCAGCCTGGAACCTATCCGCAACCGCAGCCGCGCGAACTTCCCAGTCACTGGATGGCACTAGATGCTCAAGCCAGTTCACAGCTGCCAAGACTAATTCATCTCGCCAATCCTGCCCGTGCCGCTGGGCTATCCACATAACGTCCGGCCCGAAGAGATGAGGCATGAAGTAGATCCAGTGGTTGGTGCCGGTCGTTGTTTGGGGCGATCATTTGTATGCAAGTTGTGCATCGATCACGAAAGCAGGACAACCAACCAGCATTGCTATTAACTCGGCAACCGCCATCGCCATTGCAGAAGGGTCGGCCACCGCATGCGCCGTGAATGTAACATAACATCTAGGAAAGATTTTATGAGCTTATAGCCCGAAGCTCCGGCTCTGAGCCTAATTAGCTAATGCCAAGTCGAGGTGGGCGGCAGACAGTCTGCTTTCAGCTAAGGACCCGCACCGACGGATACGGCGGGAGAACTGGTGAGAAGTGCTGAAGCCATTTAGCGGTTTTACCGCGCTCGCAGCAGCCCAGCCCGCCTGTACAAAGAGCGCGGTGAAGAAAATCTAGATCCCGTGCGATTGAATGGCCATACGTTTGTGCGAGTCGAGTATATTACCTTCGCTGCTTTGAAGTAGATATGCATTCTGGACTTGAGGCGAAAACGAGGCATTGGCCGGGAAGGTCGACGGGACTGCATCGGATAAAATGCGATCAGCCACCACCTCCACCGTCTCCGCCGCCACTACCACCGTCTCCGCCATCTGAGCCAGTCGATCCACCGCCAGAGCCGCCTGACTCACCTTCCCAAGTGCCGCTTGCGCCTCCACCGTTGAAGGCTCCACCGCCACCCGACCAGCCACCGGAGCCATAGTCGGTGTTGCTGTAGTCGTTGTTCCCGGAGCCCGCGTTGGTGTCCATCCAGCTATCATTGCCGCTGCCGCTTTCCCATGCACCTGAGGCGCCCGCGCCCCCGAATTCGCCACCGCCGCCTGACCAGTCGCTGCTAGAACCCGTGTCGGAGTAGCTAGCCTCGCTGCCGGACGAGCCAGCGTCGGCAGATGATCCACCGTCCAGCAGATCGCCGCCGCCGCCGCCGGATTCGGTTCCCGTGCCGAAGTCACCGTTGTTGAAATCTGCACCATCGCCGATGCCACCGCCGAACGTGTCTGATCCGGTTGAGCCGACGGCATCGAAGCCAATGCCGGTGTCGCTCACCGCGTCATAGACGTCGAAACCGATGTTGCACATCTCTTCGAGACTGTTAGATGCAACCCCTTGTGCCGCCTCACTAGCAGAAAGGAACTCCGACGCGACCGCCAGCCCGGCACCCACCCCGGCTCCTATCGCTGTTCCGGTGTAGGCCCCGCCTAATATGAAAGCTTCTGGGGGCGTGTTTGCCACACTGATAACAGCTACTTCGGCGGTAATCTTGCAAAACTCCTCGGATGTCATGCTCGACCAGTGGCTGCTAGCGTGGCCAGGAGTCTCTATACTGGGACCAATGTCCGGGTTTGCCGCAGGCGCTTCAGATTGCGCTCCGCCTGGCATGCCCAACTGCGGCTCAGCACTGAAAGCTGCCGCGCTAGACGGTGCGGCTTCAGGAGCTGCCGGCATTCCGCCAGTAATCGACGAGGGCGGCGCGAGCGCTGAGGGAACGCCGAGCTGCCCGGGTAGAGCATTTGGCGGTAGAGCGGTCCCTTCCAAGCCTCCGAAAATGGTCGAGAGGCCGAGATACGCTGAGCTGTCCACGCGAGCTGGCTGTGTCATGGCTGATCGTATGGGTTAGTCAGTAACGCAGCGCGCCGTTCCTCCATCGCGCCGAGAAGTTGCCTCGATGCTGCCAGGGCGGGGCGGTCCATCTGCTTGCCAAGCTCACGGGCCCGGCGAACCAGTGTCTTGTCAGCCGGCTCAAGCAGGGCGGCGAGGCGGAGCCAAGCGTGCGCCTCGATCTGCTGCTTGCTCGTGTTGATGGTCTTTGTAGCGAGTGTGATCTCGGCAAGAGTGGTGGCGGCGAGGCTGCTGCCGAACACCGCGGCATCTGCGAGGTCACGGATGTGTCCGGGGTCGCCCTGACCATCCCGGATCGCTCGGGCGGCCAGCACACCCTTTTTGCGCGCATAGCGGGCTACAGCATCGATTGCAGATCTTGGAAAACTGCTCTGCTGCTGTTCACTTCGAGTTGTAATCGCCTCAAGTTGCTGCTGCTGCAGCTTAAGTTCACGTTCAAGATTGCTCTTTTCCGCTCTGAGTGAGTCAAGAAGAGCTCGTCGGAGGTCAAGGCCTTCTTTGGTGACCGTCATTGCTGCTCTAGGCGAACCTTCTGAATGTTTTCGCGAACCGTTAGTATTTGCGAGCGTAGCGCCGAGATCTCGGCTCGCAGCTGCTGTTCTTCCTCGATGCCTTGCCGGAACTCGTCCTGCTCCCGCGAGCCGACGACAGCTGCCACACCTATGGCAAACACAAAAAGCACCACGATCAAGATGATGATTTCCATTGATCCCTTAAAAGCTCCTTGCTGCAATAACGACACGAATTAGAGCACTAAGGTATCGATCCCCAGCGCTATAATGCGAGGGGCACCGATCACTCTGACTTTGTACCTGCAGCGTCGGTGTTTCAAGGTGCTTCAGATAGGTCATGTAGAACACGCTTTGGCTGGACGGAGCGAAGCTTTGCAACGGCGGTCTCGAAGCGGTCTCTTGGCTGCGAAGGTCATCGGTCCCATAGCGCACCTCGATCTGGCTGTTGAACCATGTAGTATGTTTGGCGCGACAGAGGTAGACAGCCGGCAGTTCGCCGGACGACGAATGGCAGCTTTCAGTCATCCACGCATTACTCTTGGCAGACCGAAAAGGGGTTGATACGCGCCGCCCATCTGATGAAGTTGTGGGCAGTTATCAGCCTACTACCTTCTAACACCTGGCTTAACACATGGGTCCTCAAGCACACAACATCAGCATGTTGTGCCCGCCTGCCGCTGCAACTTCCAGGGCTCGCCGGGCAACCTGCTGCCCACGCACATCGGCAAGGTCGGGCAAGGCGGCTGGGGCAAGCTGCTTGCGAGCCACAGGACGAGTAGCGAGTTGATGGCCGGTCAGGTGATTGACCAGCGTGAGCAAACTTTCGGCCGCGACGATATTGAGGTCTTCACCGGCCCAGGCGGCTTCCGCTCCGGAAGGCTCGGAGCAAATAAGGCCGAGATCCATGCCTTGGGCGGCAATGGCCGCTGGCAGAACACCGCCAACATGCGCGAGGCGGCCATCCAGACCCAGCTCACCCAGAGCCAAATAGCCGTCCAGGGCGTCCTGCGGAATGGCACCGATGGCCGCCATGATCCCTAGCGCTATGGGTAGATCGTAATGGCTGCCTTCCTTGGGCAGGTCGGCCGGCGCCAGGTTGACGGTGATCCGCTTGGGCGGCAGGCCGAGCCCCGAGGCTACCAGTGCCGCCCTGACGCGCTCGCTACTTTCCTTGACCGCCTTGTCCGGCAAACCGACCAGGATGAAGCCGGGAAAGCCGGGTGCGATCTGCACCTGAACATCCACGCGGACCGCTTCGATGCCTCGAAACGCCACCGTTGCTACCCGCGTCACCATGCCTTGCCCCCTTGCGCCGCGGCAACCTAGCAAAGCCCCGTATGGGTAACAAGAACGTAGAGCGAACAGGAAACCAGCGGTTAACCACCCTACTTGCCGCGGCGGTAAACATAATCGCTCGTTAACTCAGCCATGGTGATTGGAGGCATTGTTTTTACTGCCAGAGTTGCGTTCCATGCTGATCAGCCGGCCCTTTCCCTCGTTCTCCACGATCGCAAAGGGCACCATGTCAGCCATGCTGGCGCTTGCCCTCCTTGCTTGCTCATCCGGCGGTGGCCTTTATGGACCCATTCAGGGCGACAATCGCCCGCATGCCGGTGTCGACCGGGCGCGCGGCATGCCGATCCAGGGCATCGACGTGGCGCGTTACCAGGAACACATTGATTTCCGGCAAGCCTTCCAGTCCGGCATCCATTTCGTGTTCATGAAGGCGACCGAGGGCCGGGACTATCTCGACCCCAATTTCCGCAGCAACTGGACGCGTGCGCGCGAAGCCGGCATGCCACGCGGGGCCTACCACTTCATGACCTGGTGTTCCCTTGCGTCGGAACAGGCTGCCTGGTTCATCGCCAATGTTCCCAACGATCCCGATGCGCTGCCGCCCGTGCTGGACCTGGAGTGGAACAATCATTCAAGCTGCAAGAACAAGCCGAGCCGCGCGGACGCTTTGGAGAAGGTGCGCGTCATGCTGGACGCCATGGAGCGGCACACCGGCAAGCTGCCGATCATCTATACCGACATGAACTTCCACCGCGACGTGCTCGACGGCGAGTACTTCCCCAATGCTTTCTGGCTGCGCTCCACCGCCGCCGAACCACATGAGCGCTACAGCAACCGCACCTGGACTTTCTGGCAGTGGACGCAGACCGGGGTAGTCCCGGGAATTCGCGGCGAAGTGGATCGCAATGCCTTTTATGGCGGGCAGAACGAGTGGATCCAGTTCCTCCTCACCGGCTGCGATCCGCGCGCCATTGCCTCGCTGGGTCCGACTGGCCGCTGCCAATCCGCCAAATAGGCAAACGGCTTGCCAGCGCAGGGAGGCAGGTCTAGCCTCCAATCTGCGATGACTTGGGCAGGGGCCCGCAGCAAGGAGGAAATGCGATGGCCAAAGGACAGATGCGCAGCAACAAGGAAGCCAAGAAGCCTAAGAAGGACAAGGTCGCAGCCGCCAAGGCCGTCACCGGTCTGGGCGCTGGCAGCGCCGGCAACACGGCCAAGAAGTAAACGCCTCAGCGCACGGACGGCAGTTGAGCTTGTCGTTCCGTGCGCAAGCCTGCTTGGAACAGGTGGGGTCAGCGGCGCTTGGAAGAGCGGCGGATCACTTCATCGCGCAAGAAGCGCAGGTCGTCGCTGTCGAGCTTGCCAATAGCGCCGGCGAGCCGGTTGGTGAGTTCCGTCGCTTCGGGCGAGAGACCGCCTGTGTCGATCGACACCTTCGGATCGCTGATTTCCGCGAGGCGCTGCAGTTCCTCGGCCTCATCCCAAATGACGTTGAAGAAAGCGATGATGCGGTGGAGCAGGAATCCAGTCGGCTTGCCCCGCCGCCCATGTTCCAGGGCAGACAGGTAGGCGCTTGAAACGTTCAACGCCTTGGCCATATCCTTGAGTGAAATGCCGCGTTCCTCGCGCAAGGCGCGCATCTTGGCTCCCAATGGCGTCATGGGCGGCGCAGGCGCACATACCAGGCGCCCTCCCCGCCATGGCCGCGTGCCGCCACGCTCCACCCGGACACCATTGGCGCCAGCGACGGCTCGCTCAGCCAGATCGGCAACATGGTTCGCAAAATGCCCCGCTCACTCATGGCAGCAATATAGTCGTCGTCGGTCTTGGCGCCCTTGCCCGTGATCACCAGCACGGTGCGATCACCACGGCTCCAGCGCGCATGAAGATAGCGATGCAGCGCCGCCCGGGCTTCCGCTTGGGTCATGCCATGAAGGTCGATTCGACCATCGATCTCGATGCGACCGCGCCCCAGCTTCTTGCGAATGGATGGCTCCACGCCCTTTTCACTGCGCCCGGGTGGTTGAACCGGAGACTGGTAGGGCGGCAGGAAAGGTTGGCGCGGCGGGAGCTTGCCCGGCGGTGGCTTGCTCGGCTTGGGGGCCGGCTCGTCCTGCGGCAGCGGCAAGGGCGTAGCGTGAAGCTTGAGCAGGCCCTTGCGGCGCAGGGGATCGACGGTGGAGGCTACGGCTGTCCACAGGTGGAAGTCGTGCGGCAGGCGTTTAGGATCACGCTTGGACATGGCAATGCGCCGAACCTGCCGCTTCCGGTTAGTCGAGCTGGCTGGTGGTCACAACCTTCCAGTTGGGATCGCGCGACTTGGGATTACGTGCAAAGGTCCATTCGTCCGCAATGACCTGCACCTGGTCGGCATTGCCTTCCACCAGATTGCCATCCTTGTCGCGGGTGGCCGAGACCACTTCGGCGTGGAAACGCACCGTCACCAGCACATTCTTCTTGTCGTATTCAGCGTCCGAAATCTCGATCTTGGGCAGGCCGACAAAGGTGAAATCGACCTTCTGCCCCGCTGCCTCGCGATCGGCAATGGCGCGCTGGAAGCCCTCGAATACATCCTTTTCCAGGAGGTTCTTGAGCGTCTGGCGATCGCCCGTGGCAAAGGCCGTCACAATCATCTCATAGGCCTGCTTGGCGCCTTCAAGGAAAGACTTGGGGGTGAAAGTGGGGTCAGCCGCAGCAACAGCCCGCAGGCCATTGGCCAGATCGGCATTGTTGCGAGCATATTGTTCGATCTCGCCTTCGAGCTTGCGGGCCCGCAACTCGTCATTGAGATCGGGATTGCCGGCGCCACGAGGGCGGATCGGCACCACGGTTTCATCTGCGCTGGCAGCTTCGGCGGGCTTGCGGCGCTCGAGCGGCGGACGTTCATTGCCCGTCCTGGTCCCCAGCACCGAACGCAACCGAAATAGCACAAAGATCGCCACGGCGATTACGATGAGGGTGGGCAGATCGAGGAATTCATCCATGGGCAGGGCCTTACCGTCGCATGCGTCGCTTTGCGAACGCGGGAACACTCGCTGAGTGCCTTCATTGACCTATATATAGGGAATGGCTCACCTCAAGACCAGTTCACGCAAGAGGCGAGTGATGTTTTGTCGCTTTGCCGAAAGGAAACCAGGACTGTGCTACGATATTTCGCGCTTGGCCTCCTCGTTCTTCCCATTATCGAGATCGCCATCTTTATCAAGGTCGGGCAGACGATCGGCCTCTTGCCCACGCTGGGGCTGATCATTGGCGCAGCGCTCCTCGGCGCTCTCCTGCTCCGGGTTCAGGGCCTGACAGTCCTGACCCAGTTACGCAGCAACTTAAGCAGCGGTCGCATGCCGGCGCGCACCATTGCCGACACCATGATGATCGGCCTGGCGGCCATATTCTTGGTCTTGCCCGGTTTCCTGAGCGACATCGTCGCTCTCCTCCTGCTGCTGCCGCCTTTTCGCAGTTGGATCTATGGGCAGTTGGCCAAGCGCGTCAGCGTGGTTGCCACGCGCCAAGCAGGCACTGCCGGACCATACGAGCGGCCGCTGCAAAAGCCCGGTACGATCGATCTTGATCAGGATGATTATCGCTCGCACTGATCGCCATAATCCGGCCGCGCTTGTGAGCGTGTCCCAAAGATGTTAGCCAGCCGATAGAAGATTTCCCCTAAAGGATCCCAGTTTCATGTCCGACGACATCCAGGGCAGCGCATCTCCCCAGGCCAACGCACCATCCATGAACATGGTGGGGCAGTATATTCGCGACCTCAGCTTCGAGAATCCGGGCGCGCCTGGCTCGATCATGGCCGGCGGCGGCAATCCCGCCTTCAACGTGTCCATCTCGGTGGCCGTCAAGAAGCAGTCCGACGACATCTATGCGGTGGAGCTTACGCTCAACGCCAAGGCCAACCGTGAAGCCACGGTGCTGTTCAATGTCGAGCTGGTTTATGGCGGCGTTTTCCGTTTGCGGAACGTGCCGGAAGCAACGCTGAGCCAGCTGCTGATGATCGAATGCCCGCGGCTGATTTTCCCGTTTGCGCGCCAGGTCCTCGCCAGCGTCACTCAGCAGGGTGGCTTCCCGCCGCTGATGATGGAGCCTGTCGACTTTGCCTCGATCTACCGTCAGAACCTGCAGGCCCTGGCGGCCAAGCAGGCTGCGGCACCCGCTGGCGAACAGCCGAACTAAGATCAAAAGACCGCTAGAGAGCCCCGAACATCGCTTCGGGGCTTTTTTATTCCGCAGCCGTGGTGAGCGGCTCGGCATACTGCGTCCAGATGGCTTCGTCGCCAAGCTTGGCCACAAAGGCGATATGGGCTGCCAGCTCTTCCGGCGTGATCCGCGGCGGCAGGGGATTGGGCCTGGGCCGCGCCACCGCTCTGGTCGCAATCGCGTCGGCCCCGGAGATCCGGTTCTCGGCAATCAGCGCCAGGCTCACCTGCTTGCCCCCGATCAGCTCGAGGTACACTTCAGCCAGGATCTCGCTGTCGAGCAAGGCCCCATGCAGCGTCCGGCGCGAATTGTCGATGCCGTAGTGCTTGCACAAGGCGTCAAGGCTCACCCGGGCGCCAGGATGCTTTTCGCGCGCCAGGAGAACCGTATCGAGCACAGGATTGCCCAGAGGCGGCCGCCCTGCCCGCTCCAGCTCGGCATTGAGAAAACCCATGTCGAAGGACGCATTGTGGATCACGAGCTGGGCGTCCCCGACAAAGGCGAGAAAGTCCTCCGCCACGTCCTTGAACAAGGGCTTGTCAGCCAAGAACTCGTCGCTCAGCCCATGCACCCGGAAGGCTTCTTCGGGCATGGAACGCTGGGGATTGATATAGATATGGTAGTGCCGGCCAGAAGGAATGTGGTTGATCAGCTCGACACAACCGATTTCCACAAGGCGATCACCCGCTGCTGGCGAGAGGCCGGTCGTTTCCGTATCGAGAACAATTTCACGGTTCACGGCTGAGGCCCTCTGGCTCGAACGCTGGCAACAAGAGCGGCGACCATCGCTACGGTCCGATCGAGCGGAAGCCCGGTGTCGAACAGATAGGTCGCTCGCCTTTTCTTTTCCTCTTGTGGCAGCTGCCGGGCAAGAATGGTTTGCAGCTTTTCCCCGCTCATTCCTGGCCGGGCCAAAGCACGCTCCCGCTGGGTGGCTTCATCCACCCAGGTTACCCCTATCGCGTCAAAGCCATAGTCATAGCCACTCTCAAACAAAAGCGGCACTTCCACGACCACAAGCAGTTCACCCCCGCGTTCCGCGTCATCCATGAACTGCTTGATCCTCCCCCGCACAAGGGGATGGACCACAGCTTCAAGTCTTTCGAACGCGGCAGGGTCGGCAGCCAGCCTCTGGCTGAGTTCTCCTTTGTCGATAATCCCATTCTTGGTCACGCCGGGAAAAAGCGCCTCGACCTGGGGAACGGCTGCGCCGCTATAAAGCTCGGCAACGGCTTCATCGGCCGAAAATACGGGCACGCCCAGATCAGCGAACGCTTTGAGGACAGTGGACTTGCCGGTTGCAATGGACCCTGTGAGGCCGATCCGCCACATCGCTAATGCCCCAATGTCCCTTCGATCTTGGCCCGCAGCGCCTTGTCGACTTCTGGCCGCACGCCAAACCAGGCCTTAAAGCCAGGTACAGCCTGGTGCAGCAGCATGCCTAGACCATCAACGATTTTCAGTCCCTGCACTTGCGCATCTTGGAGCAGCGGCGTTTGGAGGGGCGTGTAAACAATGTCGGTGACCAAGGCGCCCTTGGGCAGTTTCGAGAGGTCGAGGTTTTCGAACCGGCTGCCATGCATGCCGATGGAGGATGTATTCACCACCAGCTGCGCCAGGGGCGCCACATCGTTGAAGCTATCGAGCGGCGCGACGCTGATGGACCCGGGCATTTCAGCGGCGAGTTTCTCTGCCGTGTCCCGCGTTCTGTTGAGGAGCACGATGGACCCAACATTGCGGCTCTGCAGTGCCACGAGAATGGCCCGCGCCGCCCCGCCGGCGCCGAGCACGATGGCGGTATCGAGCCGATCGGACCAGCCAGGCGCTTCGGCATCAAGGTTGCCGAGAAAGCCGAGATAGTCGGTATTGCTGCCGCTGATGCGGCCATTCTCCACCACCAGCGTATTGACCGCGCCGATGCTGGTCGCCAGCGGATCAACACTGTCGCACAGCGCGAAAACATCCTGCTTGTGCGGAATGGTGACATTGCCACCCGCAAACTCACCCCGGCGCAACCGCTCAAAAAAGGCCGGCAGCTGATCGGGCGGGACATCGATCGCTTCATAGCTGGCATCAAGCCCGTGGTGGGCGATCCAGGTGCCGTGGATAAGAGGCGAACGGGAATGGTTGATCGGATGGCCGATCACAAAAGCCTTGGTGGTCACGACAAGGTCTCGGGCGCTAATTCCCGCAAGGCGGCGAGGAGCGGCAGGAGAGGAAGACCGAGAATGGTGAAGTAATCGCCGTTCACGGTTTCAAACAAACGGATGGATGGACCTTCCAGCCGGTAGCCGCCTACGGAGGAAAGGGCAGCTTCCCCTTCCCGCTCCAAGACATCGTTACGCTCGGCTTCGGTGAAATCGCGCATGGTCAGCTCGGCGGTCTGTACATCCGACCATAAGGGATTGCCGTCCCGGAGCAGCGCCACACCGGCATGAAGGCGATGGGTCTTGCCGCGCAGGCGTTCGAGCTGCGCAACGGCGCCGGCCCGATCGGCTGACTTGTGCAAAAGTTCTGTTCCAAGGCTCAGCGTCTGGTCGGCCCCGATCACCAGATCGCCTGGGTGGTTGGCAGAAACGGCCGCAGCCTTGCGTTGTGCCAGCAGCAGGGCAACGTCGCGCCCATCGCCGCCGGCCTCCAGAACCTCCTGTTCCAGCACGCGCTCGTCCAGCTGGGCTGGCACGGTGGAAAAAACCAAACCAGCCTGCTGTAGCAAGGCTTTGCGGGTGGGACTCTGCGAAGCAAGGATCAACATGGGAGCAATGTTTTCCACACTGTCATCCCCAGCTCAAGCCCAAGCTGTGTTCTTGACTCATGACTTTTGGCCGTCCTCCGATTTGTTCGACTTGGTTACCAAAACATTAACATCTGGAGTCTGGCCATGGGCCTGCGAACCCTTGGGATAATTCTCTGGAAAACTCGCTAAAGTGTCACCCATGCCGGAACTCACTTATGCACAGCTCCGAGAGAATCGTTGACTCCGGAGTCGGCTCGTTAAGGCTTCGTTAACCATTGTGGCAGAGCGCCGTTCAGGCCTATGCACAGCAGCAGTAACCCTCCATTAACCATAAGGCTGCGCGCTTGTGCCGCCACCAGGCAGATTGTGGAGAGCGCTGAATTGGCTCAAAACACCGCCATGATAATGCAAATACCAAAACAGAAAGACTCTTTAGAGGGTTCGGAAGGGAAGAAGGCTTTGACCCACAAGCCTATGCTGGCCACCATCTTGGGAGAACGGCAGGAACGTCCGCCGATCTGGATCATGCGCCAGGCCGGCCGTTATCTTCCCGAGTACCGTAAGGTGCGCACCGGGGTGAAGAACTTCCTTGAGCTCTGCTATACGCCGGATCTGGCAGCTGAAGTGACCCTGCAGCCCTTGCGTCGGTTCGATCTGGACGCAGCGATCCTTTTTTCCGACATCCTGGTCATCCCCGATGCGCTTGGCCAGTCGGTTCGCTTTGAACAGGGTGAAGGCCCGGTCCTTGATCCGCTCACAGCCGAAACGATCGGCGCACTGCGCCCGGAGCGGGCTCTGGAGCATCTGGCGCCCGTGCTGGAGACGGTTCGACGTCTTCGAGCTGCCTTGGCACCAGAAAAGACCTTAATCGGCTTCTGCGGTTCTCCATGGACGGTTGCGACATATATGATCGGCGGCCGCGGCTCGACCGACCAGGCCAGCGCCCGACTTTTTGCCTTGCAGCATCCTGAGGCCTTTGCTGCCCTGATCGACGTTCTGGTCGCTGCCAGCATCGATTATCTTGTGGCTCAGTTCGAGGCAGGCGCCGACGTGGTGCAGCTTTTCGAAAGCTGGGCGCTCAATCTTGATGACACTGCCTTTACGGAACGGGTGATTGAACCCAATCGCCGCATTGTCCAAGGTGTCCGTGCCCGCATTCCCAACGCGGCAATCATCGGCTTCCCACGCGGGGCTGCTGGCAATCTTGCGAAGTATGCAGCGTTTACAGGCGTAAACGCATTAGGCTTGGACTATGCGACGCCGCTGGATTTCGCGGCGACCCATCTCCCGTCGCACCTGCCGGTACAAGGCAATCTCGATCCCTTGCGCCTTGTTGCAGGTGGCGAACAGCTGAACCAGCGCGTGGATGACATTCTGCAGGCATTTGCTGACCGGCCGCACGTCTTCAACCTGGGCCACGGCATTGTTCCCCAAACGCCAATCGAGCACGTGGCGCAACTGGTTGAGCGGGTGAAAAACGGCTAAGGCCCTCAAGTCTGAGCTTAAGGAGTTCGCCCATGGAATGGGTCAAGGCACTGCATGTGATTTCCGTCATCGCTTGGATGGCGGGCATGCTTTATTTGCCGCGTCTCTTTGTGTACCACGCGGTGGCGGAAAAGGGCTCGGCACAGTCAGAAACCTTCAAAGTCATGGAGCGGCGGCTCCTCAAGGGCATCATCAATCCGGCCATGATCGCCACCTACATCTTTGGCTTCTGGATGGTGTTTGGTGGCTGGGTCGACATTGGCGCCGGCTGGCTGCACCTCAAGCTCGCCATGGTGCTCCTGCTGACCGCCTGCCATGGTGTCCTTGCCAAATATACGCGCCTCTTTGCCCAGGATCAGAATACCAAGCCGCAAAAGTTTTTCCGTATCCTCAACGAAGTTCCGACCGTGCTCATGATCATCATCGTTATTGCGGTAGTGGTGAAACCCTTCTGATGCGCCCTGTTTCACGTGAATCTGGTTGTTCGGGTTCTGTTTGCGTCTTGTATTTAGCTCAATGAAGCGTTAAGTGGGTTTCAACGCATCCCAAATTCCAAGCTGACTTCCCAAGTCGCTGCGCGGTGCCTACCCCTCCCAAATAGACTAGCCGTCCAGATTTCCCTTAAGGGTTTATCCGCTACATGCAGAATATGAAGCTCAGCGAGCTCAAGGCCAAATCCCCGGCCGAATTGTTGGTGTTCGCCGAAGAACACGAGGTCGAAAACGCTTCGACCATGCGCAAACAGGAGTTGATGTTTGCGATCCTCAAGGAACTGGCCGCTCAGGAAGTGGACATTACCGGCGAAGGCGTCGTTGAAGTTCTGCCCGACGGCTTTGGTTTCCTGCGCTCCCCTGACGCCAACTACTTGCCAGGCCCGGACGACATCTATGTCAGCCCCTCGCAGATCCGCCGTTTCGGCTTGCGCACGGGTGATACGGTGGAAGGCCAGATCCGCTCGCCCAAGGATGGTGAACGCTATTTCGCCCTTCTCAAGGTCAACACAATCAATTTCGAAGACCCTGAAGCCGTTCGGCACAAGGTCAACTTCGACAATCTGACGCCGCTTTATCCTGAAGAACGGCTGCGGATGGAACTTCCCGATCCGACCCTCAAGGATCGCTCGGCCCGTCTCCTCGATCTGGTTGCGCCACTCGGCAAAGGCCAGCGCGCGCTCATCGTTGCGCCACCACGTACCGGTAAAACGGTACTGTTGCAGAATATTGCACAATCCATCGCAACCAATCACCCCGAGTGCTATCTCATCGTTCTCCTGATCGACGAACGTCCTGAGGAAGTCACCGATATGCAGCGCTCTGTGCGCGGCGAAGTGATTTCGTCGACCTTTGACGAACCTGCTTCGCGCCACGTCCAGGTCGCAGAAATGGTGATTGAGAAGGCCAAGCGCCTTGTCGAGCACAAGCGCGATGTGGTCATTCTCCTTGATTCCATCACACGCCTCGGCCGCGCCTACAACACTGTTGTTCCAAGCTCCGGCAAGGTTCTCACTGGCGGTGTGGATGCCAATGCTCTGCAGCGGCCCAAGCGCTTCTTCGGTGCTGCCCGCAACATCGAAGACGGTGGTTCTCTCACCATCATTTCCACGGCGCTGATCGACACTGGTTCGCGCATGGACGAAGTGATCTTTGAAGAGTTCAAAGGCACCGGCAACTCGGAAATCATCCTTGATCGCAAGGTTGCCGACAAGCGCATCTTCCCGGCGCTGGACATCACCAAGTCTGGTACCCGCAAGGAAGAATTGCTGGTCGAGTCGGACATTCTCAAGAAGATGTATGTCTTGCGCCGCATCCTCAATCCCATGGGCACGATCGACGCCATGGAGTTCCTCATGGACAAGGTGCGCCAGACCAAGACCAATTCCGACTTCTTCGACTCCATGAACACTTAAGGCAATGGACGCCTTGCGCTCCCCTGCCCTCCCGGCCTGACAATGCGCTCAGGCGACACAATCGTGGCGTTGTCCTCCGGGGCAATGCCGTCCGGCGTAGCGATTATTCGCCTGTCCGGCCGAGATGTGCCGCGACTTCTCCGAAAGGTTGCTGGCACCATTCCGGAACCGCGCCGCCTGGTACTGCGACCCATTAGTCAGGACTCTCTGCTGGACCGCGGCCTTGTCGCCTACTTCCCCGCACCCCACAGCTTTACTGGCGAAGATTGTGCCGAATTGCAGGTGCATGGCTCACCTGCCGGGGTCCGCGCTATCCTGCGGCTGTTGACCAGCCTCGGTGCTCGCCTCGCCGAAGCTGGCGAATTCACCCGCCGCGCCTTCGAGAACGGCAAGCTGGACCTGATCGAAATCGAAGGCTTAGGTGATCTCCTCGAAGCGGAAACCGAAAACCAGCGGCGACAAGCCCTCGCGCGCTTTGAAGGTGGCCTTACCAGCAAGATTGACACCTGGCGCCACGAACTACTTGATCTCCGCGCAATTATAGAAGCCAATCTCGACTTCTCCGACGAAGGCGACGTTGCAGACGAACTGCCACCGGACTTTTCTCCGAGCATCATTGCACTACATGCCGACATCGGTGCGGCACTCAGCAGCTTCGAACACGGCCGCATCATGCGTGAAGGGATTCGAGTCGCTCTAGCCGGCCCACCGAATGTGGGTAAATCCAGCCTTCTTAACACCCTGGCCAAGTCGGAAATCGCGATTGTCACTGATGAAGCTGGAACAACTCGCGATGTGCGGGAAGTGCCGCTTGATATCGACGGCCAGCTTTATATCCTGCTCGATCTGGCGGGCTTGCGTGAGACCACCAGCAAGGCCGAAGCTGAGGGCGTCCGTCGCGCCTATCAAGCAATGGAAAACGCCGACCTGATCTTATGGCTCAAGGCTCCAGATGTTGAACCCCTATCCCTTCCCTCGTTTGACAAACCTGTAATCACAGTCGGAACGAAGCTGGATTTGGGACAAGCATCGGAAGCTGATGTCCTTGTTTCTACCAAGACTGGTCAAGGCATCCCTGATCTCACGCAAGCCATACACGCATATGGACAAGGTCTCGCCTCGGGCGAGCCCCCGCTCCTGAGCCGCGAGCGCGACAAGCTTGCGCTGTCTCGCGCGTCCGCTGAACTCGCCTCTGCCATGCACAATATCACCAGCCCAGAACTTGCAGCAGAATGCTTGCGGCAGGCCAGCTATGCCTTGGAGCGCCTGATCGGCCGTATGGATGCCGAGCATGTACTGGACCGGCTATTTCTCAGCTTCTGCATCGGCAAGTGATTCACGTGAAACACAGTGCGAGCGGCAGCGCAGCTTAACGTTGCTGTGCTTCGATTGATTCACGTGAAACATTGCCGTAAGGAGCGCGCAGGAGACAAAGCATGACCAATTATGCAGTGATCATCGTGGGCGGCGGCCATGCAGGCTGCGAAGCCGCCGCAGCGTCTGCGCGGCTGGGCGTACAAACGGCGCTTGTTACGCATAACTTCGCGACCATCGGTGAGATGAGCTGCAATCCCGCGATTGGCGGCTTGGGCAAGGGCCATCTCGTCCGCGAAATCGATGCTCTCGACGGCTTGATGGGCCGCGTCGCTGACAAAGCTGGCATTCAGTTCCGCGTCCTAAATCGCCGCAAGGGTCCAGCCGTGCGTGGACCTCGTGCGCAGGCGGATCGTAAGCTTTACCGCCAAGCCATGCAGGACGCGCTTGTAGCTCAACCGAATCTCGACATTATCGAGGGTGAAGTAGATGACATCATCACTGCAGACGGTACCGTCTCAGGCGTGCGCCTCCTCGATGGTACCGTCTACAGCACCAAGGCCGTGGTTCTGACAACCGGAACCTTTCTTCGTGGCTTAATCCATCGCGGTGAAGAAACCGTCCCGGCGGGACGCATCGGAGAGAAGCCGGTGCTCGGCTTGTCCACGCGTCTAGAAACGATGGGCTTGCAGCTCGGCCGCTTGAAGACCGGTACACCGGCTCGTCTCGATAGCACGTCCATAGACTACACCCATCTTGAAGAGCAGCCCGGGGACAGGCCGCCGGAGCCCTTCTCCATGCTCACGGCTGAGATCACCACGCCCCAGATCAGCTGCCATATCACGCGCACGACGGCTGAGACGCATCGCATTATCGAAGCAAACCTGCATCGCTCCGCCATGTACTCCGGCCGCATTCAGAGCCGCGGCCCGCGATACTGCCCGTCCATTGAAGACAAGATCGTCCGCTTCGCAGATCGCGACAGTCACCAGATCTTCCTGGAGCCCGAAGGACTGGACGATCAAACCGTCTACCCCAATGGTCTCTCGACCTCGCTTCCGGCCGACGTGCAAGAAGCGTTCCTCCGTTCCATGCCTGGCCTCGAGGATGTCCGGATCATTCGCCCAGGCTATGCAATCGAGTACGACTATGTCGATCCGCGTGAGCTTCGGCCCACTCTTGAGGTCAAGCGTCAGCCGGGTCTGTATCTCGCCGGCCAGATCAATGGCACCACCGGCTATGAAGAGGCAGGCGCCCAAGGTTTGCTTGCTGGTGCGAACGCCGCCTTGGCTGCATCTGGTCAGGATCCAATTGTCCTGTCGCGAACGGAAAGTTACTTGGGCGTCATGGTCGATGACCTAGTGACCCGGGGTGTTTCCGAACCCTATCGCATGTTCACCTCACGTGCAGAGTTCCGCTTGCACCTACGCGCGGACAATGCCGATCAGCGTTTAACACAGTTAGGCATTGCCAAAGGCTTGGTGAACGACACACGCAAGGACATGTTCAGCGAAAAACAAGCGGCGCTGCAAGGTGGCCGACACATGCTTCAGACGCTTTCTGTGTCGCCAACCGCGGCAAGGGCAGGGGGCATCAGCGTCAATCAAGACGGCAAGATGCGGTCTGCGTTTGAACTCCTCTCTTATCCCGACATCACTGTTGATGACGCAGCACGCCTCTGGCCCGAGATCAAGACGATCGCGCCCGCTGTTCTCGAGCAACTTATGGTGGACGCGCAATACGCCGTTTATCTCAACCGGCAGCAAAACGACATCGATGCTGTACGACGTGATGAGCAGAAAGCGGTTCCAGACCACCTCGACTACATGGCCATACCCGGCCTTTCCATGGAGCTCCGCAGCAAGCTGGCTGCAGCACGGCCGCAAACCATCGCCCAAGCGCAGGCTGTTGATGGCATGACACCAGCCGCCATCACGCTCCTGCTGGCCGTGATCCGCAAGGGTCAGCAGCCCTTGCGAGAGGCGAGTTAATGGACAACAAGGCGTCGATTGCGCCTTACCAGGAATTCTTCACCCGTCCTCTGAACGACGTCCATGCCGATCTGGAAACTTATGCTCAACTGCTCCGGAAATGGCAGGTGGTGCAGAATCTTGTTTCACGTGAAACACTGAACGACGTCTGGTCTCGCCATTTCGCCGACAGCCTGCAAATGCTAAAACTTCTTGAACATAGCGACCGCACATTCCTCGACTTTGGGAGCGGCGGCGGGTTTCCAGCCCTGCCATTGGCGATTGCTCTCAAGAGCCCTGATCGGCAGTTCACCCTTGTCGAGCCCATCAGTCGCAAGGTCAGCTTTCTGCGAACTGTTGCCCGAGAACTCAAGCTCAACGTCACTGTTTTGCTCACGCGCAGCGATCAAATGTCTCCGAGGGACATAGTGACTCCAGATGTCATTACCTCGCGCGCCCTGGCCTCTCTGCCTCAGCTTTGCACCTGGATGGCACCCTTTTTTGGCGACGCTACGCGTGCCGTACTGCATAAAGGGCGGGAACATGTTGATGAGCTCGCAGAAACAGTTCCGCTCTGGGACTTTGACATGCTATTAACCAAGAGTGATACTGATCCAAGCAGTGTTCTCCTCACGCTCCGAAATCTGCGTGCGAAAACAGGTATTTAGCGGTGAATGAGCTGGAGGCTGATTTGGCGCCCCGTATTTTAACACTGGCCAATCAAAAGGGCGGCGTGGGTAAAACCACAACCGCGATTAACCTCGCGACGGCTCTAGCAGCAATAGGCGAGCGGGTACTGATTGTCGATCTGGACCCGCAAGGTAACGCGTCTACGGGTCTCGGGATCTCGCGCAACGATCGCGCAGTCTCGTCTTATGACTTGCTGGTGGATGAGGCGACAGTGGCGCAGTCTGCCATCATGACCAGTGTTCCCAACGTTGCCATCGTTCCCTCGACCATGGATTTGCTGGGCGTTGAACTCACAATTGCCGGCCAGGCTGATCGTGCCTTCCGCCTGCGCAATGCATTTAAGCAGCTTGGTGATCTTACCATCAACGATCAGCCTGTCAGCTATATTCTGATCGATTGCCCGCCCTCGCTGAACCTGCTCACCATCAACTCACTTGTGGCTGCCGATGCTGTTCTGGTGCCGCTGCAATGCGAGTTTTTTGCGCTGGAAGGTCTTAGCCAGCTCCTCCAGACCATTGAGCAGATCCGCTCGACGCTGAACCCGCGACTGTCGATACAGGGTGTGGTCATGACCATGTTCGACAAGCGCAACAACCTCAGCGAGCAGGTGCTGCATGACGTCCGGACCGAAATGGGTTCGCTCGTCTATGACACTGTTATTCCACGCAATGTGCGGCTAAGCGAAGCGCCGTCCTATGGCAAGCCGGCGCTCCTCTATGATCTCAAATGCGCCGGGAGCCAGGCCTATCTTCGTCTTGCTACAGAAGTCATCCGCCGCGAGCGGCAGCTGAACGCCGCATAGGAGGGCACCATGAACGAGAGACCAACGCGGCTGGGCCGTGGACTAGCAGCACTGATTGGCGACATGGCGACCATGGAAAGCGCCCGCGTTACCGATAGTGGTGTCAAGAAGCTGCCTGTCGATTTCATCATCGGCAATCGTTCCAATCCTCGTCGGACGTTCAACGCTGAACAACTTGAAGAGCTCACCAATTCCATTCGCGAGAAAGGCATCATGCAGCCCTTGCTGGTTCGGCCCAGCGAGGATCCGCACCTTTTTGAAATTATAGCCGGCGAACGCCGCTGGCGTGCCGCGCAACGGGCAGGGCTCCACGAGGTGCCGGTCATCGTCCGCGAGGTCGATGACAAGGAAGCCCTTGAGCTCGCCATTATCGAAAACGTGCAGCGCGCTGACTTGAACCCGCTTGAAGAAGCCATGGGCTATGGTCAGCTCATCGAGCAGTTCGACTACACTCAGCAGGATCTCGCTCAGGTCATTGGCAAGAGCCGCTCTCACGTGGCCAATACTCTGCGGCTGCTCCGCCTGCCCGAAGATGTGCGGGATATGGTTTCCAGCGGAGCATTAACGGCTGGACATGCCCGTACGCTGATTACCGCTGAAGACCCGGCGGCTCTTGCGCGGCAGATCGTATCCGGTGGATTGTCGGTCCGCGATGCGGAGGCTCTGAGCCAGCAAAGAGATGGTGGGCCAAAGAAAAAGGCAGGTGACGCGCCGGCAGAGCGCAATGCCGATACCGTCGCTCTGGAGCGGCGCCTGGCAGATGCCTTGGGACTGACCGTGTCGTTGGCGCATGGGGAGCGCGGCGGCAAGCTCGAGATCCGCTACAAGACGCTTGAGCAGCTCGACAGCATTTGCCTCAAGCTCACAGGGCAGGGTAACTAGCCACGCTTTTTCAATGAGCGGCGGCGATCATGCAGATGCTCAGCAATGTTCGACGCAGCGCCGCCTCCGCCAAAGCCGGCCGGCGGCGTGTTTCGGCTATGGTCTGCAACAGGCGCTCGGCGGCCGTAGCGAGCGATTGATCGCTCCACAAACGCAATTGCTGCTCCAGTTGGCCGATGCGCGAGAAATGCGGCTTGGGACGCTGCGCTTCAAGAACGGCGCGTGGGCTTTTGCCAGCATCCACCTCGGTGCGCCAGCGCCGCAGATTGCTGAAATGGATGACACACAACGCAAGGATGCGCTGGATATCCACGGCAGAGGGCAGGGCTCTGTTGAGCGCCAGTTCAAGCCGCTCTGCATTGCCGCCAGCGGCCGCATCCACAATGGCGTCGATCACGAGCATGCCATTGTCGGCACACAGCAGCAAAACATCTTCATGGGTCAGGGACTTGGTTGATGCTGCATAAAGGCAGAGCTTCTCGAGCTCCCGCCGGGTAATCTCCCGGTCATTGCCCAGGATCTCGCGCAACAGGGAAACCACGTCGGGATCGACGCGGATACCGTTCTGGTTGAAGGTTTCGCGGATCAGTGCCTGCAAGGTCTCGTCGCTGTCGGGATAACAGGGCAGGGCGCGGCCGAACTTGCCCGCTTCCACCAAGGCCCGTAGCGCGTCCTTGGGCGTCAGGTTCCCCGCCTCGAGCACGATGGCGGCTCCCGCTGGATCGTCACGCAAGTCCGTCAGGGTCATTACCAGCGACTTGGTCGCGCCCCGCACGCGGATCACCCGCTTGCCGCCAAACAGCGACATGGTCTTGGCTTCCACGGCAAGAAGGGAAGGATCGGCATCGAGGTCTGATCCCTCCAGCACAATCACATCGGTGGATTGAGGTTCGTCTTCGGTGAGCTTGCGGATAAGGCGCTGCGCCGTTTCACGGACCAGACCAGTATCTGGGCCATAAGCCAGGAAGATGCCTTGCGAGATATCAGGCCGCGTTACAAAGCGCGCGACCTCATGCGCCTTCAATGCTGCCATTAACGGCTAAGACCTGCCAGCACAGCCAAACGCAGCGACTCAGCCACGGCCTTGGCAGCCCGCTCCAGCGCCTCTTCCTGTGCGCTTCGTTCGGCGAGGACCTGCGTGTTCCCGTTGTAATTGGCTGTCGCCCGACGCGTATAGGTTTGCGGAGGCCCGCCAGCAGCGTCGCGCGGCGTGATGGTCAGCACAGCCGTCACAGCAACTTCCATGGGCTTGTTGGGATTGTCGGTGTCCGACAGAACCAGGTCGCTGATGACCGGCGTCAGCGACACGGCAACAAGCGGCGCGGTCTGGCTGTCCGTACTGCCGAGGCGCAGGGCGAGTTCCTGGTAGACCACCTGTTCGAGGCGGCTGTTCGGCTTGGCATAGGCGAGCGACAAGGACTGCTGGGACGCCAAAGCCCCGCTATAAACGGGCGAAAAACTGCAGCCGCCCAGCATGGTTCCGGCGGCCAGCATGGTCGCCAGCATTACGCCTCGATGCGTCTTAAACAACCACATTGACGATCCTGTCTGGCACAACAACGATCTTCTTGGGTGCCTTGCCGTCCAGAATGCGGGCAATTTCGTCCAGCGACAAGACCCGCTGCTCAACTTCGCCACTGCTCAGCCCCTTGGGGACAGTCAGCTCACCACGGCGCTTGCCGTTGATCTGAATGGGGAGGGTCACTTCATCGTCGACGAGGAGGGCAGGGTCCACCTCGGGCCAGGGCGCATCCGCCACCAGCCCGGTTTTGCCCAGCACCTCCCAACAGGTTTCTGCCAGATGCGGCATCATCGGCGCAATCAGCTGCACCAAGCACCCGACACCTTCTTCCAGAGCATGGAGACGGCCAGCAGGCGCGGCTGCCGCCAGGCCGGCAGAGCGCACCAGGGCATTGGTGAGTTCATAAATTTGCGCGACGGCGCGGTTGAAGCGCAGCCCTTCGATGTCATTGGCGACGTTGTGCACCGCCCGATGCACAATGCGGCGCAGGGCCATCCCTTCCTGGTCAGGAGCCCCGCGCTCCGTTGGAGCGGCCTTGGCCTTGAGCTCAACCGTTTCGCTCACCAGGCGCCAGACACGCTGCTGGAAGCGGCTCGCGCCTTCAACGCCGGCCTCGGTCCACTGCACATCGCGCTCGGGCGGGGAGTCCGACAGCATGAACCAACGGGCCGTGTCGGCGCCATAGGTCGCGACGATCTCGTCGGGATCCACCACGTTCTTCTTGGATTTGCTCATCTTTTCCACCGAACCGATGGTGATCGGCTCGCCGGAGCGAAGATGCTTGGCGCGGCGTTCCTCGCCGGTGGTTTCGAGCACCACATCCACGGGCGCGACCCATTCGCCGGCCGGTGACTTATAGGTCTCGTGGGTCACCATCCCTTGCGTGAACAGCCCCTTGAATGGCTCATCGAGGCCCACATGGCCGGTCGCCTTCATGGCGCGCGTGAAATAGCGCGAATAAAGCAGATGCAGGATCGCGTGTTCCACGCCGCCGATATACTGGTCCACCGGTAGCCACTTGTCGGCCACGGCCGGCTCGGTAGGGGTTTGGGCATGGGGCGAGGTGAAGCGCGCAAAATACCATGAGGAGTCGACAAACGTATCCATGGTGTCGGTTTCACGGCGCGCATTGCTCCCGCATTGCGGGCAGTGGACATGCTTCCAGGTCGGATGGTGGTCCAGCGCATTGCCGGGCTTGTCGAAAGTGACATCTTCCGGCAGCACTACGGGCAGGTCCTTTTTCGGCACGGGAATGGTGCCACACACTTCGCAGTGGATCACCGGGATCGGGCAACCCCAATAGCGCTGGCGGGAAACACCCCAGTCGCGCAGGCGATACTGCGTCTGCCGCGTGCCCCAGCCATTGGCTTCGAACAAAGCCAAGGTTTGGTCCATGGCCTCCTGGCAGGTGATCTCGGCCCCGGTTTCCCCGAACCATTGCACATAGCGCACCTTCTGCGTCTTAGGCGGCACAAAGGCGGTGTCGCCCACCGGCTCGTCGCTGTTGAGCGGCTTGAACACATCGATCACCGGCAAGCCATACTTGCGCGCAAAATCAAGGTCACGCTGGTCATGTGCCGGGCAACCGATGATGGCGCCGGTGCCATAGTCCATGAGGACGAAGTTGGCGATAAAGAGCGGCAATTCCCAAGCAGGATCAGCCGGGTGCGTGACGCGAATACCCGTGTCGAAGCCCAGCTTTTCAGCCTGCTCGATGGCAGCCTCGGAGGTCCCCATGCGCATGCACTGGGCGTTGAACTCGGCGATTGCCGGGTTGGCTTCGCCCAAGGCCTTGGCCAGCGGATGATCCGCTGCAATGGCCGCAAAGGTCGGCCCGCGCATGGTGTCGGCGCGCGTCGTATAAACCGGCAGCTTGTCGAAACCCTGCGGCGCACCCTTGAGCCCGAACTCGAAAGCGAGGCCCTGGCTCTTGCCGATCCAGTTGCGCTGCATGGTGCGCACTTTTTCCGGCCATTCGGTCAGCCGGTCCAAGGCCTCGAGCAGCTCTTCGGCCATGTCGGAGATCTTGAAAAACCACTGGGTGAGGTCACGCTGCTCGACCAGCGCGCCGGAGCGCCAGCCGCGGCCGTCGATCACCTGCTCATTGGCAAGGACGGTCATGTCGACTGGGTCCCAGTTCACCTTGGACTGCTTGCGGGTCACAAGCCCAGCTTCCATCATGTCGATGAACATGGCCTGCTGGTGCTGGTAATATCCCGGCTCGCAGGTGGCAATTTCGCGCGTCCAGTCGATGGACAAGCCCATGGACTGCAGCTGCGCCTTCATCGCCTCAATGTTCTGGCGCGTCCAGGTGCCCGGATGGGTCTTGCGCTCGATGGCGGCATTTTCGGCCGGCAAGCCGAAAGCGTCCCAGCCCATGGGGTGGAGCACATTGCGGCCCTTGGCGCGATAGTAGCGCGCCACCACGTCGCCCATGGCATAGTTGCGCACGTGCCCCATGTGGATCCGGCCCGAGGGGTAGGGAAACATCTCAAGCACGTAGTAGGGATCGCGCGGGTCGTCATTGCGGGTGACAAAGCTCTTGGCGTCTGCCCAGACCTGTTGCCATTTGCGTTCCATTTCACGCGGGTTGTAGCGTTCACCGCTCACTATAGATGTCCTTGGATGATTTGCCGGAAGCCCGCGCAAAACGGCGGCGCGGCTTGCGTTTATCGTGAATTTTGGCTACCGGACCATCACCAGAAATCCACCTCAAGGTCAACAGGGCGAAAGCATGGACAGCGCCGCTCCTGCTCACTTGGCTGCCATCCAGAAGCGCATTGCCGCCGCTCACCAGCGCTTTGGCGCGCCACCGGAGCAGGTGCAGCTGGTTGCCGTGTCAAAGACCTTTGCGGCTGACGACATCGAGCCGCTGCTCCGTGCCGGGCACCGCGTCTTTGGAGAAAACCGGGTGCAGGAGGCGCAGGGCAAATGGCCTCTGCTCCGCGCCAACTATCCCGATGTCGAGCTGCACCTGATCGGTCCGCTGCAGACCAACAAGGTGAAAGACGCGGTGGCCCTGTTCGACGTTATCGAAACGGTGGATCGCGACAAGCTTGCCGATGCGCTGGCCAAGGAAATGCAGCGGGTTGGGCGCCAGCTGCCCTGCTTTGTTCAGGTCAATATCGGTAGGGAAGAGCAGAAGGCTGGGATAGCGCTCGAAGAAACCGCCGCGTTCGTCCAGCGTTGCCGGGATGTTCATGGCCTCTCGATTGTCGGGCTCATGTGCATTCCGCCCGCCGCCGACCCTCCCGGACCCTATTTCGCCCAGCTGGCGAGCTTCGGGAAAGCCAGTGGGCTGGAGCAATTGTCCATGGGCATGAGCGCCGATTTCGAAACGGCGATCGCCATGGGTGCAACCCATGTTCGGATTGGCTCGGCCTTGTTCGGCAGCCGTCCGCCCCTCCGCTTGTAATCTCATTGTTTTTCAGCGCCATGGCACAAAGCGGCTGCAACTTGTTGGGAGTCTGTGTCGTTGCTGCTCGGCAAACACTCTGTTGTGACCAGCTGGCGTCAAGTTGTTGTCTCAGGAGCTGGTTTGATGCCGCCGAAAGGACTGGAGAACAGGAATGAACAAGCGACGCATCCTGCTCGTGGACGACGACGCAGACCTGCGCCAGACCTTGGTTGAGCAGCTGGAAGGTCAGGACGAGTTCGACATCGTACAGGCCGGAACGGCAAACGATGCCCTCAAGGCAACCCGCGACAGAAATGTCGACTTGATGATTCTGGATGTCGGTTTGCCCGACATGGACGGCCGCGAAGCGGTCAAGGTCTTGCGCAGCGAAGGGTTCAAAAGCCCGATCCTGATGCTGACCGGGCACGACACCGATGCCGACCAGATCAAGGGCCTCGAATCAGGCGCCAATGATTACCTCACCAAGCCGTTCCGCTTTCCTGTGCTCCTGGCACGCATCAACGCCGCCCTGCGCCAGCACGATCAAAGCGAAGACGTCGTCTTCACCATCGGGCCTTACAGCTTCCAGCCCTCGGCCAAGGTCCTTGAAACCAATGACGGTAACAAGGTGCGCCTCACCGACAAGGAAACCTCGATCCTCAAATACCTTTATCGGCAGGGTCCCAAAACCATCACGCGCGATGTGCTGCTCAAGGAAGTCTGGGGCTACAACAATCGCGTCACGACGCATACGCTGGAAACGCACATCTACCGTTTGCGCCAGAAAATCGAACGCGATCCGTCCAATGCGCGGCTCTTGGTCACTGAAGAAGGCGGCTATCGGCTGGTGCCTTAAGAGACGAGCAAAATCCGGTACAAAGATCTTCAAATTAGCCTATAGGGTAGTACAGCTTCGCCACTGCGAAGCTTGGTGCATTCGAGTGGGTTGATGATCAGGGATTTTGCAGCCGAAGCCCTGGCGCGGGCTGAATTCTTTGATATCTGCGACGATGAGCAGCGGCGCATGCTGGCCTTTGCCGGCGATCAACGCCATTTCGAGCCCGACGCTGTCCTCTACAAGGCCGGCGACATGCCCCAGGGTGCTTTCGTTTTGATCAGCGGCACATTGAAGGCAGTCCCGGCCGAAGGCGGCAAGCCCTATGCCCTGTCTGAGCCGGGCAGCGTCGTTTCCGCCATGGCCTTGATTCTTGCCAAACCCCGTCCCGTCACCATCTCTGCCGTCACAGATTGCCAAACGCTGTTCGTACCGAGGACAGCGTTCATGAAGCTCGTGCAGCAGTCGCCTGATCTCGCGCAGCGCGCCATCGAACGCGTGCAGCAGGAGATCGGCAACTACCTCGGCGCGCTGGAGCCGGTGGGACGGCGCATGAAGGCCGACTAGTCCCCGACGCTGAAGCGGGCAATAACCGGCACATGGTCGCTCGGCTTGTCGGTCCAGCCGCGTGCCGGCTTGATGATCTCGGCACCGGTGCAGTGGCCCGCAACATCGGCCGTGGCCCAGATATGGTCCAGCCGACGTCCACGATCGGACTTTTCCCAATCCAGACCGCGATAGCTCCACCAGGAGTAGATCTTCTGGTCGTACGGCACATGCTTGCGCACGAGGTCGATCCAGCCATGCCCACCATGGAGGATGGCGTCGAGCGCTTCGGTTTCCACCGGCGTATGGCTGATGATCTTGAGCAATTGCTTGTGGCTCCAGACATCGTTCTCGTGTGGAGCCACGTTGAAGTCCCCGGCAATCAGATGCCCTTTTTCGAACGACGCCTCGCTGAACCAGCTGGTCAGCTCTTCCAAGAAACCGAGCTTGTGCTTGAACTTGGGGTTAATTTCGGGGTCAGGCTCATCGCCGCCTGCCGGGATATAGAAGTTATGGATGGTCACGGGGCCGCGGCCAAAGTCGAGCACGGCGGAAACATGGCGCGACTCTTCAATGCCGCAAAATACCCGGCTCGAAATGTCCGTCAGCGGGAATTTCGAAACAATCGCAACGCCATGATAGCCCTTTTGCCCATGCACGGCCTGATGCGGATAGCCAGCCTCGGTGAAGGCCTTCGCCGGAAACTGATCATTGGTACATTTGATTTCCTGCAGCATCAGCACATCGGGGGCGTACTGCTGCAGGAAATCGAGCACCATGGGCAGGCGCAGCCGAACCGAATTGATGTTCCAGGTGACAATGGAAACCGACATGACGCCCTCAACAAATCAGCGTTTCTTATTGCCAAGGACAGGGGAGAGGTAAAGCTGAAACTATCGGGCTTAGCCTCAGCGTTTCACGTGAATCCATGGGCGCTTACCATTGCGGATTGCCCGATTTCCACCGTTCGACCTCGGTTAGGCTCGCGGCACCGGCCAAGACGGCTTGGTAGATATGCCAGCTGCCGATTACCGGACCATAATAGTTCGGCCGTGCCCTGGCTTGCGTCTTGAGCTTGAGGATAAGCAGGCGGTCGGCCGCAGCCAGGCGGGCCGCCAGCTCGGCATCTCTCCTTTGACGATGGGTATAATCATCGGGCGCCCAGCCCCAGATATCGGATTTCCAGCGTGTTGCGTCGGATGCCACAAACTCGATACCCCAATAGAGACCAGCTCCGAGTGGATGGGGATCAACATAATCATCCCACATCTGTGCCTTGTGCAGCCGCAATCCCGCACGCTCCAGCCCATCATTGAGCGGTATGAGCATGCCTGCCCATTGGAGTCGATATTCGGGAACGACCGGCATATGGATATCGATATCGGGCCAGACCATTAGATCATAACGCGCACTGCCGGTCAGGGCGCAGGTGCCGAAACGGCTGGTAAAGAGCTCCTGCCAGCCGGTAGTCTCAACGATGTTCTGCGCCTTCCGGCGCAAGTCTCGCGCGGTGGTTTCGAGATCCATCGGCTTTCTCCTCTCCAGCAACAAAAAAGCCCGGCTCTGAGGAGAGCCGGGCTCTGAACATTGTTCAGGCAAGGGCAGGTATGGAAACCCGTTTTATTCTGCCTTGGGTGCTTCTTCAGCGGCAGCAGCCTGCTCGGCAGCAGCAGCAGCTGCGGCCTCTGCGTCCTTGGCGGCCTGCTCGGCGGCGAATGCCTCTGCAGCAGCAACCTTTTCGGCTTCACGAGCGTCACGGGCGGCCTGAGCAGCCGAGCGTTCGTTGGCTTCGATCTTCTTGGTACGCGAGCTGGTCGATTCGAAGATACGGGCCGACTTGCCGCGACGATCGCGCAGATAGTACAGCTTGGCGCGACGCACCTTGCCGCGCTTGAGCACTTCGATGGACGCAACATTTGGCGAATACAGCGGGAATACGCGCTCGACGCCTTCGCCGTAAGAGATCTTGCGGACGGTGAAGCTGGCGGTGATGCCGCCGCCATTGAGGGCGATCACAACGCCTTCATAGGCCTGCAGGCGTTCTTTTTCACCTTCGCGGATCTTCACCCACACCTTGATGGTATCGCCGTGGGTAAAGTCGGGCAGTTCACGATTGGCGGCAAGAGCAGCAACCTGCTCGGCCTCGAGTTGTTCGATGATATTGGTCATAGTGATTCCGTTCTGAATCTTTTCAATGGAGCGCCTGTTCGGTCCTTGAGGGATCGAGCGCCCGGTCTTGCTTGGTAACGGAGGTTGGTCGTCTTTTTATTGGAGCAGCCTGGGTCCGATTAGCCCAAACCGCTGTAGTGGCGCGGCTATAGGCGAAAAGCTGTGGAGAGTCCAGCGTTTCCGACAGTTTTATGACTTGCCTGCACGAAGGAGGTCCGGGCGTCGGCTCGCGGTCAGCGCCATGCTTTGCTCCTCGCGCCACCGCTTAATCCTCATGTGATCGCCAGAGGTCAGCACCGGAGGAATGCTTTCGCCTTCAAAGTTCTGCGGCCGGGTATATTGCGGATATTCCAGGAGCCCGTTTTCAAAGCTTTCATCGGCATGGCTTTCCTCCCGGCCGAGAACACCCGGTATCAGCCGCACCACCGCCTCGAGCAGCACCATGGCTGCCACCTCGCCACCAGCCAGCACATAGTCGCCGATGGAGATTTCTTCCAAGCCACGACGCTCGATTACCCGCTGGTCGACGCCTTCGAAGCGCCCGCACACGATCACCGCACCCGATCCAAGCGCCAGTTCACGCGCACGGCTTTGCGTCAGGGGTTTGCCGCGGGGCGACATCAGGATGCGCGGCCTCGGATCGCTGGACGGGGAAACAGCATCAATCGCCTTGGCGAGGATATCGGGCTTGAGCACCATGCCGGCGCCGCCCCCGGATGGGGTATCATCAACGGTGCGATGGCGGTCAGAAGCAAAGCTGCGGAGCTGGACGGCTTCAAGCGACCAGAGCCCATCGGCCATGCCGCGCCCTAGCACGGAAGCCCCGAGCGGCCCAGGGAAAAGCTCGGGAAAAAGAGTGATAATGCTGGCCCGAAAGCTCAATCGGGCTCTTCCTCGCCCTCGGGCGCATCGAGTGGCACGACGATGGTCAGATAGCCTTCGGCGATGTCGACATGGGGCACCACCGCTTTGGTGAAGGGGTAAAGGTAGGTATCGCCGGTTTGCGGGTCCCGGATCTCGATCAGGTCGCCGGCCCCGAAATTGGGCAGCGCTGACACCGTGCCGAGCACCACACCGGTGTCGAGCCGCGCTTCGAGCCCCAGCAGGTCAGCGTGGTAGAAATCGTCCTCGTCGTCCGGATCAGGCAATTTGCTGCGCTCCACATAAAGGTTGACGCCGTTGAGCTGTTCGGCGGCGGTTCGGTCCGACACGCCCTTGATATGGGCCACCACGACATTCTTGTGCAGGCGCACTTTGTGCAGCTGCACCACAAGCCCATCCCGGTCGGTTTGCAGCGGTCCATAGGAGCCTATGGCTTCTGGTTCCTGCGTATGGGTTGCGATCCGCACCTGGCCCTTGATGCCGTGGGCGGCACCGATTGTGCCCAGAAGAATGAGATTGGACGTGTCGGTCGTCATGCTGTCTCCGGCTGCTCGACTACGCTCTTAGCAGGCTCGGGGCGGCTTGGGAATTCAGCAGCTTGGAACCCATTGGGTCGCGCCGTGATTGTCCCACCAACGCAATCGCAAGGAGCCCGTCATGGCCAGAATCCTGACCTCGCACGAAGAAATCCGCCAGTGGGCAACGGCCAGGGGTGGCAATCCCATTCTGCTCGACACGCCTGATGTGCATGGCGAACGCGTCTTGCTGCAGATCACCTTTGGCCAGCATGCCCTCAATGCCGAGCGCAACGAGGGGCCCGATACATCCCTGACCGGCGGCTGGGCCTTGTCGGGTTGGGATGAGTGGTTCGAGCAGCTCGAAAAGAATGGCCTCGCCATCAAGGTCAATGATGACGAGCCGGGTACGCTCAGCAACGATTTTCATTTCGTGCCGCGCGAAGGCAATAGCGAAGATCAAACAACGGATGCGGCGCGCCATCCCGCCAATATTTCGATCCAGTCCCCTAACAAGGACGATCGGGCCTCGCCAGACCCCAGCTGAGTTTGGCAGGCGGCGTTCAGACGTCGTTCAGATTTCGTTCATAATCAGCCCAGCTTCGTGCCGCAGCAGCTGCGGCACTCTGCTGTTGCCCCCATGGTCCAGCACTATTCCTGCTGCGCGGGCAGCGAATTCAGGCCGCCCTCGTAGAGGCGCATGGTCGCTTCGATGTCTTCGATGTGCATGTTCAGGCCCTGCTCAACAGCCTCGAACTGGCGGCGCAACAAGTCGCGGCGCGACAAAAGATCGAAGCGTTCGCTTTCCAGTTCCTTGACAGCCAGGTCGATGCGGTCGCGATGGGAAGCGAGACGCTGCACCATGGGTGCTGCTTGCTTGGCTGCATCTTGCATGATGGCTTCCATCTGCTCGAGTTCTGGCTGAACAATCTTGAGAGCTGTTTTGGCTCGTGTGGTCATCTCTTCCTCAATTGTTGTGCTTGGTTGTTTTTGGCGTTGGTGCTTCAACAACTTGGGGAAACATAGGCCATTTCTTGCCAGCGCAGCAGTTTACCGGCTGTTTACCTTAACATCAGCTTCTCGGAACGCGGTGGAACCGCCATAACGCAGACATGTTGCTGCAGGTTAAGCCTGTGCCTCGATGGCTTCCATATCCTCATCGGAGAAGCCGAAATGGTGACCCAGTTCATGGATCAGCACATGGGTGACCACTTCACCCAAAGTGTTGTCGTCGTTCTCGGCCCAGTAGTCGAGAATCGCCCGGCGATAAAGGAATACAGTATTTGGCAGCTGGCCGGTCTGCGGTACGGCGCCGTCTTCGGTCATGCCAATACCGGAAAACAGGCCCATGAGCTCGGACGGGCTTTCCATTCCGAAGCTTTCGAGCACGTCCTCTTCGGCCCATTCGGCGACCGAGCAGGTCACATCGGCCGCCAGCGACCGGAACGGCTCGGGAAGTTCCTCCAGAGCCTTGGTTGCCAGCGCTTCAATGTCGTCGAGGGTGGGCGCGAACCGCGCCCCCCAGTCATTGGCGCTTACTGCCACTCGCGAATGTCGACGAAGTGACCAGCAATGGCTGCAGCGGCCGCCATGGCCGGCGACACCAAGTGCGTGCGGCCCTTGAAGCCCTGGCGGCCTTCGAAGTTGCGATTGCTGGTCGAGGCGCAGCGCTCTTGCGGCTTGAGCTTGTCGGGGTTCATGGCCAAGCACATCGAGCAGCCCGGCTCGCGCCATTCAAAGCCCGCATTGAGGAAAATCTTGTCGAGACCCTCAGCTTCCGCCTGATCCTTGACCAGGCCCGAGCCCGGCACGACCATGGCATTGACGCCATCGGCAACCTTGCGGCCGCCGATCACGGCTGCAGCAGCGCGCAGGTCCTCGATACGCCCATTGGTGCATGAGCCGATAAACACCCGCTCCACCGAGATGTCAGTGATTTTGGTACCGGGTTTGAGCCCCATGTAATCAAGCGCACGCCACTTGGAGGCACGTTTGTTCTCGTCCGCAATATCATCGGGATTCGGCACTTCGCCCGTCACCGAGATCACGTCCTCGGGCGATGAACCCCAAGACACGATCGGCGGCAGGTTGGCAGCGTCCAGCACCACAACCTTGTCGAAATGGGCACCTTCGTCGGAGTAAAGAGTCTTCCAGTAATCAACGGCCATGTCGAAGGCTTCGCCCTTGGGCGCGCGCGGGCGATCCTTCACATAGGCAAAGGTCTTTTCGTCTGGTGCAATCAGGCCAGCGCGGGCGCCGCCCTCAATGGTCATGTTGCAGACTGTCATGCGGCCTTCCATGGACAGCGAGCGGATTGCTTCGCCAGCAAATTCAATGACATGGCCGTTACCACCCGCCGTGCCGATCTCGCCGATGATGGCGAGGATGATGTCCTTGGCCGTGACATGAGGCGGCAATTGACCGTCCACACGCACCAGCATGTTCTTGGCCTTTTGCTGGATCAGTGTCTGCGTCGCCAGCACATGCTCAACCTCGGACGTACCGATGCCGTGCGCCAGGGCGCCGAAGGCACCATGGGTCGAGGTATGGCTGTCGCCGCACACAATAGTCATGCCGGGCAAGGTAAAGCCCTGCTCGGGCCCAACGATGTGGACAATGCCCTGCCGCTTGTCGAAGGGGTCGAAATATTCGACGCCGAAATCCTTGGTGTTCTCGGCCAAAGCAGCAATCTGGATCGCGCTTTCTGGGTCGGGATTGGGCAGGGACCGGTCGGTCGTCGGCACGTTGTGGTCGACCACGGCCAGGGTGCGCTCGGGATGGCGCACCTTGCGGTTGTTCATGCGCAAGCCTTCAAAGGCCTGCGGGCTCGTCACTTCATGAACGAGGTGACGGTCGATATAAATGAGGGACGTGCCGTCCTCATTGTTCTGAACCAGATGGTCATCCCAGATCTTGTCGTAAAGCGTGCGGGCCTTCGTCATGGCATTATCCCAGAGGAGTTTGGAGTCGTTCTAAGCCGCAAATGAGGGGAGGGTCAAGTTAAACCGTACTCACGGGTACGGCACTTGATGCCACTGCTTCTGTCGTTGACGTCACCACCCGGCTCGTCCGGGTGGTCCACCTTTCCGCAAGATGGATTGCCCGGACAAGCCGGGCAATGACGGTCCTCATATAACGGTCAGCCGGCCTCAGTGCCGGAAGTGCCGCATGCCTGTCATGACCATGGCAATACCAGCAGCATCCGCCGCCGCGATTACTTCATCATCGCGCATCGAACCGCCTGGCTGGATCACAGCCGTTGCGCCAGCAGCCACAAGCGCTTCAAGGCCATCGGCAAAGGGAAAGAACGCGTCCGAGGCCGCCACCGAGCCCGTGGTCAAGGCGCCTTCAAGCCCAGCAGCCTTGGCAGCGTCAATCGATTTGCGATGGGCCGTCAGCGCTGAGTCCACCCGGCTCATCTGCCCGGCCCCAATCCCAACAGTCGCGCCGTCCTTGACATAAACGATCGCGTTGGACTTGACGTGCTTGGCAACCTTGGCTGCCAAGCGCAGATCGGCCATCTCTTTTTCAGACGGCGCCCGCTTGGTGACGACGCGCAGATCGCAATCATCGACGTTGCGGTTGTCACGCGATTGCACAAGGAGACCGCCAGCAACCGACTTGACCAGTAATCCTTCGGCCTTCGGATCGGCCATGCCGCCCGTCAGCAGCAGGCGCAGGTTCTTCTTGGCGGCAATGATATCTTGCGCTTCGGGCGCTGCAGACGGCGCAACGATCACCTCGGTGAACACCTTGACGATCTCGGTTGCCGCCTCGGCATCGATCTCCCGATTGGTCGCCACGATCCCGCCAAAGGCGGAGACCGGATCGGTCCGCAGAGCGTCGCGGTAAGCACTGATCACATCACTGCCGATGGCAACGCCACACGGATTGGCGTGCTTGATAATGGCGACTGCCGCAATTTCGGCCGGATCAAATTCCGACACCAGCTCAAACGCCGCGTCGGTATCGTTGATATTGTTGTAGCTCAGCGTCTTGCCCTGCACTTGCTTAGCGGTCGCGACGCCCGGGCGATCTTCGCCATTGGCGTAGAAGCCCGCCCATTGATGCGGGTTCTCGCCATAGCGCATCACCTCGCGCAAGGAGCCGGCAAAGGAGCGATAGGAGACTTCCGGATAGTCGATCGCCTGGGCAAACCAGGACGAAATGGCGCTGTCATAGGCCGCGGTGCGCGCATAGGCCTTGGCTGCAAGGCGCTGGCGCAGTTCAAACGGCACGCCGCCCGCACGGATCGCCTCGAGCACAGCCGGATAGTCAGCGGGGTCCACGACCACTGTGACATAGGCGTGGTTCTTGGCGGCCGAGCGCACCATGGCCGGGCCGCCGATATCGATGTTCTCAATAATGTCGTCGTATCCTGCACCCGAGGCCACGGTCTTTTCGAACGGGTAAAGGTTCACGGCCACGAGGTCGATTGCGCCGATCTCGTGCTCAGACATGGAGGCTGCGTGCTCAGCCTTGTCGCGCACGGCGAGGAGCCCGCCATGCACCTTGGGGTGAAGCGTCTTGACGCGCCCGTCCATCATTTCGGGAAAGCCGGTCAGGTCCGAGATTTCGCGAACCGGGAGCCCGGCGTCCTTGATCAGCTTGTGCGTGCCACCGGTGGACACCAGTTCCACACCTGCTTCGGACAGGCCCTTGGCAAACGCGGCCATGCCAGCCTTGTCGAAAACCGAAAGCAGTGCCCGCCCGACCTTGATCGTCTTGCTCATAACCGATGTTCCGCCTGATGACTGTTGGCGCTCGCTAGCATGAAGCCAGCCGTAGGGCTAGTTCTGTTCCAGCGTAAAGATCCAGGCGATTTCCCGATCGGCTGCCACGTGGGTTTCCAGCACAAGCTGACGCGTCTTGTGAAAGCCGACATAGGCGGACTGCCGCACGCTTTCTTCTTCGTGGCATTCCGCCCCTTCCCAAAGAAAACTCCAGACCTGCCCATTGGGCAAGACCAGGCGGACAATGTCCTCGTTGGCGTTGCGACGGACAAGCACGCCCGGCGCCAGATGGAAGCGCGAGGACAAGACGCCCGACGGCGTTCCCTTGCCGATCAGGCGGTCCTGCCCGACCAGGGTGGTCCCCTCCGACAGCAAGGTAATCCGCCGCTCGATCTCCACGCCGAAGCGCTTGCCATAACCAGTGCTGGTGATGCTGAGCAGATGGTCGTGAGCCTCGAGTTGCACTTGCGGCTTGCTTGTGCCGGGCAGGTCTTCCCCGTCGATCGTCGGTGCGGAATGGGCGACGCCCTGCCGAAACAAGGCCTTGCTCCCTGGCAGATCGGCAGGAGCGGGACCACAGGAGCCAAAGATCAACTCGCTGCCATGAGAGAATTCCATGGCCAAAGCGCTGGAGTGGCGCTCCCCATCCAGACCCGTCGGTGGCAGCAAACCAGTATCGGCAACCACCACTGCATCCCCGTTGCGCAGGATGCCATAACCGCCCAGCAAGGCAGAACGCTTCTTGCGTCCCGGCCCGTTAGCCTGAATAGCGATCAGCACATCGTGCGGCAGATGGCCGGTGCCGTTGAAATAGGCAGGCTCGCCGCTCGACAGGGTCAAGGCAGCAAGGCTTTCATGCATGCGGTCGATCTGGGCGCCGAGTTCATTGGCTGCCTCGGTCTTGACCGAGCTGATGATGCGCCGCACGCTGACCAGATCCACAAGCAACTGAAGCTGCAGCTTGCTGTTGCGCGAGCGATGCAGGCCATTGTCATCCACCTGCCCCGCAAGGACTTCGTTGAGCCGCTCGATCCGGCCGGGCAGGTCGCTTTTTTCACTCGCTTCGAAATACTCGGCCGCCAGAATGGCAATGGCGGCAAAGAGCGTATCGGTGGGGTCGCTTGCAAGTGGAGCGCGGATCTTTAGGCTCTGCACCTGGGTGCCGATCACGCCCTGGATGCTCTTGGCCTGCTCGGGCGTGGCGCCTTCCAGAAGCAACGGCAGGTGGCGCAGCCAGTTGAGTACGCGCTGCGCCGTGAGCTGAACCGCCCAGCTCTCGCGCCTGAACTTGCCTTCCCGGCTGATCCAATCCAGCACCAAAGTGCGGGCAAACCGGCGTTCGCCAAGGTCCGTTACGTCGCGGAAATGGCGCAGCCAGGAAAAGCCATGCAGGTTCAGCCACCAATCAGCATGCTCGATATCGAGCGAAAAGGGCGAGGCGCCACCGGTTTCCACCAGTTTGCTGGCAAGGAGATAACGCCCCGACATCATCTCGCGCACGGCGTCCCGATCGGCAGGGCGGAACTCGGTCAGCTCGCCCGCAAAGGCATCATCGGCGAGGCCGCGCCAGGTCCAGCGCAGCACCGGCATGGTCACAAGGCCGTCGGCAAGCCGGCCACCGGCGCGCCGCAGCCCATGGCGGATGCGGTTCAACATGGCGCCTGCCATGCCCTGCTCGGCAACGCCGTGGAAACCTTGCTTGTGATGCCTCTCAACGCCCCAATACCCTCACCGGCGACCTCCCCCTCAGAAGGTTGCCATCAGCACTCTAGTCGCACGCGTTCCAGCTGTTTTGAATCAAATGCTGTTTCCACGTGTTTTGCACTGTGCCCTAGTGGCGGCGAAAACGCGCTACGAAAAATCCATCCATGCCGCCATCGCGCCCGGCCGGCATCATGGCTGGGTGGGTGCGTACCAGGCCTTGCGAGGAAACTGCCTGTTCGAGCCCCGGCAGTTCGTCCGGTTCAACCGGGGAGAGCTTGAGCCCCGGCAGGCTTTGGAGGGCCCAATCCACTTGTTCCTCGCCTTCGGCGGGCTCCAGCGAGCACACACAATAGATCAACACGCCACCTGGTTCGACGCAGCGATAAGCGTTGGTCAACAAGGCGCGTTGCAGCCGCACACGCCCGGCCACATCGCTCACTGAGCGGTGCCAGATCACCTCAGGATGCCGGCGGAACGTGCCGGTGGCCGAGCAGGGCGCATCGAGCAGCACGCCGTCATAAAGCGAATTGGGCGCGAAGGTACCGGCATCGCCCGTGATGATTTCGGCTGAATAGCTGAGGCGCTCAAGATTGCCCTTGAGGCGTTCGAGCCGCTTGGGATCGCTGTCGAGCGCTGTTACCGAATGACCGGCCTTGATCAGTTGCGCCGTCTTGCCCCCCGGCGCCGCACAAAGGTCGAGCACGCGTTTCCCCGGCTGAAGCCCAAGCAGCCGTGCTGGAATGGCGGAGGCAGCATCCTGCACCCACCAGCGGCCTTCCCCATAACCGGGCAGAGCTTCCACCGGCCGGTCGCGCTGGTCGATGCGGACCGTATCGGCGAAGACCCGTTCGGCGCCAAGCTGCTCGATCAACTCGCCATCATCATCCTTGAGCGTCAGATCGAGCGGCGCACCACTCAGCAGCGCCCTTGAGAACCCCTCGATGGCATCCTCGCCATAGGCTTCGAGCCAGGTATCGCCGAAGGTTTCGGGAATCAGCAGATCATCGCTCAGCATGCCGAACTTGGCCGAGTTGGCCTGGGCATTGCGCAGAACGGCATTCATCAGGCCGCTCAAATGCCGCGCCTTGGGATCGCGCTTGACCGCTTCCACGGCGAGGAACAAGGCAGAGTGCGCCCCGAGATCAGGCAGGAACACCAGTTGCGCCAGGCTCAGGCGCAGCACGGCTTCGAACGTGCCCGACTTGCCAGGCATGCCCTTGTCGAGAAGGGCATGGATGATGAAGTTGAGCTGGCCCTGCCGCCGCAGCGCCGTGGTGATCAAACGGTTGGCCAGCGCGCGGTCTCGCCCATCAGGCAAATCACTGGCGCTCAATGGCGCAAAGTTCTCGCCGGCCAGAACGGATCGAAGCCGCTGTGCAGCAACAAGGCGGAGCTTGAGCCCCGCCGGATCAGGTTTATGCGCCAATCTTGTTTCTTATCCCCAGGGACCGCGTCGTCCGCCGTCCTCGTCGGTTCGTCCGACGGTCGGCACGCGCCAGCCGCCGCCGTTGTCCCGGCCAGTGGTGACCGGGGCAGGGCGCGGCTGAGGCCGTCTGCCCTTATCGTCCACCTGCATCGATGCTGCAAGCTCGCGCAGCGCCATGATGCGATTGCCCGTATCGGGATGGGTGGAAAAAAGGTTGTCCATCCGCTGACCGGAGAGGGGATTGATGATGTACATCTGCGCCATGGCCGGATTGCGCTCGGCCGCGACATTGACCTGCCGGCCCGCTAGCTGCGCGATCTTTTGCAGGGCCGAGGCCAGCGCCAGCGGGTCGCTGGAGATCTCGGCGCCGTCCCGGTCAGCCTCGTATTCGCGCGTGCGACTCACCGCCATCTGCACCAGCATGGCGGCAACGGGCGCGAGGAACACCATGAGGAGCGCGCCAACGCCACCCAGCGGATTGTCGCGATTATTGCCGCCACCAAAGAAGAGGCCGAACTGCGCCAGAGCCGAAATAGCACCGGCAAAGGTGGCGGTAATGGTCATGATCAGCGTATCGCGTGAACGAATATGGGCCAGTTCATGCGCCACAACGGCGGCAACTTCGCGCGTATCAAGGTAGCGCAGCAGTCCGCTCGAAACTGCAACGGCTGCGTTCTGCGGATTGCGCCCAGTGGCAAAGGCATTGGGCTGGTCGGACTGGATTACATAAACTTTGGGCGTCGGGATGCCGGCCTTTTGCGAGAGGATGTCGACCATCTGGTAGAGCTCGGGTACTTGCGAGCGCTCCACCGGCACGGCGTTCTGCATGCGCAGCACCATCTTGTCCGAGTTCCAGTAGCTGAACAGATTGGTCAGAAGAGCAAAGCCGAACGCCATCATCATGCCGGATCTGCCGCCGATAAAGTAGCCGACAGCCATGAACAACGCCGTCAGCGCCGCCAGCAGAACAAAGGTGCGAAAAGCATTGAACATGGTGAGCCCCTTGGGTTCGCGTTCCTGGGGAATTATGTTGTGACCCCAGCGGTTCCATGCAAGCGGCATGACCAAAACGTAATGTGGAGCAATCCAATGAGCGACGAGACGGCAGAAGAGGCCCCACGCCCACCCCTCAGCGAAGCCGCCCAGCGCGCCCTGGCCGAGGCCGAAGCGCGTCGGCGCGAGATCGACGGCAAGACCGCCTTTGCTCCCAAGGAAGAGGGCGGTCGCGGCGGGCTGGAGCCAGTCCGCTATGGCGATTGGGAGATCAAGGGGCTGACGAGCGATTTTTAAAGAAGCTCATTCCGAACTCTCCACACCGTCATTGCCCGGCTCGTCCGGGCAATCCACCTCTTAGCATGTGCGGAAGAATGGATCACCCGGACGAGCCGAGTGATGACGATGGGGGAAGTGGCACGAAGGTTCAGCCCCGCGCCTTTTCGATCGCCGGCAACAGCTGCGTCTCAACGGTCTCAGGCGTCAGTGGCCCCACATGCTTGAAGGTGATGATGCCCTCCTCATCCACCACGAAGGTTTCCGGCACGCCATAAACGCCCCAGTCGATCGAGACCCGCCGGTCACGGTCGGCGCCGACGGCATCGTATGGATTGCCGAGTTCCTGGAGGAAAGCGCGGGCATTTTCCGGCGCATCGGCCTGGTTGATGCCGAAGAGACGCACGCCCGTGCTTTGTTTGAGGTCCACCAGGAGCGGATGCTCGTCGCGGCAGGGGACGCACCAACTGGCAAACACATTGACCAGCGTCACCTCTCCCTTGAGCGCTGCGCCATCGAAGCCTGGCACGCCAAGCTCCGGTACCTCGGGCAAAGCCACGATGGGAGCCGGCTTGTCGATCAGGACTGAGCGGACCAGCGCCGGATCGCGATCGATCGAAAGGGCAAACACCGTCACCAGGACAACAAGAGCGATCAGCGGCAGGCCGAACAGCAGATAGCGCATCATTTGCCCGATCGACGCGCTTCAAGCGCAGCCAGTTTCCGGGCAGTTCGGCGCCCATCGAAAAGGGTCCAGCCGATAAGCCCGCCTACACCCGAGAGAACGCCGAGATAGGCCCAGATAATGAACACGGCGTGCGGTCCCAGATCGATCATGCCGGCTCCATCTGCACCGCGCGCCGCTGCAGCGTTGCGATCCGGCGCCGCTTGATCTCGGTGTGGATGGCCTTGAGGTGCAGGGTCAGAAAGAGCAATGTAAACGCCCCAAACATCACCATCAGCGGCACGAGAATCGATCCCGGCATGCGCGGCCCATCCACCCGGAACACGCTGGCCGGCTGATGCAGCGTCGACCACCAGTCGACGGAAAACTTGATGATCGGGATATTGATGGCGCCCACCAGGGTAAACACCGCCACAATTCGCGCGGCGCGCAGCTGGTCATCGAAAGCGCGCCAGAGAGCGATGATGCCGAGATAGATGAAGAGAAGAACGAGAGTGGACGTCATGCGCCCGTCCCATTCCCAGAATGTTCCCCAGGTCGGCCGGCCCCAAAGGGCACCGGTAAAAAGGGCGAGCGCCGTGAAAAGAGCCCCAAGCGGCGCCGCTGCCTTCATCGACACGTCAGCCATAGGGTGCCGCCAGACGAGCGTGCCCAGCGCCGAAATCGCCATCACGCCATAAACGAACTGTGACAGCCAGGCATTGGGCACATGGACATACATGATGCGCACGGTGTCACCCATCTGGTAATCCTCGGGCGAGTTGACCAGGGCAAACCACAGGCCCGCCGCGAACAACAGGCTTGTCAGGATCGTGAGCGGCCACAGCCAGCCCCGCGTCCATTGGACGAACTGCCCGGGATGGGCGACCCGGTTCCACCAGCTCTGCTTTGGTGCGGTTTCGATGCTCATGGATGCAAGGCCTTAGTCCTCAGCCGAACTTATCGCAAGCGCGGCGGCAAAAGGAGCCAGGGCCACTGCCATGAGGCTCAATGCCGCAAGAAACAGCAGCGCGGCCTGCCCCTCGGTCGCGGTGATGGCGCCCACGCCAAAGATCAACACCGGGATGGACAGGGGCGCAATCAAAATTGGCGCGATCAATCCTCCCCGCCGGATCGAGACCGTCACGGCCGCCCCGATGGCGCCGAAGGCGGCAAGGGCTGGCGTGCCCAGGAGAAGAGAGAGGGTGGTGCGCAAAAAGGCATCAGAATTCATGGCCAGCAACACGGCGAGAAGCGGTGACGCCAGGATCAGGGGAACGGCCGAGACCAGCCAGTGTGCTGCAATCTTAGCGGCCACGGCCGCACTGAATGGCAGGTCGGCATGCCGAAGGAGCACAAGCGAGCCATCCTCAAAATCGGGACCAAACAGCCGATCGAGCCCCAGCAGCATGGCCAGAAACGCCGCGATCCACACGATCCCTGGCGCAATCCGCGCGAGGAGGACCTTGTCGGGGCCAACGGCGAAAGGAACAAGGGCGCCGACAATCACGAAGAATAGCACCAGCGTCAGCATGTTGCCGCCGCCACGCAGGGACAGCCGCAGTTCGTACCCGAGCATGGCAGCAAAGGCCTTCACGCACGCGCTCCCAGAACAAGAGTTTCCGTGTTCTGAGGGTTTTTGAGGACAATCGGATCATGCGTGGCCGCAACAACCATGCCGCCCGCCTGGAGATGCTCGTCGATCAGATCAGCCACAAGCTTATGACCATCCGTGTCGAGGGCGGCAGTGGGTTCATCCAGGAGCCAGAGCGGGCGCAGGCTGACCAGGAGCCGCGCAAGGGCCAGGCGGCGCGTCTGGCCAGCCGACAGAAAACCCGCATCAAGTTGCGCCAGATGACCGAGGCCGACCTTTTCCAGCGCAGCTTCGCACTCCAGCCCCGTCGGACCATTGATTTGGCGCCAGAACTGCAGGTTTTCCCATACCGATAGGCGTTGCTTGATGGCATTGCGATGGCCGCAATAATGAAGCAGCGGCATGTCCTCCCCGGCTCCATCGAGCCCGAACTTGCCCCCGAGGGGCCGGACGATGCCGGCCAGGGTCAGCAGCAAGGTCGACTTGCCTGCACCGTTAGGGCCCCGCAGCACCAGGCACTGGCCGCCTTGAAGGCTGAAATGGAGATCATGGCTCAGCACCGTGCCCCCACGCCCGCAGGACAAGCCTTCGGCGCGCAAGGCCAGCGGAGGAAAGACTTGCCGTTGGGTCATGACCCCTTCTCGTATTGAACGAAAGGTCGGACTGGCAAGCCCCATACTTGTTCTCTATAAACCCTGCTAGATTGGATTCATTCCAGGGAAGGCAGCGCTGCTGCTTGGATTTCGGGCCTTTGCCCGCCAAGCGCCTGCCGCAAAGATAACAACAGGGCGGAACACCATGAGTTCGGTAAACAGCTTCAACGCGAAATCGACCCTGACGGTCGGCGGCAAGACCTACACCTACTATTCCATCGCCGAAGCCGAAAAGAACGGCCTCACCGGCGCGTCTTCGCTGCCGCACTCCATGAAGGTGGTGCTGGAGAATCTCCTGCGCTTCGAGGACAACCGCACCGTCCACCGCGAGGACATCCTGGCCATCGCCGAATGGCTCAAGACGCGCACCTCCGAATACGAGATTTCCTATCGCCCCGCGCGTGTGCTGATGCAGGATTTCACCGGCGTTCCGGCCGTTGTTGATCTCGCTGCCATGCGCGACGCGACCGCCAAGCTCGGCGCCAATCCGCAAAAGATCAATCCGCTGGTGCCCGTCGATCTTGTTATTGACCACTCGGTCATGGTTGATAGCTTCGGCACCCCGCTGGCTTTCGAGCAGAACGTCGAGCTTGAATATGAGCGCAATGGCGAGCGCTATGAGTTCCTGCGCTGGGGCCAGTCGGCCTTCGACAATTTCCGCGTCGTGCCACCGGGCACCGGCATCTGCCACCAGGTGAACCTCGAATACCTCGCGCAGACCGTGTGGACCAAGGAAGAGGACGGCGAAACCGTCGCTTACCCCGACACGCTCGTGGGCACCGACTCGCACACCACCATGGTCAATGGCATGGCCGTGCTCGGCTGGGGCGTCGGTGGCATTGAGGCCGAAGCCGCCATGCTCGGCCAGCCCATCACCATGCTGATCCCTGAAGTCGTGGGCTTCAAGCTGACCGGCAAGATCAACGAAGGCATCACCGCCACCGACCTGGTGCTGACGGTCACCGAAATGCTGCGCAAGAAGGGCGTGGTCGGCAAGTTCGTCGAGTTCTATGGCCCCGGCCTTGATTACCTCAGCCTCGAGGATCAGGCGACCATTGCCAACATGGCGCCCGAATATGGCGCGACCTGCGGCTACTTCCCCGTAGATGCCGATACGCTTAAGTATCTTACCACCTCCGGCCGCGATCCCGAACGCGTGGCGCTGGTGGAAGCCTATTCCAAGGCGCAAGGCATGTTCCGCGAAACCAACTCGCCGGACCCGGTCTTTACCTCGACGCTTGAGCTTGATCTTTCCACTGTCGTGCCATCGATCTCGGGACCCAAGCGCCCGCAGGACCGTATCGCGCTCGACAATGCCAAGCAGGCCTTTGCCGCTGCCCTGCCCAAAGAATTCGGCAAGTCTGACGATCCGTCCATCCCCGTGGAAGGCAAGGACTTCTCCCTTGGGCATGGCGATGTGGTGATCGCCGCCATTACCTCCTGCACCAACACGTCTAATCCATCCGTGCTGGTGGCTGCCGGTCTCGTTGCCCGCAAGGCACGCGAACTGGGCCTCAACGCCAAGCCATGGGTCAAGACTTCCTTGGCGCCCGGCTCGCAGGTCGTGACCGATTACCTGACCTCGGCTGGTCTGCAGGACGATCTGGATGCCCTCGGCTTCAACCTCGTCGGCTATGGCTGCACCACCTGCATCGGCAATTCCGGACCCCTGCCGGCCGAGATCTCCAAGGCCGTTCAGGCCGGCGACCTTGTTGCCGCCTCGGTCCTCTCCGGCAACCGCAATTTCGAAGGCCGCGTGAACCCGGACGTCAAGGCCAACTTCCTGGCTTCCCCGCCGCTGGTCGTGGCCTACGCGATTGCGGGCTCGATGAAGATCGACATCACCAAGGATGCGATCGGCACCGGCAAGAACGGCCAGCCGGTTTATCTCAAGGATATCTGGCCCTCCAACCACGAAGTGGCCGAGATTGTGCGTCAGCACGTCACCAAGGAAATGTTCCGCGGCCGCTACTCGGACGTCTTCAAGGGCGACGAGAACTGGCAGGGCATCCAGATCGAAGGTGGCGAGACCTATGGGTGGAATGGGTCCTCGACCTATGTGCAGAACCCGCCCTATTTCGAAGGCATGTCGATGGAGCCCAAGCCCATCACCAATGTCGCGGGTGCCAAGGTGCTCGCCCTCTTCCTTGACTCCATCACCACCGACCACATCTCCCCGGCCGGTTCGTTCAAGGCGTCCACTCCAGCTGGCAAGTATCTTGAAGAGCGCCAGGTCGCCCCGCGCGACTTCAACTCCTATGGCGCCCGTCGCGGCAACCACGAAGTCATGATGCGCGGCACCTTCGCCAACATCCGCATCAAGAACCAGATGCTCCCCGGCGTCGAGGGCGGTTACACCAAGGGCCCCGATGGCTCGCAGATGCCGATCTACGACGCGGCCATGGCCTACCAGGCCGCCGGAACGCCGCTCGTGATCTTTGCTGGCAAGGAATATGGCACGGGCTCCTCGCGTGACTGGGCCGCCAAGGGCACCAATCTCCTCGGTGTTCGCGCCGTGATCGCCCAGTCCTTCGAGCGCATCCACCGCTCGAACCTGGTTGGCATGGGCGTCATTCCGCTGCAGTTCAAGGATGGGGAATCCTGGCAGACGCTCGGCCTCGACGGCACCGAAACGATCGACATTGAAGGCGTGACAGAAATTACCCCGCGCGCCATGGTCCCGGTCAAGATCACCCGTGCCGATGGCTCCTCGGTCACCATCGAAACCCGCTGCCGCATCGATACCGCCAATGAACTCGACTACTTCAAAAACGGCGGCATCCTCCACTACGTCCTGCGCAGCCTCGTCGCGGCGTAAGCTCCGGACACCGGCCCTATTGGATCGTCACCCTCGGCCTTGAGCCGAGGGCTCTGCACTAAAAAGAACCCTCGGCTCAAGGCCGAGGGTGACGATCGAGGATGAGAGTCTGTTTGTGCCAGGAAGCACCAGCGCCCGCGCAATTTCAGACTCTCACCCTCTTTTGACTAGCGGCCCGTGAGCAGGGCGGCTTACAACTCTGCCCATGACGAAAAGCCCACTTCTTCACACGGCCTTTGGCCTGATCGCGCTCGGCTTGCTCCTGGCTCCTGCCAGCGCCGAGAGCATGCGTGCGCGCCCCAAGGCCGTTGTTGAGCTGTTCACCAGCCAGGGCTGTTCATCCTGCCCACCGGCCGATGCGCTCCTGACCGGTTTGGCCCAGGACCGGGACGTGATCGCCCTCGCCTATCACGTGGATTATTGGGACTATGTGGGCTGGAAGGACACCTTTGCCCACACTGAATTCTCCGACCGGCAGCGGGCTTATGCCGAAAGCTGGGGCTCCTCGCGCATTTATACGCCGCAGATGGTGGTGAATGGGCAAAAGGACGTTGTCGGATCGCGCCGCAATGATGTGCATCGCGCCATTGATGGCGCCGTCCTGCCGCTTCAGGTCGATCTTGCGCGGCACAATGACATGCTCAAGGTCACCATCCCCGCCCGGAACGGTTTGGCCGACGCCGTGGTCTGGCTTGTCACCTATCTGGACCGTTCCGAAATTGCGATCGACAAGGGCGAGAACGCCGGCAAGACCATGGTTTATACCCAGGTGGTCACGGGCCGGCAGGCCTTGGGCATGTGGGAGAGTGCCAGCGGCGCCAATCTTAAACTGCCGATTCCAGAAGTGCTGGCGGAAACCAGCACCGGCATAGCCGTCATCGTGCAGCAGGAGCAGAATGGCTTGCCCGGACCGATCCTGGGCGCGGCCGCATTCGAGCCGTAGCACTGGTCGGTTTCGCCATAGCCGGCGCCCGGACCGATGGTTTGGGGCTCGTTGGTCCGGGCGCCACCCACTGGAGGCAGGCGTGATCCTCGAGGCGCAATGGGGCGCGTTGAAGGACGCAAAGTGTTCGGAACAGGGTTTTTGCTCGGAGGGACGCCGGGCACTTGCATCGTGGGCAGAATGCCGCAATCATGACAATTGTTTGACAACAGGAGCTTAGCGGACCGGTGCAAAGCCGTAACCCCCATGCAGGGCCTGTCAACCTGGAGCTGGTGCACACCGCCCCGGACCGCCCGCAGCCCTCGCCCACCAAAGTTCCCGCCATCGTGGCGTTCGATCGCAAGGAACTGGCCCTTATCCTCAATGTCTATGGCCGCAACGTCGCGCAGGGAGAGTGGCGCGACTATGCCATGGACTTTCTCAAGGACCGTGCCGTGTTCTCCGTTTATGCGCGCGTCTCCGAGCGGCCGCTGTTCATCATTGAAAAGTCACCGCGCCTGCGCAATCGCCAGGGCCAGTATTCGGTCACCAACCAGCAGGGCCGCATCCTTAAGCGCGGGCACGAGCTGAGCCTCGTCCTGCGCGTGCTCGATCCCGATCTCGTGGTCGTGCAGTAAGGCGGACTAGTAAGCGCAGTAGACCTCATGGTGAGCCTGTCGAACCACGAGGTCGTGGCACGATCAGAGTTCCCGCCACATGGTTCGACAAGCTCACCATGAGGCTCATAGGCAGCGAACCCTAAAGCGCCAGCTGCAGATGGACGATGTCGTGCCAGCGGTCGAACTTGAAGCCCACCGCCTCATACCTCCCGACATGGCGGAAGCCGAACTTTTCGTGGATGGCGATGGAATTGGCCGTGTCGGCCGTGATCACCGCGATCATCTGCTTGAAGCCAAACTGACGTGACTGCTCGAGCAGCTCGGTTAGCATGGTCTTGCCAAGACCCCGTCCCTTGACGTCGGGCCGCAGGTAGATCGAATCCTCGCAGGTAAAGCGGTAGGCAGCGCGCGGCCGGTAGAACGAGGCATAGGCATAGCCCACCGGCTCGCCGTCGACTTCCGCCACGATCACCGGATGGCCGAGCGCGACCAGATGGGCAAACTTCTCCGCCATCGCGGCTTCCCCCGGCACCTCGGTGTCGAAGGTGATGGCGGTATTTTCCACATAGTGCTTGTAGATGGCTGCGATCGCGGGCACGTCGCCCCATTGGAACGGACGCAGCTTGAATTCGGACACGGCAGGGGTGCTCAACAAAAAGAAAGGACCGCAGCCTTGTAAGCTGCGGTCCCCAACGACGTCCAACCATTTTCCTTGATCAAAGGATCAAGGATCGTGCTGCTTATTCGCGGTTGCCGAAGAGGCGGAGCAGCATCATGAAGAGGTTGATGAAGTCGAGGTAGAGGCTCAGCGCACCCATGATGGCGCCCTTGGCGAGCACTTCGGCACCAAAGGCTTCCGAGTAGCCTTCCTTGATCTTCTGCGTGTCATAGGCGGTGAGGCCCACAAAGATCAGCACGCCCACAGCCGAGATGATGAAGTCCATCATCGAGGACTGCATGAAGATGTTGACGATCGAGGCGATGATCAGGCCGATCAGACCCATCATCAGGAAGTTGCCCATCCCCGTCAGGTCACGCTTGGTGGTGTAGCCGTAAAGGCTCATGGCACCAAAGGTCGCGGCGGTGATGAAGAACACCTTGGCAATCGAGGCGTCGGTATAGACCAGGAAGATCGAGCTCAGCGACACGCCCATGATGGCAGCGAAAGCCCAGAACGTGGCCTGCGCGGCACCAACGGACAGCTTATTGATGCCGAAGCTCAGCACCATGACGAAAGCCAGCGGCGCCAGCATCACGACCCACTGCAGCGGGGTCGCATAAAGCAGGTAGCCCCACTGGGTCACATATTGGCCATTCGCCAGCTGGCCCACAGCGGCGTTTGGATCATTGGTGATGGCAGCAGTCGCTGCAAACCAGGCGGCGAGCCCGGTTACAACAAGACCAATACCCATATAATTGTAGACGCGCAGCATATAGCTGCGCAGGCCCTCGTCGATGGCCAAGGCCGAGCCGGCCCGCGCACCGAGGGTCTGACGGTCATATTCAGCCATAGTCGGTTTCCTTTCCCAATTGAGAAGCGGTCTTTTATACCGCCGGTGGGCCTTTGATTGCCACTTGCCCAACAATATGGATAGGAGCCCCGGGCTTTACAAGACGTTTCAGCTGGTTGCGACGTTTCGACTGGCCCAGCACTTCTCTTGTGCTAGGCTCGCCCTCGAATCAGCAATCCGAACCAGCAAAGAGGAGGGCCACATGCCCCGGCTCTTTACCGGCCTAGAAATCCCGGCCGACATCGGGTTTGCCCTTTCGCTCAAGCGCGGCGGCCTCGGCGGCGCGCGCTGGATCGATCCCGAGAACTACCACATCACGCTCCGCTTTATTGGCGATGTGGACCACCAAACAGCCGATGAAGTGGCCAATAGCCTCGACCGGCTTTCCAATTCCCTGCGCTTTTCCATCCGGCTCACCCATCTGGGCACGTTTGGCGGGGACAAGCCACGCGCCCTTTTTGCAGCTGTTGAACCCAGCGAAAGCCTCACCCGGCTGCAGGCCGCGCAGGAGCGGGTCTTGCAGCGCGCGGGCCTTGAACCCGAAGGGCGCAAGTTCGTGCCCCATGTGACCCTTGCCCGGTTGCGCGGCGCCAATCCGATGGAAGTGGCGCGCTTTATCGCCGAAGGCGGGCGCTTCGAGCCCTTGAGCTTTCCGGTCGGGCGGTTCGTGCTTTATTCGAGCCGTGACTCGGTCGGCGGCGGTCCTTATGTGATCGAGCAAAGCTATCCGCTCGCCGCCTGAGGGCAGTCACGCAAGCGTTAGCATAATGTTAATGCTAAGGGCGCAAAGGGGAAGCGGGAAGCCTAAGCCTGTCAAAATCCCGCCGCGATTGCCTCGCTATTGAAACAAATCATGTTGGATGCGGCGGCGTTTGACGTCTTGGTAACCATGTTCAGGGCAGACTTCGCGGGCAGCTTCCCTGGATCCGGAACCTTCATACAAGAGGATGATTTTGGCGATGACCCTAAAAACCGGTGGCCTTGTACTTGGGCTCGCGGTCGGCGCGATCATGGCTTTGTCCCCTGCCGCTCAAGCACAGCAGGCGACCGAACTCGGCACCTTCAATGCTTGGACTGCCTGGCAGGCGACTGATGCGAGCGGGGTGATCTGCTATGTGTCGGCAACGCCTTCCAAGAGCGAGCCGGCCGGTGCCAATCGCGACCCAATCCACTTCATGATCATTCACCGCAAGGGGATGGGCACCAAGAACGAAGTGCAGACCATTATCGGCTATCCCTATAACACCACCGATGCCAAGGCGAGCGCCGCCATCGACGGCAAGAGCTATCCCATGGTGACCGAAGGCTCGGCCGGCTGGCTCGCCTCCACCGGTGACGAAGCCGGCTTTGTCCAGGCTTTCAAGGCGGGCAGCAACCTTGTGGTCAAGGGCACCAGCCAGCGTGGCACCAACACCACCGACACCTATTCCCTTTCGGGCGCAACGGCTGCCGTCAACGCCATCGACGCGGCTTGCCAGTAATCTTTAGGGTTGCCCGCCAGGGTTGATCCGCCATATCTGGGCGATGGGCCGCGCGGTCCTTCGCCCTTTGCTTTCGTTGAGGTCCCATGAGCAAGTCTGCCTTCCTGATCGCCCTCCTAGCGGTCGTGACCCTCACCGCTTCGGCCAGTGCACAACAGGTGCGGCTGCTGAACGAAAGCCGCGCCTGGTCCAGCTATGGCGCCAATGATGCCAGCGGCCAGGTGTGCTTTGCCATGACCAAGCCGCAAAGCGTCACGCCAACGCCCGACGGCTATACGCAAGCTTATCTCTACATCACCAATCGCCCCGGCGAGAACATCGCCAGCGAGTTCAACGTCGTGGCTGGCTTCACCTTCCAGCCCGACAGCGTGGCCACCGTGAGCGTGGGCGGGCAGACGTTCAACCTCTTTACCCAGAATGATGCCGCCTGGCTCGACGACGCTGGCCAGTCCGCGGCCCTCGCCAGCGCCATCCGCGCCGGTTCGTCCTTGACCATCGAAGGCACCACCGCCGCCGGCATCAAGGTCACCCAGACCTATTCCCTCTCCGGCGCCACGGCCGCCCAGCAGTCCATCGAGCAGGATTGCTGAGACTGGTTTGACGGTCACAGGGCTATGCCCGCTATCGCCCCGGTTAGACCATTTGCAAAAATGACCTTGGGGGCCACCAAGTTTCTGACCTTCCACCACTCGTCACCCTCGGGCTTGACCCGAGGGTTCCACACTTAGCCGAGCACTCCGCAAGTGCAGTCCCCTCGGGTCAAGCCCAAGGGTGACGATCGGGGAAGGGCAAAATGGCGCCCCACCCACGATGTCATCCCGGCCTCGAGCCAGGATCCATCTCGAGATCGTCGCCTCGCCGCAAGGTGGTCCTGTCTGCAGCAGCAACCTCCACCTAACCTCCCCTTGATAGGGGGAGGGGCAGACCGTGCTTGTGACACCAACCCCGTCTCACCCCCAATCTGTTCCTCCCCCTTCCAGGGGGAGGCTAGGTGGGGTCCTTCCTCCAATCCACAAATTTCTCCTCCTTTTCCCCCCACCTCTCCATCCATGCCATTCTCCCCTCCATCGCCCACGCAGAGCCTAGTCATGACGAGTGATGCGCGCGGGGACAGCTGGAGAAGCAGGGGTCGCCCTGCTTGTGCAAGATCACGGCAGCCGGACCTGAAACACTGGTGTCGCCTGAACCGCCTTGCGACAAGACCCAGCGTGGTGGCGAGGCTTTTGCCTCAACACACCAAAACTTTTCACGAGGCAACGGCCTCGCCACCATTGCTCACCCTCATCACCGCACCCGGGGCGGCGCTTCGGCACGTCCCCTTTTTCGGACACCCCCCTGTGACTTTGCTTCACCGCTCCCCATATGCTATGGGCTACGGCAATCCCCGATCTTTCCTGAGCCTTGAAGCACGAGCCCATGAGCATTGCGCTGAACCTTGACCATTCGACCGCCATCCGTCCCGCGGTGGCGAGCCGCCCGTCCTTGATCGGGTTGAGCAAGGCGCAACTGGCCATGACGCTGGTGGAAGCGGGCGTCACCACCGAGCGGGAGTCGCGCATGCGCGCCAACCAGCTCTGGAACTGGCTCTACGTCAACGGCACCACCGATTTTGACCGCATGACCAATGTGGCCAAGCCGGTGCGGCAAAAGCTCAGCGACACCTTCATCCTTGATCGCCCCGAGATCGTCTCCGAGCAGGTCTCTAGCGATGGCACGCGCAAATGGCTGTTCCGCTTCCGCGATCCGGCCAATCCGCTGTACCCGCCGGTGGAAGTCGAAACCGTCTACATTCCCGAGCAGGATCGCGGCACGCTCTGCGTGTCCTCCCAGGTCGGCTGCACGCTCACCTGCTCGTTCTGCCACACCGGCACGCAGAAGCTCGTCCGTAATCTTACCGCCGGGGAAATCCTGGGGCAGGTGCTGATGGCGCGCGAGCGGCTGGGCGATTTCCCCGGTGGCCAGCGCCCCGCTGATGGTGGGCTCGTGCCGTCCGGCGACACCCGCGCCATCACCAATATCGTCATGATGGGCATGGGCGAGCCACTCTATAACTATGAGAACGTCAAGCAGGCCCTCCTCATCGCCTCGGCCGGCGACGGCATGTCGCTCTCCAAGCGCCGCATCACTCTTTCGACCTCCGGTGTTGTGCCCTTCATCGAGCCGACCGGGCGCGAGATCGACGTCATGCTCGCCATTTCTCTTCATGCCACCAACAATGACCTGCGCGATGTCCTCGTGCCGATCAACAAGAAGTGGCCCATCGAAGAACTGCTCGAGGCCTGCCGCAACTATCCCGGCCTCTCCAACGCCCGCCGCATTACCTTCGAATATGTGATGCTCGATGGCATCAACGACAGCGATGCCGAGGCGCGTGAACTGGTGCGGCTGCTGGCCGGCATCCCCGCCAAGATCAACCTCATTCCGTTCAACCCCTGGCCGGGTTCCAACTACGGCACCTCGCCCTCGTCGCGGATCGAGCGCTTTGCCGATATCGTCAACAAGGCCGGCTATGCTAGCCCCGTCCGCACGCCACGCGGTCGCGACATCTTTGCCGCCTGCGGCCAGCTCAAGAGCGAATCGGAGCGCATGAGCAAAAAGGACCGCGAGGCACTGGCGGGCTAGTTGGCGAGACCCTCAGCCAAACGCATCGAAGCGGCTATCGCTGCCACTGAAACAGCCGCCGCCCGCCGCGCACCGGTGATCTGCCCTCTGTGCGGCCGGCCCATTCCGCCCGAAGCGAAGTCAAGCCGACACCATCTGACACCACGTCTCAAGGGCGGCACTCATATGGGCACGGTGCGCCTCCATCAGATCTGCCACAGCGCCATCCACGCCCGGTTCACGGAAACCGAGCTGGCCAAGCGCCTCGATGACGTGGAGTCGTTACGCGCCGATCCCGAGCTCGCCGCCTTCATCGAGTGGGTCGCCGATAAGCCCCCGAGCTTTCATGCCCCCACACGGATGACGCGCGTGCGGCGCGAAGCCAAGCCCAACAAAAACCGCTGGGTCTGAGCCCTACTTGCGCAGGATCACCCAAATGGCGTGGATCAAGCCGGGAAAATAGCCCAGCAAGGTCAAGAGGATATTGAGCCAGAAATGAAGGCCAATGCCGACCTGCAGAAACACGCCAACAGGCGGAATGATGACCGACAAAATAATGCGCAGGATGTCCACGGTGTGCCCCTCTGCTTCAAGCTGAGGTAAAAACACGCCGGAGTGGCTTATCGTTCCTATCTGCGACCTTCTGCCAGGAGAATGGTGGCGGCGAACGCCATGAAGACGCCGGCAAAGCTCCAGTTGAGCGCCCGCGTCACCCAGTGGTTGTCACGCAGGCTCGTGGTTAGCCATTCCGCTGCCAAAACGGTTGCGACAACAACAGGAATGGAAACGACGATGAACTCGGCGCCCAGGAACAGCAGCTTGCCCGATGCATGGGGATCGCCGGCCGAAACAAACTGCGGCAGGAAGGTTACAAAGAACAGCGCGACCTTGGGATTGGTGAGATTGATCCCAATTCCGGTCATGAAGCTTTGCCGCAGCCGCGGTTGGCGCTGGTTGGTGGCTTTGCTGACCAGCAGCCCCCCGCCAGAGCGAACGGCCTGCACCGCCAGCCAGACGAGGTAAAGCGCACCGGCGATCTTGAGCACCCAGAAGGCGGTTGGCGCGGCCACGATCAACACGGAAACACCAAAGGCCACCAGCGCAGTGTGCACGGCTATTCCCGTCGTCGTACCCAGGACCGTCGCAAAGCCATGTGCCCGGCCAAAGCTCATGGTGCGTGACACAAAGAGCGCCATATCCGGCCCAGGCGTGATCGCCAGGACGAAGGCAGCGACGGCAAAGGCCAGGAGCACAGGCAAGTCGGGAACAAAGGCAGGCATAGGTCGGATCCAAAGAATCTGCGGGCCAACAATTGCACGCAGGGCCGCACCTGAATAGGGTGCGCCCGATTTCCGGCCCGCAGCGCGGGTGTTCCGATGAAAAGCGCAAAGATCATGGCAAACAACATCAAGAAAATCGTGCTGGCCTATTCGGGCGGCCTCGACACCTCCATCATGCTCAAGTGGCTGCAGGAACACTACCAAGCCGAGATCGTCACCTTCACGGCCGACCTAGGGCAGGGCGAGGAACTCGAGCCCGCGCGCAAGAAGGCCGAGATGTTCGGCATCAAGGACATCCGCATTGTCGATGTTCGCGAAGAGTTCGTCCGCGATTTCGTGTTCCCCATGTTCCGCGCCAATGCCCTATACGAGGGGCAGTACCTCCTCGGCACCTCGATAGCCCGCCCGGTCATTGCCAAGCACCTCGTGGAAATTGCCCGGGAAACCGGCGCCGATGCCATTGCCCATGGCGCCACCGGCAAGGGCAATGACCAGGTTCGGTTCGAGCTCACCGCCAATGCCCTGATGCCCGGCCTCAAGGTCATCGCCCCCTGGCGCGAATGGGATCTGCGCTCGCGCACGGCGCTCCTCTCCTATGCCGAACAGAACCAGATCCCGATCGCCAAGGACAAGCGGGGCGAAGCGCCGTTCTCGGTAGACGCGAACCTCCTTCACACTTCCTCCGAAGGCATGGTGCTGGAGGACCCGGCCGTGCCTTTCCCCGACTATGTTCCCCAGCGCACGGTTGATCCCGAAAACGCGCCTGACACGCCCGAGATCATTACCATCGGCTTTGAAAAGGGCGATGCCGTCTCGATCAATGGGGAGGCGCTCTCTCCCGCAGCGCTGCTCACGAAGCTGAACGAACTGGGTGGCAAGCATGGCATTGGCCGGCTGGACCTCGTGGAAAATCGCTTTGTCGGCATGAAGTCGCGCGGCCTCTATGAAACGCCGGGCGGCACGATCCTCCTTGCGGCACACCGCGGTATTGAATCGATCACGCTTGATCGGGGCGAAGCTCACCTCAAGGACGAGCTCATGCCCAAATATGCCGAGCTCATCTATAATGGCTTCTGGTATTCGCCCGAGCGCGAAATGCTCCAGGCGCTGATCGACAAGTCGCAGCAATATGTGACCGGCGAAGTGACGGTGAAGCTCTACAAGGGCTCGGCCAATGTCACGGCTCGCACCTCGCCCCATTCGCTTTACTCGATGGATCTCGTGACCTTCGAGGAAGGCGCGGTGGCCTATGATCACCACGACGCCGAAGGCTTCATCCGGCTCAATGGCCTGCGCCTCAAGACCTGGGCCGCGCGCAACAGCAAGGCCGGCCGCTAAAGCGCTTAAGCAAAGAGGGATTTGTTGCGGGTCTCCTTAATGGCCCTTTAACAACATCTCTTTAGCGTCACCAAAGCGTCACGCAGGAGCCGGAACGGGAGATCTGGGGTGCAGGCACACGATGCAAGCAGCTTGGGTGAGAAGGCTGAGGCGTTGCTGCTCGATGCAGCGCTTGAGAATATCCCTTACGGCTTTTGCGTCTGGTCGCCCCAGTTCCGGCTGGTCATGTGGAACAAGAACTGGCGCGACATCTATGGCTTTGATGCCTCGCAGATCCGGCGTGGCATGACCCTCGAAGAGGTCGTGCAGCTGTCGATTGCCCTGGGCAATCATGGCGGCCAGACTCTCCACGATTTCTACGAAGCCTATACGGAAGAACTGCTCGCCAATCGAAGTGGCGTTCGCATCCGCAACCGCGAAACAGCCAGCGGCAACCGGATCATCGAGCGGGCTCATGTCTATTCGCCCGAGCTGGGCTGGGTTATCACCCACGAAGACATCACCGATGGCCTTGCCCGGACGGAGACTGTCGAAAAGCGCAAGCAGGAGCTGGAGCGGCAGAACATCCGGCTCGATGCTGCGGTCAACAACATCAGCCAAGGTTTGTGCATGATGGACGCCCGGGGGCGGCTGGTTATCTGCAACGAGCCCTACGCGCGCATCTACAACCTTCCCGAAAAGCTCCTGCGCCCCGGCACGCCCTTGCAGGACATCCTGAGCCACCTCTTTGACATGGGCATGAGTGCCAGCGGCACCAGGGAAGAATACATCGCCTGGCGCAACGAGGTCATCGAGCGGCGCGAATACGGCAAGAACGTTCACGAGCTCAATGGCCGCATCATCATGATGCAGCACCATCCCATGAAGGATGGCGGTTGGGTGTCGACCCATGAGGACATCACCGAGCAAAAACAGAACGAAGCCCGCATCCGCCATCTGGCGCGCCACGATGCCCTGACTGATCTGCCCAATCGCATCGAGTTCCTCGAGCAAATGGCCAAAATGGAGGCCGGACTCAGCCGTGGCGAGATGGCTGCCGTGCTCTATATCGACCTCGATCACTTCAAGGCGGTCAACGACACGCTGGGCCACGCCGTGGGCGACGAGGTCATCAAGCAGGCTTCGGCGCGCCTCTGGGGCACGACGCGGGAAAGCGATGTCCTGGCGCGGCTGGGCGGCGACGAGTTCGCCCTTCTGATGCGTCCGATGGATGCCGTGGGTGATGCCGCCAAGGTTGCCGATCGCATCATCAAGGCTATCGGCGCGCCCATGTTCATTGGCGGCCAGCAGATCGAGATCGGCGCTTCGGTCGGTATTGCCGTTGGTCCTGGCGATGGGGTCAAGACCGACACGCTGGTCAAGAACGCCGACCTCGCGCTCTACAAGGCCAAGAGTGAAGGCCGCTCGACCTACCATTTCTTTGAAAGCGGCATGGACGCCCAGCTGCAGCAACGCCGCTCCATTGAAGCCGGCTTGCGCCTGGCCCTGCAACGCTCCGAACTGCGTCTAGTGTATCAGCCGCTCCTAGGGCTCGCGGAGAACCGCGTCACCTGCGTCGAAGCCCTCCTGCGCTGGGAGCATGAAGGGCGCACGATCTCGCCGGTCGAGTTCATCCCGATCGCGGAAGAAACCGGATTGATCGTGGCGATCGGCGACTGGGTGCTGCGCGAGGCACTGCGCACCGCCGCCACCTGGCCCAGCCATGTGCGGGTGGCAGTCAATCTTTCCCCCGTCCAGTTCAAGAGCCGGGATCTGGTGGCAGCGGTCAAAACAGCGCTGATCGAAGCGGGCATGCCAGCGGCGCGCCTCGAGCTCGAAATCACCGAATCTCTCCTGCTCAATGAAAATGAAACTAATCTGCGTGCCCTCCATGAACTGCGCGCGATGGGCGTGCGCATCTCCATGGACGATTTCGGCACCGGCTATTCGTCCCTAAGCTATTTGCGCTCTTTCCCGTTCGACAAGATCAAGATCGACCGCTCCTTCATGGCTGACCTCACGACCCGCAAGGACAGTCAGGCCATCATCAAGGCCATTATCGGCCTCGGCACCAGCCTTGGCATGACCACGACCACAGAAGGCGTCGAGACAGAAGAGCAGTTGGCGCTGGTGCGCCAGCATGGTGCCAACGAGGTTCAAGGCTTCCTGTTTTCGCCGCCCCTCACCGGCGCTGCCTTGGCCAATCTCCTCCATTCGGACACAACTCAAAGCCCCATGCTGCGTAAGCGAGCGTCCTAGCTAAGGCATTCGCAACCCAGTCCTGCATGCGCTCCGCTTGCTGAAAGCTGGGTTCTGCTGTAAGGCAGCCGCAAATGCGCCACTCCGCCCGTTTGATGGGGTTGGCGCCTGTTGTTTCCTGCATGGTTCAGCCGTTCCTGCCGCCTTCTTTTCGCGGCCCGGGCTTTTGGGATCATGCCAAAGAGGCCGGAACCCTTTATGTCCTTGCGCAATATCGCCATCATCGCCCACGTTGACCACGGCAAGACCACGCTGATCGACGTCCTGCTCAAGCAGTCCGGCTCGTTCCGCGAGAACGAGCGCGTCGAAGAACGCGCCATGGACAGCAACGACATCGAGCGCGAGCGCGGCATCACCATTCTCGCCAAGGTGACCTCCCTCCTGTGGAAGGACACCCGCATCAATATCGTGGACACGCCCGGACACGCCGACTTCGGTGGCGAGGTCGAGCGCATTCTCTCCATGGTCGACGGCGTGGTGATCCTGGTGGACGCCGCCGAAGGCCCGATGCCGCAGACCAAGTTTGTGCTGGGCAAGGCGCTGGCGCAGGGCCTGCGTCCGATCGTTGCCATCAACAAGATCGACAAGGCCGACGAGCGGCATCTTGAAGTGCTCGAGGAAATCTTCGATCTCTTTATCGCGCTCGATGCTTCCCCCGAACAGCTCGATTTCCCCGTGCTCTACGGCTCAGCCAAGCAGGGCTGGATGGCCGAGGATCCCGCAGGCCCCAAGGAAACGCTGGCACCGCTGCTCGACAAGGTCGTTGCCCACGTCCCCGAGCCAAGCGTTGAGGAAGGTGCCTTCCGCATGCTGGTCACCACCATCGAGCGCAACCCGTTCCTGGGCCGCATCCTCACCGGCCGCATCACCTCGGGTTCTGTCAAGGCGAACGATCCCATCCACACACTCAACCGTGACGGCAAGGAAGTTGAAAAGGGCCGCGTCTCCAAGGTTCTGGCCTTCCGCGGTCTTGAGCGTACGCCTATCGATGTCGGCAATGCCGGTGACATCGTCGCGATCGCGGGCCTGATGACCTCGACCGTGGCTGATACGATCTGCGCCCCTTCGGTGTCGACGCCACTGGAAGCCAAGCCGATCGATCCGCCGACCCTGTCGGTCACCTTCCGCATCAATGACGGCCCGCTGGCCGGCCGCGAAGGCGACAAGGTGCAGTCCCGCGTCATTCGCGAGCGCTTGATGCGCGAAGCCGAAGGCAATGTGGCGATCCGCGTGACGCCCGGCGAGGATAATGACTCGTTCGACGTTGCCGGCCGCGGCGAATTGCAGCTGGCCGTCCTGATCGAAAACATGCGCCGCGAAGGCTTCGAGCTCACCATCGGCCGCCCCAAGGTGCTGTTCAAGGAAGAAGACGGGCAAAAGCTGGAGCCAGTGGAAGAAGTCATCATCGACGTGGATGACGAATTCACCGGTGCCGTGGTGCAGAAGCTCACCGAACGCAAGGGCGAGCTCACCGACATGCGCGCCTCGGGCGTTGGCCGCACGCGCATTCGCCTGCTGGTTCCCACCCGCGCCCTCATCGGCTACCAGCCTGAACTCCTCAGCGATACGCGCGGCACGGCGATCTTCAACCGCCTGTTCCATTCCTTCGTGCCTTACAAGGGCGATCTGCCCGGCCGCCGTACGGGCGTGCTGATCTCAAACGGCACCGGCCAGTCCGTCGCTTTTGCCCTCTGGAACCTCGAAGATCGCGGCCCAATGATGATCGATGCGGGCGTTGATGTTTACGAGGGCATGATCATCGGCGAGCATTCCCGCGACAATGACCTTGAGGTCAATCCGCTCAAGGGCAAGCAGCTGACCAACATCCGCACCACCTCCAAGGACGAAGCGGTCCGGCTGACCACGCCCAAGAAGCTGACGCTCGAGCAGTCGCTCGGCTATATCGCCGAGGACGAGTATGTGGAAGTCACCCCCAAGTCGATCCGCCTGCGCAAGATCTGGCTCGATCCCAATGATCGCAAGCGCATGAGCCGCGCTGCCAAGTCGGCGTAAGCAGCGCAAGTCTTCGCAATTCCTCATTGCCCGGGGCGTCCGGGCAATCCATTTCTCCAGCGCCATGGACCACCGGGACAAGCCCGGTGGTGACGGTCAGGGTAGGGTCGGAGCAAATCCATGAGCGACTTCATTATTGGGTTCATCACCCAGTGGAGCTATCTGGGCATCTTCCTCCTCATGGTGGCGGAAAACATCTTCCCCCCGATCCCGTCCGAGCTGATCATGCCCTTTGCCGGCTATGTGGCGGCCAATGGCGAGCTTAACGCCATAGGCGTGCTGACAGCTGGAACACTGGGGTCCCTCGTGGGCACCTCAGCCTGGTATGTGGCCGCCCGCCTCTTGGGCCTTCATCGTTTCGTTGCGCTCTGCAACAAGCTCGGGCGCGTTGCAACGCTGAGCGAAGACGATATCGACAAGGCCCACCATTGGTTCGAGCGCCATGGCGCGATGGCGGTATTCGTCGGCCGCCTCATCCCAGCGATCCGCACGCTGATCTCGGTGCCGGCAGGTCTTGCCGCCATGCCGGTGGGCCAATTCCTCCTGATTTCAGCGGTAGGATCCCTCCTCTGGACGGCGTTCCTCACCGCATGCGGCTATCTGCTGCAGGCCAATTTCCATACCGTCGAAGCCTGGATCGATCCGGTCTCGACCGGGATCGTCATCCTGGGCGTCGTGGTCTACATCTATCGCTTCGCCACCTGGAAGCCGATCAAGGATATCGGCTGATCCTCTCGCGTCCTGCGAGGGCGTTTCGCATTCTGCAAGGCATCCCGCAGCTTCAACTTCGCTTTTTTACCGGGCCTTAACGGCTGAGGCCCAGCCTCTGGTCACTGGGGAGTTGGCACGCTTTGTGCAATCTACCAGATGTCCGGAGAGTGTTGTTTTGCGTACCGGATAAGCAGTCATGGGGCCTCGTTCCGTGCGACCGGAGCGAGGCCCGCGCTCTTGGGTCGCACCTTGTTCGCTGCCTTGCTTCGAACTAGATAATTCCCAGCTTTGTTCCGGAGACGCCCATGCGCGCCGTGCTTGATATCATTCTTCTGATTTTGCAGCTTTATTGGTGGGTGGTGCTGGCCATGATCATCATGAGCTGGCTGATTTCGTTCAACGTCATCAACACGCGCAACCAATTCGTGGAAGCTGTCTGGCGCGTCCTCAATCAGCTGACCGAGCCGGTGCTGCGCCCCATCCGCCGTGTCATGCCCAATCTGTCGGGCCTCGATCTCAGCCCGATCATCCTTTTCATCATCCTGTTCTTTATCGAACGGGTGATCATTTACTACATCTATCCCAACGTTTTCTGATCAGCTGTCGGACTGGGCTGCGCGCAGATTGGCCAAGAGGCGGAAGCGCAGCCCCTGTGCCTCGTAGTCGAGCCAAGCCTGGCTGGCTGTGCCCGAAAGCCCGCCCTGAACAAGGCGGCTGCCAAAGCCGCGGGTGGTTGGCGGGCTGACAAGCGGACCGCCGCTTTCGGTGAAGATCAGCTCAAACGCTGGCTCGCCATCCATTTCGGCGAGTCCCCAGGAAATGTCGGCCCGGCCCTGCGGCACCGAGAAGGCGCCGTGGGTAAGGGCGTTGATCGAGAGTTCATGAAGGATCAGTGCCAGGGACAGGGCAGCTTTGGGCCCCAGCAGCAGCTCGGGTCCCTCAAGCAACAGGCGCCGTGTATCCAGCATATGCGTGCCGGTTTCCACCAGCGCGCGGAGTGATGCCCGTTCACCGGGGCTGTGCATCAACAGATCATAGGTGCGCGCCAGCACATCGAGCCGCGCCGCGATCATCTTCTTGGCCATGTCGATGGGATAGGCGCCGCGCAGCGTCTGGTTGACGATGCTCTGCACCACAGCCATCTGGTTCTTGACGTGATGGTTGTGCTCATAGGTAAAATTCTGCAGCGCTTGCTGCGCCCGCTGCAGCTGGGTTACATCGCGCGCCACAACCAACAAACGGTCCGCTCGACCGTCCGGCCCTTCAATCGCACTCACCTCCACGTCCCAGAAGCGTTCACTGCCCGCAAGGCTGCTGCGTGCTGCCTGGAAGCGTCCCGTTGCGCCTGCCTGCGCAGCTGCCCAGGCATCGACGGCATCGCGGCTCGGGCCTGGCCAGAGGTCCCGCCAATGAAGCGCGCGCACGTGCTCGAAGTCAGGGGCTTCCCAGAGCCGCAGGCCTGCTTCGTTTATGAAGAGGAGATGGCCGTCGCGGTCCAGCACCATGATGCAGTCGCGCGACCGGGCGAACACAGCCGCCAGGAGCGCCGCATCAGATGCCATGTCGCCATGTTGGGGAAGGGGACGGTGATCCGGCCGGCTGGGGCTTTGGGTCATACGGCGGAATAGGTCCTAGGAGACTCGGTAAACAACCCTAGCACACTGACCAAGTCGTCAAAGCGCAATACAAAAGCCAATGATGGGGCCTTTGAGGGTTGCACATCTTCCCGCTTCACCTAAAGCCGCGCGCATCCGGGTGAGTTTCGTTGCAACAAAAAAGGCCTGGGAGTTATCCCAGGCCCCGCTTCCGTCATGTGCGTAGCGCCCTAGCCGAGATGGGCCAGAACAGCCAGGAGCAACAGTGCCACGATGTTGGTGATCTTGATCATGGGGTTCACGGCCGGGCCGGCCGTGTCCTTATAGGGGTCCCCAACGGTGTCGCCGGTCACCGAGGCCTTGTGCGCCTCGCCGCCTTTGTGATGAACCACGCCAGCCGAATCGGTGAAGCCGTCTTCGAAGCTCTTCTTGGCGTTGTCCCAGGCGCCGCCACCAGCCGTCATGGAGATAGCGACGAACAGCCCGGTAACGATCACACCCATGAGCATGGCGCCGAGGGCTGAAAAGCCTGCAGCAGCCCCAGCGATCCAGTAGATCACAAAGAAGACGATGATCGGCGATAGCACCGGCAGGAGCGAGGGGATGATCATTTCCCGGATGGCGGCCCGGGTCAGCATGTCGACGGCCCGGCCATAATCGGGCTTTTCAGAGCCGGCCATGATGCCTGGCCGTTCCCGGAACTGGCGTCGCACTTCCACCACCACCGATTGCGCCGCGCGACCCACTGCTGTCATGCTCATGCCGCCAAACAGGAACGGCAAAAGACCGCCGAAAAGGAGGCCGACGACCACATAAGGGTCAGCCAGCGAGAAGGTCAGTGCGCCCATGCCGGCGAAAATGGCGGGGGCGTCGGGCAGGGACGAAAAGTAGATGAGGTCCTGCGTATAGGCGGCGAATAACACAAGGGCACCAAGCCCGGCGGAACCGATGGCATAGCCCTTGGTCACGGCCTTGGTGGTGTTGCCCACGGCATCGAGCGCGTCGGTATTGTGGCGCACTTCCTTGTCGAGACCAGCCATTTCGGCAATGCCGCCAGCATTGTCGGTGACGGGACCAAAGGCGTCGAGCGCCACGACAATGCCGGCCAGCGCCAGCATGGTGGCCACGGCGAAGGCAATGCCGAACAAACCCGCCAGATTATAGGTGACTATAATGCCGGCAATGATCACCAGAGCGGGCAGGGCGGTGGATTCGAGCGACACCGCCAGTCCCTGAATGACGTTGGTGCCATGGCCGGTCACCGATGCTTCAGCAATTGAATTGACCGGACGCCGATTGGTGCCGGTATAATATTCGGTGATGACGATGATGAGGCCGGTGATCACCAGGCCCGCCACGCCGCACCAGAACAGCGACCAGGGCGTGAAGGTGCGGTCCGAGGCTTCAATGGCAACGCCAAGGTCGCCGAACACCATCCACAGCACCGGGAGCAGTACGACGAGCGACAGGACGCCCGTGGCAATGATGCCCTTATAGAGCGCACCCATGATGTTGTTGTCGGCGCCCAGCTTGACGAAATAGGTGCCGATGATCGAGGTGACGACGCAGGCGCCGCCAATGGCGAGCGGCAGAACCATGCCGGCCAGCTTGAACGCATCGGGCAAAATGATCGCCGCCAGCACCATGGTCGCGACAATGGTCACCACATAGGTTTCGAAGAGGTCAGCCGCCATGCCGGCGCAGTCGCCGACATTGTCGCCCACATTGTCGGCAATGGTGGCCGGGTTGCGCGGATCGTCTTCGGGGATACCCGCCTCGACCTTGCCCACCATGTCGCCGCCCACGTCGGCACCCTTGGTGAAGATACCGCCACCCAGGCGGGCGAAGATGGAAATCAGGGAAGCGCCGAAGCTCAGCGCAACAAGGGAATCGATCACCACGCGGTCATTATAGGCAAAGCCCAGGAACTGGGTGAGGATGATGAAATAAAGCGTGACGCCCAAAAGGCCCAGGCCCGCCACAAGCATGCCGGTCACCGCGCCGGACTTGAAGGCAAGGTCGAGGCCGCGGCCTAGCGAAGAAATGGCGGCCTGCGCTACGCGCACATTGGCCCGCACCGACACGTTCATGCCGATGAAGCCTGCCGCGCCCGAAAGAACGGCGCCAAGCAGGAAGCCAATGGCCGCATAGGGGCCGAGCAGCAGGAAGGCAACAATCAGGATCACCACGCCGACAATGCCGATGGTGGTGTATTGCCGGCGGAGATAGGCCGAAGCGCCTTCCCGCACAGCGGCCGAGATTTCCTGCATGCGAGGAGATCCGGCATCGGAAGCCAGCAATTGCTGGGTCGTCAGAACGCCATAAACTATAGACAGACCGCCACAGAGAACGATCAGCCACAATGCCAAAGTCATTCGAATAGTCCCTCTAGATTTCCTCCAGGGACTCCATGCAGGATCCAGCCGGTCCTCCAACCGACGTGGCGCCCACCCTCCGAGAGCCCCCTCCAGAACAGGAGCTTAGCGGGATTATGAGGTTAAGCAATGCTGATTGCGTTGTTTTGGCGCGCTTGCCGCTCCGAGGGATCAGAGGCCCTGGAGCCGTTCGAAGGCGGAAACGCGGGGTGGGTTGTCCAGCGCTGCCGCAATACTGAGCACACACTGGTCCACGTCATCCACGGATGTATCAAGCTCTAGGTCATAGATTCCGGGCGCATGGACTGCATCCTGCCAGCGTTGCACCGGTTCAGGAACGCTCTCGCCGCCGAGATAATAGCCATTCTGCGGATCGGCATTACGCCGTGCCATAATGATGTCGATGGGGCAGCGCACGCCCACAAACAATGTCCGCAAACCATAAAGGCGCTTGGCGCAGGCTTGGAGGATGCCAAGCGGGCGGGAATAGCCGTCGTGGTGGCCAAAATCGGCGACAATATCGAAGCCCAGCCGGGCATGAGCCGCGATGGAGTCATAGGCAGCGCAATAAAGCCCCGGAATGTGCGCTTCAAGCTCGGGCCGCTCGCCCCCCGGCCTAAGGCCAATGCCGGGCATGAGACTGGCCGGCAGGCTCCGCATGGCATGATCAACGCCCACATTGAGCCAGTAGCCAGGGAGCTTGTCCTGCATGGCCCTGGCGATGGTCGATTTGCCGGAGCGCGGCGCGCCATTGAGGATGACGATCCGGCCCGTCATTGCTTGCGCCCTGGTATGACCTGCCCGTTCTGGTGCAGGTCCAGCCCGGTTACAGCTCCATCCTCTCCGCGCTTGAAGCTGATCTGGGCGTCGACTTCCCGAAGAAAGAACATGGCCTCCGTTTCGGGAAAAGCCGGGAGGCGTGCCTGGCCGCTCGCCTGGACAAAAAGCTGACCGCCTTGGGCTGTCACGCGAATCGAGAATTCAGGACCAAGCTCGTAGGTGCCGACAAAATCCTCAAGAACCGCCGGATCAATGGCGATGGCTTGCCGCTTTTGCGGTTGTGGCACCAGGGGAGCGTTGGGGTCGATCAGGTGAAAGCCGATGTCTTCGATGCCGGTTTGCGTCACAGCATTGGCGAGCACAACGGCCGCTTTTCCCGTATCGCGATCAAAGCCGATGAAGCTGTTGAAGCCACCCGTGATGCCATTGTGCCAGACGGTGGTCCCGTTGTCGTGCTTGAGCAGCATCCAACCAAGGCCAATGCTCATATTGGGCGAGCTGGCTGGTCTGGTATGTTCCAGCATTAGGGCAAAGGCGGCATCGAGCGAGGTTTTCTGCTGCCCACTTGCGGCGGCGGCAAACTTGGCAAGGTCCGCGGCCGTGGAAAGATACCCGCCCGCCGGCGCGAAAATGTCGAACCCCCAATGCGGCACGGGCTCCCCTGCCTGGTTGTGGCCGGCAGCAAGGCGCCGGGGATCGCTGGGCTGGAGCGATGTGTCAGCCATGCCCAAGGGATCAAGGATGCGCTCCTCGACCAGTGCTGCATAAGGCTTGCCGGCTGTGTGGCTGACAGCCTCGGCCAGCAGAACGGCGCCAGTGTTGGAATATTCGAACTGCGTCCCCGGGGCGCGCGGCAAGGTGAACCCGGCCAGGAACGCATAGAACGGCGCTGCGCCATAGTTCTGATAGGGGTTGAGCGGGTCGGCCGTGCCCAGATCGGGCGGAATGGAGGGCAAGCCCGAACTGTGGGTCGCAAGGTCCAGCAGCGTGATGTCCTGCCCTTCGAACTGGGGCAGCTTGGTGCCTTGGGGAAGATAGCGGGCGACTGGCGCTTGGAGGTCCATTGTGCCCTCAAGCACCATCTGCGCCAGCAGGAGATTGCCAAAGAGCTTGCTGATCGAGCCGATCTCGAACAGTGTTTTTTCATCAACCGCGGTCTGCCCATCGGCATCAGCGCTGCCGAAGCTCGAAAATTGAGGCGTGTTGTTCTCGATGGTGGCGGCAACAATGCCGACGCCGTGCCCGTCACGTTCGATGCGGTCGGACAGGATCTGGCTTGTTTCCTGCGCAAGAGCTGCATGCATGGGTGCAAGCAGCATCAGCAAGGCAAGAACCTGACGCATGAGGACCTCCCGGTACAGTCCAGGAGCTTAGCCTCAGATGCGGCAAGGATGAGGCGAGCTCACGAGTGACTCGCCTCCTTTGGAACAGCTTATTTGCTGTTCTTGTGCATCTCGATGGATTCGAGAATCACCCGCTTGGCTTCCTCATAGCCGCCGACATGGGAGATCTTGGCCCATTTGCCTGGCTCGAGATCCTTATAATGGGTGAAGAAGTGCTTCACGCGCTCGATCTGGATGTCCTGCATGTCGCCGACATCCTTGATGGCGTCGTACATGCGGGTGAGCTTGGAGACGGGCACGGCAAGAATTTTTTCGTCCTGGCCACCATCGTCTTCCATGAAGAGGACGCCGAACGGGCGGCAGCGCACTACGGCGCCCGGCACCAGTGGACGGGAGTTCATGACGATGACGTCGAGCGGATCGCCGTCGCCGCACAGCGTATGGGGAACAAAGCCATAGTTCCCGGGATAGCGCATGGGGGTGTAGAGGAAGCGATCCACGAACAGCGCGCCCGAGGCCTTGTCGATCTCGTACTTGATCGGCTCGCCACCCATGGGCACTTCGATGATGACGTTGAGATCGTCGGGTGGGTTCTTGCCGGTTGGGATGGCGTCGATGTTCATTTGTTGTTCAGGTTCCGTTCATCGGAGGGCGACAAAGTGGGGTGGGTTGTGCCCATTTGGGGCCGCAAAGGCAAGCCAGTTTAGGGCAAGGCAGCCTATCGAGGGGGGAATCACATGCAAAAAGAACTACTTGCCATCGGCCTTTTGCTGGGCGCCCTGACGAGCCCCGCCCACGCTAAATTCAACAGCGCCTACACCGACATCAACCTCGATCAATGCCTTGTCCTCGATTCCGATGACTTCGGCACCAGCTGGTCATGCCCAGGCTACAAGGGCTATCCGCTCATGGTCACCGAAGGGGATTTGCGCTTTTCGCTGATCTATGGCTTTGGCGCCAAAATGGCGGATGGCCAGACACTTGGCCCCTTCAATCGGCTGGGTGACAAGCTCGAATGGCGCCTATCCAATGCGCTGGGTCGCTGGATGCCGATCGCCACCATCGTGCGCTATCACACGGCCGATCCCGAGACAGGCGAAGACAAAAACCAAGTCCTGGTGGTGACGCAATTGGTGGACGGCAATACTTGCCACATCGCCTATATCGATGCGCTGGCCAATCCTGATGCTAATGAAGTGGCGCGCCAGGTGGCAGACGAATCGGGTGATTTCGACTGCCAAACCGATGAGATTGAAACGGTCGGCAAGTTCGAAGCCTGGTAAGGCTCAGGCCTTGGCTTGTTCGGCCTTGCCGACCTGATTGCGCAGAATGGTGCGGTCACGGCTCGAAACGCCGATCAGTTCGGCAACGCGCCAGACCATGTTGTCTTCCAGTTCATGATTCTTCTGGTCGGAAAACACCACGGTCCACATCATGCGGATGATTTCGATGCGGTCCTGCATGTCGAGAGAGGTCAATACCGAGGTGAAGCGGTAGAAATCCACAGCTTCTGCATCGCGCAACGCTGCCTCCCGGATCAATCGGTCGACGCTGGCTTCATCAAGACCGTAATAATCGATCAGGGCGCCGCGGATGGTCTTGCGCTCTTCGTCCTTCATCTGCCCATCGACCGATGCCAAATGCACCAACAAGACGGCAACGGCGAGCTTGGGATCGTGGTTCGACAAGGCCGTTTCCGGCTTGTTGAACAGGCGGGTAATGGCCTCGAACATGGGCTAGGACATCCTTGAGCGGCGCGGGAAAACAGCGATCTGGATCAGGCCACTCAGGGAAGAGGGCTAGCTACAAGGTAAGAAACGTCAGTGATTTGCTCAATGGTTCCAGCTAGTGGTTCACATGCTCTTGAGCGCTGATGATGCGCTGTTGCCACATTTACTCAGACGAAAAATGACTCGACTCCCGTGAAAAAGAGAGTCTAGATGTTCCTGTTTTGTTCACAGCAGGAAGGTCTGCGTCATGCCTTCGCCCGATCATCAACAGCGCCTTGCCGCGCTGCGGGAGAGTATTGCCCAAATCGAGCGCAAGCCTGCATTGGCCGAAGCACGCGTTCGCGTGGAGCAGAACAGCAAGGAATTTCCCCAGCTTGCTGGGGGCCTGCTGCAAGAAATTTTTACCAACGAGCACCGCAATGCCGGAGCCCTTCTGGGCTTTGCCCTGGCACAGGCTAGAAGCCTGTTGTCGTCCCAACGCATCGCCATCATCTATCTGCAACTGGACAGTGACGGCCAAAAGCTTGGCCTCCCCTATGGACCGGGTCTTTTGAGCTTTGGACTTGATCCGGGCATATTGGTGCTGGTGCGCCCCTCAACCATGGCCGAACTCTTGTGGGCTGTTGAGGAAGCTATTGCCTGCCGGGCTGTCGCCTCCGTCATTGCTGATATCGGCACCCATTCCAAGCTCCTTGATTTCACCGCCAGCCGTCGCCTGAGCCTGCGGGCTGCGGAAACAGGCGGCTCGGTTTTCCTGCTGCGCTATGGCGTGGGGCGAGAAGCTAGCGCCGCTCATCTGCGCTGGCGGCTGTCGCCTGGGCAAAGCGGACAACGGCCATATGACCCCAAAGCACCCGGACCGCCACGCTGGCAGGTGGAGCTGGAGCGAGGAACGCTCATCAAGCATCAGACTGCGTGGCTGCTGGGATGGACGGAAGATGGACTTGAAACAATCGAGCTTGAGCGCCCCTTTGAAGACAAGCCCATCCGGAGCCCGGCGTTTCCTGGTTCTGTTTCTGCCCAACTGGGCAACCGACTATCTCAAACGGCATGATCCTTCGCTGAGCGGACCCTTAGCGCTTTATGAGCGTATCAAGGGAGGGCTGCGGCTTGCCGCTATTGATCACCAGGCTAGCCAGGCCGGATTGCGCATCGGCAAGAACTTGGCCGATGCCCGGGCCATGGTGCCGGATCTGGTTGTGCGTGAGATCAACCGGCCTATGCTCCAAGCAGCGTTTGCCGACTTTGCCGATTGGCATTCCAATGCCAGCCCGCTGGTTGCCGTCATGCCTGAGGGCACTGGCTTTGGTGATCTGGTGCTCGACATTACTGGGGTTGCGCATTTGTTTGGGGGCGAGCGAGCGATGTTGCGCACTCTGCTGAGCCGCCTGCGCAATCTCGGCTACACGGTTTCAGGCGCCATTGCCCCCACGATCGGAGCTGCCTGGAGCGTTAGCCACTTCGCTCGCAGCCAGGTGGTGGATGATGGCGATCTCCTGAGCGTACTCGATCCTTTGCCCGTGGGTGCCTTGCGCTTGACGGAAGCCCAAACCGCCGGGCTGAACCAGATGGGGCTCACCAGCATCGGGCAGTTGCGCGCCCGCCCGCGCAAGCCTTTGCAGGCGCGCTTCGGCTTGTCGCTGCTGGAGCGCATCGATCAGGCCTGCGGCCTCCTTCAGGAGCGCATGACGCCCCGCCTTGTTGTTGCCGAACGCTATGCCGAACGGCGCTTTGCCGACCCCATAGCGCTCTTGGACGATGTGCTGATGACCACGCATGACCTTGCCATCCAGCTGAGCATGCGGCTTGAAGCCGAAGGAAAGGGTGGACAGGCATTTCACCTCTTCCTTTATCGGGTCGATCACAAAGTGATGACGCTGTCGGTCAATTCAGCCAGGCTAACGCGCGACCCCAATCATATCAAATCGCTGTTTGCCCATCGTTCGGAGCGGCTCGAGGCCGAGTACGATCCGGGGTTTGGGATCGACATGGTCCGGCTGGCCGTCAGCTCCGTGGCCGACCTTGATGGCATGCAGTTGAGCGCCTTTTCCCATGACGATGCGGCCGAGGATCTTGATCAACTCAATGATCGCATGTTGAGCCGGCTTGGCACCATGGCCGTCCTTCGAACGGAAATGGTGGCCAGCCATATTCCCGAGCGGGCTGCCCGGTTGGTGCCGGCCCTGGTTGTCAACAATGGGGGAAAACGTGACCCCATAGCGCCCAAGCCGCTGCGGCCATTGCGGCTCCTGCCAGTTCCCGAACCAGCAGCCATCAATGCCGAGGTGCCAGACGGGCTGCCGGCTTCCATGATCTGGCGAGGCGAGCGCTACCTAATCAGCAAGGCTTTTGGACCTGAGCGCTTGAGCGCTGAATGGTGGCGCTCTGGGCAGCGTCTGCAGCTGGCAGCACCCGAAGCTGAAACAACCGATGAGCCTGCGCCCTATACTCCCGATCTCATGCCTTTTGAGCCCGATGCGGTGATGCGGGACTACTATGTGGTTGAAGATGTCACTGGCCGGCGCTTCTGGATCTACCGGTACGGCTTTCACCAGACAACAAGGCCCGCCTCCTGGTATCTTCATGGGTTCTTTTCATGAGCCAGGTCGTTGTTCTTGAGCCCTCCGCCGGCGCTCGGGCGCGTTCACCGCAGCCTCAAACCCCCTATGCCGAGTTGGTGTCCACCACCAACTTCTCGTTTCTTCGGAGCGGCTCGCATCCCCAAGAAATGGTTTCAGCCGCCATGCATCTGGGGCTTGCCGCCTTTGGCGTAACCGATCGCAACAGTTTTGCCGGTGTTGTGCGTGGCTATATGACAGCGCAGGACTTCAAGGAGAAGTTTCCCCATTTCCGCTATCTGGTGGGCGTGCGCCTCTGTTTTGCAGATGGAACGCCTGATATTGTTGCCTACCCCACAACGCGCAATGCCTATGGCCGGCTTTGCAAGCTGCTGACGATTGCCAATGATCGGGGCGAAAAAGGCAATCCCACCTTGTTTTTTGCCGATCTTTTCGGCTCTGGCCAGCCTGCCTCCGAGCATGAACAAGGCCCGCCTGAAAATCATGCCCAGGGGCAGCTCTTTATTCTCCTGCCGGACGAAACCAATTGGAAACTGACCGAACAAACGCTCCATACGCTCTGCCAAAAAGCGCCTGGATCAGTTTGGTTGGCTGGAACGCCCCGGTTCGATGGCGGAGATCGGGCTCGGTTCAATCGGATCGATGCCCTGGCGAAACGCCATGGCGCCAGCATGATCGCAACCAATGACGTGTTCTATCATGAGCCAGACCGGCAGATCGTGCAGGATGTCGTCACCTGCATCCGCGAGCACCTGACCTTGGACAATGCCGGCTGGAAACTGGCTCCCAATGCCGAGCGGCATATCAAACCACCGTCCGAAATGGCCCGGCTATTCCGCGAGCATCCGCAGGCCATTGCCGAAACACAGCGCTTTGTTAACCGCATCGGGTTTTCGCTCGACCAGCTCAAATACAACTACCCGGAAGAAACAGTCGGCAATGGGGAAACGGCCCAGCAAACGCTGGAGCGGTTGACATGGGAAGGCGCGGCCCGGCGGTTTCCCTTCGGTGTTCCCGACAGCATCAAGAGGAGCCTTTGGTCCGAACTCTGCCTGATCGGCTATAAAGGATATGCCGCCTATTTCCTGACCGTGCACGACATCGTCATGTTTGCTCGCCACGAGCGGGGAATCATGTGCCAAGGGCGCGGTTCGGCCGCCAATTCTTCCGTTTGCTTTTGCCTCGAGATCACCGATGTGGATCCTACCAAGCACACGCTGGTCTTTGGCCGGTTCATCTCCACTGAACGCGACGAGCCGCCCGATATCGATGTCGATTTCGAGCATGAACGGCGTGAAGAGGTAATGCAGTATGTTTACAAAAAATATGGCGGCAAGCGCACCGGGCTGACGGCCAACGTCATTTCTTATCGCTCCAAAAGCGCCATCCGCGAAACGGCAAAGGTGTTCGGCGTTTCGGAAGATACGGTGAACGCCTTCAACCAGCTTCATTGGGGCTGGGGCACACGGCTCGACTTGGCCAGCATCGAAGCCATTGGACTGGACAAGGACGATCCGGTGCTGGCGCAGATGTTTGAGGTGGTGAAGGTGTTGCGCGGGTTTCCGCGCCACCTGTCCCAGCATGTGGGTGGTTTCGTGATCACCCGCGACAGTCTGGAAAGCCTAGTGCCCATCGGCAAGACAGCCATGGAAAGCCGCAAGATCATCGAATGGAACAAGGACGACATCGACGCGCTCGCCATTCTCAAGGTCGATGTGCTGGCCTTGGGCATGCTGAGCTGCCTTCGCCGAGCCTTTGAGCTGATGCATGTCCATTACGGCCAGCGCTTGCGCCTCGTGGATCTCCTTGCCGAAGAAACCGGGGAAGGCCCAATGGATAAGGCGCGGGTCTACGCCATGATCCAGCGGGCTGACACATTGGGAGTCTTCCAGATCGAAAGTCGCGCGCAGATGTCCATGCTGCCACGGCTCCAGCCAAAAGAATTCTATGATCTGGTGATCGAGGTCGCCATCGTGCGGCCCGGCCCGATCCAGGGCAATATGGTGCATCCCTACCTCAAGCGCCGCCAGAAGCTGGAAGAGCCGGTTTACTACAATGACAAGCTCAAGGATGTGCTCCAGCGCACCCTGGGCATTCCCTTGTTCCAGGAACAGGCGATGCAGATCGCCATTGTGGGCGCGGGCTTTTCACCCGGCAAGGCTGATAGTCTGCGTCGCGCCATGGCTGCGTGGCGGCGCACCGGCAAGATCGCGCAATTTGGCGATGAGTTCATTGCCGGCATGCTGGCCAATAATTACCCGCTGGAATTCGCCAAGAACTGCTTTGCCCAGATCCAGGGTTTTGCCGAATACGGCTTTCCCGAAAGCCACGCGGCTTCCTTTGCCCTTCTGGTTTATGCCTCGTGCTGGCTCAAGTGCCACTATCCCGATGTGTTTGCCTGTGCGCTGCTCAACAGCCAGCCCATGGGGTTTTACGCGCCCAGCCAGATCATCCGCGATGTTACCGAACACGGGGTCGAGGTTCGCCCGGTTGATATCAACCTGTCTGATCTGGAATCCGTGCTGGAAGGCAATAGCCGGCTAGCGCGGGAGCATTTGTGGGCTCAGCACCGGGATATGGCCGGAGACATCTATTCAACCAGAGCTATTCGGCTCGGGTTGAGCTATGTCGCTGGCTTGCCGGAAGCCGATATCAATCGGTTGGTCGCCCGGCGGGGGCAGGGCTATGACTCGGTTCGTCAGCTCTGGATGCGAACAGGCATTTCCGTAGCCAGCCTTGAAAAGCTCGCCCGGGCTGATGCCTTTGCTTCGCTCGGGCTATCACGTCGGGAAGCGCTGTGGGTGGTCAAGGGCCTTGTCGGCACGCATGGCGCCGATACGCTGCCGCTCTTTCAGGCAAGCATCGAGGCTCCAACCGAACGCGAGCAGGAGTCTGGCTTGCCGCCCATGCGAATGGGCGAAGAGATTATTCATGATTACTCAACCTTGAGTTTTTCGCTCAAGGGGCATCCGGTGCAGTTTATGCGGCCATTCCTCGGACGGCGAGGCGCCATTGCTTGCCAGCATCTGGAACAGATGCCGGCCGGACGCCGTGTCGAAGTTGCAGGGCTGGTTTTGGTCCGCCAGCGCCCGGGAACGGCCGGTGGCGTGATCTTTGCCACGCTGGAAGACGAAACCGGGATTGCCAATGTGGTGATCTGGCCCAAGGTGTTCGAGACCAACCGGAAGATCGTGCTCGGCGCCCGCTTACTGGCTGTGCGGGGGCGTTTGCAGCGCGAGGGGATCGTCATTCACCTTGTTGCCGAGCAACTGGCCGATCTCACGCCCCAACTGCTGGAGATCAGCAATGGCGTTGACCTTGGCGACACAGTTCTCGCTCGTGCCGACGAGGGCAAGTCCGGCCCGCATGGCAGCCAAAGCCGGGATCGCAATGCCTTGCGCGAAATCGAATTGGCGCGCCGTCGAGCCTATGCGTCTTTGCCGAGTGGACGCAATTTTCAGTAGGTCGCGGCCAGAGCGTCGATCTGCTGGGCCAGGGCGATGTCCTTTCGGCTCAGCCCGCCCGCATCATGGGTTGAAAGCCTGATCACCACGACACCATAACTGTTGCACCAGTCGGGGTGGTGATCGGCCTTTTCTGCAGCCAGTGCGACTCGGGTCATAAAGCCGAACGCTTCCCAAAAGCTCTTGAACTTCCATGTTCGGCTGATCGCCGTTCGATCCTCGTTCGCTGTCCAGGCGGGGAGCAAAGCGAGGTTTTGATCCAAAACTGAGGCTAAGAGCTTTTTGACCAATCGGATTCCAGCTTCTTGCCCCTCGGATTTTGATCATCTGTCCTAGTCGGCTTACCGGTTCAAAGCAGATGCGCAATTAATATTAACGCATTGTACACGCTCCCATCAGAAAGATAGTTGATGTCATCCAACTGTCAGCTTCTGCGAAGGGCTTCTTAAGAGCTCTGGACCTCTTATTATCAGGTATTAAGGGGAATTACGGTGTTCTCTTCGGCACGACACTCAATGCCGGCTCTCGACTATGTGTCGATCATCCGCTCGGTCTATGGCGACCGGCGGGCGATGCTTGCTGGGATGGTTGCCAGCACCATCATGGGTGCCCTTACCGCTTACAAGACCCAGTCCATTGCCCTTTGGGCCGTGACTCTGGCCTTCATTGTCATCGGCATTATCCGCGCCATGGACATGAATGCGTTCTGGAAAGCGGCCATCCACAGCGATGATGCCGACGCCGCCGAGTACTGGGAAAATCGCGCGGTTATCAGCGGCGGCCTGCTCGCAGGCGTCTATGGCGCATGGTGCTTTGTCGCCATGGTTGTGGTCCAGGACCCTTTCGCGGAACTGGCAAGCGCCTCGCTGTCCATTGCCGTAATGGTTGGGATTTGCGGGCGTAATTTCGGGCTGGACCGTCTTGTTACCATCCAAATGGTCGGGGTCATCGTTCCGCTATCCCTTGGCTATGGTCTGCATGGTGATTTCTACCATGTGGTGCTGGCAGCCCTTTTGGGCATCATGCTGGTGAGCTTCCGCAAGCTGGCGGGTGATATCCGCTCCATTCTCCTCAGTGCCGTGCATGGGCGGGTTGAAGCATCGCAATTGGCCAGTCAGCTCGACATGGCCATGACGACGCTTGAGCATGGCCTGTGCATGCTGGACGAGAATGCTGTTATTGCAGTGGCCAACGAGCGGGCCGTGCATCAGTTTGCTGAGATGGGCGTCCACAATCTAATTGGCACGTCCCTTCAAGCTGTATTGACCCAGGTGAGCGAACAGGGAACCCTTCCCCGCACGGCGGTTGAGCGCCTCGTCGATATGGTAGAGCGGCGCGCCGCCGGTAAGGTGCTCCTGTCTTTGCCCAGCAAGCACTATTACGAGGTATCCGTCAGCTCCCGCGGCGAACGCACTGTTCTCTTATTTGAAGATGTGAGTGAGCGCATCGCCTCCGAAGAACGCATCAGCTTCATGGCGCGCTATGACACGCTGACCGGCCTGCCGAATAGAAGCTATTTCGGCCAACTCGTCACCGAAGATCTTGACGCACGCAGGATGCAAACCGACGAGCGCACCGTATCGCTGATGATCATTGACATTGACGAGTTCAAGCACGTCAATGACACGTTCGGTCACATCGTTGGCGATCAGCTGCTGATCCAGGTGGCCAAGCGGCTTCGCACTGCCTTGCCGGCCGAGGGGATTGTCGCCCGACTTGGTGGCGACGAGTTCATCGTCTATCGCGGAGCGGTCGGCAGCGAAACACAGGCTCAGGAGGATGCCGAACAAGTCCTGCAGGCGTTCAAGACAGCCTTCGAGCTCGATGGCATGACGCTCGCCGCCAATGTCAGCATAGGCCTCGTGACCAGCAAGAGCCAACACGATGAGCTGGATGATCTTATGACCAAGGCCGACCTGGCGCTCTACTCTGCCAAGGGCAATGGCCGTGCGCGTAGCCAGCTGTTCCACGAACAGATGGACATCGACTACCATTACCGCCAGCGCCTCAAGACTGACCTGCGCGAAGCTATCCGAGGTGGGGCATTGTCACTGGCCTTCCAGCCTTTGCTGGATATCAAGACACGACGCGTGGTGAGCTGCGAGGCTCTCGCCCGATGGAATCACCCCGAGCTCGGTGCCGTGCCTCCAGCGATATTCATCCCACTAGCTGAGGAGATGGGCCTGATCTCGGAGATCACCGCCTGGGTGATCCAGGAGGCGGCAATGGAATGTGCCAGCTGGCCTGGGCAGGTCAGCGTTGCTGTCAATGTGTCAGCACGCGATTTTCGTGGCGCGGATCTCCTTGCCATGATCGACCGCGCTCTTGTTTCAGCGCAACTGCCGGCTGCGCGCTTTGAGGTGGAAGTAACCGAAACGGCTGTGATCGAGGAGCGGGAGATCGCTCACCGTGTATTGGCCGAACTCGCCGCCAAGGGCGTTGCTATTGCACTGGATGATTTTGGTACAGGCTACTCGTCACTGAGTTACCTCAATGCCCTGCCCTTTACCAAGCTCAAGATTGATCGCTCGTTTGTTGCTGATGTGACCACCAATGAGCGGGCGCTGCGCCTTTTGGCCAATGTTGCTCGTCTCGGGCGTGACCTGGACTTGCGGGTCATTGCAGAGGGCGTGGAAACCCAGGAACAGCTCGACACCATCGTTGAACACACGGCTGTACAGGAGGTCCAGGGGTATCATTTCAGCCGCCCCTTGCCAGCTTGCGAGATCGCCGAGCTTATCACGCACTTTAATGTGCCTGTCAGGTTCCAAACAAAACGCCAGCTTGGTTAACGGCGCGTAAAGCCCCGCCAGTTCAGGAAATTTTAGCCGTACTTGCTGTATGAGCAGGGCATCCCTGCGAATTTTTCGATCCAAATAAGGATAATAAACAGTTAAAGGAATGTCCTAGGTTAAAAGGACATTGCAATGAGTGCGGCAACTCAAACAACCTCCGGCGCAACCTCGCGATTTGCGCTGACGCTCATCGATCTTCTGGACCGCGTGGCGTACCGGCGCGTCTCGATTGATGAACAATTCGACCCGGTTTACCGGCTGCGATATGAGGCTTATCGGCGCGAAGAATTCATCCCGATCAATTCCCAGCAGATTACGCGCGACGCCTTTGATGAGGCAGAAAATTGCTTCTGTTTTGGCGTTCACATCGATGGCCGTTTGGTAAGTTCCATCCGGCTCCACATTGCCACGCCCGAGCAACGGACTTCGCCCAGCCGCGGCATCTGGCCGGATGTGCTCAATGGCATTCTGGACAAGGGTGGCAGCTACATCGATCCAAGCCGGTTCACAGCCGATCATGATGCGTCGCTCGAATTTCCGGCATTGCCCTATTTGACGTTGCGCATGGCCGTCATGGCGTGCGAGCACTTCAAGGCGACCTACTGCATTTCTTCGGTTCGCCCAGAGCATGCAGCTTTCTACAAGCGGGTCTTCGGTTCCGAGCAGCTGGCTGGGGAAGGCTACTGGGGCGAGTTGACATTCCCCGTGTGCCTTTATGCCTCCTATATTCCCGTCATGTATCCACGTGTGATCGAACGCTTCCCGTTCTTTAACTCGACACAGCAGGAACGGGAGATTCTGTTCTCGACCACGCCTACGCTATCCAGATCGATCCCACCGACAGCGCGGCAAGCTCATCATCTGCGCCTGGTTGGAGCAGAATGAAGCTTCAGAGAGCGTTGTGCCACAGCTTGATCGGTGTGGCCGGCGCTTGCGTTTGGAAGGAAGTGGTGCCGCTTACGTGACTCGAACACGTGACCCCATCATTACGAATGATGTGCTCTACCAACTGAGCTAAAGCGGCAAACACGGGCCTTTTACGTTGGGTTTTCCGCCGGTGCAAGAGGCAACGGCGCCTGACTTGGGGTTTGTGCAGGCAGTGTTGCAACGGAGCGGGGCGCGACCGTCACTGGCACCTTCCATTCGAACGCATCCAGCTTTCCGGTCACTGGCGACACTGGCTCCCATTCATCGCTCACCAATCCGTCCGCGGTCCAAGACGGATCGCGCGGCGCACGCACAGCCCGGGCGAGCCATTCACGGGCCTTACCTTGATCGCCGCTCTGGCCCTCTTCGATTTCTGCCATGAGGCTCGCCACGCCCTGCGTCGCGTCAGGCCCTGAAAATGGCGCCAAGGCATCGCGTGCCAAAGGCCAATCATAGGCATCAATGGCCGCCCGCGCCAGGACCATGCCGGCGGCACGATGCGGAGGCGGAACGTCAACGATCTCGCGCAGGCGCTTGAGCCGGTCAACGGCCGAAGCGCCGGGTTGGGCATGGCTATAAAGCGCGGCTACATCGGGGTGCCCTGTCGAGCGCCAGATGCGGCGCAGCAGGCTCATTGCCTTGCGCGTTTCACCGCGATTGATGTGGATCCGCGCAGCGATAAGAGCTGCTGGTACAAAGTCAGGCAGAAGCTTGAGGGCCGTTAATGCATGATCAAGCGCCGCCAATGGTTCGCTGTTTTCGGCTTCCCGTGCACGAGCGGTTTCGATAACCGCCTGCCGCCGCCGTTTTCTGGCACGCTCCTCGCGATTGCTGGCCTGTTCGCTGTTGACCATGGCAACTGCTTCGGCCCATTGGCCTCGCCGCGCCAGATCATCGAACACGGCATCTGCGGCCCAGCTGCTGGCAGGCGCCAGAGCGAGAGTTTTACGGGCAAATACCAAGGCTGCTTCGGAACGATTCTGCGCTCGCGCTTGATCGTAGAGACCCGTAAGCGCCGCAACTGCGGTTTTTTCGCTGGCGATCAAAGCTCGGTAGTGTTCACGAGCGGCCGGCATGTCCCCGAGAGCCAGATCTGCTCTAGCCTCGAGAAGCTTGGCCGCCGGATTGTCGGGAAGCTTGTTTTGCGCTTCGCGCGCCAGGCTTCGCGCACGTGCGGGATCGCCAGCTTGTAGTGCCACGACGGCGTCCGACAGCGCCTCGACGCCCTGAAGATGACGGCGTTGCTTGTTGCGCCTGGCGAGGGCACGTGGAGCTGTCAGGATGCGGCGAACGATCGACCAGATCAGCACCACGGCAATGGCGATGAGCAGGAAGATGAAAATGGCAGCGCCAAGCCGAGGCTGCATGCGGTAATTCGCAACCTCCAGCGTCAGCGTACCGGGCAAGGAAATCAGCCATGCCGCCAACGCGGCTACCACGAGCGATCCAGCAATCCAGGAGGCAAGACGGATCATTGCGCAGCCTCGCTGGCCAGGGTTTCTGTCCGAACCGTCTGAAGGAACTGCTCGGCATCGGCTTGCGCTGCGACCAAGGCGGGAACATCACCGGCCGCAATCCGCATGGGCTCTGGCAGAGCTGCAAATAAGGTGTTTGCTGCTGCAAAGTCGCGCCGGGCGATCGCCCCCTCGAGTCGTGAAGTCACGGCCTGAGGTGTATCGCCCTCCATCTCGCCCGTAGGTCTCAAAGCAATGGCCGAGGTGAACCAGTCCACTGCGCCTTGTTGCCACTGAGCGTCAGGATCAGCAGGCTGAGCCGCGATAATGGCCGGCAGCACCTCATTAAACCGCTGGGCAATTAGGTCGGGGCGCGCCAGTCCGGTGCCGGCCGCATTGGCAAGAGTGGTCGGAGGTGCAAGGTCCGGTGACGCATTGCGCAGAGCCTGCAACTCAGCCTCGAACGGCCGACCGGTTGAGAAGGCGGTTTCCAGCCCTGATAAAATCAGCGGCAGCTGCAGAACAGCGCTGATGTCGGCCGGTTGCTCGGCGAGGGCAGCACTTGTTTCGGCCACGGTGCTGTCAAGCGTGGCAAGGTTCCTTTCGGTCCCATCGAGGCGGGCAGCGAGTTCATCGAGACGTCTTCCCAAGCCCACGATGTCGCTTCTGAGCGCCTCGACGTCTCCGTTCGGTGTTGCTGGTGGCGGCAGTGCATCAAGGCGCGACTGCAGCTGGGCGATCTCGGCTTCGATCGGGGCCAGATTTACGCTCGGCGCCGGAGGCGCAGCGGGAGTGCTTGCAGGCGCAGGTGCGGGTGCCGCAGGTTCTTCTTGCTCCAGTTCTGCTATGCGCTGGTTCAGAGTTGCCAGTTCCGATTGGGTGGTCTGGGTGACTGTTTCGAGCTCTGGGATGGCTGTGGCAAACTGCGCCAGGCGGGGATCCGCAGGCGCGGCCGGAGCGGGGCTCGATGGCCAGTAACCTGCGGCGGCAAGGCCATAGGCCGCTGCAAGGCCAAGCACGCCGCCGGCCAGCGTCGCTCCGATCGGGAACCCAGCCTTTTTGTCAGAGGCGCGAACGGCATTCTCGGCCGGTTTGGTTGGAGGCACAGAACTTGCTGGCTTGGTCGCCTTCTTCGCATCAGACGGAGCGTCCTTAGCACCCGGCGTCTTGCTTTCCAGCTTTTCGGATGGGCCGGCGGTGCCAGGAACGCTCGTTGAAGTCACGCTTTCACGCGCCGTCAGATCAAGTACTGGAGGCTTGACTGCCCCTGATTTTGGCTCGGCTGGGTTGTCCGGTCCGGTTTTGGGATCGTTGCCCTTGTTGTCCGCCATCTCAGGATATCCTCTCTTGGGAGCCGACTACGGCCCAGTGTGTTCGCGTGCGACGGCAAGTGCCAGAGCCATCATGGCGTCTTCGTCGGGCCGATCGGCAAGGCTGATGCGGTTAAAGCGGTTTTCCAGCAGCGGTTCGGCCACCATTTCGCTCAGGCACAGCATGGCAGGCTGGTTGTGCCTTTGCTTGTCGAACGAGGCTGCAAGCGACACAAAGATCTCCGCTGTGCGGCGCGAATAGTGCAAGACGGCATCGATGTCACCACTACCCAGATCTGCCAGGACATTGGGCGGCAAGGCATCAACGGCTGCCATGTCATAGATTCTTGCCGTGACCACCATGATCCCTAACGGGGAGAGCGCCTGCGCCAAATCCCCGCTCCGGTGCTTGCCCGCAGGATAGAATACCGGCCCGGGTAAACAAGCAATTGCCATGGCATTGACCAGGTCGCGCAAGGCACCCGCCGCACTGCTGACGCGCTGGAAACCAGCCTGCTCGGCTTCGCGCTTTGTCCGCTCGCCTACGGCAAAAACGGGCAGTTGAAGGTAGTCTTGCACAGCCCCTCGATCAACCAAGGCTCGCACCGCATTGGCGCTCGTGAGGACCATGGCGGTAAAGCCATCAGCCGGCGGAAGGCTTGTCTCCAGAGGCTGGCGCACCATGAGCGGAGCTGCGACGGCATCGATGTCGAGCGCCTTTAAACGTGCTACCGTTGATTGGGCGTCCGGTTCAGGGCGAGTCACAAGCATTTTGGTCATGCACGCACCGCCCACTGCGCAAGCCATTCGGTACCAGCCTGGCGGACGAGATCCTCGCCCACGCGCTGGCCCAGCAACAAAGGGTCACTTCCCGAGGCAGCGCTGTCAAAGGCGACCTGGCCATCAAGGCTCAGGATTTGTCCTTTGAGCGTCAGGGACGATCCATTGAAGCGCGTGAGTGTGCCGACTGGCGTGCGGCAGGAGCCGTCGAGGACGGCGAGGAGAGCGCGCTCTGCATTCACCATGTAATGGGTGATGGGATGATCGAGCACAGAAACAATGTCGAGCATGGCGCGATCATCACTGCGTACTGCCAAGCCAATTGCGCCTTGAGCAGGGGCGGGCATGAAGATCTCTGGATCGAGCAGCGCCGTAGCGCGATGACCCTCCTGCAAACGGTTCAGGCCGGCAATGGCCAGCATGGTGGCGTCGACGATGCCATCCATCAGCTTCTGCAAGCGCGTATGAACATTGCCACGGAAAGGAACAATGCGCAGATCAGGCCGCTGGCGCCGCACCTGTGCTGCGCGACGAATGGACGAAGTGCCGAAGCGACCGTTTTCAGGAAGCTGATCAAGACTTGCCACCGTAACCGAGATGAAAGCGTCTCGTACATCCTCGCGTTCGAGGATGGCCGGCATGGCGATCCCGGGGGTGAGTCTTGTCGCCACATCCTTCACGCAATGCACGGCGATATCAATTGACCCGGCGAGCATGGCCTCGTCGATTTCCTTGGTGAACAGGCCTTTGCCGCCGATCTCTGTGAGCGGCTGGTTGCTCGCCTGGGTGCGGTCACCGCCGGTCGAAATTACCTCTATGGCGATCTCGTCTTCGCTGACTCCGTGCGCTGATGCCAGCATCTGCCGCACCATTCGGGCCTGCGTGAGCGCCAGGGGGCTGCCACGCGTTCCGATCCGGGCAAAGAAGGCTGACGATTGCAATCTCTCAAGGTCCTATAGTAGGCAAGGTCACCCAAGTGGAGTAACCAGTTCGTCGTGACCGGGCAAGCGCAAGCCACCATCCTTGGCATAGAGACCAGTTGCGATGAAACCGCGGCAGCGATTGTGGTGCGCGACCAATTCGGTGGAGCTGTCATAAGTTCCAATGTGGTTCGCTCCCAACTTGATGAACATGCTGCGTTTGGCGGTGTTGTTCCAGAGTTGGCCGCGCGGGCTCATGTCACCTATCTCGATCACATCATTGATCAGGCCTGCCGCGAGGCGGGGATCAGGCTGGACCAGGTTCATGCCATTGCGGCGACAGCCGGCCCAGGCCTGATCGGCGGCGTTCTCGTTGGCCTGACAACGGCCAAGGCTCTGTCGGCGGCACTGGGCAAACCGTTGATCGCGGTCAACCACCTTGAGGCCCATGCGCTAACCGCGCGGCTGACCAATGGGATAGAGTTCCCCTATTTGATGCTGCTGGTATCGGGCGGCCATTCCCAGTTTGTGTTGGTGCGGGGGGTAGGCGACTACGAGCGCTGGGGTACTACCATCGACGATGCCCTCGGTGAGGCGTTCGACAAGGTGGCAAAACTCCTTAGCCTTGGCCACCCCGGTGGACCGGCGGTCGAAGCCATGGCGAAAGTGGGCAATCCAAGTCGCTTCAAGTTTCCACGGCCGCTCCTGCGTGAAGCGCGCCTGGACTTCTCGTTTTCAGGACTGAAAACCGCTGTTCGGCTCCAGGCCGAAGCTCTTGCATTGTTGAGCGAAGCAGATGTTGCCGACATTGCGGCAAGCTTTCAGGCAGCAGTGGCCGAGATCGTTGCCGTACGCTCCCGGCAAGCGCTGGAGCGGTTTGCCAGCACCTTCACTGGCGAAGCAATGCAGCTTGTGGTGGCGGGAGGCGTTGCAGCCAACCAGACTATCGCCGCGTCCTTGCGAGAGGTGTGCAGCGAAATGAACGCAACGCTTGTTGTGCCGCCCATTGCCTTGTGTACGGACAATGGCGCCATGGTGGCTTGGGCCGGTGCGGAACGCTTTGTGCTGGGAGCGACCGATCCGCTTGATTTTACCGCACGACCGCGCTGGCCACTGGATCTGCCGGATATGAAGGTTGTGTCCAGTGCCGCTTGAAACAGTAGAGATAATTGGTGGTGGCGCCTGGGGCACGGCGCTGGCGCAGGCCGCTGCCATGGCAGGTCGGTCGGTTCATCTCGTGGTGCGCGACGACGCGCAGGCCGATGAAATCAATGGGCAACACACCAACAGGCGCTTCCTGGACGACCAGGTGCTGCATGAGGCTATCGTCGCAGGTACCCAAATGGGCGGTGCCGATATCGTGATCCTAGCGGTTCCTGCGCAAGCGAGCCGCTCGGTGCTCGCGGCGATCAACCCTGACGGTTTAACGGGAAAGCCCGTTATTCTCTCGGCCAAGGGGCTTGAAACAGGGTCACTGCAGCGGCAGAGCGAGATCCTCCAGGATATGGCGCCCGGAGCCATCCCCCTGGTCCTTTCGGGCCCGAGCTTTGCCATTGACGTGGCGGCCGGCCGGCCGACGGCAGTAACACTTGCCGGCGATGATGCCGAACTCACCTCCGCCCTTGCTGCCGCGCTAAACGGGCCGAGTTTTCGCCCCTATGCGGCCGATGACCGGATCGGTGTCGAAGTCGCCGGAGCGCTCAAGAATGTTTATGCTTTGGCCTGTGGTGCGGTCGATGGTGCGCGACTAGGCGCCTCCGCCCGGTCCGCGCTGATTGCGCGAGCCTATGCCGAAATGGCGCGCATGGTGTCCGCCATGGGGGGCTCGGCCCATACGCTAACCGGGCTTGCCGGGCTCGGTGACCTGACGCTCACCTGCACCTCGGTGCAGTCCCGCAATTACCAGTTTGGCATGGCGCTCGGGCGCGGCGAAAGCGTTAGCGCCATCATGGCTGGCGGAGCCAAGCTGGCCGAGGGCGTCGCCACTACGCCAGTTGCCGATGCCTTGGCCAAGAGCCTGCAAGTCGACGCCCCGTTGATTGGCGCTGTGAACGCCGTGTTAAGTGGCACATCTGATATCGCCAGTGTTGTTGCGGGCTTGATGTCTCGCCCGCTGAAACGAGAGGATTAAGCTCTTATGCTCTACGCAATGATTGCCAAAGATAAGCCGGGCACAGGAGAAAAGCGCCAGGCTGTACGCCCCGTCCACCTGCAACACCTAGACAGCTTGGGCCAGCAGCTGCGGCTCGCCGGTGCCCTGCTCGACGAGACCGGCACGCCGGAAGGCTCGCTGGTTGTTGTGGAAGCCGACAACATCGATGCTGCCAAGGCGATCTTTCATGCTGATCCTTTCGTTTCCGAAGGCATTTTCGAAACGATCGAGATCAAGCCCTGGCGCCTCGCCTATGACCACATGACACCCAAAGCCTGAGCATGGCCTACTGGTTGATGAAGTCCGAGCCGGACGTTTTTTCGTTCGACGACATGATGGCCAAGACTCAGCGGGGCGAGCCCGAGTCTTGGCATGGAGTGCGCAACTACGCGGCGCGCAACAACATGAAAGCCATGGCTATCGGCGATGAAGCCTTCTTCTACCATTCCAACATCGGCAAGGAGATCGTCGGCATTATCCGCATCATTGCCCTGGTGCATCCCGACGATACGGCGGAGCTCAATGCCAAGGGGGAAGTGGTTTGGGAGTGCGTGGATGTAGAGGCGGTCAAGGCCCTGCCGAAGCCTGTTTCCCTTGCAACGATCAAGCAAACGCCGGAACTAGCCGGGATCGAACTCCTTAAACTGTCCCGCCTGTCGGTCAGTAAAGTTCGGCCAGAGGAGTGGGCTCTGATCTGCCGGATGGGTGGGCTCTAGCGAGCGACTGCCCGCCACGCTAAGCTCCTCCTAGCAATGCTTGGGGGAGTTCATGATATCGCATTTCGCCGTAAACTGGTTGGCCGTGCTGCTGGCCGCTATTGCCAGCTTCGCCTTTGGCGCTGTCTGGTACATGGGCCTATCGCGGCAATGGCTCGCGGCAGTCGGCAAGACGCGCGAGCAGCTCCAAGTTGGTTATACGCCGTTCATCTGGTCCATCATCATGGAATTGGTGATGGCCTATTTCATCGTCCTGCTCACTCCGGCGCTGACCGGAGAAATCAACGTTCTCAACGGCATTGTTGTCGGCGCCCATATGTGGCTGGGCTTTGTCGTAACCACGCTAATCTTGAACCACCGCTACGAAGGCATGCGTTGGTCACTCACGATCATCGACGGCGCGCACCTGCTCGGCGTGCTGGTGATCCAAGGCTTGGTGATCGGCTTGTTCGGCTAGGTTTCTACCACAACCGGCGGCACATGCGTTCCTTCGGCCACTGGCGCGTACTTGTTGAGGAGAGAAAGCTGGCTGATGGAGAACAGCACTGTCAGCGGCATCACGCCCCAGACTTTGAACGCGACCCAGAAATCAGTCGAGAAATTGCGCCAGAGCACTTCGTTGAGTACCGCCAGGACAACAAAGAACAGGCCCCAATTAAGCGTCAGCTTGCTCCAGCCCTCGGGCCGCAGCTTATACACGTCGCCGAACACGTAGCGCAGCAGCGATTGCCGGAACAGCAGTCCACCCAAAAGCACAGACGCAAATAGTGTGTTGGTGATGGTGGGTTTGATCTTGATGAAGGTGTCGTCCTGCAACCAGAGCGTCAATCCGCCGAACACCAGCACGACTACCCCGGTGACGAGCGGCATAACGGCGATTTTCTTAAGGATTAGCCAGCTCAGGATCAATGACACGACCATAGCTGCCATGAAGCAGGCCGTTGCTACGAATATGTCAGCCCGGGCATTGGCGATAAAGAAGATCACCAATGGCCCCAACTCGAGCGCCATCTTGATGATCTGCGGCCGCAATTCGTCCCAATTGATCTCGGGTTCAGCGGTTTTCTCGGTCATGCTGGTGGCTCTTGTCCTTAACGCTAGTGACAGTGTGACGGCTCATGGCTGGTCACGCAAGGCGAGATAGGCTGCAAGCGTGGTCAGATTGCGGCTAGTCCCGTGCCGCTATGGCCTTGGCGAAGTCCGATGCGGTAAAGGCTTCGAGATCGTCCACCCCTTCGCCGACGCCGATAAAATGCACGGGCAAGCCGAACTTACGCGCAATGGCAACGAGAATGCCGCCGCGGGCGGTGCCGTCGAGTTTGGTCATGACGAGACCCGTGACACCCGCCCGGGCGCCAAATATCTCGACTTGCTTGAGGGCATTCTGGCCGGTGGTCGCATCAAGCGTCAGCAGGGTTGCATGCGGAGCGGTCGGATCGACCTTCTTGATCACGCGAATGATCTTTTCGAGCTCGTTCATCAGCTCGTCCCGGTTCTGCAGGCGCCCAGCGGTGTCAATGATAAGCACATCGCGCCCTTCCGCCTTGGCCTGTGTTACCGCATCAAAAGCTAGGCCCGACGCGTCAGCGCCTGCGGGACGCGACACAACCGGCGCCCCGGTGCGCTGGCCCCAGACTTGCAGTTGCTCGATGGCCGCGGCGCGGAAGGTATCGCCCGCCGCCAGCATCACCGAGTGACCTTCGGCCGCAAACTTCTGCGCTAGCTTGCCGATAGTGGTGGTCTTGCCGGAACCATTGACGCCGATCATCAGGGTCACAAAGGGCTTATGCGTGGTGTCGATGGCCAAAGGCCGCGCCACGGGGCTGAGGACCCTTTCCACTTCCGCTGCTAAAACCGCACGCACATCGTCGCCCGAAACATCGCGGTCGAAGCGATCACGGCGCAGGGTTTCTGTAATGGCCATAGCCGTCTCAATGCCCAGATCGGCCTGGATCAGCACGTCCTCGAGATCATCAAGTGTTGCCGCATCGAGCTTGCGCTTGGTGAAGACCGAGGTGATCGAGCCGGTGAGCTGATCGGAGGAGCGCTTGAGGCCGCTGGTCAGCCGGGCATACCAGCTTTGCCGAACTGGAGGGGCAGGGACCTCCACTATGGCTGGTGGATCGACCGCAACAACGAGGTCCGGTTCAGGCTCCAGTTCAGGATGGGAAGCCTGCTCTTCGATTTCCTCGACATAGTCGGGCGTGGTTTCCGGCGGGCCGGGAGGGGGCACGTCGTCGGGCACCAGAGGCGTTTCGGGTTCCACCGGTTCAGGAGCAGGCGGGGGTGGTGGCGGCTCAGGCGGCGCCGGTTGGACGGGGGCTTCGCCGATGATCTCGCCCCAGAGGCGCTTGAAAAATCCCGGCTTCTGATCAGTCATAGTTTGCCTTCAACTGGGGTGCACCGTTCGAGTGCGGATCAGGCTGCACGCTGCAGCGCTTCACCGACCAAGCCATCTTCCGTCACCCCATTGATGGTAACGGCGAGCAATTCACCGGGTTGCGATCCCGGTACATAGACAGGAACGAACTGTTCCGTGCGACCCAGGCCATTGCGCTCGATCAAGACATTTTCACTGTGACCAATGCGGCTGAGGCAGAGTTTGGCGAACTGCCGGTCGCCCTCGGCCCGCAGAAGCGCCGCGCGCTTGCGAGCCACGGCTTTGCTGACCTGTGGCATGCGGGCAGCGGGCGTGCCTTCGCGCGGTGAATAGGGGAACACGTGAAGATAGGTCAGATCGGCCTCGCCCACGATGCGCAGCGTGTTCTCGAACATCTCGTCTGTTTCGGTCGGAAAACCCGCAATGATGTCGGCGCCGAACACCATGTCGGGTCGTAAGGCGCGCAGCTTGGCGACGATCGCCAGCGCGTCATCGCGGCTGTGGCGACGCTTCATGCGCTTGAGGATCATGTCATCGCCCGATTGCAGCGAAAGATGCAGATGCGGCATGAGGCGGCGATCGCTGGCCATGGCGTCATAGAGCGCCTCGTCGGCTTCGATGGAGTCGATAGAGGAAATGCGTAGGCGCGGCAGGTCGGGAACGTGGCGTAGGATGGCTTGGGTCAGCTTGCCAAGGGTGGGCTGGCCCGGCAGGTCGCCGCCATAGGAGGTCACATCCACGCCGGTCAGCACGACCTCGCGATAGCCATTGGCGACGAGCTTTTTAACCTGGTCCACCACGGCGCCCATCGGCACCGAGCGCGAAGGGCCGCGGCCAAAAGGGATTATGCAGAAGGTGCAGCGGTGATCGCAGCCGTTCTGCACCTGGACAAAGGCGCGGGCCCGGCCGTCCATGCCCTCGATCAGATGGCCTGCGGTTTCCCGCACGCTCATGATGTCGTTGACCTGCACTTTGTCGTTCAAGGACACGCCGAACACCATGGGCTGGTAGCTTTCGGCTTTCATCTTGTCGGCGTTGCCGATCACGAGATCGACCTCGGCCATGTCGCCAAAAGAGCGCGCTTCCGTTTGGGCGGCGCAACCGGTGACGATGATGCGGGCATCGGGATGGTCGCGGCGAGCCTTGCGCACGGCCTGCTTGGCTTGCTTGACCGCCTCGGCCGTGACCGCGCAAGTGTTTATAATCACGGCATTTTCGAGGCCAGCCTTTTGCGCTTCGGCCTTCATGACCTCGGCCTCATAGGCGTTGAGGCGGCAGCCGAATGTCACGGTTTCGATGGTCATCAGGCGGCCTCGTTGCGGGCCCAGAGACCCGAGACGGGGTCGAGCGTGCCGCGCCATTCCAGCTCGGAGGGGCCGGTGAGGGTGACGTGATCGTCGGGGCGCCATTCGATGAGGAGGTCGCCGCCAGGGAGAGTGACGGTGGCCTTGCGCGCAGTGCGGCGGGTGCGGGCGCCGTTAACGACGGCAGCACAAGCGGCGGTGCCGCAGGCCTCGGTCAATCCGGCGCCGCGCTCCCAGGTGCGCAAGATGATGCGGTCAGGCGCAAGTACTTGTGCCAGCGAGATATTTGCCCGCTCGGGAAAGATCGGATGGTTCTCGAGCATGGGCCCAAAGCGGTCCAGGGCATAGCTCCAGACGTCGTTGTTGACCCAGAAGGTGGCGTGCGGATTGCCCATGGACGCGACCGATGGCGAGTGCAAAACGGGGGCGTCGATGGGGCCGATTTGCAGCTCGATTTGGCGGGTATCGGCGAATTCTTCGGCCAGGGGAATGTCGTACCAGGCGAGCTTTGGGGTGCCCATATCCACGGTGATCAGGCCGTCTGCCTCAATTCGGCCAAACAATAGTCCGGCGACGGTCTCGAAGGTGAATGTATTCTGAACGCCGTCTGAGGCCAAAAACTGCGTCACGCAGCGCATGCCGTTGCCGCAGGCCTGAGCGCGCGACCCATCGGAGTTGATGATCTCGATGAAATTGGCCGTTCCGGGGGTTCTGGAATCATGGATGGCCATGATCTGATCGAACTTGGTGCCCGGGGCGGCATTGATCGCGATCGCGGCTTGGGAACTCACCCGATCGGTGCGGCCGCGCATGTCGACCACGATGATCTGGTTGCCCAAGCCGTTCATCTTGAGAAAGGGGACGGTGCTCACTTGCCGGTTCGCCGAATTCATTGCCAGGGGCCGAACGTTCCGGCCATTGGCCCTATATGGCGGAACAACGGGGAAAATACCAGCAGGGGGCCGCATCACGCCTTTGCGCCAGGGGCAAGGGCTTGTTCAGCATAGGACGGGAGGGTTCAGTTGCTTTTAACCAGCCGGAGTTCTTGCCCGCTCGGCGGTGGGCAAAGTCCTGTATTTAGGCGTTACTGGAAGTGACGAGTGGGACAAGGGACCATGACGAGCGCGATGGCATTCGATCTGACCGAGACAGCAAGCAGTCCTGTGGCCAAGGCAAGGCTCGAGCCGCTGACGCTGCGGCGCCTAGATGTCCAAGGGCTTCGTTCGCTTCCGGCAGAGAGTTGGGACCGCCTTGCGGCTGCAGCTCTTGTGGAAAACCCGTTCTATGATCGCGGCCATGTCCTCGCGGGGCTCGATACGATGGACCAGGGCAAGGCCGTGCGGGCTTATGGGTTCGAAGACCGGGCCGGGCTCCTGGTGGGTTTGTTCCTCACCCAGCCGCGCTCGATTGTTCCGGCGCCGTTTCCAGTCGCGAACAGTCTTGCCAATATTTACCAGTTCAGCGGCACGCCGCTGGTGCACCGCGATCATGCGCAGGCGGTTGTCGACGCCTGGGTCGACTCGGTAGCCGGCGGCAAGGCACCGGCACTCTGGAGCTTCGCCGATTTCGACACCGGCTCGCCCCTGGCAAAGATGATGCAGAGCGCCGCGGCGGCCAAGGGCCTCCATTGGCAGGTCGTTGCGCCCTATGAGCGGGCCCATCTCAGCCGGCTCGAGGGTGGGTTCGAAGCGCATCTTCAGCAGGTTCTCTCCAAGAGCCGCTTGCATGATGTGCGCCGCACCATGCGCCGGCTGGGTGAGGCGGGTCCGTTCGCGTTGGAACGCGTGCAGGATGGACCGGAGTTCAATGAGCGCCTTGAGGACTTCCTGCGGCTTGAACATTCAGGCTGGAAGGGAGTGCAGGGCACCTCGTTCCTGTCCCACCCCAAGGATGCCGCCTTTGCCCGCGCCGCTTATCGTCCGGGCTTTGCCACTCTCGACAGCCTCGTGTTCGAGGGCAAGCCGATTGCTATGAAGCTGGCGATCCGCACTGGCCGAACGGCTTTTACGCCCAAGATCGCCTATGACGAAGCGTTCAAAAAGCTTGGGCCGGGCATGGCGCTGGAATATCTGCTGGTCGAGGAGTTCTATGCCTCGGACCGGCTGGATGGGATCGACTCTGCGTCCACGGCAGAGGGGCATTCGGCGCTGAACTTCTTCAACAATCGCAAAGCCATGGGCACGGTTCTCCTTGGCCGGCGGGGCTGGCAGGTGAAGGTGCTGGCGAGCCTTTATGAAGGACGCAAGGCGCTCAAGACCAAAGTCAAATCCTTCCTGGCGCAGTGGCAGGCAAGACGCAACGCGCCGCCACCAGCCAAGCCGGGAAAATAGGCCGCAGCGCCTAGTTCTTGTTCCTGAGGTTGTACAGCACGCGGCGAACCTGCTGGGCTGTCCGCCACAGGGCGGGCGTCTGCTTGATGAGGCGCTTGCCGGCACCCAGCTGCTTTTTGGCAAGGGCAGCAAGGCGCCCCTTGGCGGTGAGCGGCACGAGGCTGTTGAACACTGGCTCGGCCACGGTCCATTCAGTCTTATACTCGAAATCCCCCAGGCCCATGTCGAAGGTAGTGACGCCTGTGGTGGTCAGGGCATCCATCAGCTCGCCAACGAGAATGCCCATGAGGCTATAGCGGGCGGCCGGACCCGATGTGGTTGAATTGATGTACTGAGAATAGTGGGTGCCGGCATGAAGGCCCCAGCTGGTCGCAACGATCTCATCGCCGGCATAAAGCGCATGCAAGCACAAGGCAGGATGCTCGCTGCCGAAGCCTTGTATTGTCAGATCGCGAAAGAGCTCCTTGAAAGGGGCATGGGCAAACATGTTGTCGATGCCCATTTCTCCAAAGCGCGCGCCGCGCTGGTCGAGAAAGGCCTGGTGCACCCGCTCAAGGTTTGCTTTGTCGGTGATGCGAACAAGGCGGACCTCGCCATGCTGCTCGGCCAGGCGCCGGCGGCCGCGATTGATGTTGCTGCGCCGCTTGGTGGAGAGGCGATGGTCGATATAGGGCACCGGCGTCGGGCCGATGGTGGCGGTGTAGAGATTGGAGGGCGCCGCCGCATGGTCGAGCACGAGGAGCGGATTGCGGTGGCCTTGCCAGGACTGGGGAAGGTTGGAGAGCGACAAGAGGTCGATTCCGCCCGCCACCTGGCTCACCAGGGTGAAAATACTTTGCAGTTCGGCCTTGCTGGGCGCAAAGCCGGGCTCGGCCAGGAGCCAGTCGGCATTGGACTGCCTTGTGCCCAGCACATGCGCTTCGGTTAGCCCGCGCCGCTTGCGCAGACCGAGCGGCAGGAGTGCAACGGGGTGTCCCCTCTTGGTGATCACCGCCACAAGGACGCGGCTATCGCTCTCGGCACCGGCCGCGAGCAGGGCTGCAATCCAGTCAAAGCTTTGATAGGGCGTTAGGACCGCGCGCCTTTCGAGCTCTCGCCAGATGGCTTCGGCGCCTGCGAGCGTATCAAAGACGTCAACCTCCATCGGCACTGCGGCCATGGCCGGGCTTGCTGTGATAGGCTGGGCGGCGGACAGATCCGACATCGGGCGGCATCTCGGTTCGGGATGATGGGTTTCAATCTAGGGAACAAAGGGCGCGATTTCGTTAATGCAGGCGCTGCAAGACCGAGGGAAACATGGCTAAGGGTCCATCACGCCACGCGGCTGCGGTCGAGGCGCTGGAACTCCATGGCCATGAGCATGTGCTCGAGATCGGGTGTGGGCAGGGCGTTGCTGTCCGGCTGGTACTGGATCTTCTGTCGAGCGGAACGATTACAGCGCTGGACCGCTCGCCCAAGATGATCGAGACGGTGCGGGCCAGCGTGCAGGACGCACGCCTCCTTACCTGTGCAAAGGCGCTGGAGGACGCCCCGTTCGGCGCGAAGCGGTTCGATGTTATCTTTGCCGTTAATCTGGATTTGAACTTGCGCCTTCCCCATCGCTGGCCCGCCATGCTCAAGGCGCTGCTGCAGCCGGGTGGACGGTTGGTGCTCCTGATGGAGGCTCCGCCCGGGAGTGGCAAGGAGGCGAAATTTGCCAGCCAATCGCTGCGCTTGCTGCGCGAGGCCGGCTTCGATGCCGAGCCATGGCCAGCGCCAGACGGGATGGCGATCATCCGGGCGAAGCTGAGCTCAAATGCTGGCCGAGTGCCCGTTTCTTGACTTCCCAACCAGTTTCCCCTAAACGGGCCGCATTCATCAGGCCTTTGCTCCTGAAAGCCGACCGGGACCCCTTGTGGTATAAACCGATCCCGGAGGTCACCATCCGCCAGCGCGTTGCGCCCGCGGGTGGGTTTGGCGTTTGCCGTGATGGAACCCATATCTCTTCGGCTTGCCCGATGGGAAAAGGACAAAAAGAATGTTTGAGAGCTTAAGCGACCGGCTTGGCAAGATCTTTGATGGCCTGCGCGGCCGTGGTGCCCTGAGCGCCACGGACGTCGATGTGGCGCTGCGCGAAATCCGCCGCGCGCTGATCGAGGCCGACGTTTCGCTTGAAGTGGTGCGCGCCTTCGTTGAACAGGTCCGCGACCGTGCCGTGGGCGTCGAAGTCACTCGTTCGGTGACCCCGGGCCAGCAGGTCGTCAAGATCGTCCATGACGAGCTGGTTGGCGTGCTGGGCGACAGCGCCGTGGCAATCGACCTCAATGCGCCGGCGCCCGTGACCTTGCTGATGGTGGGCCTGCAGGGCTCGGGCAAGACCACGACGACGGCAAAGATCGCCAAGCGTCTTAAGGATCGGCAGAAAAAGAAGGTTCTCCTTGCTTCGCTCGATACGCGCCGCCCGGCGGCGATGGAGCAGCTACGCGTCCTGGGCGAACAGGTGGGCGTCGATACGCTGCCGATCGTCCAAAGCGAAACGCCGGTGCAGATCGCTCGCCGCGCCGAGCGCGAGGGACGCCTGGGCGGCTATGACGTCCTCATCCTCGATACGGCGGGCCGCACGCATATCGATGAAGAGCTGATGGTTGAAACCACCGAGATCAAGGCGGCCACCAAGCCGCACGAGATCCTCCTTGTGGTTGATGCCCTGACGGGCCAGGACGCGATTAATGTCGCGCGCTCGTTTGATACGCGGCTCGATGTCACCGGCATCGTGATGACGCGCGTCGATGGCGATGGGCGCGGTGGTGCGGCGCTCTCCATGCGGGCTGCGACCGGCAAGCCGATCAAGCTGATCGGTGTTGGCGAAAAGATGGATGCGCTGGAGGATTTCCACCCCAGCCGCATCGCCGACCGGATTCTCGGCATGGGCGACATTGTTTCGCTCGTGGAAAAAGCGGCCGAGCATGTTTCGGCCGAAGACGCCCAGAAGATGGCGAAGAAGCTCAAGAAGGGCTCCTTTGACCTCGACGATCTCCGAAACCAGCTCATCCAGATGAAGAAGATGGGCGGCATGGGCGGTCTCATGGCCATGATGCCGGGCATGGGGCAGATGAAGAAAGCCATGGCCGGCGCCAATATCGATGAGAAGGTGTTCGATCGGCAGATCGCCATCATCAATTCGATGACCAAAAAGGAACGCGCCGAGCCCGACATCCTCAACGCTTCGCGGCGCAAGCGCATTGCGGCGGGTGCGGGCGTGGATGTGTCGGAAATCAACAAGCTCGCCAAGCAGCACCGCCAGATGGCCGACATGATGAAAAAGGTCGGCAAGGGCGGCATGGGCGCGCTGGGCGGCATGTTCGGCGGCAAGATGGGCAATATGCTCGGCGGCATGCCGGACTTGTCCAAGATGGATCCAGCCCAGCTCGAGCAAATGGCGCGCCAGGCCGGGATTGACCCTGCAGCGCTCAAGGGCCTGCCCTCGGCGCCCCTGCCGCAACTCACCGAAAAGCTGCCGACCGATGTCGGCGCGCTGCTCAAATCCTCCGGTCCGGGCCTGCCAGGCCTGGGTGGAGTTCCCCGTTTCCCCGGCCTTCCCGGCCTGGGCAAGAAAAAGTAACCCCTTCAACCAAACTCAAGGATTTTTCCCATGTCCCTCAAGCTCCGTCTCGCCCGTGGCGGCACCAAGAAGCGCCCATTCTACCACATCGTTGTTGCCGATGCCCGCTCGCCGCGCGATGGCCGCTTCATCGAAAAGCTGGGTACCTTCAATCCGCTCCTCGCCAAGGATGCCGAGAACCGCGTCGTGCTCAACAATGAGCGCGCCCAGCACTGGCTCTCCGTAGGCGCGCAGCCAACCGACCGCGTCCTGCGGTTCCTTGATGCCGCTGGCCTCACCAAGCGCGAACCGCGCAACAACCCCAACAAGGGCAAGCCTGGCGAAAAGGCGACCCAGCGCGCTGAAGAACGCGCCGCCCGCGAAGCGGCTGCTAACGCTCCGGCGGAAGAAGCTGCAGCCGAGTAATCGGTTTGGTGGTTTGAATAGGAGAGCCCCGGTGCGTTGCGCCGGGGCTTTTTTGTTTGTGCGGGAATGATCAACACACGCGGTGTCATCCCGGCCTTGAGCCGGGATCCATCCTGAGGTGGATTGGTTAGACGCAGTGGGTGGTTGGGACCACCTTGCGGCTGTGGCGCGATCTCGGGATGGATCCCGGGTCAAGCCCGGGGTGACATTGTGGGTGAGGCGGGGCTGGTGGACCCTACGCCTTCAACTTCGCCAAAATCGCGGCGCCCATTTCTTCCGTGCCGACCGTTTTGCGGTTGTCCTGGGCGATGTCGCCGGTGCGCAGGCCGTCACTGAGGACGGCGGAGATGGCGTTTTCGATGCGGGTGGCGAGCTCGATCATGTTGAATGAATAGCGCAGGGCCATGGCGACGGAGGCGATCATGGCGATGGGGTTAGCGATGCCCTGGCCGGCAATGTCCGGAGCCGAGCCGTGGACGGGCTCATAGAAGGCCTTGCGCTTGCCGGTGACCGGATCGGGCGCGCCGAGCGAGGCCGATGGGAGCATGCCAAGCGAGCCGGTGAGCATGGCGGCAACGTCGGACAGGATATCGCCGAAGAGATTGTCAGTGACCATCACGTCGAACTGCTTGGGATTGCGCACCAGCTGCATGGCGGCGTTATCGGCGAGGATATGGTGGAGCTCGACGTCCGAATAGTCCTTGGCAACGCCCTTGACTACCTCGTCCCACAGGACGCCCGACTTCATGACGTTTTTCTTGTCGGCCGAATGGACCTTGTTGTTGCGGGTGCGGGCGAGGTCGAAGGCGACGCGGGCGATGCGGTCGATCTCATAGGTTTCGTAGACCTGGGTGTCGATCGCGCGCTTTTGGCCGTTTTCGAGGTCGGTGATCGTCTTGGGCTCGCCGAAATAAACGCCGCCCGTCAGTTCGCGCACGATGAGGATATCAAGGCCCTCCACCAGTTCGCGCTTGAGCGAGGAGGCGTCGGCGAGGGCGGGATAGCAGATGGCGGGGCGCAGGTTGGCGAAGACGGCGAGTTCCTTGCGCAGACGGAGGAGGGCAGCTTCGGGGCGGTGCTCGTAAGGGACGTTGTCCCATTTGGGGCCACCCACGGCACCGAAGATCACCGCGTCGGCGGATTTGGCCTTGGCAACGTCCTCGTCGGTGATGGCGACCTGGTGCTTGTCATAGGCGGAGCCGCCGGCAAGGCCCGTGTCGGTGGAGAAATCGGTCAGCTGCTCCGCATTGGTCCAGGCCAGGAGCTTTTCCACCTCGACCATGATTTCGGTGCCGATGCCGTCGCCGGGGAGCAGAAAGAGGGAGTGGGTGGCCATGCTGGATCCTTGCCGTACTGGAGGTTACGCCTGGGGCGCACTTAGCGGGTTTTTACCTGGTGGTGCAAGCGCGACTATGGGTGGGGTGAAACGAAACCGTTGCGGTTGAACAGCACCCAGAAGGTGACGGCATCGGTGAGGGCATGGGCAATGGACACCCAGAAGATCGAGCCGGTGCGCCAGGCGATCCAGCTCCAGAGGAGGCCAAGCGCGGCGGCGCTTCCAATGAAAACGGGCCAGCCGCCATCGAAGACGATGCCGGTGCTGGAGAGCAGGGGAATGTGCCAGGCGGTGAAGAGGATACAGGTTAAGGAAAAGCCCAGGGGGCGCTGGTCGGGGAAGCGCGTCATGAAGGCGCCGCGCCAGGCGGTTTCCTCCAAGGGGCCGTTGATCACGGCTACGAGGCAGGCCAGCATGGCGCCCTGGGTGGTGAGGATGGCCGTGTTGGGCATGAAGGCGGCGAGGGCCACGGCGCAGACCTGGGCAAGCAGCAGGAGAGGCACGAACCAGTCGCGCCAGGCCAGCCGCTCGGAGAACAGCCGCTCGTCGTGGCGCTGGCGGACATGGAAGAGGGTGACGGGCAGGCAGAAGCCGGTCCAATAAAGGGCCAGAACCAGGAGATAGCCTGTTGTGCCCAGCGCCTTGGTGAGGATAGGCACGAGCACGATCATCGCGCCAAGGAGCAGCAGGGCATGCCCGACCAGGGCGATCTGGCCCCGGTTCATTCAGCAGGTCCCCGCGTGGCAGAAGCGCAAGGCAATGCGCCCTAGCTTGAGGCGGCGCCGATGCGGGCGGTGACCTCAATCTCGATCTTCATGCCGGGCTCGATCATCTGGACGATCAGCATGGACGCAGCGGGACGGATGTCCTTGAACACCGGGCCCACGGCTTTCACCACTGCGTCCACGTTATTGCGATCGCCAACATAATAGACCACGCGCACGGTATCCTGGATGGAGGAGCCCGCTTCCTTGAGCGCCTTGTCGATGGTGGCGAGGGCATTGGATGCCTGCTGGCCCACATCGTCTGGCATGGTCATGGTCGCGTAGTCGTAACCCGTCGTGCCCGAGACATAGACGGTGTCCTCGTGCCGCACGGCGCGGGAATAGCCGAAGGTCGTCTCGAAGGGCGAGCCGGTGGAAACGCGTTGGACCATGATCAATCAACTCAAGGGTTTGTGGAGGAAGAAGCGGCTGAACCCAGGCGGATAGTCCTGCAGTTCGCCGAACACGGTGTAGCCGAGCTTTTGATAGAAGCCGGGCGTCTGGAAGGTGAAGGTATCGAGCCAGATGCCGGTGCAGCCATGCTCGCGCGCCACATCCTCGGCCCGCTCCATCAGCTGCCGCCCAAGCCCCGTGCCGCGCAGATGGTTGGGCACGAAAAGGAGTTCGACGAACATGCGGCTATAGCTGATGCGCGCCGTGAGCCCGCCGACGGATGTGCCGGTTTGTGGGTCCTTGAGCGCCAGCGCAATGGTGCGGGGCGGGCCGAACCGACCCGCCGTTTGCTCCGAATTAAAGGAGATCAGCCCATCAAGGATGGCCGCACGCGTATCGGGTTGCGGCTCGGGCTCGAAGACGATCTCCATTGCCGCTCAGAGCCAGGGCCGTTCGGCGGCCATCTTGGATTCGAACGAGGAAATGGAGGGGTCGGACTTCAGCGTTCCGGCGATATCGTCGAGCCCCTCAAGCAGGATCTGCTTGCGCGTGGGATCGATGTCGAAGTGGATCGTGCCGCCATCAGGGCCGCGAATGGTCTGCGCTTCGAGGTCCACGGTCAGGGTGGCGTTGGCGCCGCGCTCGGCGTCGTCCAGCAGGAGCTTCAGCTGCTCGGGGGAGACCACCAGGGGCAGGATTCCGTTCTTGAAGCAGTTGTTGTAGAAAATATCGGCAAAGCTGGTGGAGATGACGCAGCGAATGCCGAAATCGAGGAGCGCCCAGGGGGCATGCTCGCGCGAGGAGCCGCAGCCAAAATTGTCGCCGGCCACAATGATCTGGGCATTGCGATAGCCAGGCTTGTTCAAGACGAAGTCGGGGTTTTCCGTGCCGTCTTCATTGTAGCGCATTTCCGAAAACAGCGCTGTTCCGAGACCCGTCCGCTTGATGGTCTTGAGGTACTGCTTGGGGATGATCATGTCGGTGTCGATATTGATGATCGGCAGCGGCGCTGCGACACCGGTCAGGGTGGTGAATTTGTCCATGGCTGGAAAACCTCGCTTTAGCGGAGGTCATCGCGCAAACTCGGCATCCGGTCAAGCCAAAACCGTACCGAGCGGTACGGTAGGCCCACGCACTTTATCAAAGGGGAAGCTTGATGTTTGCTATGCTGGCCGAAGACGATTTGTTTGACGGCGCAACGCCGGAGCTTATTGCCCGAACCGAGGAGAGCCTCGGCATCAACCTGCCCGAGGACTATCGGGCCTTTCTCCTGTTTTCCGATGGATTTAACGGCCTTGCCGGCGAGCACTATCTGGTGCTCTGGAGCACGAGCGAGCTGGTCGACAATGCCGGTGGCTATGATCTGCTGCCAGCCACTGAACGGCAGGTGCTGATCGGCTCTAACGGCGGCCCTACCGCCTTTGCTATTGTCGAAGGGCGCTACGTGTCGCTGCCTTTTGTTGCGGCCGGACCGGTCGACAGCGAGATGCGGGTTCTTGCGGAGGACTTTGCCGGGTTCCTCCGCGCCATTGCAGCGGGCGAGGGCTGGTAGCTCAGGCCGCCAGACTCTCGCGCGCGTCGACGCCGAGCATGAGGTTGAGGTTCTGGACGGCCGCGCCCGACGCGCCCTTGCCCAGATTGTCATAAACGGCGACCAGCACGGCCTGGGCGCGGCTGTCATTGCCGAACACGTGCAGGGTCATGGTGTTGGTGTTGTTGTGCGCCTGCGGATCAAGCGCCGGGGTCTTGGCGGTGTCGCTGAACGGGGCGACCACGACAAAACTGTCCGGGATAGCAGCGAAATGATCGGCAATGGCGGCGTGGAGATCGCGCCTACGCGGGACGGAGGCCAGCTGCCCCAGTTGCAAGGGCACAAATGTGGTCATGCCCTGCGCGAAATCGCCAACGGTCGGCACGAAGAGCGGCTCACCTTCGAGGCCTGTATAGGCGGTCATTTCCGGCAGGTGCTTATGAGTGAAGCTCAGTGCATAGGGCATGAAGTGGCTGGCGATGGCATCGGCAGCCTCGTATTCGGCGATCATCTGCTTGCCGCCGCCGGAATAGCCGGAAATGCCATGATAGGTGACGGGATAGTCAGCCGGGAGGAGCCCTGCTGCGATCAGGGGACGCACCGTCGCGATCAGCCCTTGCGGCCAGCAGCCCGGATTGGCCACGAGGCGTGCCTGCGCGATTTTTGTGGTTTGTTCCTGGTCCATTTCGGCAAAGCCATAGGTCCAATCGGGGTGGACGCGGAAGGCGGTCGAGGCGTCGATCACGCGCGTCGTGTCATTGTCGATCAGGGCGACGCTTTCCCGTGCCGCATCGTCGGGCAGGCAGAGGATGGCAACATCGGCCGCGTTGAGGAGGCGCTTGCGCTCTCCAAGATCCTTGCGCTTGTCAGGTGCAATGGAGAGCACTTCGAGATCGCGCCGATTTTCCAGGCGCTCGCGGATCTGCAGGCCCGTGGTCCCGGCTTCCCCGTCGATGAAAATCTTGGCGACCATAGGCGTGCTCCTCGTGTACCGGCAGCGTAGATGGACCCGCAATGCAACAGGGTCAAGACTTTGTCCGAGGAAGGCCGGGCAATGACGATGGAGGAGAGTTACTTGCGGTTCCTCGGGCTGCAGTGCAAGGCTCGATCAAACAGGTAGCAGGAACGCAAGAATGACCCCACACAACCATGCCAAGCCGGGCGATTATGCCGATGCCGTGTTGCTGCCCGGGGACCCGCTGCGCGCCAAGTGGATCGCGGAAACCTTTCTCCAAGACGCGCAACTGGTCAATTCGGTGCGCAATTGCCTGGGCTTTACCGGCAGCTGGAAGGGCAAGCGTGTTTCGGTGCAGGCGACAGGCATGGGCCAACCTTCGCTCGCCATCTATGTGCACGAGCTGATCACTATTTATGGGCTCAAGACGCTGATCCGCGTCGGCACCTGTGGCGGGCTTAATTCGAGGGTAAAGGTGCGCGACCTGATCCTGGCGCAAGCGGCCAGCACGGACAGCGCCATCGTGCGGGATCATTTCGGCGCGTACAACTTTGCTCCAATGGCTGATTTCGCCCTACTGCGCTCCGCTGCTGAAAAGGCCGAGGCGAAGGCCATGCGCTTTCATGCAGGCAATATGCTGAGCTCGGACATTTTCTATCATGCCAATGCCCTGGAGACCTACGGCAAGCTGATCGCCCATGGTGTGCTTGGCGTCGAAATGGAAGCGGCGGCGCTTTACACGCTGGCGGCCCGGTTCGGGGTCGGGGCACTGGCTATTTGCACCATGACCGATTGCCTGGTGACGGGCGAGGAGATCGATGCCGAGCAGCGGCAGAGTTCGTTGCGCGAGATGGTGGAATTGGCGCTGGATGTGGCGGTGGAGGGGTAAGGGTTCCGGCAGTGGACACGCTCACTCTTGAGGGGGACTGTTCAATGAACTCACCAAGACAGATTCGAGTGGAGGGGCGTCGGCTCTGCCTCCCTCCCCTTGAGGTGAGGGCTGGGGAGGGGGTCCCTTCGTGGTCGCCCAAACGGCCCCCTCCCTCGATCCCTCCCCTCAAGGGGGAGGGAAGCGTAAACCCGATCGTCCGCAGTTTGGGTAAGTCCACCCTGAACACTCCCCCGTTGAGCGGAGGGATCAAGGGAGGGGGGTGCTGCAGCTGTAAGCGAAGGCGAGTGTACGATACGCCCTTAGCACCCCCACCCCGGCCCTCCCCTCAAAGGGGGAGGGGGGCCGGCCGGCATGCCGTGGCGCCGATCACCACCTTGCGGCTGTGGCGTGATCTCGGGATGGATCCCGGCTCGGGAGGGGATGACACCGTGGGTGGGATGATTGGTGCGGAACAGCGACGGAGTCTGTTGCCTGTCCGTGCTTTCAGTAGACCTCATCCTGAGCTCGTCGAAGGACGAGGTCGTGGCAGGTGCTGAGATCCCGACCTCGTGGTTCGACAGGCTCACCGTGAGGTCTCAGCGGGTTCCTGTTCCAAGGCAAAAATTCGCCACCGTTCTGCCGAGATCGGTGTGTTATGATGCTCCGACCACAGGGGCCCCATCGATGCAGCTCAAGCCGAACGCCTATCGCCTCAACGAGACCGTGAAGGGCGTCGAGACGATGACCCGCTTTGCCCTGGCGGTTCTGGCGCTGGCCTCGGGTGTTTACACCTATCTCGGGGTGCGCGGGATTCTGGATGGTTCGGCGACCTTCGTGTTCTTTGCCGCCATCATCTATTCGGCCGCCGTGTCGGTCGCGATCTATGCCTTTTGGAGCTTCATGCTCCGCTTCGTCCCGCTGGTGACATCGGGCGTGCAGCGCATAGCCTTGTTTACCACCATGGCGATCGGCTGCGCCATGATCATGGCGATGAGTTCCTGGCTCAATGCTGCGGCGCTGGCCGGCTCGGCGGCCACCGAGCAGCACATGGCCGTGACGCTCCAGGGCTATGCCGAGGATCTCGACAATGCCCATGCCAATGCTCTGGCTGCACAATCGCTGCTGCCGGACGTACAGCGGGCCTCCGAGCGCTTTTCAGGCCTTGCCGCCGATGAGCGGGAATCGGGTGCGCTGACCGGCACGACCGGTTCGGGGAGCGTCGTGCAGTTGCTTACCCAAATGGGTGCGCAGATGAACCAGCTGGCGGCGACCATTACCGGCTCGCGCGAAGAAGTGGCGGGGTTGTTCGAGCAGGGCTCGGCGCGCTTGGCCACCATGCGCGAGCTGGTCTCGACACCAGGCGCCATCGAGCCGCGCGCCGACAGTTTCCAGGCCGAAGCGGTGCAACTCACCGCCGTCATCGCCGCCCTGCAGCAGACCGGTGTTGCAGCTTCCGTGAAGCGCGCCGCGGCTGACCTTTCTGCCGGGTTCATTGCGCCGGTGGCCGATGGCGTGGTGGGGGATTTGGCCAATCGGCAAAATCAGGTGATGGATACGGTGCGCGCCTCGGTTGCGGCGCAATCGGCGGCGCTTTCAGCTGCGGCGGACGAAATTCTTGCGACGCCGCCGGTGGCGCAGCGGCGCTTCGTGCCGCTGTCGAGCGCTGAAGCCGTCTTGCGCTATTGGCAGGATTTCATTCCGAGCTGGGCGGGCGCCATTTCCATAGATCTGCTGCCGGTGGTGCTGGTCCTTGTTTTGATGATCGTCAACGACGCCATGCGGCGGGACTCGGAGTCCCTGGAAGAGGCCGAGAACATCACGGCGGCCGAAATGCTGCGGGCCATGGCGCTGTACCGGCAGATGGAAGCGGCAGGCTTCGATGTGGCCGCAGGAGAACCCAAGCCCCTTGTGGCTGAGCCAGCGGCCGAGCCGGTGGAAACCCCGGCCGTGGCCGAAGCGCCGCCCGAAGAGGCGACGGTGACGCCGATCGATGCGGCGCAGCGCAAGCGCACCGATGGGCCGCGTCCAGCATGAACAAGGAGGCGAACGCCCTTAGGGAAGCGTCGGAGGGACCGTTCTACCGGCGTGCCATTGAATGGGTCGCCGCACTTGAGGACGGGGCGATCCTGCGGGTGGCGTTCTTCGGGCTTCTCCTTGGCACGCTTTCCGTCCTTTACGTTGATTTCCGGGAACTGACCGCCAACGAGGGTGCAGCTTTGTCTGCGCCCCTGCAGCCCATCCTGCCGCCGGCCCTCGATGGACCGTCGCAGGGACCCATGCCCGAGATCACAACTAGTCCGGACCTGCTTGACGATCCGCTCCAGATTTCGTTGGGTACAGGTGGGGCGTTGAACCTGACCGGCACGATCGATCCTGGCTCTGCGGAGCGCTTTGCTGCAGAGATTGAGGCGCGGGGCGAATACGTGCAGACTGTGGTTCTCGATTCCCCCGGAGGATCGGTAGTGGATGCACTCGCCATAGGCAGTCTGATCCATGACAAGGGCCTTGCCACCAAGGTCAGTGCCGGTGCCCTGTGTGCCTCCTCCTGCCCCATGGTTTTTGCCTCCGGCAAGACGCGCCTCGCCAGCACGGAAGCGGCCATTGGCGTACACCAGATCTATGCTGCGGCTTTGAGCGGAAACCCGCAGGATGCCCTGCGCGTGGCGGGTACGGCCATGTCCGATGCGCAAAGCACGACGGCGGATATCATCGCGCACCTGACCAAGACCGGCGTTGATCCGGCGCTCTGGGTGCATGCGCTGCAAACGCCGCCGAACCAGCTTTACTATTTCACCCCAAAGGAGATGGAGGACCTCAGGCTCGTTACCGAATTTACACAGGATTAGTTATTGACGCTGGCGGAACCGAAGGAGGATCGGGGCCGTTTGCTGAGGTTATAAGCTGCAAAAATGCAGATTGTTATAGGGAGGCCATATGACACAGACGCATACTTTGATCCGCCACCGCGACATCCAGAACTGGGTGAGCGACCGCAGGGGAACACCGGCGATTGCGCGTATTCGCAATCACTATGGTGAAGAACGTGCGCAACTCAAACTCAGCTTCGACAAAGCCCGCCAAGTGCCTCATGGCGGGCTGGATGACGGCATGAGCCCATGCTCGTGGACGGCGTGGCTGGCGGAACTCGATCGCCAGCAACTGGCACTAAAGGTTGATCCTGCGGCGGATGACTTTGAGTTCGTGGAGCGCAGCCAGGCTAACTAGCGGCGCTCAGGGCAGGAGGCGGTTTCCTGCCCGCTCATCGGCAAGGCCGGGACCGGCGTCGTCAAACACGCTGACCCGGTCGCGGCCGGTTTTCTTGGCATCGTAGAGCGCCAGATCCGCCCGGCGCAGGACATCGGACAGCGCCTCGTCGGGTCGCAATTGCACGACACCAAAGCTGGCGCTGAGCCACGGCACGCCGAGGCGCGGGCCCTGGCCGGAAAAGGCGACGCGGACGCCTTCGGCATAGAGCCGGGCGGCCGCGAGGTTTGCCCCAGGCACAAAGACGGCGAATTCTTCGCCACCCAGTCGCCCCACTACCATTCGCTCATCGGCATTGTCGGACAGGATGCGCCCGAACGCCGCGATCACCTCGTCGCCACGGGCATGGCCCATGGAATCGTTGATGCGCTTGAAGCGGTCGAGATCGGCCACGACCACGGCACTGGGCACACCGGCGCGGTGCGCGGCCAGCAAGGCGCGCTCAGCATGTTCCTCGAAACCACGGCGGTTCCAGAGATTGGAAAGCTTGTCGGTTTCCGAGCGCAGGGTGAGCGCCGCCATTTCGTCGCGCACCATGATAAGGAGCATGAGGACGCCATTGGCGATAAGGAGGAACGCGGTCAGCGTCTGGGAATACGCGCCGTATAGGCTGTGAAGGTAATTGGCGCTGCCCCCGTCGCCCAGGCTGACGGCCAAGAAGGGCTTGGCTATGAATTGGAGGCCGCTCACCAGGAGAAAGACCAGGAGCGTCAGGTCGAGCGCTTCACGCCGCCCGGAGCGGAACACCACGGTTGCACCAAGGATATGGCCAGCGAAATAGGGGAGCTGGTAGGCCATGGCGCGCTCCAGGGTGGAGCCGGATGGCTGATCGTTCAGGGCGCCATTAAGACCAACGGAGACGAGGCCCAGCATGCCGATGGCCGTCCAAGGCACGGCAACGCTGTAGTGGCGGGCAAGGCCGACGGCACAGGCCAGAAAGGCGCTGAGCGCCACGGTGAACACAACGATGTTGAGTAGGCGCGGATCGACCTGCATGGGCAGGATAAATTCAAGCGCCGCGTTGAGGATGCCGAGGGCATAGGCAATGGCGAGCCAGCGGGCGCCGACCGCGGCACGACTGTGCCAGGCAACGGTGCTGAACGCCGCGGTGAAAAGGCCCGCAACGAAGATATTGATGGCAAGAACAAAGCCAGCAGCGCTCAACGAACCCAATCCGTGTCCTGGTAATGGGCGCAACTTAACCCATGAGCAGAAACGAGATGTTAATGCTCGGGCAGGTGGCTTACCGCGGAGCGATGTCGAAAGCTTCGGCGATGAGCCCGTAGGAACGGCGGCGCAGCTCGTAGCTATGAACGGTCGTGGTGATCATCACCTCGTCGGCGGCGCAGTCAGCTGCCTTCTGCGCAATGGTGTCGCGCACGGTCTGAGCGGAACCCACGATCCAGAGGCTCGACTGGTGATCGATGATGGCCTGCTGCTGGGCGGTCAGCACCACTTTGTGGGCGTCCTCGGGGCTGAGAAGGCGCCGCTGCTCGCCGGTCATGAACAGGGCCCATTGCACGGCTTGCGAGTGGGAGAGGTATTGCGCTTCCTCGTCAGTCGGCGCTGCAATGGCCGATACGCACATGATGGTTTGCGGCTTGGGAAAAGCGCCGGTCGGCTGGAACGCCTCGCGATAAGCTGCGAAAGCCGGAGCGGGCGGAGTGTGGCTGAAATGGGCGGCAAAGGCATAGCCAATGCCCAGCTGCCCGGCCGCATGGGCACTCGCGCCCGACGAGCCCAGGAGCCACATGGGCGGCAAGCGGATGCCGCCAGGGGAAACCGGGACGCGCGAATAGGGGTGGTCGGGCGGGAAGCCATCCTCGTCAAAGGCCATGAGCTCGGCCAGATAGGCTGAGAACTCCTCCCCGCCGCCGCTGCGCAGGGCGCGCATGGCATAGCCATCGCCACCCGGTGCGCGGCCTAGACCCAGATCGATGCGGCCGGGGTGGAGCCCCTCCAAGGTCCGGTAGGCCTCGGCAATACGCAAGGGCGCGTGGTTGAGCAGCATGACGCCGCCCGAGCCAATGCGCAGGTTTTGCGTGTGGGCAGCGGCACTGCCGATGAGGATTTCCGGCACGGACGAGGCAATCGAAGGCATGCCATGGTGTTCGGCATACCAGAGGCGGGTATAGCCCAGCTTGTCGGCGGCCTGTGCCAGGCGGATCGTTTCGGCCATGGCGTCTGGCGTCAAGGTGCCATCGGAAATGGGGGCAAGATCCTGCAGGGAAAGGGCAAAGGGGGCGGCCATACAACAACTCGAATGGGTGGAATAGTCGACGCCTTCTATCGTTGAATGACGATGAAAGCGAGGCCGTTTCGCCTTTTCCGGCGTGACCGGTTCAACACAATAGAGGGAGGAGGCGTTCTCCGGCCTTCGCATGTGCATTGACTTGCCGACGCGACTGCGGCTCTTACTAGAGCGTCCCTGCGGAGGATTGCCCTTGTTGCTGCGTGTTGCCTTGTGTGCCATGGGTCTTGTTGTTGCCAGCGCCGTGCCGAGCGCCGGGCAAAGCCTTACCTCACCACAGCCATTCGCCGATATTGTCGATGAAATCCGCATCGGCATCCACGCCCATGACGTGAGCTATGCGGCCCTGCCGTTCAAGGTCGGCAGTTGGGACCTGAGCCAGGTCGAGGATTTCTCCTTCGACGTCCTGTTCACCTCGCCCGATATCGATGCCTTCCGCTGGATCGGCTCGCCACGGCCGGATTTGGGCGTCACTATCAACATGGACGGACAGGATAGTCTCGCCCATCTGGGCCTCACCTGGCACCTGCCGGTGTTCGACACACCATTTTACGTTGAAGGCACGTTTGGCGGCGCCATTCACAATGGCTACCTGACCGGCTCGCCCGATCCGAACGAGCGTGCCAATTTCGGCTGCCGCGTCAACTTCTATGAGCGCTATGGCGTGGGGGCGAACCTCAGCGAGACCATGACCGCGACGGTGACCTATGAGCACACCTCCAATAATGGCTGGTGCGATGCCAATCAGGGGCTGTCCAATTTCGGCGTGCGGCTGGGATGGAAGTTCTAGCCGCCTGAGCGGGGCAGCGTTAAGAGACCATTAGCGTCAATTTTAGCTAAATCTTGCCGATCGCAAGCCCTGCAGGCCCAATGGGGCTTTCGGCAGGGTGGTCGGCATGATGCATAGAATTCTCCAAATCGCCTTCGTGCTGCTGCTCTGCCTCGGGACAGCGCCAGCTTTTGCCCAGTTCAATTTCCTGCCCGAGATCCGCGCCGGCATCAGCGCTAGGGGTGTCGATGATGGCGGAGACCTCTTTGTTCCCGAGCGGATTGGCGACACCAATATCGAGCTGCTGTTTTCGGCGCCGGACCTCAATGCCTGGACGGTAATCGGCGAGTTGCGGCCACATCTTGGTGCTACGATCAGCTTTCGTGACCAGCCATCCTATGGCTATGCCGGGCTGAGCTGGACCTTTCAGGCGCCGGTGCTGCCCGTGTTCGTGGAAGCCAGCGTTGGCGGAGTGGCGCACACCTCGCTCCTTTCAGCGCCGGAGGGTGACCCGGCGCGCAACTTCGGCTGTGGCATTGGGGTGCGGGCCGCGGGAAGCGTGGGGCTTAATCTGCCGGCGGGAGCCTCGCTGATCGCGACCGTGGAGCACCTGCCCGACTTTGGCACGTGCGGCACACCGGAACGTGCTAACACCAATCTGGGTGTTCGACTGGGATGGCGGTTCTAGCTATGGCTTTCGGCGAGGTTGTTCCCATTCTGCGCTCCTTCGACCAAGCCAAGGCCGAAGAGTTTTATCGCGACTGGCTCGGCTTTACACTCGATTGGGAACATCGCTTCGGCCCCGGCATGCCGCTCTACCAGCAGTGGAGCCGGGATGGGCTTGTAGTCCACCTGTCCGAGCATCATGGCGACGCGACGCCGGGCAGCCATTGCCGGGTGGAGGCACGCGATCTGCGCGCTTTTCATGCCGAAATCACGGCCAAGGCTTACAAGAACAACCGGCCGGGGCTGGAAACCCCGTCTTGGGGCGGACTCGAGATGACGGTAATCGACGGATCGGGGAACCGGATCACGTTTTACGAGAACAAGGCGTAACGACGCTTCTGGCGTGCTGATGGACCTCCCTCGGTCCCTCCCCTCAAGGGGAGGGAGGCGGAAGGCACTTAGCTTTCAGCAATACCGCGTGGAGTGAGGTTGGCTAGGCCACCTGCCCGGCAGCCCAGCCGGAGGCCCAAGCCCACTGGAAATTATAGCCGCCGAGCCAGCCGGTGACATCAACCACTTCGCCCACAAAGAAGAGGCCAGGCACATTGCGTGCGGCGAGGGTCTTGGCATCGAGGTCGCGTGTGTCAACGCCCCCCAGCGTGACTTCAGCCGTGCGATAACCTTCCGAGCCGACGGGCTTGAGCGTCCAGTTCTTGAGCATGGCTTCCACGGCTGCGAGCTTTTTGTCCGAGAAGTCGCCGATCATGCCGGGCAGGTTCAAGTCCTCGCCCAGAAGCTGCGCCAGTTTCTTGGGAAGGAAGGCGCCGAGCGCTGTCTGCACCTGCACCTTGGGCGTGGTCTTGCGCACGGCGCGCAGCGCCTCGCCCGCGTCCTGATGGGGCAGGAGATCAAGGGCGATTGCATCGCCTTCACGCCAATAGGACGAGATCTGGAGGATTGCCGGGCCGGACAGGCCGCGATGGGTGAATAGCAGCGCTTCCTCGAAGGCTGTCTTGCCGTGACGCACGACAGTGTCCGTGGCAATGCCGGCCAGCGTCTTGAGCCGTTCCAAGGCGCCGGTTTCAAAAGTCAGCGGCACAAGGGCAGGGCGGGTTTCGGTGACGCGGAGGCCGAATTGGCTCGCCAACTGATAGCCCAGGCTTGAGGCGCCCATTTTGGGAATGGATTTGCCGCCTGTCGCGACAATGAGGCTGTTGCAGGTGATGGAAGAGTTCGAGAGCTGGACGGCGAAGCCGGTATCGTCCTTGCTGACACGCTCCACGGCCGTTTCGAGCACGAGCGTGACCCCGGCCCGGCGCATCTCGCTCAGCAGCATGGTGTTGATCTGGGTGGCCGGGCCATCGCAGAAGAGCTGGCCGAGGGTTTTCTCGTGATAGGTGATGCCGTGGCGCTGGACCATGGCGATGAACATGTCCGGGGTGTAGCGGCTGAGCGCGGAGAGGGCAAAGCGCGGATTTTCGCTGAGGAAACGGTCGCGCCCCTTGTCATGGGTGGCATTGGTGTTGGTGAAATTGCAGCGCCCGCCGCCCGAGATCCGGATTTTCTCGCCGGCGTATTTGGCATGATCGACGACCAGGACAGAGCGGCCGCGCTTGCCCGCTTCGATGGCTGCCATCATGCCAGCGGCGCCGGCGCCAAGCACCACGACATCATAATGGGGCATTGCTGTTCGCTGTCCTTACCTTGAAGGGCCCGGTCTAGTTGATCGAGGCTCATATGCCAAGCCGCTGCGCGGACATGTGAGCATTGACTATTTCCTATTTCAGAGTATGACTTCGCCTGCTTTTACCTGAGCAGTCAAACATGCGCAGCACCATGTCTATCGCGGATTTCGCACGTGTACGGCCTTTGGCCGGCCACATGGCTGTGCTTATGACCAAAACCACCAAAACCACCTAGCGCTTTTCCCCGGGCTGCTCCCGACGGGGAGAGGCGAAAACCGGATGGCCGCGATCAACCCGATCGCGCGGGGGTGGCAAGGTTCGGGACTGGAGTTCCAAAAAATGGGTTATCGCGTCGCTGTTGTTGGTGCCACGGGAAATGTGGGCCGGGAAGTTCTCAATATTCTAGCGGAACGCAAGTTTCCGGCCGATGAGGTCATTGCACTGGCCTCGTCCAAGTCGACCGGCCGGGAGATTTCCTATGGCGACAAGATCCTTAAGTGCAAGAACCTTGATGATTTCGACTTCAAAGGCGTGGACTTCGCCATCATGTCCGCCGGCTCGAGCGTCAGCAAGGATTTGGCGCCGCGCATTGGCGCTTCGGGCTGCATCGTCATCGATAACTCCAGCTATTGGCGCTACAACTCGGACATTCCGCTGATCGTGCCAGAGGTGAACGGCCATGTGCTGGACCGCTGGCTGGCCGATCCGAAGCGCTCCAATATCATCGCCAACCCGAATTGCTCGACGGCCCAGCTCGTTGTGGCGCTGAAGCCGCTGCATGATTTTGCCAAGATCAAGCGCGCGGTCGTCGCGACCTACCAGTCGGTGTCGGGCGCGGGCAAGGAGGGCATTGACGAGCTCTGGAACCAGACCAAGGGCATTTTCGTCAATGACAGCGCGACACCGGCCAAGTTCACCAAGCAGATCGCGTTCAACGTTATCCCCCATATCGATGTGTTTATGGAAGACGGCTACACCAAGGAAGAGTGGAAGGTGCTGGCCGAAACCAAGAAGATCCTTGATCCCAAGATCAAGGTGAGCTGCACGGCCGTGCGCGTGCCGGTGTTCGTGGGCCATTCGGAAGCGGTCAACCTCGAATTTGAGAACCCCATCACGGCCGATGAAGCCCGCGATATCCTTCGCGAGGCGCCTGGCATTTCGGTGATCGACAAGCGCGAAGCCGGTGGTTACGCGACGCCGGTGGAGAGCGTGGGTGAGTACGACACCTTCGTGTCGCGCATCCGCGAGGACAATACGGTGGAAAATGGCCTCGCCATGTGGGTTGTTTCGGACAACCTGCGCAAGGGTGCAGCGCTCAACACCATCCAGATCGCCGAGGAGCTGATTGCGCGCGGGTTGAAGGCGCGCTTGGCCGCCTAGAGCGCGGCTCCTGCAGCGCGGGGCGGCCTGCGCTGTGCCGGGCGCTCCGGCATTGCTTAGAACAAAGAAAAAGGCCCGCGTGAACGCGGGCCTTTGCTTGGGTGGTGTTGGTCGTCGTTAGTGGACGTGACCACCATTGATCTGGCCAGCTTCGATGGCGAGGTTCAACAAGCCGCTGACGATCTCCTGCGCATAGGAGCGCTCTTCGGGGGTCGGTGCGGATGCGAGCTCGGCTTCGGCGGCCTTGATCTGGGCTGCGAGATCGGCATGGTCGAACTCGGCGAAGGGCACGGACTGTTCGGCCAGGATGGTCAGGCCCTCGGGCGAGACATCGGCGAAGCCGCCCTTGACGAAGAAGATCTGGTCACGGCCACCGGTTTCATTGACGGTAATGAAGCCCGGGCGCAGCGTGGTCATGAACGGCGCATGGTCATGAAGCACGGTGAAATACCCTTCCGTGCCGGGCACGGTCACCGAATGGACCACTTCCGACAGCACCAGCCGCTCGGGCGACACGATCTCGATCTTGAGGCCTTCAGCCATTTTCTTGGATCCTTTAGCAGTGGAGCCCGGTTTTGACCCGAGCTCCAGCAAGACGACAGGGCAGGGGCTTCAAGAGCCCCAAACCGTTCTTAAGCAGCCTGTGCAGCCAGCTTCTGGGCCTTCTTGACGGCATCTTCGATGGTGCCGACCATGTAAAAGGCGGCTTCCGGCAGGTGGTCGTATTCGCCGTTCACCAGGCCCTTGAAGCCCTTGATGGTGTCTTCGAGCTGCACGAACACGCCGGGCGAGCCGGTGAACACTTCGGCCACGTCAAAAGGCTGGCTCATGAAGCGCTCGATCTTGCGGGCGCGGGCCACGGTGAGCTTGTCCTCTTCGGAAAGCTCGTCCATGCCCAGGATCGCAATGATGTCCTGCAGCGCCTTGTACTTCTGGAGCACTTCCTGGACGCGGCGGGCGGTCTCGTAGTGTTCCTGGCCAACGACGCTGGCGTCAAGAATACGCGAGTTGGAGGCCAGCGGATCCACGGCGGGGTAGATGCCCTTTTCCGAGATGGCGCGGTTCAGCACGGTCGTTGCGTCCAAGTGGGCGAACGAGGTGGCTGGTGCGGGGTCGGTCAAGTCGTCGGCGGGCACGTAAACGGCCTGCACGGAGGTGATCGAACCCTTGTTGGTGGTGGTGATGCGTTCCTGCATCGCGCCCATGTCGGTCGCCAGCGTCGGCTGGTAACCCACGGCCGATGGGATACGGCCAAGGAGAGCCGACATTTCGGCGCCGGCCTGGGTGAAGCGGAAGATGTTGTCCACGAAGAACAGCACGTCCTGGCCCTGGTCGCGGAAGTTTTCGGCGACGGTGAGGCCGGTGAGGGCCACGCGGGCGCGGGCCCCAGGGGGCTCGTTCATCTGGCCGAACACGAGGGCGCACTTGGAGCCAGCGGCCGAGCCGCTGTTCTCGTGCGGGTCCTTGTTCACGCCCGATTCGATCATTTCGTGATAAAGGTCGTTGCCTTCGCGGGTACGTTCACCCACGCCGGCGAACACCGAATAACCACCGTGTGCCTTGGCGACGTTGTTGATCAGCTCCTGGATCAGCACGGTCTTGCCCACGCCGGCGCCGCCGAACAGGCCAATCTTGCCACCACGAGCGTAGGGAGCGATCAGGTCCACCACCTTGATGCCGGTGACCAGAACCTGTGATTCTGGCGACTGGTCTACGAAGGGAGGAGCGTCCTGGTGGATTTCGCGCTTGGCGGTTTCACCGATCGGGCCGGCTTCGTCGATCGGCTCGCCGATAACGTTCATGATGCGACCGAGGGTAGCGTCGCCCACCGGAACCGAGATGGCAGCGCCGGTGTCGATCACTTCAGCGCCACGCACCAGACCTTCGGTGGTGTCCATAGCGATGGTGCGCACGGCGTTCTCGCCGAGGTGCTGAGCGACCTCGAGCACCAGGCGCTGGCCATTGTTGTTGGTTTCAAGTGCGTTCAGAATTGCGGGCAGGTGATCGTCAAACGTGACGTCGACGACGGCGCCGATGACCTGCGATACGCGACCGGCCTTTAGATCTGCCATTTGTTCGTCCTCGCTTGTGCGTTAGAGCGCTTCCGCGCCCGAAATGATTTCGATGAGTTCTTTGGTGATCTGAGCCTGGCGCTGGCGGTTGTAGCTCAACTGCAGCTTGCCGATCATTTCACCAGCGTTACGGGTCGCGTTGTCCATGGCCGACATCTGGGCGCCATAGAACGAAGCCGAGTTCTCGAGCAGAGCCCGGAGCACCTGGACCGAGATGTTGCGTGGCAGCAAATCTTCAACGATCGCTTCCTCGCTGGGCTCGTATTCGTAAGGCACGGCTGGTGCCTCGACGGTGCCTTCGCCGGCGGGGCGATCGAGCTTGGCCGGAATGATCTGCTGGGCCGTCGGCACCTGGCTAATCACCGAACCGAACTTGGCAAAGTAGAGTGTTGCGATGTCGAACTCGCCGGCGTTGAACATGGCCAGCACCTTGTCCGCAACCTGCTGGGCCTGGGTAAACCCGACCTGCTTGACATCACGGAAGTTGAAGGTGTCGACGATCAGCTCGGGATATTGCCGGCGCAGGATGTCGTGGCCCTTGCGGCCGACGGTCAGGATTTTGACCGTCTTGCCCTGGCTGATGAGCTTTGCGGCATGGTCACGTGCAAGGCGGGCAATGGAGGAGTTGAAGCCGCCAGCCAGGCCGCGCTCGCCGGTGGCGACCACCAGCAGATGCACCTGGTCCTTACCCGTGCCGCCGAGCAGCACGGGGGCGTTTTCCTGTCCATCATAGACGGCGCCAAGCGCCGCCAGAACCTTGCCCATGCGCTCGGCATAGGGGCGGGCAGCCTCCGCTGCTTCCTGGGCGCGGCGCAGCTTGGCGGCCGCGACCATCTGCATGGCCTTGGTGATCTTCTGGGTCGATTTGACCGAGTCGATCCGGTTCTTGAGGTCCTTTAGCGAAGGCATGGGCCTGTCGTCTCCTTAGGCCTTAAGCCGCGTAGGTCTTCTTGATGTCGTCCAGGGCCGACTTCAGCTTGGCGCGCGTGTCGTCGCTGAGCTGCTTTTCGGTCGCAATGGTGGACAGCAGCGAAGCATGCTTGCCACGCAGGGCGGAGAGCACGGTGCGCTCAAAGTCAGCAACCTTGCTGACCGGTAGGGAGTCGAGGTAGCCATTGGCGCCAGCAAAAATTACCGCAACCTGTTCTTCCGTCTTGAGCGGGGAGAACTGAGGCTGCTTGAGCAGTTCGGTGAGGCGTGCGCCACGGTTGAGGAGGCGCTGCGTCGAGGCATCGAGGTCCGAACCGAACTGGGCAAAAGCCGCCATTTCACGGTACTGCGACAGTTCGCCCTTAAGCGAGCCGGCAACCTGCTTCATCGCTTTGATCTGGGCCGAACCACCCACGCGGCTCACCGAGAGACCAACGTTCACAGCCGGGCGGATGCCCTGGAAGAAGAGGTTGGTTTCAAGGAAGATCTGGCCGTCGGTGATCGAGATCACGTTGGTCGGAATATAGGCCGACACGTCGTTTGCCTGGGTTTCGATAACCGGCAGGGCGGTCAGCGAGCCGAGGCCATGGCTTTCGTTCAGCTTGGCAGCGCGTTCCAGCAGGCGGCTGTGGAGGTAGAACACGTCGCCAGGATAGGCTTCGCGGCCTGGCGGACGACGCAGCAGCAGGGACATCTGGCGGTAGGCCACGGCCTGCTTGGTCAAGTCGTCATAGGCGATCACGGCATGCTGACCATTGTCGCGGAACCATTCGCCGATCGCGCAGCCGGTGAAGGGCGCGATGTACTGCAGCGGTGCCGGGTCGGAAGCGGTTGCGGCGATCACGATGGAGTAGGGCAGGGCGCCGGACTCTTCGAGCTGGCGCACGAACTGCGCCACGGTGGAGCGCTTCTGGCCGATCGCGACATAGATGCAGTAGAGCTTGTCGGTGTCCGACGCGCCGGCATCGTGCGCAGGCTTCTGGTTGAGGAAGGTGTCCAGAATAATAGCCGACTTGCCGGTCTGGCGGTCGCCAATGATGAGTTCGCGCTGGCCACGGCCGATCGGGATCAGGGCGTCGATGGCCTTGAGGCCGGTGGACATAGGCTCGTGCACCGACTTGCGGGGCAGAATGCCGGGGGCCTTGACGTCCACGCGGCGGCGTTCGGTGTGCTCGATCGGGCCCTTGCCGTCGATGGGGTTACCCAGGCCGTCAACAACACGACCCAGCAGGCCCTTGCCAACGGGGGTGTCCACGATGGCGCCGGTACGACGAACAACGTCGCCTTCCTTGATGGAGCGGTCGTTGCCGAAAATCACGACGCCGACATTGTCGGTTTCGAGGTTGAGGGCCATGCCCTTGATGCCGCCCGGGAACTCGACGAGCTCACCGGCCTGCACATTGTCCAGACCATAAACGCGGGCAATACCGTCACCGACGGAAAGCACCTGACCGACTTCGGAAACCTGGGCTTCCTGGCCGAAATTCTTGATCTGGTCCTTGAGGATCGCAGAAATTTCCGCGGCTTTGATGTCCATTATCCGACCTCTTTCATGGCGATCTTCATCGCAGCGAGTTTTGTCTTGAGTGAGCTGTCGATCATCTGCGACCCGACCTTCACCTGAAGGCCGCCGATCAGAGATGGATCAACGAATTGATTGAGCGTGACGGTCTTGCCGATGCGGGCGCGGAGCGTCTCGCTGAGCGAATGAACCTGCTCGCCCGTCAGCGGGGCAGCCGATGTCACATCAGCAGTCACCTCGCCACGGGCCTTGGCGGCCAGTTCGCGGAAGGCAACGATGATGGCATCAAGCGCGAACAAGCGGCCGTTGCGCGCGATGAGGCGCAGGAAATTGGCAACCAGCGGATTGGTGTTGGACTGCCGAAGCACGGAATCGAGCGCCTGCGCCTTGGCGTCGGCGGTGATCACCGGGGACCGCAGGAAGCGCGCGAAATCTGCGCTTTCACCGATCAAGCGGGACACATCCGACAGGGACGTTTCCACCGAGGCCATCTGATTCTCGCTTTGCGCGAGGTCGAACAATGCCGACGCATATGGCCGGGCAATGTGGGAAAGCACTGAATTCTGCGCTGCCAATGCCGCTACACCCTCTTACTTGCCTGCCTTTCCACCCGGTCTTTCCTTTGGAAAAACGGCTGGCTGCCGACGCTTATTCTTGTGTTGGGAAAGGAGGCGTTCCACGACCCCTTCAGAGTTGGGCCCGCTCTAGCACAAGGCCCGCGCCGCTTGCAAGGCTCGCACGTCATATTCGCGGCTTGCGAAAGTGTCGCAGGCAGCAGGCCTTTACGACCATCAAGAATGGGCTGCAGGGCCACACCGGCAACGCCCTTGTTACATGAAGCTCATGGGGTCGATATCGACCTGGACCCGCAGATTGCCGCGCGGCTTTTCCGCCGAGCCGAGCCAAAAGCGGACATAGCCGGAAAGATCAAAATCCTTGGTCGACTGGGCGAGGAGCCGCACACGGTGGCGGCCACGAATAAGGTTGATGGGCGCGTCGGCCGGACCGAACAGGCGGACCCCGTCGGCCATAGGCGCGGCAGAGAGGAGCTTTCTGGCATGATCCATAGCTGTATCGTGCTGGTCGGCTGAAACGATCAGCGCGGCAAGCCGGCCAAAGGGCGGCAGGCCACCTGCCTCCCTCGCGCCGAGCTCGTGAGCATAGAAGGCCTCGCGATCCCCGCTGACCATGGCACGCATGACGGGGTGATCGGGGTGGAAGGTTTGCAGGAAAGCCTTGCCCGAGCGGGAGGCGCGGCCCGCCCGGCCGGCAACCTGGGTGAGGATCTGAAAGGTTTTCTCGGCAGCGCGTGGATCCCCATGGGCCAGACCCAGATCGGCATCGAGCACGCCGACCACGGAGAGCTTTTCGAAATGGTGGCCCTTGCTGACCAACTGGGTGCCGATGATAAGGTCGTACTCGCCCCGCTCGATCTCGGCGAACCGCTCGCGCAACTGCTTGTTGCTGCCCATGTCGGAAGAAAGGATCACCCGCCGCGCATCGGGGAAGCGGATGGCCGCCTCTTCGGCGACACGCTCGATCCCCGGACCGACGGCCGCAAGGTTTTCGGGGTCGCCGCACTTGATGCAGACATTGGGGGTGCGCAGCTCGTGACCGCAGTGATGGCACATGAGGACGCCGCGGAAGCGGTGTTCCACCATCCAGGCGGAGCAATCGGGGCACTGATATTGGTGCCCGCAGGAGCGGCAGAGGGTCAGGGGGGCATAGCCCCGGCGGTTGAGGAAGAGGAGCGCCTGCTCGCCCCGGTCGAGCGCGCTGAAGATCTCGCGCGCCAGGGTCGGCGCGATCCACTCGCCTTTTTCCGGTCCATCGGTGCGCATGTCGATGGCAGTGATGTCGGGCAGGGTGGCCTGCGCAAAGCGCGAGGTCAAAAGGACGTGGCTGTAGCGCCCCGCATTGGCGTTGTTGCGGGTCTCAATAGAGGGCGTGGCCGAGGACAGGATCACCCGGGCATTGGCGAAGTGGGCGCGCACCACAGCCATGTCGCGCGCATGATAGGTGATGCCGTCGGCTTGCTTGTAGGCGCCATCATGCTCTTCATCGAGCACCAGCATGCCCAGTTCGCGAAAGGGCAAGAACAGCGCCGAGCGGGCACCGACAACGGCGCGGACCGTGCCATCGAGAACGCCGCGCCAGACCTTGGCGCGCTGAACCGGGGTCATATCGGAGTGCCATTCGGCGGGGGGCGTGCCGAAGCGCCTGGTGAAGCGGGTGATGAAGGTGTTGGTGAGCGCGATTTCGGGCAGGAGGATCAGCGCTTGCCGGCCGGCGCGCAACGTATCGGCGACGGCCTCGAAGAACACTTCGGTCTTGCCGCCGCCGGTGACGCCGTCCAGCAAGGCAACACCGAAGCGATGGGGATCAAGGGCGAGGATCCGCTCGAGCGCTTCCCTTTGTTCATTTGAGAGGGTGGCTATGGCGCCATCGGGATCGGGGGGCAAGACAATGGGCGGAGCCGGGATCTCGATACGTTCGACGGCGCCGGCGCGCTCCAGGCCCTCGATCACGGAGGGGGAAACGCCGGTGGCGCCGATCAGCTCGGGCTTGGGCCAGGCCTGGCCGTCGGCCAGGGTGTCGAGAACGCGCAGGCGTGCCGGGGTCAGCTTTTCCGGTTCATGCCCGGTGCGCCGAAAGGCGGTGATCGGCTTGGGCGTATCCAACGCCTCGGTGGAGCGCAGGACGGCGCGCAGGACCTGGCCCGGTGCGGCAAGGGTATAGTTGGCGACCCATTCCACGAGCTTGAGCAGTTCGGCGCTAAGCGGGGGCACGTCATAATGGTAGGCAATATCGCGCAACCTGTTATGGGCCACCATGTCCTTGGGCGGGCCCCAGACCACGCCCAGGATCAGCCGGGGCCCGAGTGGCACGGCAACAATCGAGCCGCGCGTGACCGTCATGCCAGGAGGCACGCGGTAGCTATAGGGGCCCTCGACGGCGACCCCCACCATTACAGCAACAATGTCCGGATATGCTTCCATTTGTGCTCGTTCTGTTCGCATCCAACAGATAGGAAGCGCAAGTGATTCTGCCAAAGAGGCGGGTTACTGACACGCTCTGTCAGCGGGTTCGTGCATGGTTTGTTCTCATAGACAGGAGGACAAAATGACGGCCATTACAGATCGCACTACCGCCCGGGATGACATTGTCGAGATCGCCAGCCGGGCCAGCCTCTATGCCGTGCTGCTGTCGGCGCTTGCGCATCAGCGGCGCGTGCAGCCCTTGCCATAGCGGCTTTATCAAGACCTCAACATGCTGCCGAGCGAACGGGCTGATCTCACCCCGCGCTTTCGCTAGGGAGATACGCTTTGCTAACCGGTTCGCTCCTAGGCTCCGCTTATGGTCGACACTGCTTTTGCCACCGACGAATTTGTTCGCGCCCAGATCGGTGCCTGGCAGCGCGATCTCCTTTCCGTGCGGCGGCTGGCGGACAAGACGCTTGAAGCCTATGGCCGGGACGTGGCGCAGTTCATGCAGTTTCTTGCAGGGCATGCGGGAGGGCCAGTGAGCCTTCAAACCCTCAAGGAGCTGCGCGGCGCCGATATTCGCGCCTTCATGGCGCAGCGGCGCAGCGAAAGCCTGGGATCGCGCTCGCTGGCGCGGGTGCTTTCCGCACTCAAGAGCTTTTTCGGCTTCCTGGAGCGGGAGGGGATTCTCGCAAGCGAAGCGCTCAACGTGATCCGCACGCCCAAGCTGGGCAAGTCCCTGCCCAAGGCCTTGACGGTCGCCGAGGCGAGGAGTGCCATCGACACGACGGGGGAAATGGAAGAGCGGCCCTGGATCGCGGCCCGGGACATGGCTGTGCTGGCGCTGTGCTATGGGGCGGGGTTGCGCATCTCGGAGGCGCTGGCGCTTTCGCGGGCCGATTTGGAAAGTGCCGTGCTCCGGGTTACCGGTAAGGGCGGCAAGGTGCGGATGGTGCCCTTGATCGCGGCAGTCCGCGCGGCGATCGAGCGGTATCTCGAGCTTTGTCCCTTTTCCCTCGATCCAGAGGAGCCATTGTTTCGCGGAGCGAAGGGAGGCGTCCTGTCGCCTAGGCTGATCCAGTTGCGGGTGGCGCAGTTGCGGGGAGCGCTGGGCCTGCCGCCATCAGCGACCCCGCACGCCCTGCGCCACTCCTTTGCCACGCACCTTCTAGGAGCGGGCGGGGATCTGCGCGCGATCCAGGAATTGCTGGGCCATGCGAGCCTTTCCACCACGCAGATTTATACGGCGGTCGATACTGGGCGGCTGCTGGACAGCTATCGCAAGGCGCATCCACGCGGTTGAGCCGCACCGAACGGATTTGGGGATCCTGGCCTTGCCTGCCCAATGCCGACAAGGTTAGCTAGGGCCATGCACTCGACCGCCACCATTCTCCTTTCGATTTGGCTTTCTGGCTCCCTGCGGGACTGGAACGAGCGCTGACGTCCAGCCCTTTGTTTAACTGGACCGCCATTCTGGCGCTCCGGTGACTGGTTTGGCGGACCCGATCAGGAACCGCCCATGAGCAACGCCGCGTCCTCCACCCAATCTGCCGACCCGCTCGGCTATGCCTTTGCCGTTGGCGGCGCCGTGTTGTTCTCGTCCAAAGCAATTTTCATCAAGCTAGCCTATGCGCAGGGCGCGGCGACTGAAGTGCTGCTGGCACTGCGCATGCTCGTGGCGCTGCCGGTTTACCTGGTGATCCTCTTTGCCCTGCTCCGGCGGGATCGCTCGCTGCTTGGATTGTTCCGGTCGCGTTTGCTCGTGCCGGCGATGCTGGTGGGGCTCCTGGGCTACTATGTTTCGAGCTATCTCGACTTTGCCGCGCTCAACTTCATTTCGGCGCAATATGGGCGGTTGGTGCTCTTCACCTATCCGTTCTTCGTGGTGCTGTTTGGCGCCATGTTCTTCGGCGTGCCGTTTTCCTGGCGAATCCTGCCGGGCATGCTCCTCGCCTATGGCGGCATCGTCTTGCTGTTTGGGTGGAGTTTCCTTGCTGAGCCCGATGGCTTGCTGATCGGCACGGCCCTGGTGCTGACAGCGGCGGTGACCTTTGCCTTTTACCAGCTCCTCGCCAAGGGGCAGATGCGCCGGCTCGGCACGGGGCTTTTCACCTGCATCGCCATGTCCACAGCGGCCGTTTTCGCCATCGGGCAAAGCCTTTTCATGACCGGACCGGGAACGCTTATAAGCTTGCCTGGATCGATTTGGGTCCTGGGGCTGTGCCTGGGCATATTCTCCACAGTCTTGCCCTCGTTCATGATGAACGCGGCCATCGCCCGGATCGGGGCGCGCGCTAATTCGTCGACAGCGGCGTTCGGCCCGTTGCTGACGATTGCCTTTGCGGTGGTTGTTCTGGGCGAGCCCTTCACCCTGTTTCATGCCTTGGGCACGGCGCTGGTCCTGCTTGGTGCCATGCTGTTCACGCGGGCCGAGCAGCGGCTGCGCACCGAAACCGCTTAAGGGCTGTTGGCCGCCGCAAAGGCGCTATAATGTCCCTCCAAGACTTGGGACACGGCTTTGTGAGGGTTCAAGGAATGAAGGCATTTGGGAAGCTCTTGGGTGGCGCCGCGATCGGTGTTGTCCTTGCGACAACGCTGGCGACACCGGCTTTGGCCGACAAGATTTCAGCTGGCGGCAAGAATGCGCCCATCAGCACCACCGCGCCCGGCGAAGCAGCGCCGCCCGCTCCACCCGCGCCCCCAGTACCAGCAGATCTGGATTTCGGCGACGATACCAGCCAGTGGGCCAAGGACGGCGAGTGCGACGATCCGCGCTTTACGGGTACGGGATCGGCGGCGGAACTGGTGGATGAAGATATCCGCAAGGATGCGACCGACTGCCAGGCTGCCTTTGAGGCTGGCACCGTAACGCTCAAGGACGGTGGTACGGCACCAGCCGACATCGCCATTGCCTCGCCGGTGGACGCCGTCGACTGGGGTGACGACAGCAGCGAATATGCGCGGGACGGAGAGTGTGATGACCCGCGCTTTACCGGCCGCGGCATGGGCGCCGAGCCGCTCGAATCCAATATGCGCAAGGACGCCGCGGATTGCCGGGCGGCTTATGAGGCTGGCAGCGTGTCGCTGAAGGACGCCGCGACGCCACCGGTCGACACGCCAGCTCCACCGACTACGCCACCGGCTGCAACAGCCGCTGTGGATTTCGGCGATGACAGCAGCGAATGGGCAAAGGATGGCGAATGCGACGATCCGCGCTTCCAGGGCACGGGGGCTGCCGACGAGCTGGTGGATGCCGATCTGCGCAAGGATGCGACCGATTGCCAGGCGGCCTTCGATGCCGGAACGGTGACGCTCAACCCCGATTACCAGGATAATGCCGCAACGGACGTTGCAGCCATCAACTATGGCGATGATACCAGCAAATGGGCCGAGGACGGCGAGTGCGATGATCCGCGCTTTTCAGGCACGGGTGTAGCGGGCGAACTGGTGGAGGAAGACCGGTTGCACGACGCCACGGACTGCCGGGCAGCCGTAGAGGCGGGCACCGCCGTTTTCAACGGCGACGATGCTGCTGCTGTCACCAAACAACCTGCTGCCGCCTTCGACTATGGCAGCGACACCAGCCAGTGGGCCAATGACGGGGAGTGCGATGATCTGCGCTTCGAGGGCACGGGCGTCGACAAGAAGCTCCTGAGCGATGATCTCAATGCCGATGCTACGGACTGCCGCGCCGCGGTGGATGCCGGCACGGCAACTATCCGGCCGGTTTATACCCCTGGATATGCTGCGGGCGCGCCTTACGACAGCGCTGGCATCGATTTTGGCGACAACTCTTCGGAATATGCAGATGACCAGTCCTGCGACGATCCGCGGTTTGAAGGACCGGGCGCGGCTTCGATCCTGCTGGACGATGATCTCAAGCACGACAGCAATGATTGCAAGACGGCGTTCGAAGGGGGCAAGATCGTGTTGAAGGCTGGCGCGGAGGGCTGAGGAAAGGCGCAAGTGGTTGTTCTTGCGCTTGTGCCAGCAACATACAGGGTGTCATTCCGGACTTGATCCGGGATCCATCCTGAGATGTTGCGATTAAACTCTTCGTCCTGATCGGACCACCTTGCGGCTGGGGCACGATCTCGAGATGGATCCCGGATCAAGTCCGGGATGACATCGGGGGTGGGGCGGACTTGGTGGTCCGAAGGTCCCTCTAGGTTGTCTTGGGCTCCGCTATCATGTTCCTTGATCTCGGCGTCAACTTGGCTCCCCTCGAGGAGCACTCCACTTGCGGAGCACTGGTTTAGTGCAGAGCCCTCGGGTCGAGCCCGAGGGTGACGATTGGGGGTGGGGCGAACTTGGTGGGTGGAGGCCTGGGGAGCCCCTCATGCGGCCTTGCGTTCCACCATCATCTTCTTGATCTCGGCGATGGCCTTGGCGGGGTTGAGGCCTTTGGGGCAGACCTTGGCGCAGTTCATGATGGTGTGGCAGCGATAGAGCTTGAAGGGGTCTTCAAGATTGTCGAGGCGTTCCGTCGTGGTTTCGTCGCGCGAGTCGATCAGCCAGCGATAGGCCTGAAGAAGAGCGGCGGGGCCGAGATATTTCTCGCCGTTCCACCAATAGCTGGGGCACGAGGTCGAGCAACAGGCGCAGAGAATGCACTCATAAAGCCCGTCGAGCTTGGAGCGCTGGGGGACGGACTGCGTCCATTCCTTATCGGGGGTGGGAGACGTCGTCTTGAGCCAGGGCTCGATGGCGCGGTGCTGGGCGTAGAAGGTGGTGAGGTCCGGCACCAGATCCTTGACCACAGGCATGTGGGGCAGGGGATAGATCTTGATGGGGCCGGTCGAGTCATCCATGCCCTTGGTGCAGGCCAGGGTATTGAGCCCGTTGATGTTCATGGAACACGAGCCGCAAATGCCTTCGCGGCAGGAGCGGCGCAGGGTCAGCGTCGGATCGACATTGTTTTTGATCCAGAGGAGGCCATCGAGGATCATCGGCCCGCACTGGTCGAGATCGATCCAGTAGGTGTCGATGCGCGGATTGGCGTTCTCGTCGGGGTTGTAGCGGTAGATGTGATACTCGCGCAGGCGCTTGGCACCGGCGGGCTTGGGCCAGGTCTTGCCCTTGGTGGGGCGGTCGGCCTTGGGGAGCATCAATTCGACCATGGGTCGGTTCCTTCTTTGGGTGCCGATTGGGTGGCACCAGTCTGGTTTATCCCGGTGCCATCCCGGACTTGCTTCGGGATCCATCTTGAGATCTCAGGATGGGCCCCGGGTCGAGCCCGGGGTGACATCGCGTATGTTGATCGTTTAGCGCATCAGTAGTTCGGCTTGCAGATCTGGTTCGATTTGGCGACGTAGGCGTTATAGGCGCGGTATTCGCTCTCGGCCGGGTTGCGCGTGCCCTTCATCGCTGCGATCACCATGTCCATGAATTCCGCGTCGATCAGCGTCATGGCGGCGTCGGCCTTGCAGGTGCAGAGCGCTTCATCCTGCGCGATGCTCATGCAGACGCGGGTGAACTCGGCTTTTTGCTCTGCCGTTGGGGCGGCGGCCTGGGCGGGCGCGGCGGTCAGCAGCAATGCGGCGGGCAGAAGGAAGCGGCGCATCAATAGACTCGTGCCTTGGGTGCAATTTTCTTGAGGTCGATGCCGCCCTGCTCGTATGGGGTGAGCGGGTCGACATGAACCGGGCGATAGCCCAGGCGTACGGCGCCGGTGGCCGGATCAATCCAGCTCAAAGTGTGCTTGCGCCAGTTCTCGTCGTCACGGGACGGATAGTCCTCATGGGCATGGGCGCCACGCGATTCGTGGCGGGCTTCAGCCGAAACAACGGTCACCATGGCATTGGCCATGAGGTTTTCTAGCTCGAGCGTCTCCACGAGGTCCGAATTCCAGATCAGCGAGCGATCGGATACGCGAACATCGTGCAGACGTGAGTAAATCTCGCTCATAGCCTGGACGCCCTTCTTGAGCGACTCCGAGGTGCGGAACACGGCGGCGTCGGACTGCATGGTCCGTTGCATCTCGTCGCGCAGCTTGGCCGTGGGCTGCGAGCCTGCGGCGTTGCGCAGACGATCGAAGCGCGCGAGAATTTTTTCATCCTGCGCCGGGTTGATCGGCGGAACGGGCGCGGTTTTGTCGAGCACCTTGCCGGCGCGGATGGCGGCGGCGCGGCCGAACACCACAAGGTCCGTGAGCGAATTGGAGCCCAGGCGATTGGCGCCATGGACCGATGCGCAAGCCGCTTCGCCCACAGCCATGAGGCCGGGCACGACGCGGTCCGGGTTCTCGGGCGTGGGGTTGAGCACTTCGCCATGGTAGTTCGCGGGGATGCCGCCCATGTTGTAGTGCACTGTCGGCAGGACCGGAATCGGCTCGCGGGTAAGGTCGACCCCGGCAAAGATCTTGGCCGATTCGGTGATGCCCGGCAGGCGCTCGTGGAGCACGTTGGGATCAAGGTGATCGAGGTGGAGGTGGATATGGTCCTTGTTGGGACCAACGCCACGGCCTTCGCGGATTTCGAGCGTCATGCAGCGCGAAACGACGTCACGCGAGGCCAGGTCCTTGGCATTGGGGGCATAGCGCTCCATGAAGCGCTCGCCCTCCGAATTGGTGAGATAGCCGCCTTCGCCGCGCGCGCCTTCGGTGATGAGGACGCCCGCGCCATAGATGCCAGTGGGGTGGAACTGGACGAACTCCATGTCCTGGAGCGGCAAGCCGGCGCGCACCACCATGCCGTTGCCGTCGCCCGTGCAGGTATGGGCCGAGGTGGCGGAGAAATAGGCGCGGCCATAGCCGCCGGTGGCCAAAACGACGAGCTTGGCGCGGAAGCGATGGAGCGTGCCATCGTCTAGCTTCCAGGCGATCACGCCCTGGCAGGAACCATCATCGCCCATGATGAGATCGAGCGCGAAATATTCGATAAAGAACTGCGCATCGTTGCGTAGGGACTGGCCATAGAGCGTGTGGAGCATGGCGTGGCCCGTGCGGTCGGCCGCGGCGCAGGTGCGCTGCACCGGCGGGCCTTCGCCGAATTCCGTCATGTGGCCGCCAAAGGGGCGCTGGTAGATCTTGCCTTCGGGCGTGCGGGAGAACGGCACGCCATAATGCTCGAGCTCGTAGATGGCGGCGGGCGCTTCGCGCGCCAGATATTCCATGGCGTCGTTGTCGCCCAGCCAGTCCGAACCCTTGACGGTATCGTACATGTGCCACTGCCAGGAGTCGGGGCCCATGTTTTGCAGCGAAGCGGCAATGCCACCCTGGGCTGCGACGGTGTGGGAGCGGGTGGGGAAGACCTTGGTGATGCAGGCCGTGTTGAAACCCTGTTCGGCCATGCCCAGCGTCGCGCGCAGACCGGCACCACCGGCGCCAACCACCACCACGTCAAATTCGTGGTCGATCAGTTCGTAAGCAGCCATCAGCGGTTAACCCCAGAATACAAGCTTGAGAATGGCCCCGATGCCCACAAGGGCAATGATGAGGCAGAATAAGGAGTTGAGCATCATGTAGAGCCGGTAGGTGCGGCCGCGGAAATAATCTTCCAGAACGTCGCGCATGCCGTTGCGCATGTGGAGGGTCAGAATGCCCAGGGTGAGCGCAAAGGGTAGGCCGATCAGGGGATTGCCGACAGTTTCCACCACACTGGCGCGGTCAGTGCCGGCCAGGCGCACAACGATAAAGAGGAGGAGCAGCAGGAAAACGACGTTGCTGACGCCGCTCAGGCGCTGGAGGATGAAGTGGCGAGTCGAGGCCTTGGCGTCGCCGTAATGGGAGCGCGGATCGGCAATGGTCTGGCGGGTAACGACTTCTTCGCGCATCAGCCCACCCACACGAAAATGGTCCAGATCAGGAGCGTGATCACCATGGAGGCGATCAGATTGGCCCAGGCGAGCATTTCGCGCTGGCCTGCTTCCATGCCCAGGATGAAGTCCCACACATAATGGCGAATGCCGCCCAGCATGTGATGCACGAGGCTCCAAGTATAGCCAAACAGCACCAACTGGCCGAACCAGCTGCCGAAAAGCCCGTTGACGGCTTCGAGCGGTTCAGGTCCCCAGGCCGCGGCCAAAAGCCAGAGCACCAGGAGCGCCGTGCCGGCGTAATTGGCAATGCCAGTGGCACGATGGATGATGGACATCGCCATGGTGATGGTAAAGCGATAGATCTGCAGGTGGGGCGATAAGGGGCGGGGTCGAGCCGTCATGAAGCCTCGCTGGCGCGTGAGGAGGGGACGCGCAGTTTGGAATGGTTCGAGACTTCTAGCGTCAGGCGCTGTGAAAATCAAAGCTCTGCCATTCAACATTTGTCGCAAACCGCACTTTGTTCGCATAACGCACAGAGCGTGCGCGCACCGCAGCGCTGGCGCCGGTAAGATGCGGTACCGGCGCTTGGCAGAAGTATGGGTTCAGGGCATAGCTCCTCCAAAAAACAGGAGCTGCGATGTCTGACACTATCACCATCAACAGCGTTACCGAACTGGCCCATAACTGGGGTCGGCTCGACAACTACCAGATCACTCATTCGCGGCGCGATGGAACGCTCCAGACCGTGCACCGGGAGGTTTATGATCATGGCAGCGCGGCGGCGGTCCTCCTTTATGCGCGGGAAGGGGGTACGGTGATCCTCACCCGGCAGTTCCGCTTGCCCCCACACCTCAATGGCGACCCGGCCTGGATGATCGAGGCTCCGGCGGGCTTGCTTGATGGTGAGGCGCCGGCGATGGCGGCGCATCGGGAGGCGGTGGAGGAGACGGGATATGAACCTGCTGACCTCCAGTTCCTTTTCGAGGTCTACACCAGCTGCGGTTCACTGACTGAAAAATGCGCGTGCTTTCTTGGGCGCTATACGCCGGGAGAAAAGGTGAGTGCTGGTGGCGGGCTCGCCAGCGAAGGCGAAGACATTGAAGTGTTCGAGCTGCCGTTTGAGGAGGCATTGGACATGACGACGGACGGGCGGATCGTTGATGCCAAGACCATCCTGCTGCTGCAGGGGCTGGCATTGAGGTTGGCAAAGGGAAAGATGAGATAGGGGAGTGTGGTGCTCTCGGGGCGAGACCGAGGGTGACAATTGGGGATTTAGAAGTCGACGAGCTTCTTGTCGGGGTCATAGGGTTGGTCAACCGCCACACGCGTGACAGCTTGGCCGACCTTCATCTTCTTATTGTGCGCGTCATAGGCGTAGGATGGCGTGCCATAGAGTTGCCAGCCTTCGCTCAGCGCCTTCGTGATGCGATGGCAAAAGGCGGCGTCGTCTTCGCCGGTCAGAAAACGGTAAATCAGCATGCATGCCCCCGATGCGCGGGCATGTGGTCACGCCCCGTTGATCTCCACGCCTCTTAGCGATATTTGATGGCCCATGCACCGGTTTCCGCAACATTTGCTTAAAGGTCACGCCAATTTCATGGCAGGCCGCTACGTTCGTGAAAAAGACCGTTATCGCGAGCTCGCCGCGATCGGGCAAAGCCCCACCACCATGATCATTGCCTGTTGCGATAGCCGCGCGGCGCCTGAGATGATTTTCGACGCCGAGCCAGGCGAGGTGTTCGTCCTGCGCAACGTGGCCAACCTCGTGCCGCCCTACCAGCCCGATGGCGGCCAGCACGGCACGTCGGCCGGCATCGAGTTTGCGGTCAAGGCGCTCGGCATTTCCAATATCGTCGTCATGGGGCATGGCCGCTGCGGCGGCATCAAGGCGGCACTGAGCCCTGATTCCAGCCCGCTGGATGATGGGGATTTCATCGGCAAGTGGATGAGCATGCTGGGTGGCCTACCAGAGCAGGTTGGCCAGAACGAGTTGATGACAGCCACTGAACGGCAGACGGCGCTGGAGCGGATTTCCATTCGCAATTCCATTCAGAACCTGCGCACATTCCCTTATGTTGCGGATTATGAGCAGCAGGGAAAGCTGGCGGTACACGGGGCCTGGTTCGATATTTCAACTGGCGAGCTCTGGGTGATGGACGCTGATACCGGCGACTTCGTGCGGCCGGAATTCTGAATGGCGACTTTGTGCTAGCTGACTGCAAGCTGACAGTTTTGTCAGGACCTGACCTCACATAATTTGCAACGCCTATGCGCGCGCAGCGTTACTCCGGTCCCTCCCACAATGCTGGGCGGGCAAGATTGCCCGAGAACCGGGCGTGAACAGGAGCCAACACAATGCGTAAGATTGCTTTAGGCCTTGCCATCCTGACTGTGTCCGCTGGTGCGGCATTTGCCCAGTCCGAGACAAGCTTCACGGACCTCGACGTTGATACCAGCGGCGAGCTGAGCTTTGAGGAATTGAAGGTCAACTTCCCCGATATCACCGAAGAAGCCTTTACCGCGGCCGACGCGGACAGCAGTGGTGGCCTTAACTCCGAAGAACTCGAGGCGCTGCAAACCGGCGCGGGTGCGACATCAGAAGGTGGCACTCCCGGCGTTCCGACTGGCGTTGATGCCGGTGGCACCGAGGACGAGGAAGGCAGCCCGTCGGGCGGTGGCGAGGCCGACAATGACGGTAGTGAAAGCAGCGGCGACGGCAGCTCTACCGGTAGCACCGACGGCAGCAGCAACTAAATTTAGTTCACGATTCCAAGGCCGCTCTTCTCGAGCGGCCTTTTTTGTTTAGTCGAGGCGCAGGGGCGCCCCGATGGGCCTGCGGCGGATCAAAGTCATCATCAAGCCGGCGATTACCAGCACGCCGCCCCCGATCTCCATGGGGGTGATGGTTTCCCCCAAGATGAGGTGCCCGGAGACGAGGCCAGTTATTGGCACCAGAAGGGTGAACGGCGCGACAATGCTGGCAGGGTGTCGGCCCAGAAGCCAGCTCCAGATGGCGCCGCCCAGGAGTGTGGCCGGATAGGCCAGGAAGGCGATGAGGGCAGCGTCAGACCACCCGAACTTTCCCAAGGCGGAAAGAATGGCGGAAGGACTTTCGAGCACAGCCGACAGGAGGAACAGCGGCAGGGGCGCTGCTAGCACGCCCCAGACGGTGAACGACAGGGCGTCGCGTGGGCTGGCCTTTTTGGTGACGACATTGGCCAATCCCCAGCTCAGGGCGGCAAGCAGGGTCATCAGCAATGGCAGGATGCTGGTGCCGCCTAGGCGTTCGAGCGCGATAATACCAATGCCGGCAAAAGCCACAACAGCGCCGATGACCTGGAAGCGGCTGGGACGTTCCCCCAGGAAGAGGAAGGCCAACGCCATAGTGAAGAAGGCTTGGCACTGCAGCACCAGAGAGCTCAATCCGGCCGGCATGCCCCAGGCCAAGGCGAGATTCAAAAAGGCATAAAGGGCGAAGCCGAAGGACAGGCCGAAACCTACCACCAGTGTCCAATGGGCCTTGGGCCGCTTGACAAAGAACACCAGCGGAAAGGCGGCGAAAAAGAAGCGCAAGGCCGCTGCCAAGACAGGCGGCAGCGCTTCGACGCTGAGCTTGATAACCACGAAGTTGAAGCCCCAGATGGCGACAACAAGCAACGCCAGAAGTACATGGCGGATGGGCATCAGGCCATGCTCCTGCGAGATAAGAGGCGTGGGCCAAAGACATTGAGCAGGAGCCCCGCAAAGATCAGCGTGCTACCGGCAATTTCGAGAGCGGAGATGGTTTCACCCAGGATCAGGGCTGCAGCGGCAAAGCCGACGACCGGCACAAGCAAGGAAAACGGCGCCACTAGACTCGCCGGATAGCGTCCCAGCAGGACCGCCCAAATCCCATAGCCGATCAGGGTCGAGCCATAGGCGATGAAAAGAACGGAGCCGATGGCCACCGGACTGGCCGACGCCAAGCCCAGAACTGCTTGGGGCCCTTCAAACACGACAGACAGCGCCAGCATGGGAAGAGGCGGCACCAAGGCCCCCCAGACAACGAAGCCGAGCATGTCGACCTTGCCGGCCCGCTTGGTGACGATGTTGGAGAGGCCCCAGAAAAAGGCAGCAGCAAGCGTCATGACCAAGGGCACAAGTACCGCACCGCCCAAGCGCTCGGCGCCAATCGCGCCCAAGCCAATCAGCGCCGCGCCGGCACCCGCCAATTGCGGCAGAGTGGGTCGCTCACCCAGGAACAGAATCGCCAAAGCCATGGTGAAGAAAACCTGCATCTGCATGACAAGGCTCGCCAGACCCGCGGGCATGCCCAGCTGAATTGCGGTGAAAAGGAAGCTGAACTGCAGCACGCCAACGCTAAAGCCATAGGCCAAGAGGATGGGCCAACCGACTGCTGGCCGCCGGATGAAGAACACGGCGGGGAAAGCACAGCCGACATAACGCAAGGCGGTGAGGAGGAAGGGCGGGATCTCGGCCACGCCCCAGGCTATGGCAACGAAATTGAGGCCCCAGATCAGAACGACGGCAAGAGCCAGGGCTATATCACGAGGGGACATGGAAAATCCGGTAGACGGGCTGGAGCTGGATCGCGTCCCGACGCTCTGGTGTCCTTATCATCCTCCTTGTGATGCGCAACTCATCGCTTGCTGATGGCTGCCTTGCACGAACCGGAGCAAGACTGTTTTCTTAGTCGAGATGGATCAGTACTTCCGCCTATTCCCCAGCTCAGATGCTTAAATATTAGGCAAGTACTTGTTTTCGCAGCCGAATTTCTCCTCGTAAACCTGTGTTTAACCAAGAGGGCGCAAGTTCTTCGTGGGGAAGAGCTTGGGGCGCCGGTTCAGGCGCAAAGCATTTGGGGACAAAATGGGTTCATTGCTGGGCGATCTACGCCTGACCTTTGCCATCGCCGCCATGGCTGTCGGTTCGATCACCATCGCGATCGGTGCCGTCTTGACGGGCTTGTTTTTCAGCCTATCCAACACAGTAACCACGAATGCGGCGCATGAGGTTGCTACCGCCACGCGCATTTCGGCCGAAATTCTACAGGTCAACCTGCCGAGCCTTGAGATCGCTTCCACGGAAACGGGCGATGTTGCTGGGCTCACCATGCGCTCCATGCCGCGCTTCCGCACCCATGACGTGATCGACACAGTGGCCCGTGTCGCCGGCCAGGACGCCGCTGTTTATATCTACAACACTGAAATCAGTTCCGATCTCGTGGTCGGCACGACCAGCCTGCTCAAGCCCGACGGCGAGCGCCTCATCGATGCGCCGATCTCCGCCGGCACGCCGCTGTTTGATGCCATCATGGCTAACACCGTGGTGCGAGCCGAGGAAACCATCAATGGCGTAGGCTATTTCACGCTCTACCAGCCTATTGCCATCGCAGACGGCACGGTGATCGGCGCTCTCTTTGTGGCGGTGGATCGTGCACCGATTGAGGCAGTTGTCGGCGAGAACCTCCAAATGCTGGCTGTCGTGGGTGGAGGGGCGCTCCTCGTCATTGGCGTTCTGGCACTGCTCCTGTCCCGCCAACTGACACGGCCTATTCCTGCGCTGTCGAGTGTAATGAGCGCTATCGCCCAAGGTAATATGAACACCGACGTGCCCTACACGGCGCGCCGCAACGAGATTGGCGCGATGGCCCGCGCCGTGGAAGTCTTCCGCGCGAATGCCGAGCGCGTGGCGGAACTCGGCGCGCAAACTGACCAGCACCTCCAGACAGCGGCCGATCATACCGGCCAGCTCAAGGCCATTTCCATGGCGCAGATGGTGACCGAGTTTACGCTGCAAGGTGAACTGATCACGGCCAACAGCAATTTTCTCCAGCGCCTGGGCTATCGCCTTGATGAGGTGCAGGGTTGGCCCAATGCCCAGTTCCTGTTCGATGCCGATCCCCGCTCGGCAAGCTACCAGCAGTTCTGGCAGGAGCTGGCGCGAGGCGAGTTCAAGTCGGGAGAGTATCGGCGCCGGGCCAAGGATGGAAGCGAGGTCTGGATCCAGAGCACCTTCAGCCCGATCCTGGGGCTTGATGGCGTGCCCTACAAGGTGGTGCAGTTCGCAACCGACGTGACGCCGCGCAAGACAGCCGTCGCGGCAATCGGCGCGGGCCTCTCTATGCTAGCCGAGGGCGATCTGACGCGCACGATCGACACGCCCTTTCCACCCGAGTTCGAGGACCTTCGACAGGCCCTCAATGGAACGGTCAACCGTTTCGCCGATATTATGGGTCAGTTGCGGGCGACATCGCGATCGCTCAAGGCCGCCACTGGCGAGATGCTGTCGGGAGCAAATGATCTGGCGGAGCGCACCACACGGCAGGCAGCGACCATCGAGGAAACCTCGGCAGCTATGGAAAGCCTCGCGGCGACAGTGGTGGGCAATGCCGGCATGGCGCAGGACGCAGCGGGCAAGGCGGTTGTCGTATCGCGTACGGCAGAGGAGAGCGGATCGGTAATGAGCGAGGCGAACCTTGCCATGGACCGCATCACCCAATCCTCGGCCAAAATCTCCAACATTATCGGCATGATCGATGACATCGCGTTCCAGACAAACCTTCTGGCGTTGAATGCTTCGGTGGAAGCGGCGCGCGCGGGTGACGCTGGCAAGGGGTTCGCCGTGGTCGCAGTGGAAGTGCGGCGGCTGGCGCAATCAGCGGCCAGTGCCTCAGCCGATGTCAAGGCACTGGTGGAGCAATCGGCTAGCGAAGTGCGCGGCGGAAGCAAGCTGGTGTCGGATGCAGGGGCGCGTCTGGCTGAAATGGTGCAGGCGGCGCAGGAGAACAGTGCACTGGTCGACGCCATTGCCCGCGCCAGCCGCGATCAGGCTGCCGCGATCGACGAAGTGACGGTTGCCGTGCGGCAGCTCGATGAGATGACGCAGCACAATGCGGCGCTTGTGGAGCAAACCAATGCCGCCATTGAGCAAACGGAAGCGCAAGCGCAGACGCTCGATGCCATTGTGGATGTGTTTACGCTGGCAGAGGCGCAGCAGCCAGAACACCGCCGGCGCGCAGCCTAGGTGCCCAGGCAATGCGTTAACTTTCCTATGGTTAAGTTTGGGTAGTGGGCTGAGGGGAACTGTCCAATGCGCTTCGGAAAAATTGTTGCCGCTGTGTGCGGTGCTGTCCTGACGACCGGGCTCGTTCTGGTGGGATCGAGCTTTCTTGTGGGGCGCAGTTTCGAAGCGGCGCGCAGCGACTCCACGGTGCTGATGCAGTCGATGCGGCAGCAGATGTTTGCCGACATGATGCACGATGCCATGCGCGGAGTTGTGTACCGCTCGCTCTATGCCGCCAGCATAGGCGATACGGCCATGGCGAGCGAAACGGGGCGCGAGATTGTCGAGTATGGCGAGAGCTTTGCTCAAGCCATTGCAGCGCAGCGCGCTCTGCCATTGCCGGACGATATCCGGCAAGCTTTGGAGGAGCTCGCGACTCCCCTCGAGGACTATCTTGGGTCAGCACAGGCAATCGTCGATTTGGCTGCACGGGGCGATTTGGCAGGCGCCCAGGAACAGCTGCCAGCGTTTGATGAACGGTTCAGCGCGCTGGAAGGGGCCATGGAGACGGTTTCGGACACGATCGAAGCCGGGCATGCCAGCAACACGGAAGCGTCGGAAACGGCGAGCCGGCTCAGCCAGATGGTTGGGCTAGGCGGGCTCGGGATCATCCTCCTTGTGTCAGGTGCCATGGTTCTGTTCAGCCGGCGCTTCATGGTCAAGCCCATGGAAGCGATGACGCAGAGCATGCGGCAGCTGGCGGAGGGCGACCTGGACGTTTCCATTCCCGGTGCGCAGCCGGTCCGGGACATCGCCGAGATGGCGCAGACATTGAGCGTGTTTCGAGACGCGCTGCAGAACCGGGCCGCACTGGCGGCGGAGGCAGAGGTCAGTTCAACGCGTGACGTGGTGCGCCTGCGGCAATCAACACAGCTCAACCACGACCTGGCTGATGTGGTGGGCGCCGCGTCCAAAGGGGATTTCAGGCGGCGTGTGCCTGCCGACCTTGCTGATGGCGAGTTGCGCGCCGTGGCTCAGGCCGTCAATGCGCTGGTCGAAGTGGTTGAGGGTGGGCTGGGAGAGACCAGTGCTGTTCTCGCCGCAGTGGCGCGAGCCGAACTCGACCAGCGGGTGGAAGGGCAGTATAGCGGCGCCTTCGCCCGGCTGCAGGACGACACCAATGCCGTGGCTGATCGCCTGAGCGAGATCATCGGCCAGTTGCGCGGCACCTCGGGCGCGCTGCGGACCGCAACAGGCGAGATCCTGTCGGGCGCCAACGATCTGTCCGAGCGTACTACACGGCAAGCCGCCACCATCGAGCAGACATCGGCCGCAATGGAGCAATTGCGCTCCACGGTGGTCGACAATGCCGGCAAGGCCGAGACGGCCAGCCAGATGGCGGGCGGGGTGTCGCGCGCGGCCGAAGCGGGCGGAACGGTGATGGCGCAGGCGAGCGAGGCCATGGTGCGGATTACCCAGTCCTCTGCCAAGATCTCGAGCATTGTGGGCCTCATCGACGATATTGCGTTCCAGACCAATCTGTTGGCGCTCAATGCCTCCGTGGAAGCGGCACGCGCAGGCGACGCCGGGAAGGGCTTTGCCGTGGTGGCAGTGGAGGTGCGGCGGCTCGCTCAATCAGCCGCCAATGCCTCCGCCGAGATCAAGGGGCTGATCGAGCAGAGCGCGGGGGAGGTGGCTGGCGGATCGCGCCTTGTTACCGAAGCCGCCGAGACGCTGGCCAGCATGCTGGCAGCAGTTGCGGAAAATCACCGGGCGCTGGATGGCATTGCGCTGGCCAGCCGGGAGCAGGCTTCTGCCATCGAGGAAGTCTCCCTTGCCGTGCGGCAGATGGACGAGATGACCCAGCACAATGCGGCGCTGGTGGAGCAAACCAATGCCGCGATCGAGCAGACCGAGGCACAGGCGGGCGAGCTGGACCAGATTGTTGCCCGGTTCAAGCTGCGGAGCCGAGCCCTGAAGCAGGCGGCCTAGGCCAGCGCGGCCGCCACCAATGCCTTGGCGTGGAGGTCGGTGGTGTCGTAGACCGGCAGGGGGCTGACGCTGTCATCGATCAGCATGGTGATCTCCGTGCACCCCAGGATAACGGCTTCGGCGCCGCGTGCCGCCAGGCGCTCGATGGCCGTGACATAGGTGCGGCTGGACTCTTCGCGCACGATGCCGCGGCAGAGCTCTTCGAAGATGATGCCATGGAGATTCGTGCGGTCGACTTCCGGGATGATGGAGGTCAAACCGCGTGCCGAAAGGCGATCGCGATAGAAGGTTTTTTCCATCGTGAAGTTGGTGCCGAGGAGCCCGACCGTCCGGAAACCATCTGCCAGCAGGGCCTCGCTGGTAGGATCAGCGATATGGATGAACGGAACATGAACGGCCTGGGTGATCTGGTCGGCAACGATGTGCATGGTGTTGGTGGCAAGACCAATGATCTCGGCGCCGGCGTCCTCCAGACGCCGGGCGATATCAGCGAGCTGCTCTCCGGCAGCGTGCCAATCGCCGCGCGCCTGCATTTCGGCGATGGGGGCGAAATCCACCGAATGGACGATCAGGGGCGCGGAATGAAGGCCCCCCAGACGGCTGGCAGTTTCCTGGTTGAGGACGCGATAATAGTGCGCGGTGGATTCCCAGCTCATGCCACCAATGAGGCCGATGGTCTTCATGCGTGGGTGAACCGCTGGGGAATGTCGGCAAAGGCCTCCACGACCTTGTCGTAGGCGTCCTTCTTGAACGGCACGATCAGGGATGGGGTGCGGGAGAGCTTTTCCCAGCGCCAAGCATCGAACTCGGCCGGGACCTTGCCGCCGCCGGGGCGGAGAACGTCGATCTCGCTCTCATCGCCGGTGAACGCAAAGGCGAACCAGCGCTGGCGCTGACCACGATACTTGCCCTTGAGGGCGATGCCGAGGGCTTCGTCGGGCAGGTCGTAGTGGATCCATTCGGGCGCTTCGGCCAGAAGGCTGACGCTCGAAATGTTGGTTTCCTCATGCAACTCGCGCAGGGCGGCGCGCAATGGGTCCTCGCCCTTGTCGATGCCGCCTTGCGGCATCTGCCAGGGCTGCTCGACCTCGCTGCGATCCTCGCTCCACTCGTCGGGCTTGCGACGGCCGACAAAGACATTGCCTTCGCTGTTGAACACGGCAACGCCAACGCAATCGCGATAGGGCAGGGATTCCCGGGCGGGTCGATCAGCAGACATGGCTCGTTTCTCTATTTCATCAGGGCGCTGGCCGGAACCAGCACGATCCCCTTGCTTTCCAGCTCGGCGGCCCATTCGGTGATGGCGGCGACCGAAATCGGCAGGGCGCTCACCATACCAATTGCCTGCCCGTTCTCCACTGCCTTGCTTTCAAGGCTCCCAAGCGCTGCGAGAATGGATTGGCGCGACGGGTTGGCATCGATCAGGCTATCCGCCTTGGCGAAAGGCACCTTGTTGCCCTGAGCCAATTGCGGCGCCACGGAGCGGGCTGACGAGCCATCATCGAGGTAACCCAGGCCACGCGCGCCGAGCTCTTCCATGATCGGGGAGAAGTCGGCAGCGGAGGCAGTGAAGCGGGCGCCCATATTGTTGACCACCCCGGCATAGCCGCCAAAGCGGGCCATGAGCCAGAAGAGCTTGTCGAGATTGGCGCGGGTGGGCTCGCCGGTCAGCAGCGTCTGCGGGCCGGGATCGTTCTGCGGATAGTCGAAGGGCTCCAAGGGGACTTCGAGGAGTACTTCATGGCCGGCGGTGCGTGCTGCGGCAACCGTGCTGGCCAAGGACTTGCCATAAGGGGCAAAGGCCAGGGTGACGTCCTCCGGCAGCTGGTCGATGGCGCTGAGCGTGCCCTGTTCGTTGATGCCAAGGCCGCCCACGACGATGGCGACCTTGGGCCGGCCGCTCGCCACAGCGGCTTCCGCCGGCCGGGCATAGGCGGCAAAGGGGGTGAGACCGGCAGCCGAAATTCTTGGGATCGGTCCTTCTGCGGTTTCCTCGCTGAGGTCCGGCAGGGCACCGAACCGGTCAGGTGCGCCCAAGGTCGGCGCTGGTTCGGCGGTCAGGGGAACATGGCCCGCGGAATGTTGCTCAGGATCGGCGGTTATCCGGACCGGCTCGGCCTGCACTGCATCGGCGATTTCATTGCCGTTGCTTGTGCCCGCAATGGCCACTTCCTCGCTTGGACGGCCGCCGTCGGGATCATTCACCAAGAGGAGGCGGGCGGCAAAGGCTATCCCTAACAACACCAGAACGCCCAGCAATATGCGCGCGATCGGCCAGTGACGCTTGGCATCGGCCTTGCGCTTGCGTCCGGTCAAGGGTGTGGAAAGGTCATTGGCCAAAGCGATGATCCCGCTGACAAAAGGGCGGGGCAGCCTCAACAGCTACCCCGCCCTTTCTGGTTCCTAGACAAGCACCATCGGGCTTATTCGGCCTTGGGCGGGAAGGCCGGGTTGGTTTCTTCGCCATTGATCAGGCGAATGGCATATTGCAGCTGGGCATCATCGGCAGCCTCGGGCGGCACATAGACGGAGGAGCCAACGGTGTTTTCTTCCTGCCCTTCGATGGTGATGTGCCCGGCAAGGCCTGCCTCGCCGATGATCTCGTCGCGTCCCTGGAATTCTTCAGGCACGACCTGCTTGATCTCGATGTCCGGCGTGATGCCAAGGGCCTGGATCGAGCGGTTGTTGGGCGTGTAGTAGCGCGCCGTGGTCAGCCGCATGGCGCCATCAGGACCCAGCGAGATGATGGACTGCACGGAACCCTTGCCGAAGGAGCGGGTGCCCACAAGCGTCGCCCGCTTGTGATCCTGAAGGGCGCCGGCGACGATTTCCGAGGCGGAAGCCGAGCCGCCATTGATCAGCACAACCATGGGCACATTAGCCAGTTCGGCATCCAGCGGATCGGGTTGGGCGTCGTAACGGGCAGATTCCTGAGGAATGCGCCCGCGGGTCAGCACCACGGCACCCTGCTTGAGGAAGGCATCGGCAACGTAGACGGACTGGTCGACCAGGCCACCAGGATTGTTGCGTAGATCAAGGATGATGCCCTTGGGCGCCACATCATTGCGTTCGGCGTAGATGTCCTTGATGGCATTCTCGATGCCGACAAAGGCTTGTTCGGAGAAGCGGGAGAGGCGCAGGACGGCAACATCGCCTTCCATGCTCCAGCGCACGGCGCGCATGGCAATGGTGGCGCGCTCGAGCTCGAAGGTGAGGGGTTCATCAACGCCTTCGCGCGCAACGGTGATCTTGACCGATGTGCCCAGGGGGCCACGCATCTTGCCCACGGCGTCGTCAAGGGTGAGGCCCTGGACCTGAACACCATCGATCTCGACGATGAGGTCATTGGCCAAAATGCCGGCACGCGCGGCGGGCGTGTCGTCGATCGGGGACACGACCTTCACCACGCCTTCTTCCATGGTGACTTCGATGCCCAGCCCGCCGAACTCGCCGGAGGTGTCTTCCTGCATATCGGTGTAGTCCGCAGGAGGCAGGTAGCCGGAATGGGGATCAAGGGAGGTCAGCATGCCCTGTATCGCCGCACGGATCAGCTCCTGCTCATCCGGTGGATCGACATATTCGGCGCGGATGCGATCGAAGATTTCACCGAAGAGGTTGAGGTCCGAATAGATCTCGAGCGGGTCGCGCGGCGCTGCTGCGTTTTCCTCGGGCGTCGGTTCGGGTTCTTCCCCGCTCGGCGCTGGCTCTTCAGCCGGTGCCTGGCCGGGCGATTGATCAGGAGCGGGAACAGGAGCTGGAGCGGGCTCCTCTTGCGCCGGAGCAGGCTCTGGAACTGGAGTGGGGGCAGGCTCTTCCTGGGCAATCAGCAAGCCAGCCGGCAAGGAAAGGGCCAGAGCAATGGCAAGCGTGCGGAGGGGGGTAAGGCGCATGAGGGTTCTATCCACTCTGTGTCGGGGTCGCCCACCAATCGGTGGGATCGACGGGCTCGTTGTTTTCTCGAAGTTCAATATAGAGGGTCGGCTGGGCTGCGCCAGCGCTCGTGGTCACCGTGCGCCCAATTGTGCGTGATCCCATGGTGCCTAAAGGCATGCCCATCTGCACGAACTGGCCAATCTCCACAGTCACGGTCTCCAGGCCAGCCAGAAGGGCAGTGTAGTTCTGCCCGGTATTGAGAATGACGATTTGGCCATAATTGAGATAGGGCCCTTTGTAGAGCACCCAGCCATCGGCCGGCGCAACGACCTGGGCCTCCGCGCGGGTAACAAGGGACAGGCCCTGGTTGATGCCGCCAAAGCCATCATTGGCGCCGTAATCAAGCACGGTGACACCATTGACCGGCATGGTGAGGTATCCCTTGGCGCTGGCAAAAGGGATGGCCGGCTCGGTGCGGGCAGCGTTGGCCAGGGCCACCTGGATCTGCTCGGGCGTCAGAGGCGGTGCATCGGGATCAACCGGCGTTGGCGGCGCCGTCGAGGCAGTCGCCACGGATGTGAGCTGGGTCGAGAGATTGTCGATAAGTTCCTTGAGCGAGCTGGCGCGCGCGGCGAGTTGCACGGCCTGCTGTTCTTCGGCGCTGAGCTCGGCAGTGCGGGTGGCCAAGCCCTGTTTTCGCGCGGCGATCAGCGTTGCGATGCGCAGCTGTTCTTCTTCCAGCACGGCATAGTTGGCCTTGAGGGTTTCTTCCTCGGCGAGGGCCGCCGTCTTGATGCCGGTCAGCTCCTTAAGATCGGCCGTGACGCCGGCGGCCTTGGCCTGCAGTTGGGGCACGATGGCCGAGATCAGAATGGCGCTGCGGGCGGAGCCCAGCGCATCGTCGGGATCAACGATCAGCGCGGGTGGCGGGTTGAGCGTGATGCGCTCAAGCGCGGCCAAAACATTGGCGATTTCGGCGTTGGAGCCATCAAGCCGGCCACGCACTTCGAGTTCGGACACGATGAGCTTGTCCAGCCGGTCCTCGACATCGGCCACTTCGATCTCGGCGAGCTTCACGCGCTGCGCAGCGGCGATCAGAGCAGCGTTCTGCTGGGCTGCATCGCCCTCCATGGCGGCAATCTCGGCCTTGAGCTGGTCGATGCGCTCCTGGCTGAGGGTGATGGAAGATTCGATGGCCTCAAGATCCGCCGCAGTGGGAATGGGAGGCTGAAGCGATGGGGGCGGGGCAGCATCGGGCGCGGGTTCAGCCGCTGGAGCAGGGGAAAGCTCGGCAGGCGTAGGTTGAGCGGGTGCAGGCGCTGGTTCGCCAGGCGGTACGGCCTCGAGCGACGCCGGGGGTGGCGTCTCGGCGGGGGCTGGGGGTGGCACGGTATCGCCAGGTGCCGGAGGTGGCGCGGTGTCGGCTGGAGGTACGGAGCCCGCCGGTGGTGTCCCCTCCGGAGCTGCTGGCTCAGGCGCCGGTCCGGCTTCGGCCGGTGGAGGCGGGGCCGGTTCGGTTTGGGCAAGGAGGGGAAGGGTGGAAACGCTCGCGAGCATCACGCCCGCCAGCCACCACACCATGCTTTTCCCCGCCGCACGCGTCATTGCAACTCCAACAGGGGTGCTCGAGCCCCGAATCAGTGTGCGCACCATAGCAAGCGCGTGGCAAAGCATAGGTTAACGATCCTTAACCATGCCGTGAGCGGCCTTATTCGCGATGGTAGGGATGGCCGGAGAGGATGGTCGTGGCCCGGTAGAGCTGCTCGGCGAGCATGATGCGAACCAGTTGATGCGGCCAAGTCAGGGGAGAAAAGCTCAGCACCAGATCGGCTTGCCGGACGAAATCGGGATCGAGGCCATCGGCGCCGCCGATCACGAATGAGGCGGCAGGGCGGCCATCATCGCGCCAGCGGCCGATTTGTTGGGCGAAGGCATCCGACCCGATGGCCTTGCCGCGTTCATCGAGAGCAACCACGATGCCGTCGGGAAGGGATGCGCGAAGGTTTTTGGCCTCCTCGCTCTTGCGGGTGGCCGAAGAGGAGGCGCGAGATTCGGTGAGTTCGGTGACCTCGAACCCCGTCAGGGCCAGAGGCTTGCCACTGCCGACCGCGCGCTCAAGATAGCGCGCGACCATTTCCCGCTCAGGCCCAGCCTTCATCCGGCCGACGGCCGCAATGGCAATCCGCATGCGAAACGATCAGTGCGCGTCGGCCGCGAAATCGGCCTGCCACATCTTTTCGATGTTGTAGAACTCGCGCACTTCAGGGCGGAAGATGTGGACGATCACATCGCCAGCATCCACCAGCACCCAATCGCAATGCGGCAATCCTTCCACGCGCGGCTTGCCATAACCGGCATCGCGCAGGGCGTTGATCATCTGGTCGGCCACGGCGCCAACATGGCGCTGCGAGCGGCCGGAGGCGACGACCATGTGGTCAGCCAGGGACGACTTGCCGGTGATATCGACAGCAACGATCTCTTCTGCCTTGGCGTCTTCAAGGCAATCAAGAACCACATCGATCATGGGGCGTTCGGGATTGGCCTTGACGGCATCGGGAGCGGAAATGGTGTTCTCGGGCAGCGCGGCCATCAGCAATGGCCTTCTGCCCATGACAGTGCATGGGTCATGCGTAGGGTCAGCATCCTTGGTTTGTTGATCGGAATGTGCACGCGTTGAGTAAACGGCAAGCAATCAGTTCCTGTTCCGGTGATTATCATCACACAAGGGCAATATGCGCCCTCGAAGGCTCTTGTGCAAGATTGGCCCATTATTTTGCCTCAACCTGTTGCCGGCGTGCCCGGATGGCCGAAGAGGAGAGGGTGGATTGCTGGCCATGCAGATAAACCCAAGCCGGGGGAGGGAGCAGGGCGAGCCGGGGTGCGTCGGCCTCGTCCACGCGCCATTGGCCTAGAGCACCGGCGGCGAGTGACACCGGCGCGAACCGGCCTGAGCCCGGGCGCACGTAGACGGCCATGGGGACCATGGCTGCGATCTCGCGCCAGCGCTCCCAGCGGTGGAAATGGACGAGATTGTCGGCCCCCATGATCCAGACAAAGCGCCGGTCGGACATGGATTGGGTCAAGAAGCGGATGGTTTGCCAGCTATAGGTGAAGCCGTGGGCGGCCTCAAAGCCGGTGACGCGCACCCGGGGATGGGCGAGCAGTTGGCGGGCGGCCTGGACGCGGTTAGCTAGGGGGGCGAGTTCCTTGTGGTCCTTGAGCGGATTGCCGGGGGTGACAAGGACCCATAGGGCGTCGAGTTCTAGGCGGCGCAGCGTTTCCTCAACGACCAGGAGATGGCCCTCGTGCACGGGGTTGAAGCTGCCGCCGAAGAGGCCGATGCGCATGCCGGATGCGGAGAGGGGCAGTTCGGTGATGCCGGGGATGCGGATGGGGTGGCGCAGGGTCAAGAAGGGCTCGTGGGGGTGGGTCCGGCGCGCTCATGGGCTCTCCCAAAGGCCTCATGGTGAGCTTGTCGAACCATGGGGTCGGGAGAGTGGAGGTTTGGTGCCACGACCTCGTGGTTCGACGGGCTCACCATGAGGTCTACTGTGGAGTAGGTGGGTTTCAAAGGGCTCACGGGCGGGTCTGGCCGTTGCCGCGAATGCGGTATTTGAAGCTGGTGAGCTGTTCGACGCCGACGGGGCCGCGGGCGTGCATCTTGCCGGTGGCGATGCCGATTTCGCCGCCGAAGCCGAACTCGCCGCCATCGGCAAACTGGGTGGAGGCGTTGTGGAGGAGGATGGCGCTGTCGATTTCGCGGAAGAACTTTTCGACGGATGCTGGGTCTTCGGTGATGATCGCTTCGGTGTGGTGGCTCGAATAGTGCTCGATGTGCGCGATGGCGGCTTCGAGGCTGTCGACGATTTTCACCGAAATGATCGCGTCTTCGTACTCGGTGCGCCAGTCTTGCTCGGTCGCAAGCTTGGCTTGGGGGATCAGGGCCATTACGCCATCGTCGCCGCGAATCTCGCAGCCTTTGGCGATCAAGGCGTCGATGATGGGTTTGCTATGGGTTTGCGCAACGTCCTGATGGACGAGGAGGGTCTCGGCGGCGCCGCAGATACCGGTGCGGCGCATCTTTGAGTTGAGAGTGACGGTGACGGCTGTGTCGAGGTCGGCTGATTTGTCGATAAAGACGTGGACGAGGCCCTCGAGGTGGGCAAAGACGGGCACGCGGGCTTCGTCCTGCACGCGGGCGACGAGCGTCTTGCCGCCACGGGGCACTATGACATCGATATTGCCGTCGAGACCCCGAAGCATTTCGCCCACGGCGGCGCGGTCGGTGGTGGGGACAAGCTGGACGCATTCAACGGGGAGGCCCGCGAGATGGAGACCATCGAGGAGGCATTCCACGAGGGCGTGGCTCGAATGGAAGCTGTCGCTGCCGCCGCGCAGGATCACGGCATTGCCCGATTTGATGCAGAGGGCGCCGGCATCGGCGGTGACGTTGGGGCGCGATTCGAAAATGACCCCGATAACGCCCAAAGGCGTGCGGACGCGCTCGATATGAAGGCCGTTGGGCCGATCCCACTCGCTGATGGTGGTGCCGACAGGGTCGGGCAGTTCGGCAATGGTCTGGACGGCGTCGATGATGCCGTCGATACGCTTGTCGTTAAGTTCCAGCCGGTCGAGGAAGGCCTTGGAAATACCCTTGGTGCGGGCGGCTTCCATGTCCTTGGCATTGGCGGCGAGGATCTTCTTGCGATGGGCGTTGATGGCGCCGGCAGCGGTGAGGAGAGCCGTGCGCTTTTGCTCTGATGTGGCAAGGGCAAGTGCCTTGGCGCCGAGACGAGCGTTGCGGCCGATTTCGGCCATGATCTCGGGCACGGATACTTCGGCTTCAGCCAAGCTCATTCATGTCCTCCTTGGCGCCGACTAGCACCAGATTGTCGCGGTGTACGAGGGCGGCGCGGTTGCCGGTGCCGAGCAGTTCCAGCACGGCATCGCTCCTCTTGCCCATGACGAGGCGCGCCTCGTCGCTATCAAGCCCGGCAAGGCCGCGGGCGATCTCGGTGCCATCGGGGTTGAGAACGGCAATGGCGTCGCCGCGCTCGAATTCGCCAGTGACGCGGGTGACGCCGATGGGCAGGAGCGACTTGCCGGTCTGCAAGGCACGGGCAGCGCCGGCATCGACGGTCAGCGTGCCGGCAACGGCGAGGGTGCCCATGATCCAGCGCTTGCGCGCTTGGGCGCGGCTTTCGGCGGCGTGGAACAGGGTATGGCGGCCCCCTTCGGTCAGGGCGCGTAAGGGATGATGCTCGGTGCCCTTGGCGATGATCATGGCGGTACCGGCGAGGGTAGCGATCTTGCCGGCTTCTACCTTGGTGGTCATGCCGCCGCGCGACAGGTGGCTCGCCGCACCACCGGCCATAGCTTCGATGGCAGGAGTGATGGCGCGCACTTCCGGCAGGTGCCGAGCATCGGGATCCTTGGCGGGCGGGGCGGTGTAAAGCCCGTCAATATCGCTGAGGAGCACGAGGCAATCGGCTTCGATCATGGTTGCGACGCGCGCCGAAAGACGGTCATTGTCGCCATAGCGGATCTCGGCGGTGGCGACGCTGTCGTTCTCGTTGATGATGGGAACGGCGCCCAGGCCCAGCAGAGTCGCGATGGTGGTGCGGGCGTTGAGGTAATAGCGCCGCTCTTCGGTGATGTTAGGGGTAATCAGGATCTGGCCGGTGACGATGTCGTGCCGGCCAAGGGCCTCGGCCCAGGCTTGGCTGAGAGCAATCTGGCCAGCGCTGGCGGCGGCCTGGGATTGTTCCAGGGTCAGGGCGACGGCGGACAGGCCAAGGAGGCCCCGGCCGAGCGCGATGGCGCCGGAGGACACGATCACGATCTCGCAGCCGGAAGCTTTAAGGGCCGATATGTCGGCGGCAAGGTCAGCCAGCCATTGGGCGCGCAGCTTGCCGGCGGGATCGACCAGGAGGGCCGAGCCGATCTTGATGGTGAGGCGGCGATAGGGGGCGAGGGCGTTCATGATGCCGATAGCTCGATCTGAACACCTCTCCCTTTGGGGGAGAGGTCGGCGCATTGCGCCGGGTGAGGGGGCCTTCCCGCCGCACCGCACCTGGAAAAGGTCCCCTCACCCGACCCAAGAGGGTCGACCTCTCTCCCGAAGGGAGAGGTGAAGGAGGCCCAGCCGTAACCTATCAAGGCGTCCAATTGGGTTCGACCTTGCGGCGGGCGGCTTCGAGGCGGGCGGCTTTTTCGGCGTCGAGGGTTTCGACAACGGCGTAAAGGACCCGGTCGACGCCCTTGCCGGTAACGCCCGAGACCTGCAGCACGTCGGCCTTGCTGATCTTCTTGAGCGTCTTGACCTTCTCCTTGAGCTCGGCGGGATCGATGGCGTCGATCTTGTTGAGGACGACGAGTTCGGGCTTTTCGGCCAGGAGCTCGTCATAGGCGGCCAACTCGTTGCGGATGGTCTTGTAGGCGGTCTTGATGTCGTCCTGCGTGCCATCGATCAGGTGGATCAGAACGCCACAGCGCTCGATATGGCCCAAGAACCGGTCGCCAATGCCGGCACCTTCACTCGCGCCTTCGATAAGGCCAGGAATATCGGCCAGGACGAAGTCGCGCTCGCCGATGGACACCACGCCCAGATTGGGGTGGAGGGTGGTGAAGGGATAATCGGCGATCTTGGGCTTGGCGGCAGAGACGGCGGCAAGGAATGTCGACTTGCCGGCATTGGGCAGCCCGACCAGACCGGCGTCGGCTATGAGTTTGAGACGCAGCCACACCCATTTTTCGGTACCGACCTGGCCGGGATTGGCATGGCGTGGCGCCTGGTTGGACGAGGTCTTGAAATGGGCGTTACCGAAGCCGCCATTGCCCCCCGAAAGAAGGACGACGCGCTGGCCGACTTCAGTCATGTCGGCGATGAGGGTTTCATTGTCGTCTTCAAAGACCTGCGTGCCAACGGGAACGCGCAAGACCACGTCCGCGCCGTCGGCGCCGGTGCGGTTCTTGCCCATACCGTGAGTGCCGGTCTTGGCCTTGAAGTGCTGCTGGTAGCGATAATCGATGAGGGTGTTGAGCCCGTCGACGCATTCGAGCACGACGTCGCCGCCGCGCCCGCCGTTGCCGCCATTGGGGCCACCGAACTCGACGAATTTTTCGCGCAGGAACGACACAGCGCCCGCGCCGCCGTCGCCTGATCGGATATAGACCTTGGCCTGGTCAAGGAACTTCATTTTATCTGCTCTTCCAGACGCTGCGCGTCAGTTGTGTGTCGATATGCGCTACCTCGGCGCCCCGCGCAAGGCAGAGCAGGGTCGAGCGGCCAATTACGGTAAAGCCGAGCTTGGTCTGTATGGCGAGGGACGCGGCGTTGAAATGGAACACGCCGGAGTAAATGATCGGCGCCGGCGTGGCTTGGAAAAACCAGTGAAGACTTGCTTCCACCGCTTCGCTCATAATGCCGCGCCCCCAGAAGGGTTTGCCTAACCAATAGCCGATGATGGGGCCCTGCTGGCCCAGATGAAAGCCGACGTGACCCACTAGCCCATGCCCCGGCAGCTCGATCGAAAAGTTGGTGTCCTCGGCAGGCAGGTTGGGCCGGCGCGTGCGCAACCAAGCTTTGGCGTCGCTGAGGTGATAAGGAAAGGGAACCCGCGCCAGATTGCCCGCGACATCGAAATCATTGAGGTAGCGCGCGATCGGCTCGGCATCGCCAACCTGCGCAGGACGCAGCAGGAGGCGAGCGGTTTGGAGAGTGACGTTCATGCGGCGCTCCAGCTCATGATCAACAAGGGCTTGCCATGATGGCGCTCAACAATGCTGGTGGTGTGTTCAACAACACAAAAACCGCATTTTTCCAGTACGCGAATGGAGCCCTTGTTGTGCGCGAGGACACGGGCGCGCACTTCGGGGATGCCAAGCTGTCGCACGGCATCAAGCAGACCAAGCGAAGCTTCAGCTGCATAGCCCTGCCCCCAGAAGGGCTCGCCAACCCAATAACCAATTTCTGGCGGCTTGCCCTCAATGAACTTTAAGCCGACTACACCCAGCAAGTTGTTGTCCATTCCTGCCATGGCGTAAGAATGAGCCTTGTCGGCCGCATCAAGCGTGTTGAGAAATTCGCGTCCGTCATCTTCGGTGTAGGGGAAGGGTATGACTGCCGTTGGCTCAACTACCTTCCAATTGTTCAGCAGAGTTACGAGGCGGGATAGGTCTGCCTCAATCGGTGAGCGCAGGGTCAGGCGTTCGGTCTTGATTGTTGACGGTAAAGCATCCCTGGCGCTCATCGGACTTTACGCTCCTGCCAGCGCTCGCGCGTCAGGCGCGTGATCACATGTTCCACATTGTGCTGCAGGGTGTGGGAAAAGCGCATCTCGCGCCCCTCTTCCACAAAGCCAAGCTTGCGCTGAACGGCAAGGGATGCGCCATTGTTGTGGTGAGCGCTCGATACCACGAGATCAGCGCTGCTTTCGCGAAAATGCCAATCGAGCATGGCCGTGGCGGCCTCGGTCATATAGCCCTTGTTCCAGTGGGGACGGGCAATCCAGAAGCCGAACTCGCTCAAGAGCGACACGCAGCCGATCACGCCCTTATTGGGCAGGTCGATCACCAGCATGGATTTCTCGGGCGTTGCCGGCCGGGCCTGCCACAACCAATCGATCGCCATGCCCAAAGTATAGGGATAGGGCACGCCGGAAAGGAACCGGGCCACATCATACTCGCCAACGCCCAGGGCATAGCGCGGCGCATCATGGAGGGTCGGCTCGCGCAGGGTGAGCCGTTCCGTGGTGATCGATATCATCTCGTACCGTCTCCCAAATAACGATGGCAGGAGCGCAACTCTGCAGCCTGGCGGGCCGGGGCGGTGGCGGTAACGATGGCGGCGGTCGGGGTCGATTTCATTTTGCGTTTCAGCTCCAGAACGAGAAAGGGGAACCGGATGGCCGGTTCCCCTTTTTGATGTCGCTCTGTCCTGAAACACGAGCCGGGGAACTGGTCACCGGCTGGGTTTGAGCACCTGCCGGATTATTCGGCGGCCTCTGCTGCCGGGACAACAGAAACAAACACTTGGCTATTGGCGCGGGTGCGGAACGATACATTGCCGTCGACGAGGGCAAAAATCGTGTGGTCCTTGCCCAGGCCTACGCCCGTGCCGGGATGCCACTTGGTGCCGCGCTGGCGGATGATGATGTTGCCGGCGATGACGGCTTCGCCGCCGAACTTCTTGACGCCGAGACGACGGCCAGCGGTATCACGACCGTTGCGGGATGAACCGCCTGCTTTTTTGTGTGCCATCTGTTTTAGTCCTTATTCCTGGTCGGCCTTGGGAGCAGCCTTCTTGGCTGGGGCCTTCTTCGCCGGCTTTGCAGCGGCGGTGTCTTCGGTTGCGGCTTCAGCCTTGGGCTCGGCCTTCTTGGTCGCCTTCTTGGCTGGTGCTGCCTCGGCGGTTTCGCCGGCGGCAGGCGCTGCGGCAGCAGCTTTCGGTGCCTTCTTGGCAGGAGCGGCTTCGCTCACGCTTTCGGTCGCGCCAGCAACAGCGGCGGCCTTGATGGTCGGCTGGGCGCCGCCGGTCAGGATCTCGGTGATGCGCACGGTCGAGAGCAGCTGGCGGTGGCCATTGCGGCGGCGATAGTTGTGGCGACGGTTCTTCTTGAAGATGATGACCGTCTTCTGCTTCTTGGTTTCAAGCAGTTCGGCAGCGACAAGCGCGCCTTCAACAAGCGGGGCACCCACTTCATCGCCCACCATCAACACCTGGTCAAAAGTCACGATGGAGCCGGCTTCGGCATCGAGCTTTTCAATCTTGAGAACGTCGTTGGCGGCAACCTTGTACTGCTTGCCACCGGTCTTGATCACGGCAAAAGTCATTCAATCAATCGGAACGCGTCAAACGTCCGGTCCCATTTTTGTCGCGCTCTGTGGCGCCGCAGGGTCCAAGCCCTTAAACCTGCGGTCTTCTTGCATGCGGCCGGGGATCAAACCGGCGGGCAGCCTCGAACAGCGTTTTCAAACAAAGGAAGCGCGCAAGGCCAGCCTGCGCGCAATCCGGGGTGCTTATCACGGCAAAGGCCGCGAAAGTCAAGCCTTGGCCGCGTTCCGATCAGCCTTGGCCGTTGGGATACCACTCGAGCATACGCACTTCGGTGCCATCTTCCACGTCCGTTTCGAGCACGGCCAGATCGCTTTCCCCGTAATGGTAGGGATAGACAATGCGCGGCTTGAAGGTGTTGATGGCTTCCACCGCCTGCTCGGGCGTCATGGTATAGGGCAGGTTCATGGGCAGGAAAGCCGCTTCAATGCCGCTCAATTCCAGCATTTCGGGCGTGGGCTCGGTATCGCCTGCCACATAGACGACCTTGTCGGCGAAGGTGATGAGATAGCCATTGCCGACACCCACCGGGTGGTACTGCATGCGGTCTTCGGTGGTGTTGTGGGCGGTGGTGGCTTCGATGGACAGCCTATCAATCTCGGTGGTGCCGCCATTGGCGATGGCTTCCGCCTGGCCCTTGAGCGCTTCTGGCAGTTTGTCGAACACATCCTGATTGGTAAGGATCGGGGCCGAGCCAGCGATGGCTTCGAGGGTGGGCACATCGAAATGGTCGCCGTGACCGTGAGTGATCAGGATCGCGGTTGGTGCCGGAAGCCCCTCATAAAGAGCGGCGCCGCCGACGGGATCGACATAAAGGACGTGGTCCCCATGGCCGAGCACCAAGCTTGCGTGCTCGATGGGATGGACGGTGATATCGCCATCGGAGGTCGGGATCTTATCACCCTCAAGGGCGGCTTCTTGTGCCCAGGCCATATGCGAGGCGGCAAAGGAAGCAACCGGCAAGGCGGCAAGGGCAGTGACAACGGCACGACGCTGAACCATTCGTTTTCTCCCAAGAAAATGCAGACCCGAAACGTTGAGCAGGCGAGTTTGGATTATTGGTGACGCAAAATTGAGGGGCTGTGCGGGTCCGGTGCGGACAAGCGCTCGCGCAGGGCAGAGGCAGTGGCGGTTTCGCCCGCGAGGACGCCGGGCTTGTGCCGCAGCGTCCACTCGGGCAGCGACCAGGGCACGGCATCTGCCCGAATGGCCTGCGTGGGGAAGTACGCATCGGCACGCAGGGTAGCGCCAGCGCACAGGATTTGCAGGGTTGCGCGGCGATATTCGTCGCCTTCGAAAGCATCGAGCACCAGCACATCATGGGCATCAAGGCCGGTGATCAGCATGCCGGAGGCTTGTGCGCCGGGGGCGGGTATCAAGGCGGGGTAGGGCCGGCCGGGATAGTAGACGACGGCAAAATCATGCGCGACGGCACTTTGCCGCGCCGCTCGAGGGATGGTGCGCCCAAGCACGGCTCGGAGGATGTCTGGATCCTGCAGGGTTCCATAGGCAAACAGCATCGCGCTTTCCCTGGCAAAGCCCACAAGGGGAGTTGCGGGCTCGTCATTGCTATGTCATAAGCCCGCCCGTGTCGACCAGCTGGCTCGTGAACGAGCCCGTTCGATCTCGCGGAGAGATGGCAGAGTGGTTGAATGCACCGCACTCGAAATGCGGCAT